>WLWD01005865.1_pt1 | contig 465057 bp, 296 predicted proteins | sample 6712731 | NCBI WGS metagenome assembly WLWD01 (sample SAMN12718690, study PRJNA576275) | sponge metagenome | isolation source: marine sponge | host: Mycale hentscheli | place: New Zealand: South Island, Marlborough, Capsize Point | collected 2014-11-01
ATTTGTCCTTATCTCTATAACTTGGTATACTGATACTTTAATACCTGAAGTTTCATATGAGCCTAATTTTGTGGGCACACGAAATTTGAATCTCGAAATATTTAAAATTTTAAGAAAAAAAGTGTTTAAGCCAGGATTTTTGAATTTATTGAGTTATATCTCTAAAATTTTGACACATGATGTAAAATTGCCTTAAAATTATTATGTATAACTTTGCTAGCTATACCTTGAAAATTAAGTGAGTTGTGGCTGTTTTTCACCAAAAAATTTTTATGCACGGTAAGGGTCATCAAATGATGACGTTAACAGCGGATTGTGGGCCTATAGTTCACGTAAACGCGACGTCACAAAACAGCGCATGCGTATTTGTGCAAGGGCGCCAGTTTACCGCTAATTGTTGCACGGGTATGGCTGATTTAGCTACGGTTGTATCTCAGGCCCTAGCAGGTATCAAGTTTTACGGCGTTACTGCCTATCGCGGCCAGCGTTTTACCTTCCGTCTGGAACTGCACAACCCGTAGGACTCCAACTGCATCGCCCTGATGTTGTCAGAATACCGCGAATGCTGGGAGCCTTGGGAGTATTAAACTCCTTCAGCTTTTCTTCAGCTCTTGAAAAAGATGACCTCTTGGATAAGCTTGGCTCCAAGTTAGTAATATACCAGCCAACAATTCTGTGACTGATTTCGACTTCGTTTACTGCTGCTAGTAGAACGATGGGAATCCGTACAGGCGATTGCAGTTAGGGAAAGTCCGGTCTTACCGCTCAGGGAAATAACCGTTCGACCTTAGCTCGTTAACTAGTTACGTTTAATGACGAACTACCGCAAAATCTTGACGTCAAAAAAAATGGCGTAAAATGTATTAGAGTGAATGAGAAAAGTTCTGTTCTCCGTTTTCCATTCTCTAAACAGGCAGTTTTACTATTGTAAACATTATTGGGATGATGAAGAAAAGGTATGTGTATGTTAAAAGACTGTAGTGAGGGTCTATACAGTAGTTTAAAAAATCCACTCTTTAAGTTGGAAGCGTGGATGTTGGACATTTAGCGTGAATTATTGATGCAAGGGTTCAACGGAGTAGTCTGCTAGATGGATGCGATAGCATGGAAAATTGTGGTAGACAAATAGCACTTGTGTGGCAAGAAATTTCACTGGGCTCGTGATAATTTTCTCGCTCACTTGTGCTACTAGTGGTGTGCTTGAGCACAAATGGGAGCGAGCTTTAAACTGCACTATTGATTGATTTTAACAAGTATCACTCAAGCTACTAAAATAAAGTCGAGTTTTTAAATTACGTATGCGGTAAAGGGGTTTCAATGCCATAGTAACCGATCCCCGCAACTGTTTGAATTGAAAAAGAAGCAACAAAATCAAGTCACGTTATTTAAAATTTTCTTTGTGATATAGTTGTAATGTACAATACTTTCACACAACTGAACATACCTACGCAAGACTTACCTTCGTGATTCGTCTAGTGGACAATGCATTTTCAAGTAAATGCTGTTGAGTAGGGCTTATAACTGTGACAAATCACTTAACTGCACCCGTAAAACAATTCAAAGCGGTAAATAATTCAATTTCTAAGGTGATACGGTTAATGGTCGCTAAACCAGAGGAATGAGGGTTAATACGTCAGGATTAACCCAGGTTAATAGGGGACCAGGAAATGGGGGACACGCCCCCAACAAGGAAAATGGGGGTGTGGCCCCACGGGAAGACCACACCTAGCACACGTGGTAGAAAGCAGGCATAGGCTTCGTGTCGAAAGGGTAGCTAGATCGAAAGGGTAGCTAGATCGAAAGGGTAGCTAGATCGAGTGCAGAAGTCAACGAATACAAACAGAAAACGATGGCGGATGAGCGCGGAGACGCCAGCTGTAGTCGGTCCAGTAAGGACCGCCCAAGTCCCCAGGGTCATCCACCAACCACCGCGGCGCCGTCGGTGGAGAGTATCAACCACTTGGCCAGGGCGCTGACAGGCCAGTTGGAAGGAGCGCTGTCGGCATCGATGGAAGGCCTCTGGGAGAGGCTGGATGCAAGGCTGGCATCCCTTACACCAGGACCAGGGCTAAGGGGGGACGATCTCAGAGGACCCCTTCCAGCAAAGGCAGCAGGAAGCGCCAGAAAAAACCCCGCCGACAGTCGCACCCATTGGCGTAGCACCGCCACGACGGGGACAGAAGGAAAAGCGGCAGAGGGGTCAGGTAGCAGAAGACCACCAGGGACAGGGGGAGGCCCTCATGGAGATTCTGGTTCGAGTAAGGATGGTAGGGAGGTTATTCTTCCAGGGTCCACCTGGGATGACTACGACGGCCGTGCTGTCGTTTAATGTCGTTTAGAGTCGTTTTTGGGTAGGGGGTTAGCAGGGAGGGGATGGGGGGTGGGAGGGAATAGTCGGGTGGGGGGAGGCCGGGAAGTGTAGTATGGGATTCCCGTCCTGGAGACCATGCCCCTAACACTGGAAGCCAAAACCCCTAGCACCCGAGGGACAAACCCCAGTAACCGAGGGGCCCGAGCCCCAGCACCCGAGGGGCCAAGCCCCAGCAACCAAGGGGCCGAGTGTGGGTGTGCCCACGAGAGGAGAGACGAGAGCAGAGTGAAAGTGGAGAAGAAAGAAGATCAAGACAGAACATATGTGTGTGTGTGCCATTAGCTATCTTATTTTGTCAGCACAGTGATATTAGTGTATGCATGCGTAATTATTGTAAGTCTTATTTAGTCGTTGTGCCCCGGACTTCCGGTAGACCATCCCTCATTGTTTTGCGCATGCGTGGTTCTCGGAACATTATATAAGCCCAACCACGCATGCGTATCACCAGTTCACCCATATTCCCTATTTTTATACGCCGATTTAAAACTCGGTCAAGGGAGGGAGAACTCTGGTGGCAGCTTACCACTTGCTAGCCTAACCGGATATCATACTTCGCGGCCAGCAAGTTTCCCTTACCGTGAGTATACCTCGCGCCTTACTCTACCGCCCCACAACTGGAGGCAGCGGTGTCGAGATCGCCTTTCGCCATCGAGAGAGTTCATTGAGAAAGTTGTTCAAGTTCATATAGTCGAGTTTCACCACATCTGGTGGTTTTCTGATTTGTCCTCGTTATCGTTCGAGTTGTTCAAGTGTCTACAGTCCAAGTTTCAAGTCAAGTTCAAGTTCTGGTTCGAGTCCTACTGTGTGCGTTCGACCTCTGCTGATTTAATACTCAGAGAGCGACTTCCGACAGTTCTCCTACCTGCGTTTCAAGAGTTTCGAGTGTGTTCGTGGATTGATTCGGTCAAGAAGGTTAAAATTAGTTTCTTCAATTCTATTTGGAGCGCACCCCACGTGGCAGAAGCCCTGCGTGCTCCAACCTGCTCAGCCCTGCTCAGCTGTTTGACAAGTCTTAATTGGTGTTGTTTGGTTATTTTGGCACTTCCCGTGAAGTGGACTTTAAGTGTTGTAATTCATTTGACTTTGTTTTCTCGTGTTTTTTTTTTTTTGTTTGTTTTTTGTCATTTTTGTTTTGTTTCCTTTGGATTTTATTGTTTTGTACTCACCCATTTTTCTGTCTTTTCCTTTGTCTGTAGGATCATCTCGTCCTCCGGGCTATTCGGATGTGTCAGAGAGAGAGGTGGCCTAGAGCGTGCAAGAATACGAAGCAACCCAGGGATTCAGACTCAGCCTACGGTCCTAGTAGTGGTAGTCCTCAAGAGTGTTGTAAGAATAAAAGTTCTAGTTCTTCTAGTGTGGATTGTGATCTTCTGATTTCAAACCCAGTTGATTCAGATAACTCTAGTAGTCCTTTTTCGGAGTCCTCAGAGTATACTAGTGAGGGTAGTCTTGTGTGCCCTTCTAGTGAATATATATGTAGTGATATTGCAGAAGCAGGTGATTTAGGTAGTGATAATTCCGGTGTTACAGTTCTTGACGTTAATTGTGTAGTCGAAAGAAAAGGTCGTTCAGTGTCTCCCCTTACTGTTAGTAGCGACACAATGGAAGAGGGTGACTCAGTTGAAATAAATGCCTCTGACGGCACGGGTCTCTCTCATAGTGATTTAACCAGGATCTTGTCGTCCTTGGCTAGTGGTTTTAGTGAGATGCGTACGGCTGCTGGTACATCTGCTTCATCAGGTGAAGCAATTGAGTTAAATAGGCAGATCAATAATCTTGCCCCGCATAAAGATGGCGCTGATATCGCCAAGTATATCAGAAAACTTGAGGCTGATTTAGAAGATTTAGGTTGTCCAAGTACAAGGTTTAAAAGTGTTTTGTTTCAAAAAATGCAGTCGAAGACAGGTTCCTCAATAGTGGCGTCTCTTGATAGAACTTCCACCACCTATGCCCAGCTAAAAGAGATTCTTATCGATGCATTAGGCTCTAGCTTAACTAGCTTAGGAGCAAAGCTTACCACTGAGTTTCAGAATACTACCAGATCTATGTCTCCTTTAGAGACTTATGTCCATCTCAAAAATCTTAACGATTCTATGGACATGATGACGCATTCCAAAGAAGATTTGTTGCTGTTTATTGCTTGTGCTACTTATAGAGCTTCTCGTCCTTTTAGCCAGCGAGCTATTATGGATCAGAGAGAGTTTAAGTCATTTCGAGACTTGAACAAATTCGCGTTGTCTATCAACTCTACTGAGCCTGAGAGGCCTAGTGTGGGTCGGTTTACCAGCAGAAGCACATTTGGTAGTCCTTATGAATGTTTTAAGTGTCACAAACTTGGTCACAGAGCCTTCGAATGTAGAAGCAATGTGTCTAGTCCCACTTTCACATATGGAGGCAGTGGGAAACCTCCGTCAGTAGTTTGCTATACATGTCGTGAGCCGGGTCATAAGTCCCCTGATTGTCCAACTAAACAGTCTGATTCTGGGGATAATGGTGATTCCAAAGCTGACACAAGCAAGAAGTTAAATGTGAGGAAGGGCAATAGTAAAACTTACAATAATAACTGGGTGGCTGTGAGGCATGGTGCACCCCATGTTATGGGTTATGTGAACGGAACCTCTTGTAGAATAGTTCCCGACACGGGAGCTGAGATATCCATAGTCCCAGGATGCCTAGTATACGAGGATCAACTCAACGATGAGACAGTCCAAGTGAAAGGTTGGGATGGTAGGCCTGTTCAGTTATACACGGCTCTTGTTAATTTTGAGTTTAAGGGTCAAAAGTTTAAGTCCAAAGTGGCTGTAGCTCATGAAGATAGTCTTTGTGGGAGTGTTTTGTTTTCAGTTCCTATGGGTACTGAGATGGCAGAGAGGCTCCTGTTGAATGCTGCCTCTGAGTCTGACTTGTCTGGCTCGGAGGTGGGGCACTCCGGTGATACCCCGGACATTCAACCATCTGTCTCGGCAGATGCCTGCTCTGTTGGCGTCTCGGAGGGGGCCCCAGAAACCCCTTCTGACCCTGTCACTAACCAGGAGGTAGCCAACATTAATTTAGTCACTCGTTCTATGACTAAGAAGTCTGCCAAGAAGAGAAAAGCTAAATGCATACGGGATGTTGTTGAAGCAAATCCTGAGTTGTTTCTTGATGAGTGTAACAGGTTATCCAATATTGATGTGTCATACACCCCTCCTGTGGATAGGGTTGGGTCTAGTGGTAGTGTTTCTTCGATAGTTGATCTTCTGTCGGGTTCTGACGTGGATGGGGTTGGTAATGGTTCGGGCGGAAGCGCTGATAGTGACGGGAATGGCGGTTCTTTTCTTTCTTCACCCGATAATCAGACGTCTGGTGAGGACGCTGATACATCCACTCATGTTGACATTGTGTGTCCTGAGTTAGCTGATAAACCCAACTGTGAGATGTTAAATGAGAATGTCAGTAGTGATGATTCCCTCAAACCTTTAAGGGAGTTAGCAATCAGAGAGCAGAATGGATATAGTATTTTGAATGGTGTACTCACTCACTCTATTTTGAATGGTGAGGGAGACAAAGTTGACAGAATTGTTGTTCCTGCATGTAGTCGTCCCAAAGTTTTAGAGCTTGCGCATGACAGTACTGCCCATATTGGAGTTAGAGGCATGAGAAGTGCAATTGGCAAGCGCTTCACATGGCCTGGTGTCCATTCGGATATTGTAGATTTTGTGAAGTCGTGTGATGTGTGTCTGCGTGTCAATTCTGCTGGGAACAGGAAGGCTAAGATGGTGGAGAGAGGGATCGTAACTGTCCCTTTTGAAACTGTTGCGGTCGACCTTGTTGGTCCTTTGCCGAAAGGGAGACGTGGTGTTCGATTCTTGTTTACTTACGTGTGTCTCTCTAGTCGGTGGCCGGAGGCTTTGCCCATGCGTACTGCTTCTGCCACTGAAGCACCCCAGCAACCGAGGGGCCGAGCCCCAGCAACCGAGGCCCCGGCAACCGAGGGGTCGAGCCCCAGCAACCGGGGGGGGGGGGGGGGGGGAGGCGCGAGACCCAGCAACCTGGGGCCGAGCCCCAGCAACCGAGGGGCCGAGCCCCAGCAACCGAGGGGTTGAGCCCCAGCAACCGAGGCCCCGGCAACCGAGGGGCCGAGCCCCGGCAACCGAGGGGTTGAGCCCCGGCAACCAAGGGGCCGAGTCCCGGCAACCGGTGGGCCGAGCCCCAGCAACCGGGGGGGGGGGGGGGGGGCGCGAGACCCAGTAACCTGGGGCCGTGCCCCAGCGACGGAGGAGATAAGTGGTGAGGGATAGGGGGCGGGAATTAGGTGGTAAGGACATGTTCTTGAGGGAGGCATAGTGTCTGGGTAAAAGTTGGGCAGATGTGACTGGGTGATGGTGTGTCGTGTGCAGGTTTAGGAGTAATGCCAGGAGCGCATCTGTTGGGCTCGATTCCCTGCATGGAAGGGTCGAGCTCGTCGGCCAGGGGAGTGTCAACTACTGTGGAGTCAGGGGATCCAGGTAAAGTGGTGGCAGCGTCAGTGACTCTGGCCAACCTGCTGCCCTCGGCCAGCTCGGCGCTGACCCAGTCGGTGGAGGGAGTCTATATGGGAGAAGGGGTCCCTCCAGTGCCAGTCAAGCTGGCAGCAAGGATCCGGCGAGGGGAATACATTGAGATGGGGAACTGCTGCCGGAGTTCTGGCAGGGAGTGAACGAGGAGACAGGAAAAGAGGCCAGGCCCCGCCGAACTCGCAAGGTGTCGGATATTCTGACATGGACTCAATGCTATGCGTCATACGTGGTGGTTCGAGTGTCACAATCACCAGAATTGGTGACAGAACTTACGGCCTACCAGACCACCATCCTGCGAGTGAGCCAGGATTTTGCGGGCCTGGCCTGGGTACGCTACGACCAGGCGTACAGGAGGCAGGCAGCACTGACTGGGCATACGAAGTGGTCGGTCATAAATTCGACGATATACACAATGTGTTTTACAGGCCTGGCGTCAGTACGGAAACGGTGTGAGCTGTGCCTGGCGACCACTCACACAAAGCAGGAGTGTGCCCAGGCCGGTGAGGCAGACCCAGGCCTGAGAGACCGGCTCAGGACTATCGAGTCTGCGATGGTGTCATTAGTGGGGAAGGAGGAGCAGCACAGACCACCAGCTCGCCCGACCCAGAGACAGGAGGCATACAGGAAGTGGAACAGCACTGGCTGCTCTTATCTGCGCTGCAAGTTCAGCCACGTGTGTAGCGGCTGTGCAGGAGACCACCCGGCCAGCAGGTGCAACGCACGACACCTGCAGGGCAACCGGATGGGGGCAAAGCCTATGGCAACAAGCCACCCTTATTGACTGTGTTTCGAGACACTATGCTAACCTGCTAGGGTGGTATAGTGTATGAATGAACTGAGTCAAGAAGATTAATTAAAAAAATAATAATAATAATAATTCTGTGTTGGGAGGGAGGAGATGTAGTAGAGGGGCATGGTGGGGGAAATAGGGATGGTGGGGTGGGTGGGTATTTATTTATGTGATGTCCGTCTTGGCAGGGGGGTACCCAGGCATGGCTGACCTGCTAGTGATTGATGCCCAGAGGCCCGCCCACCCAGTCAGATAACCGAAGGAGATAAAGCGGATTGGTACGCCGTTGGATATGGGACAAGGCACTGTGGGACCACCCGGACCCCAGATTCCGGAAGTACATAGTGGAAGGTTTCCGGAGCAGTGGCCAGGAGGGCGATTGTGGGGATGTCGCCACCAGACTCGTCGGGTAAACTACTCCTCGCACTGGTGCAGCCTCGAATTTGCTGCCACCAGAGTTAGCTTGCGCAACGGGACGTATCCCAACTACTCGTAGCCTTTTCTTTTTTAATTTTATTGCACATGGAACTAACTGAAGAAATCTCGTGAGCAACTTAGTTTATACTTCGCCACTCACGTGATCCCTCCGACAATTACAGAACACTTGATATGACTAAATATGGAAATGACACAAAACTTGTTAACTACATGATGACGTCGCACATTCACTCTACGACAAATAATTGATATTCTAGGTCACGCACGCTTGTTCCAATTCACGCACAACACAGATGAAATAACATATACACGCACAACGTCTCTGTCCATAAGTCCTTCATGAATGTGGGCTTCGGCTTCTGGAGCCCACATCTCCCCCCCCTCGGAAGAAGTGGGAGTCACTCTCCTCTGAAACGCGCACATCTTCTCCATCTTCAGACACACCATCTACTTCAGCTCTTTCCTCGTCTTCACACTCTCGAAAGCCACGACTCAAACAATCGGCCACACAATTCTCTTTCCCTGCACGGTACTCAATATCATAGTCATAGTCCGCCAACTTCATTGCCCAGCCATGGAGGCGGCGATTCTTCTGTCTTCCCAACTTCATACTGGCCAGACCCTTGTGATCAGTAATTATTTTGAAACGTCGCCCGTAGAGATAGAACGAAAAATGGTTCACACTCTCCAACACAGCCAAGCCTTCTAACTCTTGCGCAGAGTATCGGGTCTGCGCTCCACGCAACTGCCTGCTGAAGAACCCCACAGGCTTCCGAACATCATCTCTACAGACACTTAGAACAGCACCAACTCCAGACGCACATGCATCAGTTTCAAGAACAAAATCATCCGACACACACGGAACACACAATTTGACATACGAACACAAACTCACTCTGAGGCCCTCAAAGGCCTGTATCATCCCCGCAGTCCAGGCCAAAGGCTCTGCCGGTGGTCCAGATGTGTGAGGAGACAGCACCGAGGAATATCTATGGAATCCACTGATGAAACTCCGATAATACGACAGCAATCCCAAGAATGATCTCAGCTGCCTACGATTCTTCGGTTGAGGGTAATCCGCAATCGCTTTCACCCTCGCCTCAGGTACTGCCAACTCGCCATCACCAATCCAGTGACCCAGGAAATGCAATTTCCTCTTCCCGAAGTCACATTTTTCTCTCTTGCAACGTAACCCCGCATCCTGCAACGCCTTAAACACCTTCCTCAAATCCCGCACATGCTCCTCCCAACTATTGCTCACCACCAAAACATCGTCAATATACACTCTGCTACACGACACACAATCCTTCAAAACAATATCCATGCAACGCTGAAAGACAGCCGGGGCATTTGTAAGACCGAATGGCATTCTTACAAACCGAAATTTTCCAAACGGGCAAACAAAAGCAGTCTTGTCCCGGTCAGCCTCAGACACTCCCACTTGGTGGAATCCTTTCGCTAAATCTATTTTGGATAACACCTTGCCTCTTCCAACCAACTCTACCATCTCTTGAAACGATGGGATAAAATACGGTTCCCTAACTGTGATAGCATTCACCCGCCTATAATCAACACAAAGCCGCACGTCACCATTCGGTTTCCTAACCGGCACGAGAGGTGATGACCAGGGGCTCTCACATCTTTCTATGATGCCTAACCTCTCTAGGTTCTCAATCTCTGTTCTCACCTTGCCCCGTATGCCCAGGGGCACCGAGTATGGAGCTTGGCTCACCGGCCTCTCCCCTCCTGTGTCAATTGATATAGCCACAACTTCCGTCTTTCCCGGAACTTCACTGAATAAATCACCAAACTCAACCATCAAACTTTTTAACTCATCTTCATTATACCCATCGCACACGCCTTTCAACTCACACCTCGTCTCTTGCACCTCATCCAACACCACATCCAATCTCTTCACACTATAACCCTCAACATACTTCTTAATGCAATTGACATGTACAACCTTGCTATGTTTTCTAGCATTCTCCTTCCCTATTCGATAATTCACTTTACCAATGACCTCCAGCACTACATAAGGACCCTCCCAAGAATCCGACAATTTGGAAGTCCTGCCAGGCACTCTATAGAGAACTTGTTCTCCCTTAGCAAATTTCCTTAACTTCGTACCCTTATTAAGGTAAGCCATCCGACCACCCTTAGCAACAGCCTCCTTCAGGGCTGCCTGATCCCGCACCATATCCAGGCGCTCAGCCAACAACATGGCCCACTCACATTCTCTTCCTTTCACACGTGAACTCACCCTTTCCTCATCTAGCAGGCATGAGTACAACACATCCAGGGGTGTCCTAACTCGGAACCCATATGTCAAATCGAAGGGACTCATCCCCGAGTCCGCATGAGGCATTTGCCTCAGTACGAACAATGCCAATGGAACTAGGCCTACCCAGTCCTTCTCGTTCTCTATTGACTTGCCTAACACTGCCTTGAGGGTGCCATGCATTCTCTCCACGACCCCGTTTGACTGAGGATGGTATGGAGAGGTGCGCACTCGCTCAATACCCAGAAGGCTGCACAGGTTACTCATAACCTTTCCCACGAACTGGCTCCCTTGATCGGTTAAGACCAGCTCCGGTATGCCAGTCCGCGAGAAGATCTCTAGCAATGCCTCCGCCACACTCTTGGCAGTGATCGACCTAAGTGGGATGGCCTCAGGCCACCTGGTGGCCATACACACATACGTGAGGAGATAACGCGCTCCTCCCTTCCCTTTGGGTAGTGGCCCCACCAGGTCGACCGCGACACTCTCGAAAGGTTCTGAAAGTATCGGGCGCTCAACAGCTGGAGCACGTCTAGGCACGTGTCGTGATCGACGCTGGCAGGTATCACAGCCCCTACAATAGCCACCCACTTCCTTGGCCATACCTGGCCACAAGAATCTCTTACTTAACGCTCTCAATACTTTGTCACTACCCAAGTGGCCACACCTATCGTGACTCAGGACTAAAATTCTCTCTCTATAACTCTTTGGGACAACTATAACCTCAGCTCTCTCTTCCCAATCCACGATCATCTCTTTCACAAGTACGCCATTTTTCCAACGAAACCCTCTTTCCTTCCTGTCTGCCAGACTTCTCCACGTCTGCAAACTCTTATCCTCTCTTACTGCTTCTCTAAATTTCTCACCATCTTTCCCAACTGAAAACTCACCGATACACTTGATAATCTCACAAGATGTACTATCGCTCATGTTAGTGCAATTCTGTAAGTCGCCAAACTTTCTCGGCACACAATCACTTATGTCCTCACTGACATTATTACCCTCACCCCCAGGCGAACTAACGTCCTCAGACACACCGCTCGCTGACTCCTCAACAACACTCTCCCTAGTCTCTTGCGTACTATCTGCATCCCCCACTTCGCCCGAAGGAAGCACTACAGGGCAATCCCTAAGATCATCATTGGCAGACTCCTCCTCTACATTCTCCTCATCCAAACTACCATTCAACTCATTAACAATCTCCACCTCATTAACATCCAACTCTCTCTCATCTGACACCTGCGCTCGTGTCAACACATTTACATTCGCACCATGCAATGCTCTGCTAAATAAGGCACACTCGTTAGCGTTACACAACTGAAACGGAATAATACACAACTTCTCAGTACTCATTTCGTCGATTACAGCAAGCTTGTACACTTTCTCACCCGCTAACTCAAACTCCACATTAGTGCTACTGAATGTATCAGCACCACCGTACACACCTGACACTTTGACTTCCCCACACTCGTTCACATCATGCCCAATCAACGTTCGGGGAACAAAGGCTATATCCGCCCCTGAATCTATGAGAATTTTGCACTTCACGCCATTCACTTTCCCCTCTACCGTGTTCTTACTCGACCCCTTGCCAGCTCTTAACTGGGACACCTTACGGGGATTCCCCGGCTTCTTATTAGGTTGTTGCTTCTTGTCTGGGCACTCTGGAGCAATGTGACCCTCTTTCTGACAATGATAACAAACAATCTTTCTGGGCTCACTACTCCTACCACCAATACCACTTTTCGGGCACTCAAATGACCTGTGACCTTTCTCATTGCACTTATAACACGTAAACTGAAAACCATTACTACTTCTGCTACTCACACTATTTCTCTCCTGGCTACTCCTCTGGAGACCTCCCCTACTAATACCACTACTCCCACTCCCACCGCCACTCACCCGAGGGCGGTAGAAATTACCCTCCTGTCTCGAAGCCATCCATTCCTCGACACAGACACACAGGTCACGCATCGAGTTGATCACACGTCCTCTCAAGAAGGCACGTCCATCGTGCGGTAAGAAATGGCGTGTGTATGCCAAGGCCAATTTCACTACACAGTCCTCCACAGATGATGCTCCTTGGAACACACCTCGGCACACACGGTCTACCCAATCAGTGAGTTGAGAGGGAGAATATCCTTTGATCTTCTCAAAATCACCATCAAATAACTTATAGCCATACGCCTGAGCGTTTTCTCCAACTGCCAGCAATAACTCCGCCTTGATCTCACTATAATCGGCACCTCGGCTCCTGAGTTGAGCCATTCTCGTGCTCAGCCTCTCTGGCATGTGAGCCGTCAGCCTCTCGGGCCATGACTTCTTCGGCAAGTCACAATCGGTCATAACTCTCTCAAATTTGGCTAAATAGCCAACTAGATGCGCTCCTTCTTTGTAGCCACCAAGACCTTTCAGAAGGTCAACCTTCAATTCTCTCTTCTCTGCACGTTGCTCTCTGCTCGTTCTAACTTCGTCCTCTCTATCTCTATTGACTCTCAACAATTCCGCCATCCTTTCACTCTCCAGCGCTCTATCCTCTCTTCTCTCCTGTCTATCCAGCCGATCACGTTCAGCTTGCTGGGCAAACAAATTTGCCAATACCACTGACATGTCCAGGGCGGATCCTGCACCTGGGGCCACGCCCAAACCACTGGTAAGCGGGAAACCTCCCACCATTCCAGCATAACTTCCATCACTGGTAGGCGGCATACCTCCCGCCACTCCAGTCACACCAAGCGAAGGTAGGGTTGGCACAGCGGAAGTACTCTCCATAGCTCCTCCCACCGGCCTAAATGCTTTATCCGCATCCTCACTCAGATACCCACTTGCTTCCGTCGACCGACTCTGTCTCCTCAACTCCGCATCTTTCGCAAACCTCCTGTCATCCGCAACTCTCCTCTCTCTCTCCAGCAACTCGTCCTGCCGTTTCCTCTCAGCTTCCTCTAACTCCAATTCCATCTCTTCCCTCTCCAGCAACCTCTGTAACTCATCTGCCGTCTTGCCAGCCTCCTCACTTGCGTACCGCGAAGCACTGACTTGTGAGGGAGTGTCCAGCCCAACCAAACTCGTCTCCTCGTAAGAAGTAGCCGGTAGATCTCGAGTTGGGTGCGGTGATCTTGAGACCACTGTGGGCACGTGACTCGGCCTGAACGCCCTATCTCCAGCAGGAAGTTTCCTCGTTTTGGCCCTAGACTCCGGCATAGCCAATGACCATAAACCGCTGGGAATCCACAGACCTGCAAGGAAATACAAAACAGAACAAAATGACACACGGCAAAACAATAAGATTAGAAACTACTGATATCTCAAGACCTCTACAATCGGATAAATTACAAAACATAAAGCTCGAATGACACAATACACTTCTCAGTCCACAGTTCACTGCAACAGTTCTCCAACGTCCTTCGCTCAGAATGATAGGGAATCGCAATTCCACTGTGTTGGTTCAAGACACCGTACGAGACACGTCTCTAAGGTTCAAATTTTTTTTTTAAGACAAGACTGATCTTGTCACACACCGCCGCTTCTTCTCTCGGGAAGACAGTCACTGCCGCCGCCAGAAGGGACAACAGCTCAGACGACGACGAACACCTCGGCCTTGAACGAATTCAGACACCAGCACTCGAAGACGCAGTCGACGGCCACCGCTGCCGCCAGTTGTGGGGATGTCGCCACCAGACTCGTCGGGTAAACTACTCCTCGCACTGGTGCAGCCTCGAATTTGCTGCCACCAGAGTTAGCTTGCGCAACGGGACGTATCCCAACTACTCGTAGCCTTTTCTTTTTTAATTTTATTGCACATGGAACTAACTGAAGAAATCTCGTGAGCAACTTAGTTTATACTTCGCCACTCACGTGATCCCTCCGACAATTACAGAACACTTGATATGACTAAATATGGAAATGACACAAAACTTGTTAACTACATGATGACGTCGCACATTCACTCTACGACAAATAATTGATATTCTAGGTCACGCACACTTGTTCCAATTCACGCACAACACAGATGAAATAACATATACACGCACAACGTCTCTGTCCATAAGTCCTTCATGAATGTGGGCTTCGGCTTCTGGAGCCCACAGCGATCATCCCCGCCAATCTACTGTCACTGCTGGTGGAGCGTCAGCCAGATTGGACATCGCCAGATTGGACCAGACTGTTCAACAGCTGTTTTCAGCGGGTCTAGCGCCAGCAACTCGCAAGAACTGCAATGTCGGAGAGCGTCGTTATGTGGGTTTCTGTCAGCAGCATGGGCCTGCACCCGTTCCCAGCAGGGGAGGAGTTGCTTGTTTATATTTTTTGTCTGTCTGTTGGGAATGTATTGAGACTGGTGTGGGACAGTAAGTATTCATGCTTGAATGACAAGGTTGTTCGTAGGATGAGAGATATTTCACTAACTAAGGCTTGGGTGAGGGGTAGCCAGCTACCCCATGGGTCTAGTGGGCAGGAGCCCACCTCACCCAAGACGGGTGACCTCTGACCTTGCGCTATAGGGCAGAAAACGCTCGGGTTCGGAAGTAGGTGAGGCTTCGGGAACGTCAACAAAAGGCCAGCCCGCTAGGTCCAGGCACACCCTCCAAACCTAGTTAGACAGGCGGGGGCAATCGGTAAGGTCAACCCTATTAAATGTGGGTTAATACGTCAGGATTAACCCAGGTTAATAGGGGACCAGGAAATGGGGGACACGCCCCCAACAAGGGGAGTGGGGGTGTGGCCCCACGGGAAGACCACACCTAGCACACGTGGTAGAAAGCAGGCATAGGCTTCGTGTCGAAAGGGTAGTTAGATCGAAAGGGTAGCTAGATCGAGTGCAGAAGTCAACCCCTCCACACCCCGCCCCATAGGGTGGTTAAGGGTAGTCTAGTACCTAAGTTCTCCGGCACTGGCACATAGAAAGCTGAGAGCCTGAGACGAGTAAGGCAAGTGTCAGGGCTGTGACGTGCCAGGTCTAGTGGGCAGGAGCCAACCTCACCCAAGACGGGTGACCTCTGACCTTGCACTATAGGGCAGAAAACGCTCGGGGTAGGAAGTAGGTGAGGCTTCGGGAACGTCAACAAAAGGCCAGCCCGCTAGGTCCAGGCACACCCTCCAAACCTAGTTAGACAGGCGGGGGCAATCGGTAAGGTCAACCCTATTAATTCTGTTTAGTGAAGTTTGGGACGGGTCGAACGCGGAGGACTAGAAAATGAAACAGACTATATTCTAAATTCCTCAAGACACAACCAGAGATTACAAGACACTAGAACAGACTAAAGAGTCTATAAATGAGACAAAAAAGATTGAAGAGGCTAAAGAGACCAGAAAAGACTAAAGATACTTGAAGATAATAACGAGACTAGTAGAGCTAAAGAGACTGTGTGGACGATGGGTACCACGGTCGCAAACTGTGGGGTTGCGGCTCGACACAGCCCAGCTCAGCACAGTCACCAACGACAAGAAATGGTAAAGTCGTCAGAGGTAGAAGATTCTCATACACTCTGGTGACTTGCTGCCACCAGAGTTCCTATGGGGAACTGATGATACGCATGCATGTCTGAGGTTATGTAGCCGAGGACACGCATGCACACACAAAATGAGCACCCTTCATAATGCCACCCACAGAGACTTACTAAAGAGACTAGAGAGACTAAAGAGAATAAAGAGACTAAAGAAGCTAGAAGAGACTAAAGAAACTAGAAAAGACTAAAGATATTAGAAGAGACTAAAGAAACTAGAAGAGCTAAAGAGAATAGAAGAGAATAGACTAGAAGAGACTGAATAGATTGATGGGACTACAGAGACTAAAAGAGACTGGGAGAGAATATATACGAGACAAAAGAGACTGAAAAGACTAAAGAGACCAGAAGAGAATAAAAAGACTTCAAAAACAAGAAGAGACTAAAGAGACTAGTTATTCAATTTAAGCTAAGGGAACAATATTCTATAAATAAGTCCTAAAATGATGTCATGAGAGTACAATTACATGAAAAAACACAACCAATGTAAGTCCACTTTTTTGTTGACTAAATGATGATCTCATCAGCAGCTCCGTAAGAATCAGTGCTTAAAATTACAGGATTTCAAGATGTAATTTGTGGAGTGGCTGGGGGGAAATCAATATATTTTTTTACTTTTGGGCTCAAAAGATTGCCCATCTGAAGCTCTTCAAAATGAGCTAAAAAAATTAGAGGAAAACCACACCCTCCAAAATCCTACGATGTCAATGTCAAGAAAACCCTTACCCACTTTAGAAGGACTAAACTCCTCCTACTTCTACATTAAGACTTCAAACTTCACACACACAGTCTTTGATACATCATCTAGTGCGCAAGTTGAAGGATTTTTCTAAATATTCATTGTTGATTTTATATAATTTTTTTGTAAAAAAACAGTAGTTTTTTATGAAAATGTGAAAAAAATTATTATAACTTCAAAAAAAAACTAAAAAAAAACAAAAAAGCCCAACTCCTGCACTGAGTAGAAAAAGAGCTTTCAGATGATATAAAAACAACACTGTAAAAAAAAAGTGAGAACAAGTTATGATTTTTAGAATATTGACAGTTCCACTTTTGAGAAAATTGAGGTTAACCACAACACTAGTTATTCCAGCTGATAATGCCTGTAATAGAAGAAAGGCATACAACAATGAAGTTTCCAATGGAAAATAAGTATTTACTATGTTACCTTGTGAACATGGGTCACTCCACAAGAGTTCCACAGTAACATAGGCCAGCAATACAGTAGTAGAGCGCCCAGAAATAAACCCAGCTGAACTGCCACTAAGTTTTTGCTAACTTACTGAAGGTGGGATAGCCTCCGTGTCAACCTGTGGAGACTCTACTGGAGCCATCAACTGTATCTGGGTGCCTTGGAAGACTCTGGGACGCTTCTTAGCACAACGCTTGTTCCCCAAAACGCGAGTTACGGAAGAAACTATAAACTCGAACAAAATAAGAAACTGCAGCAAAGGTTCGATCGAAGAAAGAACACGCGGCGTGCGCAGTTGCCCCCACTTATTCCAATTGGTGTGAAGTTTACGTGGTTACTTAGCTCTTCCGGTGTGCTTTATTTTCAACTATAATAACCTGTACACTTGTAAACTAGTGATGTGCTTGAGCACAAATGGCGAGCGAGCCTAAAGACTATACTATTTTTATATGAATGATTTTGACTTCTAACACTGAAGCTACTGAAAATAAGGTCCAGTTTTTAATTTTAGCATACAGGGTAAAGGGATTTCAGTGCCATAGTAACAACTCTCTGCAACTGCTTGGAAGGGAAAAAAAACAAAACAATACACGTTATTTAAAAGTTTTCTTTGTGATATTCTTTAGCTAAGTAGTGGTTGTAACACACAATGCTTTGACACAACTGGACATGCACCTACACAGACTTACCTTCGCAGTAGTCTAGTGGACAATGTATTTTCAAGTAAATACTGTTGCGCACGGCTTATAACCATGACAAAGAGCGCATTGACTTACCACCGCCACTAACTCGAATAGAAATGGAAGTCCCTTAAGGGTGCAGTACCACTTGAAACCGCAGCGCTAAACTGCAGATGGAGGAGTTATGCTATGTATTTATTGCTCGTTGCCTGTTCAATGTACGCTTACTTTGTTGTAGCAGTTGAAACAGACACCAACAGACAGCTCTTATAAACCAAGTTTCAAGAAAAAAGACCGACCAGGAACTGAGAAACAACGGTACAAACCTTAAGGCTATTCAGCGATATTCAGGGGCGACCGTTGCAGTTACGAAGTCGATTTTTTTTTCCAGCGGTAGCCTAGGGGCTTCCCCACAACTTAACAACGCCGTATTTTTGATATTAGTATATTTGTTTTCCTTTTTTTTTTTATATATTTTTTTTATATTTTTGTATCCTATTTAAAAGAAAAAACTCGTTATGTTTTTTTAGATGTGGAGTGTACCCCGTGTACAAAACATGAGTTCATTCTGGTCATCCAGTACTTCTGAATATCTAACTTATTGATTCGTATTCATTTGATTCTTCAACTCCGCCCCCCAACTCTGAGCGCGCAATTTATTGTGGGCAAAATTCCGGGTGGTGGCGGCCTTAATTAGAACTGGTAAGCAAACACAAAAGAAGAGTTACTGTGCGAGTGAGCCCTGCGGGGAAGAGTACAAGACTTCTGCAAATTACTGGAGGGTCATAGGCTCCAATTTTTTGAAAACCAGTTCCAGGACACTGGCCACACCCCCTGCCCACGCCCAATTAAATCATCGCTAACCACACCCAAATCATACCCATCAAAACCACACCCATCAAATTAATGTAAAAGCATAACAATTAAAATTAGTAGTTACTCTTTGTTGAGTGACATTATGGTAGCTTTCTTGCACTTCTTAAGAAGTTCTTCGCTGAAAGAAGAATCATGGCAGCATTCCACACCACTGTTGAACTTGAGAGTCATAAGAGAGATGATAGTGCCATTTACTCAAAGAATAAGAAGGCACCAGATCAAGCAAACACTACTGTAACTGAAGTGCACTCTGACTCAGAACTTTCAGTAGCTACCACCAGCTGCTTTTTTGCTGCTGATTATTGATAATGTATTTTTACAAGGATGCTGACTGTGCATGCATGTACTGTATCTACTGCAATGTCAACAAGTCTACAGTACAGATCTAGTAGGTTTTCATAGCTACCCAGCATAATAAAAACTCTACTACTCAACTCCTGCATCCAGGACAAATGGCAGGTGAATCCAGGACACAGGACAATGTCAACAAATCCAGGACTGTCCTGGACATTCCAGGACAGTTGGAGCCTATGGGAGGGTCCTAGACAATGAAGAAGCGGCGGCGTATTAATGGGGCGTGGAGTCACTCGTTTAGAATAGATATATCACGGCTCCCAGCTGCGACTTGAAGGAAGCATCTGCTTTGGTATCTTTGGAGAGCTTGATAGAAGGTTGGTGTAGCGGGTAGAAGTTAGAAGCAGTTTCAGTGTGTTAACTTCAACTTCTCAGGAATTTTTGGTGCTATTTGTTAAAAGAAAATGTGAATTATTACTTTTATTGACAATGTTATTTTCTTTCTACAATAATATATATTTATCAATTAGGCTGTTTATTATCAATTATTATTTTATTGATTTATTTAAAATAAGACCAGAATCAAAGTTTAGATTATAGTACTTTGATCTACATCAACAGGAGGAAAGGTGCTAGCATGCTCTTCATAGAAATAGATGAGCTCCGATTATGAGAAGGCACAACTCCTTGGTTCTAGGGTACAACTGGCAGGTTCACAACAAAAGTGCAGAGCAGAAGACATGGCTTCCTTGTTCTCCAGAGGAGAGAATAGTAGACCTTCGGCTCTCCTAAGAAGTCATGCCTCCTGAAGGGAAGAATACTACATACATCCTGGTTATTTAGAAGAGAGGACATGGCACTCGAGTAGAGAGGTCAATGAGAAGGCACAGCTCCTTGGATCCCCTTGATAGTATTGTATACTTCAGAACCTTTGATTTTGTTCATTTCATATTGTATTTGATTATGGCCCTGCTACTATGGAGTTATGATTTATAATATTGTTTAGTAATATTTAGAAAGTGAACAAATATTAATTATCTGCACTGCTGCTTCTGCCCTACAGTACTGGTAGTCCTTTGAGGTGAATGCTCTTTGTGGTAAATTGTCTGGTACAGTTAATTGGTACGTGTTCAAATTGTGCGCGAGTCGCGTACAATAGTTTTTTTAATACAAGTAAAAGATCAGCTATATGACTGGTTAAAAGAAAAAGAAAAAGACAATCAATATACAAAAAGTTCAGGCTACACCGTCCAGGGAAGGGGGTATGGTGGGGAGACGGTGGAGCCACAGCGATGCATTGCCCCGCCATAAAGCAATTGCCACGCGTCCAAACAGGTGACTGGTAGTTGGGGTGGAGTCAGAAGTCAGTTCGCGGAGAGTAAATTGGATCGAGTTAGGGGCGGGTTTTGTGATATTCTACTGAATCGCTTAATTACCGCAGGTTCCGGTGGTACTGCACCCTTAATCAAAACGGTAAACAATTCAATTTCTAGGGTGATACGGGTACTAATCGATAAACCAGAGGATTCTGTTTAGTGCAATTTGGGACGGGGTCGACCACATAACTAACACAAAAACGCGAGGGTCAAAGTACAAAATGACATACGTACGTCCAAACATATCTACAATTAAACTAGTGGTGTGCTTGAGCACAAATGGCAGGAGCCTTAAACTACACTATTGTTAAATTTGATTATAAAAACTAACACTCAAGCTATTAAAATAAAGTCGAGTTATTAAATTGCATATGAAGTAAAGGGGTTTCAATGTCATAGTAACCGCTCCCGCAACAGTTTGAATTGAAAAAGAAGCAACAAAATCAAATCACGTTATTTTCTTTGTGATATTCTTAATAGTAGTTGTAACGCACAATACTTTCACACAACTGAAGATACATACGCAAGACTTACCTTCGTGGTTCGTCTAGTGGACAATGCATTATTAAGTAAATACTGTTGAGTAGGGCTTATAACTGTGACAAATAGCGCATTAACTTACCACCGCCACTAACTCGAATAGAAATGGAGCTCCCATAAGATTTTGAGTTATAACTGCACCCGCAAAACAATTCAAAGCCGAACAATTCAATTTCTAAGGTGATACGGGTAATGGTCGCTAAACCGGAGGATTCTGTTTAGTGAAGTTTGGGACGGGGTCGAACGCGGAGCGAACACAAAAATACCGAGGGTCAAAGTACAAAATGACATACGTACGTCCATATATATCAATAAACTAGTGATGTGCTTGAGCACAAATGGAGAGCGAGCCTAAAGACTATACTATTTTTATATTGACTTCTAACACTGAAGTTACTGAAAACAAGGTCCAGTTTTTAATTTTAGCATACAGGGTAAAGGGATTTCAGTGCCATAGTAACAACTCTCTGCAACTGCTTGAATTGAAGAAAAAAAACAACAACAAAACAATACACGTTATTTAAAAGTTTTCTTTGTGATATTCTTTAGCTAAGTAGTGGTTGTAACACACAATGCTTTGACACAAATGGACATGCACCTACACAGACTTACCTTCGCAGTAGTCTAGTGGACAATGTATTTTCAGGTAAATACTGTTGCGCACGGCTTATAACTATGACAAAGAGCGCATTGACTTACCACCGCCACTAACTCGAATGGAAATGGAAGTCCCTTAAGTTTTCAAGTTTTAACTGCACCCGCAAAAGAATTCAAATCGGTAAACAATTCAATTTCTAGGGTGATACGGGTACTGATCGATAAACAGAGGATTCTGTTTAGTGAAGTTTGGGACGGGGTCGACAACCGAACTAACACAAAAACGCGAGGGTCAAAGTACAAAAATGCCTTACGTACGTCCATACATATATAAAAATAAACTAGTGATGTGCTTGAGCACAAATGGCGAGCGAGCCTAAAGACTATAATATTTTTATATGAATGATTTTGACTTCTAACACTGAAGCTACTGATAACGTCCAGTTTTTTTATTTCGCATACAGGGTAAAGGGATTTCAGTGCCATAGTAACAGCTCTCTGCAACTGCTTGAATTGAAGGGGAAAAAACAACAACAAAACAATACACGTTATTAGTTATATTCTTTAGCTAAGTAGTGGTTGTAACACACAATGCTTTGACGAAACTGGAAATGCACCTACACAGACTTACCTTCGCAGTAGTCTAGTGGACAATGTATTGTCAAGTAAATACTGTTGCGCACGGTTTATAACCATGACAAAGAGCGCATTGACTTACCACTGCCACTAACTCGAATAGAAATGGAAGTCCCTTAAGTTTTCAAGTTTGAACTGCACCCGCAAAAGAATTCAAAACGGTAAACAATTCCATTTCTAGGGTGATAGGGGTACTGATCGATAAACCAGAGGATTATGTTTAGTGCAATTTGGGACGGGGTCGACCACATAACTAACACAAAAACGCGAGGGTCAAAGTACAAAACGACATACGTACGTCCAAACATATACAAATAAATTTATAAACATCCCCGATTTTCGATTGTGTTACCCCTGTAAATGTCTCGTTAGCTACGCTCGCTCGTCAATAAACATCCCCGATTTTCGATTGTGTTACCACTGTAAGTGTCTAGCTCCCTACGCTCGCTCGCCAACAAAGAATGAGCGGTACGCGCTACACAAACGGTAACGGTAAGACGTGAAAGATTGGATTCTTCCCGAGCGGGTGATACAGTAAGTCTACAATAAGTAAGGGTGACAAAAAAATCATAAACTAGTGCTGCGCTCTAATAGCGCAAATGCATGGCGAGCGAGTAAATATATTATGAGTATAGTTAAAGATGATTTGTGAAGGAAATCACTCAATAATAGCAATGATAAGGCATGAAGAGTTAACAATAACAGAATTACCTGAATAAACTTCGAAAGCAGTGGCAAAGAAGCGCAGCTTGACAAAGACTTAACAATTGTTTCAAGAAGAGAGTAGCTATAAACGTTTTGGTTGAAACAAAGTTGCATAAGGCAGTGCAGCAGGATTCTCCGTGCTCGATAATTGAAAAATACTGGAACTGTGAACGCTTTACCTACCTTACGTAATTAGAAGCGCAGGCGAAAATTTTTGACGTACGCCTACATACCTACATAATATGTAGGTATGTATGCGTACGTCAAAAAAAACACTTACCTACTGATTTTCATGAACATAAACACGTCCTGCTTCTAGTTTTGATGGGGAAGTATATATAGGTGCCCCCACTACCAATTCATCATAGCTACAAACACATACAGTAGTACCTTATTACTATTGATGTGCTTGAGCACAAATGGCGAGCGAGCCTAAAGACTATACTATTTTTATATGAATGATTTTGACTTCTAACACTGAAGCTACTGAAAATGAGGTCCAGTTTTTAAATTTAGCGTAGAGGGTAAAGGGATTTCAGTACCATAGTAACAACTCTCTGCAACTGCTTGGAAGAAGAAAAAAACAACAAAACAATACACGTTATTTAAAAGTTTTCTTTGTGATATTCTTTAGCTAAGTAGTGGTTGTAACACACAATGCTTTGACACAACTGGACATGCACCTGCACAGACTTACCTTCGCGGTAGAATGTATTTTCAAGTAAATACTGTTACGCACGGCTTATTACCTGCGCCAGTGTCAATTATCTCCACGTCCATCTCCGTTCCCTCTTCGATGTCCGATGCTTAGCCTTTGGTTAACTGTTATGCTCACTTTACCATTATTTCCAGTCTCCCTTTGCGTGTGTGTGCCGGAGGTATGCAGTCGGCCGTGTGTCCGTTCAGGCCTTGTTGGGACATGCGCGCGCGGGCCCTCTGCCGCGGCGCCTCACGCAGCAGCTTTGCCACGCCCTGCTGCCTTGCCCCACCACACGCCCCAACACAGGCCACTCGGAGAGCCCCGACTGCTCCAACGCACACACTCGCTCCTCCCCATACAATTCCACGCATAACTGGCTTTACCACTACCAACCCTTTACCCATTAACCACCTCCTACCCTTAACCCAATTACCACGTCCCCATTCTCTCCCCCCCCCCCCCCACCTCCTTTTTTTTTTTTTTTTTTTTGGTGATCCATACATGACATAGCCATGACAATACATACTACAACAACACACGTTCAAATCAGTCCACGTTCAAATCAGTTCTTGCGTATGGCCACCGCGAGCTTCCTTGCCGACTCCGCCTGGGCGTCATCTCCCGTCCTCACATACCCTCTGTACGCCCGGCTGCTCCATCTCCCAAGAGCTTTTATCTGCTCATCTGATGCCCCGTTCCGGGAGGCCTCGGTAGCCGCCCCTATCCGAAAGCTGTGCCAGGAAATGCCCTCCGCAGACCTCCCACTTCTTCTCAGGGCCTCTTTCACCTCCTGGACAAAGACTTTCCTGTCCAGGCCTTTGCCCTCTTTCAGTCTGAAGAACGGGCCACTGCCCGCCTTCCTCAGCCCCATAAACATGAGGAGAGCAACCACCGGGCACACCGGTTCTCTGGTTCTGCACAGTGTTAGCAGTGCCCCTTTCATGAGTCTGTCAGTCTTTGACTCTTTAATCTTGACCTTAATCCACTCGGGCTTTTCTGCCGAGTCCAACATCACGTCTTCCCAACCCAGGTGTGTCTTGGGGTCGAACCTTCCGCTCTCAGGGGCAAGTGCTTCCCCAGCTCTCAAGCAGCCGAAGAAGCAGAGACAGGCAGCTGCCCACAACATCGTGCCTCTGTATCCCTGGGCATCCCATACCGCTTTCATGGCCTCCAGGTGATCCCGTCTTACCGGATCTCTGGCCAGCCCACTGTCTTCTTGAGTCGCCCGGAATCTCGACAGGCCCGTCCTTATCTGTCCGAGCCTGGCCATTCCACCCCAGTTCGGCGCTGACAGGCCTGCCCTCAGATGAGCCTGTCTGAGACCTGCCAAATGATGTCTGACTGTCCCGTCCTTCACTCCTCCGCATGCCAGGGTCACCACGTACCCGATGGCTTTCTCTTCTGTAACAGGTAGTGGTGGCTATTCCAACTCGTTGCACCACGCCTCGTACCTCTCCCAGACTCTCCGGTAACGTTCCCTCGTTACCGGAGCTAATGCTTGCTGGAATAGCATCTCCTCAGCATCTGCCACTCCTGCTCTGACCAAGAGTGGTTCTCGCTCGTTAGCAGCTCCACTAGACCTTCCGGGATCTCCGTCGGCCTCTCCTCCGGTGCCTGCATGTAAGACAGAGCTACTTCAAGTTTGTCTCTGGACAGGGCATCCGCTACCACATTATCCACCCCTTTTATGTGGTCCGCCCCTATTGTCACCGACCTGACTGCCTCTACGAAGGCTAGGCACCTCCTCAGGTGCATCGCTCTCTTCTCTTTGCACGAACCTGTTCTGATCGTCGCTACCACGGCCGAGTTGTCACACCACGCCTTTATCGTGGAGCCTTTCCACTGCTCGCCCCATACTACCGCTTCTATTACGATAGGCACAACTCTTTAGGCATGATGCTCCACTCCTTAGCATTCTGCGCCTCGTTCCAGCTCAGCTGGAACCATTTTCCACTCCACTCGGCTCCGCATCCCCACGATCCTGATGCATCCGAGACTACCTCGTACCTCGTGTCCGACAGACCCTCCTGCATCAACGCTGTACCATTCCACCCAGTACCGAACTGGTACCACTATTCCAGGTCCGCCCTGGCCTCTACGTTCAATCGTACCCTTCAATCTTCTCTCACTACTGTTGCTATTAGGTCTTGCAACCTTCGCTTGAATTACCTGCCTGCCCTCACTGCTATGCAGGCATGGTTCAGAGAACCCACTATAGACTGTAGGTCCCTCTTCCTGCAGCATTTCATGCCCCTCCACTTCGTCAACACGCTGAGCAACTCGCTCAGCTTCTCGTGGGGCAAACACAACTCCATGTTGATGGAGTCTATTTCAATGCCTAAGAACGTGATGACCTTTGTTGGACCTTCTGTCTTCTTTTCGTCCAACGGCATTCCCAGTCTTTCACACGTCTCTTTAAACATGCGCAACGAACGTGCACACTCACCGGACCCTTTGGCCCCCACTGACACGAAGTCTTCCACGTAGTGCCTGAGCCACGTAGCCCCTTTTTCCATCGCAATCCACTGGATTGCGTCTCCCAAGGCTGTAAAAATCAGAGTGGCAGATCTCAACCCAAACGGCAAAGTGCCGTCCACATATGTCTCGCCCTCCCATCTCATCCCAAGCAGCCATCTGTCTTTGGGATGGACTGGCACGTTCCTTTAGGCGGCTTTTATGTCCGCCTTCGCTAGTTCTGCTCCTCTTCCCAGTTTTACCACTCTCCTGATCACCTCGTCTACCGACGTGTATGCCAAGCTAGCCAGCTCCTTGTCAATCCCATCGTTCACACTGGCTCCCTCTGGGGCTGACAAATTAACTATGAGTCGCCATCTCCCTGGTTTCCCCTTCTTGGGAATCACCCCGAACGGAGAACACTGCACTCTCGATTCACCATCTATCACCTTGTGAATCCTTCCACCACCCTCCTCCTCCTCGAGGTATTTTCTTATCACCTCCCTGTGCTGGGACCCCTCGTACATTATTCCTTTCTTTTCCCTTAGCACGACCCTCTCTTGATCATGCCCCACCCTGAATCCATTCTGGATTCCTCTTGTTATCCATTCCACCCATTACCTGCTGTCTGGGTGGCCTTCGAGGTCCTCTCTCCATGCTTGCCACTTCAGCGGGGTCACCACCACCACCGCACCCGGCAGCGCTACTGTAGGTAAGGAAACCGCTTGGTAGTCGCCGGAGGTTGTATGCACACGAGAAGTTACTCATACGCGCCAGTATAACCCCAGGCGCCGCCGCCACCAGAGCCCTCCACCTTAGTTCAGAGTTTTAATTCTGTTAATGAGAACTGATGATGCGCATGCGTGGCCGGGCTTTTATATGTCCGTTTTGGCCACGCACGCGCGTATACAATGAAAGCATGATCCACCGGACATCCGGGACACAACCAAAATAAATACACACACAAACTGACACAACAAGCTGCTAATAATAAAATAATAATTTACATGACTAATGACACACACATATATATAGGTTCCTCTTGCTCTTCTCTTTCTTTTCACTTCTTCTCTTTCTTTCTTCTTGTGGTCACCCCCACATCTCCCCCCTCCATGCCGAGGCCAGGGGTCACGGCAGACAACCCAGGGGTGGCCGATTCGTCTTGGTCCCAACTCTGTCTGCTCAGACCATCGGCATTTCCATGCGCTTATCCCGGGCGGTGGACAATCTCCACCTCCATATCTTGTAGCGCTAAGGCAAATCTTAGAAGGCGTCTGTTTAGATGACTCCCGTTGCTGAGGGCCAGACACGCCCTATGGTTGGTTACTATCCTCAGAGGGCGTCCATATACGTGGTATTCAAAATGATGAATGGATGCCACTATTGCCAACGATTCCAGTTCGGTTACACTGTAATTCTTTTCAGCAGGTCTTAACTGCCTGCTGAAAAACGCGACGAGCTTCTCACCATCACTCCTTATGACATGGAGACAACCACCGATGCCATCGCCAGAGGCGTCAGTGTATAGCACTAGTTCATCTTCAGGACCTGGGATAGTTAAAACAACATGGTTGCACAAAGTATCCTTCAACTTACAAAAATTTGCCATCATCTCCTTTGTCCAGATCACCCGTTGAGGAGCCTTGAGAGAGACAGCCGGAGAGAGAGTGCTCGAGAGCTTTACATAACCGTCCACAAATTTCCTATAATAGGACATACTTCGCAAAAAGGAACGAAGTTGTTTCTTTGTCCTTGGCAATAAAAACTCCGACATTGCCTTGATTCTAAGCTCAGGAACAGCTATCACGCCTCCCCCAATCTTATGTCCCAGATATTGAAGGTACTTTCGCCCGAACACACACTTCTTAGATTTCAATGTTAATCCTGCCTCACCCAGACACCTAATTACATTAGCCAAGTCAACTAAGTGATCATCCCAACACGCACTGTACACAACCACGTCATCTATGTCGTTTTTGCACACCTTATTTACAGGAGTTAACACCTCTTCCACCACTGATTGGAAGATTGCAGGAGCATTTTTAAGCCCGAAGGGCATCCTGCAATACCTGTATTTACCCAGCGGGCAGACAAATGTTGTCAGCTCACTGCTGCGCTCTAACATGGCTATCTGGTGAAATCCAGATGTAAGGTCCAGAGTCGAGAGACACAGACTCGGACCCACCATCTCAAGGATCTCCGTTAAGGAGGGCAGCCAGAAACGTCTGAGGGGAGTACGGGAATTCAAGTCCCTATAATCCACACAGAGGCGGATACTCCCATCCTTTTTCTTTACAGGCACTAACGGACTAGCCCACTCAGACTTAGACTCTACAATAACACCATTACTGACTAACTTGTCAATTTCTGCTCGCACTGCCTCCCTTATGCCACCCGGTATTTGTCTAGGGGGAAAATTGACTACACTTGCTCCATCTTTCAATACTATGTCACACACACCAACACTGCACAAGCACTAAAATACTTATCCAAGCCCGACAACACTAACTTCAAACCCGATTCAATAAAATTGGGACACTTGTCCTTGCTCAGGATAGCCTTGTTAACAAGCAATTCTTCGCTTATCCCTTGGTCTTCAGCCACTAGCGTAACTGTGTTGACCATCTTGCACCTTTCCTGATATTCTTTCAGGTTGTTCAAGTGTGCTAACCGTACAGGGTGTCCATCTCCTTTGGAGACCCTATAGGTGACTCTAGAGACCCTGTCAATGACGTTCTATGGGCCTTCCCAGGCTGCATGCAAGGCAGTATGTATGCCTGGAACCCTCATGAGCACCTGTGTACCCACTTCCAAGCACCGGTCACTTTTCCCTCGGTTAAAGGAAACTACTCTGCTCTCTACATTCTTTGCCTCCTCTGACACAGCTAAGTCATGTATCAGGGATAACTTGTCGTTCAAAGACAACAACCACTCTTCGACATCAATACTATCAAAATTCTTATCAGTCCACCCAGCATGCAACACATCTAGGGGACCAATCACGTCCCTGCCATACATCAACTGGTGTGGGGAGAACCCCGTGGTCCTGTTAGGGACCTGTCTTATGGCAAAGAGTGCTAATGGCAAAAAATCAGCCCAGTCGACATCACCGTCTCTCGCTTTTGTAGCATGGGCTTTAGCGTTCCGTGGAATCGCTCTACGACCCCGTTTGATAGGGGCCTGTATGGGGAAGTAGCAATAGAATCTATCCCCAGTCTCTCGTATAGGCCATTCATTAGCTTACTCAAGAAAACACTACCCCTGTCCGATAACACTTTAATGGGAATACCAGTACGCGAGATAATGTCTAAAAAAGCATTGGGATGCCTCTGTGGCTGAAGCAGTCCTCATTGGTTGCGATTCCGGCAACCTACTAGCAAGGCAGATATATGTGAAAAGGTATTTGACACCTCTCCTGCCTTTGGGTAAAGGACCCACCAAGTCCACCGCGACAATCTCGAAAGGCACAGTTACGATACCCCTCTCAACCATCTTGGCTTTCTTGTTGCCAGGGTTATTGAACCTGAGACACTTATCACACGACTTTATAAAAGCCACTATATCCGAATGAAGCCCTGGCCAAGTAAACCGTCTACCAATACGCTTTCTCATGCCCCTCACACCTACATGGGCTGTTTTGTCATGTGCTAGTTTCAGAGCTTGGCACCTCCTTGTTGTTGGCAGCACAATTCTGTCAACAGGGTAATTATCTTTCTCAATAATGGAATGAATAAGAACACCATCAGACCATTTGTACCCGTTAAGTTCTTTATTTGCCAAGTCTCTGCATGTTCTCAAAGAATCATCTGCTAGTGTTTCTTTCTTGAGAACGTCTCTACCCGCCATGTCCCTCACAGTTGGAACATCAGGATTAATTTCCATGTCAGACTCACTGACATTCAATGCATCACTCACATGCACATCTTGCGTATTCTCAAACACATCACTATTTACTGAAAGAACACTACTACTACCACTACCACTATCAAGACCAAGATCAACATCAATACCAAGATCAACATCAATACCACCCTCTTGACTATCAGGAGACACATCCCTAAGCCCAACTACAGAAGCATTACTATCCACAGTCCCAACATTATCACACGTCACATTGATGAGTGACAATCTCTCAAATTCGTCACTAAAAGAAGTGGGATTGGCTTCCGCCACATCACTCAAATCAGATTCTCCTTTAGCCTTCTTGGCTTTCTTTTTGGCTGCTCTGGTGACTACGTTCACCATTGCCTCCTCCGGTGTACTTTCCAGACTCTGAGGGGTTTCTGATGCCCCAACAGAGCTATCAGCAGAGCCTGAATCTGACGCATCAGAAACCGAGGCAGCATCCAGAAGGAGCTTAGCTGCCATAGAATTGTCCATGGGCACCGAGTACAAGACTCTCCCGCACAATGTATCGTCACGGGCCACTGCGACTAACGATTTAAATTTCCTGCCCTGAAATTGAAAATCAACAACCGCCGTGTGGAGCCACTCAGGTACCCCCTTCCAGCCCCTCACTTGCACTTTCTCATCCTTTAACTGGTGTTTGTACACTAAACACCCTGGCACAATAGTTATTTCAGCCCCTGTATCGAGTACAATTTGACATTTCGTGCCATTTACTATGCCATCCACATAGGAAGATCTCTCTCGAACAGCTACCCAATTGGTGTTATATGTCTTTCCACTTTTCTTCAAATTTAGTTTCTTTCCCGACGCACTTCTGCTTTCGTTATTCTCACTAGGTTCACTTTTCCCTCTATTTGGGCAGTCAGGCGATTTGTGACCTGGCTCCCTACATGTGTGACAAACAATACTTTGGAACCTTCCACCACTACCGACATTGGATTTACATTCAAAGGCTCGGTGACCCATCTTATGGCATTTATAGCATTCAATGCTGCTGGCATAACTACCTCTGCTCTGCCCTCTCCCGACATATGATCTATCCGAGTAAGATGTCTGGAGAGTGAGCGCTAACTTAAAACTGGCAACCTCTCTGCTGTCCATGACACTTCTCTGGTGCAATGGTCGTGTCGCCCGAAACACAGCGCACGCTATAAACAGCAGCACATCATCTTTGCTGTCTGTGACCATACTGATAGAGTCAGTTAGACCCTTCAAATACACAAATGTCTCCAGAGAAGACATCGTTTTGGTTGATGTTTGGAAGTCAGATATAAGTTTGATGCCTAAGCTCGTTCTACAAGAACCTAGAGCATCGACTAAAGTCTCTTTTAGCTCAGCATACGTGAAAGAATCTTTATCTAAAGAAGCAACTATGGCCGAAGCCGTTTTAGACTGGAGTTTCTGGTATAAAACAGATTTGAAACGAGCAGCTGGTACACCTATGTCACGTAAATCAGCCTCTAATTTACGGATGTATTTAGCTATATCTGCTCCGTCCTTGTGAGGAGCCAGATTATTTATTTGCCTATCCATTTCTGCACTCGCTTGACCACCAGCCGTTGCACCTGTCATGGTTGCCATATTCTTAATCATCTCGTTCATGTGGGTCATGAATGTGTTAAAACCCATGGGCCCAGGATCACATACCACACCCTCAACCCGGGGTGGTTCTTCACCCTCTTCCAACCCATCTAAAGCATGGGCTGCTTCCTCCTCACTCATCACTGTATCCTCTGTACTACTAAGGACACTGCTACTACAAGTATGAAAGCTACTAAAGTAATCGCTACTACCCTGCCCCAACAAACTCTCAGGACTGACACCTCTACTATGATAATTGATGACAGATCTACCCTGACTACACTCACTAGCACCAGAATCAATAATTGAATCTCCACCGATGGCAGAATCAGGGAACTTTCCACCTTTTACTCTCTTACACGCTCGCGCCGGCTGCACTCTCTGGCTCATCCAGGGCAAATCCAGACGTCAGAGAATCCTCAAGACACGGAAACACAAGCATAAAAAAAAACAATGACCAAGCACAAACAATAAAAAACAATTAACACGCAAAAGTGTGAAAAATGACAACAGGTCCGAAGACAGCTCCACGTGCGGTGAGCACTAAATGGAGATCAACAACAGTTTGTAGCCTTGGAAGTACGTAGACAAACGCAAACGAGTCCAACCGAGTTCTAATTCAGTGTAGACGATTGTAGACACGAAGTCAGCAACAAATCCAATCGATGACGCAAGCAGGCGAAGTAGGAGAGGGTCTTAATCCAGTCCAGGCACCACCGCTGCCGCCAGTTGTAGGTAAGGAAACCGCTTGGTAGTCGCCGGAGGTTGTATGCACACGAGAAGTTACTCATACACGCAAGTAAAACCCCAGGCGCCGCCGCCACCAGAGCGCTCCACCTTTTTTCAGAGTTTTAATTCTGTTAATGAGAACTGATGATGCGCATGCGTGGCCGGGCTTTTATATGTCCGATTTGGTCACGCACGCGCGTATACAATGAAAGCATGATCCACCGGACATCCGGGACACAACCAAAATAAATACACACACAAACTGACACAACAAGCTGCTAATAATAAAATAATAATTTACATGACTAATGACACACATATATATAGGTTCCTCTTGCTCTTCTCTTTCTTTTCACTTCTTCTCTTTCTTTCTTCTTGTGGCCACCCCCACAGCTACACTCTTTGGACCATCTGATACTTTCTCCAGCTCAATAAGCTGCCTCGTAAACCGATACCCTGCAAAAGCATAAATACCAACTTATTGCTTTTGCCCCTTTTAGATCATAGAACTATTGCCCTCCCTGTGTGTGTGTGTGCCCGTGCCTGTTAACTAAGCTTCTCCTACCTGTGAGAGTCAGGGGCGTAACTTCCTGCTCACGAGCGTTAGTCTAGGTAGGGGTCGGCGGAGCAACTAGGATAGTAAAAGGTACTCCATAGCCAACTCCGCTCGAAGGACCAGGATCCCTTCCTTTACCAGTTTCTCAACCTTAAAGTGGAACCCGAATAGCACGCAAACTTTCTCAGACACAGTGAGACGGATGCTTCGCCGTCGTGGTAGAACTGTCCTGAGTCAAGCTGTGAGAGGCACTACCCAAATTCCCAGTCAATACTATTGGCTCAAAAGAGATCATTAACTATTTATGCAACTACAGATTATAAGTGAATGCTCGATGATACATACCATTGGCATACCATACATACAGGCTGGTCTTCTCTTCACCCCAGGCCACGTCACTACTCCCGGCAGCCTCCTGCCTGAACCTGCGGTCATACTTTACGACCTGCTGCCATGGATGGCGTTTTGCCAACCTCACAATGGATTCTCTGTATGCCATTAGAGTTTCAAACATTTTAGGCTCCGCTCTTCCCCAGGCCGTCTGGAAGAGTGAGAAACAGGTGCTCCATGTCAGTATGTCTGGCACCTCTTTCCAGACTCGCTTTCTCGAGCCCGCACCCACTGACGTCTCCTCCCCACTGTCGCTCCGGACTTGCCTCCAGTCTCCCTCACTGGGGCCGTCCTCCATCATGGGAAACCAAGCGAAGTCGACAAAGGACCCCTCCTGGATCATTTCGACCAGCCTTGCCGACAGCGGCGGCAAGTTGCCTACCAGGTGCACCACCTTTTGCCCTTTCTTTTCTGGTTTCTTGTCCAATCCACTCTTGGACACACTTGCCAGCAACTCCTGGAGCAACAGTCCCGACTGGCCCCCTGTCTTACTCGTTGTAGGTGCCAACTTGGCTCCGCTCTCTCCGCCAGGGCGGCCATATCATCTACAGGGACACCGATCGATCATAACCTTGACTTACCCATGTCATAACTCTTGTCGATCACTAACTGTCCCATAACATAACAAGTGCTCTGACACCGGTCGAGACTACATGCTTTACGACATGTCCTCACTCAACACCACTAGTGTCCTCCCCACACTATCACCCTTATGGACACCCATCGACCTTTCCTGACAGCTCTTTTCTGTCACTACATTGTCAATATCTTTTGTGTCCCCTCACCCCCCACTTTTTTATTTTTTTATTTTTTTTTTATTTTTATGCGTGACGACACCGATCGGGCCTACATGCCATGCATGTCCTTTTCCCAATACCCCTAGTGTCTCTTTGTCACATCTTCCCCTTTTCTCTCCTTTTTCACCCTCCCTTTTTCTATCCTTATTATTATCTCCCACTAAGCTCGCCCACTGGACGCATGTACACTGCCCACTGACCTCGGGAGTCACGCACTACCATAGCACGGAGGTGAGAGTCAGGAACGTCTGTGACAGCACTTCCCAGTCTACTAACCACGTCCCGACTCTAAACTTCATCACACCCACTTTATCTTATTACTCTATGCTACCCTTGCCACTTCCCACATACCATCAGGTGGTGTTCCTGATCCTTTGTCACTGGCCCTTCTCCCTTTCTCTAGCTCAGAGACTCTTTCCGCCAGTGTTAGCATTGCCTTAGTCAGCATACTCTTTACGTCTGTAGCCGACTGACTCGTTGATTTTTCTCGGGCTCCTCCATCGGCACTCTCCTTTAAAGAGGATCCCAGTGCGTCTGACCTCGCCCTCTTCGACACCTGTTCCGTATCCTCCTCGTCTTCCACAATCCGAGAAGAGCTTTCGCCAGCCTTAGTTGGCCTTTTACTCATGGCAGACCTCGAGTCTGTCATAATCACTTTTACTATCTCTTTATTTCAGATTTAGTGCCCACTACACGTGGCGCCCTTACTCTCTCTACCCTCTCATTTCCGGCCGCGCCCCTCATGCGCGGCTGCCTTCACACCTTCATTGACCACTCCCACCTTAATCTCCGGTAACTTCGGCACGTTACACTAGACCTGCCATAACCATGACAAAGAGCGCATTGACTTACCACCGCCACTAACTCGAATATCCCTTTGCACCCGCAAAAAAATTCAAAACGGTAAACAATTCAATTTCTAGGGTGATACTGGTACTGATCGGTATTCTGTTTAGTGCAATTTGGGACGGGGTCGACAACATAACTAACACAATAACGCGAGGGTTAAAGTACAAAATGACATACGTACGTCCATACACATATCTAAACTAGTGGTGTCCTTGAGCACAAATGGCGAGCGAGCCTGATAGTTAGGTAACATAAAATGTTACTATGATTTAGCTTACTTCATGCAAACACTATAATAGCAGTTATGACATTTGATTTCAGCAAACAAATACAAAATCACTCTCTTACATTATTAATGGTAACTTTTGTAGTATCAAACATCAACCATTCTGATAATCTCAATCACCAGTAACTCTTGAACAAGCTCTCAGCTACGATAAAAAATAAACCAGTGTTATTATTTGTAATTTTAGCCAACAAATATGGAATTACTACTTACATCATTCTTGAGTATTGATAACTTCTGTAGTATCAAATTGAAGTTACTTTGACCATCTGAATTACCTTAAATTCTTGACAATAAGCTCTAACCTACAAAAACAAAAGACAATCAATTTTAGCACACAAGTACAAAATTACTTTCTTACCTCATTTTCTTGAGGTGTGGTAACTTTTGTAGTACCAAATTTGAGCCAATCTGACTATTTGAATTTACCAATCACTGTTGACTAGCTCTTAGCTACAAAAAAGAAAGGCCAGAGTTAATTTTGCATATTTAGCTAACAAATATTGAATTGCGTACTTATCTCAGCTTCCCTCGAGAAGTAGTAGCTTCCATAGCATTAATACTACGGCATTCTGACTACCAACGGCTCTTGACAACCAACAACCGACACTCCGCATCCCCCCATAAAACGGCGAAGTTTTGAAATTAAGTCTGGAAAAGGGTCTTCAATGCCATAGTAACCTGTAGAATCAACTTTTTGTGTCTTGAAAACAAGCGTTTTAGCAGGAATTTTCTCATACTTTGGAGCTTAAGTATAAAGTAAGGTTTGCTTAATGCTGTAGTTTCAGAATAAACTGGAGTCAAGCCTAAATAGCCGTGTTTTTAGGGGAAAAAAGTTCCCCGCGCGCGCGTTTAAAGAGCATACGTACCATCCATCCATACATACATATATACTAGTGGTGCGCTCGAATAGCGCAAATGCATGGCGAGCGAGCAGACTCTTTTTACAGAAAAATAGGACAGAAATTACATCTAACTGTAGTGCACAGTGTAACCCTTTCCATTCTCAGTTAGCATCAGAGAATCTAAAGTCTCTGATCCCAGACTAAACTAACAATTACCTGAATAAACTTCGAAAGCAGTGGCAAAGAAGCGCAGCTTGACAAAGACTTCACGATTGTTTCAAGAAGAGAGTAGCTGTAAACTTTTTGGTTGAAACAATGTTGCGTCTGCAGCAGGATACTCCGCGCTCGTTAATTGAAAAAAACTGGAACTGTGAACGCTTTACCTAACTTACGTAATTAGAAGCGCGCGCATTTAAAGAGCATACGTACCATCCATACATACATACATATATATATATATATAACATATACCCGATTTTGCATTGCATTAATACTACGGCATTCTGACTACCAACGGCTCTTGACAACCAACAACCGGCACTCTCGTATCCCCCCATAAAACGGCGAAGAAATAAATATGGAATTGCATACTTACCTCGGCATCCCTCGAGTAGTAGTAGCTTCCTTAGCAAAGAGCATACTTACCATCCATCCATACATACATATATATAACATATACCCGATTTTGCATTATCCACCCTTCCTTAGCAAAGAGCATACGTACCATCCATCCATACATACATATATATAACATATACCCGATTTTGCATTATCCACCCCTAATACTGTCTAGCTCGCTTCGCACGCTCGCCAATAAACTAATGGTGCGCTCGAATAGCGCAAATGCTTGGCGAGTGAGCAGACTCTTTTTACAGAAAAATAGGACAGAAATTACATCTAATCTATAACTGTAGTGCACAGTGTAACCCTTTCCATTCTCAGTTAGCATCAGAGAATCTAAAGTCTCTGATCCCAGACTAAACTAACAGAATTACCTGAATAAACTTCGAAAGCAGTGGCAAAGAAGCGCAGCTTGACAAAGACTTTACAATTGTTTCAAGAAGTGAGTAGCTGTATACTTTTTGGTTGAAACAAAGTTGCGTAAGGCAGCAGGATTCTCCGAGCTAGTTAATTGAAAAATACTGGAACTGTGAACGCTTTACCTAACTTACGTAATTAGAAGCCCGGCGAAAACAGAGGTCTCACGTACTCCATTAACAGATAAATAAACTAGTGGTGTGCTTGAGCACAAATGGCGAGCGAGCCTGTCACAAAATGGAAGTAGACTGTAACATAAGGAGCACTAGGTGTATTTTCTCTCTTTCACAGGCTTTTTTTCTTTATAAACAATAAAGAATAAAAAATATTTGGTTGCCACAGGGAATCGAACCCAGGACAGCTTGCATAGCGCACAAGCGATCTGCCACTAAAGACTATACTATTTTTATTGACTTCTAACACTGAAGCTACTGAAAATAAGGTCCAGTTTTTTAATTTAGCATACAGGGTAAAGGGATTTCAATGCCATAGTAACAACTCTCTGCAACTGCTTGAATTGAAGGAAAAAACAACAACAACAAAACAATACACGTTATTTAAAAGTTTTCTTTGTGATATTCTTTAGCTAAGTAGTGGTTGTAACACACAATGCTTTGACACAACTGGACATGCACCTACACAGACTTACCTTCGCAGTAGTTTAGTGGACAATGTATTTTCAAGTAAATACTGTTGCGCACGGCTTATAACCATGACAAAGAGCGCATTGACTTACCACCGCCACTAACTCGAATAGAAATGGAAGTCCCTTAAGTTTTCAAGTTTTAACTGCACCCGCAAAAGAATTCAAAACGGTAAACAATTCAATTTCTAGGGTGATACGGGTACTGATCGATAAACCAGAGGATTCTGTTTAGTGCAATTTGGGACGGGGTCGACAACCGAACTAACACAAAAACGCGAGGGTCAAAGTACAAAAATGCCTTACGTACGTCCATACATATATACAAATAAATAAATAAACTAGTGGTGCGCTCGAATAGCGCAAATGCATGGCGAGCGAGCAGACTCTTTTTACAGAAAAATAGGACAGAAATTACATCTAACTGTAGTGCACAGTGTAACCCTTTCCATTCTCAGTTAGCATCACAGAATCTAAAGTCTCTGATCCCAGACTAAACTAACAGAATTACCTGAATAAACTTCGAAAGCAGTGGCAAAGAAGCGCAGCTTGACAAAGACTTCACAATTGTTTCAAGAAGAGAGTAGCTGTAAACTGTTTGGTTGAAACAAAGTTGCGTCTGCAGCAGGATTCTCCGCGCTCGTTAATTGAAAAATACTGGAACTGTGAACGCTTTACCTAACTTACGTAATTAGAAGCGCGGGCGAAAAGAGAGGTCTCACGTACCCCATAAACAGATAAATAAATAAATAAATATAGCCAAATCTCGATTGAGTTACCCCTGATAGTGTCTCGCTCGCTTCGCTCGCTCGCCAATAAATAAATAAACAAACATCCCCGATTTTAGATTGTGTTACCCCTGTAAGTGTCTCGCTCGCCAATAAATAAACAGCGAAATCTCGATTGAGTTAGCCCTGATAGTGTCTCGCTCGCTTCGCTCGCTCGCCAATAAACAAACATCCCCGATTTTCGATTGTGTGACCCCTGTAAGTGTCTAGCTCGTTACGCTCGCTCGCCAATTATATATATATCTGAAATCTCAATTGAACACGACTGATAGTCAGCTCAGCTAGCTTCGCTCGCTCGCTGAATAAATAAATAAATGTCCAATTGACTTAAAACTTGGTGCACAGCTTCATAATGCTTCAACCAACTGAATAAAAATAAAAAATAAAAAAAGTTAAAAAACAAAAGTCTCCAAAGCTAGTTATAGGGATGTACCGCTATTATTAAATAGTAGAGCTAGTTAAAGGGATGTACCATGTGGAGTCAGTTGAATCTGTTTGAATTACAAATAATTGGAATGGACACTGGCTTAATGTATCCACTATTGAATGTCCACGTCAATAGCTAGTGCTACAAAAACTTTATGGACACACAAATTCAGGCTGGTGAATATGATTGTGGACTCTATGCCATAGCTAAAGTGACTTCACTTGTGCATATGGAAGATCCTTGAAATATATATATAAAGATTAGATTACATGTCTAGAAAATATACATTGCACTTGTCCCTAAAGAAAGAGGAGATCTCTAAAGAATACGTCAGAAACATAACATTTTGTCGTTCAGTTCATTTGCATACTATCGGAAGGGGCACTATTACATGAAGAATGGGAAGACAATAACTCAATTGATACCACATTAATTCATACCTGAAAAGTTCAAAAGCTAGCCTGCAGTGCACTAAGTAAAGAGAACCGATGCAATGATCATTGTTATGTTATTTATATTTGTTGTTGTCTTTGCTTTTTGCAATTGAATTCCAGAATATTTCAATATTTGTGGTATTGACAAATTTGATGTATCTAAATTCCGGAATTAACTAATATTTAAACAATTCAACTTCATAATCCAGAAAACTAATAGATGTTGCTGAATAAATGTCTTAAAATCTATTTCATTGGGTTTGTGCTTGCATAATCTTGTTTGCATAAATTTGCTTATGCCTGAGGTGCTGGTGACATAAATTTGATGAATTGATTGACTAAAGTAACTACTTGTAATAGCTTGAAGAAAGACATCTACTTCTTAGGTATCATGAGCAAGTAGCTAAACATGGTATCCATGTTGAAGTAGAAAGAGTTAATATCCAGTGTATTCTCATGTATAGCTATACAGACAGCCACTCATTAATGGAATTCAATTGACAATTCAGCAAAAAAAAAAAAAGCAGAAGAGTTCAACCATAATATACAAACATCTAACATGATTGCACCCTGCATAGCTATGCTTATAAACAAGGTGAAACCGATTGTGCTAAAAGAAGATATTTAAAATGCCAAGAATCTTGCTTTTGATTCAATTGTTACGAATAGAGTTAATGTAATTAGTTCAATATAGCTATACTCATTGGACAGCGATATATCCATTTTAAAGTTTTGTTTTAATAGCATTAACTATAGCTAGATAAAAAAAACTGGAATAAGGTTTCAAAGCAAATTATTTTTTTAATCCGAGCACACTCACATTCAAAATACTATGATACTTACAAAATCATCATCATGAATTCTTTCAAAGTGCTGATTGTCTGAGTTTCAGGTCAGCTGCAACTTGCTAATTTAAACACTAGGAGGACTTCTATCTATAAATTTAGTATTAACAGCCAAAAAATTATTATTATTTTTTCCAGGTATTCTAGGCACTTTTACTGTGTATAAGCAAACTCTTCCAAATGCGCACTGAGGGTTAATAAAGTTCAGTTGGGTTGGGGACCATTCACGGCAATAGGGGACGGTGTGTGGCAATGATACGTGCCGCACTCGGTCCTATGGGGACCGTCTACGGCTTGAACAGTCCCAGGTGAGAGGGGGGAGGGGGGGGGGACAATTATCATAGGCTCCAACTTTTCTAATAATGCTTTAAGGACACAAACCGCACCCATCTATATTTAATTACCATGCCCCTTATAAACATAACCATACCCCAACCACACCCACATTAATGGAGTAGATGAGTAAATGAATTTTATTTTTTATTATGCAGTACAGTTGCTTTTTTGCACTTAGTGAGAAGTTCTTCACTAAAAATTGAGTCATGACAGCATTCTTCACTGTTGAACTTGATGGTCATTAAAGAAATTATTGTTGACTGTTTCAGAGATGGTCTCTGATCAGTATGAACTTTTCTAAGCATGGAAAAACCTCTCTCACTGTCAGCATTTGAAGCAGGAATTGACATCAAACCTGACATCAGCCTCGCCAACAAAGGAAGTCTCGGCTCTCCATCAAAAAGTTTCATCTGACCAACCTCATAACCATGGCTTTTCATCTCCTGTGGCCAACTTGTATATTTCTACTGTAGGATGCTCAGTTGGAGATAGCTTGAAATCCATGAACTCACCTCTCAGTGCATTAATGGGTGTAGATTCGGCCAATTCTAATGTGGAAAACACTTTGCATGAGTCTAAACTAGAATTACTACTTAGTCTAGCCCACGGTCACTAATTAGCTCCATCATTTTTAAAGTTATTAATAAAACAATTCTCTATATCTTTAGTTAAAAACAACAACAAACTAGTGTATTTAAGTCTATTTTTTAATCTGTTCTAGTCTCCTTAGTTACTTCTCGTCTATTCCGGTCTTTTTAGTCCCTTCTAGTTCTATTTAGCTTTTTATAGTAGTTCGTTTAGTCTATACTAGTCTTTTCAGTCTATTTAGTCTTTCTATAGTCTCTTTATATTCTTCTAGCCTCTTTAGTCGATTCTAGTCTCTTTAGTTTCCTTAGTCTTTTCATTGTTTTTAGTCCCTTGTAGTCTCTATAGCATCTTCTAGTCTATATATTTTCTTCTAGTTCCTTTATTATTTTCTAGTCATTTTAGTCTTTCCTGTAGTCTGTTTAGTCTATTATAGTCTCTTTATTCTATTCCAATTCCTTTGTTCTAGTCTGTTTAGTCTTTACGAGTATCTTTATTATTTTTTATTCATTTTAGTCTATACTAGTCTCTTTAGTCTATTCATGCGTCTTTATCACTTCAGTCTTTTTTCACTTCTAGTCTCTTTCGTCTTTTCTAGTCTCTTTAGTCTCTTCTAGTGTTCTTAGTATATCTAGTTCCTTCAGTCTCTTTAGTCATTTCTAATCATTTTAGTCTATTCTAGTGTCGTAGAACGCTCCTCCTCCCGTATTCGCATTCTCCTCCATTTATTACGCGCATACTCATTTAATTCCATTTATAATTCACTTCCATGCCACGTACCCAGTTTTATACATAACCCCTTTTCTTTGTGCATGGGCAGTGAGTTTGCTATATATTACTTGCTGTACATGTGCACAGACAGTTGTAGTCGTGTCTTGCTGTGCTAATATACACATTCCAATCGCCGAATTAACCTTGGGTATTGGAAGGCCTTAAACTGCCTTAAGTAGCTAGCCTGATCGACTGCTCCTTTGGTGGCAGCATGCTCCCGAGAACGTTTCCCCACAGTTGGTAGCAGCGGTACGCCAGTTCTTCTTAGAGCTGGTTTGGATATGTCCTTACTCCGTCGAGATTAGCGTTCTTTCCAGGTGCCAGCCAGCATTTGGCGGTGTCCTGCATTCTTTCCTTTTCTTTGACAGAAGCCAGAGATTGGTGCTGTCTTGTTTCATCCCGTTTTATTCCAATTGAGTAAAGCCAATTTCAAGTTTCACTTGTATATATTTTCTTCATCTGGCAATCCCTGAGTTCTTTTGGTGTTGAGGGTTTCCGCCGATTTCCAATTGTACGTTCCTGAGCTGTTCCTCAGCTTCTACTTCAGTTTCCGTGTGGTGAGCCCTACCGAACTTCGTCCTTTCTTCATTCGCCCTTCGGTTTTTTTTACGGTTTATTTTACGAACGCAAGTTATTTGTTTGACTTATTGCACTGTTATTGTTACATTCTGTTGTGCTCGAACACTTAAATCTCTTGTTTTAATTTACTCAGTGTGTCATTTATTAGTCATGCATACCAGACGTCATAGGGCCAAGGTTCTTGCCAAGGCCAATCTATCACCTGCTCACTATGACTCTTCTTCAGTTCCTACCTCTGATTATATTTCACTGCCCTTTATTAATTCTTATTCTGTGTCTGGTGATTCACCTCCCTTAAATGATTCTCTCTCTTCTGCTGAGACGGTTACTAACTATGATACCGTTATCCCCAAAGAACCTGCTTCAGCTTCAGCCCAACCTAGTCCTTCATTGACTAATGATCCTACTTCTTTTCTTAAGTCCATTTCTTATCAAGCAAAAGTCACTGATGTGGATACTACTATGCTGATGTTTGCCCAATTAATTACTCAGAACAGGCAGATAACTCCTCCCATTCAAGTTCAGACTCCCAATTTGATTGATCCTAAAAGTTTGTCCTCTGCCATTGGCAAGATGGTTGAAGAAGAAGACATTTTTGTCTTTCTCCATCGTTTTGAATTCGAGATGACTACTCGAGCTATTGCATCCCAGCGATGGCTGACTTGCTTTCCCTCCGTTTTGATAGGCCAATTTAAAGAAGCTTATTATAATAATGCTTCAGTCTGTACTTCTTACGAGGATATGAAGATTGTTTTGTTGAATGTGGGTGGGTATTCCATCACGGAGTGTTTGAATTTCTTCCCACTCAAATTTAGGATGAGCGGAAATAGATCCCTCCTCCAATGGTATAATGGGTGGAAATACAAGTTTCAAGTTATTCTAGATAGTCTCCCCTTTCTGGTTAACTGCTCAGATAAGCTAAACGATGAGATGTAAAGTGTTTTCGCTACTATTGGTGTTTTGATGGTTTCACTTATGACCAGCGTAATTCTATTCTTTCTAAGCAGTGTGAAACTAACCAGTCTTTCATCCAAGAGTTTAATACATGGTACACCACTGTCTCTTCCTCCATTCCTAAATCTCACTCTGGGCCTCATTCTCATTCCAATTCGCATTCTGATCACAATTTCCGTCCCCATCGTAACCCCTATCATTCTAAACCCCAATCCCATTCTTCTCCAAGTACCAATTACCGACCTACACATTTTCATAGTGACCAATCTGTTAATTCTTCTAACCATCCTCAATCTCCTAGGCACTACCTGCAATCTGTGACATGTTATAAGTGTGGTAACCTGGGACATTATGCCAACTGTTGTCCCACTAGGCGTCATCATTCTGGTAACCATTCTCATCCTCCTCCCACCAACCCTCCTACTCAGTCAATCCCCCTAACCAAGTCACCCCTCCTCCTCAACCAGTTGCTCAAGCCCCTCCTATTCCTCCACATCGTACTCGTCCTGAACCTGTTCCCAGGAACAGCAGACCCGATAGAATGGTAGACTTTGATAATTCTTCCGATGGTTTGAGTCAGTCACTTGTTAATGATTTTCCGTCTAACCCAATTAATTCTTTTGATGAAGAGGATTTAGTCACCTATGGCTGTATTAATGGTATTGAGACACCAATTGTCATTTACTCCGGGGCCAGGATTTCCCTGAATTCTGATGACTTTATTGATATTGATTATGAGCCGGTCAAATTTGTTAATATCACCGGAATATCTCAAGTCCCCGTCAGTGCCTGTTTTTGAAATTCCCGTTGAACTCCCTACACTTACAGGAGTTTGTTTACTCGCTGTGGATTCTAGGCTACCACCTAGGACCGCCTTATTTGGAACAGACTTTGGCAAGTCTAACTTGTTAGATTTAATTGCCCATGTTAGGTCGGATGCTGTACCTGTACTCACGGTGACCTGTGCCATGCAGGCTGAGAATGAGCTTGCAGAGCAGATCGCTGGTGCTTTACATGCTTCTAAGGGTGCTAGCCCTCTGCCTCTGGATGAAATAGCCGAGTTTGATGATGAGACAGACTTGATTGAAACCGAGCCTGTATCCGAAGTTGTCACTGTTGATGCTGAGAATAACTCTGTTGATTTTGTTACTAATGTTATAGTCTAATCTGTCGATAATGTTGTCGACTATGTTAACGAGTCAGTCCTTTTAGTCTATACTAGTCTCTTTAGTCTATTCATGCGTCTTTATCACTTCAGTCTTTTTTCACTTCTAGTCTCTTTCGTCTTTTCTAGTCTCTTTAGTCTCTTCTAGTGTTCTTAGTATATCTAGTTCCTTCAGTCTCTTTAGTCATTTCTAATCATTTTAGTCTATTCTAGTGTCGTAGAACGCTCCTCCTCCCGTATTCGCATTCTCCTCCATTTATTACGCGCATACTCATTTAATTCCATTTATAATTCATTTCCATGCCACGTACCCAGTTTTATACATAACCCCTTTTCTTTGTGCATGGGCAGTGAGTTTGCTATATATTACTTGCTGTACATGTGCACAGACAGTTGTAGTCGTGTCTTGCTGTGCTAATATACACATTCCAATCGCCGAATTAACCTTGGGTATTGGAAGGCCTTAAACTGCCTTAAGTAGCTAGCCTGATCGACTGCTCCTTTGGTGGCAGCATGCTCCCGAGAACGTTTCCCCACAGTTGGTAGCAGCGGTACGCCAGTTCTTCTTAGAGCTGGTTTGGATATGTCCTTACTCCGTCGAGATTAGCGTTCTTTCCAGGTGCCAGCCAGCATTTGGCGGTGTCCTGCATTCTTTCCTTTTCTTTGACAGAAGCCAGAGATTGGTGCTGTCTTGTTTCATCCCGTTTTATTCCAATTGAGTAAAGCCAATTTCAAGTTTCACTTGTATATATTTTCTTCATCTGGCAATCCCTGAGTTCTTTTGGTGTTGAGGGTTTCCGCCGATTTCCAATTGTACGTTCCTGAGCTGTTCCTCAGCTTCTACTTCAGTTTCCGTGTGGTGAGCCCTACCGAACTTCGTCCTTTCTTCATTCGCCCTTCGGTTTTTTTTACGGTTTATTTTACGAACGCAAGTTATTTGTTTGACTTATTGCACTGTTATTGTTACATTCTGTTGTGCTCGAACACTTAAATCTCTTGTTTTAATTTACTCAGTGTGTCATTTATTAGTCATGCATACCAGACGTCATAGGGCCAAGGTTCTTGCCAAGGCCAATCTATCACCTGCTCACTATGACTCTTCTTCAGTTCCTACCTCTGATTATATTTCACTGCCCTTTATTAATTCTTATTCTGTGTCTGGTGATTCACCTCCCTTAAATGATTCTCTCTCTTCTGCTGAGACGGTTACTAACTATGATACCGTTATCCCCAAAGAACCTGCTTCAGCTTCAGCCCAACCTAGTCCTTCATTGACTAATGATCCTACTTCTTTTCTTAAGTCCATTTCTTATCAAGCAAAAGTCACTGATGTGGATACTACTATGCTGATGTTTGCCCAATTAATTACTCAGAACAGGCAGATAACTCCTCCCATTCAAGTTCAGACTCCCAATTTGATTGATCCTAAAAGTTTGTCCTCTGCCATTGGCAAGATGGTTGAAGAAGAAGACATTTTTGTCTTTCTCCATCGTTTTGAATTCGAGATGACTACTCGAGCTATTGCATCCCAGCGATGGCTGACTTGCTTTCCCTCCGTTTTGATAGGCCAATTTAAAGAAGCTTATTATAATAATGCTTCAGTCTGTACTTCTTACGAGGATATGAAGATTGTTTTGTTGAATGTGGGTGGGTATTCCATCAAGGAGTGTTTGAATTTCTTCCCACTCAAATTTAGGATGAGCGGAAATAGATCCCTCCTCCAATGGTATAATGGGTGGAAATACAAGTTTCAAGTTATTCTAGATAGTCTCCCCTTTCTGGTTAACTGCTCAGATAAGCTAAACGATGAGATGTAAAGTGTTTTCGCTACTATTGGTGTTTTGATGGTTTCACTTATGACCAGCGTAATTCTATTCTTTCTAAGCAGTGTGAAACTAACCAGTCTTTCATCCAAGAGTTTAATACATGGTACACCACTGTCTCTTCCTCCATTCCTAAATCTCACTCTGGGCCTCATTCTCATTCCAATTCGCATTCTGATCACAATTTCCGTCCCCATCGTAACCCCTATCATTCTAAACCCCAATCCCATTCTTCTCCAAGTACCAATTACCGACCTACACATTTTCATAGTGACCAATCTGTTAATTCTTCTAACCATCCTCAATCTCCTAGGCACTACCTGCAATCTGTGACATGTTATAAGTGTGGTAACCTGGGACATTATGCCAACTGTTGTCCCACTAGGCGTCATCATTCTGGTAACCATTCTCATCCTCCTCCCACCAACCCTCCTACTCAGTCAATCCCCCTAACCAAGTCACCCCTCCTCCTCAACCAGTTGCTCAAGCCCCTCCTATTCCTCCACATCGTACTCGTCCTGAACCTGTTCCCAGGAACAGCAGACCCGATAGAATGGTAGACTTTGATAATTCTTCCGATGGTTTGAGTCAGTCACTTGTTAATGATTTTCCGTCTAACCCAATTAATTCTTTTGATGAAGAGGATTTAGTCACCTATGGCTGTATTAATGGTATTGAGACACCAATTGTCATTTACTCCGGGGCCAGGATTTCCCTGAATTCTGATGACTTTATTGATATTGATTATGAGCCGGTCAAATTTGTTAATATCACCGGAATATCTCAAGTCCCCGTCAGTGCCTGTTTTTGAAATTCCCGTTGAACTCCCTACACTTACAGGAGTTTGTTTACTCGCTGTGGATTCTAGGCTACCACCTAGGACCGCCTTATTTGGAACAGACTTTGGCAAGTCTAACTTGTTAGATTTAATTGCCCATGTTAGGTCGGATGCTGTACCTGTACTCACGGTGACCTGTGCCATGCAGGCTGAGAATGAGCTTGCAGAGCAGATCGCTGGTGCTTTACATGCTTCTAAGGGTGCTAGCCCTCTGCCTCTGGATGAAATAGCCGAGTTTGATGATGAGACAGACTTGATTGAAACCGAGCCTGTATCCGAAGTTGTCACTGTTGATGCTGAGAATAACTCTGTTGATTTTGTTACTAATATTATAGTCTAATCTGTCGATAATGTTGTCGACTATGTTAACGAGTCAGTCCTTTTAGTCTATACTAGTCTCTTTAGTCTATTCATGCGTCTTTATCACTTCAGTCTTTTTTCACTTCTAGTCTCTTTCGTCTTTTCTAGTCTCTTTAGTCTCTTCTAGTGTTCTTAGTATATCTAGTTCCTTCAGTCTCTTTAGTCATTTCTAATCATTTTAGTCTATTCTAGTGTCGTAGAACGCTCCTCCTCCCGTATTCGCATTCTCCTCCATTTATTACGCGCATACTCATTTAATTCCATTTATAATTCACTTCCATGCCACGTACCCAGTTTTATACATAACCCCTTTTCTTTGTGCATGGGCAGTGAGTTTGCTATATATTACTTGCTGTCCATGTGCACTGACAGTTGTAGTCGTGTCTTGCTGTGCTAATATACACTTATTCGAATCGCCGAATTAACCTTGGGTATTGGAGGGCCTTAAACTGCCTTAAGTAGCTAGCCTGATCGACTGCTCCTCTGGTGGCAGCGTGCTCCCGAGAACGTTTCCCCACATCTAGTCTCTTTAGTCTCTATGTCTCTTTAGATTCTTTAGTACCTTCCAGTTTCTCTAGTCTTCTTAATCACTCCTGTCTCTTTAGATTCTTTAGTACCTTCCAGTTTCTCTAGTCTTCTTAATCACTCCTGTCTCTTTAGTCTCTTCTAATATTTTTAGTATTTCCTTGTCTATTTAATCTCTTCTAGTCTTCTTAGTCACTTCTACTCTCTTCCAGACTCTTTAGTCTTTTTGTAGTCTCTTCAAGTCTATGCAGTTTCTTTAGCCTCTTCAAATCTCTTATTTTCTTCTAGTCTCTTTAGTCTCTTCTAGTGACTTTAATCTATTCTAGTTTCTGTAGTCTCTTTAGTCTTATAGTCTATTCTAGTTTTTTAGTCTATAACTGGACATGTTCAAGCATTACTACCCACTTCTCATCAATTCACTACATTTCCCTGATCACAGTTACCCCTCCTGCAGCAAAATTAACACTGGTCCAAGTCACCCTACCCTTCATTCATTCGGTATCGTAATTTGTGGAACAGTTATACACACATGTTCATGCAAACATTTTTGTCCATATATGTACATTTTCCACTTATGCTCACCTTTCCTCATCCAAATTAGAACCTTGCATTTTTTTCAAACTCTTTTTTTCTGTGCTCTATATTATCCTTAAATATAGTTTTAGTTAAGTTTAACTGAGCTATTTCTGCACATAGCTGGCCTTACAACCCACATACAGAGGGCAATCCATTATTACTAGTGAATTTACGCAACAACTAGTCCGTTTAGTCTCTTCATATCTGTTCTCATTAGTGTCTTCCATTCTCTTTTGTCTCTTCTAATTTCTTTATTTTCTTCTAGCCTCTTTGGTCTCTTGTGGTTTCTATAGTCTCTTTAGTCTCTTCTAGTCTTTTTAGTCTTTTCTAGTTTCTATAGTCTTTTTTAGTCTATTTAGTCTCATGTCTTTTTAGTCTTTCCTAGTCTATTTCGTCTCTTCATGTCTCTTGAGTCTCTTCAGTGTCTTCCAGTCTCTTTAGTCTCCTCTAGTCTTTTCTAGTCTATTTTGCCTATTTTAGTCTTTTCTAGTCTCTTCTAGTCTCTTCTAGTATGTTTAGTTTTTTATAGTTTCTAGTCTCTTTAGTCTCTTCTGGTCTCTTTAGTCTCTGTAGTCTCTTCTAGTCTGTTTAGTCTATTTTAGTATCTTTAGTCTCCTAGTGTTTTTAGTCTCTTCTAGTATCTTTAATCTTTTCTAGTTTCTATAGTATCCTAGTCTCTTTAGTCTCTTCTAGTATGTTTAGTCTCTTTAGTCTTTTCTAGTATTTTTAGTCTCTTTCGTCTCTTCGAGTCTTTTCTAATCTTTTTAGTATTTTCTAGTCTTTTCTAGTCTATTTTGTCTCTTCTAGTCTCTGCGTACCTGACTATAGCACCACATATTCATGTAAATATAGTAATGCCAGAGTGTTCAAAATTGGCTCAATAATGGATGGACAAAAATGAGATTTGAGTAATTATGGAAGGTTAAAAAGGTCCGCTAAGTCCATATGATAAGCAAAATGTTCACATTATTTGACACTATTAACGCAAACCTACAACTAAAATTTTGAACTGAAATTAATTAAGCAGGCTTACACACTTCACTGTAAAGTAACAGTTGACTGTGATTTTCCATTGTCTGTGATTTGTTTTTTTCAGTGACAAGGTGCATCTTTATTTTCCAGAAACTGAATTAGTACATCCAAAATCAATACTATTGAACATCAATATGGTAAATAACTTGTCATTTTCTCCTCAGTATTTTTGGCCCAAAAAAAATTTGACATGGACCCCAGGTGCTATTTAAACACCACTAGTATGATCTGAAACTTTACCTATTGGCCGGATTTAACGCTGTGAGTAGCAGCTGTATTGCTATATACTTCTTTCTAGCCGGAATCTAGCTGATACTACTTACAACAGCTAATTAGCTTGATGGCCCCTTAGCCTCCTTTCCTCTGCCATATAATGGCTTGTATATCCCTGAGAGTTGGAGTGCTGGTAGTGATTAGCTTGCGAGCCAAACTCTGGGGTGGCAGAAAACTACTTCTCATCCCCAGTTTATTCCACAAAAATATGCATGGCAAACGACTAATATTCTAGTATTGCATGTGAAATTGATTGTATGTATATTTGTTAAATGTACTTGCAATTATTCAGGCTTATTTGAGAGAACATTTAGGTTCATTGCATTCCATGGAGCCATTTTTAATTTTAATATTGTGCACATTAGCAGAATGTTAATTAACCTGACTAGAATAATGTTTATTGTTTTTATTCAATCTGAACAAACAAAGAGTTGATTGGGACGACAGAAGCTTTTAATTAAATTGAGCTTTAGATTTTACCTAAATTAATAAACTAGAACTTTTACACCGGTACTTCTTCAGGGAATTATTTGTCTGTTGAATCATCTTAAGAATATTAAATATTCTTGAGAATATTAAATGATCATAAGAATATTATCATCTCTCTCCATATTATCAAGTACTTACCTCTAAAAGCCTATCATTATAATTATACTGGATGTGGGTTCTAAATATACCTGCGTTTGTTATTTTTTAATTAGGCTTAACAACGTGCCCTGCAAGATAGAATATTAGTAGTCATTATGATAAGTCAACTTTGAACAAATTACAACAAAAACAAACTCAATTGATAATGTTTCTTTATAATGTCCTCTATAACATCAAAAAAGTCTTAAGAAATCTACCTGGAGGAACATGGTGAAATCACTAAAATGTATAAATCACTTGATTCTTAATTAGCAGTTTGTTGTTTTTGTATTTTTGGTCATTTCTTTAGTTTTGGTATCTCTTATATCAAAATTTAATATACCATCAGATAGCCCATAAATAGGCCAACAATTTGATACCATAATTAGTAGTCATAGACTAACAGTAAAGGAGTTATAGGCAAAAAAAATGTTCTGACAACCAGCTAGAACGTAATACCTGGTGTACATGCTTTGCTATTTAAACTTACCAGTTTGTTAAAGCATTCAAATTCAATTATTACAATGACATAGAAACATTTATATTTGTCAGAAACACAAACAATCATTTTTCTCTGCTCTTAAACAATGACAAAATAACAATCCATTACTACAGTTGTTCAACTAATGCATGTCTCTAGGAGTTAGACTGAAATCTTTATGTAGATTGTGTCTGATTCTGTGAACCCTAACACACATCTCTCCTATCTTTTGAAGTGAGGTCATCAGACATCTTTATTTCTTTCTTATATAAAAAGAAGCGAGGTTTTTGATTGCCTAAGTTAGAGATGGAAGACGAACTGGAATTATTTTTTCATATTTGCATGCTATCTACAAGTGTAAGAAGAGAAGTTGTGGCACAAGGTTTAATTTGAGATGAACACAGCATCATCATCATCCTCAGTAGAAACAATTATGCATTACACTGTGGCTTATTTTTTATTCCATGCATCAAGTTTATTTTGTGATCATTTTTTTTTATTCTATGGGTTAACAAAAACATGGACTTCATGATCATGTTGACCAATGATTCATCATAAAAATTTATATCCCAAGATCAAGTGATTTTCTCGTGCACTCAAAAAACTCTAATTATTAAATTGTCACTTTTTTAAATGATCACAAACTTGATAAATCCCTATTTTATATGCTCTGATTCTCTTTTAATTTTCACTCATAACTGACAGAATCACATCTAAATTTCAAATTGCACCTTAATTTCCAAATTATTTCATTCATATTCTCATCAAACCACAAATTGTACATGAGTTCAATAGTTTCATGCTATTCTGACAGATGAATAGGTTTGTATGGAAGTAATTTGTCTTACAATTTGGCATATTGCTTAATGCAGAAAAACATAACTTTAATTGTTTTTATCAACCAGTATAAACAGAAAGCAGTTAAGTACATAGTATCGGCTTCATGGTGCCATGATATATTCCTAAATCACCATTTGCGTGAGAGTGATAGGGATACGTTCGGGCATAATGAATTCTGCGACCAGATCTCAAGTAAGTTTTCAATAAACACTTTTTGCAGTATATATACTAGTCAGGACCTATCATATCAAAGTTATTATCATATGTTCACTACTATATGGATTATATAACAATTTCGTCTTTTTATTCAAGATTGAAGTTTCATCATTATACATATGAAAAGTTTAGTGTTTCAATAGTGTGGTTGTTGGGCTATGAGATATGCCACCATCACTCTAAACACGGATCTGATTTGGAGAGAGCATTGATGGTATTGCTTTCTTTTTTCAGAGAGTTACTTGATTTTGCTATGCTTGCACAACAGTGGTCTATGTGTCTACGACTGATACACAAGTTGAGACCTTAATGAATTAAGACACAAAAGGTAGAGAACAAAGATGTGACCGAAACTAAGGTGACTGAGGTGAACTGACAGCACACCAACATTTGGCAATAAGTAGAAACTATTCTTGACATGGAACATTAATTTAACTTGAATAAGATAGAAATACATTATGTCTCCTAATGTACACATTTCCTACCACATAAACATAAAACTGTACACTATAGCAACAGCATTTTTCATTTTCATTTTTCTATGCACATTTTTTGTAGAAACAGCTGAACAATTCATTGGCAACATTGTTTGCTTCTTGCAAATTGATCCACAGTAGTTTCCAATTTTGTGCTTTCAAATGACTTCGTTAAAACATTTTGCACCCATAGTGTGCACATAAGTAATCAAGAACTTTTGATGTGCCATAATATAAAAGGACATTTTTTTCAATGAATATTTTCTTTGTGCATATCCTTCTTTGTAATCTTTTGACAGTCTTAATAAAAAATTTCTTGTTGTGACGTGTTGTCCTAGAATAGTATAAAAATTCTCTCTAGTTGTAGAGGTTCCACAGCTTCTCAACAGCTTCTTAATGTATTCTGTTGTGGCAAAATTTGTGCACATAAGGCGACATATTGTATTTTTATTTTATCAATTTTTTGTAATATTAATGTTCCATGTCAAGAATGGTTTCAACTTCTTATATTCCATTCAAATTGAAAATAATATGTATTACAGGTCATAAAATAAAAAAAAATTTTGAATTGTATTTCAATCTATGCAATTATATGTATTTATACTGTGCATACAATCTAAAGACATATACAAATTGAAAATAAATGACAGATTAAGACTACACAAATCACAAAAACCCATTGCAGCCATTTATCACGTTGCAAAATGAGATTCCAACATCATGCTTCAAGTAATAAGGTCAGACGTCGTGGTATTGGATGTTGCAGCAAAAGTTACACGTGTATAAATTGTAGATAGTACATTTGAATAGTAATTATTTTGGGTACATCATTTTGAATAGACTGTTAAGTTTAACACACCAATCATATTGATGAATGTTATTTTTGTGTACTTAAATATTTTACACAGTTTCTAACTTTTCACACAAGATCGAATTACTTTACATGGGACATATGAAAGGCATTTGAGAGTTACTATCTACTCATCTTAGAAAGTACTTCACAAATAATATTATTTTGATGCAAATTAAGCACTTTTGACAAAAAAGGGCGTGTCCATAATTCAATTCGTCCTACAAACTCAACTTTAACGTAGTACATTAAAGTTTGTCTTTGACAATATTGCACAATTGGTGCAAAATACTGAAATGCAACATGTATTTGCTTAAGTGATGAGAGTTGGATTTGGATGAACCCACATGAGGGTAAATAATTCTGGACTTTTTTATTCGAGTACAAACAGTGCTGCAACGAAACTATAAAACAAATATGCTCAACTATTTGATTTTCAAAAGTATGAAATTCAATTTTTTTTTCAGCACAAAAAGTAATTTTTATTTTTTTATATATAATTGATACTGACATTTAAATTTTTTAGGTTTACAAACCCACTAATACAATTCAGTTTTTATCCGCTGAAATAATTATAATAATTGCATTTTTATTATTTAAACAGCTATAAAATAAATATAATAATAATTGTCATTTTTACAACTTACTAAGATTGTTAATAGTTCAACTGAGGTTAAATTGTCCGATGTGATGAAATAACACTATATAAATTCCAAAATTTCTGGAAGGTTGGATTACTATTTATTTTAATCCTTGTAAGTGATTTGCATGCTGCATGGACAAGAATCATCCTGGAAGCTCTAGTTTACGCTGCGTGTAAATCAGCTTGCAGATTAAAGTTGAACCTTGAAAAGGACTTCGGTAAAAAGTTGAGAGGTTGAACAGGTTTTAAATAATCATATTGGTTGTTATCAAATGACTTTTAGCAGAAATTTTTTTAGTCAAAACAATATTATATTCTGCAATTGTACAACATAATATTTCATGTTTTAATAAATTTGCATATATTTTTGAACTATTTGTATTTATAATTTATTGATGAAAATATATGATACTACAAAAACTGGTAATAAAAAAAATTGTTAATGAATGATAGTATCATTTTTTTAAATAAACACTATATAAGATGTATCATTTTTATACCAATATTTGCCGTAAAGAGTATGTTCGGGATCCTCATCTCCGAACAGAGGAACTACTCAAGGAAGAGCTGAAGGTTGATACTGGTACGGATCGGTATTCTGTTTAGTGCAATTTGGGACGGGGTCGACAACATAACTAACACAATAACGCGAGGGTCAAAGTACAAAATGACATACGTACGTCCATACACATATCTAAACTAGTGGTGTGCTTGAGCACAAATGGCGAGCTAGCCTGATAGTTAGGTAACATAAAATGTTACTATGATTTAGCTTACTTCATGCAAACACTATAATAGCAGTTATGACATTTGATTTCAGCAAACAAATACAAAATCACTTTCTTACATTATTAATGGTAACTTTTATAGTATCAAACATCAACCATTCGGATAATCTCAATCACCAGTAACTCTTGAACAAGCTCTCAGCTACAATAAAAAATAAACCAGTGTTATTCTTCAAATAAACCAGTTTTATTCTTCAAACGGACTTATTATATTTGCCAATAAATATAGCGAAATCTCGATTGCGTTACCCCTGAGAGTGTCTCGCTCGCTTTGCTCGCTCGCCAATAAACAAACATCCCCGATTTTTTCATTTTTACCCCTGTAAGTGTCTCCCTCGCTACGCTCGCTCGCCAATAAATATATCAAAATCTCGATTTAGTTACCCCTAATATTGTCTAGCTCGTTTTGTTGATCAAATGTGTTCGTGTATGGTATCAAAAGAAAGCATTAGCTTTGTAGAGTAATATAAAATTTAAATCACACTTATACCTTTAACTATTAATGAGTTATAGTCCTTTATGTATTTGTCAAAATACCACACCTTTTCAAACGGACTTATTGAGGACTTTTTTGGTCTAATCTATTCATGATAAAACACAACATTTGGTACACTGTTATATATATGCATTTGGAACATTTTTTGCATATGAAGGCATTTATGGTATTATTCCTGGTAACCATGACAACACTGTAAAATATTCTACAATGCAAACACTGACAAATAGGTTCATATTATTATGACTGTACTAATTGTTTCACTTAAAGTTAGCTTGTTTGACGTTCTCCTTCACACTTGCAAAGAGCTGTGCATTGCAGTCCAGCCTTTTTGCACTTGCATCTTGTTTGGTACCCTTTCTTACAGCCGCAACAAAACAGTTCATTTAAGCCAACCCCAACTACATGGAGATGGAAGCTAAGGGTGTGGAAAGAGTGCTTGGCACCAAATATGCCAACCTTGAAAAGGTGCCCTTTTCACATGCTTTTCCAGCACAGCAGGCGTTGGTGGCATCCTCTGCACTGATGAGGTTTTGGCAAACACTTTCTGCCTGGCCTTGTCCACATCTGTACAAGTGATTGTTTTGTCATAAAGAAGCACAATGAACCTTTCAATGACGTTCAGAGTTTGTTCTGTATCCTCAGTAGGTGCATGAGCCAGTTCAAGCAGTGCATCGGTAAGTTCTTGGAATGAACTCTATGTAGACCATGAGCTTTTCTTGCCACGTCCGACAAACCCTGACACTGTGTCGCAACCTGTTAGAGCATGAAGCATATGAAGGGCAAAAGACTTCTCTGGTCCCAGTGAAGCTGCAATTTGGTGTGCTGACAAGTAGCGAAAATGCTTTACAGTTCCAAAAGCAAGCCATACTTCATATTCAAGTGATAGTGTTTAAGCTACCATAACAGCCAATACAACTACATCAGTGTCCGCAGTAAACACAAGTATTTTATGATGCCCATGCCTTTCTGCATGAGCTACATGCAACATCATGCAACTGTCTGATTCTTCGTGATTGCAAGGAGCAAGTGAGTGTCTGTCATGCTGAGGTACACTGAGAACCACTTCACAATCAGTAACAATCTGTTCTTTGGAATCATGTGAGAAGGATTCAACAAGTGCTTTTGAGAGAAAGGAAAAGAGTTCTTTCTTGTTGAGGTCAGTGTGCAAAAAGCTCGTCCAGTTTCCAGGAATGGGTGCCGAAGCAACAACACGACGGCAGATCCGCTTACCACGTTTGGCCCTGGCTGTTGATTTGAGAGAATCTATAAGGTAGCTGTCCCACACTAGATCCAAGCGTGATGCAGTATGAAGTTGACCAAGCATGTAAGGGATGAAGACCTGATGAGCATAATCTTTAAAATTCTTGGAAGCACCAGGCTTTAGCATCTGAACTAGAGCAGCCCTATCAATTACTACCATGGTAGTTGTGGGTGATATAGATTGTGCCTCAGAAATATTCTCCAGACAATCTATCATATCGCTCTTAGAACCTAGATGTAGCTTCCCAGCAGTAGAGAGTGAAGGAGGACACGCCTGGTTCTCATGTTGAAAAAATTCGTCAACGTTGCCATCACGTGTCTGACAACTGATATACAACCTTGAAAATAATTGAACATCACACTTCAGCGAGTTTATCTGTTTCTTCCTTTGTAAGCTTTGGATGGTGGTGTGCTGAACAAAGACAACTTGTTGAGGTGAATTGTGTCTCTGACTGGCCTTGTCCTGTGTACTAGACATTCCTTAGTGAAAGTGTCAAACTGATCCTGACCAATACTTTTGGCATTATTGACTGTGGTCACTACATCTGGGTGTGCAATCTCTTTAGTGTCAAGAACAAGTAAGTCCTGGCTCTCCTCTATAAAGGGTTTCCATACTCTTCCATGACAGCTAGCAAAGAGCGAACATCTCTCCCAAAGGAAAAATAGATTAGACCACCAAAGTCCTCAATAAGTTTGTTCGTGGATGGTGTGATATTTTGTCAAATACAAAAATGACTATAACTCGTGAATGGTGTGATCTATAAGTGTGATTTAGATTTTATATTGCTCTACAAAGCAAATGCTTTCTTTTGATACCCTACATGAACACACTTGATCAACAAGACTCCACTTCACTATAGAAATCTGCCGGCAATTTCCTTAAGTAGAGCCTAGAGGTCACCAAATGTCAAATCGTAGGTGCCTCCATATCCATTTTATTTCCTTATGCAATTTCGTCCATGTGTACCCAATTTCATGCTTTTATCGCAAAATGCACAATCCTTCTACTATACTGCCTGACTACAGATATTATTTAGTACTCTGCCATAATTAGTTATCTGAATGTTTATTAAATGTCTATTTTTGTAACAAAATATTAAGATCATTAAGTACTGGTTTGCTCTAAGACCTTGTGAACGACTACTTAGCTAGGTGTGTACTAATTAAACTTGCTTCATTTGGGGAAAATATCTATTAAAGTTACTTTAAGTCAAATATTGTCCATTATAGCTATTCCAGGCTCCCATGATTGCTTGAAAGCTATAAGGCACTATTTTTGGTCCAGATTTCAAATTTACTGTTCGGACTATAAATCTATCTGTTAACCGAATGTACTTTGTAGCACTTATGCAGTTTATGCCAGAATACATGTTTCCGTTCAACTCATGGGAAGGTAAAGTCTTGGAATAATAATAATACCGATAATAATAATAATAATACCGATAATAATAATAATAATAATAATAACTAATGATGTGCTTGAGCACCAATGGCGAGCGAGCCTAAAACTACAATGATTGATTTTAACTGTAGCACTCGAGCTACTAGTATAATCAGGGGTTCTTAATACGTGTATATGGTAAAGGGGTTTCAATGCCATAGTAACCACTCACCACAACTGTTAGAACAAAAACGAAACCAATCACGTTTTCTTTGTTGTATTCTTTAGTTAAGTAGTAGCTCTAACACACAATACTTTCACACCACTGGACATACCTATACAAGACTTAGCTACCTTCGCGGTTAGTCTAAGTCCAAAGAATTTTCAGGTAGACACTGTTGGTAGAACCTATAACTATAGCAAATAGCGCATTAACTTACCACCACCACTAACTTGAATAGAAATGAAACTCTGATAAGTTTTTTAAAGTTTTAAGTGCACCCTCAAAAGAATTCAAAAGCAGTAAACAATTCAATTTCTTGGGTGATAAGGGTAATGATTGATAAACCAGAGGATTTTTAGTGAAGTTTGGGACGTGGTCAGCCACCGAACAAACACAAAAACGCCAGGTTCAAAGTACAAAAATGACATACATACGTCCAAACTTATACATAAACAAACAAACATTCCAGATTTTCAATTGTGTTACCCTGGTAAGTGTCTCGCTCTCTATGCTTACTCACCAATTATAATAGTAATAATAATAGTGAACAAGTTTCACTCCTGCTAGACCTTCTCAAATTTATTTTCGCACTTTTCCTTATTTGGTATTCATTATCTTTAAACTCATTGGGCCATAGTGATTGATTGCTGCCTTGTAAATACAAAGCAGTGTTGGAAGGAAGTTGATACTTTGCTACTAGCCTTCAGATAATAATAATAATGTTATAGCTGTAGTAATTCATAATAGGGTTATAATCTTTAAAAGGACTTCTACACACAGTTTCTTTCCCCAGCGATACAAGATATTATCATTAAATTTATAGTAATGGCCATTTTTCATCCTTCACTAGTTAGCGACTGAAGTGAGACACTATCAGTGGTGACACAATTATGTGTACTTTGACCCTCTATATTTTTTTGTGAACTCACACTAAATGTTTACCCCTTTGAATTAGGTAGGTTGTCGATGACATACGGTATCTGAATTTCTGTGGACGCAGTTAGGTCTTACCAACTTACCACGTTCACTTTCTATTCAAATTAGTGGCATTGGTAAATTATCTAGGCTATAGCTCCATTTGTCGTAATTATACACCCTGCACAACAGTATTCTTGCTTGAAAATGTATTGTCCAATAGTGAAGTCCCGAAAATAAGTATTATATTATTATGTACAGGGAATCACTTAGTGTGTGTGTGTGTGAGTGTAGTTTTGTGTGCAGCTACTAAATGCCACAGAGTAAACAGTTCACTATAAAAAAAAGCTGCCTTTTCACTGCTGTTTTTGCTCCTATAGCAGTAAGTTAGGGTTTGGCTTAAAACTTCGCAGTAGTTCCGTAGAAATTTTTTTTTAATCAGACAATAGCATCAAGTGATTAATGTGGCATTGAAAACCCTTTACCATATGTAATATAAAAACTCAGGGACTTTTTTTCAGTAGCTGGAATGCGCTTTGTGTGAGTACTGGTCATTTAAATTGTCAGCATGGCCATTTCTTTTTTACCACTACTTGGGATAATTGAGGTAAGAAAGTGATTCCATAATTGTATGTTAATAAAGTACATGGTATGGCTACATACTTAGCTACTTGTGTTATTATTCAAGAATAAATGGACTGAATGATGCCTTCCTAACTGTTAGGTGAATGGGAGCTAAAACATTAACTTCAGGAAAACTAAATAAATTTAGCCTTTTTGTTATATTAACATGCAGATTTGGTGAAGGTAAAATTTAATTTTTATCAGAATTTTTTTAGCTACTTGTTGCTTGAATTACTGGTGAACAATGGCTCGCTCGCTATTTCTGCAAGAGCACATCATTAGTGTATGTAAGTTGCAAACTAGTGATATACTTCAGCACAAATGACAAGCTAGCATTAGTCCACGAATATGGAAAAACATTGTGGTGGGGGAGACTTAGGGGAGCTGCTGCCACCAAAATTCTGCCCTCAATCTATCAACCTAGCTATGACTGTCATGCTGTAGCAAGGGCGCTAAACTATGTAGGAACCAACAGCCCAATAGATCGATTCACAGGAGACTTGATACGATTTTGGACAGCAGTAACACAGCACTTTCCACAGCAACTTGAGCACACTGGATATACCAACACAAGACTTGGATTGAATCCTTTTCGTGATTTGACTATTGAATGGACTTTTTAGTATGAACAATATTGTTGTGTAGGGCGTATAGCTATGACAAACTAAAATAACTTACCACCACTAGTAGAGAAATACTTCTTGTAAGTTGTAGGACTAAACTGCATCCTGTAACATTCAGATCATGTCAGAGACACACTAATTGAAAGGAATAAACCATTAAATTTCCCAAGATGATGTAGGTAAAAATGGATAAAACAAAGGATTCTGTTCAGTGAAGTATAGGATGGGATCGACCAATATAAGAACACAAAAATACATGGGGTCAAACTATAAAAATTGCATGCATATGTCCAAATGTGTGTATATATAAATATCCCCAATTTATTGTGTAACCCTTGACTGTCTCGCTCACCAATGAGATGGTTACTTAACTATCTAATGTGTATAAGAAACCATTTTGACCTATGTTTTAAATTCAGTTTTTGATTACTTTTACGCTCAGAATTAGAGTGTAGCATTAGGCAAGCAAGCGAAGACAATATCGTAATTTAAAAATTGTATTTGTTATTTGTATGTTACTTGTATCTATGTATGTATGGTAAGTAGCACTTGAAAAAAGCTCTGTTTCATTTCTAGAAATACGAGTATATGGAGTTTGAGTATTAATTTTGCTAACAAATATAGAATTACTTGACTATCTGAATTACAAGCAGCTCTTACAGCAAACATTAGGCTTCTATAAATGGCCAAGTATTGAAATAAGGTCTGGTAAAGAGTCTTCTATTTCTTACCAGCCTCTGACCACAGCTTTTTAAGATTTGTAGCGGGAAAAACACGAGAATATCTGAGGAAATATTGCACAGTTTTGAGCATAACTCTAAAATATGACTTAGTTTTTAACTACCAGAAGCTTAGCGCGAGCCTAAAAGGCTGTTGTCAAGTGACACTAAATTCTTTTTCAGGTGTAGATGGACTCACAACAATAATAAAGTTCAAACTTCAAGGATTATTAATGGAAATAGTGAAATATTCGTTACAATAGTAAAATGTTTTCATGGTATCAGTACACTAATAGTTTAAAGCCTAAACTTTCACAGTGGTGTTTTCCCATCCATGTTTATGGTGTAAAGTTGATATATCTGGAAATTGCGAACTTTTGACACTGTTAAAAAACCAAATAGAAACTCATTTACATTCGTCTAGTTCATTAAACTTGGACCCATAAGAATCATGTTCACAAGTACTTTCTAATTGTTTCTTGTGAAAAAAAAAATTACAATAAAACTTCAATTATCAGAACATGTTGGGACTGAGAGGTGTTCGGATAACTGAAATGTTCAGATAACTGAACACCATAGAAAATCTTAATGAAAGGGTGCAGTCAAGCAATTTTTCATGTCTACATGTGCTACTATTAGCTCTTGGGTGTTTGAATAACTGAAGTTCCATTGTACTAAAATGAAAGTTTATGTCCAGCATCAATTTTTGCTGTTTTTTAAAGTTTTACTTGTTATTGTCAAATGCTAGCATTTTTGGGTTGAGTTAGAGAGGAAACCAGTTTTATCTTAGTATGCATCAACTCCTAGCTATGTCAAGTGACTTTTGTACCATTGCATACTATATTTAAATATAGTTGTGTTACCATACATGTGGGACTACCTACATTCATGGACGTACGAGTGGATGTGCAAGAGACAGATGTGGAGGAGAGAAAGACAGGAGAGTAAAGAAGAAGATAGAACATTCAAGGACTAGAGACATTGTGCACGCATAGCAGAGTAGTGCACATCATTTAGAATATTTAAGTTAGCTGAGTAGTGCGCAAGTCATCTGTAGGGTTTTTAGGTTTTATCGAATTGTATCATTCTGATTGGTTGTTGGCGAGTGGACTATCATCTCATAAGCCCACTCGCCTCGTGTTGTAAAGCAGATCAGTATACCGTAGACTTATAACAGACTCAAAGTGAGAGCTCTCTGCAACTCTCTTGCTGATCTCTGGTGGCAGCAACTAATAAGCTGCCTTCCAGAACTGTGCGGGCTGCGCGTGTCCACGCCGAGGCTAGCTACACCCGAAGGCTCCACAGAATCTGGCGGCAGCGGTAGGATCCCCGAAAGGAAGACATTCCCTAGAGGCTTACCACAACGAACCTGCAACGAATTCGTTCGTGAGGGAAGAACCAGTTACCAAGGACGGGCGGAACGAGTTCCAGCTAAGTCCAAGATCTCAAGACGGGAAGACGTTCTCGGGACGGAGATTCACAGTACCAAGCTTTGGCTGTGGTGCTTTCATTTCATCGGGCGACAGCGGCGGTGATACAACTTACCAGATCGAGTACCAGGCTTCGGCTGTTTTGCTTTCATCTCATCGGGCGATAGCTGCGGTGATACAACATACTAGATCGAGTATCAGGCTTCGGCTGTGGTGCTGCACTTCAACGAGCGACAGCTGCGTTGGAACTTGACATAGTCTCCAGACTACGGTGGTGGAGCTTCACTCCAGGCGTGCCTCGGCAGCGTTCGGAACTCTGAGACAGAACAAGGAGTCATCCTAACTGTTTGGTATCTTTGTGTAATTCACCTTTATTAGTTTCCTTGTGTTGCATTTTTTTTTTTTGATTGTAAACGCTATATTCTGTTGAGTTTTATTACCTGTCTTGTTTTATTTTTGTACAGCTCACCAGCAGGGAGGCGGGGACACTCATCTCCCTATGACTGACGTGGGAGCCGTGGCGACTAAGAAAAAGAGTTCGAGAAGGTTACCACAAAGGGATTCTGACTACAGACCTGCCTATATACCCCCAGCCTGCAGGAGATCGCCCTATTGATCACGACCAGTGGAGGCTAGGACATCCAAGGAGGAAGAAGAGCGTACAGAAGTGAGTGGGAGTACTGGGTCAGGTGTAGAGTCAGGGACTGAGCTTGAGGAGGAGGTTGAGTCAAGTGTAGAGAGAGAAATGGCTAGAAGGGAGGAGAGCGAGTTGAGTGTGTTGTTGAAGTATATGATAGAGAAGGATGAGAAGTGGAAAGAGGAGGAAAGGGAACGTAGAAGGGAAGAAGAGGAGACGCGTAGGGAGTCTAGACGGGAAGAAGAAGAGAGGCTTAGAGGGCTTAGGAGGGAAGAAGAAGAAAAGCATAGAGAACGGGGAGGCTGTGAAGCACAAGACAGCAGGGGAGATTTGTGAGCAGTTGGCTAGAGTGTGTAGAGGTGTCCTGCTAGGATGCACGACACTAGAGCAGTGTGTGGTGGCTTTGGCTACAGCACTGTCAAGGCGGGTTATGCCACAAGCAGGTAGGATATACCTGGAGGAAAGGAGATTAAGAGTATGGAATAGTTGCATGATGCATGGGAGACCTGGATGTCAGGGAGGCAGAAGGGTAACTTCTACAGACCGTGGATGAGCGAGTCTGGTGGAGAGAGGAGTGGGTTTAGAGCAGAAAGAAGAGATGGATTTGTGAGCAGAGAGGTGACATGTTTTGTATCGGAGGCAAGGGGCATACAGCAGCAGAGTGCAAGAGGGGCAAGAGTAGTGAATCCAGCAACGGAGGTGGGGTAAACCGAGTTGTAACTTGCTACAACTGCGGTAAACCAGGGCACCGTAGCCCTGAGTGCTTGAGCAGGAAGGTGGGAGCAACGATTAAGAAGGAAGGTGGGAAGGTTGCAAAGCTAGTAGTGGATGGGGAAAAAGATAACATTGCTTGGGGGACAGTTAATGGCACAGCATGCAAACTTTTAATAGACTCTGGGGCGAGCATTGGCGTAGTCCCTAGAGCCTTGCTGAAGGACAACCATCAAGATTGTGGGGAAGTGCATGTGGCAGACGTGCATAGTACGAAGAGGGTGCATAGGAGCACAGTAGTTACCTTTGAGGTAGGGGGATTAGTGAGGTCTAGACTGGCTATGATCGATGAGAGGAAAGATGAGGAAGTGATTAGTATAGTGCCGATGAATCTGATGGATGAGGACGAGATTCAGGCCTTCACGAAGGCCATAGCTGATCACAGAAAGGAGAGGGAAGGCGAGCAGAGAGTAGAGGCTGAAGTCAAGATATTGACCCGAAGCCAAGCCAGGGCAGAGGCCGAGCTGTGTGGGGCTAGTCTGCGTCAGATCCGAAGCTCTGCGAGATTCCTCACGTAAGGAAGCAACAAGTCGCTGCCACCAGAGTTCGCAATCGGAAGGTTGCCGTAGCTAACCGAACCGCCAATGTCTTGGAAACTAAGAATTTTAGTGTAATTAGGAACTGACTCTCAGCACGAGGAATCTAAGGTTATATGCCTCCTGACTCCTCATGCTAACAGCACTACGCATGACATGAACTAAACCACAATGACACAAAACTCACTACTAATGACAACCATTCATATGCATGACACACACACACAGTTCATCTAAACAAATGTTCATCTTTCTCTTGTTCTTCTTTCTTCTTCTTTCTCTCCTTCTCTTTCCTTGTCCTTCTCTCTACTGCCTTCTCTATCCTTTACAGTGTGGGCGATTAGGCAGCCCACATCTCCCCCCTCCTTCACAGAAAGGGTGACATCGTCACTGGCACAAGCGTGACATCTGCTCAATTCGTCTGCCACGACGTTGCTGGCACCCGCTCTGTACTTCACGACAAAGTCAAACTCTGACAAAACTAACGACCACTTGTATACTCTCCTATTCAACTGACGTCCCGTGCGTATAGATTCCAACCCCTTGTGATCTGTCCACACTTCAAACTTCTGTCCATGCAGATAGAATGAAAAATGCTTGATGGCCTCGACCACGGCCAAACATTCCAGCTCTTGGGCACTATAGTTCGATTGAGCCCCCTGCAGCTGTTTTGAGTAAAACGCAACCGGGAGTAGTTCCTTGTCTCTTCTCACCGACAGAACCGCTCCAACTCCACTGCTACTGGCATCACTCTCCACTACAAATACATCACTAACACGCGGAACAACCAAACACACAGAACTTGACAATGAATTCTTCAACTTACGAAAGGCCTCCGACATCCGGCTTGTCCACTCCACCTTCCCTGACAAGAGCGATGAGGTATGCGGAGTGAGGAGGGCAGACCACTTGTGGAATCCCTCGATGAACCTCCTATAATAGCCAATCAGTCCGAAGAACGCTCTGAGCTGCTTCCTGGTCTTAGGCTCAGGGTGGTTTTTTATTGCTGCAACCCTAGCCTCTGGCACTCGAATCACTCCATCACCAATCTCATGCCCCAAAAACATCAACCGCCTCCTTCCAAACACACACTTCGACAACTTGCACGTCAACCCTGCTCTCTGTAACACCGCAAACAACGACTTCAAGTGCACCAAGTGCTCACTCCAATTCCCCGAAACTACCAACACGTCATCTATGTAAACCTTCGCGAACTCCATACAATCCACCAACACCACATCCATCAGCCTTTGAAACACACTAGGGGCGTTCGTCAGTCCAAACGGCATTCTAACATATTGGAATTTCCCGAATGGACAAACGAACGCCGTCTTCTCCTTATCTCTCTCAGCCACAGCAACCTGGTGGAACCCCTTCGACAGGTCCACCTTTGATAGCACACAGCCCTTCCCTACATGCTCAACCATTTCCTCGAACTGAGGGATATAGTAAGGCTCCTTGACCGTGATGTCATTGAGCCTTCTATAATCCACACAGAGCCTAATACCGCCACCCACCTTCTTCACGGGCACCAATGGTGATGCCCACGCACTCACACTCCTCTCAATAATGCCTCCACTCTCTAACTCCTCCAACTCATCCTTCACCGCCTTCCGAATTCCCAACGGCACCGAGTAGGGAGCCTGCCTAATGGGCAAAGCATCCCCGGTATCGATGGTCAACACCACCACCTCTGTACTCCCTGGAGCGTCTGAGAATACACCCCCAAACTCTTCTAACAAACCATCTATCTCTTCACGCACATATCCCTCGCATTCTCCCTTCAACAAACACTCGTCTTCCTTACCATCTTCCAACACAAAATCCAGTCCATTCACCGCAAATCTCTCTTTGAACCTCTTCAAACTGTTAACATGCACAACCTTTGCATGCTTAGTCACACCCTTCCTACAAATTTTATAATTCACGGCCCCGACCTTCTGCAGTACTTCATAAGGTCCCTCCCATGAATCCGACAGTTTACACTGCATCCCTGGGATCCTATACAGAACCAGGTCTCCCGCCACAAACTCTCTCGTCTTACATCCTCTATTCAAATACCGCATCCTTCCTTCCTTATTCTTTGCCATCTTCAACTCGGCACAGTCCCTCATCAATTCTAACTTCTCTGCCATCTCTCTCACCCAACCACACACATCCAATTCCCGACTTTCTATCTCAAACAACCCAGAGTACAGAGCATCTAAGGGGGTTCGGACCCTGAATCCATAGACCAGGTCAAATGGGCTAAAGCCACTGTCTGCATGAGGCATCTGCCTCATAACGAACAGCGCAAACGACAGCTGCTCAACCCAATCCTTCCCCTCATCCACGCACTTGCCCAAAATAGATTCAGAGTGCCGTGGAACCGTTCCACCGTTCCATTAGTCTGGGGGTGGTACGGAGATGTCCGCACCCTCTCAATTCCCAACATCTTACTCAACTCCGTCACAACTCTTCCACAAAACTGATCCCCCTGGTCAGACAACATCTTCTCAGGGACCGAAGTCCTCGAGAAGATCGTCCACAGGCCCTCAGCTACTGCCTTAGCACTGATGCCTCGTAGAGGTACTGCCTCTGGCCACCTGGTAGCCAGGCACACGCAGGTCAACAGGAACCTGTTGCCACCCTTTCCCTTAGGTAGAGGCCCAACTAAGTCCACTGCCACCGCTTCAAAAGGTTCACTGAGCAATGGTCGCTCCACCGCCAGCGCCCTCCTAGGTGTGTGCTTATTCTTCCTTTGACAGACCTCACAACTCTTACAATGCTCCCCCACTTCTTACACCATTCCCGGCCACACAAAGTATTTCCCGACCATCTTCTCCACCTTATCTCCACTCAGATGTCCGTTCTTCTCGTGCCCCAACTCCAATATTCTCCTTCTATAACTCTTGGGCACCACCAACACGTCTCGAAACTGCTCCCACGTCACATACTGACTCCTCACCAATACTCCCTTCTTCCACTGGAATCCTCTCTCCTTACGTTCACCCAATTCTCTCCATTCTGTCAAACTTTCGTCCTCACCCAATTCCTTTCTAAAATCTACCCCATCAGACCCCTTCCCCACTGGACCAATCTGTCCAGCGTACTCAACAAATGGTTTCTCTTCTTCCGTCACTGGTGTCACATCTCCCAGGTCAGAAGGCGTACCCTCTTCCCCTGCAGACACTTCACTCCTTCCTTCCTCAACCTGCCCATCTATCTTCTCACTCTCGTCCCTCTCTTCTAAAACTGTATTTTCTGCCTCTCCCGATTCAACCACACTCCACAAATCTGTATAACCCGCATCCGGATCACTCTCTTCACTCAACGCCTCAGCCTTAGCTTGACTGCGTGTCAACACCTTGATTTTGGTTTCCCTTGCCCCTTGCTCCATTTCAGGGCCCTTCATCTCCTCCACTGCGACTCTAAATGCCGCAACCTCCTTCCCGTTTGCAATGTCAAAAGGTACAATGCACATTGCTTCATCTTCTGCTCTTTCATCAATCATGGCCAGCTTGGCCAGTCTTAAACCTCCCACCTCATATTCTACTACTGTACTCTGGTGCACACTGGTTACACCATTCACTCCAGAGATATGCATCTCGCCACATCTCTCTGCACCCTGGTCCACCAAGGACCTAGGCACTACACCCACCTCAGCACCCGAGTCTATCAGTACCTTACGTCTGACCCCGTTCACCGTTCCCCACACAATATTTCCTTTTCTCTTCTCTCCAACCACAACCTTCAATACCCTTGTCACTCCTGGCTCTCTTTTCACCGCACTACCAACCTTCTTACTGGGACACTCTATACTTCTATGTCCAGCCTTACCACAACTAAAGCATGTTAGTGGCCTACTCCCACTGTTGTACCCTGCCCTGCTATTCATGTTAGGTTTCCTGCATTCAACTAATCTATGGCCCTTCTCACCACAATTGAAGCAGGTGATTGAACCAGATCCTTCTCTGATCTTACTGCCGAAGTCATCACCATTGCCAGTCCTCCTGAAGTCACTCATGTTGCGAACTCCCGTACTCCCAATTGGCTTGTAGAAATTCCCCTTCAGTCTCCCGGCCATCCATGTTTCCCAAGCGTCTCTCAGGTCTTCCATTGTCTCCATCTTCTTACCCTCCAAAAACACCTTCCCACTGGGTGGTATGACATTTCTAGTCAGTGCAGTAGCCAAAGCAACTACACACTCCTTGACTGATCCACAGCCTTGCATCACTCCCCCACTCACTTTCTCTATCACCTCCATTATTCTTCCCGCTGTCTTGGCCTTCAAACTCTCCCCTGTCAGCTCAAACAATCTGTACCCATATGTTAACGTCGTCTCCCCCATCGCTTTTAACAAAACTCGCTTCACCTCTCCGTAGTCACCTCCTCCAGTACTCTCTACCCTGGCACACAACCTCTCAGGTAGTCTGGGGAACAACCTTTCCAACCATGTATCCCTCGATATTCTACAGTCCTCCATAATCCTCTCAAACTTCCCCAAATACCCTGACAACTCAACGTTCTCTGTATAATTTCCCAAAGCCTTCAGCTTCTCCGTTTGCAATTCCTTCCTTTCCTGGTATCTGCGTCTAGCTTCCTCTCCCTCACTGGTCCTCACGGACGTCTCCTCCCTAAACTGACTAAACATTGCCATCATCTCTTCTTTTCTAGCCTCCTCCATTCTAACCCTGTCCTCTTGTCTCGCCTCTTCTAACCTCTCTGTTTCAGCCCTCCTGGCTTCATCCCTCTCAGCCATAACCTGAACCCATTTCATAAAATCGCTCTCCTCCGGCTTCCTAGCCATTTCCTCACCCACCAATACTACTACGTCTTCCCCTGCACCTTCCTCAGATTCCTCAGACTCACTGTCTTCCGTCACTTGGACGTATCGGGTATGGTGACCGGCCCTTTAGTGTCGCGCTCGAAGACGGTCGGTACAACGAATCCTCCGACTTCACAAACGTCTCTTGGTATGCCTCCTCCTCGCCTCCCCACCTCTCTCAGTCATGAAAGGAGAGTGTCCTCACCTTCCGTCAGGGGAGCACTGTAGGAGTTGCATGATATGTCAGAGGAAAAGCAAGAGCAAGCCAGCCAAGGTTCCAGCCGTGGATAGACCGGTACTAACAGAACCATTCGAGAGCGTGGCTGTGGACTTGGTGGGTCCACTCCCGAAGGGCAAAGGAGGATGCAGGTTTCTCTTGACGTATATCTGCATGGCAAGTAGGTGGCCAGAAGCAGTGGCTCTCCGGAGCATTACAGCCAAGTCCGTAGCTGAGGGACACTGGTGTATATTATCCAGGACTGCTGTTCCTGAAGTGTTGTTGACTGATCAAGGGTCTCAGTTCTGTGGCAGGATGGTGAAGCAGTTATGCCAGCTGTTGGGAATTGAGAAGATCAGGACTTTGCCGTACCACCCGCAGTTTAATGGCATTGTAGAACGAATGCATGGGACTTTGAAGAGTGTGCTGGGTAGGTGCGTGGATGATAAGGTGGACTGGGTTAGTCAGGTACCTTTAGCTCTGTATGTCTTGAGGCAGATGCCTCACAGTGACAGCGGGTTTAGCCCATTCGATCTCGTATTTGGGTTTAGAGTGAGGACGCCTTTGGATGCTCTGTACCATGGCATCTACGAGGTAGAAGGAAAGGAGATGAATGTTTGCGACTGGGTAGCAGGCTTGATAGAGAGGTTGGAACGTATGAGGGATTGTGCTGCATTGAAGATGTGTAAGGGAAAGGAATCGAGGTTGAGATACTATAACAAGGGGAGCAAGATGAGGGCTTTTGAAGTTGGGGATTTGGTGTTGTACAGGATACCTGGTATGTCGTGCAAGCTGGCCGACTCCTGGGAAGGGCCTTACAAGGTTTTAGATAGAAAAGGGGAGGTAAACTATAAAATAGCAAAGGTTGGGAAGGAGTCGCACTCGAAGGTGGTGCGTGTGAATTGTATGAAAAAGTTTAAGGAGAGGGAAGAAGTGAAGAGACTGGATTTGGTGATAGAAGAGGAGAGTCAAGAGAGGAATGTGTTGAGGGATGATTGTGAGGGATTGGTGAAGGAAGAGTTGGATGAGTTATAGAGGAGTTTGGAGAGTTGTTCTCAGACGTGCCAGGGAATACGGCTAAGGTTAGAATGAACATTGACACAGGAGACAGCCCATCGTTGAGTCAGTCCCCGTACTCGGTGCCAATGGGCATCAGAGATGAGGTCAGGAAAGAACTAGATAGCTTACTGGAGTGTGGGATCATTGAGCGCAGTAGTAGTTGCTGGTCCCGAAGGCTCCACAATACTTACCTTTAATAATGATGATATTAAAGTGGATCTAATAAAAATTGTGTTTGCATTTGAGTGTTCAATTATCCGAACATTTCGATTATATTTTGATAATTTAAATCAATATATAATATATATAATATAATATATATATATCTGTCCCAATGTACTCGGATAATTGAAGTTCTACTATATATTATATATATATATACAATATTATTATTGATTGAAAAAGAAAAGAGAATACATTCTTTTTCATGAACATTGGTTTCATAATTCAAACAACTTAGTTGCTAGAAATCCAAACCACATAGCCCTGCATTTATTGTATTTGAAAGTTTTACCTTGTAGCTTGGATAGTACAATATAGTATTAGGTGAAATATAACTTGACATTTTTAAACATAACTTCAAAGCATGTTAAACTGATTGCGCTTTTGATTACTCTGGAAGTCATTACTTACTCTGTTATTATAGATACTAGTACTGCTGATCGTGCTACGGCTCCTACGTTTTCTTCTGGTTTAACATCATCAGAAGATATAGAGAAACATTTAAGCAAGTCACAAAAGAAAAATTTACGAAAGAAACAGAAGAAGAAAGAATCTAAGCATGAATATGTTTTTGAGGTAGAAGAAGTAATCGAAGGTATCACAGATATAACTGTTAAAGAAAACGATGCAGTTATAACTTCAATTAAGGAGGATGTAGTTTCTTCTTTAAGTGATATTTCACCAGAACTTCTTCAGAAAAAGATACGAGCATTACGAAAGAAAATCAAACAAATTGATGACCTTGAAGCTAGACTAGATAATGGGGATATTTTGGAAAAGGAGCAACTGGAGAAGATTTCCAAAAAAGATAATTTCTTGGAAGAGCTTTCAAAACTAACATCAAGTGCATAGTATGTTACCAGACAGGCCACATTTTCTAAAAAAAATTTATAACTTTATTTTGTTACTATTGTGAATTATAAGATTGTAAATTCCATTTTATTGCCGTATGTAGTTTACTAGTTGTATGCTTCAGCATACAAGGCAACCAACTAATCTAGATACATACATACGTAATACTGATTTATTTTTTTAACTATTCATAGTTTCATTAGCATTTTCAACATTTACAACGAGTTTTTTAAAACTATTCATAGTTTCATTAGCATTTTCAACATTTCCATCGAGTGTTTGAGAATATGTTAATGGAGACCTACATATCTGATAATAAGAATTTAAAAGGAACTGTTATTTTTGTATTTGTATATTCACTCTAAATATGTACTACTCTAACTCAATTTTCTCAAACTTAGTAGGACTAGTGTGGTGACAGACCTACAGTTTTCATTGTCCCTAATAGTCTGGCTAGCCAGACTAGGTCCCTAACACAGTGAAACACACAAAATGGATTTATAGTATATAATACATGTCTTAAGAAGTGTTCATTGGTGTAGCATACTAAAGTATGATTTTTGAGCATTAAGGCTAAAAATGGTTTCAAAGTTGTGTGCTGGTGTGATTTACGAAATAGAAAAAATACTTAGTTTGGAAATATTCAATAAAATTGTAATGGATGTGGGTTATGGACATACACATCTGAATTAAGGACTTTGGCATCCAAACATGTTGGAATCGAGAGGTGTTTGTATAGAAATTAATAAAACACTATTAAAGAATCATGGTCAAGCAATTCTTCATGTCTGCACTTGCTACTATTAGATTTTGGGTGTTCGTGAAGTTCGATTAACTGAAGTTTCTTTTAAATTCGGAAAGTTTTACAACAGATTAGGAGGGGTCGTACGTTGAAAAGAAAGTTCCAGCAGAAGCTAATCCTGAAATAAGGAGATAGTGAGTGAACAATACAGTGTAGCTATAATTGCAAAATATTTTTTTTAAACTGGCCTACAATTAGCGAGTGATAGCAAACACTCGGCTTCGCCTCATGCTATTTCAATTGCATTACTCATGCTATTGATCCCGAATAGCACGGTTACCCGTGCTATTACCCATACATTTATATTATGTTTGTCAAAAAATTTAGGTTATTTTCATGTGTTGCTGGTTCCATAATAATCCGGCAAAAATGTAGGGTTTTTTTTTTTTACTAACCTTGCAACAGTCGACTTGATAATACATACTGGCCCTTTGTCAGCATTGTGGAATTTGAAGTATATGTGTGTGGTTCTCACTTTTAGTTAACAGTTACTGATACTTGTATGAATTGAAGAAAAAAAACAACAAAACAATACAGGCTATTTAAGTTTTCTTTGTGATATTTTTTAGCTAAGTAGTGGTTGTAACACACAATGATTTGACACAACTGGACATGCACCTACACAGACTTACCTTCGTGGTAGTCTAGTGGACAATGTATTTTCAAGTAAGTACTGTTGCGCACGGCTTATAACCATGACAAAGAGCGCATTGACTTACCACAGCCACTAACTCGAATAGAAATGAAAGTCCCTTAAGTTTTCAAGTTTTAACTGTTCCCGCAAAAGAATTCAAAACGGTAAACAATTCAATTTCTAGGGTAATAGGGTACTGATCGATAAACCAGAGGATTCCGTTTAGTGCAATTTGGGATGGGGTCGACAACCGAACTAACACAAAAACCGAGGGTCAATGTACAAAAATGCCTTACGTCCATACATATATATACAAATCCCTGTAAGTGCCTAGCTCGCTACGCTCGCTCGCCAATTATTGATAAAATTATCGTGAAAAATTACTTTTTTGTCTGCTTGTAATTGACATTTCTATCGTTATTTGCACATCGGCATGCAAAATTATGAATAAAGTGCTGATTATGAGGTCCTGGTTCTGCAAAAATCATAATTTAGCATTGATATAGCTGTTAGGTGTCTTTTTGAGATTCAATACAGGTAATACCCAAGGTATTCTTGTTCATCATGAGTGTGTTAACAAATATTGCCACAAGAGAACTATACAGAAAGCTATTTGTGAAAGAACTTTAAGTTAAAGTTCTAAAGACTTAACAATTTAACCAAGAATAGTAAGAATATCAGAACAGACTGATTTTTCATTTCTCGGCATGTAACTCCAACTCCATTTCAGAAAGTGATGAAATGCTACAAAAAACTGCTTACATGGATTATTTATCAGCACAAATGCTGGACATGTGCAGGTCCCATTGGTGAGGTTCATTTTCGAGACGTTGTTTCTTGACTGAATATCAAAAACACCACTTTGAACTTCCTCGAAGAGCTCACTGACTGAGTCTAGTCATATGGTACTGTACAGCATTAGTGAATTCAGTACTGACATCACAATGGCTGAAGAAGACTTCACTGGTACTACATATACTTCTAGCAATCAGGAGTTGCCACCACTTAAAAAGACCACAGCAAAACAGATCCACTACATACAGAAGCAAATTGAAAATACTATGGCGAAATGTCGCACATTGGCTTTTTTAACTAGTGATACTGATGCACCTGAACTAGCTCTAGCCCATTGTGAAGCAGCCAGAGAAAAATTGGCTACATCAGCAACATACACCAAGGATCATGGGGCACCAATATACACTATCATTGAAAAGGCTGGAGTAGAGAAATTCAGACTAACAACCAAATTGTTGCACAGGACTTGAGTTAAACGCAAACAAAGGAAAACTACTTAATTAAGGAAAAAGAAGTTTAAGTCAGACCCATTAGTAATGGCAACTACAAGGGAGACCGGACGACCAAAACTAAAACAATCTAAAAAAAAATCCAACTTTTTCCCAAGACAAATGTCAGAATGCAGCAAAATCAAAATTCTAAAGCTACTCGACTATTGCAGAAAGGTTAGATTAATGACTATTTTCAAACAACAAATTTGTATGTAACTCTGTATTTTCGTAATTTCAGCCAGACAAACAGCTCACCACCAAATCTCTCACAACAAAGTGACTGCATTGGAGTTAATGGAGGTATATATGTCAATAGTTTACTCTATAACATGTTATTGTATACTACTAGTGTACATAGGACTTCCACCACCTATTTACCTACTATCCTAAATTAATAGTTGAATTTTTCGTATAATTAAACTTCGAAACCAGAAGGTGTTCGTTATAGTGAAATATTTATTATAATGAAAACGTTAGGAAAATATATTACGTGAAAACAATTTATAACACGATTTATTTTTTATGTTCACTAAAGTTGCTATAGTGGAGTTTGTTGTAGTGAGGTTCATCACTTACCACTGTTGTATAGGGATTGACAAGGCCATGTTCGCGCTTTGTAAAGCTGGATCCCTCTAGCTCCGACCTCTTCATTCCAGAACTGCAACAGATAGTACAAAAAGAAGATGCCAGCAAAATTGGTAAGAAAACAAAACAGTAGACATACAAACATTACAACATTATTATTGCTCTCCCATCACTCTCGCTCACTAATGTACACACACATATCTGCAAACACCTACTGCACACAGACAAAGCTGTAAGAAAGCATAAAGTATTAAACTTCCAGTATGCTGGATGTACTAAACAAAATTGTGGGAAGTGTATCATGTGCATAGACATGCCGAAATTTGGTGGACCTGGAAAGAAGAAGTGTTTGCAAATATTGTGACGCCCAAAATACAAAACTCTCCATCGGTTATACACAAGCGGACTTGAACTACTTCCATCCAAATGGTTAAATGACAAGGTATACTCCCTTCCTGTTACTTCTACTTCTTTAACCCTTTCTTGAGTAGAAACAATCCCAATTCCCAAAGAAATTGATTATTCGATACAGCACTATAATATTTTTTGAATAAAAATCTGCAACATCTGCAGCATTTAGCGCTACAATAAAGTGGAACTTTTAGAAGCCACATCTGTCGTGGCTAAAGTAATCAGTAATATTACAGCTCTTGGTTGGTCCCTTTTTTTTTACGCTGTTGTGTTATGAAAAATGAAATATTCTACCAATTTGTACTTGTACCTTATCTATTAAAATACTTTTATGAGTTTATCATACAGGTCATTGATCTCTACTTCCAAATACTTACTCAAGAACACAAAAATAGACAGGAAGTTTATATCCACGGTTTCAGCTTCCACTTTTATACAAAATTTGTAAAAGAGGGTTACAATGCAGTACAAAGATGGACAAGAAAGGTAAGTGAAATTTTCTATCGTTATATTTCGGTTTCAAGCTTAGTCTTCTTTTTATAATAGATAAACATCTTCAACGCACAATTGATACTGATTCCCATTCACTATAATGCACACTGGGTTGTAGCTATTGTGAATCCCAAAGAAAATGTGATACAGTATTTCGATTCTTTGCTATATGAAAATCATAGCTGATTATCTCATATAAAGTAAGACTTTCTGGTAATACCTACTTAAAGATCATTTTGGTATATGATATGCTATCACACAGTAAATACCCGAACCTGGAAGAAAAAAAAAATGGTATCAACCCATCAACAACTTGGAAGGCACATTTAGTAAAGGTAACAATTATATCCTTCCCATCCCCCTAGCCTTCCATGGTATGATATATTACGCATGAAAAGTTCGGGTTATGTGCTCAGTTAATTCTCTCGTTTTCGGTTAAAACTCGTGAGTTACACGAGCGAATAAACCCATGCTTTTCTATTGTGTATCTCATACATAATATTTTGCCTCTCATAGAAGCGTGGCCACCCATTAATGTCATCCAACGCAAATACAATCATCATCAGTAAAGTACAGTTGGTTGACTTAAGATAATGTTGTCACGTACCACATACAAAGATAATATTCTTTATTTATACTTACAATTACTACTGCTAGCTGGACTAGCTTGCTTGCCACACTGCGTTGATGGAGTGCACCACTAATTATTTACATTTTTCCTAATAGGATTTACCAAGGCAAACAAATACTTACGACCGTGGAGTATTTATATGTATGATAAGAAAAATGTCATTACATTATCGTTGAATCACAGTGCCATGTTTACTTGTTATGTAGTATGCAAGATGTAAAGTGCTGAACAAACCTCTCCTGTTTTCTCAAGTAAGTAGTTTCGTATAATGTCAAATATGTCATACAGATTACTGACCTTTTAGGGAAACATGCCAGCTGTTAGATCTCATATCTGTCAGGCAAAGCAGAAGTACCTGAAATTGAATTGAAACTGTCTAAAGATCTGCAGCTCTTAGCCTACTGTAAAGAACAAATCTAGAGTACTGATTGTGAGGGGCTTGACTTGAAAGTTGACGGTGAGGAGATAGACTGGAGAGCTAACTGTGAGGAGCTAAATAAAGGGGAGATGATTGAGTTGAAGAAGGTGGAAGAGTAGCTGGTTGAAAGAAGATTTAGAAGAAACAAAGCCGTTTTGTAAATTTTATCTAACCAATTTAGCTGAAATGCGAAAAATAGGTATGTAGATGGGTGGACTGGAATGTTCTTTTAGACTAAGTTCGCTGAAAACGCAGTGATATTTATTCTCCCGACTCTAATTCCATCACTTTCGCCGGTTCACTGGAGTCTAGCGCACAACACATTAAAATATTCTATGCGCCGTGGCTCCTTAGAATTGCTGCAATTACTGGACACCTCTCCGTAATGTCTCTGCCGTTTTTGTCGTAGAGTGTCAACTTAGAACAAAGGATAGAAAATATTATTTGGTAACTAAGGCTATAATTGCTAGTTCCAAAACAACGAAATCTCGGGAACTACCGCCTGTCGAACCCCTCGGGTCGCTAGTATCGCCCTCGCTACCCTCGGGACGGTAATGCACACAGCCGTCAAGGTTCTGTGGGTGGTAGATCCTTCGATTTCGTTATCTATCTATTATTTAGTCATACTTGTTGTTTTTTCCTTTTTTTACAATATTCTAGTATATTAAATAAAAACTATATGATTAGTTGTAATATAGAAACAAAAGTAAGAATGGGTCTCAATTATAGTTTATTAGTTATCCTAGACTCTACATATTTATTATAGCTAGCTACTTTGACTGGAATCAAAATTCTCTAAACATACTAACTTAAAAAATACACAATTTGCTTTCAAGAATGGCAACTTTCTCTGAAGGCAAAGGTGGTTTCTTGCTGAGCTTAGTTGTAACATAACAACTACTAGCCAGTTCGTCTTCACTAAATAAAGAATCAAGTAGCGCCAATGCATACTAGTCGGGCTGTTGAATCCCAAACGTAAGTTGACTCCACTCTCCTAATATTACAAATACAAGTATCAACATCTATTGTACATCGAGTGTGTAATATGTTGACTTACTGTAACAAACTCTGGATCATTAATGTCTTCAGTATTCACTATTTGTGACTGTTTAGGTTTTAAGTACAATAGAATTTTATTAATTTTTTTTTCAATTTTATTTTGTCTGTCCCAAATTTGTTGTAAAAAATCGTTTTGAACCTATAGAATTAAAGTGGTCATTACAATTCTAAACAAAATTTTTCCAAAAAGCTTACTTACAATGGAAGTATAACAAGTAGATGATTGGCTGATTTCATCAAAATCTTCAGTATTATCATGATTTTATTCACACCCCACATGATTTTAATACGGCAGCATTTACTTTACTTTGGACTAATAATGCCTTACTTTTTCAGACAGCCTTGCTCTCTTAAGTGGCCTGATCTCGAGTGAACAAGAATGCTTTTTGCCCTGCAAAAATGTTGGATACATCCAACATATGAAGCACAAAATGTAAAAGTTACACCACAAGACTAACCTGAGTAAACTTTTTCCTGTTGAGGAATCGCAATACAGAAACAGTGTCCTACATATTATGTAGTGATTTCTTAGAGACAAAAACAACATATAAGTAGATAACCTACTTCAGCAGGTTCATCGTCAACATAATTAATGGAATCTTCTAAATCTTATGCTTCTTCATTACTCTATTGACATTCTCACATCATTATAAGTTGAATAAGGCAGCTTATCTATTGTCTCTGGGCCGATACCTTTTATCACTGATATTTCTTTTTTCACGATTGGTCTGTGAGAGGAATAAATTTCATTCATAGTACTCAATGAATTGCATTCCAAGAATACAGTACTTGGCTTAAGTAGAACTTTTTTCCTATTCCGGAACATGATAAAGAGCCTGCATTCTATGTATATTGATCATTGATCATTGAAAATATATATATATAACGCATACATACATGTATAAATTATATACACTAATATTGCATGACCTACTTCAGCTGTTTCTTCAGTATCCTGGCCATCATCATCAGTGTCCTCATCATCAGTATGTTCTATTCTGGAAGCTGTACACTTGGGCTTTTTGTCTAAGATTAATACAAATACCCTGCTGCTAAGTATGGCAACCTCCTACTACTATAGCTTCCACTTTACCACCTTTATCAAACACAACCACTTCAGCTCCAACCACCACTAAACTGTTCAGCCAGGACCAGCTGGAGGCTAAGTTTGGTGGCCACTTAAATGGAGTAGCTGACCCACTCTTCTGCAAAAGACTGGTGACTCTATTTGCATGGTAATGTAGGGCCTAGTGTCAACTAGCTTGAAAATGGAGAGTTTATTAGGTGGGAGGTGGGTATGCTTGCTGGTATCCCTTTGACCTTGGATGCACATGAAGTTTAATAAAGTATTTGTTTGAATACATAGCTAGGATAGGGAAGGAAGGGGTGGAAAATAGTTTCAGCTAAATACACAATCAGTATGATGGTAGGTGCTAATAGAAATTAATAATAATAAGGAAAAACACAATATAGCTTGATTTGCTTAGATTAAGTGCGATCTTACCGTATACTGATAAAATTTCAGTTTCGTAAGGTGTTCCTCTATGTTTCCATATGACCATTGCTCTAGTGACAATATCAGAGGAACTTAGACCAAGTCCATCATCTGATTCTAATTTTACCACTGGATATAAATATGTCTTGTTGTCTTCTATACATAAAACTTTACACCATCCTGTGACAACAACAAGAAATTTTATTCTAGACCATAAATAGCTATATAAGTGGTTAGTACTTACTGGTTTCTTTAGCCCTAGATTCCTTGATGGCATTATCCCTCAACTTAAGAGGAATTTTCCTTTCCCTACTATATTTAGAAGCCATTTTATCATTACAGTGCCTTGCAGCTGTAATTTTCTTATGTGCAGCTGTCTGTAGCTTGAAAGTTCAGCTTACGTAATAAGTAACTGTAATTGTAGTTTTCTAAGTAAGTGGCATGCGTGGTTTTGAATTTGAATAATGGAAAAAAGAAGAGCTTATCTTTATGATCCAAGTGCTGTGGTTCTAAAGACAACGGCATGGCGGTACCGCAAACGATTTGCAGCAAATTCAGTTTCAGGGCAAAATGTGTTAAAAAAAAAAAGGAAGAATTATAATCGAAAAAGTTGTAGAATTTGTAAGTCAACTTTGTGGAGATGGAAGAAAAAGTATGATGCTGTAGAGTCCAATGGTGAAGGTGAGAACAGTGAAAGTGGATATGTAGCTGAAGATGGTATGACCATTGAATGTGGCAGTGAAGTATATAACAGTTAGAATGGAAATACAGAAAAAGGAAGTGAAAGTAGTGTTGGAAGTGACTAAATGGTGAACATTGACATTTGGGGTGAGAGTGTAGATATGAGTGGGATTTATTATGATGAGCAAGACATGGGTAACACAGAGAAGGTTGTTCAAACTGAGAACAAGCTGAGCGACACAGATGAAGGGAAGAGTGCGGATGAGATAAATAGAAGCAATGAAGTTGAAAGTAACAGTATTGAATAGAGTGACATAGAGGGAAGCAGCATTGAAGGGAACAATGTTGATGGATATAGTGATGGAGGGAGTAACTTTGATGGTAACACTGTTGAGGAGAGTGGTTCAGAGGCAAGCAGATAAAATGAGAGTGATATTGAAGGACACGAGAGTGTATTGGAAAATTATGATGAAGTGGCAATAAATAAAGACCTCTCAAATTCTTTTTCAACTTGCTACCCAAAGACACTATTTAAGAAAGCTCTCCTTACTTTGGAAGAAAGTATATTTTCCACATATGTTTATTCAATAGGAAATAAATTATCATATCAAGCAACATCACAGTTACTTCAGTTAATGCAATTACATTTTCCAAAACCAAACCAGTACCCTTTAAGTCTACATACATTCAAGAAACATTTTTCAACCATGGAAACCCTAGAAATCACTAAATTTTGTTTATCTTGTATGGAAAATATTCCACAAGATGACAGCCAATGTATAGGCAACAGATGTGCAAAAGCTGGTGAGTCTCATTTCACTTTGTTGTCATTTGAGAATCTAGTCGCAGATGTCTGTTCTGGTAAGTTCAAGGGTAATTTATACAGAAATTATTATAAATGTAGTGTTGAATTTTAAAAAGCGGATACAAAATTTATCACTAGCAGGAGAACTTACGGGAAGGGGCAGTATTAATCCCCTAATGTCACTGGAATCGAAACATTTTGAGTACATATATCCATTGTTAAACTTCTTGTTAGAGTGCTAAGATGACTTTCTGTTGATGTGTTAGAATATCATGAGAGGGTAGTGGTCGGTAAGTGAAGGGAAGGAAGGGAGAGAGCAGGAGTTAGGGTATTGCATTATCAGTTTTGTGTTCCCCCCTGAAACTATGGCTTGAAAAGCATTATATTAAGCTATACATATTTTAAGAATAATTATTATTGTATTGTATAGAAAAATGGAGAGAGATTCAGTATCCATTTACTAGGAATAGTGTTCACGATGTGTACCAAGATATTCAAGATGGTAATGCTTATAAAAAAATAACAGAAAAAGGTATTTTTTTTCTTTTGCTGGAAATGTAGGCTTCATTCTCCGCTGTGATGGAGTTCAATTGTTCAAGTCTTCAAGTCAGTCCTTCTGGCCTATACTTTTAGTAATTACGAGTTTACCTCCTTGTATTCGAATGAATGCTGAAAACCTTATTTTGGCAGGTGCATGGCAGGGCAGAGGAAAATCACCAATGCAAAATATTCTCAAGCAAGTATTGGCCAAAATAGCACAACTAGAGCTGCAAGGACTTCCCATTGAATCTCCTCATTAAAGGAAACAATTATTGCTTGTACTGCTTTGATAAAGGAGCCATATCATACATAGGCAGGTATTTTTACCTATTCTGCAACATCTACGTAGTCACAGCAGCACTCTTGAACAGCATGCAAAAGAGGCAGAAGATAAACATAAACCAGTAATGGGATGTAAAGGCAAATCTGTTCTATCATCTGCTATTGATTTGACAGAAGCAATGACAGTAGATTATATGCATGCTGTACTGGAAGGAATTTCAAGAAAGCTTCTGCAAAGAATTATTCATGTCGCTTTTATCTTGGAAGAGATATAGAAGTAATGGACAAAAAAATTAAAAGCATAAAACCACCTCAAGAATTTAGTAGATCTCCTAGGTCAATATCGAGCTTTAAACAGTGGAAAGCATCTGAGTACCGTGCATGGCTGTTATATTATTGCTTACCAGTTTTGAGTAACCTGCTATATTTACCATCTATCATTACTTGTCTCAGCAATGCATATTCGACTTGGTTATATAATTTGAATTGTGGATGTCAAGATAGCACAGGAGCAATTAAATCTGTTTTTTTACTTAGTTCCTGAGCTCTACATTGAAGAATTGTGTACTGCTAACATGCACATTCTAATTTATTTGTCCGAATGTGTTCAAAATTGGGGGCCACACTGGGCCTACAGTTGATTTGTTTATGAAAGCATGAATGGCCATCTTCGTGCTAGTTGTCATGGAGCCTGTTACATATTACCACAGCTTGTCCATACTATCAGGATGAGACAAATACTAATTGTTAAAGGAAGAAAAATAGCAGAGAAAACTAGTAACCCTGAATTGATAGCATTCATTCATTCTTTGTGTGGCAAACCCAGCTCTGACTGTACACTAGAGGTCAAGGGACGTATCGGCCAGAAAAATCTTAACGGATCTGTTTTAGCAGCTCTTAAGTCTGCTAGCTTTACCTCTGGTTCAGTTGATTCTGTCATATTGCCATGTTGTGAGAGCATTCGATACAAATCCAATCTATACATAGTAGCCCCAAAAAAGCAAAGCTACAGAAATGGATCATTTTGTGTTTTTAGGCACCATGCAGAATTGAAATTTGAATCAATTATTCATTTCTGTTTTTGTGACAGTGAAAAAGTAGCAGTTATAAAAGTGCTTCTGTATACCAAACAACTATCATAGATAATATTCGACATCACAACATTCAAGATTAACTAAATCTGCATGTTCTAAAATAGTCAAATTCTGCTATAATGTAAAGAATGTGAACAAGTTTGTCGCAGTTCCTATCTCAGCAATTTTTTCTAAATGTGTATATATCCCACAAGAAGAGTGTCAACATAATGTTATAGTTACTATTCCCAACATGTATGAACATCACTGAGTGCAGTTCCAACTTTGTTTTCATGCTTTTTTCTACAAGGTTTATATAATGTGCAATTTTTCATTTTTTTGTGCAAGAAACTCAATGCTAATATTATAGTGAAAGGTGTAATGTATTTCTGTTGTTAAAAATGTATGAGTTTAAGTTCATTTTAGTAAAAATCACCCATCTCTGATTCTGCCATTATTTATTTCCGTTGTTGTAGCATTACCCAGGAATTCCGCCACAATTTTGCCTAGGCAGATAGTGTGCAACAAAGTGCATTATACATGAATTCTTACATTTCCCCCCTACTGTGGTATTTCTAAATAATCCCGTACTATTTTGTATTGAAAACTGACTAAATACAATCTAATCAAGAACCACTCAAGACTTAATTAGAACTTGGGAAATGGTCCTACATTAAGATCTTACAAAGATCTTAATGCAGTCACGAGTTGCAATCTTAATAAGAAAGTCATTTTAAAATCTTATCAAGTTCTTTACTACTATCTTAGGAATATCTTAATAATTTTTTTAATAAGAAACAAACACAAGATCTTAGTATACAATCTTATCAGGAATTTACCCAGATCTTAATTGACACTTGCGGATATGGTCCTACATTAAGATCTTGCAAAGTTCTTAATGCAGTCTTGAGTTGTAATCTTATCAAGAAAGTTATTGTATAATCTAATCAAGTTCTTTACTACTATCTTAGAAATATCTTAATAAATTTTTGAATAAGAAACAAACATAAGATCTGAGTATACAATCTTATCAAGAATTTACCCAAATCTTAATTAGAACTTGAGATATAGTCCTACATTAAGATCTTACAAAGATCTTAATGCAGCCTTGAGTTCTAATATTAATAAGAAAATCATTTTTAAATCTTAAGTTATTTACTAACTATCTCATGAAATATCTTAATATAGGAAAACAGTTAAGATCTTAAAATACAATCTTATTAAGAATCTACTAAAATCTTAATTAACTTTCTGACATATGATCCTACATTAAGATCTTATAAAGAACTTACTGAAATCTTAATTTTTAATCTTAATAAGAAAACTATTTCACAATCTTATTAAGTTCATTACAATTTTCTTATTAATATCTTAATAACTTCTTAATATCTTCCTATCTTATCATAAATCTTATCAAATCTTGCATGGTCTTAATAAGATATGTTAGATCTTAGTAAGATTTTTTTGCTTATTTGCCAGGCAATATTTGCAGGAAAGTTGATTCCTCTGCAAATTTAACCAAGATAGTAACACTTCATCCTTAAATACTTGTTCTCATACTACACTTTATCAAAGATAGTAACACTTCACTTCTTCTCATATACCTTATCTTCAAACTGCACTTATTATGTGCACTTAGTGTTTTTCAAATTCTACATAGCGGGCTCTCAGGCGGGGGAGTGGTAATGGTCACGTGACGGCGGACCGCGCAAGGAATAGGGTAATTAATTTTTACGCGCGAAAAAGCGGCATTCCACCTGTACCTAACAAGACCCGTACTATAATATAGGGACCCTCACCTTTGACCTCAGAGCGCGGCCGATCAAATGAACTTTGAACCTTAAGCATGTGCGCATGCTCATATGGCTGACCGTCGCTTCGGGGCTGACTATCTCTGCGGGGCTGACCATCTCTGCGGGGCTGACCATCTCTGCGGGGCTGACCATCTCTGCGGGCCTAACCATTTCTGCGGGGCTGACCATCTCTGCGCGGGTCAGACCATCTCTGCGCGGCTGAACATTGCTGCGTGGCTGACCATTATTGCGGTGGCTGACCATTGCTGCAGGGCTGACCATCTCTGCGGGACTGATCATTGTGTGCCGACAGACCCACCCCAAGCAGCACCTTAATCATGCTTGTACAGATCACTTGAAAAAATAGCTGTGGGTACACATCAATATTTTGCAACTCTACTTTAAAATTATAATACTTGTTCACCAACAATCAAAGGGTGTGGTTTCAAATTTGGGCGTGACCGCATATTCTAAAAGTTGAAGCAAATGTTATACTGGTGACAAATATTCTTAAGTCGACAGACCACAACTCCATAAAGTGAAAGAGCAAACTACATGACATGTCACTGTTGCTACTAGATATATACACATTGTGTATATATCTAGTAGCAACAGTGAGAGCAACATACAAGTACTTTTCCTGGGTCTATGCATTTCACTCGCCTCCTCCTCCCTTCCCCCCTCCCCTACCCATCCCAATTTGTTCATAGAAATGTTTCTCCAATGTGTTAGAGTAAATGGTAGCATTGTCTAGTTAAATACAACTTTAGTACGATCGACGTTCTGCCTCAAGGCCGAACTAAGAGGTCACTAACTGAAGAAACCTTGAGTACTATGTTAATCAACTTTATTGTAAAATACAGTTTGTTTGTATGCTAGTATAACATTCCCAATGCCATTGACACAATACTAATGAACTATTCCATAAGATTAAAATACTGTAAATTTCCATTATGGAAAAGCTCTTAAAGAGTTGGATTATGACAGTGTCAGTGATAAGTTTAGTTGTCCTCAATGTTCCAGTAGATTTTCCTTCAAACAAGGATTGAATCATCACTGGAAACGTATCCATGGCAATTCCTTGGACACTCTTGCATCTCAATCCTGTAACGAGGAAGAAAAAGTAATTACATGTTACCAAAGGTCCATTGCTCCTTTCAGAAACACAATGCTGTTTTCACTACAGTATAGTACAGCACTTGATGTTACACTGCTTATCTCTACTTGATAAAGGTCTCAATAATAACCATTAAATAGGAATGCTTAAATATAAAACTAAATATACATTATGAATGTAAGAAGGAAAAAAAAGCAAGAAAGTACCTCTTACTAAGATGAATGAAAGAAACCACAATGGCACTTTATATACTACACACATGTACATGTGTAAGTGTATACAATATATGAGTTTGTACATGAGGAAACAGGTGTGACGAGCCCCACAACAAAAACTTTAATTTGTACAGACATAGCAGTAAACGCTCTACAATTTACTCATGGGCTGATGCAACAATTTGTAATAATTGAAACTATCATTTTTCAATGATTTTACATGCCACAGTTATTCATGTATGTGCATGTGATACAGACAGTACCAGTACTTATGATTGCAACATTGTGCTCATATCTATCAGGATCCTGTACAAATGGCAACAAAATGTTGGATGGCGGCTTCACTAAACTTTGCTCTACTTACAAAAATGGGGTGTTGCTGCCAGTCAAAAATTATTCAGATGGACTCCTTTTGTTACAAACAATGCAAAAGTAGTAAATTTAAGAGCAATGCAAACAGTGGTGTAAGAAGATGATTCGGTATGGGTGGACTCTAGGTAGTCTCGCGTACCTAGACCCTTTACCAATCACTGCGCGGGAAAAGGGTCTGGTAGACTGACATTGCGCAGTTTGTTCTTGCTTAGTCAGCAAGTGGTTAATTGTGGTTCAATTAGTGTAGGTGTAAATCGTTAAATATTTTCAGGCGTTTGAATTGTTCAGATCAGTAGGCAGAGCTTGTTCTGTATTGCCATGAAGAAATGTTACTTGTGCAAGCATGACAAAAACCTAAGGTACCATGGCATGCACAATGGCCTGTGCACAAAGCAACAACTGTATTTTGCTGCTAAGTGAAACTTCCAAATGCAGATATCTGAAAAAAGCTAGTCCAAGTTACTGCTTATCATAACTAATGGCCTTACCTAAAGGATGAGTTTTGACACGGCTGTTGGAGATTTGTGCACAGAAATACTACACACGCAAAAGTTTTAGCAGTCTTATGTCACAGGATATTACGTTATACATTATTTTCGGTCTCCCCAATTAGCAAAGGGAACTGAACAAACTGTTCAATGTCAGTCTACCAGACCCTATTCCCGCGTAGCAATTGGTAAAGGGTCTGGCTATGTGAGACTAGGTTCTAAGGGCAAGTTTTTTTGTGGTTTGCAGGTGTTCATGCGAGAAATCACATTTTAAAGTTGAGTCAAAATATTATGCTCCCCCCCCTCCCCTCCCCACTTCCTACGTCACACAAACTATAGCGGAGACATTTGGTAAAGCTGAGCAGAGGATAAAGGGTAGGAGCAGGTGGTAGCATTACTAATTAACATCTCCTTTTCCTCACTCAATTACACAGATGCCCATTAATTGGGTTGACTGAAAAACAACAACAAACAAATAACTTCATCTTGTGATACTTTTACTATTATGGATAAATTAATAATGCTAGTAGAGACGTGTAAATTGGCGAGATGTAATCACGATAATTCAACCCTTTCACAAGTGAAATGATAGTCAACAAGGTAGTACTCATTGTGACATAAAAAAAACAACGAACATTACTGAAGGTAAGTAGGAAATATATGCTCGTGAAATTATTAATTTAAGCTTAGAGTGACAGGGTGATGGAAGTGGAAGGGGGGTGTACAGCGGGTCACACACTGTGCAGATTTAAATGATAAGATACAGTTTTAGTTATTTTTCACCAATTAAATACTTAATAGCTTTAATAGCATATGCCAGTATTTGGTCAGGGCTTCATACAGGGGAGGGGGAAGCTGGGCCATTTTAACCAAAAAATATATAGCAAGTATAAGGGTGGGGTATATAAAACAATTAAGTGGCATATATAATGCAAGTATAGAGTATTGAATCAAGATTGTTATAATAAGCTAAATAAACTGAGGTGGAACACTTCACTGATGATGAAGAATCCGCGAACGTTCTCTCTAGAGAGATTCAAAGTGAAGATTGCAATCCTATCTGATATACAATACACAAGGTGTTGTGGATCCTTCTAAAGATCTTTGCCTACTTGCAATACAAAACTACAAACGTATCAGTAATACTTACACCCAGTAGTCTGTATTGAATTTACATTCAAAATAACTAAAATTTATATATGATCTTAAATGAATAAAGCTGGTGATTGATGAATATGAAGAACATAAGTTAATATTAACACACGAAATTATTACAATTTGTTTCTATTATTATTAGTCCTCATTGTGCATATACAAGAGCGACTATCCAGCAAGTTGAGGACTTGATCCCAGCGTGCTCTATTAACACGCACTACACCAAGCAGAAACAGAGTAATTAGTGCAGTGAAGACCCACTAGCTGGTATGGTAGCGTCTGAGTTCCAGTAAGAACAGTCAATGACAGTGTTCTAAGTGATTAATATAAACAAAAAAATGGAACATCGACGATGCACGACGATAGAGGGTACACGAAAAACAGAACAAATAAGCATGCGTGAATACTAATGATGAAATAAAATGTAATGTTATAGTTGTTCTGTCAGTCAGAGAAAACATCAAAAGTTTGAAAAAACATGAAGCTGTTGGCTTCACATAGGGTACTAACTGTTTTGGAAAAGGGCCCCATATCGCCACGTCGTAATCATGTGAGCAAATAATTTCTTACAGTTTGAGATAGTTTTGCTTAATCCTGAGAATTTAACAGAGAGCGAAATAAAGATAGATTGTTAAAGATTCTACTAAACTTTTCTAAGCAGTACAAAACATCAGAACCATGTTTACATAAGTATTTTGAAGAATACTACATATGTTGCACTTGTAATACATGTAACTAAACTATTGGTCGCTCAATGTAATACATGTACATTACATGTTATTTCACAAAAATGGTTAATTCCCCAAGCTTATATAATCGTGTTGACCCCTACCATGCTTATCTGGCCACCCCGCATTTCCAGAGCGGTGGTACCATACTGTACCCGTTCCGCTGTCGCTGCCGGTGAATTAACCTGGCTTGACCTACGGTCAATCCCGTCTGCAATGTGCTACAGGAAGATTGGCCTTGCTGATGTAGATACAAGACATGTTTGCAGTAACATTTTTAACACATGGTGGAATTCTAATATTAAATTAATTTGCTTCCATCAGCTCAAAGAATACACAGGCAGCCAGCTAGAAAGAATAATAGGCAGCGCACCATCACATCACCCGAGCCCAGGTAAAGGTAGGCAGAGGACCTGCAAATACTGCGACTGTTAGGCTAAGCGATCACATGTGGGGTGTCACATGTGGAGCAATGGCACCTGGGCACAAGTACACGTACATTAGTCCTGTTAGCCACTGTTTTCAGTGCTTGTAGCCTAAACCTAGTAGCTACTTCCTTGCCAGAAGGGCTGGTTCACCCGCCACTATTAGCTCTCTAAGTATGGCTGCTCATCAGTGGTGATATTATTTATATAGTAAGGGGCTGGAAATATACTCTACTGTACTCTATGTAATTAGCTTTCTGTTGGTCAGGTTTGAATCTAAATTATCAATCACTAGTGAATGGCCTTCATTGATTATATCAGCTGAAAATATGAGTTCTGTGGCTCGATAATACATGGGCATGATGCTGGTCCATTTGCCTTGCTTAATTAGTACAATTATGTTAAGAGTTGGACTCTAGTTCTAATGCTGTTACTCTACCCAAAAGTTGCAATATCTAAATCACGAAATCATGCTGCCAACCCTCGTTATGATCAGGCATAGGCCTTCGTTAAAGGTGTGGGGTGCATTACCGGCTCCCACTCTTCTTATTCGAACCTTCATTGCAAAAATTTATGATCATCATTATCCATTGCATGTTAGTAACTATGTGCAGTATTTATTAATGGCCGTATTGCCAAGATTCGCTCTGTTAAAGTGATCTATATTCTCAAAAGCTTGGAAATTCCTGAATCAGTCAGGTTGCATGCTGTAATTGATATTTATGCTGACATAAGAGTGTTACATGAGAAGGCAGGCGTAGCAAATAGGGGTTACATAATGAGAGAGATTAGAGAATGAACTGTAGTGCTGGATGTGTCTCGGGACTCATAAGTCGCACTACACTATTACCAGTGTGGCATTATAGAGAACATGTGTAGGCAGTTCTAGTACATATAGTTAAATTTCCACCAAATACAGGTGTGATGGTCTATCCGGGGGTGCCCCTTTGAAAGTGTCTATGCAGGGCACATGGCCCTTCACTCTATTTAATCTTACACTATCACAGTCGCTGCCTGTCTATTCTTTCACTCACGCTGCATGTCTATTCTCACACGATCAGACTCTCTGCCTGTCTATTCTCTCACTCTCACTGCATGTCTATTCTCACACGATCAGGCTCTCTGCCTGTCTATTCTCTCACTCTCGCTGCATGTCTATTTTCACACGATCAGGCTCTCTGCCTGTCTATTCTCTCACTCTCGCTGCATGTCTATTCTCACACGATCAGGCTCTCTGCCTGTCTATTCTCTCACTCTCGCTGCATGTCTATTCTCACACGATCAGGCTCTCTGCCTGTCTATTCTCTCACTCTCGCTGCATGTCTATTCTCACACGATCAGGCTATCTGCCTGTTTATTCTCTTACTCTCGCTGCATGTCTATTCTCACACGATCAGGCTCTCTGCCTGTCTATTCTATCACTCTCGCTGCCTGTCTATTCTCACACGATCAGGCTCTCTGCCTGTCTATTCTCTCACTCTTGCTGCCTGTCTATTCTCACACGATCAGGCTTTCTGCCTGTCTATTCACTCACTCTCGCTGCCAGTCTATTCTCACACGATCAGGCTCTCTGCCTGTCTATTCTCTCACTCTCACTGCCGGTCTATTTGCTTACTCTCAGGCTCACTGCCTATGTATTCTACACTATCAGGCTCATGGGCGTCTATTCTCTCACTGTTAGGCTTGCCGCCTGTCTAGTCTTACACTATCAGGCTCATATTCTCTCACTATCAGGTTTACTGCATGTCTACTCTCGCTCGCAGGCTTGCTGTCTATTATCTCACTCTCACTCAGGCTCGCTGCCTGTCTATTCTCACACTATCAGGCTTCGGCCTGTCTATTCTCACTCTCACTCAGGCTCGCTGCCTGTCTATTGTCACTCTCACTCAGGCTTGCTGTCTATCTCTTCTCTCACTCTCACTCAGGCTCGCTGCCTGTCTATTCTCACACTATCAGGCTTCTGCCTATCTGTTCTCACACCATGTGGCTTGCTGCCTGTCTATTCTCACACCAGCAGACTCACTGCCTACCTATACTCACACTATCAGACCCACTGCCATCTATTCTCACTCCATCAGGCTCACTCTCTATCTATTCTCACACTCAAGTTACTGTCTATCTGTTTTCACACCCAATGCTGTTGAAGCATTCTTGCTCTCTAGTTCACCAATGTATTCGTGTACTCTCGGGCTCACTGCTTATCTATTCTCGTACTCAAACTAGCCACCTATCTAGTCCCACACCCGGATATCTAGTTCCAACTATCTAGGTATTCTCAAGCTCACTGCCTAGTATTCTCAGGCTCACTGCCTATGTATTCTCAGGCTCACTGCCTAGTATTCTCAGGATCACTGCCTATGTATTTTCAGGCTCACTGGCTAGGTATTCTCAGGCACACTGCCCAGTATTCTCAGGCTGACTGCCTATTATTCTCTCGGGCTTAAATTTTTCTCGTTCTAACAGCCAATAATTATTTCAGCCGAGAATGACTGAATAACCACTAAGGTATTTATGGCACATGAATTATTCAACTCAGTCAGCCATATAGAAATACAACACACACAAAAAGTTAGAGCAGTCTTACGTCACACGATATACCACCTTATTATGTCATCTATTATGTCAGCCTACCCGCCGCATAGCAGTAGGTAAGGGTCCAGTAAAGCGAAATTAAATATGACGTGATCAAAATAGATCCTAAAGCCTGTCAGGAATAAATAATGTGCTTATAAACTACAAGCCAGAGACACAGATGGATAAAATTTGAAAAATTGTTCAGATGTACCCACATTTGACTGTCATTGCAGGGCTCCTCTGAAAGGTTCTAAATGAACTAAAACGTTCCGCAGACTAGAATATTTTTAGAGATGTTTCAACTGAGGGAAATCAAGCATTCTACTTGGTACAGCTACAGCTGGTAATTTAGTGATATGAAACTCATAACAACTAAATGACCAAACTGACTAACCGAAAAGAACTTGTTATCCTACATATAGACTCATTTTTATGTAGAATACATGGAGGTATAAACTCGTAACTAGAACTGAACTAGACACAGCTGATGCCAATGCCACTGAAGGTCATAGATTACACAAAATAAAGTTAGCTGAAATAATAGACATCTTTCAACAGAACAGTCACAGGATCATGTGTTAATGTTACTGCATTAGTCAACTCCTTGTTACTGCAATAGTGTTCCCCAGGAATTAAATCGGCCATTTTTGGGAGGCACAAATTCACTTAGGGGGAAATCACTGGTTATATTACATAAGATCAGCTTTCAGAAACTTGCCAGAATACAGACTAGCATTCAGATCACTACGATTATCAACATCTTGCGATAGTTCTGGTCTCATATACAGTGACATCGCATTACATTACTTGACGTACATATTTACATGTATATTTATTGACACAAACACAAACACTTTTGTCCTAGGTGACCACAACACCCGAGCTACTAATTGCTCCGAGTGTTGGTGATACCTTCTAGCAATGCAGACCTATAGGAATCAATACTTCCTTAATACAAACACACTCCAGAGAACACTCACCTTGCCATCACTTCAGCAATGTTAGGTAACTCTATGATCAAATGTTGACACTTCTTGAGCCATCATTCACAGCTTGTCTAAGTCAGAGACATCGAAAGCAGCTTCACCCACTCCATCCCACTACAAAGAAGAGCAATAGAAAAAGAAAACACACTGAAGTGAATAAATGCAATCATGAATTTCAACTTATGCTCTGCAAGCTGATCCCACCAAGAAATGGTTAGAAACAGTTCAAACTCTAGCTGAGAGGTATAGTCTCTTAAAATTATTCACTAACACGGCGGTTCTGGATCTCTAGATTGGAGTCAGTTGCAACACAACAAGAGGTAGAGGCATGCATGAACACATACTGTAGTATAATGCAGAAGAACGGTCCAGACAGTGCGGTAAAAAACCACAACAACATTAATTTTAGAGGTTAGTGACAGGGAAGAAACATGTTTTGTGCATCTGTAACTTCTTCCCCTTGATTTGAGCCCTTATCCCCTGTCTAACAAATTCGGATGCGATAATTAACCTAACCGTATAGGCCTTATCTCTGGAATGGATTAGCTACAGCTTTGAAACTTGGAAATTCCTCTTTCCGGCCCCAAATAACCCCAACAAAGTGTTTATTTGCATCAGTAACTCCACCCCCTTTGATTGAAGCCCCAACGACCCAAAGTGGTTTGTGCATCTGCAACTCCTCCCCCTTTGATTTGAGCCCCGTACTCCCTGTTTACAAAGTCAGACGCTATAAAATTAACCCAACCGCATAGTCCTTATCTCTGGAATGGATGTAGCTCTACAGCTCTGAAACTTGGAAATTTCTCTTTCCAGCCCCAAATAACCCCAACAAAGTGTTTATTTGCATCTGTAACTCCTCCCCCTTTGATTGAAGCCCCAACGACCCAAAGTGGTTTGTGCATCTGCAACTCCTCCCCCTTTGATTTGAGCCCCGTACCCCCTGTCTTCAAATTCAGACGCTATAAAATTAACCCAACCGTAGAGGCCTTATCTCTGGAATGGATGTAGCTCTACAGCTCTGAAACTTGAAATTTCTCTTTCCGGCCCCAAATAACCCCAACAAAGTGTTTATTTGCATCTGTAACTCCTCCCCCTTTGATTGAAGTACCTTACCGCATGTTCAAAAAGTTTGGACGTTTTAATTTACCCAATTGTATAGGCCCTATCTCTGGAATAGGTGTAGCTACAGCTTTGAAACTTGGAAATTCCTCTTTCTGGCCCCAAACAACCCAAACAAAGTGTTTTGTGCACCTGTAACTCTTCCCTCTTTGATTTGAGCCCCGTACCCCCTCCCAGCAAAAAAATCTTATCAAGATCTTACAAGAAGGTAAGATCATATAAGATGTAAGATCTTACATGATCTTATAAGATAATAAGATTATTTGACGCTTATTCTTGTAAGAACTTGCTAAGATCTTACAAGAACTTAGTAAGATCTTACAAGAACTTAGTAAGATCTTACAAGAACTTAGTAAGATCTTACAAGAACTTTGTAAGATCTTACAAGAGCTTGATAAGATCTTATAAGAACTTTGTAAGATCTTGAAAGAACTTGGTAAAATCTGGAAAAATCATGTTCTTGCATTATCTTCTTTAACTGCAAAAATTAAGTAATAGTTGAAGAATTTCAAGTTATTCCAAAATAAATTAAATACAGAGTTTATTCACACATTATTTTTTACGTTTTAGTCTATTGGCTATGTCAATACATTTTTGATTACAACGTCTGTTGATGTCAGATGAAATTTGGACAAATGTTCCACATCCAAATTTCTTGTCAATGCAATCTAAAAAAAAAAAAAAAAAGAATTATCATAGCGTATTTAATGCATAATTGTTTATTTAACAAACCTTATATTAATTTAACTTTTTCTTTGGGGAGGGCTTTTTTGTTGCTTCGACTAGTTCCAGAAAAACACTTGGCTCCCATTTCTTCGATGAAAGAGCATACTTTCCAGGGTTAATGGCTTTTATGGACATAAGGTTCACGTCATTCTCCTATGTAACAACCAAAAAATTGGTCATGGTTGTTGTTTAAATGTCTCTAAAACATACCGAGTGAAAATTCTCATTGCCAGAATTGTTCTCCTGCAGCATTTTTTCAGGAACAGGAAGACGTTTTTGTATTTTAGTAGGTGCTGATGCTTTCACCCGTGGTGGTGGTGGTGGTTGCACCTGTGCTGAGGCATGGATAATATTTAATTTCGCAGACATCCTATTGATGACCCCATGCAGCAAATCTACACTCTACTTTAGTTCCACAATTACCTTGTGGCAACTGCAGCAGGGTGCTTCTATTGACACACTACCTTGATAAGGTTCGTCTGTAAATACAGTAAAATATGTATTGCAGTATGGATACCTTACCGATGTGCTATTGAGTATTTCATCATCACCATCACTCTCTGATGAACTCTCCCCATATAGTTTTTCTTCCTAATTTCATAATAAACAAATATGCTTTTAGTGTCCCAATGTATAATATTGTACTTACGTTACAAGTATTAGGATTTTCATCCGACTCGCTGTCACTGATTTCACAATGTTTTCGTTTCAGGCAGGAATCTACCATAGATTTGCAGACATTGTGTCTTCATAGCATGATACATGTTTATTGCTTATTAACTTAACAGAAACAGTGAGGAAAGTACTGGTGTATTTTTCTCCTTTAACTTTCCAAAGTAAAGTACTACCCTTTACTAAATCTGAAGCCTTCAAAACTTCAGAATCTTCAGGCTCTAAGCTTCGAGAACTCACTGTGTGTGTTTTGCCATCTTCATGACAAAAAAATCTTACAATACTCTAAATAAAGCACATATAGAATTAATACACATAACTTGAGGTTGTGAACTTACTTTGATTTTCCATTCCTGAAGAAAGAAAGACCTCTGAATTATTTTTCATTTTTGAAGGTTTTTTCTGCCTACTACTTTGTCTCAATCCAGACATATCTCTTTTCCACATGCAGCTGAAGTGAAGATTTAGTCACATGCACATCAGGTGGTGTTGAATAGGTGTTACTATTTCTCGCCTTTTGAATTGCAACAATGGAGAATAAGCCATGCAAGAAGAGGAAGCTTTACCTCAGAGACTCTAGTATTTCCATGCCAAATGCTGAGTCTTCAGTTGGTCATCAAAATGGTAAAAAAGACACAGTAGCTTCATATGTGTGTTGTGATCTTGAAATTAAACTTGATCCTTAAATAGAATGAAATAATTTCTGTCCTCTGCTACAAATTTTTAATATATGCTATGGTACGTTATAGTGAGAAAAAGGAAACTTTATTTGAGGGATCCGAAGTATTCAATTCCTCGTCAAACTATATGGATGAGCAAGAAGATAAAAACTCAGAATTATAACAACAAAAGAAAGGAAGGAGGTAATCAAAATGAAGGAATGGATTATGACGGTGAAGAAAGTGATGATGAATGAGGAAGTCATAACAGTGTAAGTGATGTTGGAGGAGGAAATGATGTCGGAGGAGGAAGTGTTGTCGGAGTAGGAAGCGATGATGGTGAAGAAAGTGATGGTGAACGAGGAAGTCACAACAGAGTAAGTGATGTTGGAGGAGGAAATGATGTCGGAGGAGGAAGAGGTGATGGAGGAGGAAGCGGTGATGGAGGAGGAAGCGATGGCGGAGGAGGAAGCGGTGACAGAGGAGGAAGCGATGACGGAGGAGGAAGCGATGACGGAGGAGGAAGCGATGACGGAGGAGGAAGTGATAATGGAGAGGACGGAGAGAATCATGAACAATGGGATGATGGCAACATTAAAATTCAAGCAGCTTCTAGTAAGTGTAAAATATACACTTTTTACTTTGAATATATGCACTTATTTATTTTATTTATATAATTATTTACTGATCAATTGATTTATATCCATATTTATTTAACTTTTGTGTATTTCATATTATTTTTATAGATGAAAATCCTTTGTTCCCAGGTGCACCAATAAGTTGCAAGGAGAGCTGGACATCGATTTACGAATTCTCGATTTCTAATCGCTTGACAAACTCGGGTATTCAACAGCTCCTAGATTTGATTCGTAGACACTGTCCAATGCCAAACTCATGTCCAACAACTATTTATAAGTTGAAAAAACAAATTTGTCAAGTTGACTGTATTCACTTTCAGTACTGCAGTTTTTGCCAGAATTCAATGGAGAATGATTAGAAGAAATGCGGCAAATGCCGTAAGATAAGCAGGCCACCATGCTACTATGCAGTTCTACCATTTGAGAATCATCTTAAAGAAATTTTTGTGGGTAAATTATATATATATATATTGTGTGTATTATGCGTGTAGAATCACTAAGATATCAAATTATTTTGTGCGCCAGAAAACTGGGATAAAATCAGTATCCAATTGAGAAACTAATATCGCCTAATATTCTCCATGTTATTCAGGATGGATCAAGGTATTTGAAGCAGTCTGGTGAAGGAAATTTTTTCAACAAGCCAGAACATGCCGGTCTAATTCTCTTTGCTGATGGTGTTCCTCTGTTTAAATCTTCAGGTCAGTAGACGTTTCCTCTAATTTCTTTTGTTACTATTTCCAATTTTATAGGTCAGTCATTGTGGCCTGTACAACTATCTGTAACTAACTTGCCACCAGAGGTTAGAATGAATTTGAGATGTTTGTTGCTTGCTGGAATATGGCTAGGTCCTGTTAAGCCAGATATGTCTATCGTCCTTCGACCAGTACTAGAGAGAATTCATGAATTATATGAAAATGGGATTACATTTCAAACAATTTCTGGTATAAGGACTCTTAGGGCAAAGTTAGTGTGTTGCATATTTGATCTTCCAGCACGAGCAATGGCTCTTAACCTCACCCAATGGAATGGTCGGTTCGGCTGCACATATTGTCTTGATGAGAGCTCTCAAGTCAGTCATGTACGTCTCTACTTGCCTGATGATGCACACAATACTCGTTCTGAGAAACATGTGGGAGGAGTTTGGTGGAAAAAAGTGGTTATGTGACTGGAGGTCTTGAGTTCGAAGTCCATTTAGCTGGTGAGGAAGATGGGTTAAGTGAAGAAAGAGTCAAGTTAACCAACTGATAAGTACTGATGATTTTATAGGCGGATGTTAATAAAATTACCTGAAAGCAAACTTATACTATTTACCCAAAGTGGAGGATGTTAAAATGCCAATTTCTTCATGGGTAACTGTATCATGCTAAATTAAGGTTTCTCACAGTATTCCTTCACTGAATATAAGACATGTGAGTAGCAAAACAAATAAATTCAGATTTTTTAAGTTGGGTTGTTGTTGTTCATGCCTGCAGATACTAAAGAAATTGGAAAGCTTTGGAAGAGAGAGGAAAGAGGCTATGATCGTAAGTTAATGGTTAAATCTAATAAGTGTGGTGAAATTCACAATGTAATTGCAGATTGTAAAGGAACTAATAAACAAACAATTAGAGATGATTAGTGAAGTAAGTTAAACTGTTTGAGAGGAGTATTTCCTCACTGTTCTTTATATTTGTATAGGTTGATGAGTTTCTTCAAGATGTAAGAGCAGCTACTACCCTTTATATAAATACATTTATATTTTTCGTTTTTGTAGATTCAAGTATTTCAGAAGGAATAAAAAATTTAATGATTCTATACAATGTGACTAACTACTAATCCATTAAAAAATTAGAATAAATTAGCTCCACAGATAAAAATTAAGTTTTATTTATGACTTTTACAGAGTTGATCATCTCAGCATATTAAAGTTAAAACATTTCTGATAGTAGGAAGCAGGGGAGGGGGGCCTTAACTTGATTTTCCTATTAGTTGGGATAAGATAGTATTGGATCTTAATTAATATTATTTATGATAAGTTTGCAACTAGGCAGATTACAGCTGCTTATCTAATTAAAGGATTGCCCTCTGAATATGTGAAAAAGGGGCTCATTGAAAAAATCACTAACTGTAGAGTACTCAAAAATGTGTAAAAAAGAAAGGATGTTTTTTGACCATGCCCTGCTTAATTGTATTCACAGATACTGAGGCCTTGAGGTTACTAGTCCAGTGGAAGTTTTGTTGAACCAAGAATTTCATGATGCATAGTTATTTTTAGCAGAATGTGAATCTTTAGAGAGTCCAAGTTCATAATCCACCTGGTACCACTTCATACTACAGGTTAGCAAATGACTTGTAGAGATGACCAGCTGCCTCTATTGTATTTTCTTCTGTAAAAGTCAGTGGGGGTGCTACTTTTTAGTGACTTTTTTAGCATATATTTGGAGGAGAATCACCAGAGAGTGCAGAAAGTCTTGTCTCTGTGGGAACTATTTTTTGGCCACCACTGTATTATATTTAAAAATTGATATACATTTATTACAGATAATAATCCAAGTAAGAAGAATTGTACACCATTTAAGATCAGCAAATAGAGTAACAATCAAAGATTTGATGCGGGAATTGGAAATAGATGATATTCTAAAATATGCTCTGAGTGAACTTGACATTTTTTTAACATTATCATAATATCTATTATTTGTCATGCTGAGCTGTTATATAAGCACAACAAATTTTTATGTAATAATTGTGGCTCTTAAATGTTTATTTCTTACTATTTAGCCGACTGGAGTAAATGAGGAAGAAGGTATCTCAGAGGTAATTTATGTGTCATATTTATTATCAAGATCTTTTTTATTTTACGCACATGAATAACATAATGAAAAGAAAACCTGAATGTTTATATATATCGTTAAAAAGAGCATTTCATTATCTACAAAATTATCTATTGAGCATGTTTACGTATGTGTGCACAAAGAGTTACAAATATTTATATGTTGCTATTGAGCCTTTTAAATGTTTATTTCTTACTGTTTAGTCGAGTAGAGTCAATGATGAGACGGAAGAAATATCAGCAGAGGTAATTTATGTGTCATATTTATTATCAAGATGTTTTTTATTTTACGCACGTGAACAACATAATGAAAAGAAAACCTGAATGTTTATACATCGTTAAAAAGAGCATTTCATTAGCTACAAAATTATCTATTGAGCATGTGTACGTACATGTGCACAAAGAGTTACAAATATTTTTATGTGGTACTGAGGCTGTTAAATGTTTATTTCTTACTATTTAGCAACTTGACACTACTGAACAAGAAATTACTGAACAAGAAATTAATGATGTAATTCATATTTGCTGTAACTACATGTATTTCAATATAAAAGAAAAGTATAAAATGGATGATTTATAACTTTTAGGAAGAAACCGGAGTTTCGTTAAAGGTAATTTTTTTTTAATTTTTGTTTTTAATGGGTATAATCTCCATTCCACTTTGTCATTTGGATTATTTTTGTTGTTTCCTTACAGAGATTTGCAGATCTAGAGGTAAAAGCTGATACAATATTTTGTTAATGGACACAGTTCCTTTAAGCTTTTATGATGTGTGTATTACCGTTTTTTAATAGCAAAACTTGTATTGGTACTTAAAATGTGGTAAATAAAAGAATCTTGGATACAATTGAAAGTCCATTTTTTTAATATAATAATTTAGCTGTGATACTTATAGAGCTATTTCAGACATTATTCACTGCACCAACTTTTAAATATTTGTGAGCATGTCTTAGATGTTTTCATTCACAATTCATTCACAACTATGAGGTGAAGCAGCCTTTTAAATGTGTTTGCCACTTAAATTTTATTTTGCAATTTAATATTTACTTTATTTCCAGAGAAAAAATGAAGAATTGAAGGGCGTAAGTTTTTAGTTTTGACCAATTCAATGGTGAGCTAATTCATTTTATTAACTTGCATCATATTACAGATTGTAAAGCATTGTTATGGCGACACAATTCCGATTGTTCCCATGGCTATGTTCAAGGCAAGTAAAACAGCTTTCTTGATTTAAAAAAATTATATTGCTTTTATTTTTTAGTTTTTTGAACATTATACAACAAAAACTAAAAGATAGCAACACCCAAGAAGAAATTCACAAACATCACTACGTAAGTGTGTTTCGTTTAAATTTTTATGCAATTAATTTTGTTTTTGTTTTATTTAGTTGGACGGTCAGACATACGCTAAAAAGATTAAAACTTTTCTCGTAAGTTATTTTTTGTTACTGTTCACAATTTTTTATAGTTATTTTCTTAAATTTAGAACATATAAGCATATATCTGCGAAGGATGCAATAAACTTCGACATTGGTTTCCGGTTACCGAAGTCACGTACATAAGTGTTGCAAAGTCAAACACCCAATCCCTAAGGAATATACAAAATTGAAAGATATGCCGGTAATGAAATATTTTCTAATATTTAATTTATTAAATAATTTCTTTTCTTTTCTTTTTTTTTAAATTTTGATTTAGGTCATCAAGCCAACGATTATGGACCAATAGTTTTCACAAATAGTTGACCACTAAACTTTACAATCCATTTCTCATCATAACATTCGTATCGCATAATTTCCTATAAGCAATTAAAAAATTGTTATAAATACAGTTGTTCAACTCTGTAAAAGTCATTGACATGGCGTTCATGGGTAAATTATCCTTGTGTCTCACATCATCATGCAAACCAACAATTTCTTGTAGCGCAATAGTGTTTACTTATTGCAGAGATGTTAACCAAAAGCTTGAATTGGAATGTACATTTGAAAATAGAGTTGTGTGGACCTTGCATGTTTAGATTATATTATAATATATATATCTACTGTTTCATTGCACAGCTCATAGGATGCCTCATTGGTCTGAGAAATTGCTTAATTTCTGCTAACTAGTGTATAGTAGTTTTGATGGTTCGTTTTGGCGCACCATTAAAACAGTTGTACAAAAAAAATCTAATTATATAGTATATAATAACTATTTACTTCAAAAATTATCATCTACATATGAAAGAAATACTAATTTACCCACTATAAACTGTACAAATAAATATATAAAGTTAATACTCATTTACATTGAACTTTTTGATTTCATCACTAATGAAAAGTTGAATCAAATTGAAAGATCGTTCTGGTTGATCATATGGAATCAAGTGTCCTCCACCTCGAATTATGACCTGAACACAATTATAATAATATACATGTGAGTATAACATCTTCAACCAAAGCTCTTGCACAAGTTATACTAACCACCTTTTAGTAAGCACACGTGCATTACGTAATACAGCAAACTACACTGTTAGGACAGAAGGTCGGGGAATAGATCCAAACTCTGTCCGGGATAGTATCCGCTGCCATCTGGTCTAGTCTAACTGCTTTCCCGTCTGGTAGTATGTTAACAGCTACCCCCTTTTTGCTTCGCTCCCCAGCAGTTCCAAGTAAGAAGTTGTTTTAATAACTTATACTTAAAACCTTTACACAAAAAGGAAAGATGACTGCTACAATTTGAAAAGACCTCCTGACTCATACGTGTACCGGCCTTTCATGCAGAAGGCTGGGACACGCTCACACTCGGCATCAGCTATAATCTAGCATGACACAGCACAATTATTGCGCCAAAATGCACACACACACATATGACACCGTTCACAGTTTCTGTAAACAACTGTTTGAGTATGCCTTTCATCTCAGGCAGCTCCGCCTGCCGCTTCCTTCTGGAGCGGGACGTGGCCCCTCATACACACTAATAACATTCTAGATAATGCAACCATCTTCTAACATGTTTAGACATGAATTTATGTATGTATTCAATAATTCTTAATTAACTTTGACCCATGCTGATTATACACTATAACAACATAAAGTCTGGAAAGCAACTCCTTAAAAATTGCCTATACATATAAACCAGCTATAATTATTCATTGAAAATTTTTATTTTATAAAATTCAGAGTATTAATTTTAGCAGTGAAATGTAATTAACAACAGTCGGTTGCATCTCATACCTGATAGAAATTATTTACAGAACGAATGTATCCAGCAACATCATTGTTGATTTTCCATACTTGACGATTTGCTTTTAAATATTGCCAATGACCTGACCACGATAGGACTGATAAAAACTTTTCAGTTAAAGGCGCACCTACAATTAAATCTAGCTGTCCATTATACATCATCACCTGTGAAAAAATGTGTATAGCAAACATATCAACTAAAATATAAACCCATTTCTTGAAACATGATTTGTGTTTTACTTCATTTTAAATCTTAGTATGAAACAAACTTAATATCATCTTCAAATAGAAATTACAATACAATTGAATCAATAGAATCAATTAATAAAAATTGAAGAATAAATTATCTGCTGATACAGTAGGTGCGAAAAAAGTTGTGGATTCCATTACGTAATACGGCCGTGAAACAGTTTTTAAACGTAGTTTTACCGATGCGTTCCATACAGTTCTGACTAAACGGCTGACACCATTTACTAAAACAGTAAAAACTGGTTAGGTTTTTCCATATTTCACTGATATTATCTAGCTAAAATATTTTCACAGCTATATCTGCAAGCAAATTATTGTATAACCTGTTATACGGTATGGCAAGAGTGAAAAAAAACTCGTACAAAAATCTAATTAGGCTTTAATAAATCTTGCTGACCAAAATTTCGATGAGTACACCACTTTAACCAAGTCCACAGTATGTATGTATTCTGCAAGCTATCATTGGGCTTCCAGCAGTAGAAAATCTAAGCCTGTGAAGTGTGTGGTCGAACCTACAATTCTCCGACTAACAACTTAAAATAGACGGTCTGCCTCAGAAGACAAAATTTGAAACGTTTTATTGAATAAACGATTTATATATTTATTGGAGTGAGGCATACTATAAACCAGAAAGATTAAAACGGTGAGGCTGTCTAATGAAACGGCTGTACTTTACCAAATAGCAAACTGTCTCACTCCCCTTTTTAATTGTGCAATGGCCATTCTAAGATGCAAAATTCAAATTTTTTGGCGCCTACAACTATATTACCTTATTATAGAGGTGTTAAACTTATCATTGAGGTATTACTCAGTGACTACTCTAGTATCGATTAAGGCAAGGACATATCTAGAACACAGTACGAGGGAAACAGGGGTGGTGGGTGGGAGGGGCGGATCAACTTAGACAGTATGGCATCAGGCTACGTTAAAGTTAAATTCATCCGAGCTTAAGTCTTCATATCATTTAATGTACTGAAAACAAACTCCAGTTTAAATAACCATAGCATTAACATTGTAATATAATGCCTCAGCTTTCTGATATAGCTATTGAAAGGTATTTGTCAAAAAAATAGCAATAAATTGACAGAAATTTGTTAACCATTTCAAAACGTATTAGTAGACAGTGTTGGCTGTTTAATCTAAACCATATAGAACACAATGGTAATAAATATGGTCAAAAAATACCTCTTTAATGGTGCTGGCACCTAACAACGCCCCACTGGAATAGTAGTGCAGTTATCAACCACAAAATAGCACCCCTAAATACCGACGAGTTACAGCTGTCACACTTGCAATAATAGAACTACAGTGAGGCTTAGGGACTTTTTTAAACTGTACCATCCAGTAAATTCCAACAAGGGCAGTTACATTTCCAAGAGTATTATATATTCTTCATTTACTATACTGTTTTTTTTTTGTGCTGCAGGTATATGAAATCAGAGACTTTTTTCATCAGTTGTTGTGAACATTCCAAATGGAACTGCCTGTAACTTACAATGCGTGTGTAATGATTGCTATGGGTGGATCAATTTATGTCATTAAAATCCTCGTATACAAAAATTATTGGTTACAGATACTTCTCAGCGGTACAGTATCTTAACAGATGGCTCCAAAATTAGTCCAGGTTTAGCCCTATATGGGGTGGACCCTATAACATTTAGATATTTTTAAATATACGTTATTCTACTGAAGTAATATGCAAAAATGTTCATGGAAGTTGGCATAAAACAAAATTTAGAATAATAATCAACAAAAATTCAATGTTACAATGTGGGGGATAGGTAATTAAGCCGTATGCATAATATTAGCTGCTGGACGTTGAACTGCTGCAATGTCTATAATTGAGATGGTGTAAACCACGGGTGTCCTTGGGTGCCTAAGCTTTCATATTTGGTAGAGCAGCTCTTCAGGCAAGTTTTATTTCTTTGCCTGAGGTCTACAAAGCATAGAAATAAAGATAGGCAGCCAAATAAACAAGCTAATCTTGTGGTTAAGTGACCTTTACCAAATGTGTCAGCACCCGTAGGCTTTATTGTGGTACAAAATCTGGAATTTTTGTGCTTACTGCATGATATCCGTACACAATTTGCAGGGTAATCTACTAAAGTTGCACACAATCTGTACTTAGTTACATCAAACCTAAAGTTACTTTGACCAGGAAGCTAACTGGTCAAAGTAAGGCTTATGCTGATAGCTAAATGTGTAAGAGATAAATATGACTAGCAAAATATCAGGACAAATACAGACGATACTATAAATTAAGAATGGTGAGTGTGCGGGCCGTAAAAAATTTCATGAACCTGTTTCGGAAAAATTAACCTAGACACATTGAACTAATTTTTTCAGTATTCACAGGTAAAACCTTACTTTTTGATTATTTAAAAAAAAATTACGGTAGAAATGGATAGACATCCATTTAGCTCCATCTTATGGCTCAGTTGTAAGCCCAGGTGAGTTCTAAAACTCAGGCTATGAGTCTATGTACACTATCCGCTTGCACACAAGCTATCTGCAACAAGGGACAATGGCAGTGTACAAAGCATGAGAAGTATGCTTTTTTAAACATGCCTGAACACTGGCCCATTGTCCAGAAAAAGTGGCAGTTCCATCAAATCCCAATCCAACTATGTATCCCTCACTTGTAAATCCTCTGTCATCAAACATTCAATAAGGGTTGAATAGATTGTTTCTGCATCAGCCTATTTCAAAGGAATAATGTCTAGAACACACTGGATCGGTACACCATCTTCCTCCAAGCAGCAAAACACAAACAATTCTTCCACAGTGCTTACATCTATGCACTTATCTGTCATGAGGCTGCACATAGACACTTCTGAAGATGCTTCAGAATTGACTCATCCACCCATGTCCTCATTGGTTCAATAAATTCAACCACAGCTAGCCTCAATGTGTAAACAACACTTCTTGGAGCAGTTTCTAGGAATTTCTTCATATGCTCGCTGCCACATTACATTCCTGGGCTTAGATTTTTTACTACTGAAGATCTATCAGTAGCTAACAGAAGACCTACAAAAGTGCAGACCTTGTTTGAGGTCTGTGCGAGCCTGAACTTTGGTCTGCAGATTTATTGAAGTAAGTTAAATTTTTGTACATTAATCTTTTTTGCACTATACCCGTAGTGTTTAATGGTTGATACAAGGACTTAGCTTGCTGATACAGCTATGGAAGAGTTTCTAGCTAGAAAATAACCCGTGAATCGATGGAAAAGCTAAACCGTTTTTTACCGTTTTAATAAACAGTGTCGGCTGTTTTGTCAAACTGGTACAGAACGCAACGGTAAAATCTACGGTAAAAAACTACCGTTTACGGCCATACTACGAAACGGAATTCGGAACTTTATTTTGTCTCCTACTGTAGTTTATTTTTGGGGTGGGGGGACTTATTTTTGGGGGGTGTCTGTAACTTAGAATTGCCCATATCTCAGAATAGTATATGAAACCATATTACAGTATTAAAAATATATTATAATAATATCTTTCTTAGCCTTCTTTTACTCATTAGATGTATTCTCTCTCAGGCTTTTTAAACAATACAGAATTAAAAATATTTGGTCACCACCGGGAATCGAACCCAGGACTACTTGTATAGAGCACAAGCGCTCTGACACTGAGTTAAGGGGTACTTTCATGCTACAGTCTAACTCTCAACAGACCAACAAAAATTTTCTTTTATTACTTCAAAGATTCTTGTTGAATTTTTTATTCCTCTAATTTATCACTTCACAAATTAGAGGAGAAAAAAAATTCAACAAATAATAAGAATCTTTTTAAAAAAAGAGGAATAGATTTTTTACTGCTGGAGATCCACTGGTAGTTAACAGAAGACCTACAAAGTTCGGACCTAGTTATAGCTGTGTATTCATCGTAACTTTGGTCGGCAGGTTTATTGAAGCAAGTTAAATTTTGTACAATATTTTTTGCCATATCCCTGTAGCGGTGATACAAGGTGTGGGGGTAGGTTCGATCGCTGCCACCAGGAGATGAAGTGGAGATCGTCGCTTGGCGTTTTGCTGATACGTGCGTGAATGATCGCCCCAGGAAACCTCTAGATAAGCTGACCCCAGGTCTGGCCTTAAGACGACAACCGAGCTTTTTATTCCACACACAAAACCAATGCACAAGGACTCTCACAAACTCAACTCTGATCCACTGGGGCTGGGCCGTGGTATATATAACCCAGCACCATGTGGAGTGAAACATAAATAAAATGCTGTAGAGTCTGTAGTACATATGTATGGATGTAATTCGATCTGACCATTTATACTAATTAAGATGTTCATAACTCTGTTCTCAATCAAGATAACTCTGTTTTGGCGTGGGTGTTCCCACACAAGGCATTAGCTTGCTGATTTAGCTATGGAAGAGTTTCTAATGAAAAATATCAGTAAAGTGACAGTAACCTTAACCATTTTTTACCGTTTTAGTAAATGCTGTCGGGTGTTTAGTCAAAACAGTACGGAACATGATGGTAAATTACCATTTTACGACAATATTACTGAATTGAATACGGAACTAGTTTTTGGCACCTACTGTATATTACAATAGTAGGCACAATAAATTAATAACAAATAACCCAGCAATCATTTCGCATGCAATAAAGCAAAAAAAAATATATATAGCTATGTGGTAGAATGGCCCAGCCACTCCCCCACACTACTTCGAACACCCACTCATATTATCACTCAGTTTATTATTAGCATGCATCAGTTGTTTGTTTGTACTTATTCCCACGCACTGGTCATTCACTCAGAACAAGTCATTCCCACGTACTGGTCATTCACTCAGAACAAGTCATTCCCATGTACTGGTCATTCACTTAGAACAATTCATTCCCATGCATCACCCTCATACATCACATATTTATGTCTCTCCATGCATTGGGCATGCTCAGGAGGGTTCTCTATATATTGGCCTTCCTGTGCTTGCTTCTGTTGAGTTGTACTATCTTGCCTTAACCAACATTCATTTTTGATAGGATTAAACTGTGGGCGTGCACAGAGGCGTGCCCACATAAACTCCAGAACTTGTATGTATATTCGTGTGTGCGAACGTTATTAGAGTATTTGGTATATTTCCTTATTTGGTGTTGTCGAGTCATTTGTTAATTGGCCACGTGTTTTATGTCAATTGAACTGTGGGCGTGGAACCCGCCACCATATTCGTAGTGTATTAAAAGGTTGAGTTTTGTAGTTGTTTCTCAGTGTCAAATTATACTAACTTAGTGTTGTACTCGATTCGTCGGATCAAGCGCTGGCTGCGGCGAGCAAATAATATTGGCACTCTGGTGGCAGCGTACTATTGCTGTTTCCAGATTGTGTGAGGACCAACGCCCTGCAGAGCCAAGTATCCCCCACATAAACCTCTGTCAACTTGGGTTTAGGAGCCTTAATAAGCTTTGGCCTTGCAACTCTGGTGGCAGCGTACCTGTGACCCTTTCTTTGCTATCTTAGCCGCCAGCCTTGCTACCACAAGCTATATAAATAAAAAAAACTAAGCTCTCACAGATTCAGTTAAAATGGCTGTGCTTTGTATAACAGCCTAAACTAGTTCATACAACAAGTATTTTCTCTAAACTTTGCTATATTATTAAATCTTTCATTCAATGCAAAAAACAAAACAAAACAAAAAACGTCAATATAGAAAATGATATTATTGCTATAAAATTATGGTTGCAACAAAAACTAGTACCTTATAGTGATCCATTAGTGTTGATAACCAATCTCTGACTGTGTTCATTATATCTAAAATAAGTGCCTTCTCCACTGCTTCAGACTGCAGTCCATAACTTAAATTTCCAACCTTCATGGCCTGTCTAACCGATGGCTGATTAATATACTTCAAATAGTTAACAAATTCTGGAGGTTCCTGAAAATTTAAGTACAAATACTATGAGTCTAGCAGTGAGTGAACAAAACTGCTGATAAGCATCATACTCAACTCTAAGAAACCTAATAGTAATTCTATTTACATTCACTTTAATTCATTATGGAGGTAACATCTACTGCAATGGTTACATGATTAGTACCAATGATTATTACTCACACGTATAAGTGGGTAAGGTGAACTGCCTGTATACATTATGTCCACGGACATATGTACATATATTATATATGTATATATATATATATATATATATATATATAGCTGTGACTAAAATTTTTAGAAAACCTGGAGGTGTATTTGACCCTCTTAACAAATAGTAGGCTAGCTGCAACTATTGTCATGTTAATTATTTGCAATATTCATGACAATTCAGATCACATCACTTTACGCTAAACTTTACAACGAAAAAAGCTATAGTGTGCGGGCATAGTGCTCGAGCACTAGTTTCTCCAACAGATGTCTAAAAATGCTTAAAAATATTGATTTCGAATAATAAAGTGATTGTTAGTAAAATAGATCACAGACTATTGACACTTGTAAAAATATAGTAGTTCAGAAAACAAGCAGTGCATTAAATCATTGACTAAATGGTAAGATTAACAGGCATGAATTGGAAGTAAATGTTATACTGATATTACATATACACGGCTTGGCACTAGTAGTTATTTAATTCAACAAGTTCATAAAATGGTACATCCCTTCAGTCTCTTATTGTCCAGGTATACTGGACAACCAGAAGAACTTTTAAACTAAGGAACTGTAACTTTAACTCATATGCACACGCCAGTATCATATGTCATGCAATTCATTGTATGAACATTTTCACCTCACGGCATTACTTACCTCACGGCGTCGTGTCCTTAACTACACGACTGGTCCTTCGAGAATTTTAATTCAAAACTTAACAATTCAGGGAAGTGAGAGATTATTCGCTCTCTCATTTGTTTTGGTCCTTCGAGCCGGATACGAAAACTTCAGTGACCACTTACAGTCTATTATTAGTACTACTTCATCAAATCATTTCTCTTAACTTAAACTATTAAACGGAAGACCCAAGTCACGTCGTAAAGTTTTCGACTAAGACAGTCTAAAGTACCCAAAGCATGTTATCCAACTCGGAAGAGATAAAAGCCATCCAGGCTATGACGGATAAAGAAGGGGTTAAGAGAAAATGAACGTCTCATTAGAGGCAACGTCACAAAACTCAGGAAACGTATGGATGAATTTCTGAAAGAGTTGATTTACGAACTAGACATCTCTGACATTCAGTATTATAAGAAAGAATGGAAAAAGAAGTACAATACAATAAGGTTTTACAAGAAAAGTACGAAGAGCTTTTGCTGAACAAAACAGGTACCACTAACGCGTACGAACGAGAAATTATGGAATGCGAAGATAATGAACGCACTCAGCAAGAGTTGCATTCACAGTTTCTTAAACTGCTCCACGAGGTTGAGCAAGTAGGAGAATATGAAATTATCGAAGCTGAAGCTACAAACCTAAGAGAATCAACCCACATAGGTGAACGTTCTCTTGACATTGACGTATCAAAATTTAAACGGGATTGCCAACAGTTCTTGAAAACTAATCGTTCCTACAGGGGCATTGTGAAATGTCGAATATGCTGACCAAAGTACGTGAAATGATGTCAGTAGTGCCAGAAATACATCTTAGCGCCAAAAAGAAGAAAGAGGACATTGAACACAGTACCACCGGAAGCACAAATGGTATGGACGGAGATTCTCTGACTCCATCATCGTCAATAATAGTCCAACAAAGAAGAAAGGAATTAGAGGTAGAATTACCTACTTTCAACGGAGATCCACTTGATTGGCAAACTTTTGAAGAAATTCTACAGAACCTAATGAAGTCTAGAGGAGCTTCTCTATCACAAGCAGAAAAGGCTTCAATACTCGCTGGACGCATGCGTAAGGAAGACGACAGAAAATTGGTACGTTCATTCGCGGGAACTATCGAGGAGTACAATTGTGCTATAGCAGCATTAACGAATCAATACGGCGATCCAAATCGTCTTTATCCAATGTATGTTAACAAATTGCTAAGCATACCACACTTCACCTTCGACCAAGAAAGCCTCAGATTACTTCGAGAAGTATGCACTACTACTCCAAAGAAAATGGAAAAATTGGGTGGCTTACAACATAGACAACATCTATGCACAAGCATGTATTTCCAACTTCTCACCAGCACTAAAGAATGATTGGGAACAATATTTTCCAAGAAGAACTGCACTACCTACTACAGACCAACTGATGGAGTATCTAGACGCAAAAATGCACAGAGTGCCAACTGTCAAAGAAGTGACATACTCACCACAAGACAATACACGGTCCCAGCCTAGTCATTCCAAGGCCAAGTCAGAAAATTACAAGGCCTCTAAAATCAACGTCAAGTCTACTACTCATTTCAAGTGCTTAATGTGCAACAACAACGACCATACTACAGGAAAGTGCCCTTCATTTGCGTCACAAAATGTGGAAAAGCGTTGGGAAACAATCAAATCCTTCAAATGCTGTACTAATTGCTTATCACCTCATCATTCCATGTCAAAATGTACGTCTATTTTCACATGTCAGAAGTGCAACAAAAAACACCACACGTTGCTCCACAAAGAAACACCAGTGAAAGTTGACTCCGGTGCTTCAAGAGCAAAAATAAATCCGAAATTAACACACTCAAAACAAAACAGTAATTCCGATCAAGTACATACTGCAGTTGGTTTTACTGTACTAGCTGAAGCAATTCACAATGATGCTGTACGTAAAGTACGCTTGCAACTGGACACTGGTGCAGAAAATTCTCTTATTTCCAAAAATGATCTACAAGCAACAACTCTACCTTGCGATGCTACCATCACTGGAGTTAATTCAGCACAATCAGTCAATGAAATGACAAACTTAACTCTCAGACCTATAGGTGGTGGCAAAGAACTTAAGATAACAGGATATGTGGTAAACAAACAAAGAGAAGTACCAAGTCCATTGCACGCCAAAGAAATCAAAGAAAAACCGTATCTACAAGGTGTACATATTAGTGACCCAAATCTGGGAGGCAAATATGATATTTTACTAGGACTCAAAGAAATGTCTCACTACGTAACTGGTCAAATCCGAGGACACGAAGAAGACGAGATTACTATATTACCTACAATCTTCGGTGCTGCAAATGCTGCTCCCCGATGTGACATTAAGCAATTGAACTCTAAAAATGTACAATTCAATGGAAATGATTTGCAAAAAGATTTAGCTTTCATGTACAAACTAGATCAATTACCAGAAGATCAATCTGCTACAGCATACAATGAAGATCCAGCTGAACAACATTTTCAGGAAACACACCTTATCAGAGGAAGGCAGATATATGGTCAAATTGCCAAGGTCCAAAAACCCTCAAGCTTTAGGTGAAAGCCGACGAATGGCTTACAGACAATTTAAATTCAACCAAGAGACTATGCGATCCAAAGGAAAATTGGATGAGTTCAACAATAATCTACAAGAATACTTTAATCTAGACCATGCTGAAATAATTCCAGAGTCACAAATCAGCAAACCAGTTCACGAAAGATATTATTTACCTATTCACGGAGTCATCAAAGAATCATCCACGACGACCAAGCTCCTCCCAGTCTGCGATGCTTCAGCCAAAACTAGCACGAACGTCTCGTTAAACGATACCTTGTTAGCAGGGCCGAATATGTATCCAAAACTCTGTGACATCCTATTGAAATTCAGATGTAACCCCATAGGCATGAGTGCAGACATTAAAAAAATGTTCAGAGAAATTTTATTACACCCGGACGAAAGAGATTTTCACCGATTTCTAATTGAGCAAGACAAAAGGATTGTAGAATGTAGAATGAAACGACTTACCTTCGGCATTAAATCGTCACCTTTCATTGCCTCAAGAGTATTACAACATATTGCACAAAGTCATATGGAATCTCATCCAAAAGCAGCTCAAGCAATTATGCAACTTTTTTACGTTGACGACTTTCTGACAAGTGTTTACTCTGCCAAAGAAGCTATTGACCTCAAAAATGAGATATGCCATCTGCTAGCAGCATCTGGAATGATATTGAGAAAGTGGCGTAGCAATTGCAAGCCATTATTAGATACAATCTCAACAGATGACAAAGAAAATGCTGACCTTGTACTCCCTTCTCCTTCTCGGTCTGGGAAGGCTTTAGGCACTCATTGGGTAGCAGATAAGGATGAACTACATGTCACTACTCCAAAGCCAGAAATTGGACAGGTGACAAAAAGACACATAGCCTCAATAACAGCAAAAGTTTATGATGTACGTACTAGGATTATTTGCACCAGCAATTCTCCCGCAAAGATCTTGTTGCAAATACTGTGGAAGGATAACACCAACTGGGATCAAGATATCGAAGGAGAACTAGCTCAACAATGGGACACGTGGGTACAAGAATTACCACTGATTACAGAACATCCAATTCCCAGATCCCTCAGAGATGCAAACAAAGAAGTATACACTGAACAACTGCACGGATTCTCCGATGCCTCGGAAGTAGCGTATGGAGTAGTCATTTACCTTCAAACAACATACAAGGACACTACCTGTAGTACCAGAATTGTTTATGCTAAAGCTCGAGTTAACCCCATAAAATCACAAACTATACCAAAAATGGAGTTGACTGCAGCTCATCTACTTACTAAAGCCATCACACAAGTAGCTAATATTTATCAAATTACGACTGACAAAATCTATCTGTGGACAGATTCTGCTGTAGTTCTACATTGGCTTAGAAAAGATTCAGACACTTTAAAACCATTCGTTTCAAATAGAGTGAAAAGCATTATACAGGTAGTCAAAGTCAGTCAGTGGAGACATATACGAACAGCAGAAAATCCAGCGGATGCCTACCATCGCAACTAATACAAAACAATCTGAGGTGGAACAGACCTCAGTGGCTAAACAAACCAATAGAGCAATGGCCACAACATGCAGATTTAAAACTCAAGAAAATTCCCGAGCTTAAAAAGCAACAAGTGAATTGCAGCATTATGACCACTGAAGAAACAGTTTTTGACAGAATCTCTTCGTTTAATGCAGCAGTACGTGTCCTTACTTACGTAAACAGATTTGTAAGGCATATCAAGAGCAAGACTCGCAATTCTTCACTTCATCTTACTGAAAATGAACTTTAGGCAACTCAACGACAAATTTATCAACAAATTCAGCAACAGTATTACTCAGAAGAAATCAAGATTATTAAGAAAAATGGCAGACAAAAAACTTTTAAACAATATGACCTCATGCTTGATAATAATTTGTTGGTAGTGAAAGGAAGAGTCATAGATAAAAGCGTTCTCACTAAACATCACCAGCAAATATTACTTCCAATTCAATCTCCTATAGTTCAACATCTAGTCAAGTCTGAACACATGCAAATGGGACATCCAGGTACTTCAGCATTGATGGCCATTCTCACAGAGACATATATCACAGGTTTAAAATCGTTCCTAAAGAAATTGAGCAGAAAATGTGTGAAGTGTCAAAGAGCATATGCCAGGACTGAAAACCAAAAGATGGGTATGCTTCCACTGGAACGCACGACGCCTGCTCCACCATTTTACCACACAGGAGTAGATTATGCTGGTCCATTCTACATAAGAAAGGGACACACTAGACGTCCAGTGTACGTGAAATCTTATGTAACTGTTTTTGTTTGCTTTTCCACAAGAGCAGTGCACTTAGAACTGGCTTCAGATCTTTCCACCCAAGCATTTCTATCTTCCTCACAAAGGTTCATAGCCCGTCGGGGTGCACCCAAAGTTATACACAGTGACAATGGGACAAACTTCGTAGGTGCTCATGATGAAATACAAGAAGCACAACGAATGCTAAGATCAAAAGCAACACAAGAAGCACTTTTGCAGCAGTGCCAAAGGGATAATATCGAATGGCAATTCATTCCTCCAGCAGCACCGCATTTTGGTGGCTTATGGGAATCTGCAGTACGAATTATGAAGACACAGCTCATCAAGTTGATCGGAAAGGCTCAATTAACGTACGAAGAATTGAACACCATACTAACAACTGGTGAAGCAATTTTGAACTCAAGACCAATCGTACCGTTAGACAAGACTGATAAGGAATTCTCTCTCACGGCTGGACACTTCTTAATTGGCAGACCCTTGAGAGCACTACCGCCCATACTCAAATCAAAGGGAGGACCATTGACTCTTCGACGATGGAATCTAGTTCGCAAGTTACAAGAGGAGTTGTGGATAAAGTGGAAGGCACATTATTTACCCGTTCTAAGAGCAAGATCCAAATGGCACAAAGAACATCGAGATCTACAACCAGGTGATGTAGTCCTTATCAAAGAAGATGGACTCAAACCAGAGCATTATCCACTTGGTTTAATAATCAAGACATACAGAGGTAGAGACGGACGAGTCAGAGTCGTAAGAATCAGAAAAGATGGACATCAATACACAAGACCCATCAATCGTTTAATCTTCTTACCAATAAATGACAAAGAAGAAGATTGCAAGAAATCTAGATGTCAAACTTCGACAGATTCCCTTTCTCTGGGAGCATGTCCAGATAAACTGGACAACCAGAAGAACTTTTAAACTAAGGAACTATAACTTTAACTCATATGCACACGCCAGTATCATATGTCATGCAATTCAATGTACGAACATTTTCACCTCACGGCGTTGTGTCCTTAACTACACGACTGGTCCTTCGAGAATTTTAATTCAAAACTTAACAATTCAGGAAAGTGAGAGATTATTCGCTCTCTAACTTATATTGAGTCACATGGTAACACGAAAAGACAGCAGTGAAATTAGCAAGAAAAGAGGATAACAGCAAGTCAATGAAGAAATGAAAGAGGATATAACGCACGTGAGATAATATTATCGTAGAAGATGTTTAGTAAATTATGCAACATAAATTGTATCAAGTACAGCAAAGCATAAATCACACCAAATAAAAAAAAAACATCAATTTTTTTTGCATTCAGGTACATACATATACAGTAGGAGACCAAAAAAAGTATCGAATTTCGTTCCGTAGTACGGCTGTAAAACATTTTAACAGTAAAATTGTAGTTTTTATCGTTGCGTTCCGTACCGTTTGGACACAACGGCCAACAAAGTTTACTATAATGGTTAAGCTAGAAACTCTTCCATAGCTATATCAGCAAGCTAAGGCCTTGTATCGACCATTAAATGTTACGGAGATAGTGCAAAAAAGATCGTACAAAAATTTAACTTGCTTCAATAAAGCTGCAGACTGAAGTTCCGATGGGCACAGAGCTATAACAAGGTCCGTACTTTGTTGATCTTCTGTTAGCTACTGATGGACCTCCAGCAGTAAAAAAATCTAAGCCCGAGGATGCCCTCACATCGAGAAAACGTCGATACTGTACGGTGGTCGAACTAACAATTCTCCGCGAGACAACTTGGAATAGGACAGCTTCAATTTTTTAACTTGAAAAGCTCCGCCTCAGGAGCCTGTAAACAAAAAATCGGAATGTTTTATTAGATAAACAATTTTTTTATATTTCTTTGAGCGAGACATACGGTGAACGAGAAAGATTAAAATGGTAACGTGGTCGAACGGAACGGCCGTTTTTAAACAAACCTAGCATACCGTTTTTCCCCATTTTTTAATCATGCGACGGCCGTTCTGTGGAACGGAATTTGAAACTTTTTTGTCTTCTACTGTATATAAGATGATTAAATGCTACTAATAGCCTGTAGTCAAGAGCTAAAACTCATTTAGGCTTACGAATACTATTGACAAAAGTTAAATACTTTTGCGAAGTTGTATTGAAAAATTTATGATAATGCACATTTTTTGTGTTAGTTTAACCCTCTCACCGGCAGATAAAATTCAGTTATTTTATTTTTTCTAATGAATAATGTTAAAAAATAAATATAAAATCAAGAGTTCAAAAAAGTACCTAGCAACCATATATCACGTGAAAGTACATGTATTGTTCGACATTTTTGGTCAAATTTGGTTGCTTAGCAGCAAACCACAAAGTGGTTTTGGGGACCACAATGTAACTATCATAACAAAGTGATCTGTATGCTTACAGTGCAATGTTAGCAATTGTTTGTGCATGATTAGATATTTTTTACTGTTATAATAGACAGTTATCTCAGCCAGCAATGTTGTTGCTTACTGATGACACCAGGAGAGGCGTGACTGATAGCTGGGCAATAGCAGGGCAGAAGAACTTCAAGAATAAAAGAATATTTTACTAACAATTCCAGTCCTCTGCACACACTCACTCCTCCCTCTAGCCACAATCTTACTCATACTCTTCCTTTTTCATCCATTCAATACTTTGTCAACCTTTCTTCATGCTTTCAACATAATCAGTATTACCATCATCTCAATTATTCTGACCTTGCAGAAGTAGAGACATCATCCTTTGAATGAATAGGAAGTCCAAAGTAATTCAGAGAGCAAAGGTGGCTAAGTCAAATCATTACTCATTGCTGGGAATTTGTAAGAAAAGAGTTTACAGCTGTGACCAAATTAGGGCCATATTCCTGGGAAAGCCATTGGGCATAATAAAACTTACCGCCATGTTCCCGGGAAAACAATTTCTTACTTTTTCCTCCAATATACTGCGTAAATACCTGCTTTTCCTACCTGGAATATCAAGTTCCATATCCTCTTTGACATAGCTGCTGGTATGTTCGCTACCTACAGCGCTCTAGTAGCTCTCAAGTTGAAAACTAGTAGTTTCCTCAACTGGCAATGAAATGACAGCTTTAGCGAGCAAGTCCAACTCTCTATCCTCGACAGTAGTACTCTGCGGTAGCTATATAGCTCCTGTGCCCCTTCCCTCTCACGTTCGCAGCCGAAAACATCGTCGCAGACAAGATCCACCGCCTCAGTTGCAGACAAATTTGTCGCCATTTTTCAAACTAACGTTAAGTTTATTTTTAGCCCGACTACCTTAGTTACGTAGTAGCTATTTCTATTCTAAAAATACATGCAATAGAACAACACATTAGCCGTGCTCTGGACGCTGCAGCTAAGCTTTAGCGTTTATCGTTTAGGGGGAAAATCTTTTTCCCCGCATTACGTCATTCTTGAGCGCCTATAGGCGCTTGTGCCGGTGAAAGGGTTAACGATGCTGATAAGATTTTAGTGAAATAAAAATTATGATTGGGCCAACAGCCAAAGCCAAATTGTTACACTTTCAAAGTGAACTCAAAATTATCCAAAAAAAAAAAAAAAAATCCAACGAAATTTCAACTGATGACAAGAACATACTTCTTGAAAATAATTATGTTATAGAAGTACACAATCTTATTCCTGGAATACCTCAAATACAATAAAAAATTTAAAATTAGGCTATGTAGTATATATCAATAAAACAATAATAACAATACTTACTGCTTGTCGTAAAATATTGAAATAATTAGTAGAACCAGTTACATTGTAAAAATAAGTAGGATAGGGGTATATGTCTCCATTAAGAAGAAGATCAAATACCTGCACAATAAAATAACAGCAATAGGTTTGTACTTATGCGTAATAAATTTCAAAATACCAGAAAATGATTAGCAGAATAACAATCAAAACATTAATCTAACTTTTGCAAAGAATAAATACAAAATACTGTCTTTAGAAATATCACAATGGTCCCAAATAATCTTACTAACAGAAATGCATAAAAATTTGAATAACAGAAAATTTATTGGTATTTTAACACCATAATATTTATGGACATTAGCAGAGTAATAACAATACAATTATATATATATGCATTTTCAAAAATCAGGCTTATTAGAGTCACGTAAAACAGTAATAGAGGTAATCCTTATCACAAGTATGTCCTTAAAATTTGAATTGCAAACATACTAACTAGTGATGTGCTCTAATAGCACAAAATAGCGAAGCGAGCGATGCATGTTCCCTGTAATTGCAGCTATTCTATGCATGCTTGGTGTGGCTACAAAATACTGTCAGATTCTTTACTTTGCTACCTGTTTCTGTTTCGTTTAAGCTCTCCTCCTCCTTGCCCTGTCTTTTTCATTTCTTATCGCTCTCCTTACTAATTTTTCTTCAGGAGTTTCGAACGCCCTCAAAGCTCTTGACCGAGCGTTTCTAACGTTTTGTCTACCGGGCATCGCTACTTCGTACGGCGGGTAAACAAAACAAAATGTTGCTAGGAAGGTTACCCGGCCTGCACAAGCGCGTAGGAGAAAGGGTATGCACGTACGCCCACGCAAGAACAAAAACTATTTCTAGACCTAAATATATATATATATATCGCGAACTCATTAGAGAGTCAGCTCCGCTCGCTTCGCTGAATTATGCTATCACAGTAACATGAATAAGGTAGAATTATTTCAACTAAAGTTTTAACACATACCTATAAAATAACCAGATTATGTCGTATACATGTAATTGAAATTTACATGTACAGGTATGACAATATGATCACCCATTACCCAGTTGAGTACAACTACAAACATTGACTAACTACAAAAGATGTAGTGATTTAGGCCAGCTTCTGCAAAATTTAAATGACAGATCAGTTTAATTCAAAGAACCTTAGTAATACTTGGACAATAGTAAAGATCAATGTAAAGCAAAGGATTCTATTACACGCTATAGTATGCAAAAAAGCTCGTACAAAAATTTAACTTGCTTAAAAAAGCTGCAGACTGAAGTTACGACGAGCACACAGCTATAACGAGGTGCGCACTTTGTAGGTCTTCTGTTAGCTACTGATGGACCTACCACTGGCCGCTCCGGCTGGTGCGACCATGGCCGGACCACTTTTTTTCAAAACTGGAAAGATGCCACGATTTCCTTTAGAAAGTAGGAGCAGAGTGCTTGCCATAAGCTAGCAATTGATGTGCTTGTAACAGTGCCAGATACTGTTGGTAATGTTGGAGAAATGCTGGTTAATTCCTTAGCACAAGAAAGAGCTTCCAATCGGTACTGTTCGCTTCTGGTTATGGAGAGTTTGAAGTTTTTGGCCAGACAAGGTTGTGCTATTCAAGGACATACTGACAAAGGTGATGGAAATCTTTATCAGCTTCTTACACTGAGAAGTTCATCAGATACAAAGGTATTTCATTAAGTTAATGTTGACTATATTTGTAATCATATTTTAACCATCCATGAAAATGAGAGTTTGTGCATTTAGTTACAAGAATGGCTGAAATGAAAAAGTGAGGCTTAACTTAGTCATGAGGTACAAAATGAAATGCTAAAGTTAATGTCCTGGAATACATTATGGAAGATAGATTATGATCTTCAAGCGACAGACTTTGAGAATGAAGAGAAATATTGTGTTGGATGAGTGTGCTGGTATATCTAATAAAGAGCAAGTAAACAAAAAGTTGTTTTTTTTATAGCAGGGCTGGAGCCACAAAAATTAAGTGGACAGGTTAATAGTGTAATTATTATATAAGAAAAAAAATCAAATTTAGCATGTGTGGTTGAGTGATAGACAAATGATTATGTACAGTATCATTCTGAATAAGATTAAAAGCTGTCTGTGGTTTAGTTTATTGAAGCAAAGGTAAAGTACAGTAAATATCACATTAACATTTTTTTTGTGAAAAAAAAGTGGTGAGGTTGAAACCTTAAAACCTGACCTAAGGCTCCGGTCCTGTGTGGGCGTGGAACCACACCCCCACATTTTCAAGAATTAAGAACACTCGATATATATGTTACCATCTGTTTCGTGTAGTTCGTGTCATGTGTTTGTCACGTGAGTGCGTCTGCTATAAAAGTAATGCACTCGCACTCATTCTTTTAGTCTCGCACGTGTTCTAATTTTAATTACACTAAGCCAAGTTTTGACTTGTTGGGATTCTGGTTGCAGCGCTATTCACTGCCCACCTACGTTCAGGCGCCTCCGCAGTTTAGACTCTGAAGGTCCCCTAACAACTGGTGGCAAGCGGTGGTTGACTTACCCGTATTCGATCAACGGAGAAACCATCTGGAGACCTGTCTTCAGAAGTGCCGGAGAAAAGGAGACGTCCCTAGTACCCAGACGGTGGAATTCATTTCCCTACCCCTCGAGAACTGACGGAACGAGTTTCCTAGCATTTGCGAACGAGATTTGCAGTCTGCGGATTTGCTCTGTGGAACCCTGTGGACTTCTGTCTACGCATCATTGGACTTCGTGTCTACCTGTGATCTTCGGAGTTGTGCTCGAGTGTGCCTGTGGCCAGGACATTTCGTTGTGTGGTGTTGTTGGTATATTTTACAGTTTGTACGCCGTTGTTCATTCATTTTGTACTTATTCATTGTGTTCATTTTTGTAGTGCGGTAAAGTACAGTAAATATCACATTAACATTTTTTTTGTGAAAAAAAAGTGGTGAGGTTGAAACCTTAAAACCTGACCTAAGGCTCCGGTCCTGTATAGTCCAATGCTTAATTTAACTAATAACAATTTTGTTGTTGTTTGAATAAATAGGTTGTACTAGTACTACGATGGGTCGATAAGGGACTTGAAGTTCATGAGGAGTTTATTGATTTGTATTCAGTTTCTTCTATTGAGTCTTCTGCATTGTTTGCAGTGGTAAGGATAGCTTCCTACGATTGAATATTTCACTTTCTAAAGTCAGGGGTCAGTGCTACCATGGAGCTAGTAACATGAGTGGAAGAAGTGTCTTGGCAAAGAAAATCATAAATGAGCAGCCTCTGGCCTTCTACACACACTGCTATGGTCATTCGTTATACTTGGCTGTTTCTGACCTTATAAAGAATAGAAGTACAATGAAGCGAGTCCTGGATATTGCTCATGAGATCACTAAACTGGTGAAGTATTCTCCCAGAAGAGAATATCTTTTTCGTGATATTAAAGACGAAATATCACCTAGTTCACCAGGCATTCGTGTAATGTGTCCAACCAGGTGGACAGTGAAACCACATACACTGAAAATTATTATCTGAAATTATTCCACACTCCAAGAACTTTGGAATCAAGCTGTTGAAATTGTGCAGGATAGTGACACAACAGCAAGAATTAGAGGAATTGCTGCTCATATGAAGTTATTTGACTTTTTTTAGTCTGGTGATAGGAGAAAATCTCTTGCGAATCACTGACAATTTGAGTCAAACCCTTCAGAAGAAAAACTATTCAGCTATTGAGGGACAGGTTACTGCACTTCAAACAAAGAAAACACTCATGCATATACGGTCTGAGGAATCTTTTGATCGTTTATGGAAAAAAGTGGACAAAATGCGTTCAGAAAAAGATGTTGGTGATCCCATGTTGCCTCGAAAAAGATGTCCTGTGCAGTTAGAAGATGGTATGGCTCCTCCAGAGTATGATTCCTATCCAAAACTCTGTTACAGACGTATGTATTATGAAGCAGTAGATATATTAATTCAATCAATTGGAGACATGTTTGATCAAGAAGGCTACATAATTTATAGTGTCATGGAATCTTGGTTTCTTAAATTAATGAAAAAGGAAGAATACCAACAGGAGTTCAGAAAGATTGCCGAAGTGTATGGCAATGACCTCAACATTACTAATCTGGAAACTCAGCTCCATGCTCTTTCAAGCAATATACCGGAAGATGTACATGGTATGCACACTCTAAAAAAGTACTTTCAAAATTTGTCATCAGCCGAAAGAGAACTTATGAGTGAAGTTGTCCGTCTTCTTAAAATTATATTGGTTATGCCTGCAACTATTTGCACAAGTGAGAGGTCATTTAGTGCACTACGGAGGCTGAAGACATATCTGAGGTCAACTATGTCTCAGGAAAGACTCATCAGCCTGATGATTTTACACGTCCATAAAGATTACACAGACAACATGATTCTCTCTAATGTGACTAATGATTTTATCAGTGGACGTCAAAGGCGGTCAAATGTTTTTGGCAAATTTTAATTCTTTACAACATGTATATATTATTCGAATGACGTTGGTGTTATGCACATACTACACATGCACATAAAAATACATATAGTTTAATCATTACAAATCGATTGTGATTAATCTTGTGAAATTTTGACAATAAAATGTTATGACCTGTATAAAACATGACATAGCTAGCAATCAATTCTGAGGTTGATTTTTTTTTTCCTTTCATGACCATGATATCAGTAGCTATAGTTAACATTGTGATGTAATTAGGTAAGCCACACCCTTTAGCCACATCCACTTCTTGGCCTGACCACTTTGAAAATGCTGGAGCAGCCCCTGCTTACAGTAAAAAAAAAATCCAAGCCTGAGAAGGCCCTAATATCGAGAAAAAAAATACCGTGCGGTAGTCGAGCTAATAATTCTTAGTGAGACAACTTCGAATAGGACGGCTTCAATGTTATTTTACCTGAAAACAGCTACGCCTCAGGAGCCTGTAAACAAAAAAATCGGAACATTTTATTGGATAAGCAATGTTTTATATTTCTTTGAGTGAGGCATGCAGTGAACACCATCGAACGGAAAGGCCATTTTTTACCAAACGGCATACCATTTTTTAATCGTATGACGGCGGTTCTACGGAACTGAATTCGGAACTTTATTTTATCTCCTATTGTATAAATAAACCAACAAATATCTTCAATTTTCTATTTTGTTACTCCTGATAGTGTCTCCACCAAAAATTATTCTGCTATTCAATTTTTCATGATTCTATTAGAATAAATTCAAGTAACGAACTTATCCGATGATAAGTGGCTTAACTCTGAAATGGGAACAGAGTGGATAAAGATGCCTTTTTTGGCTAATTAAGTTTTGGAATAGAAGCCACTAGGTACAAATTGTTTCGGTATTAAAATTATTGAAGCACACTATTAAAAAGAAATTGCCGCAAACCAATGATAGCAACAGTTTTTATGATGGTTGATCGTATTATTTCATGTGACAAAAGCAGGATGCTAAAAGCCCAGGAAAATTTGGCCAATGGAAATGTACTTTTGAAAGGAAATCGCAATTTACACAGAGGATTAGAGAGAGCTTCAATCGCATAACAATATTAATAACCACAACAATTTATAATTTCTAAATATCCCAGTCTTAGCTACCATATTTATGAATAATAATAAAAAATTTGGCCCATGATAGTCATTATGATCGTTACAAATATGCTGAGCCCAATTTAGTATTATGCAAGTTAAATGTTTGTGTACATTCACATATAAATTAAACATTTTTGGATTGACGAAATACTGATAATAGAACATGATTACCTTAAATGCTGCCATGTAGTCTGCCGCTTGTATACTCTTGATCATCGTCTGAATTTGTGCTGAAATAAAACTATACTGCAATTCATCCACAAGGCCAAAATTGAATGCTAGATCTGGAAAAGCTTCATACATCTGCATAGTGAAATCATTAACAATTTAACCCATTAAAAATGCACATAATAATGCATATTATAGACATATGTACTAGAAGCTAATTACTCTATGATGAAAATTGATTTCTTAGTTTACATTTTAGGAAATCAAACTGACTAATACTGGTGATTTCAAAATTATGCCGACAGGAAGGAGGTTATGTAAAATCAGATGTTTCACAGCAACAATGATGTGTTTATCAAAACCAGCATGTGCAGGCCCATTTTTAGAAGCTTTTAAATAAGTGAAAAGAGAAATTAATTGTGTTATGCAACCAGCACCTAACTATACATTGTGTTATACATTATTTTCTGTTTCATGAATATTATTCTAGAAAAATTACTTCCATTCTTTTTTACTTAAACTACTTCATTTTGTCTGACATCTTACAGCTTCATAATCTTAGCCTTCTTACTTATACTTGTATCAGTAAGTTCTTGCTGTATCAGAACAAACAACACACTTCAGTCCGTCTACGTCAAGGCTGGAACTATAATCCAGCGTAATTCCCAGAAAGATGAGCTCACAAGGTTTAGTCACACTGTTTTTATTTCCTCCATTTTTTAAAGGCCGCCGAGCACACTCGGAATTTAACACATTATGACTAAAATGCACTGCTTGAGGTCTGAAACTCTTGAACATAAAGAAAAATTGTCCAGGTAGTAGGTTGTTTACATCCCATTAATTTGACCTGGGATTAAATACAAAATCTACTTTAGCATTTAAAATGTTTAGCTAAACCTATTCCAAACAGCCATTGGTTGTTGTCTGGATGAGTATATGTCACACAAATATGGAACTACCAATGAGAACTTTGGCTCCTCTTGTTATAAACTACGAAAATATTTAAGGACACTACAAGAAATAGGAACTCTTGAATATGCATAAAGCAGTTGTGAAAATTACTAAATCACTCACTTAAGCATTTGATACGTACAAAGACATTATAGATCATGAAAGTAGGAGTGGACGATATCAGACTCTTAATATATTGATAACTAACTAAAAATTATCACGATAACTACTAATTATAACTAAATTTTGAGGTTAATTACAACAATGGTAGTAAACAATGTAGTACCAACAATGGTAGTAAAATAAAAATATTATGTGCTAACAATTTCAGTTTTAACTTTATCTTCAGCATACCAATCAAGGAATGGCAGCAGGGAAAAGGGTAAAAATTAGGTCAAAAGTGAAAGAAGAAAGAAATAAAAGAATAAAGGAAGAAACAAAAAATAAGGTGAAGGAAAAAAGAGGGGAAATATTGAAGGGAAATGAAAGCAGAAAAAAAGAAAGAACAACATATTGGGTGAGAAAAAAGAAAAGCTAAGAATAGGTTACAATGGCCACCTAACTGCCTTGGTATGGATTTGTTCTAGGTGGATTAGTTATAAGTGTTCTTGGCTGTAGATCGAGGGAAAAAAGTAAAAAACGAAAAAAAATTCTATGTTGCTCCGTGCACTCATTCTAGTGCTGGCGGTACACTGTTTTATCTCAAAATGGCAATACCGAACCACAAAACAAAAAATAGTGTAAGTGTATTGGTTTTATTATAATAATGAACAGGATGGGTTTTTTTTTTGTTCACCACTAGATTTCAGGTGATCTATCAATTTGGTTGCCATAAGGTTACTCATAACTAGCCAAGAAAGAGAATTTGTAATCAATGGTCAACAAAACTTTTAAATAAAACATACACACAAAGCATTGTATACCCTGGTAATAAGTGATTGGGAAGTTCATTAATTTTTAAGGCATTGCCTCATTAAATATACATACTTTTCCTGTGTGCTACACATAATCAGAAGTTCAATATTAATGTAAAAATACAGATATGCAAATTGGTTGAAAAAGGTAAGACAAAAAAGAAAAAGAAAAAGTATTGCAAGTATGCACGTAGTGATAAATCCCCGATTCTCACACCCCACACCAATTTCTAATCAACTAGCTGTGCATAAATATATTTTTAAAAGTGTTTTTTTTCTTCAGTTAGCCACTATTTTATGACAAATGGACTTAACGAAGACGCTCAAACAAGTATTATGCTCATTGTTAGGCATCATAGTGCAGTTTAGATGTGATGCAGAACGTCCTACTGCAGTATTTCATAATCTCTGGGATCTCACTTTTCCTATTGAAGTTTAAAGTTCTTTCTTAATACATGTATTACATACTCTACAGTCATATGCCTCTGACTAGATTTCATGTTACATTCATGAGTTAAATTTAGTAAATTTTGCTAAATTCAACAATGGCCTTATATGTATAACAATTGCCTTGTAAGTATAACAATTAAAATAATCATGAATTAGGTGTACCATAAAATGTGATATTACGTAAAAATTTTGTGTGTAAAATTTACACTTCATACCCACAGATACGTGCTTATCAATATTACCATGTTGAATATCACGAACAATGAATTGGTGTCAGGGGTCATTGGATGGGAAAAACATCTAGGTAAACACTTTTTAAAAGAAATAGTTTAATAAATTTAGAAAATGCATCAATAGAATGTTTCACAGAAAAAGTAGTAAAAAAAAAAAGCTGATAACTTTCCATCCCTTTATTTGAGAAGTTTTGATTATGCTTCAAGGAGCCATTAGCACTATTTAAAGAAAAATTCTAAAATCATTAATAACATGTGTGGTATATTGCAAAATAAGACAAGTTTGTGAGTTTAAAATGCAGTTCCTCCTGAAAACAGCCACCTAACAATTGAATAATCCTTGTAGTTTTTGTGTCCCTATTATTTGAAACCAAATAGTGATTCAACTTTTTACAGTATCCAAATCACTAGCTATATTTATTACTTATAGGAAACCTCTAAAAACTGACCCTCCTCAAATTCATTGCTTTTGGACTGAACTACAAGAGTTCTGGTGAGCTATAATAGTCAACAATAACACAATGAATTAGATACTTTAAATTTTGCACATGCACTGCGTATTAATATTCAATGCCTGCTTGTACACCTCTAAATCATGAATTTAATACTAACACTTGAAAGATAAGAATGATTGCTTCAGATGAGACACTGAATGTTATAAAGGTGAATTTCGTAAAGCTTTACTGTACCAAGACAAGCCCCATACTTTAGTGCCATCCACTTGCAATAGTTCAACAAAAGTTTCAATCTAACAATAAGAACACTGAATTCTTTAATACTTACGTTTTCCGGATCACAAAGACCATCTCCAATCGCAAGTCCTTGTAAATTAATTTGTAAAAGAGGATTATTGGCATTCGAAGTGTGAATTTTGTAACCAATAGCTGGTATATATTTTCCTGCATAAGACTGCATATTTATCATTTATAAACACTACACAATACACTAAAAAAAATTATTAAGACCATCAGCATGACATGGGATCAAATTGATACTTAACTTAAGTTGAATTAACTGCAATAATTGAGGCTATCATTAAAAAAGAAACGAAACTAACCAACATACTATCCATTCAACTACTATTATACCCACTCATCATCTATCATAATTCTAGTATATACACGTCATAACTGCTGTCATACACAGTAAATACTTCATACATACCTCACCAGTGATGTAAAAATCATTGGGCTGATATTCAGAAAACATTGTAAAAAATTGTGTAAGGGCAGAATAAAGATTTTCTGCTACTTCAGTTTCACTGGTAGATAATCCTCCATCATCACAAAAACTATAACCAGTTCCCACCTATAAAATAAAATCACGTCGCATTCATAAACTTAAATGAATGAAGTAAGTGAAACAATTATTTGTGGTCTGTGGTCAACTTTCTTTACACGTTGAAATTAATTTTATCTGAAAGTATAGTATTAATTGCCCTTAAAGGTCCCTAAACAATGTATGTACCGAACACTATATAATACCAAGACAAATCAAAAGTATAACCTATCAATACTACTTCAATCAAACTGATAAAAGCTGACACCGGTAACATTTTTGTTTGTTTCCTGTCTAATCTATATAATTTTTTGAGATGTTATATTCTGGAAAGGCAATGACCATAATTTTTTCAGCAGAAACTGGCACCTCAAACAACTGCAATATGTTGCAGAGATTCATGTATTTTAACAGCATGTGGTTTCCACATAATTTTGTAGTAAAAAATCTCATAAGTGTAAAAATGTATGGACAAGCTGTCCTCGTTTTAGAGGAATTATAATATATGTATAATATATATGATACTATGTCAAAATTTGGAGATTTAAGTAGGCACCAAAGAAATTCTAGATCCCGTTCTGTAAAATAGTTGTTGCACGATTAAAAAAGAGAAAAATGGTACGCAGTTTGGCAAAATACCACCATTTCGTTTGACCACGTTACCGTTTAATCTTTCCATTTATGTATGCATTGCTCTAAAAATTAAACAATCACATTTATTCAGTTAGAACATTCCAATTTTTTTGTTTTAATGGCTACCTGAGGTGAAGCTTTTGTGCTAAAAATTTTGAAACAATCCAATTCAAAGTTGTTTCGGAGTATTGTAAGCTCGACAATCACACGGCATCCTTGTTTTCTCAATGTTAGAGCCCTCACAGGCTTAAACATTTTACTGTGGGAGGTCCAACTTTTAGCTCGCAGAAGGCTTACAAAGTGTGAACCTGGTAAAAATGTGCACACTGGAATTTCATTCGGCTAGATTGAAGCAAGTAAGAATTTTGTACGAATTGTTTTGCAATCCCAGTAGCATTTAGAGGGTAATACAATGCCTTGGCTTGCTGATACAGCTATGGAAGAGTTTCTATGTAGAAAATACTCGGGGAATCAACGGAATAGCTTTTTTTAATTTTTTATATAGTAAACAGTGTCAGCCTTTTAAGTCAAAACAGTACAGAGCACTATGTTTACCTATTGTTGAAATAAACATACCAATTACACCAATTCCAAACAAAAAAAGAAGTTTGTATGTACGTTTACAATGATCAAAATTATGAAAATGTATCACAATTTCGATTAAAGGAGACTCAGTAAACTCAATTATTTCCTGTGAAGTAATAAAAATGGAACGTAAGTAAAATGCCCTCACACTACTCACACTTACTGGCCCTTACATCTCGTACTACTTTACACTCTCACAATAACATATACATATATAGTGGTAATAGGAGGTAAATTGTCTGTACACACCACTCTCGTATCTTAAAGGTGGTTGACAATACTTATCAAAAACACTATGCTGTTCATTCAGCCATCTCCATACTACCATTGTAGCCCTTGAAGCCTCATCACTAACATGTGACTTGGAAAGCTACATTAAACAATCTTCCTTAAATTACAATGAAAAGAATTGGCAAAATTAATGTTAACTTGTTCGCACTCTCAAAAACGCATTTACTTGACCCTTTCCTTATTGACTGAACATGAGCTACCAAACTTGACTGTGATGTGGGGAATCAAAGCCAATCAAAGGTGCCTTGCAACTGCTAATATATTAAGAATGGCACATTAGTAATTTGCTCTTTACACTTTGTAACTTGTAACTTTTAAAATCTCCAACAGAAACTCAACTGACAGGAGACCCAGTCAAGTGGAATGACAGAAAATGCAAACAAACAATAGTGGAATAATTATACCATTGTCCCCTAAACTTAAAGTTCTTGTATATGTAAAGTTAAGATATTGTTTTTACTGAATCACTCACATGCAGGAAATGGCGAGGAGTTGCTGTTGGTTAGTTAAATTTTTGTTTTTTGTTATTATCACATGTTTATATTTATCTGTATACTTTTAAGCACTCTTTAGGCTACCAATGTTTTCAGATATTTTATCACTAAATGCGTATGAATTATCAGTTGTTTTACGCCTAATTTTTTACTCACGTACATAGGGTCAAGTCATATAACATAAGCAAATTATCTTGTTATGAGCACCTAGCAGAGCCAGGATGCATGTGCACTAAGCAAGCACTATGAGTTGTGCAAGCAAAGTTCCTGGAGCTGGGGTAGGAACTCGTAGGAGAACAGGCCTTTCCTCTCAGCAAGTGGTGTGGGCACCCGAAGTCCCACCTGGACCATTGCTGTTTCAAGAGAAAATGCCTTGAATTGGTACGCCCAGCAAATGCCAGGTACCCAATCAACTGGGTGGACTGGTGGGGCTGGTGGGAGGCAGATGGAAAACAAGATGGAAAAGTTGCCTGAGTGGGCTTGAACTCGGGACCTCAGGCCCTGAGCCAAGGACACAACCACTACACCACACAGCCACCACCATATAACGTATATTAGATACGAAGTTATCCTATAGTGAATAATTACTTAATCAAACACTACTGGTACTGTAGGTAATAGCAATTTTGTTACACCATTTTGTTTTCAACAAATAATTCATTCAATAGTATTTTTGTTCTCAGAATTTTAAAGTTAACATTGAATTACATTGGCTTTATTACTGTACTTTGGAGAAATCTGGGTACTTTGGAGAAATCTGGGCACTATTCTTTGACAAAACGCAAGATGCTGAACCTGGAATCTTTCGAGAATATAGATTGAGAAGGAAAAATAAAAAAGATGTACAGTGGTCTAGAACTACCTAAAACATACACATGGCAGGCCCAGTATACAATTGAGTGTAGGATTGTGGCTACTAAAGTTGTGTGTGTTGTTGTTGTTTTTACATACTTACAGGATTATCTATATATAACATATGGTATTTGGAATTCCATGTAACTTCTCTTGAATGTGGCAATCCACCGTTATCAATAACTAAAGGACCTTGCTCATTAAATAATCCAAATAGAGAAGAACCTCCAGGACCCCCTTGAAGCCATAGAATTAATGGAGCAGATTCATTACCATCCTACAATACCATATGGATAAAGTTGTTCAATAAATAAATGAAATTAATTTTATAGCAGCTTAAAACAAATCTTTCCCAAAGTCAAGCTGTAAATGACATAATACAATTTGTCTAAAAGGTCTATATATATATATATATATATATATAATTGTATGTAAATATAAACTTGTATGTACACATGTATTATTGAGATATTTTACATGAGTAATTTCCCCATCTTGAGAGTGTTCAATACTTTCCCATATTGAATGCCGCATATTGTACACTCCATCCAATGCGTCTTTCTGGACGACTGAAGTTGAATAAGTATTGTACACTGACTCTTATAAGTGTATTGTATTCCAGGAAGTTTTAGGACATTTTAGGGGGGCACCCCCCCCCCCTCCCACTCCCCCATGAAAATAGGTTCGCCTCTCCTGAAAAGTAGTAAGACCTTCATGGTGACATTTACCAAAAAATAACATGAAAATGAGAAATACACTTGTTGATTCGATCCCTTTTCAGTTAGGTTCTAAAAACTACCCTGATGAACTCAATTGTCAGAGAAAATTATAGGTTTAACTATTTTAATACAATCCATACTTATTAGCATAAATTGTAATAACTAAATTATAGCCATAATGTACAAATTGTATTCATGGCATTATAACGGCAACAAACAAATGTGTTTTACCAGGATAGAAAAAGCAGAGTGACATTTAAAGCATGGCACAAAGTGGAGCTGTCACAAAAACAAAACATGTCCGACTAAAGAAGTGGCCAAAAATTTCACCAATAATTCAATGCCATAATTAAATGCTTAGCAAAATCTGTAAAATATTAAAGCTAAACTGAGAACCTATTATAAATTTTATTAAAAAAATAAAACAATCAGAATGGCCAGCAATTCATTTAGCACTCAATTACACCTTATAGACAGGTCAAATGATCAAAACATTTTTTCAGTTCCAGACACATATTCTCCCATGTTCTTGTCAAAAGCAGGTGTTACCTTTATGATCGGGTGTTAAATTAACAAAAATGATGTCCAAACAATTCAAATATCCGAACAACGCTCGGTCCTGAGGTGTTCGGATAACTGAGGGTCTACTGTATTTCTAACCAGTCAATCCAGTGTACTTTTACAAAGCAAGTGCAGCAATTATTGTTAACAATTTTTTTTTCTAATGACCGTTAAAGAATGGGAAGGATGATAAATAATTCCACAATTCACTACTTGCACTATTTGCCAACATGCTGGTACACAATTATTACCTTGTACCTATTTGTACTGAACTATTTCCCCAAAATTTCATCATTTTGTCCTAATCAATCTTAAACACTAGTCTTTCCTAGTGCAACTTTTATCATCTACAAACTTCTTCTACTGCCACATAACTAAATAATGCAGATGCTCTGCAACTATGAATTTAAAGAATGTAGTCATAAAATGGTCTCCCATATCCACATTAAAATGTACCGACCATAAATCTTTACTTTCCTTCAAGAAGTATTTTAAATGCCCCCTTACAAAGTGTTACGAACAGAATGTACATAGCTGATATTTGTCAATTAACTATACACTTTCTAATTCATCAAACAGTCAACATTGTGTTTGTATGTATACATAACTCATGCACAATAAATTCAAAATCATAAACAAGAAAAGAAAAATAGCAAAATTTTGGCTTCTGGAAACAAAAAGATAACAAAAATAAACATCTACATCACTAACTTACTATTAAAAGATAACAATAAATAAACATCTACATCACTAACTTACTATTAAAAGATAACAATAAATAAACATCTACATCACTAACTTACTATTAAAAGATAACAATAAATAAACATCTACATCACTAACTTACTATTAAAAGATAACAATAAATAAACATCTACATCACTAACTTACTATTAAAAGATAACAATAAATAAACATCTACATCACTAACTTACTATTGCAATTCAAAATATGTACACACTTACTTGAGAAGGGAAAAAAATGAAATACATATTCGATTTGAAATTATCGTTTACTGTAAAAAATCCAGAGTAGCTTAATTGACCAAGCCCCTTCGACATACTCAACATTTTAGCTACAACACACAAATACATTTTATAATAAATACTAGAGTGAGAGATAAAAAAAGAAAGAAAGAAAAAGAATGCAAATAATACCACTAACATACATGTCCATGTATACAAATGCTAATATATTTATGACGTAGAAATTAAGTACTTCTATCGCTAGCAGAACAATTCCACTTGGAACAATTTAAATCCAAATGCATGTGTACATAATTAAAATTTTACTGAAATAATTAGTACTATCAAAATACATAAAATAGACGTTTAGTCAGTCAAGTCTTCTTCAGCAACATGTTTAAAGTTAAAAGTTCACTTCAGAATACATTTTCTTTGAGAAATAAAATAATTTTCCACTTATTTTTACTTTTCTTTTTAAGTATGTATCAATTAATATAGCTGTATGCAATGACATGATTAAGCACTTTTTACTACAGTGTCTCGAAACTCCAAACATTATTGTATGGCTCACTACCTCACACTGGTGAAAAGAGCAGAATAAAGGGAACCAGTTTCAAATTTTGAACTATTTTTGTTAGTGCACTCTTTCAGTTAAAAATTGTTTTAAATAAATGAAATGATGTAGTAAAGAATGAATTATATACATGTTCATTAATAAATGGATTAAGATAAAATGAATTTATATTTTGCCATTTTAGGCCAAGTATTATTATCTGTGTATACTGGGATGATTTCATGTTAGTTCAGCAAAATAATGGGCTTCTTTGCCAAGGTGCTTAAAACTACTCAGACTACTTAATATTTAATATTATACTTTAAGCACTTTTATTAAATGAGTTCTTTCAAAATGCTCCAAGCATCAGCAAATTATTTGAAATGTCTAAAGTACTTGACCAATTACTCTTAAACTTCACTCTCTCATCCACCTTTCCTATTATGAGAAGCATGTCATACATATGAGAATCTGGCATCTCACTCACATGAAAACTTTCTACCTACTCAAGTAAAAAAAAATAGAATTATAAGCATAAACAAGAATTGAATTACCTTCAGCAATATTTTTACTGGCAATGTACGGAGTGAGAAATAAAGGATCTCCAGGATCAATAGAATCAGTCTGACGATTGTCCAGCGGTGTATGTATAGCCTTGAATTTGTGAAAATGACTACTTAATCCGTAACAAGAAATTATTGCTGACATTAAAAGAAGCACCATTACAGCCCCACTTAAACGTAACATCTTTGCGGCGGCCTCGAGCAGAGTGGACCAGCAAAAATGAAAAATGTTCGCTCCACTGCCGTTTTGATGAGGTTAGGTAAAGGGTTCATGCTCTTGTTGTTGTTTTTTGTTGTTTTTCTTTAAATATTTTGTGCGGTGACACAAAAGGCCAGCCACGGTTCTATTGTTAAGGCTGTCATTAAGTGAACAAAGAAACAAGCATGTGAGTGCAACACTTAGGTGATTGGAAGAGCCTAGGGCAGGAGGAATGCTACAAGTTGGGCTTTCTAAGGCAGGCAGTGGTGGACACATATAAAAGAAACCTTAAAGAAGGAAGTACTTTGAACTTGTAGTCTTCTGAATCCTTTTCAAAAATAAGTCTATTGTAATTTTAGTCTTCTGAATCTATCGGTAATCTTTAATCTTTGCAATAAGTGAATAAAGATTTGACATAGCTAGTGAGGAAGTTACAAGGAAATTTTATTTTTATGCATTTTAGAGTCTTTCATGGCATCTGCTGCTGAACTGAAAGATTACCCAATTGACAGAGGAAGTAGTTAAACTAATTGACATCTAAGCCTACAAATCATATTGGTATAGCTATATAAAGATTCTACCATTAGAAGTTATTTCAGCCAAATCATTCGGCCTTTGCAGTATGAGTACAGCTCAGATGTTGTTTAATTTCTTTAAAGTAGACTTGTATATATCTTTTGGAGTAACAATTTTCTCTTCACTTAGTCAAGTCAGTTAACTCTCTGATTAGAATGCAACTTTCATCTACTCACCCATCCTTCTACCATTTGATATACAGTAAAAGGAATGGCTATGTAAATACAAAAACCAGGTGGCAAGTCAATCAATTAAATTACTTTAGGTAAAGTGTGGTAACACATGTTGAGTCAGTGAAGTCAGTTCATACAGGATGTTACAAATATTATTGTTTTAAAAGAGTGGGAAAGGGGGGGTTAAAATTTTTAAAAGTAAGCACATAAATATTAAAAGTATCATGCAATTCTATATTAGATATTTAATTCTATGACTGGCTGGTAAATATTTTCACCCCGTTTTTTAGTACTTTTTCATTTCTTTTTTGTTGTTTACTCCTTAGTACTGAAGGGGAGAGGGGGGCAATTGTCCTCAAATACACTAGCAGTTACCAGTTTTGGGTAGTTGTTGTTTTTTTAACAGTTACCTTCTTCTGGGGATGCCTACCAAACCAGGTCAGAGAAGCTGCTAAAGTATCAGCTGAGGGTGTGGGGAGCCCTATGAACTAACACTCAGAGTATTATGGCCAATTTTACACCATAAGTTACCATCCCTAGTACAAGCTACTGCAGTGAAGATATCTAACAAAATAAACTACTTATTACACTCATCAGAGGTGATATAGCAAGATATTTCACTCACGCTTTATTTTCACTCGACCTTAGCTCATGAAAATAAATTAGGCCTGCTCATGAAATATTTCGCCATATCATACTCTGACTCCATGTAATAAGTAATATATATACATGTGATATAAATACTGAATTGAAATGTTTGGTTGCCGTAGCTCAGTGGCAGAGCACAGGTGCATAGTGGCCCTGGGTTCTATCCCCAGTAAATCCAAACCTTTTTATTTTATTTTATTCTGTAGCTATTGTTTAAGAAGAAGCATGTGAAAGAGAGAAACTTATTATTTGTTGTATTCACAATGATAGGAGTAAGTATTAATTTATTACTGGCTAATTAAATTTAAAATTTTACATGATTGTACATGCTTGCTTGGGAGGTGTTTAGCTCCTAACCCCCCCTCCCCCTGCCCCCCAGGAATTACCCCCACCACATGAAGCTGCTAGGTCTGGCCTTGAGAATGAAGTTGCAGCTCACATATAGTTGGTTAGCTATAGACCTAATTTAGCTATAGATTAAAATTCCACATTTGGTGAAACTTGAGCAAGTAACATTCTGCAACAAAAATGTGGTTGATAATGCTCTTAGGGCATAGATAAATACAAGAAATTTAGCAACTAATAAAACTTACATAAAAATTAAATTTTTTTTAATAAGTTCAATAAATCAATATACTTAGTAGGAACATTTTATTTCAATTCAATTCACCTTCTTTTACTGGTTTTATGAAGTGATGAAGCATATTGCATCATATTAGTGTATATTATGTTTGCCATCATACTTCTTTGTAACTGTTATGAAAAATAATGTTTGGTGCATACAAATACCTCACTATTTTGTTTACATGTCCACTGGTTCAAACGTGTCTTCATTAAATAATGAATTATAATATTTAACAAAAGAAATAAGAAAAACTGGAAGAAAAAGAACCTTGCAATTTGCCATGCCAATCACTAAAACACACTAGAGGCATTCATTACTCTTGTTGAAATTGTCTGGGACTACCAGACATAGGTAGAAACAATCTACGCATGAACTTGACTGTCTCGCATACACCTTTATGTTTTGTTTACGGAGTTGAGTTCTAATTACACGACTGCACACACCCAGCAACCACTCAGGAACTTTCCCGCTCATTCTAATTATACTTCACTCTTACCTCGTGTTCAGTTCTGTTCTACTTCTCAGTTCTGTACTACTTCACAATTCCTTACTATCACGTTCTATTAAAAAATATACAGTCAACTGCCTTTTACCTACAAGGGACTTGGACGGTTACAATCCCAGGTCCCCCACAGAAATAGTGTTCATATTATTTTGATTTAGTTGGACTATTAGATGTATAGCCCTAGCCCCTAGCCCTAGCCCCTAGCCCTAGCCCTAGCCCTAGCCCTAGCCCTAGGACCTCCCATGTCCTGTGCTGATTAGTTAATTTTATATCATCAATACTACCAACATCCTGCATCATTCAGTTACATCACAAGAAAAATTATCACCTATGGCACTGTTATATTTTGTTGGAGAGCACAGAGGGAAAGTGAGGGAGAGTGACTAAATCTGATATAAGAGGGAAAGTAAGTGAATAAAGAAACAGGGGGTGGGGTGTAATAACACCACAATATAAGTACAATTTTAGCATTCACTGGTGTAGTGGATTAGTTGTTTAGTTTAACCATGACAACAGAGGGCTGAAGATAAACACGAGTCAAATTTATTCTGCATTAAAATATACCACTCATGAATAAGTTATATTGTGAAAAGTGTGAGTTACACAAAGTAAAATTTATTAGAAAGAAATATGCAAAATAGAATTTTTTTAACTCTAGAAAAGATTGGAGTGCATTATAAAGTAATTTCAGTGCAATGAAATGGTGGACAAGTACAATGCTCAAACAGAAAATTAAGAGTAGTTATTTTGGAGTGCAGAGTACAAAAGTGGGTGTCAACATTAATTTTTTTCTAACTTAATTAATCTCAAGTGGGCTGGGTGTGAGATTGTGTAGTTAATATTGAGAGATAAAATTCAATAGTGCAGAATATATGGAAAACACAATCTCAACACACTGGAAATATAACAGTACAGTGTATCAAAGGTATGAGTTAATATAATAATATTGGTTTGACTAAGTGATTGTACTTGCATACTATATAAGCATGTCAGGGTAAGTAACTGCTGTTGTATTTACTATATTCTTTATATTCCGAATATTTGAACTTTTACATAGTATATAATTTCAAAAACCAGCATTATTTATATATTTAATATTACTGGACTAGTGGCAAGTTTGATTCAAATAATATTGTAACAAGCTGGACAAAGTAATTATTTACAACAGAATTAAATAAAATGAAAGTGTACTTATAATAATACATAGCTGACAACCACATAAATAATCAAACTTTGACTCCTTTATAAGCCATATACAAGTTTGAAAATTTCAGAAGTATATAAATGCAACATTGTTAAATTTGTCTGATTTATATTATGGAATTTGCAGCATTTTATTTGAAGAAAGTGGAGCCATCTGTGTAACTAAGAAAATTCTACATGTAACCTTTCCCCTTTGGTAAATTAGATCACGTTGCCATATTGTTGCTATGTGTGCATTAAGATGGTTGCGCAACTTGATCTAAATTAGTTAAAGCACGGGCATCTCGTGCACTGGTAATGCACGAAGCCCTCTTGCCTGCGGCCCTCGGGCTGCCATGCATTAAATCGACCAGTGCACTCGAACCCATGCTTTAACTATTACTTGTGTTATAAGACTAGTGGCCTTAGAGAGCGATTTAATCACACTATATGTCGATATTTATCGAAAGTGAGTAACCCCCAGCATGATGACTGGGGTGGAAAGATAAATACAATTTTGATGGGATACCTGGCATCACAACAGGCTTCAACAAAAACATTCTCCGTGTTATAGCTATCTAGTAAAATAAAATAAACAAAATTGTCAACGTGGAGTTGAGCTCGAAGCCTTTGTCTAAATTTGAGATGGTGTTGGTGCTCTATACAATTAATGCTCCTATGGAAGTAATTTGGTACCATTTTCAAAACTCTTGATTCATTCCAGTTTACTCGATGTGATTTTTTTTTCATGCATGTACTGAGATGCCATTTTTGTCATCCAATCTTTTTTCTAGATTCCTGCCAGTTTCACCCAGATACACTGAATTGCAGTCCATGCATGGTATGCTGTAAACAACTTTCTTTTTCTCCATTGGTGTTGCTTGTTTTAACATGTACAAGTAATTTTCTAAGAGTTGTTGAAGTCTGAAAATTTACTTTGATGTTCAGGAGACGGCAAATTTACTCAATTTTCTCACTAATGTATGGTAAAACCAAGTCTTGATTCATTTTCTGTGATGGAATTCATACTTTTTGATCCTCTTGATGTTTGTATTGATAACTGATAAAGGATAGCCATTAGCCAAGAAGGTTGTTTTGAGATGAGTATATATACATATATACATCTCACCTCACAACTGAAGAAGGCTTACGAGCCGAAACGTTTTGTGAATTATATCAACATTTTAATGCTACTAGCTAAGCTAAAAATATTGAATTACCAGGAATAGAGTAGCAATGAAAATCTACTACTACATGTTATATCTATTTTGGCACGAAAAGAAATATGTCAAGTTGAAACAGTGAAGATGCTGCAGAAGTGATGTGTACCAGTGGTGATGATGAACAAAAATGTAGATAAAATAGTTGAACTATTTTTTGTCAATAGAGAGCAAATTTTCCAAAATGTAAGTGACAAGTTTGAACAGAAGCGTTGATTGCTCAAAAACAAAGAAAAGGTGGAAAATTTGTAGAATTCTTTAAGGGGCCTATTGGCAATGGACTATATCAAGTAAAAATTCAAGAAGAATTCAGCAGATAAGCCAACTGAAAGTCTACAAAAAGCAAAACAGTTCCAAGGTAATTTAAGAAGAGTTAATGTAGAAATCCATTATTGTAATTTTCACAGCTGTAAAGCCAACACATATTGTGGATGCAAAATTTTTGACTTTCTAGATTAACTTCCAGAATTAGCAGTGAAAAAGTACTAATACTCTATGTGTTTCTTCTTTTTAGTTTCAGTTAATTCCAGAATTTAAACATTCTTCTTGTCAAACTCTTAGTAAGTTACAGTAATTATTGCTTTGATAATAGCCAGACAAATTAAGGATGACTAGAAACAACATATGAGTTTGATAAAGTAGCATCTGTGCTTGTCACTAAAACTTCTTCTGAAGATTATGTATAGCTTTTGTACTTTTGATGTCATCTTTTTCTGTTCTCATGAAGTTGATTGTGACAATGTTCAATATCTGTGTGAAGGTCAGGTATTTTGTAATGCTTAACACTTGTTGGGCCACAAGATTGAATTCCTCTTACTCTCGTAGCCCAATCGGTAGTGCCACCACCAGGGATAATGTTCAGGAAAGATGTACAAGTATTAAATTGTTATTATAATGCAAGAATACACTATACAAGGTTACATTCACAAAATCCAATGACTTGACAATGCTGGCTCCTATATACAGTCGAACCTCTCTACAACAGCCAAGCATGGGGACAAGCGTGTTGGCCTTTGTAGAGAGTTTGACCTTATTTCGGAGTTTTTCAGGTAAAGCCCACCACAAAGGAGGTGTGTCCGTCATAACTATGGCTAGCCAGGTCGTTACTGCTACTGAACTTCAAGTACTGGAAATAGACTCTTACATTAGGGGCTACCACGCATATACTGATGTATGGGTACCTATGGTAGGGGAATCACTATTGGTAAAGCCAGAGCCTGCAAATGCCAAAGATAAGAAAGCAGTGGCTATTTTGAAGGAGACTACTATTGTAGGTCATGTACCACAAAACCTGGCTCCACGGCTTTTCCAGTTTTTGAGAAGAGACGTCAACAAAGCATTTGCCGTGATACGAGGGGACAAAGTGAACAGAGGCGCTGGTTACGGTCTGGAAGTGCCGTGCATCTACCGCCTATACGGCCCTCCAGCCTATATCAATAAAATGAGGGAGCTGGTAAATGATCTGATTGCTGCTGGACATTTGTAATTCTGACTTGCTCTATATTCGAGTTTAAAATGACTAAATTGTTGTGCAAGCTATGCATGGGTGTGGCTAACTGGCCGTTGTGGGAGATAATTTTGTATTGCAATTTCACTGTGGGGTCCGGTAATATGACCGTTGTTCGGAGTTGGGAGTCAACCGTTTCTCAGAGTTTTAAATCTATTACAGACATGCGGATGGAGCTCCGTTCCCAGCGGAATGACCGTCGTTGAGAGTCTGACCGCTTTTCGGAGTCCCGTTGTAGAGAGGTTCGACTGTATTAGGTAACCAGCGCAGCCTTCGGCAAATGATGTAACAACCAATCAAAATAAACTACAATGACAATGAATTCAAAGTTTGTGAGTTTATGGTCAATGATAATAACAATAAGTTACGATGACAATTAATGTGTATGTTCATAAGTATAATTCTGTAGGCCCAACATCTCCCTCTTTTTAGTTCCACGTCTGTCTTCGGACGTCCTTCAGAATTCTCTGGCAATGAACTCTTCCAAGCTTGTCATTACTTATTCAAGGCCTATAATTGATAGTAAAATCTAGTCCCTGTAACTTTAATTAATGCCAACCTACACAACCTCTTGGTTGTAAATGTTGCTGATCTCAAATATTCCAAGGCTCTGTGGATAGTGAATTGGTGACATCTAGATATACTTAAAGGCATTCCAGCTTTGTTGGAGCCTATCTGATTTTTGCAGCTCTCAGTTGGCGGGAGGGAATAAAATACCACTGGTAGTTCCTGTTCATTCCTGCAAACACTTAAACAACTTCCAATACCATCAGCATAAGGTATATGCAACATGCATGATTTGCACAACACAGTACTTAAATGATCGAAACACTTACGTCTCCTCAGTCCACTCTACCGTCTGAAGTGCCTCCTTCATTGTAGCATCACGAAGCAACTTCACACAATCAACAAATCTTTCTATAAAACATCTTTAGTCCTTTGCAAGGCCTAGAAATTATCTCAACTGTGCCTTGGTTTCATGGAGCTTATAAACTTGAGTGATTTTACTTTTGCTTCCTGGGTTTTCTACTTGACGATTACCAACCAATTACTGAATGGGCATGAAAGCTTTCCACACACTCATGTGATTCTGGATGGTAAGGTGAAGTATTGACCAGACAATTTTTAGTTTTTGACAAAGCTCAGTCATCACTCTGCCTGTCAGGTTAGATCCTTGATCTGAGAGTACCTGCCTTGGTAGTCCATGGCGAGCAAACACTTCTAACAATCCTTCTGTTACTTCTGTTGCACTAGCTATCTTCAGTGGTAGTGCCTCTGGGTACCGTGATGCTAAGTCAATGACAGCTAGAAGATACTTGTAACCTGCATTAGATCACTGAAAGTGTCCTGCCAAATTGATAGCAATCTTTTCATAAGGCACTGTCATAACAGGAATTTCTTCCATAGGAGCTCTAGGTGCTCTTGCTCTGGCTTCCTTCTGACATATTTCACAACGAGTACACAACTTCACCTTATCTTTGTGAATATCAGGCCAAGCAACTATTGTTTTTACCACTGCTCTAATTTTTTGGTTGAAAGATGGCTAATGTGGTCGTGAGCAAGCTTCAATAATTGTTGTCTGTAACCTGCCAGTACTACAAATTGTTGGCAAGTTTCTTCAAGATCGTTGCATACTGTTTTCTTGAGAATTCTATCATCCCAATAAAAACAATCTCTATCTTCATCTGCTTTCCTTTTCGCACTCTTTTAAAGTCATATCTGATTTTTGTGTCTTCTATTAGCTTTCCTCTATCTGTTTCCCCTGGGATAGCAATTGGACACGCCAACAGCAGATCATTCTGCTTCATCAAGGTTTTCTTTGTCAACTCGTAGTTTTCTGTTGATTCTGTGCTAATTTCTTCTGGCTTCTTTGGTTGTAATGCATCATTTTTCTCTACAATTTGGTCCTCAATTTCTTTCTTTTGTTCTTCTAATGTTTGAGCTCTGGTTATAATCACTATTGCTGGTTGACTGTCTGCTTCTGATGATAAGTTGATAAATTCTTTTAATTCAGGACTATTGAGCTTGACACTAAGCAGAACTCCGGCTGCAGTTGGATTATTTGGAACGACGGCTGCTGTTTGTGTGAGCTTCAAGTGACCAATCTCAATTTCAACTTTAGCCATTGGCCTAAGTTTACCTTGAGCATTATCAAACCCACCAACAGTTTTGTATTCTCCAGTCAATTGGTTATCATCTACCAAGTCAATTTGTATGACAGTGACATCAGTTCCTGTATCTACACACACACATCATTTCTTGTCCATTAACCATACCTCGTAAAATATTGTTGCTTACTATGGACTAGATTGTGGTATAGTTACTCTATTATTTCTTTCCTTCCTGTTTTGAGTTCCTATTTGGCCCTTTTCTTGACACTCATATGATTTGTGTCCAGATTTGTTGAAATTATAGCAGACAATTCCCTGAGTTAGCCTCTGTTCATTCGACTCTCAGTCGCTAGTCCTCATGGTTGTAGCGGTTGTGATCGTTATTGTCTTTTGATCATTGTTGTACTCCAACTTAGTTTGCTTCCTGGGCTTGAACTTAATAGCTTTTCTGTGTGCTTCTTCATAATTTCTGAACATATCGAATTGATTGACATAGGCAAACCATTCTGAAGCATAGCAGTTGAGAATGTGAAGCTAGAGCATCTTCCATCTAAATTGAGCCAAGTCTAACCCTGTTCACAGCCGTGTAAGAATAGCTGTAGACTTTTGTACTACTTTTTCCGGAGAAGAATTGAAATGTGTAAAGCAGTCCCAAAACTGGTGAACATAGTGTTCATGACTTAACCCATTGCTGCTAATAAAGCATTTTCGGTTGCTTGTACGATTTTTTTCACTTATTCTGGGATAGAATGTGTGAAGACCTGTGCTGGTTGGCCAGAAAGTACTTTAGATAGGTAATCTACTCATTGATTATTTGTTACTTCTTTCTCCTATACTGTTTCTAGACATATAAGAAAGGAATTAAGCTTAGGCAAGTAGTTGGCAATAAGTACTTCATTATTTGCAGGATGCCATCACAAAAATGTTTGTAGTCCTTTGTAAATTCACACTTCATACCACAAAAAAGGCAACGTTCGAGAAATGAAAAATCAGTCTGTTCTGATATTCTTACTATTCTTGGTTAAATTGTTAAGTCTTTAGAACTTTAACTTAAAGTTCTTTCACAAATAGCTTTCTGTATAGTTCTCTTGTGGCAATATTTGTTAACACACTCATGATGAACAAGAATACCTTGGGTATTGCCTGTATTTAATCTCAAAAAGACACCTAACAGCTATATCAATGGTAAATTATGATTCTTGCAGCACCAGGACCTCATAATCAGCACTTTATTCATAATTTTGCATGCCGAGGTGCAAATAACGATAGAAATGTCAATAACAAGCAGACAAAAAAGTAATTTTTCACGATAATTTTTTATATTATGAGCAATAATTATAGCCTAGTGACAAAGTATCAGTAACTGTTAACTAAAAGTGAGAACCACACACATATACTTCAAATTCCACAATGCTGACAAAGGGCCAGTATGTATTATCAAGTCGACTGTTACCTGAATGAATTGAGAAATAAAAACTATAACAAAAAAAAACTACACACCTCATTGCAAGGTTAGTAAAAAAAAAAAAAACCCTACATTTTTGCCGGATTATTATGGAACCAGCAACACATGAAAATAACCTAAATTTTTTGACAAACATAAGTAATATAAATGTATGGGTAATAGCACGGGTAACCGTGCTATTCGGGATCAATAGCATGAGTAATGCAATTGAAATAGCACAAGGCGAAGCCGAGTGTTTGCTATCACTCGCTAATTGTAGGCCAGTTTAAAAAAAATATTTTGCAATTATAGCTACACTGTATTGTTCACTCACTATCTCCTTATTTCAGGATAAGCTTCTGCTGGAACTTTCTTTTCAACGTACGACCCCTTCTAATCTGTTGTAAAACATTCCGTCTAATACGGGTAGAGGTTCTGTGGTAGAGAATAACGTTGTCTCCAACTAGAAACTACTCGAACTGTACGCTTCCAAGGTTAATGCTGCACGCATGCGCACTTATCCGTACTATTTCACTTAGCTACTGAGGTATTTCACTTAGTTTCCACTTAGTTACCGTGGTATTTCAATTAGTTACGCGCTATTTCACTTTCCCTATGCGATTTCAATTGAACAGCGATTTTTCCCATTCATTTTTTAATGGGCAACTTACGAGCTGTACTATTAATATAATATATATATATATATATATATATATATTTATCATGTACTGAACTCAAGTACTCCCATAGAGATTAATACAAATGAAACTACCCCAATATTTTCCCATATTGCGTCCCCTTGGGCATTCTAACAAGTGTTATTGCGTCCCCTTAGGCTAATTTTATATTTTTAGGTTTTTTGTTAAATCTTAATAATAATACATTAATTTGATATATCTGTCTATTGCTATGTAGGTATGTATGAATTGTAAATCACTTCATTTGTGGTTGTGTGTCATTAGGTGCAGTGGACATTGTGGTGAAACTTTGTGTTTGTGTTGCTGTAGGAAAACCAATATTTATTGTACAATTGGTGATTGTTGCTCCAGTAAAGAAGGACTGAGCACTTAAATCTTGATTCATAGTACTCGATGGTGTTGTAGGGTATGAAGAAGATGGATTAGTTTCAGGCTTTTTGTATGAGCTCAAGACATGAGACATTTCCTTTTGCTGTTTGTAATGATGCTTTTTTTTGTAGCTATTAGACTTTGTAGATTTTTATGCCCAGTTAATTGGATTATCTGTGTTTCTGGTACACTATTCTTGGTAGACATGTAACCATTGTTTTTCGAGCTGAATGATTTGTTTTCCCCCCAGACAATCCAGCACTTGCAGCCATCCTTTTCATTATTGTATTGATTCTATCCTTCCCCATCTTCTTTTTTTTGTACCAAATGTCATCATTGGAGTAATTGTAGTTCACAGCCAGATAAATGGGGATTCCGATTTACACATTTCAACTGGACGCTTTTGAAGTAACTTTTCAAAAATACGTAAGGGACACGGAGAGATATAGTTGGGGGTGGTCCACAAACATTTCCAACTCTACATCGTCCAAACACACAGAAGAAGATGCTTCTTCTACGTGCTTAGTTTCCTCCGTTTGTCCGTTAGTATAGACTGGATTAGCAACAGTTGGTTCTATAGGGAGTTTCTGTATATATTCAGATTGTTTCTCAATCATTTCAAGTTCGTCATCAAAAAAATCCTGTAATGAAATATCTTCAGCCATAACAACGTTAGCTTACCGGTTTAGCTCCAGAAAAATTGTCGTTGCTAAGATTAAGTTTGCGCATGCGTACATAATAAATATGTTATACTTGAATACGCGAAATATCACTCGTCTGATCGGGGTATTGGCACTCGTCCCAATACATCCGACAGACTCGTGATATTTTGCAGTATTCAAAGTATAACATATATATATAAGTAAGTGGCTGGAAATTGCAGACATGCTTTTGAAACATTTTGGTTCATAAACTCTTCATTATCTTTTGCTCAAAAATATTAATTCAAAATATAGTAGAACTTCAGTTAATCGAACTTCACGAACACCCAAAATCTAATAGTAGCAAGTGCAGACATGAAGAATTGCTTGACCATGATTCTTTAATAGTGTTTTATTAATTTCTATACAAACACCTCTCGATTCCAACATGTTTGGATGCCAAAGTCCTTAATTCAGATGTGTATGTCCATAACCCACATCCATTACAATTTTATTGAATATTTCCAAACTAAGTATTTTTTCTATTTCGTAAATCACACCAGCACACAACTTTGAAACCATTTTTAGCCTTAATGCTCAAAAATCATACTTTAGTATGCTACACCAATGAACACTTCTTAAGACATGTATTATATACTATAAATCCATTTTGTGTGTTTCACTGTGTTAGGGACCTAGTCTGGCTAGCCAGACTATTAGGGACAATGAAAACTGTAGGTCTGTCACCACACTAGTCCTACTAAGTTTGAGAAAATTGAGTTAGAGTAGTACATATTTAGAGTGAATATACAAATACAAAAATAACAGTTCCTTTTAAATTCTTATTATCAGATATGTAGGTCTCCATTAACATATTCTCAAACACTCGATGGAAATGTTGAAAATGCTAATGAAACTATGAATAGTTTTAAAAAACTCGTTGTAAATGTTGAAAATGCTAATGAAACTATGAATAGTTAAAAAAATAAATCAGTATTACGTATGTATGTATCTAGATTAGTTGGTTGCCTTGTATGCTGAAGCATACAACTAGTAAACTACATACGGCAATAAAATGGAATTTACAATCTTATAATTCACAATAGTAACAAAATAAAGTTATAAATTTTTTTTAGAAAATGTGGCCTGTCTGGTAACATACTATGCACTTGATGTTAGTTTTGAAAGCTCTTCCAAGAAATTATCTTTTTTGGAAATCTTCTCCAGTTGCTCCTTTTCCAAAATATCCCCATTATCTAGTCTAGCTTCAAGGTCATCAATTTGTTTGATTTTCTTTCGTAATGCTCGTATCTTTTTCTGAAGAAGTTCTGGTGAAATATCACTTAAAGAAGAAACTACATCCTCCTTAATTGAAGTTATAACTGCATCGTTTTCTTTAACAGTTATATCTGTGATACCTTCGATTACTTCTTCTACCTCAAAAACATATTCATGCTTAGATTCTTTCTTCTTCTGTTTCTTTCGTAAATTTTTCTTTTGTGACTTGCTTAAATGTTTCTCTATATCTTCTGATGATGTTAAACCAGAAGAAAATGTAGGAGCCGTAGCACGATCAGCAGTACTAGTATCTATAATAACAGAGTAAGTAATGACTTCCAGAGTAATCAAAAGCGCAATCAGTTTAACATGCTTTGAAGTTATGTTTAAAAATGTCAAGTTATATTTCACATAATACTATATTGTACTATCCAAGCTACAAGGTAAAACTTTCAAATACAATAAATGCAGGGCTATGTGGTTTGGATTTCTAGCAACTAAGTTGTTTGAATTATGAAACCAATGTTCATGAAAAAGAATGTATTCTCTTTTCTTTTTCAATCAATAATAATATTGTATATATATATATAATATATAGTAGAACTTCAATTATCCGAGTACATTGGGACAGATATATATATATTATATTATATATATTATATATTGATTTAAATTATCAAAATATAATCGAAATGTTCGGATAATTGAACACTCAAATGCAAACACAATTTTTATTAGATCCACTTTAATATCATCATTATTAAAGGTAAGTATGGTAACACAACTATATTTAAATATAGTATGCAATGGTACAAAAGTCACTTGACATAGCTAGGAGTTGATGCATACTAAGATAAAACTGGTTTCCTCTCTAACTCAACCCAAAGTACAAGGGCAATGCTAGCATTTGACAATAACATAAGTAAAACCTTAAAAAACAGCAAAAATTGATGCTGGACATAAACTTTCATTTTAGTACAATGGAACTTCAGTTCTTCAAACACCCAAGAGCTAATAGTAGCACATGTAGACATGAAAAATTGCTTGACTGCACCCTTTCATTAAGATTTTCTATGGTGTTCAGTTATCTGAACATTTCAGTTATCCGAACACCTCTCAGTCCCAACATGTTCTGATAATTGAAGTTTTATTGTAATTTTTTTTTTCACAAGAAACAATTAGAAAGTACATTGTGAACATGATTCTTATGGGTCCAAGTTTAATAAACTAGACTTGAATGTAAACTAGTTTCTATTTGGTTTTTTAACAGTGTCAAAAAGTTCGCAATTTCCAGATATATCAACTTTACACCATAAACATGAATGGGAAAACACCACTGTGAAAGTTTAGGCTTTAAACTATTAGTGTATTGATACCATGAAAACATTTTACTATTGTAACGAATATTTCACTATTTCCATTAATAATCCTTGAACTTTGAACTTTATTACTGTTGTGAGTCCATCTACACCTGAAAGAGAATTTAGTGTCACTTGACAACAGCTTTTTAGGCTCGCCCTAAGCTTCTGGTAGTTAAAAACTAAGTCATATTTTAGAGTTATGCTCAAAACTGTGCAATATTTCCTCAGATATTCTCGTGTTTTTTCCCCCTACAAATCTTAAGAAGCTGTGGTCAGGGGCTGGTAAGAAATAGAAGACTCTTTACCAGACCTTATTTCAATACTTGGCCATTTTTAGAAGCCTAATGTTTGCTGTAAGAGCTGCTTGTAATTCAGATAGTCAAGTAATTCTATATTTGTTAGCAAAATTAATACTCAAACTCCATATACTAGTATTTCTAGAAATGAAACAGAGCTTTTTTCAAGTGCTACTTACCATACATACATAGATACAAGTAACATACAAATAACAAATACAATTTTTAAATTACGATATTGTCTTCGCTTGCTTGCCTAATGCTACACTCTAATTCTGAGCGTAAAAGTAATCAAAAACTGAATTTAAAACATAGGTCAAAATGCACTTTCAAAGACCAAGACATGAGATAAGTCATACAAAATTTAACGTAATCACATAATATAAGTTCATGAGTATGTGCGCATTGCACATATGTACACAAGCATGTTTTTCGAACTGTTGAGCCAATGGAATTAGGGTGGCAGTGCGATCACATAATAAAAATGCCAATCACAACTATGAATCATACATAATTATAACCGACATAAGCAGCATGCAACCCACCTGAATCGAACAAAGTTCTTGCTGTACTTTGCACACCTGCCATCTGTTTGCCTTTAGACTGGTATATGGGAACTTCTTCTTGAGGAATATACCCCGCTTTCACTTTTCGTGCTTTCCTCCATGTTCCATCAGGACGCTGGCTTGCTGGTATCCAAGCATTACCATCTTTATCATACACTATATTCTCTCTGACAATACTTGCAGATCCTATACCCCCACATTCTGCCATACAAGAAAAACCTAAAACATGCATAGAGGACGATTAGTTGCCTACGCTGAAGAAGTACAACTGACCAAAGAATCTTGATAATTGAAGCTTACCATGTGTTTATGATTCAAGAAGTTTATATAGAGTTACTAATACATTTTAATATGAAAAATTACCATACTTCACACCTCAAATGGAGAGACAACGGACAGGATACATACATTGATGACCATCACAGGACAGCATATACATATGGTCGCCCCAAAGAGTTATTTTATTTGCTCCTATAAAAAGCCGTTACTTCCCTAGAAATCAATTAGTACTTTGTTTTAATCACCATAGCTTTGCATTTGCACATGTTTCTCTAAGCACTGCAAGGGTTTCTTATACACATTAGATAGTTAAGTAACCATCTCATTGGTGAGCGAGACAGTCAAGGGTTACACAATAAATTGGGGATATTTATATATACACACATTTGGACATATGCATGCAATTTTTATAGTTTGACCCCATGTATTTTTGTGTTCTTATATTGGTCGATCCCATCCTATACTTCACTGAACAGAATCCTTTGTTTTATCCATTTTTACCTACATCATCTTGGGAAATTTAATGGTTTATTCCTTTCAATTAGTGTGTCTCTGACATGATCTGAATGTTACAGGATGCAGTTTAGTCCTACAACTTACAAGAAGTATTTCTCTACTAGTGGTGGTAAGTTATTTTAGTTTGTCATAGCTATACGCCCTACACAACAATATTGTTCATACTAAAAAGTCCATTCAATAGTCAAATCACGAAAAGGATTCAATCCAAGTCTTGTGTTGGTATATCCAGTGTGCTCAAGTTGCTGTGGAAAGTGCTGTGTTACTGCTGTCCAAAATCGTATCAAGTCTCCTGTGAATCGATCTATTGGGCTGTTGGTTCCTACATAGTTTAGCGCCCTTGCTACAGCATGACAGTCATAGCTAGGTTGATAGATTGAGGGCAGAATTTTGGTGGCAGCAGCTCCCCTAAGTCTCCCCCACCACAATGTTTTTCCATATTCGTGGACTAAAGCTAGCTTGTCATTTGTGCTGAAGTATATCACTAGTTTGCAACTTACATACACTAATGATGTGCTCTTGCAGAAATAGCGAGCGAGCCATTGTTCACCAGTAATTCAAGCAACAAGTAGCTAAAAAAATTCTGATAAAAATTAAATTTTACCTTCACCAAATCTGCATGTTAATATAACAAAAAGGCTAAATTTATTTAGTTTTCCTGAAGTTAATGTTTTAGCTCCCATTCACCTAACAGTTAGGAAGGCATCATTCAGTCCATTTATTCTTGAATAATAACCACAAGTAGCTATGTATGTAGCCATTGACCATGTACTTTAACATACAATTATGGAATCACTTTCATACCTCAATTTTCCCAAGTAGTGGTAAAAAAGAAAAGGCCATGCTGACAATTTAAATGACCAGTACTCACACAAAGCGCATTCCAGCTACTGAAAAAAAGTCCCTGAGTTTTATATTACATATGGTAAAGGGTTTTCAATGCCACAGTAATCACTTGATGCTATTGTCTGATTTTTTTTAAAATTTCTACGGAACTACTGCGAAGTTTTAAGCCAAACCCTAACTTACTGCTATAGGAGCCAAAACAGCAGTGAAAAGGCAGCTTTTTTTTTTAGTGAACTGTTTACCCTGTGGCATTTAGTAGCTGCACACACAACTACACTCACACACACACACTAAGTGATTCCCTGTACATAATAATATAATACTTACCTTCGGGACTTCACTATTGGACAATGCATTTTCAAGCAAGAATACTGTTGCGCAGGGTGTATAATTACGACAAATGGCGCTTTAGCCTAGATAATTTACCAATGCCACTAATTTGAATGGAAAGTGAACGTGGTAAGTTGGCAAGACCTAACTGCGTCCACAGAAATTCAGATATGTCAGAGACCACCTACCTAATTCAAAGGGGTAAACATTTAGTGTGGGTACACAAAAAAATATATAGAGGGTCAAAGTACACATCATATGTCAACACAAACATAAACAAATATCCCCAATTGTGTCATCACTGATAGTGTCTCACTCACTTCGCTCGCTAACTCATGAGATACAGGCAGGTTAGTGGGACATGAGTGTAAGGATGAAAAATGGCCATTACTATAAATTTAATGATAATATCTTGTATCGCTGGGGAAAGAAACTGTGTGTAGAAGTCCTTTTAAAGATTATAACCCTATTATGAAAATACTACAGCTATAACCTTGTTATTATTATCTGAAGGCTAGTAGCAAAGTATCACTTCCTTCCAACACTGCTTTGTATTTACAAGGCAGCAATCAATCACTATGACCCAATGAGTTTAAAGATAATGCATACCAAATAAGGAAAAGCGCGAAAATAAATTTTAGAAGGTCTAGCAGGAGTGAAACTTATTTATTATTATTATTACTATTATAATTGGTGAGCAAGTGTAGCGAGCGAGACACTTACCGGGGTAACACAATTGAAAATCGGGAATGTTTGTTTGTTTATATATATGTTTGGACGTACGTATGTCATTTTTGTACTTTGAACCTGGTGTTTTTGTGTTAGTTCGGTGGTCGACCCCCGTCCCAAACTTCACTAAAAATCCTCTGGTTTATCAATCATTACCCTTATCACCCAAGAAATTGAATTGTTTACTGTTTTTTAATTCTTTTGAGGGTGCAGTTAAAACTTTAAAAACTAACCAGAGTTTCATTTCTATTCAAGTTAGTGGTGGTGGTAAGTTAATGCGCTATTTGTTATAGTTATAAGCCCTACCAACAGTGTCTACCTGAAAATTCTTTGGCCTTAGACTAACCGCGAAGGTAGCTAAGTCTTGTATAGGTATGTCCAGTGGTGTGAAAGTATTGTGTGTTAGAGCTACTACTTAACTAAAGAATACAACAAAGAAAACGTGATTGGTTTCGTTTTTGTTATTTTTTATTCTAACGGTTGTGGTGAGTGGTTACTATGGCATTGAAACCCCTTTACCATATACACGTATTAAAAAACCCTGATTATTCTAGTAGCTCGAGTGCTACAAGTTAAAATCAATCATTGTAGTTTTAGGCTCGCTCGCCATTTGTGCTCAAGCACATCATTAGTTATTATTATTATTATCGGTATTATTATTATTCCAAGGCTTCACTATCCCAGGCTGAGTTGAACGGAAACATGTATTCTGGCATAAACTGCATAAGTGCTACAAAGTACCTTCGGTAAACAGATAGATTTATAGTCCAAACCGGTAAATTTGAAATCTGGACCACCAAAAATAGTGCCTTATAGCTTTCAAGCAATCATGGGAGCCTGGCATAGCTATAATGGACAATATTTGACTTAAAGTAACTTTTATAAATATTTCCCCCAAATGAAGCAAGTTTAATTAGTACACACCTAGCTAAATAGTCTTTCACAAGGCAAACCAGTACTTAATGATCTTAATATTTGTTACAAAAATAGACATTTAAAAAACATTCAGATAACTAATGATGGCAGAGTACTGAATAATATCTGTACTAGCAAGCTAACTGCCAACTAGCTGTGCCACAGACTAAAACAAGCTGGAAATCTGAGACATTGGTTAAAAAATATTGTGACTTAAGTGTACAGCTATAGGCTTATCTCTAGATTCTGATGAAAAGTCAAGATTACTACTTTTAAGTTGTGGATATTACCTGTTAAGTGTTTTAGGGTTCCAGTTCACATTCAATACACATTACTGAGCCCAGCTGGTGCTAATACAGAGATTGAGAGGGCTAATATAGGAATAAATCTAATTGGTGAGCCAAGTGAGAAACACAATTGAAAATCCGGGATATTTGTTTGTTTATATATATGTGTGTGCATGTCACTTTGTACTTTGGCCCTCACTTCTTTGTGTTAGCTTTGTGGTCTACCCCTTCCCATACCTCCACTAAACAGCATCTTTTCATTTAGCAATCCCGTATCATTCAAGAAAATGATGTAATTAAAAAACTTGGCCTTTTTTAGTAGCTGTGAGTGCTTGTTGTCAAAAGATACTGGTAATTCAGATAGTCAGAATGACATATATTAGAGACTACAGAAAATACATTGTACTCTGGAAATTGAGGTAAGAAAGTGGTTCTGTACTTGTTAGCTAAAGTCACATAGTCACAACGGCTACTTACTTTGCTATACTTTTAAAAATGGACTGATAGACTATTTTGAAGTGTTTCGTTTATGCACTGGCTCGTTTGCCCTTTGTACTCAAGCACATCACTAGTACCTTACCACACATATCCACTGACGCTGACTACAGACTTAGATTTTAAATCTAAGTCAAAGGTGCTGCAAGCTGGCATGAATTCATGCAGTCTAACAGTAATCACACTCCATAAGTGACTATTATTGAGTAAATTTTTCAAAGGTTATGTGCACACTGCTATTAGGTGCATGTAATGAATAAAAAATTGCTCTAAGGCTTTCAATAATATACACTGTCTATAAACTCTGGGCTGGAAAAAGGAGGGCTCTTTTTAATGTTGTTGTTGTTGCTAATATATTTTGTCGTCTGTTGTACAATTTACTTCGATACCTATCAAAGTTGGGGGAGCCCATCTACAGTCATCTATACGTCACGCATTTCGTCTTGAATGACACAGTACATTTTAACTTCGATGTTTAAATTACTCCTAAGGATTTGATTGCAGGAACGTGTTTCTGAACCACTAGGCCTATTTCACCTACCAGTACTTCCAATTCACCAGCTAAAGGAAAGCTCCCAGTAGTATCAGTTAAGCCTCTCACGCCTCCCTCACGTCCACAAGCGGCTTGGGACAGGACCGTTGCCGGGATGACCTTCGAACTTTAAAACTTACGAGCAAGCGCGATCAACGATTCGTACCAGCTTTCTTCGTGCTGGGTGTGTCCCCGCGCGAGCGGATAATAAAAGGGAAAGGGATCGGCCGCGCGAGTATTTCACTGATGTACTCAAAAGGCCTGATGTTATGGGGTTATGGTAACTATTCACCACTAACTACACTAACAAAGTCATTGCACCAGTGAGAACTAATACAGCACTGCCTCGCACTTTTAGAGGCTTTTTATTGCGCATGCGTACTACGCTACAATTAAACCACAAGATTCTTAATTAATAAAATTCAAAAGTAAAAAAAAAATAAATAAAAAAATAAAAAGCAACTCATTGTCCAACTTAACAGTCACAATTATTCATCTGGTTATAGCTACTACTCCAACAGTACAACTCATTTGTCAATTAGAATTTAATGTATTCTCTGGAACAATATGAGTTATTTCAATGAAAACAAATATTGTACTTCTATAATATTCCCATAATATTTTTTGGATGGAATGAATAAATTAATAAGGAATAATTTGAATATACATACGACAAGGCTACATGAAATATTTATGACGTAACTGAGATACTAATTGTGACGTTTTACAAGATTTTGCCTAGGACTTGAAGTGATCTTGCTTTGCTAAATTTTACATTCAACCATGCAAGTATCATGCCCAGACCTTGCCTTGGACATGGAGTAATCTTACTTTGCTAAATCTTACATGTAAGAATCTTGCATAAAATATAGCATAGCTATGTGAAGATCTTGGGCTTAGTCATGCCCAAATCATGCATGTATATATTTTTTTGCTGGTTTGTTTGTTTTATTTTGCTGTTTTTTTTTGTTGTTGTTGTTGTTGTTTTTTGTGGACTATTTCATTCTTGTCATTATTTTCTTGTGGCTCACTCATGCATTTTTCTAATAAAGTTATTACAAGCTATGCTATTAACTATGTATAAGGATAGGTAACTATACTTAGCTGGCTAGAAAACACTGTTTGCTCAGAATGGCCATAATGGCTAGTGAGGCAGCTCTAACGGTGCAAGCTGGAAGGGCTTTTCTTGCTTCGCTGTTTTAAAATTGAAAGCAAAAAAAAAAAAAACATTGAAACTTTGTGAGCTTGCGAATCACAATCGAGATTCCGCGGTGCCGCTTTTTCGCATCACTATTGCATGCGGCTCCTGTTAGGTGCAGGCCGAAAGCCGCTTGCACGCGCGTTTAAGTTCCTGGAAATCACGTGACAGTTTAGCAGGCGTGGCTTTAGGCTGCTGTGTGGTAATGGTCGCATATCAATATTATGCACAACTTTAATAACTTCGTCCGGTAATGATCGTCATTTATAGCACGCGCGTTTAACGTGTGCGGTTCGCCTGGCCATATGGAATCAATGAAAATGAATGATGTACAAGGTATGATTAGTTTAAACATAAGATAAATTACATTAAAAAAATTTTTTTCATGGTAAAGTTTTAGGCAGGTGTGATTCTTGTTTTAAGTCCAAAAAAAGTACGAAGTATTGCCGCATCCAGCACAGTCACCATGAACAGCAGGCAGCACCATGTTGTTCTTGCTTTGAACAGGCTCTCTCAGCCACTCACTGTCGCATAACACTTGGCCATCTGGAGGAAGGTGCATACTGGATGACGAGGAATCTGCAGAAAAGTGATAAAGTGCCATCATGTTACTTTGATTTGTCATCAGTTACTTTCACAACACATAATACTAACATTGAAACCGATCCCACATGCAGTATTTCCCATCTTGGGCCCCAATGTCCCCAGGACTATGGTGAAGGTTTTTTACTGAATTACACTGCTGATAAGTGGGAGCTATGGAGAAAATGCTTTGAAAATCAAACAGGGGCCATTCTCAAGTTATCTACTAGTAGTAACAAAAACAAGGAATCTAACTGTGGAGTGCTAAAGAAAGGGACAGACATCTTTACGTATAAAGTTAGCTGGAGGCAACAGTACACTTGTTTTCGAGGAGGGAACCCACGTCATAAAACTAACGCCTCTAAAAATCCAAGAAATGCCCCAGGATCTAGAATAAGTGGATGTCAAGCAACACTGAATGTCAGACTACTTAAGCTAGAACACACAGCTATTCTTCATATACATTTTCCTTTAGCAACAGCTCACAACGGGCATTCACTCAAGTCTCTTGCTGACATGCATGCATACCAACCTCTCCCAGAGATAGCTGAAAGGATAGAATCCTTGGTTTGCAACAGCCATTTAAACCAAATCAGCCTAAAATTGTCACTCAAAGAATGGGTACACAGAGAGGTGATTCCAAAGCATATGAAAAATGGCATACTTGAGGAAATGCCCAATGAGTTTGATCGTCGCTACTACCCAACCACCCAGGACCTAAGAAATATAACAAAGGGAGTCATCAACAAAATCAGAAAAAACACTTTTGACCAAGATGCCCTTGAAATACTTTTACATGATGAAGTCAAAAGAGACAACCAGTTTCAATATTTCCTTCGAAAATACCAAGATTTTGAAGATAACGAAGTTGAAACGTAAGAACTAACACAATAAAGGAAACCCAGAATCTCATTTTCACCCCCCAATCAAACAGTTCCCTTTCCTGTACAAAAAGTTACCTCCTTCGCACTCACACCGTCAGTTTACTAATCACCTTGCCTAACAAATGCCTCCTCCTTCCTCATACGCAAAATGTAACCCTATCTATAGCAAGACCTTTTCCCCACTACAAACTACCCACTTCCCATAACTTATGTGTTTACTCCTCCTACGCAAACACAGCAACACAAGTGCTATTTTTTTAAAATTATTTTTCATTTATTGTCTAATATAATAGGGTTAAATAGCTATATTGGAAATGGAAATATACACGAAATAACAACAACAACAAAATACTGTTTCTCTTAGGATGTTAAGAGTTTGCGGCCACATTTTTGACATCATCCATTAATAATGAAACAGTTTTAAGTTGTGGAAGTTCAAAGCTATTGCTAGGTGCCTCTAGTCCACTAATTAGATTGATTCCATAAGCAATTGAAGCATTCATAGTACTTAATCTGGGTTCCTTTCAGCTTTTCACCAAGGGGGGGGGAGAAATTAGATAATGTTAATTTTGAGGGGGCATACAAACAAACATTACATTCTAACAGGAAGGAGGATTTGGTAGAACTTGGAGTACTACCCTTCAGCTCACAAGAGAAAAATTTAAAACAAAATTACGTGTTTCATTAAGTTCATTACAATCAACAGACAGTACTAAATGCGACATGACATTTATGGGTATATAATACTTTATTTATGTGCATTATTTTCTCGCTTTCAACCCTTGAAAATATATATGTACCAGTATAATACATCTCTAAGTATGACATTCTTATGACTGTGTGTAACAGAAGCACTCCCGAGGACCTTTCACCTCCCGAGGATCTTTCACCACATAACTATTCAGCTACTGACCACAACAGCACCACCACAAGTAGTGTTGAAAATTCATTTCTCTTAGTTCTACAAACAAATAGCCAAAAGGATCATATGAAGAAGTATGGCAACAGCATAACACTAATGGATGCAATTTATCGCACAACTAAATACGGATTTCCTTGCTTTTTTCTGACCGTAAGAACATCCATTGGAACTGGCATGGTCATTGCAACCATCATTCCTCAACATGAGAATGAGGACATAATCACTGAAGGTCTCAGCATTCTCAAGCAATGGAATCCTGAGTGGTCACCTAAATATTCAATGACGGACAAGAGTGATGCTGAGCTTAATGCCATAAAAACAATATTCCCATCAACCATTCGTCTTTGCGATTTCCATCGAGCACAAGCCTGGGAAAGATGGGTGAATAAAGGCATGAATGGCGTACAATATCAACACAGAAATGAAATTCTCGAACATCTTAAAAGTTTAGCGTATTCCACATCAAGTAAGTTTTACATACAATGGTCAGAACTACATGTGATAGACAAACGTATTATCAAAAAACTAAGCAAACTAAATTCACAGCATACAGTTACCATCTGAAAATAGAGCAACAACTTGGTAATTTTTCATTAAAATCCATTTCCTAAATCTGATCACTAATTATTTAATCCCTACACTGACGGATTTCTGACCAAAATATTTTTTTTCCTTATTTTACAATGCCATAATTCGGTAAAACAAAAATGTATACTATAGCTTCTGTCAAGAGCCTGCAATACAACCATTCTAAAGAACAATTTATAATGACTACAGACAGTAGAACATGGTTAAAACAATCCGACTCACATATAACCCTTTCACCGGTAAATCTTTATCAGGCACAAGAAAAGTTATAACAAATCATAATAAATCAACAAAAGAGAAAATTACCTAGCAACTATGCTGCATACAGAAAATAAAGCTGAGGGGGAGGGGGGGGGGGCAAAATGGGATTTTAGAGATTGTAGGGGGGGGGGGCAGGCAAGCTTTATGACACCTTTTGTGAATATTTTACCGTATCACACTTCTAATTCTAAGAATAGCAATTGCAAGAAAAAAAGACATGTGAGTAAAAAAGCTAATGTTTCAAATAGCATGGAATACCTAAAAAAATCAGGGATATACACCATAGTGGCAGGACAGGCAAAGCTGTCAAGTAAGAACTATAATAATAATAACAATAATCATAATAATCATAATAATAATTGTCATAATCATAATAATTATAATCATATAATTATAATCATAATAATCATCATAATAATAATATTGTTATTCAGGGATTTATACCAGATTTTTGGCTGGGGTAACTACAACATGTGTACCAAAAAAAAAATTATTTAGGCCGAAATTTCAAACTTCCATTAAGTCAGACGCATCAGTTTGTGAACTTTTTACAAAAGCAAGCCATGAATGAGAAACAAGTTCAGAGCTAGATAACTAAATTTTATATCTATGTAATGCCAATATTTATACTGAATACAGAGACCCAGTTTGACGAAGTTCTTTGTATTATAAAGGCTCAGAATTGGTACAAAGACAATTTGAAACTTCAAAACTACCTGGATAATGAATGGCTCAGCTGCACTGAAGTAAGCAAGTTATGGAAGTATATATAGTCAGTATATGTGTCTGTTTATGAGAATAGCTTGTATTATGCAGCCCCAACATGTTTTTCTAAGCTGCACTCGGTTGAGTGATAAGCTTCAACCGACACTGACATATTCATGGCACTAAACTATTCCTCTTAGGCTCTTTTAGCACTTGTTAATCCTTTAACAATACTGATTAATTGGCTTCACCTGGATTTCCAGTGGATAATCACTATACATATGTGTACTATGTATATGCACTACCGTATAGCCGGAAATATTGACAAAGAATTTAATTTGGTGATGTGGCGGTTTTGGTCCTAAATAGCCAATAAATAAATAGTCAACAATGTTCCTCTTGACGATTGAAGCTACCTGATCTCAGTGTATAGCCAAACTTAAATCCGTCTATAGCATCTCAATGGCAAATAGTAAAATATAAATCCCATCAATAATTCTGGCTATACGGTATGCAGGCTTTTGAAAAAAACAAAAAAAAACAAAAAAACAAAACAAAACGGAACGTATACAAATATTTAAACCATATGCAGTAGAAAGTCAGTTATTCGAACAATTGGGTCCAAGCAGGCATGGAACACGCTCATTTTCAGTGCTGGTGCCAATTTACATGCTATTTAATAATTTGCTATTTAGGCCACACCAAATTAATTTGTTGTTGCTCGGGCGAACTAGGCTGAGATGTAGGGTCGGTAGGTAGGGAAAAAACAACAAAAAAAACATGAATATCATTTTAAAAAATCATGAATATCATTAATTAACGTGTCAATATTACTTCATTGGAAGAAATTAGAACCTTGGATAGAGTTTCACTGTTAAAGTCACTGCCAAGACCCTCAAATACAGATTCAAAGCTCTCTGCCCAGTCACATTTCTTGATTGTTCTATCTAAAACAACCTTACTGCCTTTAACAACCAAAATGCTTGGCCAAGCAAAGGCAGATGTAGCCATGTCAATGACCATGTGGCATAGATAAAAGAAAATTTTTAAAAAATAGATATTATCTAATTAAGTGAAATATTTTGAATTTTTTTTTTTTTTTTTTGAAATCAGAAAAAACAGGGTAGGTAGGGCCCGAGCAACAACAAATTAATTTGGTATGGCCTTATTAAGCAAAAATAATAATGTGGCTGTATAACTGTTTTTTTTAACTTGTCCGACATTCAGAGTGGTGGGGCTAACTCTACCAGCTCTAGTGGTTGCTCTGGCTTTGCCAAGCCGGGTGGTGTCAGATAAGTGAAGTGCTCAGATTACTGAACAACATAATAAAAAGTTTAGTAGAGCACTACCTAAAGGATGCAATTTTATGCTCGCTCATGCTGCTAATATATTTTGAGTGTTTAGTTGACAGACCCTTTTAAATAACTGACAGTCAACTATTTGACTTTGTACTGTACAGTGAAACCTCTCTAATTCACACTCCAAACTTTAGAGCAATTCTATTATTTAGGCAGCTAAAGCAGGGTAAATGAGTGGGTGATTTAAGCATTTAGTGACCCTTCCCAGCAAAATTATTTTAAAATACAATATTGATTTAATGAGATACAGGCACTATCAGAGTTGCAGGCATCCTTTGGTCCCAAAGAGCCCAAATAAAAACAACTATTATATGTACATTATTGTATATGCCCATACCGAAGAACACAATATGATAGGATAATTAATGAAAATGTGTGTAAATGTTTTTTGTGTTTAGCTATGGGCCCACTATTGCCGGCAAAGCTTTCATAATCAAGTGGACACCAATAATATCACAGAAGCATTTAACAATGTGCTACGACGAAGGTACCTTCCACTTCGACAAGATACAACCGTGCATGCATTTGTGCAAATTCTGACTGAGGTCGCATTCCCTGAACTAGAGAGCAACTACGTGCAGTCCATCATTAAACAGACTCAAGCCTATCGTAAACCACGTTATGACATACCGTTGTATTTAGAAGGAAGACCTAACAAAATACAGAGCCTCTGCATGCTCAATATTGAACGAGCAAAACTTATCACCAAAAAAAAAAATTCATGAAGTTCAAAGAGGAATATTTGAAATCAAGTCAAAAGGCACAAATATATGGAGCATAAATGTCACAAGTGGGAAGTGTACTTGTCCGGCATTTGAGTCGAGTCACACTCCATGCAAACATTTCTTCGCAATATTTCACCACTACCCATCATGGAGTTGGAACGACTTGCCCGCAAGTTTGACAGAATCTAATCACATGGTTCTTGACATCATTAGTGAACCACCCACTAATGATATCAGCACTAACTCGCCACTAGTCACAGTTACCACCAATAGTAACAGTCAAGAGCTGCCTGGAAAAACTAAGACAACCGCCAATGTGATATACAGGCTACAAAAAATATTGAGGAGACAGTGGCCAGATGTCGAACACTAGCTTTTTTTTACTAGCGACGTTACAGCTCTTGAAAATGCGTTAGCACACTGTGAAGCAGCCAGAAATACACTAGCAACATCAGCAACATCAACACAAGACAATCTTCCTCCAATTATTACTGCAATTGAAAAGGCTGGAGTGGAAGATTTCAAGAAAACTAGTAAACACTTTCACCGAACCAGTATTAAACACCAAGCATCCACTAGGAAAGTCCGAACAACAACTGGTAGGGCAAAGGTCATGAAAGAACCATTACTAAAGGGATGCAATACTATAGTTGGCCGACCTAAACTCAAGAAAAAAAAATTTAGAAAAAAGTGCTTTCCAAGACAAATATCACAGATAAACAGAGAAAAATTCATAAAAGCAACAAGAGTGTTACGAAAAGGTACGTGAATTCAGTACAAACATTACTTCAACCCCCAGGGTAATTATTTTTTACCTACGTATGTTTGTTGAGCAGATTTTAAAAAAAATAATGAGAATATTTAGCATCTAACAAACAAATGAGACATACTAACTAATAATTAACAAGGTTTTACATTTTGCCACCTAAAATTTTGGACGTCACTCAGGTTCAACAAATTGTTACATAAGATTTCTCAATGGCTCCACTCAGCTAGTTAAATCTATATTTTTAATTAATTTTTTTTCTCGAAAAATGATTACTTCAAAACAGTGATAAGAAGGAATTTTAGAGTGCCTCATACTCAATTTCTGTAACAATATTATTGCAGCACGACAGACAGCTATTCAGCAAACTTCTACACACAAAGTAACTGCATCAGAGTTAATGGAGGTAAAAAAAAGAATATGTATATCACAAAGAGATGTAATATATTTTATCCCTCACACTATCTCATATACTCACTTCACTTGTAGGGACTGACCAGACCATTCTCTCGCTTTGTAAAGCTGGATCCCACCATATCTGATCTTTCAATTCCAGAACTAAAGAAGAGAATACAAGATGAGCAGATAAGAAAGAGTACGAAAAAGGGCCAAATAAATTAAATATGGTTTCTGCCCAGTGGGAAGAATGGGACATGGAAAAAGCCAATGTGATTTTTTTTTGATTACTCAAACATGCTTCGTTATTCATAGCCAGTGAAATGTCCTAACAATACATGAACTACCTTATAGCTCAAGCAACTATTTGTGCCGCGATTGGTAATAATATTAGAATGTTGAAAGTCAATTGACATCAATATACGTACTAATAAACTTATGTAAATTACCACGTCGAGGAAAACTAGATGTTTTTTTTTTGTTAATGGCATTATGAAACCTCACTCATTGGGCATTAAATAAATCCAAATAAATACTTTAGCAAGTCATATTAACTGTTTAGAATTGCACTTATTAATGCAAAATGAAAGCAGAAAAAAACATCAAAATTATTAAAATTTTCAAAAAAACAACAAGTGATAATTGTTATTAACTTGTGTCAACATACTTACACATATCTTTATACACTTCAGGTAATGCAACAAGGAAACAAAGTGGTGTCTCGTCATGTGATTGTGCTGGATGTACTAAACAAAACTGCGGCAAATGTAAGATGTGTTTGGACATGCCGAAATTTGGTGGCAAGGGTAAAAAGAAACAGAAGTGTTTGCTAAGGAGATGTGAATTGTCCACTAATGCAGTGTCAATCGTGTGCACTAAACAAGACATTGAAACACTTCTTCCCTCCAGGTGGCTCAATGATAGGGTAAATAATACAAAACAATGTGGTGTGCTTTATTAACAATATTCAGAACTATGCCCATTTATAGATGACAGTGTAATGGCAAGAAAACACGTTACATAATAAGTTGGTGTGCAGATAAATAGTAGCATAAGAAAAGAGTTAGGCTAGCCAAACAAAATATTAATTTATGGGATGTATTGGTGCACCTGAAGTAGGTCCAAATTTGTAAACACATCTGTATTTTTCTAACAGATTATAGATCGTTACTTCAAGCTACTCATTGACACATACAACACTGAGAATGAGGGCTACATACATGCTTTTAGCTGCCACTTCTACACAAAAATGGCAAATGTGGGATTCAATAAAATGAGTAGATGGACCAAGAAAGTAAGTTCAATGTCACAAATTAATAAACAGTTGTTTTTTGGTAGTTGCTCTTTTTTTTTTTAATTTTTTTTTTTTTAAATAACTCAATGTAGGTTGACTTATTCCATGCACAAATGGTACTAATTCCCATTCACCTTGGTGCTCACTGGGCAGTTGTTTTTGTTAATCCTGGATCAGATACTATTGAATATTACGACTCCATGCAACAAGAAAATGGAAAATGCTTATGCCTCATCAGGTAAATACTCTCTCTTTCTCTCTGGCTTTAAGCTGCATGCACATGTAATGACTGTTATATAGAAGCTTCTTGAACTGGGAAGAAAGCGAAGATGATGCAATAAAATCACGGTCATGGAATGTATCATCAGTGAAGGTAATGTTACAACAGGTATTAATAGTATGTCATCACATCATAACTTTTATACAACAGGGAATACCACAACAAATGAACAGTTACGACTGTGGAGTATTTGTCTGCATGGTAAGTAAATGTTATAGTATCAAGAAAGTGTCACAAACTCCTGTATTTGCAGTATGCTAGATGCAAAGTACTGAAAACACCTATGCTATTTTCTCAAGTAAGATCATCGTCAACCTCATGTTGATTAATATTATTTTATGAATATTTCTAGGTACATATGCCAGCAATCCGGACACATATACAGCAAGAGATATCACATGGAAATTTAATCACTTTACAAGTGCAATAAACTTGACACAAGCCATTCTGTCAAAATTAGTTTTAGTGCTATTGTTTTGTACTTTACTCAGTCTTGTCACTACACAGTATTATGCCCTAGTTTAATCCAACACATTTGTGATTTTTTTTTATTCCTGTCATGTACACAACACTTGACATACCTAAAGCGTAGACACGTCACTGACAGGCACAAGCCGCTAACACACACTCCGCTCGTTGTAGTGACTCCGCCATCCCACCACAGCCTCTTCTCTTCAGATCGATAAAACACACAGCTTAAATTCAAGTCTCGTGAGTGAATAGGGGAATCCCAACATTTAAATTGATACAATGACATCACTCTGCAAAGACCACGCGCTAAGCGGCTTTCGGCCTGCACCTAACAAGAGCCATTGCATGCAAGGCATTATCGCTGTCACGTGACTTCTGAGGACTTTCTGGTAAAGGGTATACACGCAGTAGAAGCCATGGAACTAAATTCACTTCAGGGTAAAAAAAAAAGAAAAAAAAAAGAAAAAAAAGCAACACTCGTTGTTCAACTTAACAGTCACAATTATATGTACTTACTACAACACTACAACTCATTGTCAATTAGAATTTCATATATTCTTTGCAACAACAAGTTTTTCAATGAAAACAAAAATCGTAGCTATTTCAAATCAATATTTTTTGGATGGAATAAATAAAATAACTTAGATATTCTCTTGTTGAAAGACTTCTACAACCTGCTGCTCACATAATTTCAGCACACTACATAGAGGTATTTTCATTTAATTCTTGAAAATCTTGTCGTTTTTAATGAGATTAAACGAAGTGATTAAGTTCAACAACACCAAAAATGATGTCATCAAGGTCATTATTATACCATATTACCTATCAAGGCACTAAGTTTAAGGTGAAAGAATGGGAAATATTTCTCAGTACAATTCCTGTCTGATCATCTTGCAAATATGTTAAAACCCCAGTTCTTTGGACACCATACCACCCTCATTAAAATAATTTCACATTCCTAGGCAGCCAAAAAAATAAGTCTTCCAGATTGTGAAGAGACAAGTTCAGCTGTTGCAGCTACAACACAACCTAAGTATTCCACAATGCAAAGCAAAATGCAAACTCATTTCCCAACAATTATTGTACATGCAGCTCTACACTACTGTGAATTTCCTTAGAATAATGTACTAGAGATTGTGTTGACATGTTACATTGATCAGGCATATTTCGGGTAAAATTCTTCAACTTGTTCATCAGGTATGCTACATTCAATATCTTCAAATTCAACTGAGTTATCACCATTTGCAGATTGTTTCTCATCCCAGTCAATACCATAGTGTTACAATTGACCTGTATAGATCAAATTAGCTATCAACGATATACAGAATTAAAAAAAAAATTTGACAGGAGAGTAGGACAAGGGGATGATTATCAGTTAATATCTACTTATCTCTTCATAGTGAAGGCAAGGAGAGAGTTGTAGAAAGTAGAATTGGAAATTACAAAAGTGAAAATATAATATAGCTAAATGAAAAATACATTTGAACAAGCGAGGAGTAGTTAATCATATTATATGTGCGTGTGTGTGTACACTTTTATTTGTTTTGAAGTATGTTTTACTTCTAATAGACCTGTCATGGATTCATCTATTGGATCTATATAATTTCTTGATTGTAATCCCATGATCCAAAGTTATTGAGGAGTTCTATAGTGTTCTGTCTTTAGTGAATGATTTGCCCAACTACTGTATATCTTAATGAATCTACTACTGCTGAACGAGAGGTATTAATGCAACATGTAAAACAAGCCGGTGTCACAGGATATAGCTAGTAGATTCTACTAGATAGTTAGATTAGCTAATTCTAGTTTGATGAACTTTTAGTGTCAATGTATTTTTTTCTTTCTTTTTTACTTGAAAGTGTCTTCAATCAGTTCAAAATAGCGCAAGCTCCAATCCAACATTCTCACCAGACATAACTCCTGACTATAATTCTTATAGCTAACTACTTCAAGTGAGCCACTTACTCAAGATAATGAAATTTTTATAGGACATTTACACTGAAGCAGACGAGATATATAGCTACACCTATCTTGGTGTTACCAAATAATTGTCAAGGTATAAAAAAAAACGGCTTAAATTATTGATTTTTTGTAGTCTAATTGCTACTAGACTTGGAGTTCAATATAATATGAACTCAGTGAATTCCACTTCACCATGAACTATAGTACTGAAATCAAGATATTGAATAACTTCTAGCTAGCTATTTCCAGAAATCAAAAATAATAGCTATTAATAAAAAAAAAAACACTATGCAGCCAATGAGAATTGGCTATAGCTATTCTGAATAATTAACAAAAAATGCTTGAGTAATAGTACTACAAGTAGAGAAAAATACATAATACAGTTGGCCCCAAGAATCATTCCAGTATTAAAGCATAGCCTAAAACTTTGGTATTTCATTTTAGTACAAGAGTTGGGTTTTAGTTTTTGTACTAAAACTATTATAGGTATCCACAAGAAGTCATTGCTAGCTGAAGTGGTTAGAATAGTTTGGAAAAAAGACATTCCGATTATTTAGTTTCAATTTTATAACAAATAGCTAAGTTTTTTTTTTTATAGCTATGAATTATTTTTGCTATAGCTATGGCTAGTAGACATTTACCTATAAAGTTAAGATTCTTTTCACTTAAAATGACTGGAAAATTTAACTTTTAGAATGAACCATGAAGAAAGTTGGATCAAGTAACTATGAGGTGGATATGGACTCATACAGCTGATCCATCATGATGTTTAGTTTGTATGTGGGTGTGAGTCAGCAAGTTTCACAGCAAACTTCTGCAAATAGCTAGCTAGCTACTTTAGTTATGCTCCAATACAATTATAGATGCAAGAGATAAAATATACTTTATTCTTCTAAAAATTATATAAGTATTGTAGTCTGGATTTTTCGCCTCGTGACAATGGAGTCCAAAATATTTTGATTAATGAAATAAATTGGTACTAAAAAGTTCATCAAACTCAAGTTAATCGACCATGAGTAAAGCGAAGAATCTACCATACTTCTAAGGTAAATAAAAACTGTAAGTTTGCTCAAGTTTGAGTCAAGCAGGGTGGGGAGTTAATGTCCTAACTGAGGAGTGTTCATCCTAGTGCACAAGTTCCAGTGGGGAGGTTCCATCCTAGGACGACAACGCCCCCAAAGCAAACCTCTGCAAATAGCTACTTCAGTTCTGCTCCAATATAATTATTAATTCAAGTAATGACATATAATGTGATAGCCAATTGCAATAAGTTCGTTGTAAGCTATACACAGTATAAGCTTGTTATAAGGTTTAGAATAGGATAGAGTATAGCTATTCAGCTTATTTTCAAATTAAAATATAGGCAGGTTTCTTATAACAGTGCTTATATCATGGATTATTACGAAATTCAGAGACAATTATGATTTCATTAATTATTATTGTTGTCATTATATTGAATGCATTATATCAAGACTGTAAACAAAAATTGATTTAATTGTTTGAAATAGCTAATACTAAAAGTTAAGTTTCACCACAGTCTCTGCAAGCCAACAGCCACATTCCTGAAAGTGTTTCATACCTAAATATTCAAAGTAAATATTCTGCATGCCAATAAACATAGCATGTGTGAAAGTATACAAAAATACCTTACTACAATATAAACAGATTTAAAACCCATACTCCACGTGATACATAAGACACATAAACACATTGTGCAAACACACACACATGATGAGTATAAATCTAAAAGTGAACACACACATGATGTGTAGAAGTCTAACTCTCAGTATTACTTCACACTAGCTATAGTGATTACAAATACAAAAAAAAAAAATATTATGCCAGTACCAATGTGAATATAATCTATGTTGATATGTAGCTGTCAATAAGTAACTCGTGCAATGAAATGATAGATATCGATGCTGTCTCCTGAGAAAAGCTATAAAGTTCAAGAGATGCATGCCTCAACAGTAGTGTAACACCTAGCACTCCAGTAAACCACTGAGAATATAGTATAAAGCAAACATACAGTGTGACAATAGGGGGCGTTACAGTAAAAGCTTATGATCATAGCTACAGAAGAAAAAAAAAAATCACTAGTTTTTTCTGAAAACAAAACAAAAAACAAACAAAAAAACAACAACAAACAAAGTATAATAATAGGAAATTTTTCTGTTTTTAACAGTCATTATAACTTAACCCAACTAACATGTGCCCTGTTTTTACCTGTCCTGTTTTTTTTGTTCGTTTGTTGTTGTTGTTGTATTTTTTTAATTTGGTGGTTATTAAATTACACAGCCAGTGATGAGGGTTAATATAAAAATTTCCCCTGCATAATAACACCTTAGAAAAAGAACTCTGTGAATTGCATGCTAATGCTATGTAATGTAAACATCATCTTCTTCCTGTTCACGCTCAAAGTTAATTATTTTTGTTGAGAAATATGTGCAGGTCATACAAAACAAAAAATGATGATAATAAAAACATCATAACATCATCACTGCATACATTGACCATTCACAACAATTATAAGCGAGATTATATCCAAGTCAAGTATCATCTACCTTACACTTAGCTTGTAACTATAGAATAAGCAACAGATTGGCACAATGTACAGGAATTAGCAAGCCATTGGGAAGAAATTGGATGGAAAAAAATAAGTTAGGTCCTACTCATTAGCCCCAGCTTCCTTTTCAGTAGCTATCTATGCAGTCCTCACATAACATTTTCATGGCTAACTTGCAAGATTATCTTTAAAATGGAAGCAAAATAATATAAGACCACATCATTAATGTTTTCAATAATAATAATAATCGCTAGGCCACCTAAGTAATAAGTACTCAGCCCAACATTCTTCACAACAAAACTATTTCCTGTGCAGTTTGCCTCAGACATCCAGAAAAGCACAGAGTAGGTAGTTACAGAAAGAGTGCAAGTTAAATAATAATTTAGCACAACTAAACTAATCAATGTATTAGCTATATAGCTAGCTATATAAATGTAATAAAGTAAACAAATAAAAAAATATTGAATGCTTACTCGCTACTTTAATAACAACACTATTAATTTAAGCTGTCATATTGTTAATAGCATCTTCAATAGTAGTTTTCAATTTTCGCCTTCACACGAACCATCATCTAAATTTAACATTTAATAGCTGGAATAATTCAATGGCTAATGTTGGCAGTTCAATATCTTACTTCTGGTAGCAATACATCCAATGCATATGCAAAAGTACATTCACTGTCAAAATCCTGTGCTGTGGTCAGAATTTGTTTCAGTAATGCGAAACCTGTAACGATGCCTCACAAAATAGCATCTAATTAATTAACTGCACTTCATTGGTTACCTGATCACTAGGCCAGTCTTTTATTGGTCCGTATTTGTTGGCATACTTTAGCTTCTGCTTTTGCTTATTTGTGCCATGGTGATAGACAAAATGATGTGCGGATGGAAGTTTCCCTGCCATTATTTCCACCATTAGAGGCTATGAAAAGATTTTATATAAACCATTGCATAATAACCACTGCTTTTACCCTCATACCTTCAGGAGTTTAACCTCTTCAGATATTTGTCCATATGAAAACTTAGTTGTAGAGCATGATGTACAATACCATTCTTCTTGTTCTTTAAATGTTTTGTCTGTAACACAATCTTAAATGAAATTTCTTTTCACATTTTGACACACTCTAACATTTGCTCTTCTTCGAACATTCTGCAGCTACCACAAACATATATTTTTTTCTTTTTGAATTACGTTTTTTCTTTAACGCCTGCATCAAGTGCCCCCTCATTGAATTTTGATCATATTTAAGGTATTCTGGGCTCAACCCATTGCAAATCGCAACTGCATTCGCTATTGCAAATAGCCCACAGTCTGAATAGCCTTTCTGATACTGAGTCTTAACATATTTTATGGTGATATGATGCTCAGATTGCAGGAGGTCAGCAACTATTGCTTTATTAGAAGTTGATAATCTTGTATTCATGCTGTCATACACTAACATCACATTTGCTGGACATCCCACAGAGGATATCAAGATCCAATGATTACTCAACACGTGTAAACATTGTATAAAATCCTTGCCTTTGTGAACAGAAAATGTTCTCGTGTATTGCAAAGTAGGAGGTTCAAAGCCAGATATATTTGGATGCTGTTTCTTCAAAAGAAACTGAGCCGCACTAACATGACTATCACTGAGCCATATGTTCGATGCCAGTATCATTTTGTCTTCCATAGTGAGTGAAATACCTTCAACTACTATCCAAGTGCTGTCAGCTGTGAATGAAGGATTCGTCTGGTCCGTGAGATCTGAAACAACAGCAATGCTTCATAATTTTGTGATGTTGACACATTCTCTACCTTGGATGGCAGTAATGACCACACACATAGCCTGCCTTTTTGCAAGAACATTTGTGACTCCCACATCGTGTCTTGCATTTACAGCTTCTCTTAGTTTGAGTACTCAATAAATTCGACTGTGAAGAAACATACGACTTTCCTTGTGCATCTGATGAAACTACAGAAACAATATTGGTAAATGAAGGATATGACATTGTCACTGGTGATTTTGTCAAACTCATAAAATGAGGTAAAAGTGACTTCGTTGATGTATAAACTTGTTCAACATTTGTTGACAATAAAGGTACCACTGAAGCTAGCATTGAGACCTGTGAAGGTACTGCTGAAGGTAGCATTGACACTTGTGAAGGAACCACTGAAGGTACCACTGGCACTTGTGAAGGAACCACTGAAGGTAGCGCTGACACCTGTGAAGGTACCACTGTAGATAGCACTGACACCTGTGAAGGTAAACTATTTTGAGTTATGCTGTGGTTGTTCCTGAATACTACAAGGTGAATAGTATTCTTTCAGGAGTATTCCATTAAACAACTTCTTCAAAATTTTTCCTGTTTTAGATTTTAGCTGGTATTTTCCTTTACCCATATTTTTGTATACAATATAAGGACCCTTCCATGTGGTGTCCATTTTGCCCCCCATTCTATGTGCATGCTTCATATTTTTTAACAAAACACTACTTCCATCAGGATATACCTACATAAAACCGAATAATTAATACTTATACAATACAAAACTGTTATATATACCTTAAATGAATTATGCTTTGCATCATATTGCTTCTTCTGCTACTCCTGTGCCACTGAGATGTTATCTTTAGCTTTACTGTGACAAAAATCACGTACTTTAACTAAATTTGATATAATCGCATCTATATTCTCAGCCTCTTCAGTGTCACTCAATATTTTTGAACTGCCATTCTCTCCACATTCTTCTTTCTCCATCTCAAATGAGACAGCTTTTCGTGCTTCACGATTATAAACCAGAAAAAAAGGAGTAAATTTAGTGGATGCATGCTTAGAGATTCTGTAAGCATACAGTGCAGCTGGTATATGTGTATCCCATTCCTTTTCATTTGAATCCACTACTTTTTTCAGAGTATTTAGAAGAGTTTGGTTAAATCTCTCATCTAATCCATTTTTTTGTGAGTGATATGCACTAGATATACAATGCTGTATATTTGTAGACTTAAAGAGGTAACTGTTTACAGCATTAATAAATTCCCTACCCTGATCAGATTGTATAATTTTAGGCCAGCCATGTCTACAGAAAACATTGAATAAGAAGTCTGCCACACCTTCAGCACATTTAGACTTCAGGGGTGCAGCATCTGGCCACTTGGAAAAATAATCACTAAGTGTGACTATATATTTATTTCCACATTTTGTCTCTGGAAGTGGTCCCACTAAATCAATCCCTACTCTGTCCCATACTTTAGAGACAGGTATTGGATGTAATTCGGATCTTGGTTTCTGAAGCACATTATTAGTATGTTGACACTTATCACAATGTTTACATAACTCCTTGACATCATCATGCATCCCCTTCCAGTAAAATTCTTCTGCAATCTACGAATAAAATAAATTTTAAGCTAGGGGTGGTTCCAACATTGCATTGTAGTGAGTGAGTCATCCCAGTTGTAAATCCTAAAATTCAGTTTCCCTAATCTTTAAAGTATACTATTACATGGTCCTTATCTAGTACTCCCCTCTATCCCCATTACATACGTATAGGATACACCATGACATGGAGGTCAAGTTAGGATTTACACAATCATAGACCAAAGGCTCGAAAATAATGCAAATCCATTACTGACCGAAAGGAGGGGTGCAATAGACTTGTACTTATTGGACAGTTTACTTATTCACCTCCAAAGAGGTGGGTATGAAATATATTCACTGCGAATCGAGCAATCTGATGGTTTGAATGTACCATGGTACAAATAATATATATACACTCTGTCGATTTGAGTTGAGTCAGCTGCAAGCATGGTAAATGAGGAATGTACTTAGCTGAAACTGATGCACCTCTTTGCATGTATGCTTTCCCAGAGCATCTATCCAATCACAAATGCAACTTACTTTATTGGTATGTTTTATCTCTCCCAAAATGCATACCATCAATATTTCTTTTCATGAATTTAAAATCATTAAAGATTAGACTCTATAATTCACACCAAATATTCTGGACATTCACATTGTAAATATACTACTAAAAATTAGAAAAATCTATGATGTGATTGGTTTGACATAAAATCACCATTTTAATAAATAATTTGACAACACTTATAACTTATTAATTACTAGAAATGCTTTATCCACTCCTGGATAGTTTCACATAATTCTAAAGACATTTTGACAACACTTGTCACTAACTCATTCTTTATAAATCATTTGAAAACAAAGTCTAGATGAGAAATATCACTGCAGAATTGTTCCGATGCTATTGAAATTAAAGTTCAATCTACATGAATTATACAGAAAAAGTGGCCAAGTTTGAATTGTTTTATGTATGATGGCTTATTTCAGAGGATTTGACAACATAACCAAAAAAATTCCAAGCGGGAAGCTCAGATTAGTGTACTTCTTACTGTGTAGCGAGAAGATTTGTCTCTTATGTTCCGTTTCTGATTCTTGCTGAGGCCGTCCCTATACTTGTTTTCACTTTTATATAGTAAAATGTCAGAGTATTCCTGACACGCGCTTCCAAGATGCACCGTAGTGGGCAGGGCAATAGGTGGAGCTCAGAGCGCTTCAGAGAGCATTGATGGGGAGGCCTTACCCTAGGGGCGGAGCTCTTGTCCTAGGACAGTTACTCCGGGTGGTGGGACTCCCCATCCTAGGGCCTCACTTCCGGGGGAGGAATTGTCGTGGGGAGCTGTGGTCCCGTGACACCGGTCTATAATGTTATTCACATCTAGCACGCCAATATGTAGAGGTGCACCGATAGAAGATTTTACCGATATACCGATAACCGATATTTTATCTCGAATCAAGGCCGATACCGATAACCGATAGATATATTCATTGAATTTTGAAAATTTAATTTTTACATAATTAGAAGTATAATGGTACTCGTCTAGAGTCTTCAGTGTCAGGAACAAAGTAGTGCCAAATTGGCGACCTCTTTTTAGACATCGTAGTTAAGTTTTAATAGAAAATATCTAGAAAACCACTACATATCCTAAGAAAAGGTCTATCCAAAGCCTTTCAATTCACTGTAACACTTCCTTTACGCACTCCACATTGTGGATGTTCCAGAATAAACTCAGCAACTGCAATATTTTCCCCACCACAGTCCATACTTATTCTTGACAGAAGGCCATATTCTTGAACTGCAGATAGAAAAAAAAATACAGTTTCAGGTCGATTGTTTGTGGCAACTTTAAAGTAAGCTACCAATTGACTACATCTAGTCCGCCGTGTATAACAAACCCCCATCTGATAAGTTTATGATATCCATCAAGATGCCATTCACGATTGTGTAGAACTCTCTTAATATGTGTCTAATTCCTAAAGGGTCACCACACCTCATTGAAGCTCTGATTCTGCTTCACTGAACATGAATACCTTGCTTGATGGCATAGTCTCTTGTATGACCAGAAAGGATTTTAAATAAAAAAAAAAAAGAGGGTTTCTTTCCGACTTGCATGCAGCAAATGTGAGTTGTCATGTAGACTGCAAGACAGCATTCTTGTCTCTCTGATCTATAAAGTTTGCTGTTGCCAAGGTTGTGGTGTTACAAATACCATGCTGAATCTGTTGTTCAATATTTGCTGGAAATAAGCATGGAGTATTTGAAAGCATGAGAAAATGTGGGTTTTCTAGGAGAATGCTAATAATCAAAGGTGGCTGAAAAATTTAAAGGGAACATCATTAACTTGTCATATCCAGAATATTCATCTCTAACAGCATTCAAATCAAGTGCACTAAAATTATTCCATACAATTCCTGATGATACTGATGACATAGGTGAGGCTATTGAAAATGTAGTCATCTAAGGATACACAAGTTACACATTTGTAAGTAATTGATAATGAGTGACAATGTGAGCGGGGACACTAACAACAACAAAAAAGCATATTTTTTAAATGAATGATGAGGATATTGATGTGTCTATGGGAGATACTGCATTCCACAACAAAACGATGTGTTTGAAGCATTGACGTGGTGTGGTTGAAGTATGGTGGATATTTAATTTAAGTTCATTAGATGAAGATTATCTTGTGGGGCCAGAAGCGAAAGTGATGTGATTGAAAATGTTAAAGGAATCTGATGATATCTAAAAGTTCAAGGTAGTACATTATGGTAGAAGGAGGAGGGAAAGAAGCCGGGAAGGACATATTTCAGTTACATGTCATTGTATTCGTTCAAGTTGAGTGATGTCTTTAATAGTGTCAGGACGCCATAGTTGACAACAGTAAGTCAGTTGTGACCTCATTAGAGTGAGATATAATGACCTCTTGATGCTAACTGGAGCAGAATATGGAATGGTTTTTCTGACTAGGTATAGGGAACAATAATGCTTTTCCACAATGTTTAATTACACCTAAGTCTTTCTGTTGTGCCACAGCCTGCACTGGTTCATTTCCAAATTCGTAGGTTGGTTGATCGGTATACATATGGGGTGAGAGGCACATGCATGTGAGTACAATTGAAAGAGTTTAGTAATAAATTCCATGATCGACACCAAGAAGAGCATGGTTTGTCCTGCTAGAAATGAGCTTTAATGCCATTGGCAAACATAAACACAATTGAAAGAGAATAAAGAGAAGGGATGTCACTCAACATATTAAGAAAAGAAAGGGACCTAGGCCACTGCCTTGTGGAACAGAATGGACTGGTAGATTTATGGCCATCAATGTCTACATAATGATATCTATTCTGCCATAGCCAAAAAGGTCCAGTAATACCCATCAACTAGAGCTTATATTATAGTGTTTGGTTGTAAGAGTGCTGATCTTTTTTTTTTTGGCAAAACCAAATTGTGACTTTGAAATATTAGGGTAAATGAAATGAACTAACTTCTGTTAAGTAATAGATTCAAGCACTTATGTTGAATACACAAAAGAAAATTGGTCTATTAGTCTCTAGTGAAGGTTTGCCTTTCTTGAAAAGAGGTAAATTTTGTGTATTGTCCAGTCTGATTGCATGAAGTGAGAATGAAAGATAATTTAAGGAGATCAAATATAGCTTGTGTAAGAGTTAGCAGTAATTTAACAACTGTGGTGATATAGTGTCAAAGCCAGAAGCTTTTGTGGATTCAGTGTATATAAAGCCAGAAGCTTTTTGTGGATTCAGTGTATATAAAGCCTGGAACAAATCATCATTATTTAAATTGATTGCTCTCGAGCAAGTTCATATAACTTTAATGAATTATGAATGGATCTTCTTCATTCTAATAAAAACTCTAACAAATATCCTAGAATAAGTCAGTTTTGAGTTCCTTTCTCACATTCTCCTAACTTCAAACTGTCATGTTTTCCATGTTTTTCTTTTTCTTTTCTTTATTGAGTTATTGACATAGTACTGTTTGTGGATGCCTATAGATTAGCCAAACCTGGCTGCTTGGCGTTTTTCCTTTATGAGCTTGGTGAATCAAATTATAAATAATTAAGTACACAAAAAAACATCATATAATTGAAACCAAGTTCCTCAATTTGTTAACAAGTGAGTTGCAGAGTGATGCTGCAATCCTATAGCATAGGTGCCAACTTTCCAGAATCTATTTCAGGGACAAAAACCACACCCTGGCCACACCCAAATAGCACACCCACAATGACATAATTTTTAATGACATCATCTATGCAAAAGTTTAAAATAACAATACCGTATTTGTTCTAATTACAGCACCAAAAAATAATAATTCAAATTTGGAAATGGTCCATTATTGGAGCAAAACATAAATTATTGACATCGACTGGTTCTTAAAATAGGGTGGAGCTTAGCAATTAGGGCGAAGTTGACTTCTCGGTGACCGAGAGTCACACCTGTCGACGATTAAAACGTACAAGTGCAGAATGGCTTATTACTACAGTTCCTGAAGGCGTAATAACAAACAATCCTCGGCTGAGACATCCAACGGCCACTTGCCCGTCCTATTTAGCTAAGCACCAGAAAAAAATAATTCAAAAATGGGATTGGTTTATAAATAGAACGAAAAAAAATATATTGTCACCGGTTGGTTCTAAGATTTGAGCGGTGCTGTAATTGGGATGAATACGGTAGCTGTTCTTCTTCAACCTTTTGAACTTCTACCTATTCCTTGAAATTCTTCTACCCACTTTCTATCAAAGTGACACTGCCTTTTCAATTTCTGCTTTTTTGGTGGAGGAAGACCTTCTTCAGACATGACCAGTTCAAACTATTTGTATATGATGAGTAACTGAAGTCAAGTCAGTGATTGAAGTGTGATCGCATTATTGTTTTGTGCATGTCGTCATTATGACTCAGTGTATATCAGGCACATGCAAATAAAAGTGAGCTACAGCAATTTTGCTGTAGCAGCTAGCTTTAGCCTTTTACTTGGGGCATGTTTATAGTTAGTGTGGTTACTAGTAGCTTTGATTAGGTACAAATAACAGAGAGGTCAATAAAAACCCAGCTGCTTCTGTCCTTCTGTTCTAAATGAAATAGAAAATAAAGAATTTTCTTTTATAAGTTAGGATTATAGCACTACTTACTTACATATGAATCACTAAGAATATACTTCCAGCACTTAACTATCTAATTAATGTATAATTTAAGTAAACCTTAGCAAAAATATGATATAATATTTGGAGCAAATATTTTGTCATTGTTGTTGTTAATTTTTTTAGTATTGAGCTTGCTTATGAATTACTAAAAAAATAGATTGATAATTTTAGCCAGTAAGCCACAAGTAATTACACTAGTACTTTACCGGAAGCAATTTAGTCATGTGAATCCAAGTCAATTAAGCGCGCAAACATCAACGTTGCACGTGAAAAAGGGGCGGTAGCGCAGGTGCGCATTAATACTGTAACTATTAAAAGAAAGAAATTTAGTGAAGTTTATGGAGTTTTTCGGGCGCTGTACAGCTCATCTCGTCTGTTTTCAATATACCCCTTACTCTTTGTTGGTGGGAAGTCTGAGCAACACTAAATGCTTTCCCTAACCTGTCCAGCGACGTCGGAAGCTCGGTCGCAGCTATAACAGCTCAAGACCCACGCAGCAAAATGGAGCTCACTGCGTGGGTGGAAAGGACTAGGTCGGAGAGGGGGGCGGGGAAGGAGAGGTGACGACCCGTCTACGCGCATGGGCCAGGAAAGATTCCAGTTTCACCCGATACTTCCCATCCAAGGCTTCCATTCCAGGATCAGGAATCTTCCATACGCGGCAAATAATTTTTTTCAGTATCATCACCGGGTAAAGGCTTATGGGTCGATTTTTTATGGCAGAAATGGATAGACACCAGTTAGCTCTAGCTTATGACGCAGTTGTAAGCTCTGGCGTGCTCTAGAACTCATACGATACGTTCTATCGCAAATTAGATCCCGTTGCTATATTGTTACTAGGTGTACTAACTTATTAAGTGTGCACTATTTTTTGCCTTTAGGTATATGAACTGTGCATACTAACCACCCTTGGGGTATTGCTATTTTTGAGTTTTAGTTTAATAGAATAGGCCGATAAAGCAGGGAGCAGGTTATGTGAGGCTGGATATGCCAGGGTCTACTACTCTCTCATATCCACCTATATGGGACCAGCCCTATCATATAACTCTCCTGCTGCCGCTCTCATACCTCAGGAATTTACCATAGCTAGCTGCTTTACTGCTTACTGCAGAGCACCCCAGTAGAGTTAGATCTGGAGATAACAGCTGGCAGCTACAATGCTAAAGTAAACTTGCTAAAGTAAACTTGTGGGTGTGCTTCAATTGAATTTTAATCGAATTTTAATTTTGGGCCGGAAACACTGAAGAATTCGCTTGACACCGAAAATGCTGATAAACAAAGTTGCTAGTGGTAACTGGGCAGGCCTGGGTAACTGGGCAGGCCTGGGTAAAATAGAGGTTAATATTCTAGTTAACCGGTGTTAACATCGGCACTGGGAGCGACCGGGCCATGCAGATAGGAGTGGCCCAAATGCGGAAGGATAGTGGGAAAGGGACGACGATGTATATTTAAGTTGAGGCGCGAAGTCAAGGAACCACATGCTAGCAGTTTTCACAGACAAGCAGTGCCAGACCAGCAAACCCGTATAGTGGCAGCAGGGACAACAAATCTTGTTGTGTTATTAGTGAGCGAGCGAGACTTTTAAAGCGCATCACTAGCTGGAGTAAGATGGCGAGTGAGGAAGCTTCAGGTTCAGGGACAGCACCCATAGTGGCAGCGATGAATTTGGATCCAAAGACGCTGGACGCCATTATTGCGGGGGTGTTCGGAAAGATTCAGGAGGCTCAGAGAGAAAGCAGTGTGGGAGGTGAGACAGGGGCATAGGTTAGGGACAAGGGGGGAGGGGTCTCCTCAGCCAGCCCTTCTCCAGCCACGCGGCTGTGAACTTATGGGGAGCTAGTGAGGGGACCTTCCCCATAGGGTAGTCGTGTAGTATAGGGGTAGGCAGGGGGTGGGAGAGCTCGTGTGGGCAGGGAACAAGCAAGAGTATAGGCAGAGGAATGCGCTTCCCTCATAGGGGGTAGATGCTGGCGCACGAGAGGCAGGAGCACGTGTGCAAGTGTGTGCTCAGCAGAGGGGTTTGTGGAGGTCAATAGGCATGCGGGCCGTAGTGAGCGAAGGCCCGAGCAAACCAGCGAGACGTAGCAGCCTTAGGGAGTCTGGGGGGGGGGGGGGGGGGGGGGGGGGGGCAGGATGGAGTATGCTAGCATGGCATAAGAGTGATGAGCAGGGGCCGAGAGCAGTCAGGTCGCACTATCATGGCAAGAGTGACGCCGAGGCTGCAGGCAGCGTACTGCCAGCAGGTGGCAGGCTTCAGGGCGCACTATCATGGCAAGAGTGACGCCGAGGCAGCAGGCAGCGTACTGCCAGCAGGTGGCAGGCTGAGCAGGGTGGGAGCATGCAGCGAGATGCCAGCAGGTGGCAGGCGAGAACATGATGACAGGGGTCTCGTCGCGGGGCGGAAGGCTGAGAAGGTGAAGCAGGCATGGAACACGCTAGCATGGCAAGAGCATGCGGTTGGGAATAGCGGGAGCTGGACCGTGGGCAGAGAACAGTCAGCTGGCAGCGGGAAAGAGCACAGTAGCATGGAGCAGCAGGGGGGGGGGGGGCGCAAAGAGAGGAGCTCGGCATGGGGGCAAGTGCGAGTAGCCAATCGCCAGTAGAGGCACCGCTGTGCTGGGGGAGAGAAAGTAAGTAGGGGTAGAGGATGGGCATTTGCCCGGTGAAGGAAGGTGGGAAGGCTAGTGGGGGGGGGGGGGGGGTAGTATAAGTGGGCGAGGTGCGAGGGCAGTGCAAGCATGACTATCATTATTGTTGTTTGGTGGACAGGTGGCTTGGGTGTGCTACCAAGCAACAGTGAGCTGGCGAGCGGTGGGATCCGAGAGCTGGATGCGGAGGAGGAAGAGATTTGCTCAGCAAGCAGGGAGCCAAGTAGTGGGATGGTGCTTAGGCCAGGGCCCACGGGGGCCGACGGTGGGGGCAAAGCAAGGTCACCTATGGTCAACCTAGGAGCAGGCCTTCCCCCCATCTCCAAAAGACTAGTGGAGAGAATTCAGAGCAACGAATATGTAGACTTTGCTGAGCTACCCCCGGCGAAAGGCAAGGGCCGGCCGAACTCCCAGCTTGGGGATAACCAGATTGTGGTGGTGCAGGCGGCTGACCTGATGCAGTCCAGACGGGTGATCCCGGACCTGGCAACATGGCTGCAATGCTACGCCCTATATACAACTGTGCTCCTGGCCCACCAGCCGGGCAGGCTGGCGGATCTGATGGGCTATCAGGCGTCAATTGCGAAGGCCAGCAAGAAGTTTAAGTAGCCGTCGTGGGTGGTCTACGACCAGAACTTTCGCCAGGATGCAGCTGGCAACCCTGACTTACCGTGGGCCAAAGTGGACCCCAGCCTGTATGCCCAATGCTTCACGGGGCAGGAAGCATCGAGGGAGAGCTGGTGTAGCAAGTGCCAGGGCCTGGACCACCAGTCGGCCGAGTGCCCATATGCGGCAAGGAAGCGCCCATGGGGCGCAGGGCCAGGGGAGGCAAACCTACCCCAGGCAAGGAGTGGCAGCTGGAGTGGGCAAGAGGTATGCCTGAAGTATAATCGCTTCAATGGGGACTGCCGGCATGGCAAGGCATGCAGATACTTGCATGCGTGCAGCAGCTGCAGAGGCCCACACCCATTTGCGAAGTGCAAGGCGGGACCGAGCGGGCATTAACAGGACAGGTGAAGCCCTAGCAAGGCCGAGGGCAGAGACTGACATCGTAGATTAGCTGGGTGATTACTTACAATCGGTCACATCAGTGTTGTCATGCATTGTATTGGTCAAAAAAAAAAAAAAAAAAAAATCAAGAGAGGGAAGGCGGAATGCGCTGGCGTCGTCCAGCCGGGGGGGAGGGGCAGTAGGACGGCCTACCAGGGGAGGGAAGGCATGGGTGGGTAGGTCGGTGGGCGAGGGTGGGTAGACAGGGACAAGTGTTGGGATAGGCTGGCGGGTCAGAGGGGAGGGGGGGGGGCAAGGCGAGAGCCAATGGCTAGTGGCTAGCTGATCGCTGCCAAGCTCATGAGGTTGCGGGCGTGTTTGTGTCAATTGCAGATGCCAATGATGTACATCGCGTGGTACAAGGCAGGCAGGTGCAGGCGCTGGCGGAGTGTCCGGGGAGGGAAGGCCCGCTGTTGCCAGAGAACTTAACAAGAGTGACCACTCCATTGGACAGTGGCGTGTGGGCGCGGGAACTGGAAGGCCATCCCGACCAAGTGTTGGTCAGGGAGATCCTTCGCGGCATAAAGGAGGGCTTCAAGGTGGGCTATGACCACACTAGAGCCCCGCTGAGGACGCAGGGCACCAACATGCCATCGGCTACTGAGCACAGTAGCGTTGTGGAGGAATACTTGGCCGGGGAAGTAGAGGCAGGGATGGTGGCGCTGGCAGGCACCCCCCAGCAGGCAAAGGCGTTGGGCATTCACTGCAGCCCATTTGGTGTCATCCCCAAGAAGAGCAGGCCGGGCAAGTTCAAACTGATCCTGAACTTGTCGGCACCGGAGGGAGCCAGCGTGAACGACGGTATAAGCAAGGAGCTAGCCTCTCTTGTCTTACGTCTCGCTGGACGAGGTGACAGGTTTAGCGGCAAGGTTGGGGCGTGGGGCTCTGCTGGCGAAGATGGACATAAAGCAAGCCTACCGCCAGGTGTCTGTACACCCAGCCGACAGGCCCCTCTTGGGTATGCTATGGAAGGACAAGGTGTTTGTCGATACGACGCTCCCATTTGGCCTGAGGTCGGCCCCATTGCTGTTCACTGCACTAGCAGATGCGGCCCAGTGGGTGATGAAGAGGCATGGTACATCACACGTCTTCCACTATGTGGATGATTTTATTACCATGGGTGCAGATCTGGCGGAATGCACACGTAACAATGCAGTCATGCACGAGACCTGCGACAAGCTGGGCCTCCCGCCGGAACCAGCGAAGGACGAGGGTCCGGTAACGTGCATAACGTTCTTGGGCATCGACATTGACACGGTGGCGATGGAGCTCCGCCTGCCGGAGGACAAGCTTATACGGCTGACCTCTGACTTGGCTGTCTGGAGAGGCAGGAAAGCTTGCAGGAAGCGGGACCTCTTGTCCCTGATTGGAACGCTGTCGCACGCGTGCAAGGTCATCAGAGCTGGCAGGACCTTCATGAGGAGACTGATTGAGCTCTCAACGACGACAAAGAAACCAGAACACTTTGTGAGGCTGAGCAGGGAGGCGCGATCGGATATCGAGTGGTGGTGGCAGTTCAGCACAGGCTGGAATGGAGTGAGCGAACTTGAGCCCTGTGTGATTGTCATATTTTCCCTAATTGTTGTTGCAAGATATCATGATTAAAAAAAAAAAGAAAAAGAAAAAGAGGGTGGGAGCGGGGGGGGGGGGGGGGGGGGGGGGGGGGGGGGGGTAGATAAGCGGAGTAGATATAGAGTGGGTAGGATCGAGGGTGGTAGCGAGAAGAGGGGTGTGTGAGAGTACTATGGTTTGGGGGATGGAGGCTTTTATTTGGTACCAGCAGCTGGTGCAAATAAGAAGTAATTGGCCAGGCCGAGGGGCCAATGTAACCCCAAACAAACCACAACGACAAGCCCGACCTTCGGTACCACCCGGCACACACACAGCCCAGAGCAGTGGCGACTCCTGGATGCCCGGATCCAGAGGAAGCCACAGCAGCAGGAGCTAAACCAGTGCAACGTGTTAACGAGATCTAAAATAGTTAGAGCATGCGCTTAGGTACTGGTGGATTTAGTGCGCAAAGCCCTAGGGCCTACGGCCCTTGGGCTTCAGTGCACTAAATGCACCAGTACCCAAGCGCTTATGCTCTAACTATTACATATACCTGAACTGGGTGCCATATTTCAAGTATACTTAACGCGTATGATTTAGGTAAAGGGTTGCCGTAATAACTGCTCACAAACAAAAAAGTAGAGAGAGAGAGAGCTAGAGAGGTAGTGACACGCCGCAGTCCGTCTGTTGTTGACAATGAAACCTAGTCAGCCTGGAGTGCGACAAGAACGAGGTTTTAGCAGCCGCAAGGGAACTTCAACTTTACAAAAAATAGCTCAAAAGAAGGAGCAACTTCGAAACTATCCTAGAGTGAAGAAGGTTGAAAGAATAGCCACACATCTTCATTGTGAGGTAATTTTTGATTTTACATAGGTTCAGAGCTATGTACCTTTAGCAGACCATTCATTCTTACTAATACTAATGTGTTAATGATAATTAAAGGTTTCTGAAGAATTCAGAACAAGATTAATTTATTCATCTCATTTTTGACACACTGCCAAGGGAGGGAAGTGGAGGAAGAAATTTTACTATCAAACATTGTATGCATAACTCTTATGTTACAAGCATGGAGTTACTGAAAATGACAGGCTAGGTCAAATATAGTAGTAAAGTATTCGTCCTTTGCCTCATCTTTTGGGATGAAATTTGAGCGTTGGATTTACCCAGTAATGGTCAACCAGTCAATTATATAACATCTACAACTGCATCTATGCTGTCAGTAGTCTGTGGGTGTTCCTAGGAGTTGTCTCTACCTACTTACAATTGATGTGTCCTCATGTCACATTGTAAAATTCACTCATAATGTAGCTGAATGAATGTATTTGGGGGGGAGGGTGGGGGGGGGGGGGGGGGGGTAGCTGAATGAATGTATTTGGGGGGGGGGGGGGGGGGGGGGGGGGGGGGGGGGGGGGGGGGGGGGGGGGGGGGGGAATGCTTGATGCTTGAGGGATAGCCTCCCGAGCATAGGATTGGAGTATAGTCCCCTGAGAAACAAGGAGGAGCTTGTGGGGATAGGTGCCCATACTATAGCCGGAGTATTGACAAAGAGTTTGATTGGGTCTCGAAAAAAATACCACACAAAATTTATGAATTAGCTTCCTAAGAAGAAAACAAAATTTGTCACGTTACCTGATGGCTTGGAAGTTGAGCTTACTGGATTGTGGCTGTGTTATGACAATATTCATTTGTCTGTGGACAATAAGGCTGTAATTATGGAATGGTCAGGAGTAGTTTCGCGTAGCCAGACCCTTTACCAACCGTAACCGCTACGCGGGGAAGGAAAGGGTCTGGGAACATACAATACAACGACTTGTTCAGCAGCACCCCAAAAAGAGTGCTCCAATTATCACATTCCAACGCTTGTGGTAACCAATGATGTCATGACCACGTCGGAGTAGCAGGTTTCCTATTCATGCTCGTACGTTTATTGCTTGCCAGGAGTGCTTATAAATCGCTTACGAAAAACAACTTCACCAGTTTAATGAAGTTGAGCAACGTTTTCACCCGCCCAGATGTGATGTTGATGTCACACAGTATACCGCAAGCTTGCTGGAATGCGATAATTGAGCACCCTTTTGGGGTGCCGCTGAACAAGTCGTTGTATTGTATGTTCCCAGACCCTTTCCTTCCCCGCGTAGCGGTTATGGTTGGTAAAGGGTCTGGCTACGCGAGACTAGGTGAGGAGTTGACAGACAAGCATATTGATACAACTTTAACATAACCACTTCACTACTTGTGCGTGGTTAGGAAAAGGGTCCGGTGGGCGCACACGTGAGTGAGACAAAACACTCAATGGTGCGTGTAATGTATAGTATTAGTTTTAAATCCGTCAATAGCATTTCAGATGGCAAAATGTAAATCCTGTCAATATTTCTGGCTATAAGGTATTTGTGTGTACTGGAAACACGAAAGGCAGAGTTCTATCTTGAAAATTTTGTTGATTGGAAGAAGTTCGGGCCAGTCCATTGCCCTCTACTACTAAGTTACAATATATATCTATATTTTAAATCATTGAGAGTACACTGTAATTAGCATGCTAGGATCGGTTTCCAGCAGTTTGTATGTTTAATATATGAATAACTTGGTCTGCTTTTTGCATGTACATGTGCATCTGTGTGTAATGGAAGCACTTAAGTCATTCAGACTTTTAACTTCACCATGCATATATGTGCTTGCTTTTTTTTCATAACCCAGCCTAATATGAATATTATAATATGAATATAATGAGTGTCTCAGAGTCAATTTTAAGCACTCATTTACTTGACTTAGGTAAAAAGTCACCCAGTGTGCATAAAACTGGTATATAGTAGTGATGTTTATTTTACAAATAGTTTTCCTGTTATAAATTGTCAATATTAACATATTTTCAAGATATAATGCAATAATTTATCTTTTTCACATATATATATAGTTCCAAGAGGAAGATGGATTATCATGCCAGTGTCGTGGTTGGAAACCTAACATTTCTTCAGGTGATGGTCAGCCTCTTCCAACACTACATGATAATTGCCGTAATTGTCAGCATTCTTTAGAGGTTCATGTTCGACCTGTGAAAGATTTTGAGGATGATGCAGTTGATCGAGTTTTGTTGATTGTGTATGACATGGACAATATTCTTCTTCAAATGAAGAATGAACGCGATGATCAGGATTTACGTAATACATATGCATTTCTCTTCAATTTCTTACAAAAAAACATGTTACAGCCGAAGTTGCCTTCATTAGTTGGAGATAAGCTGGGGACCCCTCCTTTTGAGTCTGTATCAATTGCTAAGGTAATTACAGTGTTGTACTAACTTTAGAGAAAGGTGTTGACATTTAACTAACCTCTAAGATATTAATACTATTTTGTTGTTGTTTATATGAAGAAAATGCCAGATGAGTTATCTTGAGTGTGTTTTAGCTTCAGCTTTAGTCTGTGAGCTTTGAGAGTTATGTACGTATTTTAGCTGTTCGACATGTTATTTATGGTAGTTTTGTTGTTGTTTGTTGTTGTCATTATTATTATTATTATTTGGAATGGGGAGTAGGGGTTTGCACATGGAAGTGGAATATGCTAGCAGGATATTAATTTTGACATAAGTACTCTAAATCTCGTGGTGCGGAACACATCATGAATTCATTTTGCCCTTCCAGTAAACCAATTGCTTTAAATTTGGGGTTAGGAGAGACCCTTTCAAAACTTTTCTTTCAGAAAGTTTACATTAGTGCTAGGTGATAGTATTGATATTTGCACTATCACTATCAAGATAGTTGATGAACTATCACAAGGTGATAGTTACTATCACTGTATCTTGATATTACCTAGCTTAAAAATGGTCACGGGAGCCTAGCACTCAGGGGGGGGCCTCAGTGTAGTAAGACTGCCACTAGCTCTGGCTTCAGCTGGTTGTGTAGTTGGGAGACACTTTGCTGCATGGCAACACCCCCAGCTGAGTTACTCCCTCAGGAAGGGTCAAAAAGTGCCGTCTGGAGCTACTTTGGCTTCCCTGCCCAGGATAATTGCCCTGGTAGCTTACTATCCGATATGTCCACTATCACGATATTTATCAAGCTAGCTATAGAGATAGTGATAGTGCCACTATCACCCAGCACTACTTTACATACCTTCTGCATGTTGTTTATGACTTTTTGGTCAATTTTGCTTGACTAACAAAAAAAACAATTGTCATAATATCTCTTTTTTTTGTTTTTTTTTTGTTTTTTTTGTTGTACAGTAGGAGTCAAAAAAAAGTTTCGAATTCCGTTCCATAGAACGGCCGTCGCAAAATTAAAAAAAACAGGGGGAAACGGTACGCCATTTGTTAAAAAACGGCCGTTCCGTTCGACCGTGTTACCGTTTTAATCTTTCTCGTTCACCGTAAAAGCTCGTATAAAATTTTAACTTGCTTCAATAAAGTTGCAGACTGAGGTTCCGACGGGCACAGAGCTATAACGAGGTCCGCACTTCGTAGATCTTCTGTTAGCTACTGATGGACCTCCAGTAGTAAAAAATCTAAGCCCAAGAAGGCCCTAACAGCGAGAAAACGTCGATACTGTGCGGTGGTCGAACTAACAATTCTCCGCGAGACAACTTCGAATAGGACGGCTTCAATTTTTTTTAACCCGAAAAGCTCCGCCTCTGGAGCCTGTAAACAAAAAATCGGAACGTTTTATTGGATAAACGATTTTTTATATTTCTTTGAGCGAGACATACAGTGAACGAGAAAGATTAAAATGGTAACGCGGTCGAATGAAACGGCCGTTTTTCAACAAACGGCGTACCGTTTTTCCCCCGTTTTTTTAATTTTGCGACGGCCGTTCTACGGAACGGAATTCGAAACTTTTTTTTGACTCCTACTGACGAATGTGCTGCGCCATTCAGAGTCGGTGATTGGGTTCTTGTTTCATATGATTCAGAGCAGTTTCCAGGAGAAATAACACATAATAAACCCCAAAATTGACAAAGTACATGTAAATGTGATGCATTGATGTGACACCAGCAATGCATGGAAACGGCCAAAATTTACTACGAGCGGAAGAACATTGCTCATACTACTATTAACCCCCAAAAGTGGCTGGAAACAGGGGACAGTTTTCTTTTAAAGCATTGTAGTTTTTTTTAATTTTTGATTGTGTTTTACTTAAAAATATTGATTTGATAAAATTTATTTATAGCCTCATTTAAACATTTAAAAATATTTCTCAATTATGAATGTTTTCAATGTGGTAAATTAACAAAAGCCTTATGTATAAATGTTTAAAAAAAATACTAGAATAAACCCATGTCTCCATGCCAAATCACAGACCTTTCAACATTTACATGCTTGGTCTCAATTTAAGCAACTCTGTGATTACGTCCGTCACACTACTTTGAAACCATTTTAATTCTTAGTGCCTGAATCATACTTTTTGTATTCTACATCAGTGAATACTAGTAAAACTTATCACACTTAGTTATAAATTCACTCTATATGTTTTGCACTACACATTCGAGACAAATATAATTTGAGGACTGTATGTCCGTCACCACAGAATTGCCCTTCAATAGTACGTTGTACATCTTATGCAATTGAATATAACTGTGTCAATTACAAACAGTAGAGCTATTACCATATAGATATAGTATATACTAAATGGAATTCATATTCTATATTTTCTATGAGAATAGCTTAAATGGAAACTCTTGAGAATGGCAAAAGTTCCCTTATTTCCCCCTTCTATGATATTGCTTTAAGAATAGAAGCAAGAAATCACTGTAAAGGTTTACTTGAAGATGGTACATCTGCTGCTCTTGAAAATGCTTTCTCTTTTTTTTGACCTCACTGTTGGGTGGTGTGCACAAGGGAAGTGACTTGAGTAGGTTGCAGCTTATTTTGCTATAACTTGCTTCTTACACAGCTTGAACCTAGGAGAATTCTTGTCATGAGGAGTTCCATGGCCATCAGGGGAAGAGAACTTTTTAGCATCAGCCATTGTTTACACTTGACCAACTTATCATGCTTGAAAGGTCAAGAACAAATATGTTCTTGTAATTTTTTACTGGGTTCTGCTATTTGGACGAGTGAAGTGAGCCCCCTCACTGACTAATCTCAATTGAGATTTTGGTGTATTTATAGATGTGTATGTATGTATATATGGAGAACTTCAAAGTAGGTCTATGTATATCCACCCCCGGAGGCTACTTTAACATTAGTGTGGGCACATGAAGTTTAGGACAAAAGACTGAAATAATGCCAGGAAAAAAAATGGCAAAGAAATACAGAGAGGAGAGACATTTGCAGTTAGGTCTTACAAACTTAGTGGAGTTAATTTTCAATTCTATTGGTGGCGATGGTTGGCGAGCGAGCGAGACACTATTAGGGGTGAACAATTGAAAATCGGGTATATGTTATATAATATGTATATTTGGTATGTATGCCCCTTAAACGCGCGTGCGGGTTCCCCTTTTTCTCCCCAAAACGCGACTTTTTAGGCTACCCCTTAGCTTGTTCTGGTACTACAGGATCAAGTAAGGCTAACTTCAACTATAGACTTTAAATTATACGATAATTTCGAAGAATTACTCTTTTTTTTTTTTTCGGATCCGAAAAAGCTGCGCAAATGGTTACTATAGAATTGAAACCCTTTACCAGACGTAATTTTTTTATACTCGGCCGTTTCTTAGTAGCGGAGTGATTTTTGTCGGGATCTACTGGTCATTTGGACAACTGTCAGAAAAAGCTACTGTTCATTCAAGTAAGAATGTAATTTCTTGTTTGTTAGATAAAAGTAATAGTCAGCTGTATATTCGTACTTTAGGTGTAAAACAGAGCCTGTTTTCAAGAGCTACTGGTACTTCACTTAGCAAGATCAGCTAAATTATAGTACTGCAGAAGTTACCATTACTCCAGCAATTTGAAGTACTTGTAGTAGTTAGCTACAATAAATTCTTAATGGTTATATACTTGTAACTTTAAAATGAGATAGTAGTATAGGATCAAAAGCAAGAGCAGTAAAATGTAACATAGCTGTGTCATTATTTTTTAGAAATCACTCGTCTTCTTCAAGTCACAAAGCTGGGGCAAGTGGTTGCTATGATATTGAAACCCTTTACCAGACCTATTTTATAATATGTGGCCGTTAATGTTTTTTTTTTTCAGAGTCTAAGTGCTTATGTCCAAAAAAAATTTTGTATCTGATATCTGAGTGCTTGTTATGAGAGCCACTGGTAATACTAAATACTAGAAGTTACTATTTCTCGGTAAAACTGAGATTACTCATCTTGTATGTTTTCAACATATTTTTTTGTAGCTGAGTCCAGTGCTTGTTCATTAATTACTAACAATTCATATACTAAGAACTAAACAAAAATTAATTATGTTACAATACTGTAGTTTTTTGCAACCTAACTAGGCACGCTCGCTCGCTATTTGAGCTCAAGCACACCACTAGTTTATATATATGTTTGGACGTACGCAAGGCATTTTTGTACTTTGACCCTCGCGTTTTTGTGTTAGTTCTGTGGTCGATCCCGTCCCAAACTTCACTAAACAGAATGCTCTGGTTTATCGATCAGTACCCGTATCACCCTAGAAATTGAATTTTTTACCGTTTTTGAATTATTTTGCGGGTGCTGTTAAAACGTGAAAACTTACGGGACTTCCATTTCTATTCGAGTTAGTGGCGGTGGTAAGTCAATGCGCTCTTTGTCTTGGTTATAAGCCGTACGCAACAGTATTTACTTGAAAATGCACTAGACTAACTGCGAATGTAAGTCTCATGTAGGTGTGTGTCCAGTTGTGTAGGTAAGTCTCATGTAGGTGTATGTCCAGTTGTGTGTCAAAACTTTGTGCGTTACAGCCACTACTTAGCTAAAGAATATCACAAGGAAAACGGTTAAATTATGTGTATTGTTTTGTTGTTGTTTTTTCCCTTCAATTCAAACAGTTGCAGCGAGTTGTTACTATAGCACTGAAATCCCTTTACCGTGTATGCGTAATAAAAAAACTCGACCTTATTTTAAGTAACTTCAGTGTTAGAAGTCAAAATCATTTGTACAAAAATAGTGTAGTCTTTAGGCTCGCTTGCCATTTGTGCTCAAGCACATCACTAGTGTTATTCATAGTGCTAGAGCCTAATTACCTCCACCAACTTTTGAGTGGAACTAGAACCGCTGCGTCAATGGCAGTGTTCCAGACCTTTTCCGCCACCCGCTTAGCGGGTAATGGGTGGAAAGGGTCTGGCTACGTGAGACTAGTAAGTGATCTTTGTACAATGCTATTTGTCATAACTATATGCCGAATGTAACGGAATTGTTCACACTTGAAAATCCATTGTGTACCCATAACACTAGTATCCCACAGTTTCCCCCTCCCCCTTCCCCCCATTTTTTTCTTTCTTCCGATTCCAAAGCATGTACAATGTATCTTGAAAGGACATTGCTGATGACAACAGGGTCAGCACATTTGTAAAAGTCTTCTGGAACTTCAAAGTTGGAAATGCTATTTTCCTGTAGCTGTGTGTTGCAGTGCGAACTGCTGGGTGAATGGACTACTACAATGTATGATTAATTCATTGAGTAGTTACCATCTTGTTGCGAGATCAATGATTATCCCTCAAGTTTAGGATTTAACTTGTATATATAATGGTTGCTTGTCAGCTACACCCTCAATAAATGATAATGTGTACACAATGATACGTTTGTGTGTCAGTAAATGATGACAATGGTAACTGATGACAGTGTGTGTATCATGAACAATTTATGGACTGATCAGAGTTGGTAAAGCATAGTCATGATTGGGGGGGCGGGGGGAAGAAAAAAACTACCTTGTGGCTCAAAGCTGCGACTGTTGATAGTGAAGTGCGCACACAAGCCGTTAAACTGTTGTGACCTAATTGCTTCGAGTATTTTGAAGTGTTTTATTCACCTATTGTATCCTAAACTGAACACTGAGTCTCTGCTCACATAAGGGGTATAAGAGAGGCAGAGAAACAGGAGAATGCAAGGGTTAATAAATATAGAAGCAGTTGAGAAAGAGCTGTGTGATGTAACTACTTCAATGAAGAAGTGAAAGGAAAAAACACAGGAAAGGCAGATATACTGGGAAGCAGGAGAGGTAGACAGGAGAAGGGAATGAGTTGGAAAGAGGAATAAGAAAAACGGGGCCGGGATGGCTGAAGAATTAAAGAGAGGAAGAGAGGGACACCATGGATAGAACTATCACATGCTACTGCACTCCTAGTTTGCACTAAAGTTACTACGTCAGGCGCCATTGTGTGGTATCCTCTCAAAGGAGTCTCTAGACATAATTTGTGTAGGTATTACTCAGTGGAAAATCAATGGATTAAAAAGGATAGATAAATTTAAGGCTGACTAGCTTGATAGTTTTATTTACACTATGGCAACTCACACATTTATCGCTTGATAATAGCTATTGGGATCAGGACTGTAATTTATCAATACCATGAGTTAATAACTATAGCATAATCAAGGTTTCTTTTATGGAGGCAATAACTTGCCCCTCCCCCTTCCCAAAATTCTAGACTTTCCCCCTTGGGTGAAATGCTGAAGAAACCGTGATGCCTTTTTTTTTCCTCCTGAATATTTTGGGCCAGTATTGTTTCTTGTACTAAGCCAAAAAGTGAAAGTAATCCCCTTTCTTCTTTCCCCCACATACATATGTATATCCCTCTACCTCTGTTCTTAACCCTTTTGATGCCAACTTCTTCACTTCAGGCGACTTTAGAATTCAATTTTAATTATTACATTTTTGTGTTTGCTCTTTTGTTAACAATCTTCACCCCCTATAATCCAAGGAAATTTAATTGTTTACCCCTTGAAATTAGGCCGTCTCTAATCATCTGAATGTTGTAGGACGCAGTTAGGTCTTACTAACTTACTGAGTTCATTTTCTAGAAGTAGTGGCGGTGGTACTTTATATTGGTTATGCACTTGTCTTAGCTGTTCTTAATAAAACCCATTGCCCCACATGTCCAGTCACCAAGAGAATGTAATATAAGTCATATTGGTATACCCTGTGAGCAAGAGTGTGTGTGTGTGTGTGCTTAGCTAAAAACATTTTGAATTTGAAACAAACAAATACATTCACTGCTTTTTTTATTTTTATTTATTTTTATTTTTATAAATGCTTGTTTTCTGTCCTTCAAAGTTGAGGCGAGTGGTTACTATGACACTGAAACCCTTTCCCATACACAATTCAAACTTGGCCTTGTTTTAGTATGTAGTTCAATGTTTTTTGTCAGGAGCTGCTGATAATTTAGATAGTCAGAATTATCTTTAAAAATGTTTTAAATTAGTGCACACTAGCTCTCTTGCCATTTGCTGGAACACATCACTAGTTTATTTTAGTCATATGACATCCTTTTTACACATTTTCTAGTTGGAAATTCTATAGCAACCAACACCCAATATTTAGATATTTTATATTTACTTTACTACTTCATATTTGATGTATCTAGGCAGTTACCAACTTTGTTATGTACAAATTTGGAAGTTTGAAACAATCCGAGTGGCAAATGAAGTATGATCTGGCGAAAATGTTTCTTTATTGCTTCAATCATTGGAAACTAGAGACACCATCTGTTCACAGCAGCAGTACACCATCTGATGATTTAAAGCTCTACAAAGAGAATTATTCCAGGTAACTATTAGTGACTACACATATGAGTTTTAGTTCAATATGCACACATTCCATAGCATTCTTTAAGTACATTAGCTGTGCACTGCATTCATATCCAGGGATTCATTCAGGATTTGTTTTTAGATGGACCAAATCTTGAGTTTGTTGTTTTGCGTGCTAAGAATTAACAACCACAAAACATAAACCATTGTCAAAGTGGGCGTTTCTTTTTTATTTATTTATTTTTTCTTCAAATGAAGTGTCCTGAAGACAGAACAAGATTATGAAATATGTCACTTGGAGCTTCTAGATGTATTGAAAGAAATATAATGTTCTTCAGCCGTCACTGTTTTTTGTTTTTTAGTTTTTTTTTGTTCTTTTACTAAGTGATGAAGTGTCATATATTTTTTCTTACTAATTGGTGGGGCCATGGCAAACCTAGAATCTGAAACAGTCTGATGAACAGAACTGGCATGGGTGATGGGAGTTGCCATTGGAGATTTCAAACTGAACTCACAAATTTAGTCCAGTAGAACTGCCCTTTTCCGGACCTCTAAGATAGTTTACCTTAGTAGGGTTAAGAGTACATGACCACTGCATGAACAGCTGTTTAGTTAAGAATTGCTGAAACTGAGTCTTTACAGCCTAAATTATTTATTAGAGCCTTAGCAAAACTAATCTTGTTATTCTATACTACATGTGTGTATTACAATGTATTTTTTTAATGTTTGTAATTATATAATTAACCCTTAGTGCAACCCCCCCTATCATCACATCGTAGTCACATGAACTAATATTTTTTTTGGCTGCCTGTGGCAGTTTTTCTTTATGCTGTAAAGTTAACAGAGTGTGGGAAGTGAAGTTTCACGTTGAAAATTGTATACAGGGAGTCTCTCTGTCCTATTTAGCTTCTCTGGACACATTGTTTACATGTACTGTTTTAATTAATTGATACCCGATTAAAATATCCAATACCTAAATTTTTCTTTTGGTCTTAGATGATTTTGTAATAGCTAGTACATATAGTAGCACTGAGGGTTCACACCTTTGGTGCTTCATTAAATTAGTAATTCTTTGGGGATTGGGGGATTTTGTCTTCTGAATTCCTTCCATTCTATAAAACGCTGTCAATCTTTCAGTGAAATGAAAAAGATAGCAGATATTCTTGAATATTTAATGAAATTAGCAGTGGAATGTTTGGCTTTGAAGAAATACATAACATTATTAAAAGGTAAATAAACAGTTGCACTTTAAAGAAGTAAGCATTGTTGGTTTCTTTATTATTTTATATATCCATCCACATAGCAGGTGCTGTCAAATTTTCTGTTTCAATTAAAGGAAAATCTTTAAGCTCGGAGGAGAATATAAAAAATAATAGGGGACAAAAAAGTTAACCAGCTAGATGGAAAATGTCAAATATAGTATAGACTAGAGCGTAAGTTTAAGGAAGAAGCTTTAGCTGGGATGGGTTGAATGGGACTTTTCCATGCATGTGTGCAGGCGTTATTTAGAGATTAATCTAGGGGGTGAGATTTAGAGTGCTATATATCAAAGGGAGCACCACTTTTGTGCATAATTAATGAGATGAAGGAGGAAATTAGCGGGAAAGGGGTGGTTGAGAACATTTTAATTTTATTTCTTTTGTTATGATTGGTTTAGCTCATTTAGTATAAAGTCATCAGAGCAACTAATGAAAGCATGCAAATTTGAAGTCACTGTACTACACAGGACTTGTTTTAATAGAGAACCAAGATGTATAGTTGGTGATTGATTCAACAAAGAAATGATCAATCCATGTTTCACGGGGTTAATAGTGGTCAAAGTAGCTGCATTGTAATCTACTCAATATCAAGTTGATACAAAGGTTATCCTACACTCAATGAGGGAGTAGAAGGATTGTGTAGTCATGAAAATGGCGCAGTACAAATGTGCATTAAGCATTAGCTTTGATAAAAGAATTGCCGGTAGTCTTGGCCCGAGCTGCTCATGAGAACTATCTTTCAATCCACCATGTTGTGTCTGCACTGGGAGCTGAACTGTGTCCAGCACATACATGTACGTACCCTTATTGGGTGTGTCACAAATGTTTACTTGTATTTCATAGGAAGAATAATATGGCTTGTATGTCAATCTGTGACTCCAGAATAATCAGCACTAGGAATCTAGATATCGTGATAATGAAGAGCCTTGCCTTACAACTGAGGTTGTCCTCAGGCTAGGGTTCCTTATACTGTTCTCAAGTTTGCAGATAGTGGATTTAAGAAATTTGAGAGCATACAGGTTTATTAACAATAAATTGGTAGTACTGAAATTACTGCAATAGTCAATGCAGCACCTTTTATTAAGCCCCATTGAAACCAGTTGAAGATTATTCAGGACTTTGACTGATTGTAGATTTATACGTATACTATTACTTCTACACAGCCAGCATGGCAACAGCGTGAGACTATTGTGTGCATGAACCAAACTGTAATAGGAATTGCTTATGCAGCATATATCATCTATATTGGTCCATGCATTGGATATAAGTTTATACATACTTTGTGGGCTTATTCTTGGTACGTGTATTAATTAAATAAATTTCAAGACTAAGATTTTCAGTTATATTTTCACCTGAGAAAGATCGAGCAACCTCAATCGAAACGTGATTTAAAATCAAAACGGACGTGAGTGGTTCATTAACTTAGTCTTGAAATTAGCTGTACCACGTCAAGAATGACTCTTTGAAATCATATAAATAAATTTTGTTTGATTAAGATGATTTGTAACATGGTAAGGCTCAGAGCCCCTTACACTTTAAGTAAATCTCCAAAATAGTCCAAAATGGATTAGTATTTTTTTGCACGTAGTAAAATCTTTACTTTAGAGTAATATATTTCTGTAGGCTGTAGTCATTAGTAGACATTTTGTGGTTGTGACATCTTTTGTGTTGTTTCCAGGTGGGTCTGTTTTTGTCATGTGCCAGTGTTTTGTGAAAGTTTCCAGAAGTATGATACAACACTTATATTTGGTCGACAATTTTTGAGCTCCGTGTTTCATGTTTTGAGGCAGCAGTTAATGGAAAGATTTACAGCCGAGCAAGACAAAATGCTACCAGAAAAAAGAACATTGGTGATAAAGCACTTCCCTAAGTAAGAGTTTTGTTTGGAATTGATAGTCTGTTTGGATTTATAGTGTTTTTATGAATAGTAGTGCCATCATTACACTTTTTTTTACTACTCTAGTGAAATAGAATATTTACTTTTCAAGTGCTATACACTAATCATCCATATTATAAAGCAATTTTTGACAGAATATGTAATAGTTAAACCAAGGTTTCAAGGAGTTATTGCTTATAATCGCATGATCCCGAGGGTGGTAATCTAGCGATAATTCCGAAAGTTGCCATTGTTTAACTATTTTATTCCATAGTTACCATTTTGAGCCATGTAAGACGACAAAAACAGAAAAATATTGTTGTTTTGAGGGGAAAAAGTATGTCCAGTTAATGCAGCAAGGGTAACCCTGAAATAGCAACAAATACATTTTGTTCCATTTTCTCTGCCTTCAAATAAAAACTGGTGATAGAGCGATGATATTCTGTGAGGTTTACAAGACAAGACTGTTTACTCTAATAATTCTCCTTGTCGCTCGACTTTAAGACGGGGATGTAATGAACATTCACAAAGAAAGCTTCGTACAAGTAAAAAAGAAATAGTTTTAAAAAATATCCATGGTAAAAGTCGGTTGCACCTTTCCAATTGGTCGGTATAGGAATTAAACTATCCTCAGGTCTTTAGCCTTCAGTTATGTAATTCCCATATGTACCTACCTCCATGTCGTGGTGTAACCTATACTAATCCATGGCTGTTACCACAGCAACTAAGGTATAAGTTTTGTAATAGTGATAGTGACAAACAATTGATACTTATCTATAGTTGTTCTCAGTACTTCAAATAGTTTATACTGGCTAACTCTTTGTCAATCTCATTCATTATTTTTTACTTAATTACCATGCTACTAACCATGTGTCAGTTGGTATATACCATTTTTTTCAGTTCTTATAGGTTAACATTCACATTGAGTGTCTTTATAGTATTCCAAGAAATATGTGTATATGTTCATAGTCAGCTTTGTGAAACTGATTCTTAGGCCTACCGTAAAATTTAGATAATATTAAATGGAATGTAAGCACAGTACACCGTTGAACTGGACAACCCTAATTTCAGGCACATGATTTCAATGCTTATGACTATTTAAATCTGGTGTGGGTGCACAGATAGTCAAAACCACTGGGTAATGCGCTGCCACCAGTTTCTGTGCTTTTCTTCACTTGCCCCTTGAGCAAGACTCTTAGAATACATGACCACAAAGGAATCCAAAACAAAGGAATCCAAAACAAAGAAATTGCGGGATGAGTAGAACATAACCTTGAATGAGTGCATAGTACTACAAATTTACTTTTACACAATCAACACTAACCTGAATACAGCAATATATCTACACTTTATTTACAAGCAACATGAATACTGCAAGGCAGTTCTATTTTGGTGTAAAGTGTAGGCATGTGCCTACATCTGGTAAAAAAAAAATTTCATAAAAGTAAGTGCTATTTAGAGAAGACAAACTTTTTAAGTGCCACGGGTTGGACTAAAATTAGCTCTTATTTTATATACAATTCTTGTCAACTGGTACTTTTTATAGACTACAACTGGTAGCACTTAACTTCTAACAGAACCAGAGATACATAGCGGGCTAATTGGTAGTGTATAATTGTCGGTGGATGAGTTTTACAATTGTTTGAGACAATTTTAATTAGACAAAAAATGATTAAAGCTATTAGTCAAAAAATTGCAACAACACACCACCACCAAAGGAATTATTATGTTTTAAATTCCTTATGAACTCATTGTTTCCAATTATTGCATTATTTTAAAAGTCATAATAAATTAATTGCTATTTTTTTTGTACATGTAGGTTTTTGAGTCTTCTTGAACAAGAGATTTATAATCCTTCTTCACCAATTTGGCGTGAAGACTTTAACCAAACACCTGAAGCTTTGGGAATTCCATCACCAGCTGGTTCATTTGTTACACCAACTCCTTCACCAGCAGCAGGGCCAGCATCTAATTGCAGTAGAATTGGTAAAATAATATTGATTTTTGAATTAAAACCAAAAAAATTGTGGTGATAATGATTATCATGATCTTAAAAATTGTAATTACCCTACATATAAATTTAAATGTGGTCTCGTTGTGGCTGTTGAGATTATTTTTTTAATAGGCTAATTTCACTCATTTTTGCATCCTTGTCCCTGTTTTTTGTTGTTGTTGTTGTTGTTTTGTTTTAACTTTTGTTTAAAGCTATATTTACTTTTTTTAATCATTTTTGTTAGTTTCAGCTAATTCTTATCCACAAGAAAAAATTAACGGAAAAAATTGTCTTTGCCCTGTCAATTCCCCTGCTCTATTAAAACTTTGAAAACATTGAAGGTGCATCATCTCCATTCTTTTTGAGCTCTGTAAAATGATTTGGTGGGTTAATTGGCTAGTGTGTTGTGCATTTGCTGAGTAATGTCACATTGCATAACTCCCGTATTATAGACATCTTTACAGAATAACAGAATAACCTTTTATTTTTCCAACTTTTAATTTTTATGGGTTACCTTTTTGTTTCTAAAATATAATATAATATTGCTGAGGCATTAGTAGTAGCACAGTTGCATATATGAAGAACTCTCTTAACAAATAGTATTTAATTAGCAGCTCTTTGAATTTTACGAATACTTGACCAAGCAGAGTTAACTTGTACATGTGTATTACTTCTTCTAAATAATAATAAAGTATGCAACTAGTCATGTGCTTGTGCACAAGTGACGAGCAAGACAGCCTACATAGTTATTATTCGAAAATGGTTACATATTTTTTGATACCTTTGCTTTAAAAATTAATATTGAAAAATTGCAGTTCATATCTGAAACAAATTTTCTGCTAGAAAAGGGTTATTGAATAATCATTTATGATTTATTTTTTTCTAAAGTTAATGACGTACAGTAGCTCCTATTTATCATCACGATATTAAATGACATCATAATAGTATAATAGTTTATTTTGAGAAGTACAAATTGACAATTTATTTTCCCGGAATTACAAAATTTGTATTAATTCTGTCATGATATATAGTTCCTGTAAACTGGTCAGGTGTTTTGAAGGGAAAGGATTATCAATGTCATGGCAACCATTTGCTGCGCCTTAATGTGGTACAAATGCTGAAATGCTGTATTTTTAGAAGAAAAGGTAACACACGTTTCTAAAGATACCAATCAGCCCCTAATAGTGTCTCACTTTGTCACGTAATCACGTGAGCAATAATTTTTTGGCAGATTTTGGTACTTTTGCTTTATGATGAGAATTTAACCGAATGCTTGAATAGAAGTTTTGCGTTGAAACTAGCGATGAGTGTCCCTGGCATGTTTAGTTTCTCTAATGAATATAGCGTTTACATTTCAATGCACAGTTATATTAATACCTGATTAGTTTGACAAAGATTTAGTAGCTAGCTAGTGTATACTAGCGCTGAGGGTTCGCACCTTTGGCACACATCAGCTAAAGCAGCTGCTAGTAAATTCCAATTAATGTGATAACATGAACCTCTTCTTGATGCACCGATATCACACTTAGGAGTAACTAAGCCTGCTACTACATTAGCTACACAATTCAGTTTCGTCTAATAAGCAATTAATATAATAAAACTATCATAGAGTGGGAGAACTACAAACAATATCTTGCCCACAACAACAAAAAATTACAATCAGTGATCACGAACTCAAAGAATTAACTACTTCTGAGATGATTAATACTGTGTACTCAAATCTCAAGGCGCTTGCGCTATCTGCCTCACAATGAATGTTATCGCATCTGTTGAAAGAAGTTTTTCACATATGAGATGTAATCAAGGTATGGCTGCGGTAAAGGCGGTTTGAGTTCAGCTTTTCTCACTTGATGAGAATATCTGCAGTATCTCCTGAGCAATTGTCTGACAAGACTTGTAGGACCACTTCTTGGTGTTTAGAACAGAAAACTTAGAAAAATATCTATGTAGTCACATGAATTTGTGACTTTTTTATTTATATTGTTTTTACTGATTTAGTAAATTGATTTAACTTTACAGCTTTACCACTAAATACCCAAACTCCAAGGGGGTGAGGGGGAAAACCATCCCCTGAAATAAACCCTGCAAGAGCAATATTTTCTTTAAAAAAAAAAAGGATAAAATTTTTTAAATCCTTAGTTTTAGGACATTAATGATCCTAAAATAGGTGTCAACAGGCTGTTAAAACAGTTGTGGAGTTTCTGTTGACATGACTGCTCAATAGTGACTGCTTTCCTTGGCAATGCAAACACAGTTTCACTCAAGTTTGAATAGCTGTAAGTAAATATATAACTTCTAGAATTATCTGCTGACATGTAAATAATAGTCAAGAATAAGTGTATATTACTGACTAAAAAGCTACAACAAAAAATTAAAATGCGAAGTCATTAACAAAGCCCTAAATTTCTACCAAGTCCAAGGCTATACCCATTATAATGGCAGTGAAGTTGAAACATAGCTTGCTGAATGAAAGTAATGCATTTCAGCACATACTTATAAGCTGTGATGCGGTGCATACAATTGTTGAAAAATAAACCGGTCAAACATTTAAGTCTGTTTTAAGGCTATGTATGAAAGCTTTAGTATGTCAAAATTATTACGCTATTACAGGTACACCTATAATATATGAGTAATAGCACGGGTAACCGTGCTATTCGGGATTAATAGCACGAGTAACGTGATTGAAATAGTATGAGGTGATGAGGTGAAGCCGAGTGCTATTTCAATTGCTTTACAAGTGCTATTGAACCCTAATAGCACAGGTTAGCCGTGCTATCACTCGCTAATAGTAGGCCAGCTTTTAAAAAGTCATTTGCAATTGTAGCTATATTATATTGTTCACTCACTATCTCCTTATTTCAGGATTAGCTTCCACTGGAACTTTCTTTTCAACGTGCGGCTCCTCCTAATCTGTTGTAAAACATTCCGTCTAATACGGGTAGAGGTTCTGTGGTAAAGAAGGACATCATGTCTCCAACTAAAAACTACTCGAACTGTACGTTTCCAAGGTTAACACTGCACGCGTGCGCACTTACCCGTACTATTTCACTTAACTACCGAGGTATTTCACTCAGTTTCCACTTAGTTACTGAGGTTTTTCAATTAGTTACGTGCTATTTCACTTTCCCCGTGCGATATCAATGGAACAGCGATTTTTCCCATACATTTTTGAATGGGCAACTTACGCGCCGTACTATTAATATATATGTATTTATAGCAGACATCAAATCAACGTTCCAGTTTTTGCATTGTAGTAGTGACATAGTATCGTTAAACCGTTACCGAAGTTTACTCGTATATTTTGTCAAGAGTGCAAACATACTACTGCCATACAGGATGTACTAACTGTTGTACCATTACCTCATAGATTAAGGTACAATGAATTGGCTGCGTTTTGGAATCTGAGGCCTCAAGTGGTGATGCCCGAGTACAGCAAGGATGCTATGTACTTGAGGCTAAAGAATCCTAAATGTTTCTGATTCACGACATCTAAATATAACTGAATGTAGCGATGGCTAAAGTAACAAACAAAAGTAAAGAGTTTGCTCACCATTATAATTAACTACATAAGTGGCACTCAATAAATCAATGATACATGTATATATATATATAGTATATCTTTATACTGGTTACTGTTAATTAATAAGTGGAAGTCAGCAATTGATAATTTGTCACTCTTCTAGTTCTGGTACTGTTAGTGTATTGTATACATGTATTGTTTTCAACTTATGGTGTAGGTCTGGATTATCCTACTCCTAGTTCAGTTAGAAATCGTGAAGTTGCAGTACCATCTCCTTCAGCTATTAACAGTTTCATGTCCTCTCCTAGTCATATCCCTTTCACTTCTCCTAATATTGTGTAAGTTTATAAGACCAATTACATTAAAAAAAAAAGAAGATATTCCACGAAGTACACTTTTATGTTAATGAATGTGATTGTTACATGTGAGCAATCTAATTGGTCCGTTGTGTGAGTATAATCATGCTTTGTGGCTTTAAGAAATCAAGTAAATTGGATGCCTGTTGTTATGCTGGGCCATTTTGTATTTAAGTTATCAATTGAGAATTAAACTTAAAGTCTCTTCAGGGGTTACCGAGATCAATTTACCTAGTAATCACTATTTCTTGTTTACATCTACCTATTTTTGGAAATTAACTTGATCATTCGAACTAGTTAATAGTGGCACAAGGTTACTATTGGGTACTGTATTTTAGAGTGTCTTGTCTTGGAAATCATTCATAGAGAAAATTTTGAGGATTATCTGGGAGTGACTGCAATCAAGCAGAAATAAAACCTTACTTTCACCAACTCATTATTTGGTGCATATTCATGTACCAATACAAGTTATAATAAAAGTGTTGGCATATTCTTAGAATGCTCTATAATTTAAAACAATGACATGTATTGTCACAAGTGCATTCTTTCTGCTCTTGTGAATGATGGATATTTACTAGTGCCATGAAGAAAAAAAATATTTTGCAGAACAAAATGAGGTACAAATATTACTCCGCTCCTAAAGTAAAGTCCTTATATAATCCCTCTATTCTCTGTACATTTCGTATCTTCCATGTTGTATATTGTCACAAGTTTAGGTTTCGGCTCCTGTGGGCATTACATGTAATTGCCCTTTAAAATATTTAATTATAACTACAGACAACTGAGAACAAACTATTTAGATACAGGTAGTGGTATGCTCTCAAATATATATATCACTGTATTTCATTAATGTTTCAGTGACTCCACAGATGAGTCTCCATCAGCTAATATTTCACCCAAGCATGGTTCAGCAAAAAATACTCAAGCTACTGACACTAAACCAATTTTCCAAAAACCCAAAATAGAAGGTGAGTTTTCTTTTTTATAAACCCACAGTAGAACCCTTGGTAACCTGAACACTAAGGGCTGATTAGTGAGCAGGTGAGATTATCGAATATATAGATTTTGAGGTTTTGATATTGAAATATTTTTATGAATCATAATAATTATTATGACTATAAGCGAAGTTATATTGCACGGGCTTAAAACGAAGTCATCCATTAAAGTTTACTTTATTAGCCTGTGTAAAATAGATTAGTATGCTTGAGCTTTGGTTTTGTGAGCAGCAATAATTGTTCTAAAATTTTCAAAGAAACAACTTGAGTAACACAGATCGGCTGTAAAAGGGTTAGCCAAACTACAATATTTCAAAGTGTGAGTGTGGTTTTAAGGGGTAGGGGTCAATTTGGCAGCTTTGTTCTAATTATCAGGTATTTTGGATTACTATAATTTAAAATAATCTATTTTATGCATATTTGACTCATTTACTTTCATCATACTGTACTATGGGTATTGTTAATCTTTTTTTTTTTTTTTTTTTTTTTTTTTTTTTTTTTTTTTTTTTTTTTTTTTTTTTTTTTTTTTCCTCACCTGTGGTAATCTTCTAAATTGGGTAAGTTTTTAAAACATCATGGTCACACCCTAATGATGATGATTGGGGGGACAACAACTATTATTTAATGTTTTTGGTGTTGTTTTTTTTCTTCTTTTTTTTTTTGTTTGTTTGTTTGTTTGTTTTACTTTTAGTTAAAATACAAATAGATATTGTCAACAGTTACAATATTAGTGTTTACCTGTGATACATAACTTTTGGATATTTTAAGATCTTTTATGCCCTACAGTATATACAGGTCTATGTTTAATGTCTACATAATACAGGGCTACATTTTTGTTACGCGTGTTACAGTACAATGTTTACTATAATTAACTCAGGGAATTGTACACATATAGCATTATGGAAATAAAGTATGTATACTATGTATTGGTTAATGTATATTTGCCTATCAACACACAAAATAAATTATTATGGAGGAATTCTGCAAAACTGCTGGGCATTAAATAATTATTTGATGAGTCAGGTCCAAAACCAAGCATTTAGCTAGTTTGTCTTGTTTGAGAGTTAGGCTGCTGTTTGAGTTTATATAGAGAGATATTGGTGTTTTTAAGCTGTTATAAGCACCAGTTACATTTTTTCCCCAATATTGTTGATTGTGGAATGTTTTTTCTTTAATAGCCCCCCCCCCCTCCCTACAGTATATATTTACAGCCTCATACTAGTTAAAAATAAATTAATTAAAAAATATAAGTAAATATTAAATAAACTAGGCGCCTGTGACCAAATTGAATGGAGAAAAAGCTAGACAAGCACTACCTACCTACTGCACTTGAACAATTTATGCATATTAATAGTAGTACATACATGTAAGTAGTATTGATTATCTATCATAACTGGCTACATTGTAGTTTATTTTTTGTTGTTGTTTTCTATGTCATCTTCGCTCAAGAGTATAATATTTTGATGTGATTTTAATATGTGACTTACTTTTAATTGAGATTTATAAGAATGTTAACCGTAGTATTTAGTTTAATAATTCAGTATAATATGTATGATTTCTGTAGGACAAGATGTTATGGATGTGGCCAAGGACATTGTTGCAACAATCACAGATCCACATACTATGGTTGGACCTGAGGTAATTTAGGGATCATCGTCAACTTTGGTGAATTAAATCCTTTGTAAACTTATGAAACAGTTATTATTTCAGCAAGAGAGTACATTATTGTTGTGGTTGTTGCTGGTAATGCTGTTGTTTAAAATTGAGCTAGGCTGAGAGATACACTATCAGAGGTATACAAATTGAAGCCTACAATACATGTGGAGATATGATGTAGCCGGGAAAGTGTGATGTTTGAGATTAATGGTACGAGTAGCTTGAGCAATTTTAAACGAGGCATAACTGAGTGAGATTTCTCCTTCCCTTTTTAGAATTTTGGCTTAGTTTTTGATAAAAATGAAAGAAAAGGCGGACTACTGTGAGTGTTGCTATATGGCCATGCCCATTCAATCCTTTAGCTGCTATTTAGAATCACGCATGCTCACATGAGCATACAAATTTTACCGCGCCCGATTCAGATTTGTTATGTGCGTTCTATAGCTCCAATGCTTTTTTTTGTCTGGTGTTGGGAAGTCTCTGCTGCTAGAGGTATGCTTCTTTCATCAACTGTAAGGTGTATGCCAGCTCTCAAAAAAAAGTATGCTGTAAGTGTTCTTGTAGCGTGCATGTCAGAAAGTCGAAATGTTCTTGTGGCTATTTTGTCTACCAAACCAAGGTTAATACTAAAGCCAGATAATGCCATGAAGTCCTCAGAAAGTCGTAAAAACCGAATGACTGAGTATCAAGCTCATAAAACAGCTTTAGAAAGTATGGATCAGTCCCAAGTGTGTTTAAGGGCTGGTTTTTAATATTCTTGCCTATAAAAAAAAAAGTTCCTGAGATGCAAGCAGGACAATTTTTAAATGCCCTAGCTAGACAAGTTAAAATTTATATTCATAAATAGAATAAAACTATTACTGTTATACATGTAAGCTGATAATTTAAGAACTTGGTTATTCAATAATAGTGACTTCTTTTGCAAATTATTGTATTTTTTAACTAAAGCTGAGGGTTTGCACTTAGCTAGTGCTCCAGTTGTTTCAGCTTTCCACTGCTGTGGTATTTCAAAATGATACTATACTTTTTATATTAAAATGACTAGGCTATGGCAATATATATATATATATATATATATATCAGGGTTTCATTTAGGGGGGGGGGCGAAAGGGGGCATTTGCCCCCCTTGGATTCTAAGTGCCTCCCCTTGGATTCTAAGGGTCCCCTTTGGTATCGCTCCCCTTCCCTCCTTTCATGACCTAATATTTATGAAATGTAAATCAAATATAAGACAAATAACATTCATACAGCAATTCTTCTAGGCTTTTTGTTCCAATGGCAATAAAGTCTGCATCTGAAAGAGTCTCTGGTGTTTCTATGGCAAGTTTCATCAAAAAGGATAGTTGTGATGGTCCAATTCGATTTCTAATTCGTGTTTTGATTAGTTTCATTTTGGAGAAACTCCTTTCCACTGAAGCAGTGCTAACAGGAATGGAAAGATAAATATTTGCCAGAGCTAATATTTGTAAAAATTCTTGTAGCATATCACTTGTGGTAAGATCCACCAACTGCAGGTACAGATTTTTTTTTGGGTTGCTTATATGTAGCTACGAAGTTTTCCATTCTGTTTTGATTTCAGGCTCCTTTAATGTATTCCTCCCCACCAACACTCTTTGCAGGCAGCTCTGCACCATAGTGAGCTAACAATAGATCTATGAAGTTCTCCCCATATGTATGCAAGTCAGAAGAGTCAGCAGCAGGCATTTTCTTTGGATCGAAGATACTAAATGAGGAGACAACATCTTGTGAAACAAACCTGCTTGATATGTTTGCCTTCAGCATCCTGACACAGGGTTTTGCCACTTGGTCTTGGAATGTGGCAATGCTTTCTGTGGTTATCTTGATATCAGTAATTTCTTCAATCTCCTCCTTTGCATCCATCAGCTCTAATACCCAGTTAGCAGTAGTTAATCCTGCAGCTCGTACCTTGAAAACACCTTAGTTCACTGCCAGCCCTCTCATGCCCCGGCAGTGAACCATTATTCCCACATACAAATGCCAATTAATGTTACCACCATTATTATGTACACCTACTTACCTTGTCATCCCTCCCCAGCTGCTCTCTCATGGCCGCAGCTCTAGTAGCTGAGTCTTTTGGCTCAGGTGGAGCCGGAAACCCCGCCCCCCAATCAGCTTGGGCTGACTGGGGTGTAATTAACGGGGCGGGGCAAGCCCCTTTAATTCCGGCACCCACGTTTTCACGGTAAACAGGAAAACTGCTTACCGGAGGTTAAAATTAAAAGAAATAAAAGATGCCCCCCCCCCCCTTACTAATTCCTCTTTCAGTCAGGTAAGGTGTGGGTGGGTGGGAAAATCTTTCGTTCCGCAACTTTTCTCTTCCCCGCTCGTATATTCTAATTATTCACCTCCCACACGTGGGGAGCCCTGTGCGCATACCCCGCCAGACACTCCCCTCCTACCTAACCAACCGTTGCTGGTACTCCGCCTGGTATTAACCCCGCCTAGTCTGCTACTAAGCTGTCATTAATCCTGCAGCTCGTACCTTGAAAACACCTTAGTTCACTGCCAGCCCTCTCATGCCCCGGCAGTGAACCATTATTCCCACATACAAATGCCAATTAATGTTACCACCATTATTATGTACACCTACTTACCTTGTCATCCCTCCCCAGCTGCTCTCCCATGGCCGCAGCTCTAGTAGCTGAGTCTTTTGGCTCAGGTGGAGCCGGAAACCCCGCCCCCAATCAGCTTGGGCTGACTGGGGTGTAATTAACGGGGCGGGGCAAGCCCCTTTAATTCCGCCAATGGAGGCACGACCACCCGCCCCAGGCCAAGACCAAGACAGAGAAGGGGGGGAGAGAGACCCCAATAGTATAATTACGAAATAATAAACAACAACTACACTAACTGTAACAAGAATGTGATACACAAACAACAGCGTGTATTACCAACAGCAACAGCCACCCATTCCAGTACACTTGTGAGTTCAACAAAATCTTGCTGTATACGATGCAAGCTGTGCCCTTGGAATCTTTATGTATTCCAAGTACGCGAGACTTTTCCACCGTCCCAAGGTCCTAACTGTGGAGTCCTTCAGGCCCCTAGCTGCCGCCGTAGTGGCTGCACCAATGCGGAAACTGTGTCAGAGTATTGACCTGGCTCAACGCCTGCTTCTTCCAGTGCCACCTTGACTGCAGTAACCAGGCGCTGTCTGGTTAGAGGCTTGCCATCAATGAATCTGAAAAGAGATCCAGTACTTTTGCCTCGCACCACCAAGTAAGCCAACATGGCAGCCACTGGACAGAGATCGGATGCCACTCTGCCAATAAAAATAGAAATCCCTTGTCGGAAAGGGTCTGTCTTCGAGGCTTTAATGCGAACTTCTATTCTTGAAGGGTGGGCAAGATCATCGACCAACACATCTCCCCATGACAAGTGACCAGAGGCATCGTAGCCATCGTCCGATGGCACTGTCAGTTCCCCGATCCGCATAAAGCCGAAAAATGCCAGGCAGCATGCCGCCCAAAGCATGACCACATCTGCCTCGTGTGCATTAGGGTTCCACACTCCTTCGATCTTGCGAAGCAAGTCAGGTGTAATAGGCCTACACTCACGCTTTGACACCCCTGCCATGCCTTCAGCACCCTTCACACCCCGCAAGACGTAGTGTAACCTATGCAAGCCAGCCGTGAATGGATCCCCGTAGCCCTCCGAGATATGAAGGTGACGCACTCCTGCCATATACGACTTAATTGTCCTGTGGCGGAGACCATCCATTGCCAACGAGGCAGCGAAATGGCAGAGTGTGTCTTCATCCGCTGGCTTTGGAGCTCGGCCGGCCGTAGCGCATATTCCCATGATTCTTCTCACCCCACAAGCATAAAGTTTATGTGTAGATTCGGCCAAGCCCATCATATAGAACCTCTGAACAGGGTCACCCAGTCCACTTTGGTCTAATCCGGGGTGTCTCTGACCAGGCACTGGAGGAGTCCCACCGGGATGTGGGTGGCCTCTGCCGCTGACTCCGGCACCAGCTGCTGCAATAAAAGGAGAGAATCCCTAGATAACGCATCAGCTGCGCCATTGTCGACACCAGGGATGTGCTGACAGACTAATGTCACGTCCCATCGTGCCAAGAAAACAATAAACACCACATCAGGTGCATTGCCCTGTCCATTTTACTTTTGCCGGAGTAATGATTGCAACTACCGCCATGTTGTCGCATCTGCAAGACACCGTTGCACCCTTCCAGAAGGCGCCCCCACACGGCCACTGCCATAACAATCGGCAGTAGCTCCTTCACCGTAATATGAATCTCTGACCAGCTATCAGGAAACTTGAGTTGGAACCAGAGACCTATGCATTGTATAGGCCCCGCAACCCCATGCACCTGACACATCAGTAGTGAGCACCACTTGTGGCTCGCCCTTAACCACGCTGGACATCGGGCAAGTGCCATCCCACACAGGCAAAAAACAGTTCCACCATTTAAGGTCTGACCGGAAGCCTGCATTCAGCCGCACCCTGTGGTGCAGTGCTCTCGCCCCGGCTGAAAGGTCAAACATTTGCCGGAGGAAGGACCGGCCCGGTTTAATAACCAGACACGCATGCTGTAAGTACCCAATCAGTGACAGCAACTCCCTCTTGGTGCAAGACTTCTTTGACTCCCAATCCCGAATCATGGTACACAGGCATTCCAGCTTTTCCCGGGGAAGGCTTATCGTCAATGAGGCCGTATCCAACTCTATCCCCAGGAAAGTCAATTTGGTGGCAGGGCCCTCAGTCTTTGCCGGGGCTATCGGCACACCCAACCCCTTGCACCGGGCGAGTGCCCTTTCTAAGGACACCCCACACTGACATGAGTCTGGTGCTCCAAATAGTAAGAAATCATCCAGGTAGTGGATGCACATCACCTGGTCAGTGTTAGCCAAGATCCACAACAGACCATCGGCAATGGCATTATACAGCTTCAGTGCTGATCGGAGGCCAAAGGGGGAGCACCTTATCTACGTAGGTGCGGCCCCACCACTGCATACCCAAGAGGTGCCGGTCATCAGGATGGACCGGCACTGACCTGAATGCCTGATACGTCAAACTTCGCTAGATTCGCCCCCTGCCCCAACTCCAGGACCTTGTGACAGGCAAAATCCACTGATGTATACTTCAGACTGCATAACCCTGGGTCAATTCCATCATTGACGATATTCCCAGCAGGAAATGAAAGGTCCACGATTAACCTCCTCCACTTCCCCGATGCATGGCCTCTCGGGACCAGCCCAAAACGGTTCACATGGACCAGTTTTGCGGGAGAAGGATCAACAGGTCCAAGTACCCTTACTCTCCATTGCAACCACTGCTACTGGCACATGCCACGTATACTAACAAACTTTTTTTTTTTTTTTTAATTAATTAATTAATTTATTTTTTTATAATCAACATAATAAGAATGAACCACAAGCGAACTCATCGCACAACAAAGTTCCACACAAAATAGCCACAGAATGTCCCTGGACAACGATCAGTTAAGGCCACGACGACCCTCCTCCTCAGGAGGCGCTTCAAACGCAGGAGGGCAAAACCTCCTAGCATGATCCCCAACCGGGCACAGCAGTGGGAGAAACGGCACGGCACCGCCGCACAAGGCCTGCCGTCATTCCATGCGAAGCAGGCCTGTACCCTCCTTTTCCTCTGCCTCTGAGGAACCAAAGGCCCGGGCGCTGGAGCGACTCAGAGCTCTCTACCATGGCTTGCATAAGCAGGCACTGGTTCAGCAAGAAATCAGCCTGCTCCATGGACGAGTAGCTGTGCCTCAGCGACACGTCGTAGCTCCTCCACCAACCTGACGTAGCCCTATTCTGGCAGGACATCACAGTGGCCAGGTGACCCCATAGAGCCACCGCCTTCTCCGGATAGGAGCGGCTCACCACCCCTGCGTACTGGGCAAAGCTGGCCACCCAAGCATCCCGATCAGCAATGGGTCGGACCGACTTGACCTTCGATGGTTTCTCCTCGCCTTCCGTGGACCTTCAGAATTCTGCCCGGAGAGCGTCCTGGGACAACTCCCCCATATCCACAAATTCCCCGGACAGAATCCGCTTCACCAGCCTGGCTGGGACAGTAGGCAGGGTAACACCCATTTAAAATGTTTGGGCTTCTCCCTCCGCTGCCTTTGCTGCCACCTCTGCAGCCTTTGCTGCCCCCTCCGCTTGGTGACTGGACAGAACCACGCCCTCTGACTTCGAGCCATCTGCTGACTTCGGTAGGCCCAGCGCCACCACAGCATGGTCATCGACAGTACCCAGGCCTGTATGCACACAACAATCATGCCATCAGCACACAGTCCCAATACCAGGCCTACGCTCCTCCGAGCCAAAGTGTGGGCCACATACCCCGCCTCTCCCTAGGTGCTGCTAAGTGAGCCACACGCTCACAGCACTATACCTAACTACCATGGGGAGCCGCATGTCATGTAAGTCACTGCTATCAAGTGAGCCACATGCACACAACACAGCACTTCAACCACTATATAAGGCCCCACACCCTTCAGGACCCTGCCGCTAAGTGAGCCACATGCAATACTTCATATACCATGTAGGGCCACACCCCCTTCCAGTCACTGCTTTAAGTCGGCCACATGTCCATAACACAAAACTTCATAATATGTAGGGTAACACCCCCATGAGTCAGTACTGTTAAGTGAGCCACAAGCTCGTAAAACAATACATCATATACTCGTATACTATGTAGGGCCACACGCCCTTTAAGTCACTACTGTTAAGTGAGCCACATGCTCACAACACAATACTTCATATACTATGTAGGACCACACGCCCTTTAAGTCACTACTGTTAAGTGAGCCACATGCTCACAACACAATACTTCATATACTATGTAGGGCCACACGCCCTTTAAGTCACTACTGTTAAGTGAGCCACATGCTCACAACACAATACTTCATATACTATGTAGGGCCACACGCCCTTAAGTCACTACATGCTCACAACACAATACTTCATATACTATGTAGGGCCACACGCCCTTTGAGTCACTACTGTTAAGTGAGCCACATGCTCACAACACAATACTTCATATACTATGTAGGGCCACACGCCCTTTAAGTCACTACTGTTAAGTGAGCCACATGCTCACAACACAATACTTCATATACTATGTAGGGCCACACGCCCTTTGAGTCACTACTGTTAAGTGAGCCACATGCTCACAACACAATACTTCATATACTATGTAGGGCCACACGCCCTTTAAGTCACTACTGTTAAGTGAGCCACATGCTCACAACACAATACTTCATATACTATGTAGGGCCACACGCCCTTTAAGTCACTACTGTTAAGTGAGCCACATGCTCACAACACAATACTTCATATACTATGTAGGGCCACACGCCCTTTGAGTCACTACTGTTAAGTGAGCCACATGCTCACATCACAATACACATGCTGACACTGTTTCGTAGGCCCCTTTTATTTTATTTATTTATTTGTTTATTTTTTTTTTTCCTTCCTATTTCAGTACACCACCTACCTACTACCACTAGTGAAAAGTATTGGCAGACAGTAAGTATATATAAAAGATAAAAGAGTAAAACTACCATCATCTCAATCCGTGGCTCCACCATGGCCAGCCAGGCATACAACAATAAATAGAGCAAAAATAAAACACCTAATAGGCTATTTTAACAAACATACCCCCCACTGCGCCACTGCTAGAGCTGCTGCTTCCCAGACCACTGCTGGAGTCACCACCAACGCCAGACTTCCCACCAGTGCCACTATCGCAGCTGCTTCTGGCCACCAGTGTGCCCTGAGCGCCTCCTCCACCAGCGCTTTGACCCTGCTCTCAAAGTCACAAGCGTCAATTGCCCCGAGGCAACTGAGGAAGTACCAGAAGTGGAAGCACCAGTACCAGCAGCAGAGGGCTCACACACTCTCCTTTTCTTGAAAATGGGCTCTTTTTCCATGATCACAATCTTAAAATCTTTCGTTCCGCAACTTTTCTCTTCCCCGCTCGTATATTCTAATTATTCACCTCCCACACGTGGGGAGCCCTGTGCGCATACCCCGCCAGACACTCCCCTCCTACCTAACCAACCGTTGCTGGTACTCCGCCTGGTATTAACCCCGCCTAGTCTGCTACTAAGCTGTCAGTAACACAGCATCAAGTGCATTGAGAGTGGCATCAACAAGAGGGGCAATAGCTGTCAAGTCTATTCTCTCAGTCTGAAGAGCTCTGCTCAACTTGGCTACTTGTGGCAGAACATAATCATGGAGGTACATAGCCACTAAAGTTGAGGGCCTGCATAAGGCTCTACTGATACCTAGAGCTTCAGGTTCATGGGACTGCTCATAGATATTGTTTAGAGCATTCACAATTGCACTGTAGCTGGCTTTGGCTGCCTTCACACAGCGTTCATGGGACAGTCACCGAGTATCTGATGGTTTGACAACCTTCAGCTCAGGTAAATCAAGCACTTGCTGTACTGCTCTGAGACTCTCAGCTCGCTTTGGTGAATAGTGGAAAAAATTTCCAGAGAGTGGTGAGTGTAATATATACATGTTTTATCCCATTGGTAGCATTAGCCGCTTGAACACAGGCGAGCTGAAGCAAATGGCAATGACAGTGTACAAAAACTGCATGAGGTGAATACTTTTCTTCAAAAGACTGCACACCATTGTGTTTCCCAGAGAAAGTAGCTGCCCCATCAAATCCCATAACCACAAGTTTGCTAACCTCCGTTCATGAATCCAAAAAGTGCAGAATAAATAGTATTTGCATCAGTAGCCTTCAATGGCACTATATCCAAGAAATGCTCAACGGGTTGCCCATCCATGTTCACCCAGTGGGAAAAATTTGAAAGCTCTTCTGTGGTTGTCATATCAGTGCACTCATCTGCCATTATGCTGTAATGAGATGCTTGACGAAGGTGCTTCAGCAAACATTCTTCAGCCCATAACCCTACCGCCTCGACAAATTCAACAACAGCTACTTTAGATGTGTAGGTTGCATTCAATTTAGTTCTTTCAAGTTCAAGTCTTCTGCACCACAACTTATGATCAGATCAATAAGTTCATCAAAATTTGTGGTGTGGGGAATGTGGCGACGAGCTAGAAAATGGGTGCAATGAATAAGAGCTTTAATGACCATTCTGTTTTTCGATTTTTCCTCATCATTAATTTGTTGGAGTTGTTGAATGACTGACCCTTCTTGTAGAGCTCTAGCTGCAGCCACCTCTGCTTCACATGATAGGAGGTGAACATCACTCTTTGCATGAATTCTCATTTTCTCAATTGCTTTCTTCCAGTTTGTGAAAGGCTTTGAGATCCATGTTCCTCCTGTTCTTTGAAGAGAAATTCCTCTCCTTCTGCAAACTTTGCAAAAAGCTCCTTGGAAAAATTCATCAAACATAAGCCAATTAAAACTCTCTTCCCATTTCTTGTTGCATCTTAGACTACTTGTAATAGTTTTCTTGCTTTTCTCACGAGCAGTTAATTTTCCTTTCCCATGCTTGTCGTGGACTATTGATCTCTTCTTAGCCGGACTTGGCTCCAAATACTCTATAGCAGATTGGTTGCCATCAATTTTATCTTCTGTGTCACTGCTGCTACTTGAATAGTCAGGTGTCTTAGAAGAGCTAGCACCACGAAAGAAAGAGCGAATATCCATTTGAGACTACTGATTGTACCTGAGTGACCTAAGTGACAGGGTTGTAAGAACTGTCGATTGAACACGGGACTTGATAGTGCACTGAGAATAGCTAGATAGCTAATCCAAAACCAACTTAGACTTTGACACTTTTCCTTTTTGAAAAAAATGAACAACTGAGCAAAAACTTGTGAGAATATATAGAGAGAAAACACAGCAGGGGAGTAAATAACAAGAACAGTTCCAGTGAAAGGAGGGAGGGAGGTGTTAAGTGGTCTTTATGGATGCACATTAGCAAAATATACAAGAGGGAAAAGAGAAAGAGGTGACAAGAGCTGTTGCTAAGCATAGCTATGAGTGTTAATGTTCACCTGTGATGGCTTTCTGGAAGCCTGAACAGCTACCTTAGGCAGGAACTTGTTCTTGTTAGATATGCTTATAATATAATATATTATTGTATTATTATTATTTATTTTTTTAAATGTAGAACTCTGAATCCTGCTGCATGGCATTACACAAGAAGATTTGTACATGACCACACTTGTAATTTGACTGTAAGCTTGACCATGAAGTGTTAACCAGTGGCACAGCAATTTTACATGCATGAAATGCGAGAGTATGTGTGTTTGTGTGTGTGTGTGTGTGGCAGGGTTGTGGCAATTACAGGAGTAAAGTAATCAATTACAATTACAATTACTTAAAATTTTTGCTTCTCAATTACAATTTCAATTACCAATTACACCTTTAAGAACTAATTACAACAAATCTGTTAGCAATTACATCACATCGCCTCCTCAGGATAAGTGGTCATGTAATAGGGCCCACAAAGTTTGTAATTTTGTTTTAATTCATCAATTCTTCTTAAAAGAGAAAAGTTATTTCTATCTACATTTAAAATTATAAAAACTGAGAATTCAGTTTCTTGCTAGCAGCCATGTGCTTTAGAACTGACCCTTTACCAAAGTGGTCTTTGACCCCAACTACTTGCCAATTACAGGTATGCAATTACAATTACAATTACTGCAGATGGTGTAATGATTACAGCTAATTACAATTACCAATTACAATTACCACAACACTGGTGTGGGGGGGGGGGGGGGGGGGGGGGGGGGGGATAGATACACTTTTTACACCAATGCACTAGAGTTATAATTTTTGGGATGTATCCCTCCCATCCACATTAACCTTACTTTCATGCATCACAGATAAAAAGAACTTACTGACATTTAGAAAATTACATAACACTATTGAGATGTGAATAAAAATCAGGCCCCCCCCCCTTTAATTTTTAAATATCTAATTTGTCCCCCCCCTCCCTTGCCAGAAGTGAAACATTGTATATATATATATATATTTCATCCAAGCTAGATAACTTCACAATGTTATTTTTAGGTACTTGACCTTGAGATAAGCTTGTCAGTTTTCTGAGTTTTTACAGCTACCTTATCTCTAGTGTAGCCTAACCTACAAGGGTTAGAGCAGCTGCTAAAAATATCAGCTGGGGTGTGGGGAGCCCCTAAAGAGTTTTACTTTACACCATGAGTTAACTAACCCTAATACAAACTACTGCAGTGAAGATATCTACATGGAATAAACCATTTATTATACTCATCTGAGTGATATGGCAAGATATTTCGCTATGGACTATTACCAGTGAATGGGTTAAAGCATATATATAGATAATATATTATATATATATATTTATTGCAGCTTTGATATTTTTACTTGAATATTTCCGCATCACGCGAGCGTTCTGTATTCTCCCATATTGTACGGTTTATATTGTACGCTCCTTGTAGCGCGCGCGTAGCGAGTAAAATCAATGAAAATTGTATTGTAAATGGTTGAGAAAAATTTCAAAGAAGCAATAAATCACTTATCACACTCGTCGTACAATATGGGAATGATATTTTACTCTCACGCCACATTTTCACTCGCCTTTGGCTCGTGAAAATATTTTGCGTGCTCGTAAAATATTTTCCCATATTGTACTCTGACTCGTGCTATAAGTATTATATATATATATATATATACAATCAAACCTCATTTCTTTTGTCATTGAAGCTATGGCACCTTAATCAACCAGGCAGGTTTTCCGGAGTATTAAAATGCTCTCTGCTTGGAAAGATTTTTCAATTCATAACTATTGTGCAATGTATACATCCTTCTTATTGTTTGACTATCTCATTCACTATGTGTGCAGAAGCTTGTCACTAGTTGTTGTTGTTGTTTTTTTGTTTGTTTTTTTGCTTTGTTTTTGTTTTGTTTTTTGTTGTTGTTCTTTTTTTTAGCAAAAAGGTTGTTCTTGCTGTTTTGTTAGCCAAGCAATTTTATTATTATTATTATTTATTTATTTATTTATTTATTTATTTTTTGTAGTATGACCTGATTTTCTTTTGGTGGGCATCGTGGTTTTGGTTAAATCAAGTTACCAGCATAAGTAGAGTAATCCTGTTCTCTCCCCTTCCCCCCCTCTAATTATTATAAACACCATATCATTTTCATCTTTATTATGTTCTTCTCAGTCATAGTACCTACACCTTAGATTACTTTTTTTCAAATAAGAAAAAGGACAGAACACTGATGTTAGCATGAAGCATATTCATGTGTTATTTTATTGTTTTGGACTTACTTCATATGTATATAGAAGTGCACACATTTAGTGAGTGCTGTAAAATTATATCTTTAGAATTAATATCCCCTTTCCCGTAAATCGCATATGAGGTGAAGCCCCAAATATGTCTAATAAAATACATGAATTGTTTTAATGACTTAAAACCTTTGTACCCAACTAAGGTGGCAGTAATTTAATAGAAGCTGTTGGTTACCAATAAAAGAATATATATAATAATATACAGAATTTATTTTTACAAGTAGTGATTGAATTCATCAGCTTTCTTTCATTATTCATTAAATTTTTTCTCTCTTTCACAGGCTTCTTTTAAAACAATGCAGAATTTTCACCATGGGTCAAACCCAGTACTACTTGCCTAATGCACAGTGGTTAGAGTGCTTATGTGTTAAGCAAGTGGTCCTGTATTAAAGAAGCCAGTGGGAGAGAGAATAAATTTAGTAATCTAATTGTACTGTATGTTAGTTAATGTTACAGTATAGCTAAAAATAATAATAATCTGGAATAGTAAAATTTATGTTTGAAAATATTCCATATTTTTAGACTGGCTTTTTTAATGATCAAATATCTCGGGACCATGCAGCAAAGCAAGAAGAAAAAAGACGAATTATTCAATTTGAAATACTTCAAAACAGTCTCAGCAGACCAGTACATCCTCAGCATCAGTTGTGGCTTCTGGGACTGAAAAGTGTATTTTCATATCAATTGCCACGTATGCCCAAGGAATACATTTCTCGGCTGGTTTTTGATCCGTAAGTTAAATGTCAATGATGCACTTTTAAAAAGTTTATATTCTCTCATTATAGTGTATGGTAATAGTAATAATAATAATAATAATAATAATAATAATAATAATTGGAGCACTAAGAGCAAATGAGTCACTACTGTTGAACAAAAAAAATCTCAAATTTTCAGCTTATGTATACAGTAGTAGTACGGATCTATTTATGAATATAAACATTAACATTTCTTGCTAGCTGTGTAAAGTTGAAATTCCAAAAGTGGCTGATTTAATTGCCATTAGTCTTAATTGTTCAGACATAAAAATCCGCCATCTTGAGATCTGCTGTTGACAAGATTCAGAAAACAGTGATGGGAATGACATGCACTTTTTATAATTTACAACTTTATTGGTACACAAAAGTGAAACGTTAATTTTTTCCTTCATGTGAATAATGGGGAGGCATCAAACCTATAGAACTCATGAAAAAAACAACATGTACACCCATTTATGGTCATTTCTATAATTCTCATTATCTTGTTGGCCAGTCATGTGTGAGAGCTGGAGCACTTGCTTTATGTACATGTATTTAATATTCTATCTAAATTAAGATGGTTAGTTAAAAGCATTAAGCATACTTGTATGTAGCATATGAGATAGAAAATGTGGCTAAAATCCAGTCTTGGGTTCTATTCCTCAGCAATAATGAAGATTTTTTCTCTCATTTATTAAGAAGAATCCATTTTTTATGACAACTTGATTTATTGTTTTTTTTTATAGCAAGCAAATGAGAGAGAAAACTAAAAGAATAATCAGGTGCAAATACAGTAGGAGACAAAAAAAAAGTTTCGAATTCCGTTCCGTAGTGGCCGTAAAACAGTAGTTTTTTTACCGTAGTTTTTATCGTTGCGTTCCGTACTGTTTTGACTAAATTGCCGACACCGTTTACTAAAACGGGAAAAAAACGGTGAAGCGTTTCCGTCGATTCACAGATATTTTCTAGCTAGAAACTCTTCTATAGCTATATCAGCAAGCTTAGGCCTTGTATCGACCATTAAACGCTACGGGGATAGTGCTAAAAAGCTCGTACAAAATTTTAACTTGCTTCAATAAAGCTGCAGACCGTAGTTCCGATGGGCACAGAGCTATAACGAGGTCCGCACTCTGTAGATCTTCTGTTAGCTACTGATGGACCTCCAGTAGTATAAATTCTAAACCCGGGAAGGCCCTAACATCGAGAAAATGTTGATACTGTACGGTGGTCGAACTAACAATTCTCCGCGAAACAATTTCGAATAGGACGGCTTCAATTTTTTAAACCTAAAACCTCCGCCTCAGGAGCCTGTAAACAAAATATCAGAACTTTTTATTGGATAAACGATTTTTTATATTTCTTTGAGCGAGACATTCAGTGAACGAGAAAGATTAAAACGGTAACGCGGTCGAACGGAACGACTGTTTTTTTAACAAACGGCGTACCGCTTTTCCCCCCGTTTTTTTAATCATGCAACGGCCGTTCTACAGAACGGAATTTGAAACTTTTTTTTGTCTTCTACTGTAATGTACTAAAAAGTTGTCCAATCTAAGTTTGATGTTATGTTGACTGCACACTGGCATGACTAGAGACATGACTAAACCACTTACAGTAGGCGCCAAAAAAAAGTTCCGAATTCCGTCCCGTAAAACGCCCGTGGAACGGTAGTCTTTTTACCGTAGTTTTTATCGTTGCGTTCCGTACCGTTTTGATTAAACGGCCGACACCGTTTACTAAAACGGTGAAGCATTTCCGTCGATTCACAGATATTTTCTAGCTAGAAACTCTTCTTATAGCTATATCAGCAAGCTAAGGCCTTATATCGACCATTAAACGCTACGGGGATAGTGAAAAAAAGCTCGTACAAAATTTTCACTTGCTTCAATAAAGTTGCAGACCGAAATTCCGATGGGCACAGAGCTATAACGAGGTCCGCACTTCGTAGATCTTCTGTTAGCTACCGATAGACCTCCAGTAGTAAAAAATCTAAGCCGGAGAAGGCCCTAACTTCGGGAAAACGTCGATACTGTGCGGTGGTCGAACTAACAATTCTCCGCGAGACAACTTCGAATAGGACGGCTTCAAAATTTTTTAACCCGAAAAGCTCCGCCTCTGGAGCCTATAAACAAAAAATCGGAACGTTTTATTGGATAAACGATTTTTTATATTTCTTTGAGCGAGACATACGGTGAACGAGAAAGATTAAAACGGTAATGCGGTCGAACGGAACGGCCGTTTTTAACAAACGGCGTACCGTTTTTCCCCCGTTTTTTTAATCGTGCAACGGCCGTTCTACGGAACGGAATTCGGAATTTTTCTGTGTCTCCTACTGTATGTCACTATAACTACAGCCACAGATTGTTTTTAACTCCTCCATTTATGTCTCCTGCTTGGCCATTGTGTAATCTGCAATCGTTGTCAGCCAAGTACATGTTTATAATATTCTCATACTGATTGCTTCTTTAATACAGCTACTATTTGTGGGAGTTTCCATGTGTATTTTGTATTTATGTTCAGTTAGTTTTGTTTTTGTTTTGTTTTTATTCAGAAAGCATCATTCATTGGCTCTTATCAAAGAAAATAGAGTTATTGGAGGAATATGTTTTAGAATTTTTGTTAGTCAAAACTTTGCTGAAATTGTTTTTTGCGCAGTGACATCAAATGAGCAAGTGAAAGTGAGTTACATGTATATTATTTTATTTTTATATCCAAATAATTTTTTTGTAGATATTAGATAAGTAACATTTTATTGTAATTTCTACGTGTATCATATTTAATGAATATGGATGTGCTTATCACGTGTTAGTTTTGTGAAGAAACTGTTTTATATCTCCTCTTACACTTGTCTCACAAGAAACGTTTGCAGCTTGACTAATAAGTGAATTGGCAAAAAAAATCCTGAACAAAATCAATTGAACAAAAATAATGTGTTGTTGTAGGGCGAAGACGGATTGTGTTACAGCTTCCAAATTTGGAGAACACTATCTGTAGGTCTCCCATAAGGTTAACCAACTTTGTACGGTCCATAAGTTTTTACCCAATGGTACATTCCTGATAATATTTAGATTCTCTCACTTGCGTTCAGGGATTGGTTCAAGCACATTCTCAAGCATGTTGGGAAATCTATTACGTACTACAGGCAACACAACTGTGACTGATTTGGGAACAGCGTCCTGAACGCGGCATCTAATTTTTATTTTTTATTTTTTACCAGTAGGTTGTACGTGGCCTCGAGATAGTGTTCTCCAAATTTGGAAGCTGTAACACAATCCGTCTTCGCCCTACAACAATACATTATTTTTGTTCAATTGATTTGTGCTGATTTTTGAGAAAAAAGCCACGTAAAGGAGTTGCTAAGGCTAGAGGCTGTGTCACATATTCCATATGCTATTTGCATGTGTCCTTGACACTTTAAACAAATAGGGTTGCTGGCGGATTGAAAAAGTTAACTGGGCTTCATTTAGGCCTCTTCAAGATGCTATGTTGGAATTGCTTAACCCTATGACTGTTAGAGCCGGGAATTCTCGGCTTTGCAACACTCTTGATTTTCCAATTTTTAAAATCGATTATATAATAAAACTTTCTTATTTTTTGTTTATACGTTGCTCTGACATAATACTTCCTGTAATAATAATATTGAAATGAGTTTACCAGTATTTATCGACAAGTAGGTGCAACTACTTCTATACAGTTAAAGTGAATAACCCGCCAAAACTTTCTTAGCGGGGCTTCCTACACGAGTCTAACTGGTAAGTGTTTCTAAGCGTGAGTTTTAGAGCTCGCAAGTTCTTACAACTGCGCCATAATTTTTGTGGGGAAATATTTGACTGTTAATGGTCTACCTATGGGTAATTTTTAAAATTATTCACCGTATTTGGTCTGATTTTCCCAGAACCAGTCACCAATTTTAATTGGAAATACTTCAAGTAATGAAAAAGCTATTATTTATTGCATCTGATGAACATTAGTCTTCCAAATGTCATATCATTTAGTATCTATCCATCAGTGTTCACGTACAATTTACATTTTTGTCATCATATTAATTAAAAGTCCTTAGTGCTTAAAAGGTACTTGTCAAGCACTTTGAATTCATGGGCTTAAGTACAAGCACAAGATACAAGCACAAGAATGATTTATTTACCAAAGTGCTTGAAGCACTATCAAGCACTTGAAAAAGAATGCTTAAAGTACTTATAAGCTCAAGCACTTAAGTGCTTGAACCCATGCCTGCATAGTAGTGTGTGTATGTATGTATGTATGTATGCGTAAGTATGAATTTAAGGTGATTAGTTCCCTTTTACTGTAATTAGTTGTTGGCTCTATATAATAGTTTTTGTTTATGTAGGGTTATGGAACACATATGATGAATAATTTAAAGGACTACTGTATTCGTCACAATGTTCTACATTTATTGACATATGCAGATGCTTACGCAATTGGATATTTCAAGAAACAGGTATGAAATTTGTGTTTTTATGGGATTTTAAACTGTAAACAAAAACAATACTGATGTCTTTTTTTAAGGACTAAGATATTCTTGTGGCATATTTATGAAGATCTCTCTGACTTATTTTTCCCTATTATTAATGTTATTGTTATTATCCCTTTATACTCATTGTTCCCTTTTGTGTATTTTGTAATGTAAGTAGCATGCCAAGTTTAAATTTTTGCTGAAGATAAGTTGTAACTATTGTCTACAACATGGCAATTCTTGGAATTATCTCTAGATAATAGCCCTCGAGATCAGGACAGTTTATCATCGATAATCCCTCTAACCCCTGGTTTAACTATTACATATTACATGTATATATATATGTATATAGGGATTCTCAAAAGACATCAAGTTAGCACCATCTAGTTACCTGGGCTATATTAAGGAGTATGAAGGTGCTACTCTTATGGAGGTAGGTAATATACATGTTTGTTTACACTTGGTGTTTGTTTTGTTGGCTTAATTTTTCATATAGTTTTCAAGATTAGTTTTGTATTATTAGTTTTTATTGTGATCATGCATAACCAAGCTCATTTGAAATTATTTTGTAAGTTACCTTTAATTTAGTTCTTTATAGTAATAGTTTGTTAACAGTGGTCATGAATATCATTTTTATTATTTCAGTGTGAATTAAATCCAAGAATTCCGTACACACATTTTTCAGCTATCATAAAGAAGCAAAAGCAGGTATTATTGTTGTTGTTTTTTAGTTCAAACTGTGAGGTTAAGGACCCCACTTATAATTCTCTGTTTAAGGTATTGATATCAGTTATTGTTACTTTTAAGATGAAATAGTGATATATTGTGTGCATTTTTGCTAGTACATGTATCTTGACGTAAGCTGTCTAAACAGTGTATGTTAATTTAAATATGTTTATACAATATATTAATATATATAGTACTTATTACATGAGTCAAGAGTGTGATATGGCAAAATATTTCATGAGCAGGCTAATTTATTTTTACGAGCCAGAAGTGAAATATTTCACAAGCAGGTTAATTTATTTTTACGAGCCAGAGGTGAGTGAAAATGAAGCCTGAGAGTGTGTATCTGGCCATATCACTCTGACGAGTGCAATAAGTGGTTTATTCTATGCTAGATATATTCACAGAAGTAATTTGTACTTTGACTGATAACTCATGGTGTAAAGTATGCCCTAAAACTCTAGAGGGGCTCGGGCTTCCCACATCCCCAGCTGATATTTTAGCACCTGCTCTAACCTGGTAGGATAGGCTTCATTAGATAAAGGTCAGCTAAGACAGAGAAAAGAGAAAACTGGTAAGCCAGGCCCGGTTGCTATAACTACTAGGTAATGAGCTTGCGCAATACAGCACTGTACCAAAAAATAACATTGTGAAGATATATATTATGGAATAAACATATAGTATACTATAATATACTACATATATATTTATATGTTAAAATTGTAAATTGAGTTGTCTACTCAAATTATACTGGTAAGTTCATATAATAATTTATTGTTACTTTGGTTCAGATAATTCATCAACTTATTGAACGAAAACAGGCTGAAATTAGAAAAGTTCATCCAGGTTTAACTTATTTCAGTGATGCCTCCAAACCTCCTATGAGAATTAAGGATATTCCTGGAATACGTATGTCGTAAATATTCTTCACAGTAAATGGAGAATATATATAATCTGTAGTACTATACTTGCTAATATTGGTTATTAAGGTGATTTTACAAAATTATATTTGTCTGATTGTTAAGATTTTTTCTGATAGATTGTGAGGTTACAGAAAGGCTAAAATAACAGTTTGCAGAGGGTGTCTGCTGAATCAAATGCTATTCTCGCAACTGATTCACTTATAGTCTCTCATGTTAACCTAAGGGCATGTGCACACATAAATACTTATGTAGTATGCAGGGTGCACTCTTTTGCAAACAGCAACCAGCTAAATCCCTCTTTCTTTTTTTATTTCTTTTTTTTTTATGGATTCAGGTTGTAAAAATATGGCTTCTACAATATTGAGCAGCCAAATAGGTGGTGTCTATGTTCAATAATATGTATCTTTTTCTAAAGTCAAGTATTTCTTCAGAGCAAACTTTTCCTATTTCCTTGTGCTGTTATTTTCATTAAAGTTACAGTCCTCTAGTTGAGTTCTGAGCCTGTTTTTGATAATTTTTATTTCACTGAAGAATTGGCAGAGTTTCATAGAGGGGGTGTGGGGAGGGGGAATCCCAAGCAAAACGTCCAGCTATTTTTTGGGGAAAAAACATCTTTACCCTGTTATAATGTTTTGATGGATTGTAGGCATGTTCCATATCACATATAAAACACTACCACAATCCAACAAATTGAAAGGTGTTATTCTCACTAGCTCATTAATATTCATGAGATGTCGTTTGCTGGCTATAACTTCAGTTTATTTTACTTGAAATTACTGGTGCCATCAAATTTCTTAGCTTATAACCTTTAGTTTGATACATATAAACTCAAAGTGACATGTACATATGTAGAATCATTCAGTGGCAGTCAATTTAGTCATTCATAATCATTATCTAGTGGTCTAGAAAGATGTATCAGTATGGGTGGGCTCCAAAGGCATATGTTTTTGTTGTTGACCAGTGTTCATGCGAGAAATCACATTTTTAAGTTGTGAGCCCCCAGAGCCCTTCCTCTCTCCTGCCCCCACTTCCTATGCCACTGTTATCTGTCTGCCTGTTGTACATGTATGGATTAATGAGTATATTATAGATCAAAGATTCTAATGATTCAGTGTCCCTTCAACCAAGCAAGACGACCTTTGCTTTTCTGCCCATAATAGGTAGCTCCTGAATGATTATAGTGTAATAAACTTTGAATATCGGTAATGTTTGATTTTTTTTGACAAGAATTTGGAATGTTGCCTCATTATCAACTCAACACCAAAATTCTTGAGGTTGTGTCACAACCAGAGCAGTTGTATTTTTACCTTATTGTCAGAGTGAAAATGAAGACTTTTCTAGTCTGCCTTGGTATAGTGCAGTAGTAAAAAATGTCAACATTGTCAGCTGCACACTTTTGAAGCAACAAATCTGCAGAATTTTCCTCAAATAGCTGTACTTCTCTGTATGAGTAACACAAAAGCCCATTATACTATGAGTATCTACAATAAAGCAATACAAATGATGTGTCTGCTAAATAATACCAATTTGCAGTTGAACAAGCACAGAACCTGGCCTAACAGCTTGAAATATGGCTTCCCCAATATTAGCAACTTTTCTTTTTTCTCATAAACAGAGAATATAAAATAAGCATACAATGTTGTAGGAATGTAGTCTAGAGCAGAATCAAGTTTTAGGGAACCAAATCTAAGTGATTTATTGGTGTAAGATGGAACACTTCCGTTAATGTCACTCAGAGATTCGTACAGAATTTTTCACTGGAGAAGTTAGGGGGAGGGGGCGGCATAACGTTTATCAATAAAAACTATAATGTATAAATAGGATATATGCATATATTTGTAGTGCTTCTAGCAAGGATGAATAGTATAGTAAGGTTGAAAGTGTGAAGTATTAAATTTCACAAGTTTTAACCTTGCCTAATATGTTACGGACAGTAGGTCACTTCTTTTAGAATACAACCATGAATTGAACAATGCAAATACATAAAGGTCAAATTTTAAATCGAGTGTTAAGCAATTCTTGGAATTTTAGGGAGAAGAATAGGCATGTTACTCCATTAATTGTAAACAAATTGGAATAATTTAATCATTGCTCTTTTTATTATGAATATTATTAATAATGTTAATTTAAAACCTATTTGTTTATTATTTTTAACAATCACTCAATCACTTCTAAAATTCTTTGGGAGGTTGGGGGGGGCCCTCAGCATTTTGGAAGAATGTGGATAAAGTTTTTCATACCGAACATCGAGAACAATCGATTGGGCTCGTTCCTCGAAGTCTCCTCGAAACCTGCTGTAAGATAGACTGGTTACGGTTCATTTTCAGGCAGTTAGGATTCTAGGTTTCTAATTAATTTTCTAGCATAGCTGAACCAACTGGAGTTGAAACCATAATAGTCAATTATTAGTTTAGCATATTATAAAAAATACAGTAAAGGCAGCAAACTTTTACTTCTTTTTGGACTACTAGGAGCCCTGATACTTCTTTTAGTGTGATTGAACACTTTCATTTACTGGACAATACTGGTTCTTAACAAACTAATCTTTTAAAAAAAGAATTTGAACTCAAAAGAAACCTTTATTATTCACAGTAGGAAATTATTATTTCAGAATGTATTTTGTTTTTGTTGTTGTTGTTGTTGTTGTTTTTTTTTTTGGGGGGGGGCTCTTGTTCTTATATCAGTAATTCTTATTTGTATATGATATGTACTTTTGGTTAGTTATTCTGTAACTTGGTTTACTCAGCATTTTTTTTATTATTTAATTTACTTTTTGATACACTGTTTAGAGAATTTTTATATATTAAGTATACTTTTTTGGTTTAGTTGAAACAGGTTGGAGAGATACTGAAATTAAATCTAAGTAAGTTCAAGTATTAGGTTTTCATATTATGCATGTTAGTCTAGAAAAACCTAACTGTATTAAGTTTGTACACCTTGCTGATAGAGTCCAATTTGTGGTATATGAAAATTGTGTTATTTTGTATTGTCCTGCAAGCATCACAGTTTGTGCTCCTTTCATCAGCTGTTAATTTTATACACTAGTCTTTTTTTTTAACGTTTTAAAAATTGAGAATGACAGTTGACTCAATGGGAGTGGAAACAAGAAGTAAAAGTGTGGAGTTGCTCAAACAACTACCACAACAAGAATGTCTCAGTTTGGCTTGATCAATTATCCATGAATATTCCTGGGAGTGTCCTACAGTCATACATTATTAAATTATTTTTTAGTAATTAAAAACTTGTATTTGTGGCAGCATGGGGAAGATGAGTGGTATAGCCATTTGAACATCAAGTGGGGCTTATTGAGGGAAGGGGGGGAGGGGGGTTATCATATTATTGAGTGTACCAGTTGAGGGACTTGAAGAACTAAGGCTAGTTGACAATTCAGTCATAAGGTGTCTTGCAGTGACAGTGAGCAACACTATAAGCATAACAAGTGTTAGAAGCACCACTTTACTACTCATTTACGATTTGAAACACTATGACAAAAATATGTCATAATATATGAATGTTTTCTATCTTTCTGGTCCATGTTTGTTAGATCTTCACATATTATTGAGTTGGAATCAGACGCATCAAAACTTAAGTCTACTTTAGGAACGATACTCACCAATGTTAAGGTATGTGTACTTAATATTCAGTAGGTTAACATTGTGAAAAATTTGTAAGAACGCTTAGAGTGTCTTGATCTCGCCTTATTAGGTATATTATTGTAGATTATATTTACATTTTTTAAGTCATGTAAAGTGTATGCTGAGTAATTTTGTTGATAAAGTTTTATACTAGGTACTTTAGCTATCATTTCAACTATACTATCTTATCTTGGCATAATCATGGTTATTACTGGTTTGTGTCATATCCAGTGATGAAGCCTTTAAAGCCAATAAATTTAGTTGATTATATAATCTCAAATTACTACATGGGTAACTATTACAACAGTGTTTCTCTCTATTAACATGTTTATGTATAAATTTTAACAAGATTTTATTTCCTTTATGCTCAAATTCTTTGACACACTATATGTATATTTATATTTTTTTAAATGTATCACAATCTGTGGCATGCTTTAACTCTGCAATCTAAATTCACTCTTGTAGTCTCAAAGTCTCAACTCTTTACCTATTCACCTTTTAAGCTTCTGTCAAGATATGAACATAGAAGTCTGGGTAATAATGTATTTGTGCTGTTAGTATGGAAAAATACTGCTTTAGATCTTTAATATTTCCGTATTACTCCTTTAGCCAGTATCAAATTTAGGTTGTCTTTCTGCATATGAATGGACGTAATTCTCTTACTTTCCTGGTGTTGTAAATTTTGTAATTACTACTCTAAACTATTTGTGTAGTGACCTACTTGATGCTGTGGGAAGGGTAAGGCTGTGAGATGAGAAAGGAAAGCCGCTCATACATTGAGATTGCATGAGATTGAGATTGCATGTGATGATATTGACCTTTGGGTATATATGTATGGCTCTAAATTTTAGTTTAACAATTCTCTTGGTCATCCAGTATACTTGGACTGCTTGTGTTTCGTTTGTAGCATCATATTAAAGGCCAATGTGATTTATGGTGTGTTTGATACTATTGTTTGCTAATTATAGTTTTATTAGCAAGTACCCCGCTACACAATGGTGCCTAATGTACTAACTTTAACAAATTTGGAGTGCAGTAGCATAAGGTAGTTTTATCCCATGGTTTCCCTCTCCTGTTCTCTCTTCATTTTTTTTTTCCCTCACACATCCCCTTGACCCTTTTTTTCTTACTCACTTCCCAACTCATGGATTCCCTTCTCCACCTCTGTCTATCTCTAGACTTGTATTGTCATCAATTGGTAGCACTGATTTGTACATCTACATACATAACTAGTGATGTGCTTGAGCACAAATGGCGAGCGAGCCTAAAACTACACTATTGTTATATAATTGATTTTAACTTCTAACACTCGAAGCTACTAAAATATTGTCAAGAGTTTCTAAATTACGTTTATATGGTAAAGGATTTAAATGTCATAGTAACCACTCGCCGCAACTATTTGAATTGGAAGGAAAAAAACAGCAACAAAACAGTACATGTTATTTAAACGTTTTCTTTGTGATATTCTTTAGCTAAGTAGAAGCTGTAACACACAATACTTTCACACAACTGGACATACCTACACAAGACTTACCTACATGGTTAGTCTAGTGGACAATACATTTTCAAGTAAATACTGTTACGTATGGCTTATAACCATGACAAAGAGCACATTGAATTACCACCGCCACTAACTCCAATAGAAATGGAACTCCGGTACGTTTAACTGCATCCGCAAAAGAATTCAAAATGATAAGCAATTCAATTTCTAGAGTGATACGGATAATGATCGATAAACCAGAGGATTCTGTTCAGTGAAGTTTGGGACAGGGTCGACCTCCAAACTAACACAAAAACGCCAGGTCAAAGTACAAAAATGACATACGTACGTCCAAATATATAAACTAGTGGTGTGCTTGAGCATAAATATCGAGCGAGCCTGCCTAGTTTACCTGAGAAGCTTAGTTCATGGACAAAAGTGGATTCTATTAAAGCAGTTGATCAGTAATCATAAAGAAATGTAGAATTAGCTACTTTTCTTACCTCAATTTGCTGAGTAGTGGTAGATTCTGTAGTATCTAATTTAAGCCATTCTGACTATCTGAATTACCATAACTCTTGACAACAACCTCTCAACCACAAAAATATGGCCGGAGTTATTTGTATAATTTTAGCAAACAAATATGGAATTACTCACCCTAGTAGTGCTAGCTTCCTTAGCATTAACTGACTATGAGCGGCTCTTGACAACCAATAAGCGGCACTTAGTATCGCACCCCCAAGATACGGCGGAGTTTTGAAATTGAATCTAGTAAAGGGTTTTCAATGCCATAGTAACTAGTTGCTGTAACTTTTTGTGACTAAAAGTGTTTCACAGGAACTATCTCACAATACTGAGCCTAAGTATAAAGTAAGACTTGCTGAATGCTGTAGTGGCAGGTGAAACTAGGGTCAAGCCTACAAAGCCGTCTTTTAGGAGACTACAAGGTAACCCGCACATGCATTGGGGCATACGTACCATCTATACATACATATAACATATACCAGATTTTGCATTATCCACCACTAATAGTAGCTTGCTCGCTTCGCTCGCTCAATAACAAATACCCCCAATTTTCAATTAAGTTATCCGTGATAGTGTCTCGCTCGCTTCACTTGCTCGCCAATAATGTAATGAATAAAAATGACTTATGCTACTGCATTATTACCTTGCAATGCGGGGGGGGGGGGGGTTAAGTCTTTTTATTTTCTACACATCAAGCAGGTGCTGCCCTGTACTTGTTTAACCACAATAACTGAAGTGCTCTAGAAGGGTTCTGCCCCTAACTATAAAAAAGTCAGACACAGAAAGGTCGCTAGAGAAAAAAGTCAGCAGTAAAAGGTTGCTACAAAAAAAAAAAATGCCAAAAAAGTCGGCTAAAGTTGCAAAAAAAAATCGGTGTTAAAGTCTTCCATACAGAATTTAGAAAGTCCTTAAAACGACTCAATGGGAACTTTTTTTTTACCCCTACTGTACTTTACTCTATGAAGTTAAGTATTCTATTATGTATACATTTCTCTCTTCCAGTTCAGGTATGATTAATAAATGATAGGGAAAATAATCAATTTTGAGTGAAATTGCAATGGTTATTTCTCTCTTCAAGTTCAGCTACTAGTGATGTGCTTGAGCACAAATGGCGAGTGAGCCTAAAGACTATAATATTGTTATATGAATGATTTTGACTTCTAACACTGAAGCTACTGAAAATAAGGTCCAGGTTTTAAATTTTGCATACACGGTAAAGGGATTTCAGTGCCATAGTAACAACTCTCTGCAACTGCTTGAATTAAAGGAAAAACAACAACAACAAAACAATACACGTTATTTAAACGTTTTCTTTGTGATATTCTTTAGCTAAGTAGTGGTTGTAACACACAATGCTTTGACACAACTGGACATGCACCTACACAGACTTACCTTCATTGTAGTCTAGTGGACAATGTATTTTCAAGTAAATACTGTTGCGCACGGCTTATAACCATGACAAAGAGCGCATTGACTTACCACCGCCACTAACTGGAATAGAAATGGAAGTCCCTTAAGTTTTCAAGTTTTAACTGCACCCGCAAAAGAATTCAAAAACGGTAAACATTCAATTTCTAGGGTGATACGGGTACTGATCGATAAACCAGAGGATTCTGTTTAGTGCAATTTGGGACGGGGTCGACCACGTAACTGACACAAAAACGCGAGGGTCATAGTACAAAATGACATACGTACGTCCATACATATATACAAATAAATAAATCGATTAATTAATAAACATCCCCGATTTTCGATTGTGTTACCCCTGTAAGTGTCTCGCTCGCCAATAATTAATAAATGGTAGGGACAATAATCAATTTTTGAGGGAAATTTCAATGGTTACTTTATAGGAGCATCAAAATTCTTGGCCATTTTTGGAACCAGTGGATGAGGACATTGCTCCAGAGTACTACCAGATTATTAAGTATCCAATGGGTTAGTATATACATAAATTATATATAACATTTATATGTACAATTTGTTTAAAAGTATATGCCTCCTAATAGTTAGGTCTGGGTATAATAATGTTATTAACCGTCAGCGCGCATGCGCGAGAGGGTTATAGTAGTCGTCCTGTCTGTCTGTCTGTCACGCTCTGATTTTGGAGATTACTGGTTGATTTAGGTATGAACTTACGCAGGACGAATATTTAAGACCTTTTATTTGCTACTTTTTTTTTTGGGCTAATCGTTGAGATAACGCAAAGCTTTCAACTCCGCATAGGTACCAGCTTTTATGGGCACCTTTGGGGCTTCTTTTTTTTAATTTAATTTTTTTTTTTATTAATTTTAGCGTCACGTCATAATCACGTGAGCAAATAATTTCTGCAGCTAGAGGTGTAGTTCACTTTATGCTCAGGGAAGTTAACAGAATGGAAATACGTGAAGTTTCGCGTTGAAAATGTATACCAGTGAGTGTTTCTGCCTAGTTTAGCTTCTTCTCTTATGAAGACAGCGTTTCCATGTACCATTTTCATTGGTCAAGCTATTTTGATACCTCATTAAATCTAGCTAGCAGATTGCTTGTTCTTTTGGAAGGAGATTATATTGTAATGGCTAGGTAGTGTTTAATAGTGCTGAGGGTTCTTTCTTCTTTTTTTTTAACAGTGAGTGATTTTTTTTATGAGAATGATACCTGAGAGAACTTACACAACTTCTATGAGTGATCTGACACAAAGGCACTGAAGCTTTTGGGGAGCCATGAAATGCCAAATTATTGATCAGGATACAAATTTCTAAATTCTCTAACAATACAGAAAGTAAAGAAAGAGTTAAAGGTGACTGAGGCATCATTTTCAAATCAGCTTTTAAGTTACAATTATGTTAAAGTATGGGAGTATACGTGGTTTAATTTTACTATGAGATGGTGATTATAATCAATATGAATATAAAATGTTCAGTATTCTAAGTAAATTGGTTAGCATCTTCCGTTTATACTTCTGCATACTGTGACTTGAGATGGTGGAGGAAACTCCAAAAACCATTAATGCTTTGGGGAACAATGCTATGAAAGGTGCACGTGGGAGATTGAAGTAGTTGGTAACATTCCAATCATCCTTATGTTAGCAATAGTATGTACTTGGTATTGTACATTTGTGCCCATGCAGCACCATTGTGGTTAAAAACAACAACAACAAAAAAAACATTTTTATAGTATGGCACAAGTAGAGTCGATTTAATACTAATTTTTTTAATATTTTTTATTTTGTAGATTTTGACACGATGACATCTAGACTGTCGGAAGGATACTACACCTGTGTTCGACTTTTTATTGCTGACATGAATCGGATATTCAACAACTGTAAACAGTATAATGAAAAAAATACTGAATATGTTCGATGTGCTACTTCTCTACAAAAATATTTTTATGAAATTTTGGAGGATCATAAATTTTTGACTGAAACCAATTAATTTTGTCACCTTTTCTCTTTACTTTACTGTATTAGGAACAATTCAAATGTACTTCACTCAAATTTTATTAATTGTACCACATTCTGTGTATTTGTGTTCTCTCAGTATAGATACGTATATAATATAAATTACGCCACTGCACTACATGTATTTAAATGTACTTTTAGTATACCAAGCAGTATTAATTGTACAATTATGCCCAACCTACTGCAAAAAGAGCCTGCTCTAATGGCTGTGTGGTCATACCTATACTCATTAATTTTAAGTGTGTACGTGTCTTTGCTCGTCAAATATTCATATTAGTTACCATTCTAGCTCTGATATGACCTTACATTTCTTCTTTTATCATCATTTCAGCAGTCATGAAGTGTAACTTAAGCAACTTGATGTGCTGCAGAGTACACAAGAAGTACCATCAAAATAGTGTTTAAAGTGATCATTTAAAAACCATGCATTTTAGCTGGTTCAGTTTTGTGATCACTGTGTAGTTGGGATGTGTACTATGGCAATGGACACTGGGATTATTATATATTGGGCACTATGAAGCCTATCTGATCAAAGCATCAGTACTCAAAGTGGGGTACTTACTATCTGGCTTCTTATGCAGCAATCCTAATCCTAGTGGCTACCCTCAAACTGTGATACAGTATATTTCAAAAATTTTTTTAATTGTCATTGTGGTGAAGCCTCACCACATTATTCAATAATAGTGACATTGACACTGTTGTACGTACATTAGACCATTGGCATGTGTTTCTGAACTAGCTAATTATCACCTACTCCATTTATCCATCACCATTACTCAGCAGGTTTTATATCACCTTTGAGCATGTGCAGGTAGATTGCCTATAAAAGGCCTGTCTGTGCATGTGCTAAGGAGTGTCACATTTTATGAGCTTTGAATAACACTTAACCTGAGACAGTCTTTGCTCTGTTTTGAAAACCAGCACTGATAGTTAAGGGAAGCCTTTGGACAGGCTTGTGTGAGGTTCAATAGTTCAGTGATACTCTGGTGGCAGCCTATCACAGGTTTGTCTCCTCCACCAGTGACTGTCCTTCCCAGACAATTCCCCACACCTGGTGCCAGCGGTGACTCCTTCAGTCCTCTGTTGGGAGCTTACGGAGACGACCTACGACATCGAGACCTACCTCTTGCTGACTCCTGTTCTTTTCAGAATTGGTTTGGGCATTCATTCAGTTTGCTTGTTTCTTTATTTTTGCGTTTACTTCATTTCTTCACCTTTCAAGCAGTGTCTACTGCCTAGTTTTGAGTCAAGCCCAACTATTTGTTGTTCCTTTTTCTTTCCAGAATTCCTGGATTCAGCTGGTGTAGAGGGTTTCCACCAGTATTGTTTCAGCATCTACTATTTCTCTGCCATTGCAAACTGTTGTCTGAAGAATTTCTCGTGCGCAAATTATTGCTTACTCCTCTGTGTTTCAACGTGGCACGTTCTTGCTCATTTGTGCTTCCCTTTTTGGTAAAGTCTTGAACGCAAGTTGAACTGTATTATTATTCTTATTTTGCCATTGTTTTCGTCTATATTCATTTTGTTTGTGCTGGACACTGTTGTGATTCCCCTTATTATTTCCCATTTGTCATTTATTGTTATCTTCTACTACACATCATGAACACAAGAAGTGGCCGACCTCGTGGGAAACCCCTTCCCAAAGCTCCATTGTTGGATCAAGATGTCATTCCATTGAAATCCAATTCTTCACTGTCTTCATTATCACCTTCAGAATCATCCACCTCTATTTCCACTGTTATCCCTACTGGTGTTTCTGTGGGAGCTGAAAATGAGCAGCTTGAACCTCTGCCATCTACTCCTCCCAGGGTCAAACCCACTCCATCTCCAGCAGTCACGAAAGCCAAACTGCTAGCTGAAGAACTGAAATCTACGGACATTGACCCATCTCTCTTCCTCCTTTCACAACTGTTTGAGAATCAATTTGCCTCTTCTCGTCAACCTCAACCTGTGTATTCCTATCCAGATCCCACTGACTCTTTGGTGAAATCCATTGGACCTTTGGAACAAGGTGAGGACATATTTGTCTTCTTACATAGATTCGAGTATGGCATGAAGGTCAACACAATTCCTGTCCATTCCTGGTTGAACATTTTGCCAAAGTTGTTACATGGCATCTATAAGGAAGCATACTTTAACAGCATTTCTGAGACCACCTCATTCCAACGTATGAGAACCATCCTCTTAAACACTGGAGGTTACTCCCTGAGTGATTGTCTTAATTCTTTTCCTCTCAAATTCAGGTCCAACGGTTCTAAATCTGTAACTCAATTCTTTAATCATTGGAGGTATAAGTATGATGTAATGTTGTCTCAATTGTCATTTCTTGATTGTTTTTCTGAAGATCAACTCAACCTCATTTCACAAGGTGTAGCAGCACTAGGGGTTATAGCAGGCATGTCCAACGACACTCGCAAGGCAGTACTAGACAGACACCATAACTCTCCATATTCATTTATTGATGATTGTGCGTCATCTTTGTCATCAGCTGACGGTACTTATCAGCACTTTAGCCATTTTTCTGCCAGAACTAACCATCATTACCAAAGAAGTCCAAATTACAGACACAGTTCCAATTATTCCTATTCAGATTCATTCCAAAGACCTCAGTCCAATCATTCTTCTAACCATTACTCTCATCCCCAAACTCATCAACCCCAACATCATTCCCAACATCAACCCCACCATCAGTTCCAAACTTCTCCTACTCCTGTCCCTAGGCGTGACATATCTGAGGTTCAATGCCACAAGTGTAAGGCATTCGGACATTATGCGAACAGGTGTCCTTCCTCTTATCATGCCCACCAATCTCCTCAACCACAAACCCAAACCACTCCCTCTGTCAATGTTCCACGCCCACTTCCCAGAGGTCACAGACCTCAACAACCTAATACCTCTTCACAAATTCCTACTTCCTCATATGCAGTGGGAAAGGCTGAACCCTTACCAGTTGCAGAAACCCCTGAAACATCCATTCTCAACATATTTGATGATGAATTTATCACCCATGGTTATGTTAATAACATTCTGACACCTATTATTGTGGACTCAGGTGCCAAACGTTCCCTTGTATCATCTGACTTTATAACTCACGACCTTACCCCTGTCAAGACTGAATCTCTCTTTGGCATATCTAGTGTTGTTTCCAAGTTTTCTATTTACGAGTTACCAATCGATATTCCAACTATCAAAGGTATTGCCAGTTTTGCAATGTGTCCTACTCTCCCCCAAAACACTGTTCTATTGGGTGTAGACTTTGGTCAAGACAAACTTTTGGAATTACTCAACTCCATTAAACTATCACCTAGACCAGTCAATTCAGTAACCAGAGCCATGAATTCAGAAGACCAGTTATCTGTTCAAGTCACTGAAGCATTACATGCCTCAGAAGGTGGTAGCCCACTGCCCCTTGAGGACATTCCTGATCATGTCATGGTAGATGTTCCATTAGTAGATTCTGACGTCCTAGCTGCAGAGCCTAGCTCTATTGACCGTAGCATTGGTTTCCAGAAGTCTCTTGTTCCCACATCATTTCCTAATCTCACATTTGATGGTGTTACTAGGCAACAATTTAAGGACATGCAAGTTAGTGATGTCACCCTTGCCCCTCTATGGGAGTTAGCCAGGAGGCATGAAAAGCAATTCTTTATTGTGAATGATCTATTGATGTGTGTTACCTCTACTCTCAATACTGTATCCAGTGCTTTAGTTGTTCCCCAAGATCTTAGGCGTAAGATCTTAGTGACCGCCCATGATGGGTTGGGCCATGGTGGTGTAAATGTAACAAGGACTCTAATCAACAAGCATTTTACATGGCCTAAGATGTTGAATGACATAAGGAGTTATATACAAGGCTGTCCCAAATGCCAGAAGTTCACAAAGTCTAGTAATACCAAAGTGCCTCTAGTAGAACCTGAAGTTATATCAGAACGTGGTGAGAAAATTGCAATAGACATAGTGGGTCCCTTACCCAAAGCCAAAGGGAATTATAGGTTCATATTTACTTGTATGGAATTAGCTTCCGGGTATCCTTTCGCTATCCCCATAAGGAATTATACTGCAGACACTACTGCCCAATGTTTGCTCAATATCGTATCATTCCTTGGCATTCCTCTCCAGATTTTATCTGATCAGGGTGCGAATTTTCTTTCCAGCACTATCACTCATTTATGTAGAAAATTTGGTATTCACAAAATTCAGACTTCCCCTTACCACCCCCAGTCGAATGGGAGACTAGAAAGATTCCATGCCACTCTCAAGTGTATGCTGTCAAAAGCCTTGGTTGAGAAAGCAGATTGGCCTTCAATGTTGGACTTAATTCTTTATTATGCTCGTAATCTACCAAATTCAAGACATGGTCACACTCCACATGAGTTGTTGTTCCTAAAACCTAACCCTTTCATATTGTCAACCATCAAGTCTCTTTGGCTTTCAGACAACTCATCTGCCGTTAACATTCCCCAGTTTATCTCAGACCTTGACACACAATTTGCTTGCCATAATCATGTTGTCAAATCATCTCTAGCTTCTAAACATGTATCTGACCGTATTGGCAAGGAAGCAGAGTTTGTATCACATTTCAAAGTTGGCGATCTTGTGTTTAAGCGTATACCTGGCTTGAACAAGTGCTTAGACTCATCTTGGGATGGTCCATTCATCATAACAAAGTTACTTGCCCCTGTGAATTGTGAGATTGCACCGCACCAGACAAAAGGTAAAAGGAAAGTAGTGCACATTAGTCAACTCAAGAAGGTTGCCGAGAAAGCTGTATTAAGAGTTGCCGTGGTTCCCAATGACATATCACCTCACTGTTTATCATCTCCCAGACAACCAACCAGTATTGATTTGTCTGATGAACAACAGACACTTCTTGGTCACACTTTATCATCTTTTCCATCTGTCTTTTCAGACAAACCAGGTTTAACATCAGTAGTCACTCATTCCATTACTCTCACATGTACAACTCCTGTCTGGACTCCTTCCTATACAATACCATTGGCTTATCAACAGCCGTTCAGGGAAGAAATAGAGTCATTGCTAGAGTTAGGGATTATTGAACCCTCTACTTCCCCTTGGAGTAGTTCACCCATGCCAGTTAAGAAACATGACGGAGGTATACGCATTGTGGTGGATTTTAGAAAACTCAATCTAGTCACTGTTCCTGAACCCTTTTTAATGCCATCCATAGATTCCATCCTTGCACAACTTGGTGATGCTAAATTTCTTAGCAAGTTGGATTTACTTAAGGGTTTCCACCAAGTTCCCTTAGATGACAACACAAAACCACTAACTGCCTTTTCCTGCCTACAAGGAAAATTTCAATATAAAGTCATGCCGTTTGGATTGAGAAATGCACCAGCAACTTTTCAGTTACTTATGCAGCAGGTGTTAAGAGGCATAGAATCCTTTTGTTTAGCTTACATTGACGATGTGGTTATATTTTCATACACATTTGAGGATCATATCTGCCATATTACAGCTGTCTTAAGCAGGTTGGCTTCTGCAGGCTTAACAGTCAAGAAGTCAAAATGTTGTTGGTTCTATAGTACTTTTGAATTTTTGGGATTTGTCGTTGGAAATGGTTGCCTCAGCATAGCTGAAGCTAAAGTCCAACATCTCAAGGACTACAAACTTCCAACCACCAAATCTAACTTAAGAGCATTTTTAGGGCTTGTCACCTTTTACTCTCGTTTTGTACCTAACTTTGCCAACTACACTTCTGTTTTGAGCTCACATCTACGAAAACAATGCCCAGACAAACTACAATGTACAAACGACAAGGACTTTGTTTCATCCTTCAATTATATCATCTCGTCCATTATTCATCATTCCTCTTTATTTTTGCCAAATTGTAAAGATGTATGGTGTGTGTTCACTGATGCCTCTGGCAAAGGTGTTGGTGGATGTTTGTGCATTTATAGACAAGATTCCTGGGTGCCTATAGCCTTCTATTCCAGGCAGCTCCAGCGAAGGGAAGAGCATTATCCTATAGTAGAACTGGAAGCACTAGCAGTACTAGCAACCATTGAACATTTCAGATTCTATCTTTCTGGACAGCACTTTACAGTATTTACTGACCATTCTGCTCTAGTCAACATTTTTCATGGGACTCCACCCACAGCCAAGTTAGCACGTTGGCTTGAAAAACTCTCAGACTTTGACATGGACATTGTGCACATCAAAGGAAGCACTAACTATGTAGCAGACGCCCTCTCGAGACAGTCTTGGCCCACTCTGACAGCGGATATGGTAGCAGAGGTTTCTCCTTCACCGACTGGAAGCTCAGCCTCCCAGTGGAGGGGAGATGTGGTGAAGCCTCACCACATTATTCAATAATAGTGACATTGACACTGTTGTACGTACATTAGACCATTGGCATGTGTTAGTATTGTGTTTTCTGAACTAGCTAATTATCACCTACTCCATTTATCCATCACCATTACTCAGCAGGTTTTATATCACCTTTGAGCATGTGCAGGTAGATTGCCTATAAAAGGCCTGTCTGTGCATGTGCTAAGGAGTGTCACATTTTATGAGCTTTGAATAACACTTAACCTGAGACAGTCTTTGCTCTGTTTTGAAAAGCAGCACTGATAGTTAAGGGAAGCCTTTGGACAGGCTTGTGTGAGGTTCAATAGTTCAGTGATACTCTGGTGGCAGCCTATCACAGGTTTGTCTCCTCCACCAGTGACTGTCCTTCCCAGACAATTCCCCACAGTCATTGTGCATTTAATAGCTTCTGATTGATCACCTAGTTTTATCTGTCATGGGAATTTTTTAAAATTACTTGTTTGCTGTTTCTTGGTTTTGTTTGTTGGGTTTTTGTTGTCGTTTTAATTTGTTTTGTTTATTTTTATTCATTTACTGGTTGTTTGTTTATTTTTTGTTGTTTTTTTACTTGTCTATTTTTATTTGTTTACTTTTTTGTATTTTTTAATACATTTTTTATTCGCTTACTTTCTTACTCACTAATCACACACTAGCTCAATCACTCCCTTCCTTTTTTTCCTCTCTCCCTCTGTACTTGATGAGCCAGCTATTTCATTTGTCATAAAAAAAATGTACTTCCTATGCTAACATAGTAATCAATTTTACATGTACACCCACATCTTCAGCATCTGTACTATGTTAATTAAACCTGCCCAGCTAAACTCTCCAACTAAATAATTGTGGTTGCCCCATTACTTCTTTTTTTTCTTTCTTTTTCTTTTTTTAAATAGTACATAATAATTAATAATCTACATTCCTTCTGCAATAAAAGAAGTTATAATATATAAAATGAATTATTTATTATTATTTTTATAGCTATCTAATTTTTATTCTGGGTTTTCTCTGGGTTCCTATATTTAGTAATGCATGTAATGTACATTTGATTAATTTATACTGTAATATCAATAAGCTTTTGAAATGTAAGTCAGCAAAGCAAGATACAGGCCAAAGTTTGTCAGCATCATGCAGTTCCTTGTTCCTATACTGTACAAGCTTTGATATTTCTTCTGTAATGTTTGTTTGCAGTGTGCAGTTTCTACATGCTGCGGCCTTATGCATGCGATGAAAACACTTGGATTAGAATTTCATAAAACACTTAATACACATTCTAGCTAAACTTTATTTAAATTATGTTTTTCTAACCAGATTTTAATCTGTCTATTGAGTCCCTCTGTTGCAGTTGAACAATATTTAAATTTTGACTGAATTGATTATTATAGTAACTCTGCGTTGTAGTTTCCATTAGTTGAGACAACCTGCCTTGACCATGTTTAGTTTTTCAGTCCTTTGACCCAAATGAAGTGTTTCTGTTCCAAGCTTACTATCAAATTGATTAATGTTTTATGACATTTACTTCATCTTGGGGTGCAATACAGTTTTAAGTATTAACACAAAAGTATTAACAAGATTTGGAGAAGTATTTAGTTTAGCAGTATTAAAGTAGTCCCAATATTACAATCACACTCACACTTTAACTAACAATGAATTAATGTAGAGATATAAAAAGGTGAATGGATTTAGGCATGCAAACAAAGTTTGAAGTCTGAATAATGAAAATAATAATAAAAAAAAACAACAGAACAATTGCATGCTGTAAACCAATTATTTAAGCTGCCTCTTTATTCTGATTATTGAATGTTATTATTACCTTGAAAGGAAAATGAGGAATATTTGTTTAGACTCTGGGTATCAGTAAAGAACTTGTTGAAGAACTTATTTTTTAATCCATTGTTGTTTTTTTTAGATATCATTTCTCGAGTTGATATTTAAGACAGAGTATATATATATATGAACATCTTTTGGAAGACTTAGCTAATAGATTGAATTAAAAGAACTTGTTGAAGAATGTGGTAATGGTCATTCCCACGCATCACCCTCATACATCACATATTTATGTCTCTCCATGCATTGGGCATGCTCAGGAGGGTTCTCTATATATTGGCCTTCCTGTGCTTGCTTCTGTTGAGTTGTACTACTTGCCTTAGCCAACATTCATTTTTGATAGGATTAAACCTCTATCAACTTGGGTTTGGGAGCCTTAATAAGCTTTGGCCTTGCAACTCTGGTGGCAGCGTACCTGTGACCCTTTCTTTGCTATCTTAGCCCCCAGCCTTGCTACCACACCTGGTGACAGCGGTGGTCCAGTTGACTAGACTCTTCTGGTTCAGAGATCGGGCCCACACATCGGAATCAAGTTCTAGCTCATTCATTTTGTCAGTTGTCTTACTTCTTACTTGTTCTTTCAGTTCCAGAGTTCCTTTGCCGAGTTCATCTCGAGCCCCTGCCGTGTTATCCTTCTGCACCTGTTGGAATTCCAGTGGTAGTGCTTCTTGCTGAGCCTCTCCTTTCCTAGTCGTCCTCCAACGTTCTACCCGAGCCTGGAGTCTTACGAGCTTCTTGACATAAAACTCCGTACACGCAAGTTATTGGCGAGCGAGCGTAGCGAGCGAGACACTTACAGGGGTAACACAATCGAAAATCGGGGATGTTTATTTATTTGTATATATGTTTGGACGTACGTATGTCATTTTGTACTTTGACCCTCGCGTTTTTGTGTTAGTTATGTGGTCGATCCCGTCCCAAATTGCACTAAACAGAATCTTCTGGTTTATCGATCAGTACCCGTATCACCCTAGAAATTGAATTGTTTATCGTTTTGAATTCTTTTGCGGGTGCAATTAAAACTTGAAAACTTAAGGGACTTCCATTTCTATTCGAGTTAGTGGCGGTGGTAAGTCAATGCGCTCTTTGTCGTGGTTATAAGCCCTACTCAACAGTATTTACTTAAAAATGCATTGTCCACTAGACGAACCACGAAGGTAAGTCTTGCGTAGGTAAGTCTTGCGTAGGTATGTTCAGTTGTGTGAAAGTATTGTGCGTTACAACTACTATTAAATATCACAAAGAAATTTTTAAATAACTTGATTTGATTTTGTTGCTTCTTTTTCAATTCAAACTGTTGCGGGAGTGGTTACTATTACCTTGAAACCCCTTTACCTCATACGTAATTTAAAAACTCGACTTTATTTTAATAGCTTGAGTGTTAGTTGTTAAAATCAAATTAAACAATAGTGTAGTGTAAGGCTCGCTCGCCATTTGTGCTCAAGCACACCACTAGTTTAATTTATTTATATATATGTTTGGACGTATGTATGTCATTTTGGGACGGGGTCGAACGCGGAGCGAACACAAAAATACGGAGGGTCAGTGTTCGCTCCGCGTTCGCCCCCGTCCCAAACTTCACTAAACAGAATCCTCCCGGTTTAGCGACCATTACCCGTATCACCTTAGAAATTGAATTGTTTACGGCTTTGAATTGTTTTGCGGGTGCAGTTAAAACGCAAAAACTATGGGAGCTCCATTTCTATTCGAATTAGTCGCTATTTGTCACAGTTATAAGCCCTACTCAACAGCATTAACTTGCAAGTATTGTGCATTACAACTACTATTAAGAATGTCACAAAGAAAACTTTAAATAACGTGACTTGATTTTGTTGCTTCTTTTTCAATTCAAACAGTTGCGGGGAGCGGTTACTATGGCATTGAATCCCCTTTACCGCATACGTAATTTAAAAACTCGACTTTATTTTAGTAGCTTGAGTGTTAGTTGTTAAAATCAATCATTTAACAATAGTGTAGTTTAAGGCTCGCTCGCCATTTGTGCTCAAGCACACCACTAGTTAGTTTTATTATCGCATCCGTTATTGTTTCATTCTGTTGTACCGAACGTTGTATTGTGGATTAGTAATTATATTCAGTGTGCCATTTACATTGTGTCAGTCATGCCTTACATATACAGACAACGTCAGCGCGGCGGTAAGCCTGCTCCCCTCGCTAAAGAAATTGTTGTTTCCGACGAAGCTAACCAAGGCTCTTCCGATTCTGCTTCACTTCGCTCACACGAATGCAGGAGTTCTGATTATCAGAGCTGCGTTGATCGGAGCGTTCTAAACTCTCTGTGTATTCCGAGCGTTCAGGTGAAGCACCAGGATGAGCAGTAGCTAGAGCGGAAGCGAGAGGTTTGCTAGTAACATCTAAGTCATCTAAAGCACATAAATCGTCTACCTCGGTAATTGTGGACTGTGTGTTGGACGAACTGGAAGATGAATAATCAGAACTCCTGCATTCGTATGAGCAAAGTGAAGCAGAATCGGAAGAGCCTTGGTTAGCTTCGTCGGAAACAACAATTTCTTTAGCACAGAGAAACAAACACCAACAATCAGTAAATGAAACAAACACGGCAACCAATAAGATGTATAACAGAAATCAAACCCTTGTAAAACTCCTGCTGATGCCTGGCTCGACGTAGTGCTTTCCGAGTCGTAAATCGGTTTGGAGCAGTTCCGAAGAGTTGGGTGAAGCCCAGAGAAACGTAGGTCGAAGTCGAAGGCGTGAGGCACTACCACCGCTGCCGCCAATTGTGGGTCGATCGGGGGCGAGTGCAGCTCTCCACTCACAGTTACTCATACAACAGATATATCTTGGAGAGACACCCACGGGTAACCGCTGCCACCAGAGTTACCCCCTATCCCTTGACAGAGTTATACAAAGGTCTATCATAAAATTAGGACAAGGAATAACTAAAACTCGTAAATTGACACACGATGCTTATATAGAACTAAGGGACACGCCCTACACAATGACATCACTTCCTGCATTGCAGCGTGAAGTTCTTGCTCTGCAATGCAGGCATGAGCACGCACGACAACACATGACTTCAATCAACACATATTAACAAATACTCACATGACGCATGAACCAAAAATAGACTGACATAGAACTTAACCAAATATACTCTTACAATAAAATAAATGAATATAATAAAAACATTAACTAGAGAAATGAATAAATGTTCACAGTTCAGGTGGGCGTGGCTGTTGCCATGCCCACTCCACTATCCTCCAGACCCACAGCAGACATTCAGAGTGCCAGAGCTTTTGCTGAGAACTTGAGACGAGCAGACGTTGACCCTTCTACCATGCTGTTATATAGACTTACGGGTGGAGCGTACTAATCCTATCAGTGACCCGATCAAAATAAAAAAATCTGTCGGCGAGCTGAAGGAGTCTGAAGACATATTTGCATTCCTTCACAAATTTGAGATTGTGATGTATTCTAAACGCATACCTGATGCACAGTGGTTAGATCATTTAGCACCTTTACTCACTGGTATGTATTGTGAAGCCTTTTACAACTCATATGAGGCTAACTCTAACTACTCAGAGATGAGGGTTGTGTTGCTTGATACTGGGGGGTATTCTATCACTAATTGTTTGGACACAATGGTTCTTTGTCCCTGAAGGAGTGGTTCACTCACAGCAAGTACAAATTCGAGGTTATTCTTGATTCCCTCCCTTTTCTGTCTAATTCTTCTAACAAGGTCATTGAGTCTATGGCAAAAACATTTTCCCTTATTGGTGTTCTTGCGGGTTTGCCGCAAGACAGGAGAGAGTTAGTCTTGTCCAAAGAGGCATATACTGCTGACGAGTTCCTTAAAGATTGTTTGGCATTCTCACCCCATTCTGATAATACTCATCTTCACAGGCATAACCACCACCACTCCAGACCTCACCATCCTAATCAGCACTTCAGGCCTCATTCGCCTCATACTAATCATTATCCAAGACAATCTCAGTTTTCACACTCTAACCCTCGTCACTCTCTCCATCGTCCTAACAATTCTCAGTATCAACCCAGGCAGTTTGAGAACCAAGTACCTAGAGAGCCCTTGCTTGTTGCCCCTAGGCAATACAGGGACATTGCCACAGTAACTTGTTTTAAGTGCAATAGCCAAGGTCATTACGCTAATGTGTGTCCCAGTTCACAGTCCTTTGGCTCTCAGTCACAGCAACAATATCTCGATTCACAGCGTGCTCAAACTAGACCTCATTCCCAATCACAGCAGACTCAGAACAGGTCACAGCCCCAGAACCCTGAGCAGACCAGGTCTAACAACTAGGGCTCGGTAAATTATGCTAGCATTTTTTTGAGCATTTTAGGTACAGTGAAGCATTAAGAATAATGCTGGCATTATAGGTCAAATTTGGAGCATTTTGGGAATGAATTCCTGAGTTGTACATAATAATTAAAAATTTGTATGTAAGCATGTGTGTTATGTAAGCAGATGGTGTGTCACCAACCATAGACAAGTTAGAGTGGTGGAAGAAGCACTCTAATGAGCTCCCCCATTGGTCAGCTGCATGCAAACTAGTATTACTGGTTCAGCCATCCTCTGCAGCTGCTGAGCGTGTTTTTTCACTTTTATCAAATAGTTTTGGTGAACAGCAAACTTCCTCGCTAGAAGAGACTATTGAAGCATCAATTATGCTGCAGTATAACTATAGGAAGTAATGATTCTGATGAACCTTTTGTTTGTTTTCTTGATTTTTTTTTTTATTAATCGTGAGCATTATGAGCAAAATTGTGAGCATTATAGGCAAAATGAAAAGCATTATGGGTGGCATGAGTGAGAATTAGAGAATAGCATTATAGGGAAAATTTGGGGAATAATTTACCGAGCCCTACTAACAACCCGGCACTCAGAGAGCTCAATGCAGTTTATACAGATCACGCACCTGACGCTAGTTCAGATTATTTTTCCACAGATGAAGTTGCTGAGGACGGGTTTATTGTGCAGGGTAAGGTTAACAATATTGACACCGATGTCATTATTGATTCTGGAGCTAAGATATCACTCCTTTCATCTAACTTTGTGACTACTGATTCAGTTCCCATTTCATATGCTAGCATTCGAGGTGTGTCACAACAGCCCATGACAGTCCCCATTCACAAGGTGGAGATTAACATCCCCACCCTCCAGGGTACCTTTAAAGTGGCAGTCTTGGATAGGTTGTCCCCCTTTACCTTTTTATTAGGCAGGGACTTTGGGAAGGGTAGACTTCTTACACTTATGTCATCTGTCAAGTCATCTCCTGTCCCAGTCTTGGCCGTCACAAGGGCCATGGCTGCAGATTGTGAGACAGCCTGGAAAACGGCTGAAACCCTCCAGATGACTGAAGGTGCCTTTCCTAGGGCACTGGAAGACATCCCAGAGGTAGACGAAACTGACATTGCTACTTCTGGTGATCCATCTCCATCTGATTCACCCGGTGTTGACATTTCTGATTCACCCAGTGTTGACATTTTTTATTCACCCAGTGTTGACATTTCTGAGTCACAGGCATTGGTTCTATTTCCATCGTTGGACTTTGACGGCATTTCTGAAGAACAATTTAAGCAGCTACAAAAAGATGATTCTTCTCTTTCCCAGTAATGGGACAATGCTCGTAACCGTACCAATAGCATGTTCATTGCCAAAGATTTTCTTATGAGTCTCACCTCCACTGCTAATCACATCTCAGCAGCACTGGTTGTTCCCAATTCTCTCAGGTCTAAAGTTTTATCCGTTGCTCATGACGGGCATGGGCATGGTGGCCTTAACTCCACTAGAGCCCTATTGAACAAACATTTCACCTGGCCGGGTATGATGGCTGATATTCGTGAGCACATTTCCAAATGTAGTATTTGTGCTAAATCCAATAAGTCCGGTGTGTGTATCTTCGAACATTAGCAGTGTGTGTCTCCCAAACTCTTCAATAATGAGACTCCTTAACCGATTATCGCCGAATTACGCGTTTCCGAGTCAAGTACGAGGGCGCTTCACGCGCGGGTTACGCATTTTTGCATAACCGCCATAGTACCCGCTTCAATTGTAGCTACCACAAGCAATCGCAAGTGTTTCAAGAGCTCCCACAACGCCGTAGCGATTCTCCTGTGAGGTAAGTGTAAGGGAGGCAAGGTTTTAATGACCCTTACCATAGAATTTTTTTATTATTTGTAGATTGAAATTGTAGCACTGTTTGTGTATAAAGAAAATTAAAGTTACAAAAAAAATTATGTATATAGCTATAACTAATAGACAAAAATATTTATCAATTATTATTAATATGATATAAAGTTGTCAATAAAATTTAAAGACTGCCAAGAAGACTTCATAGAGGGCAGTGATGAAGAATTTTATGATCTCAAAGAAATAGAGATAGATGTGGGGGCTCTTTGGGTTGCCTTGACATGAGCTGACTGTAAAAACCCAGCCAGGCCAAGCACTCACACACGGGGACGCTCAGCACTATGCACAAGCACTGAGTGGCTGATTCAACCGTTCTGCACCCCCAGCTCTCTAGCATAGAGAGCATTCCTACGCAAATGGTTCGAGGTTTTATGAAGGAGCAGGCGGAGGCGGACGAGGAAAACCGAAATTCCTCACTTTTGCTGAACAGAAGAGTCTTCGACTGAACAGGAATATTTAGAGATTTTGAGAAGCCAAAATGAAAGAAAAGGAGAGGATTATATAGGAGAGCTAGATTAAGTGATTAATTGAGAACATATAACATATATTAGTGATAATGTTTCTGATAATGGATTAATGTTTCAGTCTAATTGTACATTCCAAGATGTGATAGCTTATCCAGGGTGAGACCCAGACATCCTCCCAGGGGGAAAATGGTCCTCTTGTGGAACAAGTAAGATCAGTCTGTTTGTTGCTCGTTTGTATACAGCTCCACGGCATTTCACATCCGCAACACGCACTAAATCATCAGTTCCAGGGTAGACTTTGACAACTCGTGCCATGGGCCATGTACGCTGAACAATAGTGGCATCCTTCACAATGACGACATCCCCAACAACAAAGTTTCGAGTTTGTCGATACCACTTGGCTCGTGCTTGAAGTGCTTGCATGTACCGGCCATGCCACAACTTCCAGATCTCAGCTGTCAAACGCTTCACCAAATTCCAACGACGGACAGAAGTGATATGAGATTTCTGATCCATCATGATTGGCGGTGCTAGGAGTAGCCTGCCGATCAGGAAATGTCCTGGTGTCAAAACACTGGGATTTTCGATATCAGTAGAATCAACTGGCAAGATAGGGCGACTGTTCATTGTGGCCTCAATCTCTGCCAAAACTGTAGTCATCTCCTCAAAATTCAAGATCCTGTCTGTGAGAATCTTGCGCATTACCGTTTTCATGGCTCTAACCCCTGCCTCCCAAAGCCCCCCAAAGTGTGGGGCTTTGCTGGGGCTAAAGTGCCAGTGGATCTGTCGGGAAGTGCACGAATGAGAGATGGCATTTTTGGTGGCATGGCTCTTTAGAAGCTCCTGCATCTCTTCCAGTGTGTTTCGAGCTCCTAGGAAATTCAAACCGTTATTAGAGTACACATCACTCAGTGTTCCTCGTCTTGAGCAGAATCGACTGAATGAGGCCATGAATGCTTCAGTGGTAAGCTCTGAACACAGTTCAACATGCACAGCTTTGGTGTACATGCAGACATAGAGACATGCATAAGCCTTGAGCTTTGTAGGTCTCCTTGGGTTCCCTCGTTTGATTGAGAAGGGCCCTGCAAAGTCAATTCCAACACTTAAAAAGGCTGGAGCAGGCGTAGTCCTTACTGATGGAAGCATTCCCATCTGCTGATTTTGTGTTCTTGCATAGGCCTTCTGGCATTTCACACATTTTCTGCTTATGCTCTTGAGAAAACGCTTGACTCCGGTTATATAGAATTGTTCCGAGAGGATGGCAAGTAGTGTGGCAGGTCCAGAGTGGTTCGTTTCTTGATGAAGGGTCTGCAGCATGAGTCGAACTAGAGGATGCCGGACATCCAGTAGTATTAGATCCTGAGGCACCTTGAATTGATCAGCTTTTCTCACTCTTCCACCCACTCGTAGGAGGTCATCCTTTGCTATATGAGGAAAAAGACAATGCAATGGGTTAGTCTTTCCAATAACCTTACCCTCCCTCAGTGCAACCAGTGTCTCTTGGTAAGATTGTCTTTGTGCAGCTCGATACAATGCCTTCCTTGCTTCAGCCACTTCCAAGTGTGTGAGGGTACTGCATAGCTCTTGCTTGCTTTTTGCAGAGCAGTTGTGAATAAAACGTCGACACCAGGCTACCACACGAATCAGCTTCGTGTAGGAGGAATAATTCAGCCATAATTGATAATCAGGAGCTTCTGCTTGCAACACATTGGATGTGGGCTTGAGTTCAGTCAGCTTTTCAATTGGTAGTTTCTGGACTGGTGGTGGCCAACGAATAGGAGGAAGTGACAACCATGTGGGACCATGCCACCAAAGACGATGTCCAATCAGATCTCGTGGTAATGTGCCTCGACTCGCGATATCTGCAGGGTTGTCTGTAGTTGGGACATGTCTCCATTGTCCAGATGGTACTGTCTCTTGAATTGAAGCCACCCAATGAGCAACGAAGGCCTTGAAATTCCCTGATGGTTTGTTGATCCATCCAAGAACACTGGTAGAGTCAGACCATGCAAACATGTCCTCTGCAGGAATAGAGAGATCTGCTGCAGTGGCCTTCAGTAAGTCAGCAGTTAGCTTGGCAGCACACAGCTCCAGTCTTGGAATCGATGGAGCATCTACTGGTGCCACTCTTGATTTAGCTGTGACAATAGAGACACATACAGAAGCATCAACAAAAAGTATACGTAAATATACGACCCCTCCATATGCTACACCCGATGCATCAGCAAACCCATGAAGCTGACGATTGAAGATAGGAAGGTCTGTCTGTGAAAATCTTCTCTGTAGTGGGTTAGTAGTTAATTCTCCGAGTTGATCCTTCCATGAGCACCACAAGTCAGCAATGTCTTGAGGAATGACATCATCCCAGCCAATCTTTCTGCGCCAGAGTTTCTGAAGGAGTAACTTGACTATTAGAATTGATGGGGAGTACCACCCCATGATATCGAACACCTTTGCAGCAGAAGAGGCAATGTCTCTCTTCGTGGCTGAAGGCAGATCTTCAATGGAGGGAACAGCAACATGCAGATTATCGAGTCGTACATCCCAATGGATCCCCAATGTTTTTAGGGACATGGTAGGTTCTGTGATGATGAGATCACCAGATTCTTTGAGTTCCTCAGGTACAGTTGCCAGTAAATCTACGGAATTGCTCCTCCACTTCCGGAGTAACATCCCAGCAATCTGCAACAGTTGGCAGAGTTGCTCTCGAAGCTGTATTACTAGCTTGACTGTGCTGGCACCTGTGAGACAATCATCCACATAAAAACTGTTGAGGACAACTTCAGCAGCCTCTGGAAATTGATGCATATGGTTTTCTGCGAGCTGACGCAACACTTGCGTTGCGAGGAAAGGTGACGAAGAAACCCCGAATGTTAATCTCTTCATTCTCAAGTCCCGCAATTCTCCGGCTGTGTCTCGGAGTAGGAAGCAATGATAGTCACATTCATCAGGGTGTAAGCAAATTTCCCTAAACATTTTTGACACATCAGCGGTCAGAGCAATGGAGTGGACTCGGAAGCGATTGATAACTGTAGACAATAAAGGGTAAACATTTGGGCCTGTCAGGAGTTGGTCATTGAGTGAGATGCCAGTACTACTCTTCGCTGAAGCATCAAATACAGCCCTGAGCTTTGTAGTTGTTGAAGTCTCCTTAGCAACTCCATGGACAGGTAGGTAGAAGATGTTTGTGACAGGTTTCTCGATCTCTGGTAGAGGAACTATCTCAGCATGGTCAAGACTCTCATACTCCCTTAGTACATCTTCAAATTGTAGTAACTGTCCTTTCTTCCTAAGAGCCCTCTCATTTTGCAAGTACCTTCTGACTGCAACAGATCGAGACTCCCCCAAGACAGAAGCAGGGCACTTCCTGGGTAATTGTACAGAGAATCGTCCAGAAGGGAGGACTTCATGATTATCGGCGAAGTGAGTAACTGCAAGTTGTTCATCTACGGTGAGTGGGCTGTTGTCTGGGAATTGCTCGAGTTGCCAGAGCTTCTGTAACATTTCATCCGCCCGACTCTCTTTTCCAACAACCTTGAACACGTGAGTGGATGCAGCATTGTCTCGCACAGTGCCTCCTAGGGTCCACCCGAAGATAGTTTTGAATGTTAGAATGGAACCATCCTGATAGCGATCAAAACCCCTTATCATGCGAGTGAAATCAGACATTCCAAGAAGCACATCAGTCTGGCCTCCAAGGTTTGGATCCGCAATCGGTGTCTTGCCCTTGATTACTGGTAACTGCAGTAGTTGGTCCACGTTAGTTGGAGCAGTGATTATCGGCAGGCTTGGCACGACGTAGCACTTGGCTGTGATGAAGTCTTCCTGCGAACGATTAACAGAGGCAAAGTTAAGACAAACATAACCCTTACTTCGCATTCCACCAGCAATCCCTGTGATGTCTAATGGGTGACTGTGCCGCTTTGACTTCAGTCTTTTGGCCAGTTTCTCAGTCACTAGGGAGACGGCAGCTCCACTATCCAGCAATGCTCGAACTCGCTGGCGACAAGGTCCATCAGACACTTCGGTAATTGCTGTAAGGAGTATGGCATTCTGAACTGTTTGTACTCTTAAGCAACGAACGTCATTGCTGGTTGCCTCCTTGGTAGCTTCTTCTCCAGATGGTGTGGCATCCTGGTGAAGTAGAGTGTGGTGGCGACCGTAGCAATGTCTGCAGCATTTTTGAGAATGACAGTCCTTGAGAACATGAGACTTAGACAAACAGTTCAGACAGAGTCCATTGCTTTTGGAGTGTTTTATCCTGCGGGCTGTATCCCAACTGAGAAACTTGGAGAATCTGAAAGTCGGGTGGAAGTTCTCTTTGCATATGTAGCATTTAGGAACGGTAGGTGTCTGTCCTTCGGCGACTAAAGCAACTTTGGGTTTCTTGGAGTGATGTGGTCGAACAAAGTTAGACGATGGCCTTTTAATTTCTTCCATCCCAAACTGACGCTTTTCAAAGTACTTCAGCATCTCTCGTACAGATGGTGGATCCTTGAGATCTTGAGCCTGTTTGTTCCAATCAAACTTCATGCCTTCATCAAGACGATCCAACAGTATGACAGCCAAAAACTGGTCTAGTGTGTTTCCTTTATTGAGTTCCAGACCATACATATGTTCACCCCAAACAGCTAGCATTCGACGTATTCCAGCTAAGTCGTAAGTGTAGTTGTCAGGTTTAAGCAGTGCTCGAACATGATGAGGGTAGACCATGCGTGGACGTCCATACTGATCCTTGAGAGCTTCGAGTGCAGAATTGTAACTATCAGGTCCTCTGGCCGTACGTCTGACAATGGCTCTTGACTCTTCTGTAGTCATGGCTTTCAGCAGGAAACAAGACTTCTCGGCGTCCACCAGGTAGTCATCATTCTTGTCCATGGCTGCAGAAAACATACGAATAAAATCAGCCCAATCAACTGGCTTACCAGAAAATGTTGGTGGGTCAAGATGGAGCTTGGAATAGGGTTGTATTCTTGCAGGTTTGACAGACTCAGAGGTAGACTTTTCACTGTAGGACTTGTCTCCTTCGTCAACTCATTCAGTGATCTCATTAAGTAGGTCTCCGAGATTCCTGCACATAGTTCCAATTTTCTCAATACTTCGATAAGGCCCAGACTCCTCTCGATACTGTCGAAGATCTTTAGTTAACTGTGACAAAGCTCTTATGGCTGATGAACCTGTGTAACTGTTACGTTTGTGATAGTCTGTCATATCTTCCAGGAGCGCTTCTCCCTTGTAGAATAGTGTGGCTATATGAAGCTTTGTTTCAAGCTTTTTAATGAGCATGTCATTCTCGTCTCGTTGGCTAGCAGCTTGAGATTGTTCCACCTCCATGTCGAAGTTTGGTACAGAAACGGAGAGTTGTTCAACTCTATCTTGAAGGGCATCGAATAGTGAGGACGACCGTAAAGCTTCATCCAGCTTTCTCTGAATTTCTGAAGTTCGGAGCAAGTTTGCTGAAGTAGTGTCTATTGATCTTAGGTAGCCAAACAAAAGGGTCAGCTTTCCTTTGCGACTGGTATGCTTATTCTTGGCTAATTTGAGATCCTGAATATCTGCTATCTGTTGTAGATCTTCTTCCATTGATGCACGCATGGTGTAGAACAGAATAGCAGAGTAAAATGCGGGAAAGAGCTAGTCGACTTGTCTGTAGAGTCGAGCTGAGTCTTTGAAGAGAAAGAGGAAGAGCTAGACGACTTGTCTGAAGAGTCGATCTGAGTCTTGAGAGTAGAGGTTGAAATTCTGAGCAGATATCCCAGTGTGGATGGGTATCCGGCTCGAAGGACCATAAAGTATGTGGGGGCTCTTTGGGTTGCCTTGACGTGAGCTGACTGTAAAAACCCAGCCAGGCCAAGCACTCACACACGGGGACGCTCAGCACTATGCACAACCACTGAGTGGCTGATTCAACCGTTCTGCACCCCCAGCTCTCTAGCATAGAGAGCGTTCCTACGCAAATGGTTCGAGGTTTTATGAAGGAGCAGGCGGAGGCGGACGAGGAAAACCGAAATTCCTCACTTTTGCTGAACAGAAGAGTCTTCGACTGAACAGGAATATTTAGAGATTTTGAGAAGCCAAAATGAAAGAAAAGGAGAGGGTTATATAGGAGAGCTAGATTAAGTGATTAATTGAGAACATATAACTTTAGTGATAATGTTTCTGATAATGGATTAATGTTTCAGTCTAATTGTACATTCCAAGATGTGATAGCTTATCCAGGGTGAGACCCAGACAATAGAATAAGGCAGAAGACTTCTCAGGTGTAGAGGTCCGTGGCCAAGAAGTCTTCATGGAGGGCAGCAATGAAGGATTTGATGACCTGGAGGAAATAAAGGTTGAAAAAGGCTAGCTATTTTAGCTTCGTTTGTTCATACACAGAGGGTTACATAGATTTTGAACAACACTAACCACAAAAAGGTCAAGTTATTATTGCATGAGGATACAGACTTTCTTCCTCCCAGTTCTTCCCTACTTGAAGGTGCCCATAAAATGGATTTCTTAGGAGAAAGTTTCTCAGGTATGAAGAGAAGGATGTGCAATCTATGTCAAGAACAGTAACAACAGACACATCATGGTACGGTACAGTAGTGATTATGGGGTGTGGCTTTGTCACCATGAGAGTTCAATCGGACTGCTTCATAGTATTATCAGAAAAAATCCTAGAATTGCAAACACAGTAGTCTATATAATTGCTTGTTATGTTATATATTATATTATCCTAATATATGGCTCACACAAAAAAAATAAACAGCCAAAATCCATAGTTGCTGAATTATTTCAAAACAAGCGGCTGGTGAACATTTAAAACAACAATATATAGCTATGAAACATGAGGTCTTAGCCTAAACTTTTACAATACTGATGCGAACAATGGTATACTGACCTTGAAGCTTGTAGTTTCCAATGAGTGCACACTTCATACACTTCAAACGCCTAGAAACTAAACAAAACTTAGCCCGCGGATAGAGGATGGCTTTAGCTTCAATCAGTTAATACATCGCCGTCGGTTACTTCGAAGCGTATTGCCTCTAGACAAGAAAAAGCTCAGGCGGTTCAAGCCTCGAGGTGACGGTCACGATTTCTTGTAAACAATTTCGGAGTACGCGCACGTAATCGCGAATTTAATTTCTGGCGTTAATCGGTTAATGAACATTTAACTATTACTTTGCAATATAGTATGCCTGAAGAGTGAGAAAATAAATGTGTTTCCAAACTTGTCAGTACTACAACAGAATGACGTAAATATTGACTGCTAAATTATTGTCACCGTAATAATGTCAATAGGCTTGTGTTCATGTTGTGTTCACATGTATATGTTTATGTGTGCGTGTATCCATATATGTGTTCACTGTGAGTGTTCACTGTGAGTGTTCATTAGTTAAGTGCAATGCACCTTCTCATTCACGAATCAAACTCAATAATAAATCAATATGATGCCTAGAGATGTCTGCTCTAACTAAAGTGTATGACGAGGGGCATGCGCGTGGTAAAGGGTGTGCTAACTAGGTAAGGGGTCACTATAATAGAGAGCTGTGTGATACAGGGTGAGTGCATGGAATGAATAGTATAGATGGTTATTGTCTATCGCCCCCCAAGCCCTTCGTCAGGGGGCTGAAAAAAGTTAGAGAGCCCGTCTGTATCTCTGTGGGGGTTTTATGGTCCTTTTACTTCTACATAGGGTCTGGTCGGGGTTGGTAGATGTTGGAGGTGTTGGTGGGATCTTGGCCAGTTGATTGGGGGCTAGTGGTGGTAGGTTGTGTCGGCTGGCGGGGGTGCCTGCGACGGCTGCGTATGAGCGGGTGGTGGCCGGCGTGGTAGTTGGCTGCCTCTGGGTTGTTGAGTGGGCCCTGGTTGGTTGAGGTGGTTCCGGGGTGCCTGGTAATTGTTGGCTAGTTGGTGCAGCTGGGGTGCCTGGTGATGGTTGGCTGGGTGGTGGGGCTGGATTGCCTGGTAATGGTTGGCTGGGTTGTGGTTCCGGGGTGCCTGGTAATGGGTGGCTGTGTGGCGGTACCGGGGTGCCTGGTGATGTTTGTCGGGGTGGTGTCGCTGGTTGTGCTGTTGGTCTGGGCAGCCCTGGTGGCTGGGGATGGGGCAGGCGCCGCTGTAGGGGGTAGTCTGGTGGAGGGGTAGGGATGGTGTGCCTCCTTAGGTATTGGTGGTTGCGAGTGGTTAGTCTGCCGTTGCTGTCCATCCGGACTTGATACTGATGATATTGCATGACCTCGACCACAACGCCTGTGCTGTCCCATTTGGTTGGGTGGTGGCCTGTCTGGTTTTGCACCAGTACTCTGTCTCCACGTTTGAGGGGGGATAGGCCCTTGGTGTGCTCTGTCCAGCGTTTCTTGCCCAGGGATTGGCGCTTCTTTAGTGCTGTCTGCCTCGCGTGCCATGTCGTACCGTCCTGGGTTGGCTGTTGAAGTTGTGTTGGGAGGGTGGGTAGTAGGTCTCTGATTGGTCGGCCAAAGAGGCACATAGCCGGTGACATCTGTGTGTCTGGGCATGGGCAGTTCCTGTAGGTCAGGAGGGCCTTGAAAAATGCCGACTTCAGGGTACCCCCGGAGTCGGTGTTCCCTGCGATAAGCCGCTTGACAGTTTTGACCGCTGTTTCGGCGCGGTTGTTCGCGTGGGGGTGATATGCCGAGGAAGTCCGGTGGTGGACCCCCCAGCTGGTCAGCAGGTCTCTTGTTGCATGGGCAGTGAATTCGGGTCCTCCATCTGTGGTGAGGGTAGCAGGGATGCCGAATGTTGCAAAGGTCTCACTGAGTACCTGTATGAGGCCTGTGGCTCCGCTGCTTGCCTGCGATACGATGGGCCATCCCGAGAAGCGATCCACCAGCACGAGGTAGGTGGATCCTTCATGGTGGAAGAAGTCTGCATGGAGGTGCTCAAACGGGTGGTCCGCCTCCTCTGGGGTTGTGGGTGGCATGTGAGGTTGGGAGGGGGCATTCCCGTTGCAAATGCTGCAACTGTTCCTTGTGGCGGCGATGTCTGCTGTCAGGCCTGGCCAGTATATGGATGCTTTCGCCCTGGCTGTCATCCCGCTTGTCCCTTGGTGTGCTGCGTGCAGGGTGTCGAGGCATGCTTGTCGTAGGGAGGATGGGATGACGAGGCGGTTGCCAAGACATACCACGTCGTCAACTATGGTGAGGTCGGTTATCACGGGAAAGTATGCCTGTATCCCCACTGGGAGCACGTTGCGTTTGGTGGGTGGTCCTGCTTCTATGACCAGCATGAGGTCCTGAAGGGACTGGTCTGCCGTGGTTGCTGTCTGAAGCTGTTCCCAGTTGATGGGAGTGGCAGAGATGGCTGTGCACACGGCTGTGGGGAGGCCGTCGTCGTCTGCGAGGGTATGAGTGGAGCAGTTCGGGCTGGGGGCTATAACGTCATCTGGCCGGTGGAGTCTGGTTGGTGTCCTTGTCCCAGATGGGTGACGTGATAGGGCGTCGCTGGTCAGGTTTTTGGTGCCTGGGATGTATACCATCCTGAAGCGGTACCTGAGGGTCTTCTCTTTGAGATTCCTCAGGCGGGGATTCGGGATGTCCTCCGGGCATCGGTCCCCTAACAGCTTTAGCAGTGGTTTGTGGTCCACTGCCACTGTCAGGTCCCGGCACCCGAGTACAAAGTGCCTGGCTCTGTCGAGTGCATCAGCTACGGCCAGGGCCTCCCCTTCCACCAGGGCATATCGAGATTCTGCCGCGTGAGTAAATCTCGATCCGACCAAGGTGACGCGCCAGCCATCCCGGCAACAGAAAGGATCGTGGGACGGGCATTGGCAGTGTTTCTGTGTGAGCCAGAAGCCGATCCCGTCCCTGCTCCAGTCCGTCGCCAGGCAGGTGGGGCGCCCCTTGTCAAAGATCTCAACTCCCGCTGGATGCTCTTGCATATGTGTTGTTTGGACGTGGCGAAGGCCTCAGTCAGCTGGTCTGACCATTGGAAGGGGGTGGATGGCTTCAGGAGATCCCTGAAGGGGAGCATGGTTGCCGTCATGGCGAACGTGTAGGAAATTTGGTTGACCAGACCAAACCATGCCCTGATGTCAGTAATGCTTGTTGGGGTGGGGAATTCCTTGATGGCCGCCATGAACTTGTTGGCAGGGCGGACCTCTGTGGGGGTGATTGTGAACCCGGCGAACTCCACCTCGTCTTCTGCAAAGCAGAACTTCTCCGGGTTCAGGGTGATTCTATTCGTGGCACAAATGTGCAGCCACTCCACTGCCTGATGGAAGGAGCCCTCGATGTCATCTGCCCACAGCAGGGCATCATCGATGCACTTGGTTTTGTTGGATACATTGGTGATGAGTGCGTCGTACCGCGCCGTACATCTCCCGAGGCGATGTAGCCTTGCGGGGCTGTGAGGTAGCGGTACCGTCCCCAGGGTGTAATAAAGGTGGTGTAATGCCTGTCCTCCTCGGCTAGGGCCACGGAGTGATAGCCATTCCATGCATCGAAGATCGTTTTTTTCGTCAGTCGTGGGATGGCTCTGGCCTGGTGGAATGGTGACGGGCAGTGGTGGGTCTCCCGGGTGGCGTGTTGGTTGAGGGGTTGGAAGTTTATGGTCCTCCTGAGCGACCCGTTCTTCTTGGTGCAGATCACCATTCGGTGGCACCAAGTGACGGGTGTGCCCAGGGGGACTTTTTCCAACACGCCGAGGCGGACATCCCTGTCCAGCCCTGCCTTCACCTCCTCCTGCCAGTGAACAGGTATGGTGATGGGTGTGTGGCACGGTTTGGGGGCAGCGTTAGGGTCGATCTTCAGTGATAGAGGAGGGCCGGACATCATAGGCAGAGGCTGGTGTTCACATGTATTGAATGCGCTGGACGAGTAGAAGTCCAGGAGGTACCTCCAGCTTCTGTCTGTTTTCCTCTGTAGCGGGGAATGGCAGTGTCGTGGGCTGATCTGGTGGTGGGGATCTGGTGGGGCAGGAGCACGGTCGCTGCTGGTTGACCATTGGTGGTCGGGCTGCAGGTTGGGGTGTTCTTCTCGGCACTTGAGGGTGGTGGGGGTCCGCGGTGGGGGTTGTAGGTTGGTGGGGGGTCATTTGCTCGCCGTCTGTCTGTCCCGCCCTGGTCTGTGGTGGGCTGGTCCCGGTGCTTCTTGTTGCCGGTAGCGTCTCCTTGGGTGGGGCGGCATTGTTGATCTGCCTGTCTCTGATCTGTGCCAGTGGGGCTGGTGGGCACAGTGGGAAGCCCAGATTGATTAGTCCAAGGTCGCTGCATGCTGACATGCTGAGGTAGAGCTTGGTGGCTATGGGACTAAAATAAACCATTTGCCTCGTCTCCTTGTCTGTGTCTGCAGCTCTGATTCTGGTGAGTGCGGCTCCCATGATGGGCATGGGGTTGCCACTGGCAGAGCTCATGGTGAGGGAGGTTGGGATGAGGTCTTGTGCTCTGAGGTCGAGGTCACGCATGAGGGTGGGGCCTGCCAAGCAACTCTGGCAGCCGGTGTCGGCGAGGGCTCGTGTAGCAATGTTTCGTTGCTCTCTCCTGAGGGTTTGCCCATGGGTCTGGAAGTCTGTTCGATGGGTGGAGACGACAACATTGAGGGTTGGTTGGGGTGGTGAGCGGCGCTGTACCCAGGTTTTGGATGTCTGGTCCCAGGTCTGGTGTGGCAGAGTGCCTTCCGTCATGTCGCTGACCATTTCCTGGATGGCGCTTTCTTGCTCTGTCGTCTGCCAGCAAATCTGTGATGTGTGGTTGGGGCGACCGCAGGATTGGCATGTCTTGCCAAATGCAGGACATTGGGTCCTCCTGATGGCTGTCCTTGCTCTGGTGCCGTGGCCCTGGCGGCCGCAGAAGCAGCATGCTGTTTTGCTGTTCGGGTGTGGGGTGGGCGTGGTTAAGGGCCGCTTGGGCGTGGCCGACCGGTTGGTTTTGGGGGGCGTGGCTTTGGGTGGTGGGTGTTGCTGCTGGCGCTTATACCCACTGTGCAGTGCCTCCTCCTGGTCTGCCTCATCATCGATGGCGCTGTTGCTAGCTTGGGGTGGGGTGGTCATTGTGGTAAATGACAGTTTGCCTGTGACCCTCACCATTATGAACTGCATCAGCTCCTAGACTGTCTGGTCTTTGTCCGGCTCCTTCAACAGGTCCGCTTGGATGTCGGGGTCGGCGAGGCCGACACACAGCTGATCTGTCACTCTGTCCTCGCTCTGGCTGTTGACTGTCGCACAGTTCGTGCACTTCCGGTCGAATCGAAACACCTCGGCCTGGCCTCGCAGGCGGGCTACGAACAACCTGACGGTTTCGCCCCTGTCTTGAGTCATCCTGGAGAGCGTGACTCTGGCTGCCCTCTTGTTCTCCTCCTGCACTGCCATAGCTTTGATGGCTGCCAGGAGGTCTGGCTCGGCGTATTCCCTGAGAGGCGTGGGGCCGGTGGCGTTCATGGTGACGTCCCGGCGGAGCTTGGGGTCTAGACATGCCAGCAGCTGGATGGTGATATGTGGGGCAATCAGGTTGGCTGCCTGTGAGTACTCTTTCCAGCGGTTGAGGAAGTATTGCCACCCTTTCGAGGTCTCTCCGGCTGATAGCTCTGGTCTGGGGATTTGGGTGGGCTTGAAGGAGGCAGCCTGGCTGTGGTCCATCGAGATGTGGCCTGTCATGAGGGCTACTGCCATCCCGGCTCCGTCCCCTGTGCTACGGTGAAGGGGCAGCCGGCTTTGGGACAATTCGTCGCCATCGGGTGGGTGTGCGTTAATTGGAAATCGGTCTCCGCAGCGTCCTAACCTCCAGTCGGCACTCCTGTTGGTGAGGTGCACTGTCTAGCTAGATACACTAGTGGGTTAGAGCAGACATAGTTAAGTGCAATGCACCTTCTCATTCACGAATCAAACTCAATAATAAATCAATATCATGCCTAGAGATGTCTGCTCTAACTAAAGTGTATGACGAGGGGCATGCGCATGGTAAAGGGTGTGCTAACTAGGTAAGGGGTCACTATAATAGAGAGCTGTGTGATACAGGGTGAGTGCATGGAATGAATAGTATAGATGGTTATTGTCTATTCATGTGTGCATGTGTTCATATGTGACCGTCTACCGGGCACAACGTGGCACCCTTCAAAAAATTGTTTTTGCACTTACAGAGTTGTCGGCATCCAGATATTGAGCTCTCCAAGTTTTATCGTCGTAGCTTAAGTCGTTCCCACTATAATAGACCTAACCGTTCCCTTCCGTCGGCTTGAAACCATACATTTTTAAGAAATCGATCGATCTTTTCTCGACGCACGCCGCATTGTGCCCGGTTTTCCTGTAGACGGTCACTTATGTATGTGTTCATATGTGTGTGTGTTCATGTGTGCATGTATTCACGTGTGCATGTGTTCATGTGTTCATATGCGTGTGTTCATGTGTACATGTGTTCATGTGTCATGTGTTCATTGGGCAAGCGAAGCGAGACTCTCACTAATGAGTCTCAAATATATATATATACATATGGCAAAGTTCAAAGGGGTCAATGCGTGTCCACCCCCGGAGGCTACTAAAAACGTAAACATTAGTGTGGGTGTAAGAAATTTAGGAGAAAAAGACTTCGGATAAATGCTAGGAAAAAAGAAAAGAAAAAGAAAAAGGCAAGAGATACGGAGACAGAAGAGGACAGATGTTCAGTTAGGTCTTACAAACTTAGCGAAGTTCATTTCTATTCTATTATCCTACTAATGATGTGCTTGAGCACAAATGGCGAGTGAGCCTAAAGCTACACTATTGTTATAAGTTCTAACACTCAAGCTACTAAAAATAAGGTCGAGTTTTTTAATTACATTTATACGGTAAAGGTATTTCAACGCCATAGTAACCACTCGCCGCAACTGAATAAGGGTAATGATTGATAACCAGAGGATTCTGTCCAGTGAAGTTAGGGACGGGATAGACCACCGAACTAACACAAAAATGCCAGGGTCAAAGTACAAAAATGACATACGTACATCCAAACATACATATAAACAAAAATATCCCTGATTTTCAATTTTGTTACCCCTAATAGCGTCTCGCTTGTTTCGCTCGCTCGCCAATTAGTAGCAGTAGTAAGTTACCTTGGTTAATGCACTGTTGTCGTAGCTATAAGCCTTGAGAATAACAGATTTGTTCTCACTTGAAAATCCATTTTCCAAGAGAATACAATAGGATGCTTAACTAGAGCTCTGGTATAATAGAGCACTTTCAACAGAGTAGGTTTGGCTGTTAGTCTTAATCCTTTGGTTTAGCAATCCTTACCCGTCTAGGAAATTCCATTGCTTACCCTAGAAAATCAATTGCTAAGAGAATACGATGTTAGTCTTGTGCTGGTATGTGTGTACAAGTGTTGTGTGTTGCTAAAGAATAGCACAATACATTAAACAAACTTACAAAGAAACATTATAACCCGCCAGCATTCAAATTTGAATTTCAGTCAGACCAGCTCGCTCGCCATTTGTGCTGTAGCACATCACTAGTATAATTTATGTGTGTTCACATGTGTTCATATATGTGTGTGTGTTCGTGTGTGTGTGTTCACGTGTTAATATCTGTGTGTGTTCGTGTGTGTTTCATGTGGGTGTGGGTGTTTTAAGTGGGCGTGTGCGTTCATGTGGGATAACCCTTTCACTTTTGTATGGAAATAAAGGTAACAAGCAGCTTGCAGTCAACATTCTGATGGTTGTAATAGTGTAATGTGGAATATGCCGATTACCATACACCATGCATAGCTGAATGACACAAACAGTTGGAATATTCTGCACGTAATTAGTTAGTATCATTCACATTCTTTGGACTCACTATGCTGTTGATTCACATCATGTGTTAAGGTGCTATTTAATACTTCCATCCATTCCTTTACAACATCATCTGTTACAGGCACTAGATGAGAAAAAAATTCAGCGAAGGCAGAAACAATATTAGGAAGTACACATACCTGGTAAGGAACTACATAACGATTGAAAAGTTTGTTTGGCTATGACAAGCATTTGAATAGCTTTATTCATACGGCTACTCAGTAAGGATGCTATAAAAATACATACTCAATAACAATTATATTTCTTAATTAATACGTACGAAGTTTATGCTTTGATCCATGACCATAAAAGAGTAAGGCATGTGTAAGGATGTCAATTCGGTGTGATGGATGCATCTCCTTAGTCATTCGAGAGAACGGTCTCAAATATGACCACAACCTTTCCATCACTTCACCATCTGATAAACCGATTCCCTTACAATTGCCAGGACCATAAATAGCCTACATTAAGTAAAGTCCTCAGTTACATGTATATACTCTTACAACAATTGTATAATATACCTGGCAAGATGCATTATGGCCAAATGCATGAAATGAAGGAAGGGAAAACTTGTAACGTTCTAATAAATTCTTCCCACTTGTAGATCCTTTCAGATGCTGCACCAAGGTGCGAGCAACATCATACATTACATAAGCTTGCACGTCAGAAGGAATACGACTGGCCAGCTCCTCCAGTGTCCAGACAACATAAGACAATCTACGAATAAATAATTAATAAACCGAGAATACACAGCAATACACTCACTCTCCATGTTTTAAATTTATAAAAAACAAGGGAAATTCATGTCTGCAAGCACATCCAAAAATAGCAGTTTCATCCAGTTTAAAGTAACGTCTACTAGATCGTAACGAGTTACCAGCCAAAAAACTGTTGCAAACCTAAATAAAGCAACCATAACCACAACAACAACAGACAGGTTTATTACATTTTTATCCAAATCACTCTGAAAGTTGAAAGAGAAGAGTTGAAATTTGTGATAATTACACTGTGAGACACAAGGCAAACCAATAAACAGTGGAGAAGCGAAATGTGTCCATAATTTCATCGATAAACAACTAATCATGTCATCAGACCACAAAATACTGATAAGCTATAGCATTGGCATTTATTGGAATAATTGGGAAAAATTATTAGAAGTACTGTGGAGCCCTGGTGAGCACTGGACTTGCATGCTACAGCACTTTTTGCTAAGAAGTACTGTAACAAACAGTGATACAGTAGGAATTGTTATAAATCTTGCAATTTAATAGGCGTGACAATAGGCGCAACTAGCCGAAATTGGTAAAGAGCATCAAATTCACAGATAATATTCAGGATTGTGCACTGTACAGCAAGTGAACTCGAGTTAGGTAGGTAGAGGGGTTTAACTGAATATACCTGTCGTCAAGTATCAATACTGTGTGGGAGGCCACTGTGCCTATGTGTGTGTGTTTGTATTTACTTGTGTGTGTGTGTGTGTGTGATACCAGATATTATATGTGATGTACTACCAAAATATAACACTGTCGTATTTCCAAATTAAATACACTTTTGAAATCAAGTATTTGTATTTGCAATTGTATTTGAAGAGAGAGCATTGCAATTGCAATTAAATATTTTAGGAGTATTTGACCCCAACTCTGCTCCCTCTAAACACTAACTTTAGGTTCCTTCTGACGGGGCATCTTGTATGATGCAACAAATTCATCTACAGATGACTGGTTTCCAAAATATATGTGTCCATGTAATGCATCTCGGTGACTTTTACCAGCAGCTATCTTTCTAGGCAGTCCAAATACAGCATCCAATGAAAGAAACCAACTACCAGACTCCTAAAAACAAATGACATATGGCATATACACAACAAATATAACAACTAATATCAACAACCAGAGTACTGTAAATGTGAACCCGTACGTATTAGGTCTGAACAACAAATACTTTTAATTGAACTACTATTCCAAGAGTGTAATTTCAGCTAGCTATGAAGTGTGCAAGTATACAAAAAACTATAAAAAGCGAGTTGGGCACCATTAATAATGTGAGTTCAAATAGGGAGAGGAAAAGAACCCAGAACCTCAGTATATCCAACTCGAGAACCCAAGTACATCCCCATCACCCTATGCACAGCCCCAACCCCCAATTTAATAGCAATGTCTGTGAAAAGCAGAAAAAGTTACACGTTGCTGCCTTGTTGTGTATGATTGTATATTATGTGCAACATGGCAAAAGGGATGGGAGTCCCTGTCCCACCCTTTAACTCTTCTCCCATCCTTATCACTCACTGCTATTCGATTATGAGAATGAAGTCATAAACTAACCTTAGGGCATACTGGGCATACATTGCCTTCATCTAGCTCTTGGCATACAAAAGTCAGGTGGCGTAACTCCACCTTCATCCAACGATATTCCTCAACTCGATCAAAAAAGAATAAAGGCCTTTCCTCTAATAAATAATATTGTGATCTTAGTATAGCAAGTCATGTGTAACTGTTAAATCTAACCTTAGCTGCTACATGATGACACTTAAAACGCAATGCTTTACAGAAGTCATTCAATGAGACCTGAGCTTCTAATAACAGTGCCTCAATCCAATCCAAAAGCTCGAAAGTGAATGCCAAGTGAGGTCGTTGAGATGCTGATGGCCACAGTCGTGCTTTTACTAAAGTGGAAACCAGAGGCTCACAAGCACAAGTTGCCAGTCGTACGTCACATTCTTCCCCTATATGCACATTTAACCATAATAGTTATGATAAATATAAATAGAAGAGCACTAAGAGTGCAAACCCTCAGCGTTAGTTAAAAATGCACTAATTATGAATATAAATTTTAACTTGTCTAGCTAGAGCATTTTAAATTGGTCTACTTGCATCTCTGGAATTCTTCAGGCGTTTCAAAGGCTTTTTATGGGCACGAACGTTTAGAACCAACACTTATACACACCTGGGACTGATACATACTCTTTCTAGTCTGTAACAATGTTTAACTTTATCAAATGCAGTTGTCCAACTTTGCAAAAGTCATTAACATGGCGTACTTTCTAACGACTACTTGAAGATATTTTTGCATATTCATTTTTATTTGCTTTGTTTATTAAAATATTGCCTCCAAATAATTTGCAATTGTGCACAAATGTTGAGTTAGCCTGAGTATATACCTATACATAACGAGATTCAACTATGAAGCCGAATTCAAAAGGCCACTTAACATCCTCAAAGTGGGTGGAGCTTTTAAAGTCTGGAAACGTGTTCAACTTTATCAAATGCAGTTGTCTAACTCTGCAAAAGTCATTAACATGGCGTACTTTCTTTTCATCAAGCCAATTTGTCCTAATATTTGTTTCAATTTGTTCATTTGTACTTGCTTTGTCTTATAAGATATTGCCTCCAAACTTTGTTAAACACTTTATAGTGTAATAATAAAGACTTTGACATGTCTGGAAACGTGTTCAACTTTATCAAATGCAGTTGTCTAACTCTGCAAAAGTCATTAACATGGCGTACTTTTACCTCATCTAACTAATTTGGGAGTCTTAATATTTGTTTAAATTAGTTTCGACGGTTAACGACTACTTGAAAATATTTTTGCATATTCACTTGTATTTGCTTTGTCTTATAATGTATTGCCACCAAACTTTGTTCACCACTTAATAGTGTATAAATAAAAACTTTTTAGTGAAAAAAACAATTTGCAATTGTGCACACATGTTGAGTAAGCCTGAGTATATACTTGAACATAACGATACCCAGCTATGAAGCCAAATTCAAAAGGCCACTCTTCATCCACAAGTGAGTGGAGCATTTAAAGTCTGTAACGATGTTTAACTTTATCAAATGCAGTTGTCCAACTTAACAAGTCATTAACATGGCGTACTTTCTAACGACTACTTGAAGATATTTTTGCATATTCATTTGTATTTGCTTTGTTTATAAAAGTATTGCCTCCAAACTTCACTTGATAGTGTAATAATAAAGACTTTTTCATGCAAAAAAATAATTTGCAATTGTGCACACATGTTGAGTTAGCCTGAGTATATACTTGTACATAACAAGACCCAAGTATCCTCATGGATGGAACATGGCCTGTTCAGCTTGGTTTCATGGTCGGGCCTTGTTATGTACAATTTTATGCTCTTGCTAACCAAATATACCAATTTTAACCTCATATTCTTTGTGCCACACCAACTACACCTTCATTCTTTTGTCACACCCATTATAAACCCTACATTTCATGTTAAACTTAATTCTGAATTTAGAACATGCTGATTAGTGAATTCGTTCAGTTTGGTGTGACATCCACTGGTCAAATAAATCTTGGTTGAATTCTCCTGCAAAAGATTACAAAAAGTGACAAAGAGCAAAGATAATGCACACGTAATGCTTTACCTTCACTGAACATGGTGCAGAGAAACAAATCAGGATATGTACCCCTGTCAATTTCAATTTTATGGTAGTCTGTTATCTCTTTATTCAGTATGTAATGGACCATCATAGCTAATTGTCTCCAATCTGCATTCTGTGCCGTCCATTCTTTATAGGGTTTACAATACATTAGTGAGTTTCCGTAGCTTTTAAATTTTATTTCAGTTGTCTCAACTGATCTGCCAAGGTCTATAAGAATAGCATGTCCACTGTCATTATAACATACGTTTTCCAGCCTTATGTCGAGGTGGGCCATTCCAACGTCATGTAGCTCCGTTATTGCTTCCACTACATCCTTTACGAATAAAGGTATAACTTTAAGTGCGTCTTCTTTTTTCAATGGCATATTCAATGCAATATATTTGTAATAAACTGCACATCCTATAAACTTAATATCTATTGGTAAGGAAGAATATTGGAGGTCATATTGGAAATTACGTAGCAGACAATGTAATCTCCTGTCTTCCCCTCTCGTCAATGCACTTTTGTAGACAGATCTTTCACTAGGGCACAGTATAACCACCGAATTTCCTGATTTCATCTGGTATGCATCTGTAGCAAAATTTTCTTTCACAAATTCGGGAGATAGTGGAAAGGTAAATTCATTAGAAAACACACCGGTTATTTCAAATTCAGATTGTTTCATAAAAGCATCCCTAATTTCCGTAAACACGTCATCTTTCTTTAATTTAAAACATTCTCTGCAATACATCAATTTCATATCACTCCAACTACAAACCACCTTTCTGACATATCCTTCATCGACAGGAACGAAGAATCCAGTAACTTCAGAAATATTTATAGACCTGTTCATAAAGTACCGTAATTGATTAACTAATCCACACATTAGCTTAAACAGTGTGTGATCTACACTTTTGCTGGATTCCACCTCAATTTGTACGCTAGGAATATCATGAGAAGCAAAAAGAATGGCAACATCCACTCTTTTATCACGTTTGAGCCATTGGTCGTCACCCATTTCTTTCAGGCCAACCTCCGTATTCACCTTAGCTTTACTATGACATTGAGGATACTTGAGATTCTTCCTCTTTAGCCATGTTGACACATCGTTACACACTTCCTTGTGACTTTCACCCAAGCCTGAAATGACATCATGTACATTGTACGACGGAAAATCTTCTTCAATTTCTGAAATTGCATGTATAATGTTTAGTGGGTCATTCAATGACTGGCTGCTCACGGAAGCATTGGCTCTTGGGCATTGGCTTGCAAATGTAGATTTTTTAAAATCGTAGAGTGCTGAAACATTTGGAAATGGTCGTATTAAACTTCTATACGACGTTGCTCTTTGACTGTCCAAATTCTGAAATAAGAGGAAAGCAGTAAATGGAATGAATCACAACATTCAAAATGTACACCAAAGAAAGGGGAGATGTGACAGTAACTCCGCACAAAACATGGAATAAAGGGTAAGAACAGAAAAGGCCTAAGAGAAATCCAAAAGTGACATAAGTAAACGGCAAGTTTACCTGACTTACCATGATGTGATAAGCTGATAGAATGGCAAAGATTCCTGCAGAACGGCTGACCCTCACCTTGCCCGTCTAAAAAAAATTTACAAGTGAGCGCACATGTTGAGTTAGCCAGAGGATATACTTGTACATAGCGAGACCCAACTATGAAGCCAAACTCAAAAGGCCAATTCTCATCCACAAAGTGAGTGGAGCTTTCGAAGTCTAGAAAGGTTTTTAACTTCAATTAATGAAGTTGATTACTTTTAACACTTAAAGAATGTATAAAACAAACTCACTATCCATTTTTGCTCTCTTTATCTGTTGTAAATCTAATTCTGCCATGAAATTAGCTTCCACAATTTTAAGTATAACAGTTGTGCAGAGCACAAGAAAAGGGAGAACTACTGCAGCTGAACCGCTTAATAAATTGCCACTACAACAGGAGACTAATAGCTTACCACAAAATTTGCCGCCTCAGAACTGTTATCTCAAAGGAATAAGAACTACAACTACAAGTTTATAAAAAATTACAACTTTGAAAACCTCACCGACGACCAGAGATGTCACGTGATGACCTAAGGGCTTTTATTGCACCCGCTTCACAAACCTTGCCGTACCACAAGTGGTACAAAAATTGAACACCCTGTACCACAGATGGCCTGGAAGGTTTCTGATTAGAATAAACTAGTGGTGCCCTGGAATAGCGCAAATGTATGGCGAGCGAGAAGACTCTCTTTACAGAAAAATTACATCTACCTGTAGTGCACAGTGTAACCCTTTCCATTCTCAGTTAGCATCAGAAAATCTAAAGTCTCTGTTCCCAGACTACGGAAGTGGACCCATGCATTGTAGTAACAATAACACAACTACCTGAATAAACTTCGAAAGCAGTGGCAAAGAAGCGCAGTTTGACAAAGACTTCACAATTGTTTCAAGAAGAGAGTAGCTATAAACTTTTTGGTTGAAACAAAGTTAGGTAAGGCAGTGCAAGGATTCTCCGCGCTCGTTAATTGAAAAATACTGGAACTGTGAACGCTTTACCTAACTTACGTAATTAGAAACCCGGGCGAAAATTTTTGACGTACGTATACATTATTGGCGAGCGAGCGAAGCTAGCTAGACACTATCAGGGGTAACTCAATCGAGATTTCGCTATATTTATTGGCGAGCGAGCGTAGCGAGCGAGACACTTACAGGGGTAACACAATCGAAAATCGGGGATGTTAGTTTATTTATTTATTTATTGGCGAGCGAGCGAGACAGTATTAGGGGTGGATAATGCAAAATCGGGTATATGTTATATGTATATAATGTATGTGGGATGGTACGTATGCCCTTTAAACGCGCGCAGGGAACTTTTTTCTCCAAAAAACACGGCTTTTTAAGGCTTGACCCCAGTTTATTCTAAAACTGCAGCATTAAGCAAGCCTTACTTTATACTTACACTCCAAAGTGTGAGAAAATTCCTGCGAAAATGCTTGCTTTTCAAGAAACAAAAAGTTGATTCGACCGGTTACTATGGCATTGAAGACCCTTTTCCAGACTTAATTTCAAAACTTCGCCGTTTTATGGAGGGGATACGGAGTGCCGGTTGTTGGTTGTCAAGAGCCGTTGGTAGTCAGAATGCCGTAGTATTAATGCTAAGGAAGCTACTACTTCTCGAGAGAAGCTGAGGTAAGTACGTAATTCCATATTTGTTAGCTAAATATGCAAAATTAACTCCGGCCTTTCTTTTTTGTAGCTAAGAGCTTGTCAACAGTGACTGGTAAATTCAAATAGTCAGATTGGCTCAAATTTGGTACTACAAAAATTACCACTGCTCAAGAAAATGTGGTAAGAAAGTAATTTTGTATTTGTGTGCTAAAATTGATTGTCTTTTGTTTTTGTAGGTGAGAGCTTGTTGTCAAGAATTCAAGGTAATTCAGATGGTCAAAGTAACTTCAATTTGATACTACAGAAGTTATCAATACTCATGAATGATGTAAGTAGTAATTCCATATTTGTTAGCTAAAATTACAAATAATAACACTGGTTTATTTTTTATCGTAGCTGAGAGCTTGTTCAAGAGATACTGGTGATTGAGATTATCAGAATGGTTGATGTTTGATACTACAAAAGTTACCATTAATCAGGTAAGAGAGTGATTTTGTATTTGTTTGCTGAAATCAAATGTCATAACTGCTATTATAGTGTTTGCATGAAGTAAGCTAAAAATAGTAACATTTTTATGTTACCTAACTATCAGGCTCGCTCGCCATTTGTGCTCGAGCACACCACTAGTTTATTTATTTATCTGTTTATGGGGTACGTGAGACCTCTGTTTTCGCCCGCGCTTCTAATTACGTAAGTTAGGTAAAGCGTTCACAGTTCCAGTATTTTTCAATTAACGAGCGCGGAGAATCCTGCTGCAGACGCTACTTTGTTTCAACCAAAAAGTTTAGAGCTACTCTCTTCTTGAAACAATTGTGAAGTCTTTGTCAAGCTGCGCTTCTTTGCCACTGCTTTCGAAGTTTATTCACGTAATTCTGTTAGTTTAGTCTGGGATCAGAGACTTTAGATTCTGTGATGCTAACTGAGAATGGAAAGGGTTACACTGTGCACTACAGTTAGATGTAATTTCTGTCCTATTTTTCTGTAAAAAGAGTCTGCTCGCTCGCCATGCATTTGCGCTATTCGAGCGCACCACTAGTATATATCTGAAATCTCAATTGAACACGACTGATAGTCAGAGCTTGAGCCATCCCGCAGTTCTTATCAAAGAATTCTTCTGATAGGTCCCCTAGCCCTAGCCCTAGCCCTCGCGCGGCGCTATAATTGGTCACGCGCGGCGCTATAATTGGTCACATGATTTGATTAACCAATGAAATGAGTTTTTTTATAAGAACTGCGGGACTTGTAGGTCAGCTTCGCTAGCTTGGCTCGCTCGCTGAATAAGTGGGCGGCAATATTAGAAATGGCGCCCGCGTCAGATATTCAAAAGCCACGCTCAATTCTTGCTTGGTGTCCAGGAGCTCTTTGGAAATGCTCTCGCTATCTGACTCAGAAGTATCTGGCTCTGGAGAACTGTGTTCTACAGCCATTCCTAAATTTTCTGATGAGCAAAGGTGTTATTTGGATAAGCTGTACCAAAATGGAATGACAAGCTGGGGGAAGGATCATGCTGCTGGAAGGATCATGCTGCTGAGGTCGAACTTGCTGTAGCTGGTACTGGACTTTCTCTCTCACAGATCAAGGTATGCCTCAGAGTAAATGCTAATTATAAAGAACTCCTGATAGCCTGTGTACTATTTTCTTGCCATTCCCTTACAATAGTTACTTACTGGAGTAGTCGCATAGTCGATTGTGTATACTGAAAGTCTCCTTTAGCAGCATGGGTACAATTCTTATATACACGGTCACCTCTTATATAGCGATTCCCTTTCACAGTCAATATCAGCCAATAATATGATAAATCATGCTAGTACATGCAGAGAAAAATAAAGAATTTGAACTTACATTACTGAGGCTACAATATTAATTCTAATTTCTGGCTGCTATAGGGTTCAAACAGAATACATGGTTTATTCCTTTATTCCCCTTCAAGTTACTGGATTCAGAGACCTATACTATAAACTGATACTCAATGGTAGTCATTCCAGTGGCAGTATTTTGTAAAACGAAAATACCGGTGCTTTAAAAAAAAAAACAATTTGTACCAGTTACTTCAGTGGAGACTGGTATGACCAACTAGCCCAATGGGCTACTATGAAGGTAAACCTTAAGACATAACAAAAAGCAGTGCAAACAAGGTGGAATGAAAAATAGTATTTAATAATAATAATAAGAATAAATAAATAAAATGAAAAGGGGGCAGGTTAAGGTGGTTGAGGGAAAAGGTGTGTGTGGAAATTTTCTTATGCTCTAGATATTATAGGAAGTTCTGTGTTAGAGCAACATATAAACAAAAAGTAGGAATGTGGTATTAGATACTGGTAGCTGAAGACTCCCAGCAGATGACATGCATAAACATCTTGTATCGTCCTTCTGAGGAAGTTCATATCTAAATCAATGGTTAATTATCAATAATCTCCAAATCAGAGCGTGACAGACAGACGAACAGGCAGGATGACTACTATAACCCTCTCGTGCATGTGTGCTGAGGGTTAACAATGATTTTTAACGTGGCTGGTTGATAATTAAAAAACAACTCCTACAAGTCCATATGATATCATTAGAATTTGGTAGCAAACTATGTTATTTCTTTTTTCTATGGTGTCTGCCCATGCTAGAGAAAGTTGGTTATATAATTGGTTAAGTTTGAAACAATTTGCATGCTATTATACTGGCCAGTTTTGTGGTATTGGTCAAAATGCACAATTGTACGTCCAGTGCTCACAAGTAAACTCAATTTTGCTGGAACCAACTATGACCTGTATATGCATGATTTAGCTGTTTTTGTTTGTTTATTTTCTTTTTGCTATGCTTTTTGAAGTTTGATAGGGTGATAGGATGGTCTTTCAACTTTCAGAAACGGCTACTGTGTCACACTCAAATTTGTGCTACTCTATAAATGTAGAGTTTCTGCATAATTTGCGTTAGACATACAGTGTTCAATAAATGGATTGTTTATAATAATAAAACGTTTACATTTTTTATAGAATTGGATTAGAAGAAGTAGGTGCAGAAAGGCAGTGCAAAAGGAAGATTAATATTGTTGTACCTAACAAATCGTTAACCAAGTGGCAAAAATATGTTAAGAACTTTGCCGAAAGTGAAGGTATGTTAAATTTGTTTTGCATTTATTATAAGCGATTCATAATAATTACTACAGATAGATAATACACCCTAATTATTTGCTGGTTTCATCGTTGCCACCTGGATATGTGCATGTGTCATGCTACTGTTGCTATTCCTGATGTATTTTGATGGTGTTTGTGAACACTGAGGGTTTGGATCTCAGATTGATTATAGTTTTGATGGCATGTGCCTACTCTATCTCCCGTAAGCATTTCGGGCAAAATGAGCTCCACCTAACCAGTTAAGGGGAGAGGAACTCTAAGTTAATAGTAATGAGCTGCTGGTTTTGTTTTGTTTTTGTTTTTTTTGTTTTTGGTGTGTGTGTGTGTGTGTGTGTGTGTGTGTGTGTGTGTGTGTCATAAGAAACTAATCACACATAAGCATAGGAGAATAATTGAGAAGAAATTTTTCCCAGAATGTGATATGGTTATTAGATGTAGCTTAGAGAAAGAATTTGGGCTTCAAGTGCTCCTGAAAGAACTGAAATGTTCTGCCACCTTCACTGGAATTTTTTTGAGAGGTTTTGATGTGATTTGGCTGATAGTAATTCTTATATAAAAGTGATGGTTGTGATTAGGTGGAAGCTTACTACATGAGTACAAATAGTGTGGTTTAAAAAACTTTTATTGTATTTATACTATTTACATAAAGAAGGAAAGATTTGCAAATCATTTGGTGCTAGTCACTTTAACAAAGAGGCCAGCAAGAACTATCAGCAACTCTCAGACATGGAACGTGCGATGTTGGAACAAGATAATCCTTTAGACACAGTGATGACTAGTGCACAGATTAACAGGAGAGCAAGGAAAATTATGACTCATAATCAAAATGAAGTATGTTAAAATTTACCAAGTTTTTTCATGTATGTAGTGGTATGTGAACAAGAGAAGCATAGGCTTTTCTAAATCATAAATGGGAACCTTTTTTGGCTGTCTAATAGTGCGCAATATAAATATATATATATATACTGTGTATGTAAGTTACCCTGTTATGTGTAGTTTCTATGAATTTAGGTATAGTGGTAAACTTTGGTAATATTCCTGTACGTAGTAGTCAGGTGCTATTAGAATAGGCTAATCTGCTGTAATTTCACTTGTTATACATGGTACATAAGCATCCTTGCAGTACTGGCACTGTGCTATTAGAAGCCAACACTGTCCGATTCTGGTATCCATTATTGGCAAGCGATGTGTTACAGGGGTAACACAATTGAAAATCGGGGATGTTTGTTTGTTTACATGTTTGGACGTACGTATGTCATTTTGTACTTTGACCCTCTCGTATTTTTGTGTTCGCTGGATGTTCGACCCCGTCCCTAACTTCAGTAAACAGAACCCTTTTTTGATCGATTATTACCTGTATCACCCTAGAAATTATATAAACATACAAATATCTCCTATTCTCAATTTGTTATCCCTGTATAGTGTCAAGCTCGCTTCACTCACTCTCCAATAATAGTTGAACCACCATGAATTCGAGAAATTATTGCTACATCTGATCCCGAGGGCAAAGCACAAGGAAGAGGGTGGTTATCTGGTGATAACTCCAAGAGTTGTCAGGGTTTAATTAATTTATATTGTAGTCATATCATTTCGAACAGTGTAACAGACCTAATGAGAGTGTAAAAGACCAAATAAAAAGAGGGGGTATTGTTGTTTTGAGGGGGGAAAATATGTCCAGTTATGCAGCAAGGAGGGTCCTCCAAAATAAAGACAGGACTTTTATGCAGGATTTTTTTCTTGGGGGAAGGGGGGGGGACTTTTTTTATTCCTACCTAGGATAGTATGTGGTTAAATAGGCCACAGAGATGGGAGGGTGCAGGTCCTCCGAGTAGGGGGGGGGGGGGGGGGGGGGGGGAGTAATGCTATTATGACAACTAATTTTAAATTGTGTACTGTTACACTTCAGAGATGTCAAGCTAAGTAGTCTTGAGGAGTTGGTTGTGTTAGTTGATCTCATAAGTCAGTGACTCAGAGTAAGAAAGATGGCGGAAGTGACATTGAGACAGCTCAGCCTGGCTGATTATTATCAAACAAAAAAATAGAAGAATTGTGCTTTGATTTATATTTTTAATAATAAAAGAATTTTGCTCTGAGTTGCCATTTATAATTGTAATTTTAAAAAATTCAGATTCTTAGGAGGGGAGACTTCTTCTGGGGAGGGTGTGGGGGGATTCCAGCCCCCACTCCCTCTGACAATCATGCACCTTGGCTGTTCTACAGCCAAGATTTTGGGCTGTGGTTAGTTAATATTTTTTTGTCGTTTCTTTGAAATGAGTAGGCATCTTACCACAAGTGTACATAACGGAGCCCACGTTCCCGAACTATCAAAGTGTTGCTTACTCAAATGCTCTGTGGTTGTACTCAGGTCAGCTCGTCCAGCAAACCGTGGGCGCCGTAACAGTAATTAGACAACCACTACCACATTCCTCTAGAACAGCCAAGGTGCATGATTGTCTCCAGACCCTTTCTAGTGTAGCGGTTAGGTAAAGGGTCTGGCTGCGCCAGACTAGACAAAAAGCACATTAAGTTACCACCGCCACTAACTCTAATAGAAATGGAACTCCGGCAAGTTTTAAGTGCACCCACAAAAGAATTTGAAACAGTAAGCAATTCAATTTCTAGGATGATATGAGTAATGATCGATAACCAGATGATTCTGTTTAGTGAAGATTGATGGGGTCACCCACCAAACAAACAAAAATGCCAGGGTCATAGTACAAAAATGACATACGTACGTACATCCTAACATATATAAATAAATAGCCCTGAATATTAATTGTGTTTCCCCTGATAGCGTCTTGCTCACTTGCCAATAAAAATATATGTATGTGACTGTTCACAAAAATTGAGCTCTATACGGCACCAAACAATTAGATGTTCCTCAGCAGCCAGGCATTGAGCTCTCCAGCAGTTGCCATTTGTGGAAGTAAGAGCCAGATTCTTGGCACACCATCTGTGTTATCATCATTGTCTCCAAAAATTATTGAATATTTTTATAGCATCATTGCCTATGGTAAGTAAATTTACACTTTATGAAGCCATACAGAGCCCTTTACATGAATGTTTCAATTACTATGATAATAGTACGGCGCATAAGTTACCCATTCAAAAATGCATGGGAAAAATCACTGTTCAGTTGAAATACCTCAGTAACTAAGTGGAAACTAAGTGAAATACCTCGGTAGCTAAGTGAAATAGTACGGGTAAGTGAGCACGCGTAGAGTGTTAACCTTGGAAACGTACAGTTCGAGTAGTTTCTAGTAAGGGACAATGTGCAAAAGACTTTTTAAAAAGCTGGCCTACTATTAGCGAGTGATAGCACGGATAACTTGTGCTATTAGGGATCAATAGCACTCGTAAAGCAATTAAAATAAAACTCGGCTTCGCCTCGTGCTATTTCAATCGTTACTCGTGCTATTAATCCCGAATAGCACGGTTACCCGTGCTATTACTCGTACTATTAATCCCGAATAGCACGGTTACCCTTGCTATTACTCGTACATATCAGCATTAAGATTTTATTAAATGAAAGTTCATGGCCTATGTAGTTGTTGTTGTTGTTGTTTTTGTTTTTACATGGAAATATTCTGTCATAGAAGCTTGTGAAAAAAAATTAGAATAGAATTGTTGATTTAGCTATGTATCAAAAGTAATGTATGACTAGATTTCTTGAATAAGATTAAAGCTTGTCATTGTTGATTTAAGTATTAGTCTTATGTGAGGTCTGACTCAGCAGCTGACAAAGACCACAAATTACAAAGGGATTAGCTCGCTCATGTGCACTGATAGTTGGGTAGGATACCTGACCAATATCTCTTTTCTGGACTATCTTGTGTGTAATATTTGTTGAATTCACACCCACACTAAGTAATGAAATTAGGACTAATGAATTGCATATCATCATGCAGGGAAGATCAGGTAGCATTTTAATTTTATTGGTGTATTGTATTGTCAACTGTTATTTTAGGTTCTACTCCCCTGATTGAAAAATCAAATTCCCCAGCACTTCACATCAACATCTAAGTACTTCGCTTCCAAGCACTTCACTTCCAAGTACTTCACTTCCAAGCACTTCGCTTCCAAGCAGTTCACTTCCAAGCACTTCACTTTCAAGCACTTCACTTCCAAGCACTTCACTTCCAACAACTTCACTTCCGAACTTTTCACGTCCAAGTACTTTTTGTCCAAGCACTTCACTTCCATGCACTTCACTTCCGAACTTTTCACGTCCAAGCACTTTTTGTCCAAGCACTTTACATCCAAGCACTTCACATCCAAGCACTTCACTTCCAAGCACTTCACTTCCCAGCACTTCACTTCCCAGCACTTCACTTCCAAGCACTTCACTTCCAAGCACTTCACTTCCAAGCACTTCACTTCCGAACTGTTCACGTTCAAGCACTTTTCATCCAAGCACTTTACGTCCAAGCACTTCACTTCCGAGCACTTTACTTCCAAGCACTTCACTTCCAAGCACTTCACTTCCAAGCACTTCACTTCCAAGCACTTTACATCCCGGCACACCAATACTTTTTCTGTTAACCAGGATCCTGCGATTTGGATTTCCAAACTTACTCTGTGCATATCAGATAAGTTAGAAATACTTAATAATATGTGGTTGTCTGACAGTGTTATTCATGCGGCACAATTAATACTGTCACAGCAATTTTCTATACAAGGATTACAGAGTCCTCAGTGTGGCTGCAATTTGACATTCAAGGTTGTGCCTCTCAACAGGAAATACGTACAAATTTTACATGTGAATGGAAACCATTGGATAGTGGTCTCCAACTGTATGGCAAGCCACCCACCCGAGAAGGATAGAGTACTTGCTTACGACAGTTTACTGCCCAGTAAAATAAGTTACAAGACTAAAGAAATGGTCTGTTCGTTTACTCGACCAGCGTCAAAAACTTATAAATTTGACATGATGAATATAGCAAGGCAGCCTAATTCATTTGACTGTGGAGTGATTGCTATTGCTAATGCTACTGAGATAGCATTTGGATATAGTCCCTTACAATGCATTTGGGATGCTTCACTAATGCGGAGTCACTTGGTGAAATGTTTGGAGGAAGGTAAAATGACAAGATTCCCTATGCTCCGTGAACGTCGGCTAGGATTTGGAAGAACCATTAAGGCATTTGTAGAAGAAGAAATACACTGTATTTGTAGAATGCCAGACAACAAAGAAGAGACTATGATACGATACAGTATGTGTCACATGTGGTGTCACTCTTCTTGCATGAACATTGAAGATGTTGCGGTGTACAGTGATAAAAAGTGGATTTGTGTCAGATATGAAGTTAATTAGTTGTAGTTATTATTATTATTATTATTAACACCTTATGCCTCTGGCTGTTATTTATTCCTGTGGATTGTTGTATTATTTATGCCTCATGATCACCATAGATTCTTGCACAATAAAAGTTAAAGACATGTTTTTGACGATGAAATATGGTTAGCCTAATTAAGCATACATCAACAAGGCCCTAAGTAGGATTATTATAAAGCGGGTGAGTAAGTGGCCACACACACAGATTACATATTATATATTAAACAGCAAGCATACTCTTCTAGCTATCAATTCACATGCAATATGATGAAGAGTTATGTGTTTGTCCAGTCTCAGTAGCTTTTGCTTATGACCTCATTTAGTGAGTTAGGTCATATATTTCACCGACAGTCTCTCTTACTGTTCTTGTACACATTCTAAAATATTGACGCCTATGATTCATTCTAGCACAGCTGCATTATTGACAGTGCTAACAGGCTAGATTATAACTTGCCCATTAATTTATACTTATAGTCCATTGTGATCAATGAAAAGGCAGTCAAAATATTCAGTAAAAAGAGAGCAAGTGAACATATACCACAAATTACATTAGTCCCGAGTTGTACAATGGTATATGAATATTATTATTTTGCAAAAGTTACTGCAACCCCCTGAACTCCCCTCTCCCTGCATGCACCTTTTATTTAATGATAAAGTGTATGTATTATTACATCAGTAAGAGTGTGATATGGAGAAATATTTCATGAGCAGGCTAATTTATTTTCACAAGCCAGAGGTGAGTGAAAATAAAGCCTAAGAGTGAATATCTCGCCATATCATTCTGCAGAGTGTAATAAGGGGTTTATTCCATGCTAGATACCTTCACTGAAGTAGTTTGTTGGTAACTCTTGGTATAAAATTGGCATTAAAACTCTCTAGGGGCTCACCACATACACTCCCAGCTGATATTTTAATAGCTGCTCTAACCTGGTTGGGTAGGCTCCACTAGAGTAAAGGTAGCTGTAAAAACCCTGAAAGCTGGTTGCTATAAGTACTAGGGGTAATGAGCTTGGCATACAGCCATGAGATAACACTATGTTATATAAAGCGAGTTAGCTACTCAGTAGTCACATTTCCTAAAGGTAACATTGTGAATATATCTAGCGTGGAATAAATATATAATACTTAACTGCTCTGAAACCAAAGCAAATACAATGACACACTTAAGCTCATCTTAGTCACAATGTTTTTTTTTATTGCAATGAGCAAGAGTAGCTATATTGCATTGCTACTCTTTCATTAAATGATATTATGTACCTGCCAAGATGAAGTTTCAACTTGGGATTAATTTTATTGTAATTGTAACGTTTCTCCTCGCTGCAATGGATAATAACTCTGGGGCTTGGTTGCAGGCACTCCCTATCTCCTCCATTGGCCTCCGTTTAGACAACCCCTCACTTCGGATAGCTGTCGGCCTGAGACTCGGCACTGCCATCTGTGCCCCCCATCATTGCCAGTTCTGCGGTGCTGAGGTTTCCTCACTCGGCCTTCATGGACTGTGTTGCCGGAAAAGCGAGGGAAGGCATTCTCGACATGCATTTCTTAATGATATCATAAAGCGTTCGCTTTCCACAGCTGGGATCCCTTCGAGGCTCGAACCCCCTGGCCTTTCATGCTCAGATGACCAAAGACCAGATGGCATGACCCTAGTACCTTGGAGTTCAGGTCATCCTCTGGTCTGGGATGCAACATGTCCTGATACTTTTGCTTCCTCATATGAAAGTCGGGCCACCTTGGAGGCTGGAGGTGTTGCATCCCTGGCCGAAGAAAGGAAGTCTGCCAAGTATGCACATCTGGCACCTCAGTTTATTGTACAGCCAGTCGCCATAGAGACCTCAGGCGCCATAGGGCCCTCTACCCTATCTTTTCTAGAGAAGTTAGGCAGACGCATCCACCTGGCCACGGGAGACCCCCGCTCTACACAGTTCCTCCTTCAGCGGCTGGTACAACGGGGAAATACGGCAGCAATTTTAGGCAGTACAGGCAACTAACTAACTTATTCATCATATTTAATAAATAAATTTACTCTGTTATTGTAACTCACATTGTTACTTATATCTTCATTATTATGATTACATAATAATAAACTTAACTGAAATAACAAGAACTGACAAAAGTATTTATACAAATGACAAAACAACAGATATGCACTAACTAATGTATCTAAAAAATACAGTATTCATGATCTCACTATAAGGTTTAAGATAGCATGATCATTCCTTATAATCATAATTACGGGTTATGTCACCCAAAAATTGTTTCAATCTCACTCCAAATTAAATTATCAATAACTAGCTGTAAATTTGTAATAATATCCTCATAAAATATTGAACAATGGTTAAATATGGACAAACAAAAAAAGAAAAGAAAAGTAAAAATGCTAAAAAAAATTGTCTCTTCTGAGTCAAATTCAGTAGCATCACTTTCATCTTCGCTAACATCAACTATCGCACTTTCTATATCCTCTGAGTGTTGAGCTGACGTCACTGTTGATGGAAGTTCCACGAACTGTGTAAAAGTCGCTGTTGCCCTGTGGTAATGGTTTTCTGAGCTCTGCCTCTTGGACTGCAAAAGACTTTTTAAACCGCTGGTGTATTGGTCTCCACTTAAACCGGAATTCAGTTCATCCATTTTTTTCGTGACAACTGTCACTTGGTTAAACCAATACTGAACAGTAGATTCCATTTCCAATTTTAATAGTGCAGTTTCATCCAGTTTAAAGTAACGTCTACTAGATTGTAACGAGTCACCAGCCAAAAAACTGTTGCAAACCTAAATAAAGCAACCATAACCACAACAACAACAGACAGGTTTATTACATTTTTATCCAAATCACTCTGAAAGTTGAAAGAGAAGAGTTGAAATTTGTGATAATTACACTGTGAGACACAAGGCAAACCATTAAACAGTGGAGAAGCGAAATGTGTCCATAATTTCATCGATAAACAACTAATCATGTCATCAGACCACAAAATACTGATAAGCTATAGCATTGGCATTTATTGGAAAAATTGGGCAAAATTATTAGAAGTACTGTGGAGCCCTGGTGAGCACTGGACTTGCATGCTACAGCACTTTTTGCTAAGAAGTACTGTAACAAACAGTGATACAGTAGGAATTGTTATAAATCTTGCAATTTAATAGGCGTGACAATAGGCGCAACTAGCCGAAATTGGTAAAGAGCATCAAATTCACAGATAATATTCAGGATTGTGCACTGTACAGCAAGTGAACTCGAGTTAGGTAGGTAGCAGAGTTGGGGTCAAATACTCCTAAAATATTTAATTGCAATTGCAATGCTCTCTCTTCAAATACAATTGCAAATACAAATACTTGATTTCAAAAGTGTATTTAATTTGGAAATACGACAGTGTTATATTTTGGTAGTACATCACATACAATATCTGGTATCATACACACACACACACACACACACACACACAGGCACAGTGGCCTCCCACACAGTATTGATACTTGACGACAGGTATATTCAGTTAAACCCCCTCCACTCTAAACACTAACTTTAGGTTCTTTCTGACGGGGCATCTTGTATGATGCAACAAATTCATCTACAGATGACTGGTTTCCAAAATATATGTGTCCATGTAATGCATCTCGGTGACTTTTACCAGCAGCTATCTTTCTAGGCAGTCCAAATACAGCATCCAATGAAAGAAACCAACTACCAGACTCCTAAAAACAAATTACATATGGCATATACACAACAAATATAACAACTAATATCAACAACCAGAATACTGTAAATGTGAACCCGTAGGTATTAGGTCTGAACAACAAATACTTTTAATTGAACTACTATTCCAAGAGTGAAATTTCAGCTAGCTATGAAGTGTGCAAGTATACAAAAAACTATAAAAAGCGAGTTGGGCACCATTAATAATGTGAGTTCAAATAGGGAGAGGAAAAGAACCCAGAACCTCAGTATATCCAACTCGAGAACCCAAGTACATCCCCATCACCCTATGCACAGCCCCAACCCCCAATTTAATAGCAATGTCTGTGAAAAGCAGAAAAAGTTACACGTTGCTGCCTTGTTGTGTATGATTGTATATTATGTGCAACATGGCAAAAGGGATGGGAGTCCCTGTCCCACCCTTTAACTCTTCTCCCATCCTTATCACTCACTGCTATTCGATTATGAGAATGAAGTCATAAACTAACCTTAGGGCATACTGGGCATACATTGCCTTCATCTAGCTCTTGGCATACAAAAGTCAGGTGGCATAACTCCACCTTCATCCAACGATATTCCTCAACTCGATCAAAGAAGAATAAAGGCCTTTCCTCTAATAAATAATATTGTGATCTTAGTATAGCAAGTCATGTGTAACTGTTAAATCTAACCTTAGCTGCTACATGATGACACTTAAAACGCAATGCTTTACAGAAGTCATTCAATGAGACCTGAGCTTCTAATAACAGTGCCTCAATCCAATCCAAAAGCTCGAAAGTGAATGCCAAGTGAGGTCGTTGAGATGCTGATGGCCACAGTCGTGCTTTTACTAAAGTGGAAACCAGAGGCTCACAAGCACAAGTTGCCAGTCGTACGTCACATTCTTCCCTTATATGCACATTTAACCATAATAGTTATGATAAATATAAATAGAAGAGCACTAAGAGTGCAAACCCTCAGCGTTAGTTAAAAATGCACTAATTATGAATATAAATTTTAACTTGTCTAGCTAGAGCATTTTAAATTGGCCTGCTTGCATCTCTGGAATTCTTCAGGTGTTTCAAAGGCTTTTTATGGGCACAAACGTTTAGAACCAACACTTATACACACCTGGGACTGATACATACTCTTTCTAAAGCTATTTAACGAGCTTGATACTCAGCAATATGGTTATTAAGAGTTTCTGACAACTTCACGGATTTCCCTGGCTTTAGTATTAACCTTGTCTTGGTAGAAAAAAAAGTCATAAAACCATTTCGACTTCCGACATGCAAGCTACACAAACTTTTAGGTCACATTTTTTGGAGAGCAGGCATACTTACAGTTGATGAAAGAAGTGCACCTCCAGCAGCAGAGACTGCCCAACACCTGACAAAAGAAGCTGAGCACCGGAACTGCAGAACGCAAGCAATAAATCTGAACCCGGCGGGTAAAATTTGTATGTTCACATAAGCGCGCATGATTCTAAATGGCAGCTAAAAGATTGAATGAGTATGGCTGTATAGCGCAGCACTCACCGTAGTCTACCTTTTCTCAAAACTAAGCTGAAATATCAAAAAAAGTGGAAAATTAAAGAGACATATCGTCATCAAGTCGGAGTTCCTTCTCTCAAGGCATAAAAGTCCGCCATTTTCGAAATCCGCTGTTGACAGAGTGAAATAAATGACTGACTGAATGAATGACATTGACCCTCATGAGATTTTACCCATGCAGTATATCAATAGCATATTCTACACTTCTGTATTTTACTGCATGGATTTTACATGTACAAACATGATACATGCTAGATCTAGTGCCATTGGGTTTGCAGAGCTGCATAACAAATTTAATTGGGGAAAAACTATTTAAAAATTCTGTATGGGTAATGAGAGTCAAATTCAAATGCACATGCAGTAAAAACATGTAAATGTACTGAGGTTTGCACTAAAGTGTTTCTAGGGAGGAAAGCTATTACACAGTTAGAATGTTACACTAAAATTTCTGGGGAGGGGGGGGAGGGGGGGGAGGAATGTACCCTTTTGCTCCCTTAAAAGCAACCCTCAGTTGATTTTTTAACTTACCATCTTCAGCAATGCAGCAAATAGGTACCCATTTAACTGGTGAACATTTGTGATTTAGAACATCTATACTTCTAGTCACCTTAAAGGGCCTAAAAGTTCCATTCTAAAATATAAGAGAAGACTTGATGTTATTCAATTATCTCAACATGGCATATATAGTGTATAAAAAAGCTCATATTATATTGACCTAACTCGATTCATTTTTATTCAGCTTTCCAGAACTATTGTGTGACAGTTGAATCTCACTTATCTGAATGTTTCCCTTCAATATTACATTAGTCAGTTGTTTGCCCAATTATATGCTAAGTAAATACTTTGGCTTATAGACTAGTAATGTGCTTCATCACAAAAGTGAGTGACCCATTGTGTACAAGTAATTAAAACAGCAAGGTAGCTAAAGTAAACTACATAATATTCAGTTTTCTGAAGTTAAAATTCCAACTCCTGTTCACCTAGTTTAGGAAGGCATCATTCAATTCATTTATTCCTAAAAGTAGCCACAAGTAGCTAGCTACATAGCCATTGATTATGTGATTAACTAACAACTATGGAGTTACAACCATAATTTTCCCCGAGTAGTGGTTGCTTCTGTAGGAAATGCATTTTGACTATCTAAATGGCCAGTAATTCTCCACAAAAAGCATTCCAGCTATGAAAATATGGTGGAGTTTTAAATTACAAATGCAACCGCTATAACAACCATTTGCTGCAAATGTTTGACTTGAAAACAACAACAACAACAACAAAAATAAGCATTTCAAAGGAATTACAGTACATTTTTTTAGCCTAGCCCTAAATTAAGACTTGCCTACTGGTACAGTAACCAAAAAAGCAGTGTAAAGACAGCTAATATATGTATTTGTACTAGATATTTACTTTGTGCTATTCTTTAGCAAAGTAGTAGCTGTAACATTTTCACATACGCTTGTTAACTGGACATACCAACACAAGGTTTACTTTCGTGGATTTTCAAGAAAGCTGTTTGTGCAAGGCGTATAACAATGAATTAACCAAGATAACTTACCACCACCACTAATTCAAATTTAAAAATGAACTTCGGTAGATTTGTAAAACAGAACTGTTTCTCCCAAATTTTTCACTTCATGTCAGGGACAACTAATTCAAAGCAGTAATCTTTAGATGATACCGGTAAAGATACATGTAGATAAACCAAAGGATTCTGTTTAGTGGAGTATGGGAGGGAATTGACCTCCAAGCAAACACAAAAATGCAAGGGTCAGAGTACAAAATGACATACCTATGTCCAAACCTATACATGAACAAACAAATATCCCTGGTTCTCAATTGTATTACCCTGATAGTTTCTCGCTCACTCACCAATCACTAACTCAAATAGAGCACTGAAGTGCAAACCCTCAGCGCTAGTTAGCTAGTATGATAAAGAAAATAATAGCAAAGGAAAAGTGTAGAAACAAAAAAAAGAAAGAGAAGTGGCATGAAAAGAGGCAGGAAAGAGAAAAAGACAATGAAGAGGGACAAAAGAAAGAGGAATGAATGAAAAAAGGTAGGAAGAAAAGAAAAAGGAAGAAGAAAGAATGAAAAACAGTACATGAAAGAAAAGAAAGGAAAAGGTAGGAAAGAAATAAAATCAGTAGGAAGAAAGAGGAAAATAAAGAAAAATAAGGCAAGAAGACAAAAGGGGAAAAAAAAAAAAAAGGATGAAAAAAAAAGATGAAAAAAAAAAAAAGCGTCAACTAGGATTCGAACCAGAGACTACTAGATTAGTTACTTGCTCACTCAACGACTACGCAACGCAGCACCTCACGCTGAATGCATGTAATTGTTAGCTATTTAAAAGTTGATTTTCAACGCAAGCTGGCTCACGTGACAAGTAAGTTTTTTAAGGGGCGGTTCCCGCTGTAAGCCTACGATCGCACGGCTCTGGAAAGACTCGCTTTTTTCTGGAAAATGAAGTCCAAAATCAAAATTCTGGCATATTAACTTTACTTACTTCGTGAAATACTGCTGTTTGATGCCGCTTTCAAAGCCTGGCTGGTTCCTACCTTCCAGAAGTGCCTGTTGACAGACAGAGTGACAGAATGAACTAGTTAGCTAGTATGATAAAGAAGAGGAATGAATGAAAATAGGTAGGAAGAAAAGAAAAGGAAGAAGAAAGAAAAAAAACAGTACAGGAAAAAGAGGAAATGAAAGGAAAAGGTAGGAAAGAAATAAAAACAGTAGGAAGAGGAAAATAAGGCAAGAAGACAAAAGGATAAAGGAAAAAAAGGATAAAAAAAAAAATGAAAAAAAATGAAAAAAAAAAAATACCGTAGAGGAGGATTCGAACCAGAGACTATTACGTTAGGTACTTGCTCACTCAACGACTACCCAACGCAACACCTCACGCTGAACGCATGTAATTGTTAGCTATTTAAAAGTGATTTGCAACCTGCAAGCCGGCTCACGTGACAAGCACGTTTTTTAAGGGGCGGTTCCCGCTTTAAGCCTACGATCGCACGGCTCTGGAAAGACTCGCTTTTTTCTGGAAAATGAAGTCCAAACTCAAAATTCTGGCATATTAAAGGAACTTACTTCATGAAATACTGCTGTTTGACGCCGCTTTCAGAGCCTGGCTGGTTCCTACCTTCCAGAAGTGGCCTGTTGACAGACAGAGTGACAGAATGAATGAATGAATGAATGAATGAATGAATGAATGAATGACACTAGGACTACTGTAACCCTCTGGGCGCATGCGCGCTGAGGGTTAATGAATGACACTAGGACTACTGTAACCCTCTTGCGCATGCGCGCTGAGGGTTAATAAACCATACTTTTTTATTTTTTTTTTTTTATTTTTTTATTTTTTTTTTTTTTATTGCTTTGCTGATAAACAGACAGGAGAGGCCAACTAGCTCAAGCTATTCTTAAGGCCTTCCTAACATAAAGGGGAGGGGAAACTCACACACAAGCACAAAAATGAGGTAGTAATGAAGTGAAATAAATGAATAAGTTGAGAGTTATGACAAGTAAAGGTGTTTAAGTTTAAGCTTGAAGGAGAGAGTTGAAGAGGCCGAGGCAACATCATCAGGGATGGCATTCCACTTTCCCACCACGTCTATTGGAAAGAAGTTCCTTAGATGGTTGGTTCGGACGCGGGGGCGGAAAAGTGGCGTAGAGTTTTTGTGCTGCATACCTGGCCTGGGATGTGGCGTGAACAGTGAGTCAGGTACAAGAGAGTCACCTTGGAGAATGCGCCTGCAGAGGCTGATCTTCTGCACTAGTCTCCTGCGGGCCAGAAGTGGCCATCCAAGGCTTGCCTTCAGCTCAGATGGACTTGTAGACCATTCGTTGGTGACCACACGAGCTGCAAAATTTTGGCATCTCTCAAGGGCCTGGATGTGGCACTTCTGAGCAGGGTCCCAGATGGGCGAGGAGTAGTCCAGGATGGGAAGAACTAGTGCCTTGTAGAGGTGGTTCAGGCAGGAAGGGCCAGCAAGCCTGAATGACCTGTAGAGGAAGCCAGTTGTCTTCTTCGCCCTGGCGCACACATGGTCTATATGCAAACGCCAGGTAAGGGTCGGATCGACTTTGACCCCCAGAAGTTTAAACTCGCTGACTTGCTCTATTGGGTGGTCCTCTAGATTGATGTCTGGACTAGGTGGTGATGTTCTCCTCGAGATAACCATGCATTTCACCTTGGAATGGTTTAGGCGTAGTTGTTGACTCTTGAGCCATGAGGTAATCTGGAGGAGGTCAGAGTTGATGTCAGCCAAGTCCATATCAGAGTGGGCGGCCTTGGTGTAGGTGCAGTCGTCTGCATACCCAACAAGCGAAGACTTGTCTGAAAGGGAGAGATGGAAAATTCCATCAAAGGCCAGCAGGAATAGAAGGGGGCCAAGGATGGAACCCTGGGGGACTCCTGAGGTGACTGCAGTAGGTGTTGAGGAGGATCCTTGCACTACGACAAATTGCTGACGCCCGGAGAGGTAGCTGGTGAACCATGTTAGCAGAGGGCCGGACACGCCAGCAGACGTGAGGGTAGAGAGTACTCTGTCATGCTGGATAGTGTCGAATGCCTTGGCTAGATCTAAAAAGACTACAACGTTGCTGCCCCCTTCCTCCATGGTGATGTGCCAGGAGTGCGCAGCGGAGAAGATTGCCTCTTGGGTGGAGCTCCCTGGTCTAAAGCCAAATTGCTGATCAGAAATGACGTTGTGTTCAAGCACGTGGTTGAGGAGCTCTGAGTGAACTAGCCGCTCGAGGAGTTTCCCTACCAGGGAGAGCAAGGAGATTGGACGATAGTTAGTGACTGAGGAAACATCTCCCTTCTTGTAAATCGGTGTAACTCTGGAGATTTTCCAGTCGGCTGGAAATATGCCAGAGGAGAGAGACGAGTTGAACAGAGCAGCGAGGTGGTCCGAGATGGAGGAGCAGCAGAGTTTTAGCATCCTCGCTGAGATGCCATCTGGACCAGAGGAGGTGTCTGACTTCAGCCTGGTGATGGCGTGAAGGACATCCAATCCATCAACCTCGAGCTCAGAAAGCCGAGGGAGGGATGATGAAACCTCAGCTGGAGGACAGCTGCTGGGAGGGTTGAAGCAGGAGGCGAAGAAATTGTTGAATAGTTCAGCCTTCCCCGCGGAGGAGGAAGAGGAGGAAACACCAAGAAACATGTTGTTTGGTAGGAGAGCGTGTACCTTTGTGATGGAGTGGTAGGCTTTCCAGAAGTCCCGGGGTGTGGTTACTTTGCTCGCCATGGTGGAGAAGAACTTTTCTTTGCTGCGCCTAACTGCCTGAACTGCAGCGTTACGCAGCTGACGGTACACCCTCCATGCCAAGTTTGTGTTCTGCTTCCTGGCCTGACGCCTGGCAGAATCCCGCTTTTGGAGACAGCGCCCAACATTCTTGGTAAGCCAGGGAGGCAAGGAGCTCCTACAGGTGACTTCTTTCTGCGGGATGAAGCGCTTGATGGTGTTGAAGAAGGCATCCTTGAATAGTTGCCACGAAGAGTTCACGTCACCACTGGAAAGGATGGAGGAGGGAGGAAGGGAGTCTTCCAAAGCCTCGTTGAGGCCATCGACGTCAGCTAGTTTGTAGAGCCAGACCTTCCTCCGGAGCTTGTGGTGACGACCTCTGCCTATGGACAGGGACACGTGAATGGAAAGGTGGTCCGAGGAGCCAAGAGGGCCATCTACACCAAGTGAGGTCACTAGACTTGGGTGCGAGGATAGGACTAGGTCTATGGTAGAGCTTGAATGGTTGGTGACACGTGTTGGTTCATCCATGAGTTGATGAAGACCCAAACCATTGATCACGGACAGGAAGTTTCCTGTGAGCGGCGATTGAGGGTCATTCATGTCAACATTGAAGTCGCCAACAATCATGATGTTGCGGTATTTAGACAGGTGGCATGATCCGAGGGCAACTTCCAAGCTAGAAAGGTCGCGGTCAGTGTCGGGGGGCCTGTAGACAACAGCAACTAGCACCAGCCCAGACTTGCCCTTCACTTCAGCAGAAAGCAGTTCATACTTTTTACAGTAGGTGACCTTCCCGACTGGAGCAGAGTTGTGAATGAACAGAGCAATACCGCCACCGTGCCTGTCTCTATCCCTCCTGAACAAACGGTAGTTAGGGAGGCTCACCTCACAGTCCTGAATAGACGAGTCTAGCCAGGTTTCACAGAGGGCGATGGCACTTGGAGAGTCAGGGAGGCAGCAGATGTGTCTAAGCTCATCCATCTTTGGAATCAGGCTCCTGCAGTTAGAGAAATAGATAGAGAGAGAACTGGCAGGCTTGTTGAAGTTGACGGTGCAGGCAGTCGCACGGACGGGAGAAGCAACGGGGCTGGGCGGATCCAGACTCGCGGTGGAAGTAAGAGAGTGGTCGGCGAAAGGAAGGGCCTCGTGCTCGCATGTGGTGCAGCACCAACCGCCCTCTGAGAGCTGGAGTTCACGATATTGACTTGCCGTTAGATGGGAGCAGCGGCAGTGGATCCAGGATAGACAGACCTCACAGAAAACTGCCGGTTGATGGCCCTTGACCTGCTTCCCGCAGACACCACAAGGGAACTTCACAGCAGGCGACGCCATTTTCAACCATCACCACATACAGCTTTAACATGTGAGTCACTTACCTCCCATATTTCTCCCATATGAAATAGATTGGTAGCCAAATGCGCTGCCTCATAACAATGATTGCAAAAATATGCTCTTGGACCACACTGCAGGCATCGATACAATGCTGAGTTATTGCAACTGATACAAAGCTGAGCCTCTGGCAATGCTTCAGATTCAACGACAATTTTCAGCAAAGTTGATCTTGCCTTCCTCCACGATTCTGCTGAATTTTTTTGATCGAGCTCATAAAACGAGGAAGAAGGAACACTCTCCCTTGTATCTTTATTTGTCCCTCCGCTAGTAAGCACATTGGTGTGACATTCACACAGCTCTGTAGCTTGACAGTTAATATCCAAAGCTAGGCCATCGCCAGATGCAGATACATTAGCTTTACCCCCCAAACCACACAGCCTAGGTGACTCTAAGAGGTGGCAGCTTTAACTTCATTCTTTGTAGCTTGACAGTAAACATCCAAAGCTAGCCATGACTGTCTAAATACAGATCGCCGCTGCTTCTAAAGCGTGGAAGATCGCGCGTGCCATAGGGCTTCTGGGTTTCCGAAAAGCCTACCTCAAGTGGTACAGGGTTTCTGGATTTTATACCACTTGTTTGGTGTCTGTATGTGATGAAATTTATCAAATACAAATAAATATGCAAAAATATTTTCTAATACCGTCAAAACTAATACACCCAAAAATTGGGACAAATTGGCTCATTGAAGTAAAAATGCGCCACAGAGTTGAACAACTACATTTGTTGAAGTTGAAAGCTTTTCTGAACTTTGAAAGCTCCACCCACTCTGTCACAATGACAGAGTGGGTGGAGCTTTCAAAGTTCAGAAAAGCTTTTAACTTCAACAAATGCAGTTGTTCAACTCTGTAAAAGTCATTGACAAGGCGCATTTTTACTTCAGTGAGCCAATTTGTCCCAGTATTTGGATGGGTTAGTTCTGGTGGTACGACTATTTGAAAATATTTTTGCATATTTAATTGTATTTGCTAATTTTCATCACGTATAGACACCAAACATTTTCAAAGCACTTAATTTTTTAGTATGAAGATATTCTATAAAAGAAAATTCTTTGCAAGTGTGGACACGGATTTGGTTAGCCAGAGGGATAAACTTGTACATAACGAGACCCAACTATGATGCCAAACTCAACAGGTCACTTCACAACGACAGAGTGGGTGGAGATTTCAAAGTTCAGAAAAGCTTTCAACTTCAACAAATGTAGTTGTTCAACTCTGTAAAAGTCATTGACATGGCGCATTTTTACTTCAGTTAGCCAATTTGTCCCAATTTTTGGCTGTATTAGTTTTGACGGTAATAGAAAATATTTTTGCATATTTATTTGTATTTGATAACTCAACAGGCCACTTCACAACCACAGAGTGGGTGGAGCTTTCAAAGTTTAGAAAGGCTTTCAACTTCAACAAATGCAGTTGTTCAACTCTGTAAAAGTCATTGACATGGCGCATTTTTACTTCAGTGAGCCAATTTGTCTCAATTTTTGGGCGTATTAATTTTGTAACGACTATTTGAAAATATTTTTGCATATTTATTTGTATTTGCTAAATTTCATCACGTACAGACACCAAACATTTTCAAAGCACTTTATATTGTTAGTATGAAGATATCCTACTAAAGAAAATGTCTTTGCAAGTGTGGACACGGATTTGGTTAGCCAGAGGATAAACTTGTACACAACGAGACCCAACTATGAAGCCAAACTCAACAGGCCACTTCACAACGACAGAGTGGGTGGAGCTTTCAAAGTTCAGAAAAGCTTTCAACTTCAACAAATGCAGTTGTTCAACTCTGTAAAAGTCTTTGACATGGCACATTTTTATTTCAGTGAGCCAATTTGTCCCAATTTTTGGGTGTATTAGTTGGTTAACGACTATTTGAAAATATTTTTGCATATTTATTTGTATTTGATTTGTATTTGCTAAATTTCATCACGTACAGGCACCAAACTTTTTCAAAGTACTAAGTATGATGACATTCTACAAAGGAAAATTCTTTGTAAGTGTGGACATGGATTTGGTTAGCCAGAGGATAAACTTGTAAATAACAAGACCCACCTAGTCGTTCAGGCTTACTTTTGAGTAAGCCCGAGTATATACTTGAACATGACGATACCCAACTATGAAGCCAAATTCAAAAGGCCACTCTTCATCCACAAAGTGAGTGGAGCTTTTAAATTCTGTAACAATGTTTAACTTTATCAAATGCAGTTGTCCAACTTTGGAGAAGTCATTTCTAACGACTACTTGAAGATATTTTTGCATATTCATTTGTATTTGCTTTGTTTATTAAAATATTGCCTCCAAATAATTTGCAATTGTGCACAAATGTTGAGTTAGCCTGAGTATATTCCTATACATAACGAGATTCAACTATGAAGCCGAATTTAAAAGGCCACTTAACATCCTCAAAGTGGGTGGAGCTTTTAAAGTCTGGAAACGTGTTCAACTTTATCAAATGCAGTTGTCTAACTCTGCAAAAGTCATTAACATGGCGTACTTTCTTTTCATCAAGCCAATTTGTCCTAATATTTGTTTCAATTTGTTTCGACGGTTAACGACTACTTGAAAATATTTTAGCATATTCATTTATATTTGCTTTGTCTTATAAGATATTGCCTCCAAACTTTGTTAAACACTTTATAGTGTAATAATAAAGACTTTTACATGCAAAAAAATAATTTGCAATTGTGCACAAATGTTGAGTTAGCCTGAGTATATACCTATACATAACGAAATTCAACTATGAAGCCGAATTCAAAAGGCCACTTAACATCCTCAAAGTGGGTGGAGCTTTTTAAGTCTGGAAATGTGTTCAACTTTATCAAATGCAGTTGTCTAACTCTGCAAAAGTCATTAACATGGCGTACTTTTTCCTCATCAAACTAATTTGGGAGTCTTAATATTTGTTTAAATTAGTTTCGACGGTTAACGACTACTTGAAAATATTTTTGCATATTCACTTGTATTTGCTTTGTCTTATAATGTATTGCCACCAAACTTTGTTCACCACTTAATAGTGTATAAATAAAAACTTTTTAGTGAAAAAAACAATTTGCAATTGTGCACACATGTTGAGTAAGCCTGAGTATATACTTGAACATAACGATACCCAACTATGAAACTAAATTCAAAAGGCCACTCTTCATCCGCAAAGTGAGTGGAGCTTTTAAAGTCTGTAACGATGTTTAACTTTATCAAATGCAGTTGTCCAACTTTGCAAAAGTCATTAACATGGCGTACTTTCTAACGACTACTTGAAGAATTTAACATTTTAATGAATAAAAACGAGCGTGTTTTAAATTCTCTCACTCTTATTATTTCTATTGAACATTATTTGATGAATAAGGAGAAATAAGTTTAACATGAAATGTAGGGTTTATAATGGGTGTGACAAAAGAATGAAGGTGTAGTTGGTGTGGCACAAAGAATATGAGGTTAAAATTGGTATATTTGGTTAGCAAGAGCATAAAATTGTACATAACAAGGCCCGACCATGAAACCAAACTGAACAGGCCACGTTCCATCCATGAGGATAAAGTGATCTATTAAGTGGTTGAAAAAGTTTGGTGCGAGCATCTGATGATGAAGAGTGGCCTTTTGAATTTGGCTTCATACTTGTGTTTTGTTATGTACAAGTATATACTCATGCTAACTCAACATGTGTGCACAATTGCAAATTATTTTTTTGCATGAAAGTCTTTATTATTACACTATCAAGTGAAGTTTGGAGGCAATATTTTAATAAACAAAGCAAATACAAATGAATATGCAAAAATATAGAAAAAATAAGAGTGAGAGAATTTAGAACATGTTGATTAGTGAACTCGTTCAGTTTGGTGTGACATCCACTGGTCAAATAAATCTTGGTTGAATTCTCCTGCAAAAGATTACAAAAAGTGACAAAGAGCAAAGATAATGCACACGTAATGCTTTACCTTCACTGAACATTGTGCAGAGAAACAAATCAGGATATGTACCCCTGTCAATTTCAATTTTATGGTAGTCTGTTATCTCTTTATTCAGTATGTAATGGACCATCACAGCTAATTGTCTCCAATCTGCATTCTGTGCCGTCCATTCTTTATAGGGTTTACAATACATTAGTGAGTTTCCGTAGCTTTTAAATTTTATTTCAGTTGTCTCAACTGATCTGCCAAGGTCTATAAGAATAGCATGTCCACTGTCATTATAACATACGTTTTCCAGCCTTATGTCGAGGTGGGCCATTCCAACGTCATGTAGCTCCGTTATTGCTTCCACTACATCCTTTACGAATAAAGGTATAACTTTAAGTGCGTCTTCTTTTTTCAATGGCATATTCAATGCAATATATTTGTAATAAACTGCACTTCCTATAAACTTAATATCTATTGGTAAGGAAGAATACTGGAGGTCATATTGGAAATTACGTAGCAGACTATGTAATTTCCAATTTTCCCCTCTCGTCAATGCACTTTTGTAGACAGATCTTTCACTAGGGCACAGTATAACCACCGAATTTCCTGATTTCATCTGGTATGCATCTGTAGCAAAATTTTCTTTCACAAACTCAGGAGATAGTGGAAAGGTAAATTCATTAGAAAACACACCGGTTATTTCAAATTCAGATTGTTTCATAAAAGCATCCCTAATTTCCGTAAACACGTCATCTTTCTTTAATTTAAAACATTCTCTGGAATACATCAATTTCATATCACTCCAACTACAAACCACCTTTCTGACATATCCTTCATCGACAGGAACGAAGAATCCAGTAACTTCAGAAATATTTACAGACCTGTTCATAAAGTACCGTAATTGATCAACTAATCCATACATTAGCTTGAACAGTGTGTGATCTACACTTTTGTTGGATTCCACCTCAATTTGTACGCTAGGAATATTATGAGATGCAAAAAGAATGGCAACATCCACTCTCTTATCACTTTTGAGCCACAATTGGTCGTCACCCATTTCTTTCAGGCCAACCTCCGTATTCACCTTAGCTTTACTATGACATTGAGGATACTTGAGATTCTTCCTCTTTAGCCATGTCGACACATCGTTACACACTTCCTTGTGACTTTCACCCAAGCCTGAAATGACATCATGTACATTGTACGACGGAAAATCTTCTTCAATTTCTGGAATTTCATCTATAATGCTTAGTGGGTCATTCAATGACTGGCTGCTCACGGAAGCATTGGCTCTTGGGCATTGGCTTGCAAATGTAGATTTTTTAAAATCGTAGAGTGCTGAAACATTTGGAAATGGTCGTATTAAACTTCTATACGTTGCTCTTTGACTGTCCAAATTCTGAAATAAGAGGAAAGCAGTAAATGGAATGAATCACAACATTCAAAATGTACACCAAAGAAAGGGGAGATGTGACAGTAACTCCGCACAAAACATGGAATAAAGGGTAAGAACAGAAAAGGCCTAAGAGAAATCCAAAAGTGACAAAGTAAACGGCAAGTTTACCTGACTTACCATGATGTGATAAGCTGATAGAAGGGCAAAGATTCCTGCACAACGGCTGACCGGTCTAAAAAAATTTTTACAAGTGAGCGCACATGTTGAGTTAGCCAGAGGATATACTTGTACATAGCGAGACCCAACTATGAAGCCAAACTCAAAAGGCCAATTCTAATCCACAAAGTGAGTGGAGCTTTCAAAGTCTAGAAAGGTTTTTAACTTCAATTAATGAAGTTGATTACTTTTAACACTTAAAGAATGTATAAAACAAACTCACTATCCATTTTTGCTCTCTTTATCTGTTGTAAATTTAATTCTGCCATAAAATTAGCTTCCACAATTTTAAGTATAACAGTTGTGCAGAGCACAAGAAAAGGGAGAACTACTGCAGCTGAACGCTTAATAAATTGCCACTACAACTGGAGACTAATAGCTTACCACAAAATTTGCCGCCTCAGAACTGTTATCTCAAAGGAATAAGAACTACAACTACAAGTTTATAACAACGCAGTGGCTACAGTGCCGGTCCGGTTCTTGAAAATTTACCCTTAAAATGCCGGTTCGGCTTTTTAAACGCAGAAGATAGAGTGCCGGTCCGGTTCCATACTACTACAGGTCACGTCTCTGGCGCCAGCAAGTCTAAATAATAACACAACAACATAATATTCCCATCCCAGTGACTTCGAGATCGATTCAACATAACACACAACAAAATACGCAGCCCATCTCCACAACTACGGTCCCATTAAGGACATTAATAAATAACATAAGGAGTTCCATAAGGAGTTCCATAAGTAATAATAATAATGTTTTGAATCCTTCCCAAAGAAGCTCTGCCAATATGAATGTTCCGAATTCTTCCGCAAGAAATAATAAGTTATAGTTAAAGCATGAGCGCTTAGTTTCTAGTCGATTTATTGCACGACAGCCCGAGGGCCGTAGGCCCGAGGACTGAGTGCGATAAATGTACTAGGCACTAAGCGCTCATGCTTTAACCAATTTAAATACCGGGCAAGTGTTATTGCACACTTGCCAAGTTATTACACCTGACAACAATATAGCAACGGTATTTAATTCTAATTAAGTCTTCCGCAAGTTCTAATAATAATTCTAATTCTTCCGCAAGAAGTACTTCTACAGATAGTTCTAGTGGTTCAAGTATATTACCTAGTGCCGCAAATATTTGTCCTAACATAGTTAATAGTGGTTCGAATTCTACCTATTTACCTACAGCTATTCCTACCTTATCTAACTTTACCTGCTACTATGGCTAATAATCTACCTAACACTACAGCTAATCCTAACCTAACTACTCCTAACCTAACTAACTACGAATAAGAAATACATCCTACACACGCACTACTGTAACTACTACTACAGCAGGGACTAATCCATCCAGAAGAATTTGCAACATTCTTACACCAGTTACTACTAATACCATCACTCTTAATAATTCAGCCACAAATATTCCAATCTGTTTGCCTTCAAGTACGAAAGAGTCAACACCACCCCACCAGATCATCCATACTCTATAGTTACTAGATCAAGAGCTCGCAAACAGTGAAGAAATCACTCGTCAGCGCCAAGACCTCCAGACTTGAACTTTAGCCTAATTTTCTATCTCAGCTCATTTCACATTTTTTTACATCTTTTTTAAATCTTTTTCAATCTTTGTCATATTGCATTTCTTCCGCCATTCTTTTCTACCAACTGTTCTACCTCAGCCGTCTTTTACTTTTGTTTTATATTTTTTTCCATTCTTGTTTCTTTCTCTTTGTTTACACTGTTTTTCCCTTTGCATATTGTGCTCAGGAGACTGGTGCTCCTGCGCACAAACATCTGCACACACTATTTAAAGTCACTCCTTAGTTCCTTTCCTCATTTCTGCCTTGATAAAGACATCCCTCAAGTCGAAACGTTGGCAATTATTATTTGAATTATATCTAATATGAAACTGAACTTGAAGTCAATTAACTTAGTTACTCTGTACGGAATAGAATTTTTATATCAGCAAGCCATAAGTATATCAGTTATTATTTACTCCTGGGGCAGGTCATTTACAACTCTATGTTATAGTTAAAGCATGAGCGCTTAGTTTCTAGTCGATTTATTGCACGACAGCCCGAGGGCCGTAGGCCCGAGGACTGAGTGCGATAAATGTACTAGGCACTAAGCGCTCATGCTTTAACTAATTTAAATACCGGGCAAGTGTTATTGCACACTTGCCAAGTTATTACACCTGACAACAATATAGCAACGGTATTTAATATAATTTAAAGACAAGGACCAGCTTCGGTAATTTTAGCCCTGCGCCCTAACCGGATTCGTCTTCATTCCCTTCTAAAGCCAGAACCGGCATTTTAAGGAACATTTTTCAGGAACCGGGACCGGCACTGTAGCCACTGCGTTATAAAATACTACAACTTTGAAAACCTCCTCACCGACCAGAGATGTCACGTGATGACCTAAGGGCTTTTATTTGGCATACCAAACATAGTCTGGCATCCGGGTCGGGTCTGGGGGATATGCCTATACCGGAATTTGTTCTGGAGGAATGTGGATGCGGTCAGTGCGCCACCCTCTCTCGCTATAGATTGAATTCATAAAACAAATGGCTGGATTTATCAGTGCTGTTTTAATGCTGGCATTCACTTGTCAATGGAAACATTGGAAATTTTTAAGCACCTTATAGTGATATTACATTACAATGATTCAAAAACTGTCTCTTGAGAATCTTGATTTGAGGAGTAGCTAATCATTTGTATAAATATTTGAAGCTAACCTGGAAAGGAAGAGTAACAGAGCTTATGTTATTTCCATTCTTCTCTGATAGAAGTCCTCTTTAATGGTTTCTTCAATACCTGTGTGCAGGGTGTTGAAGAAACCTTTGTTTTTTCTGAGCCAGATGCTTTACCTGTAAAAAGTATCTATCAGACAGCAAACTTGATTATTTTTCACTTAGCATCATCCTCTTGATGGAATGCTCTTCAAATGCTGACTCAAATCACATACTCCTCCTATGTGTGTTGTCTGTTTGTGTAAGGAATGCCTCATGCTTTGTAGCTATCAAGTTCCCCTTGATTTAAACAAATATATGGGCATTGTTAAGAATATTAAAGAGTGAACATGCATACAATTTCGAAGTATGGTGTCATACTAATAATATTAAGTGCTATTTTCAAATAGTCGTTAACCGTCAAAACTAATACACCCAAAAATTGGGACAAATTGGCTCACTGAAGTAAAAATGCGCCATGTCAATGACTTTTACAGAGTTGAACAACTGCATTTGTTGAAGTTGAAAGCTTTTCTGAACTTTGAAAGCTCCACCCACTCTGTCGTTGTGAAGTGGCCTGTTGAGTTTGGCTTCATAGTTTGGTCTCGTTATGTACAAGTTTATCCTCTGGCTAACCAAATCCGTGTCCACACTTGCAAAGACTTTTTCTTTCGTAGAATATCTTCATACTAACAATATAAAGTGCTTTGAAAATGTTTGGTGTCTGTACGTGATAAAAATTAGCAAATACAATTAGCTAAATATGCAAAAATATTTTCAAATAGTCGTTAACCGTCAAAACGAATACACCCAAAAATTGGGACAAATTGGCTCACTGAAGTAAAAATGCGCCATGTCAATGACTTTTACAGATTTCAACAACTGCATTTGCTGAAGTTGAAAGCTTTACTGAACTTTGAAAGCTCCACCCACTCTGTCGTTGTGAAGTGGCCTGTTGAGTTTGGCATCATAGTTTGGTCTCGTTATGTACAAGTTTATCCCTCTGGCTAACCAAATCCGTGTCCACACTTGCAAAGACTTTTCTTTTGTAGAATATCTTTATACTAACAAAATAAAGTGCTTTGAAAATGTTTGGTGCCTGTACGTGATGAAATTTAGCAAATACAAATAAATATGCAAAAATATTTTCAAATAGTCGTTAACCGTCAAAACTAATACACCCAAAAATTGGGACAAATTGGCTCACTGAAGTACTTTATATTGTTAGTATGAAGATATTCTACAAAAGAAAAAGTCTTTGCAAGTGTGGACACAAATTTGGTTAGCCAGAGGATAAACTTGTACATAACGAGACCCAACTATGAAGCCAAACTCAACAGGCCACTTCACAACGACATATCACATATAGACACCAAACATTTTCAAAGCACTTAATTTTTTAGTATGAAGATATTCTATAAAAGAAAATTCTTTGCAAGTGTGGACACGGATTTGGTTAGCCAGAGGGATAAACTTGTACATAACGAGACCCAACTATGATGCCGAACTCAACAGGTCACTTCACAACGACAGAGTGGGTGGAGATTTCAAAGTTCAGAAAAGCTTTCAACTTCAACAAATGTAGTTGTTCAACTCTCTAAAAGTCAGTGAGCCAATTTGTCCCAATTTTTGGGTGTATTAGTTTTGATGGTATTAGAAAATATTTTTGCATATTTATTTGTATTTGATAACTCAACAGGCCACTTCACAACCACAGAGTGGGTGGAGCATTCAAAGTTTAGAAAGGCTTTCAACTTCAACAAATGCAGTTGTTCAACTCTGTAAAAGTCATTGACATGGCGCATTTTTACTTCAGTGAGCCAATTTGTCTCAATTTTTAGGCGTATTGTTTGTAACGACTATTTGAAAATATTTTTGCATATTTATTTGTATTTGCTAAATTTCATCACGTACAGACACCAAACATTTTCAAAGCACTTTATATTGTTAGTATGAAGATATCCTACTAAAGAAAATGTCTTTGCAAGTGTGGACACGGATTTGGTTAGCCAGAGGATAAACTTGTACATAACGAGACCCAACTATGAAGCCAAACTCAACAGGCCACTTCACAACGACAGAATGGGTGGAGCTTTCAAAGTTCAGAAAAGCTTTCAACTTTTAACAAATGCAGTTGTTGAAATCTGTAAAAGTCATTGACATGGCGCATTTTTACTTCAGTGAGCCAATTTGTCCCAATTTTTGGGTGTATTAGTTGTTCAGGACAGCCACGAGAGCAGCCCTGAACAAGCAAGAACTCATCACTCCAATAGAACTCTATTATCACCTTACCGAACAATATTACATACATAATGATATTCATATATAACCACTGTATCTTGTATCATCATCACTGCATAAATGTAATGTAGTAATGTATGCAAATCTGATCCAAGTTAACCCTAATAAGATTACAACCGTGCGTTATGCCTATACAAGATTCTTTGGTAGGGTCTACAAGTGGTGGGCGATACCGGATTTATGTTTTCGATATCGATACCAAGTACTTTCGAACCTGGTATCGGCGGTATCGATACCTATATATATACTCTTTTTTTTTGTTATACAAGTAAAAGATCAGCTATACAACTGGTTAAAAGAAAAAGAAAAAGACAATAAATATACAAAAAGTTCAGGCTACACCGTCCAGGGAGGGGGGTATGGTGGGGAGACGGTGGAGCCACAGCGCGATGCATTGCCCCGCCATAAAGCAACTACCTATATCGATACCACGCATGCGCACTAATTAATTAAATTATTTTGAATTTAGATGAATTGTCAAAAAAATGATTTGGATGAGTATTACATGTAAGCAAAGCAACTACTACGGATGAAAAAGTTCGCTATTTTGATTATTTATTTCTATTCAGCTCTGGAAGGAACCGCTAGAGATTAACCACATTAAATTAACCACATTAAATTAACCACCTTTACCAAAGTGTTAATGTTGGCCACAATGAGATGTCGGTAAAGGTCGATATTCTGTCTGGGCAGGGCTAATAGTAATATTTGGTATCGAAATCTGTTCGGTACCACTCTGGTATCGATACCGGACACTTTCCTCTGGAAGTATCGAAGTATCGATACCAACTACTCGGTATCGCCCACCACTAGGGTCTACAACGACGGCATAGTATCCGTCTTCCCTGCCCTAGACTTGTGCGGCCCATCACTTTAATTGAGTTAGGCAAGACTTGGGTCAATCTGGTCCTTTGAAGTTCGAGGAAGTTACGCCCCTCGAACACTGGTCCTTCGAGCCGGATCACTTAACATCGCGAAGAAGGAAGATGATCAACCAGGCCCACTAACTACTTCAGCAAGTCTACAACTTCGTGTTCATCACGACTCCGCACTCCCGAATGCCACGCCTACATCCCGGATATCCCGCCAAGGTCGAAGTCCGGATGCAACACCAACTTTTGCCGATTACTACCAGAATTTTCAGTTTTGTCACGCGTGGACTTGCAGTCTTTCTCGGGTCTAGGGCATAAAATTCTTAAGATTTCACTTGTCAAAAGATTCACCTTTTGCCTAAAACCCGGGGAACTCCTGGTCTTACAAATGACAGAATTGGAGAAAATTGAGGCACTAGGAAGCCTGGATGTGATCAAGGCCAAACGTGCCCACCGACGAGGTCGTATAACACGCCTCCAAGGTAGGATAGAAGCCCTCATTTTGGAACCTCTATGCAATCTTCAGCTGGAGGAACTTGAAGCAGTGAAGGCTGAACTAGACAGAGAAATAAGTTTCACGTCGCTCTACAATCTCGCTTTGAGACGCTACTTGAGGAAAACAATACAGTTCCCCAAACAGAGCTAGATAGCGAGTATGAAACAGCAACCGACCTCAGTGATCAGCACGGTCAGCTCACTCAGAGCCTCAAGAGCAGGATCAAGCACTGTGGACAGTATTATAGAGCTCTATACCTTCAAGATGAGATGGAAGAAATTCTTCGAAACACAGACACCCTGTTCGGCACTAGAGATTATGATGAGCTCACCAAGAGCATTGCATCTTATCTCCAAGACACTATGTCTCTCGCAGATGAGGATTTTTCTGTTATACGTCGGAAGGTGAAGGATTGCCGTGATCAACTCCGAACTGCCAAGCACAGAAGCAGCAAGTCCTCTTCTGCCAGCAGATCAACTCCCCCACTGGTAGCTGATCCCATTGGGTCTCTTCTCAAAGTTGACCTCCCCTCCTTTTCTGGAGAGCCCACTCAGTGGCGCAGTTTCATCACCATATTCCAGTCCATTATGGACAAACATGGAAGACACTTAACTCATCCAGAAAAATGCTCCCTCCTCATGAAGCATGTCAAGCTAGAGGATGCCAAAAGAACCGTACTTAGGAAAAGTCAGCAAGAAGACGGCTTCAAGGGTGCGGTCCAGGAGCTTGAGGATACATATGGAAGTCCAAGCATCGTATATCGTTACGTTGTGGAACGACTAATCAAGGAAGAAGCCTACAATTACGATCGAGATAGTATCCTTCGATTACACAAATGTAGACTGCAAGGCCTACAAGACTTGAAAGCCATTGAGGCATCTACGCTCTCCCAGTTTCTGGTTGTACTGTTCAGCCGGACTTTCTCCAACAAACTCAAGGAGGAGTGGACAAGAAGGAAGAACCCTGATGTTCCTATTCCTACCTTCGAAGACATGATGAAGACTCTGGGAAAGTTGGAGAACGACGTGGATGTACCAGCCCATGCCACGAAGTCGTCATCTGCCGACAAACCCAAGACTTCAACCTACAAGATGTCAACCTCTGACTCTGTCCAGAAGAAGAACTCTACTACCAAATCTCAGTCTAGAACTCAGTACACTCTTTGCCATGAGTTTCATGCACTCTATCGATACCAGTATTTGCGTCCTATGATATTGAGAAACGATGGAAACATGTCAAGGAACAGAAAGGTTGCACCAACTGTCTCCTGTTCTCGCACACCCATAAGCAGCTGCCCATCTTCCTATAATTGCAAACATTGCCAAGGTCAGCACAACACTCTTTTGCATCGGGAAGAAACTCCAACCAAAACTACCAATGGCCTCATTGCCACTTTGTTATCTACCCCTACAACACCAGAAGCCGAAGCAATTCAGCTTCCAGACATCACCTTCCTCAACACAGCCATTGTCACTGCAATCAATGGCTCAAGATCCTGCATGGCTCGCATAGCCATCGACACTGGAGCAACATCCTCGCTCATTTCTGAAGCCCTTGCTTCTCATCTCAAGGTGAAAAGACATCCCCATCGACTCGCCATAGAAGGAGCATGCGGCAATGGAGTGAGCAAGCACTATGTCCAAGTGACCTTCCAATCGAATGTGGACTCTAACAGAAGCACGACCGTCAGACTGTCAGTGATTATAGCTGCCAATCCACATGTCAGGGACCTACCATTGGCTGACCCCGTCTTTGGTGGATGCTCTCATCGGGGGCGGGGGCATGGACAGCTGGAAGTGCTTCACGGGTTCTTTCAAATATCATCCAGAGCCTAATATACTCATTCTCCAACCATCTTTGGCTGGACAATTGCGGGTTAGCAAGACTACACACCTCCTACGTCCGTCCTGAAGGTTCACCTGAAGGAGGATTCACTACAGCAAGCTCTTCAGAAGCTATGGGAACTCGATCAACTCCCAGACACTCCTAAACTCGATCTTGCCGACGAAGCTGTTGTACATCACTTCGAGGACACCCATTCAATTCAATCAGATGGACGGTACGTAGTTCGTCTCCCAAGGAAAACTGATGTTCCTGAATTAGGCACTTCATGGCACATTGCTCACCGAAGATTTATTCATAATGAGAAGTCTATGGAAAGGAAAGGCAAGCTGCAAGACTTCAATCTGGCTATGCAAGAATACCTCAACCTTCAGCATGCAGAGCTTGTACCCCATGATCTTCCATCTTATTACTTGCCTGTGCACGGGGTTTTCAAGGAGACCTCATCGACCACAAAACTCCATCCTGTCTTCGACGCCTCTGCACGATCCAGCAATGGCACATCACTCAATGACACCTTGGAGACTGGACCCAATTTATATCCCCTTCTCACTGATGTCCTAATTCGTTTCCGTGTGCATAAGATAGGTTTCTCTTCGGACATCTCCAAAATGTTCCGGGAAATAGCGCTGCACCAGAACGAGAGGGATTCACACAGATTTCTCATCAGATGTCCAGACAACCAGATTCGAGATCATCGTATGTTACGACTCACCTTTGGAGTCAAGTCTTCACCGTTCCTGGCTACCAAGGTGATCCAATATCTCGCTCAGAAACACAAGTCTACTCCTCTGGCAAGCTCAGCAATCCTCAATGATTTTTATGTGGATGACTACCTTGCTGGAGCCTCCACTGTTCAAGAAGCTCAACGACTTCGAAAGCAACTCTGCGAACTTCTCAAGATTGCAGGCATGAACCTCCACAAATGGAGAACAAGTAGTGCAGAGTTCTGTGATTCCATTCCCGTCGAACTCATCGAGACCGAGGACTTGCAACTCCCCACCTCCAAAGATACTCCCAAAGCACTTGGGATACATTGGGAAGTCAGCAGTGATGTCCTACGCATTTCCGTTCCTACTCTCAAGCTCGAACCTGATAGCAAGACCACCAAAAGATAAATCGCATCATTATCAGAAAAGGTCTTTAGGACTTTCTGCTTTATTCGCCATAAGGGCCAAGATGCTCCTTCAACGTCTTTGGCAACTTCAGCTCTCTTGGGACCAAGCAGTTCCGGATGATGCTCAACAGACCTGGCAAGAATGGATAGACGATTTACCACTCATTGCCAGCCACTCCATCTCCAGGAGATACACCCTCAATGACAAGACGGTACAGTATACTTCTTTACATGGTTTTTCAGATGCCTCTAATCAAGCTTACGGTGCAGCAGTCTACCTACGCCAAGTCCATGAAGATACCTTTGTTTCGGTCTCGCTCGTATTTGCTAGAGCTAGAGTCTCACCTCTCAAGACCATCACGATTCCTCGAGCTGAACTTTTAGCAGCTCACATGCTGGCCAAAGTACTCACATACGTACGACGTTGCAAATCTACTACATTGTGGTGGAGTACCCCCACATAACGGCACCACAGCACTGAACACTTATTTCCTAATAATCGTTACTTATCAGAACATCTGAACTCATTAATACTATTCCATTAATAAATGGTCTACTCATTAGCACTATTCCATTAATGTATCATTAGCACAGCACACACTTATTTGTCATCCCATTAAGCTTGTGCAGGACCCTGTTCTATAAAAGGAACACTCTTGCATTTGTTCTTTTGTCTTGTTTTCTCTCATGCTGAAGTATTGTCCGAATTACATTTAACTTCTTAATCAATTTAGCCATTGTACGGGAGGTTCTGTGTAAAGCTTTAATCAGCTTAGGATACTAAAGCATTTGAACAGCAAGAACTGGTGGCAGCCTTCTCAACCTAGAGTTGCATTTTACCACACATGGTGGCAGACGGTGCTCGAGTTCTTATCAGAATTTGAGTAGTGGATTCAGCGACTCACACCATCACAAGCTACTTTCCTTACTTTGACTTTGTCTTATTCCTATCTTCAATTTCTCCAAGAAGGAAGATTTCTACCTCTTCAAACTTCACAAGAAGGAAGATACTTTCCCTGACTCTTCAACTTCATAAAGAAGGAAGACCCCTATCTACTGACTCTTCAACTTCATAAAGAAGGAAGACCCCTATCTACTGACTCTTCAACTTCATAAAGAAGGAAGGCCCCTATCTACTGACTCTTCAACTTCATAAAGAAGGAAGACCCCTATCTACTGCTTCTCCATTCTCAAGTTTGAAACCTTGGATTGGAAGAAACTCACTACTACATTTCTACAAGGAAGTATACTGAACTCATTTTGTAGAAACTCTAGTCGTATCAAACCTTCAAAGAAGGACATCTTATTCTCTCTCTTTTCAGCTGCAACAAGCAAGCAAGTTATATTCAGCCTGTTTTGTGATTCTTATCTATTTTGGTCTAGCAATGGTTATAATTGTTTCTCATTACCCTACATCATGACGGGCAGAGGGAAAAAGGGTAAATCATTTAAAAGTTTAGCACCCAGAGTTTCATCCACTGTAACCACCCCAACCTCATTACCCAACTCTCAACCACCCCCATCTAATGCTTCAGATTCCACTATCAGTTGTGATCCTCCCATTTCACATGATGATTTTACCATTTTTGATCAAGGTCCACAACCTAAATCCAAACCTCAATCAGCAACCCCTCATGATGCATCAGCATCAGCCACATTTTCTGACACATCAGAGGCACAAGAATTAATTGACAAAGCTAAATCAATGAGCATAGACCCACAACTTTTGTTGTTCCAGAAAATGATGTCTGACCAGAACAAAGCCATTGGCATTTTAAACAGCAAATTTAATACCCGTATTAACAGATCTCATTCATCCTCACCCCCATCAGACTCTTCACATCAATCTGACAAGAAGCTGAACCAAACTGTACTTAACTCTATTGGTAGCATGACAGCAGATGATGACATCTTTGACTTTATACAAACGTTTGAACATAATATGAATACCTTTAATATTCATCCTAATGATTGAAACCTGTACCTTCCACCATTGCTGACAGGTGCCTTCAGCAAAGCTTATTACAATAATATCAATACAGAAACTACTTTTGCATCCATGAAAACTATTTTGCTTCACACTGGAGGCTATTCTTTCACTGATTGTCTCTTGTCGTTTCCATTGAAGTTTAGACCTGATGGCTCAAAATCCTTAATGAAATTTTTCAATCTGTGGAAACACAAATTTGAGGTCATTTACAAGGAAATTCCATTATCCATAGAAACCATTCATGATGTGTATGCATATTGTGCTGAAATGACTGCAATTGTTGCTGTACTGGCTGGTATGCCTGCAGATGCAAGACAATCTATTATGAACAATTGTTATGATAACACTAACAGCCTTATTTCTGAATGCAGTGCTACTCTCTCTCACTCTAACATTAGCAGTCTCAGATCAGGACCTACCCATCATTATGGCAATAGACAGAATACCCATTATCATGATCCCCGGTGTCAGGGTAACAGTCAACAACATTCTCATGACACTCATTATCAAAATCATCATCCCAGATACCCAAGGTTTGGCAATAATCATTTCAGACAAAGTAATTCTCACAGTTCACCTCAACATCATCAAGATCAGCATCAATCACAACATAGAAATTACCATCAACAAAACCATTATTTTCAACCTTATCAACAGCAGAATCATTATTCCCAACCTCATTAACAATCAAATCAGCCATATAGCAACCATCAAACATCATCTGATAACAGAGACACTAGTTCTGTCATTTGCTATAAGTGCAATCAAATGGGCCATTTTGCCAACAACTGCCCATCATTTCAGCAGCACCAACAGCTGCAACAACCAAGGCAACAAACACCTTTTAGACCCACTCCTGTCCCTAGAACTAGAAGTCATCCTACTAGACTGGTTTCACTCAATAACTCATCTGACACTCCCATAAATTGTCATTCTGATGACTCTGACACACCCATCAATTGTCATTCGGAAGAAGAGATCATTACTCAAGGAACTATCAACAACATTGTAACACCTGTTATCATAGACTCTGGAGCTAAAGTTTCATTGGTCTCACAAGATTTTGTCACCCCAGATCTCAAATTCATTTGCAGAGTTAATGTTCATGGAATTTCTCAAGTTAGCAAAGAAGTTCCTGTTTATAGAATGGCTATTGATTTACCAGTTATTGCTGGCATTGCTCACCTTGCAGTTGATGATAGACTTCCCAAGAATTCTGTTCTTATTGGCTCTGATTTTGGTAAAGAAACCCTTATCAAATTGATTGAATCTGTTAAGTCAAAACCTCAACCTGTTCTGACAGTGACTAGAGCTATGGACCAAAAATCCACCTTGGCAACCACAGTTGCAGAAACCCTGCAAAGTACTGAAGGTGCAAACCCAACCTCATGGGATTCCATTGTACCAGGCACATCGCATGATACTGATCTTGTCAATGAAACTGATGATATTGACACTTCCTTGCCTTCTGACACACCACATGACACTGGTGATGCCATTGCTCACTCCTCATCAGCCAATAAATTAGTAGCTCCACCCTTGACTTTCCCTTCATTGTCCTTTGATGGTATTACTAAAGATGCTTTTATGAAATTACAAAAGGAAGATGAATTACTGAAACCTTTATGGGATTTAGCCAAACACAAGCAGAGTGCCTCACTTCTACCCAAAATACTATCTCTCAAGCATTGGTTGTACCTCAGCAGTTGAGACAGAAAGTCCTTAAGGCAGCACACCAAGGCTTAGGTCATTGTGGTATCAACACAACCAGAATGATGCTTAACAAGCATTTCACATGGCCCAACCTCTTACAAGACTTGAGAACTCATATACAATCTTGCAGCAAATGTGCAGCTCACACCAAATCTGGAGGTCACAAAGTTCCCATGCTAAAACCAGAACTCATTACTAACAGAAATGAAAAGCTAGCCATTGATATAGTTGGCCCTTTGCCTCTCTCTAGACACAACATGAGATATATCTTCACAGCCATGGAACTAGCTAGTGCCTACCCTTTTGCCATACCACTACCTAACTATACTGCAGCTTCAACTGCTAAGTCATTACTCTCTATCATTGCCATACTGGGCACTCCATTGGTTATTTTGTCTGACCAAGGTACCAACTTTCTTTCTACCACTGTTTCTCACCTGTATAACAAGTTTGGCATTCAAAGGATGAAAACGGCTCCTTACAGACCACAGAGTAATGGGAAACTTGAACGTTTCCATGGTTCCCTTAAAGTTATGCTCTCTAAATGTATCAGTAATAAACTTGACTGGCCAGATGCCATTGACTTAGTGCTATACTTTTGTAGGAACATGCCTCAATCTAGACATGGGTTCACCCCACAAGAAATTCTGTTCCTTAAACCATCACCTCACATATTGTCAACACTAAAATCTATTTGGTCTACCAACACTTCATCTAACCTCAATCTTCCTCAGTTCATTGAGGATATGGATAAGATCATTTCACTTCAATTGCAACATGTCAAGAGTTCATTAGCCAGTAAACATTGCCAATCTAGAATTGATAGAGAATCTGCTCTAGATGCAACCTTCAGGGTTGGTGATATTGTCTTTAGAAAAATTCCTGGACTAAATGGTTGCTTGGAAGCTTCATGGGATGGTCCCTTTGTTGTGCATGAATGCATTCCACCACTAAATTGCAGCATTAAACCACAAGGCTCAGTCAGAGCCAAGCCAAAGGTTGTACACATTTCTCAACTAAAGAAGTCTCATCCTGTAAACAGAGCACTCATGATACCTGATGAGAATGATACTGATTTTGTCACCTGTAAACACAATGTTGCAAAGTCTATACCTCTCACTGAATCTCAACAGAATCAACTCTCACATGTTTTGGATCAATTTCCCTCTGTTTTTACTGACAAACCTGGTCTCACCACCTTAACTTCTCACTCTATTACTCTCACCTGCATCACACCAGTTTGGTCCCCAACATATTCAATTCCCATTGCCCATCAGGAAGCATTCAGACAAGAAATTGACAATCTATTGGATCTTGACATCATTGAGCCCTCAACATCAAAGTATAGTAGTTCCCCCATGCCAGTTGCAAAGAAGGATGGAGGGATAAGGATTGTGATAGACTTTAAGAAGCTCAATGCCATAACTGTAAGAGAACCATTTACTATGCCATCTGTGGAAGACATCATCTCAAAACTTGGTAGTGCAACAGTTCTTTCAAAGATTGATTTGCAGAAAGGCTTCCATCAGGTGCCCATGGAACACACGTCTAAACAATATACAGCCTTCCACTGTCTTCAAGGGAAATTCCAGTATAAGGTTATGCCCTTTGGCCTAACTAATGCACCTGGTACCTTTCAGTTGCTAATGCAGCAGGTTCTAAGAGGCTTGGATCACTATTCTCTTCCATATATAGATGATATTGTCATATACTCTTCAGGTTTTGAAGAACACATTCATCATGTAGCTTCAGTCTTGTTGAGACTTTCTTCAGCAAATCTTACAGTAAAGAAGAGCAAATGCTCATGGTGTTTCTCAACTTTTGATTTCTTGGGTTTTCATGTAGGAGAAGGCAAGATCTCAATCCCTCAAGCTAGAATTACCCAATTTTCTCAGTATAAAATTCCTACAACAAGAACTTCACTTAAGTCTTTCTTAGGTCTAGTAACATTTTATTCTAAGTTTGTTCCTCAACTGGCAAACCTCACAACCATTCTAAATTCTCATATGCCAAAAGATAATCATACTAAGATCACAATCACAGAAGAATATCAATCTGCTTTTGATAAGGTCATATCTGGTATAGTAAATCATGCTGCTCTCATCATCCCTAACATTACTGATTCTTTTAGCATTTTCACTGATGCCTCTACATCAGGTATAGGTGGTACATTGTGTATATACAAAGATTCATCTTGGCAACCCTGCAGCTTTTACAGTAGACAACTGCTTCCAAGAGAGAAGAATTATTCAATCCTAGATTTAGAAGCCTTAGCAGTACTTGCCACAGTTCATCATTATCATTATTATTTGTCTGGCACTTATTTCAAGATCTTTACTGATCATAAACCATTGGTACATATTTTTGGTGGCAACCCCCCAAGTGCTAGACTGATTAGATGGAAGATCAAATTGGCTGAGTACAGCTTTGACATTGTTCATATTTCTGGTCATGCTAACAATGTTGCTGATGCAATGTCTAGGCAGTCCTGGACTACTACTGAAATGGATGAAGACCTCAATCTGGAAGAAGGGGGAGATGTGGTGGAGTACCCCCACATAACGGCACCACAGCACTGAACACTTATTTCCTAATAATCGTTACTTATCAGAACATCTGAACTCATTAATACTATTCCATTAATAAATGGTCTACTAATTAGCACTATTCCTATCATTAGCACAGCACACACTTATTTGTCATCCCATTAAGCTTGTGCAGGACCCTGTTCTATAAAAGGAACACTCTTGCATCTGTTCTTTTGTCTTGTTTCTCTCATGCTGAAGTATTGTCCGAATTACATTTAACTTCTTAATCAATTTAGCCATTGTACGGGAGGTTCTGTGTAAAGCTTTAATCAGCTTAGGATACTAAAGCATTTGAACAGCAAGAACTGGTGGCAGCCTTCTCAACCTAGAGTTGCATTTTACCACATACATATTCCAAAAGATCGTCTCTATGCCTGGACAGACTCCACTATAGTCCTGTGTTGGCTGTCAAAGTCTCCGGCATCCCTCAAGACTTTTGTTTCACACAGAATTGCTGCCATCAAAGAACTCCTCCCTGGCAAGTATTGGCGACACGTTCCAACACATGACAATCCGGCAGATCTGATCTGTAGAGGCGCTTCGGCAAGTCGATTCCTAGAGTCCGCTCTCTGGTGGAAAGGTCCGAAATGGCTACTAACTCAACCCCAGTCCTGGCCTTCTCAGAACTTCAGCAATCCAAAGTTTGTACCAGAAGCACTCACTTCTACAAGCCTCCTGGCAATGACTTCAACTTCTCAAACAGAAGAGTTCTGGTGTTTCTTTTCCTTTTTTGAGCATGTGGTCAGAGTCTACTCATGGGTCTACAGATTCCTAGATAATGCAAGGAAAACTTGAGGCAAATGACTTCTACAACCTCACCTCTCCACACAAGAATGTCGTCAGACAAGAAACATACTCCTGCGAATGGCCCAGAAGCAATCCTACCCGGAAGCATTCACAGCCTGTGGTAAAGGAAACAATCTTTCCATATCCCATCCATTAGCAAAGTTCAACGTCGCAGTAAACGAGGACAAACTTCTCACAGTAACAGGCAGAGTTAGAGACTACAGAATGACCCGGCAACCCAAAGTGTTGATTCCTCTTTCTCTCAGTTCCAGCATCACTCGTCTCTACCTGAACACTCTTCACAAGACATATCTCCACGCTGGAGTTGCGACCTTGATGTCCATCATTGGCAACTTACATTATATACCTGCTCTCAGGAACTATCTGAAGAAGCTGAGCGAACAATGTTCCTTTTGTCAGCGTGCATACGACAGAGGTACTCAACAACAGATGGGCTTACTACCTGCAGTTCGAACGACTCCTGCTCCTCCCTTTGACAACAGCGGAGTGGACTTTGCAGGCCCATTCCAAGTTCGCCAAGGACATACCAGACGACCCGTACTTCTCAAAGCATATGCTTGCATTTTGTATGCCTGTCAACGAAAGCTGTACACATAGAGTTGTGCGCGGATTTATCCTCAGATGAATTCATGGCAGCCCTGAAACGATTTTGTGCCAGACGTGGATGCCCCTCCAAGATCTTCTCGGACAACGGCTCCGGAGCCTACAACGAGATCCAGGAACTCAGAAACCTCACCACTCAATCGAAACAAGCAATCTCCCATTTCTGCTCACAGTCAAACATCGAATGGAGCTTCATACCTCCAAGGACACCTCACTTTGGCGGCATCTGGGAGGCCAGCGTCAAATCAATGAAAACACTCCTCCAAAAGCTGGTCACTCCCCATCCAATGAAGTTTGATGAGCTCTCCACAGTGCTCACAGAGATAGAAGCTATCCTTAATTCTAGGCCGCTGACTCCTCTCAATTCCACAGATGTCGACGACCAAATGGTACTCACTCCTGGTCACTTCATTATTGGCCGACCTCTAGCAGCACTTCCATCGAAACCCGCCAGCCAAGCCAAGCTGTCTTCACTCAGACGATGGCATCTGGTTCAACGACTATCCCAAGACTTATGGACAGCCTGGCAGTCAACCTACCTCCAGTCCTTACAAGCGAGGCAGAAGTGGAAGTCTAATAGCCACCCCTTCAAGGCAGGTGACATAGTATACGTTAAAGATGACTCCTTCGGGTACAGAAGATGGCCCCTCGCCAGAATTACAGACGTCTATCCTGGAGATGACGGCATCGTCAGGGCAGTGGACGTGAGATGCAATGGCAAAACCTATCACAGAGCAGCTCACCAGCTGATCCCGCTACTCATGGAGGATCAGCCCCTCCCCCCCCCCAGCATGTTCAGGACAGCCACGAGAGCAGCCCTGAACAAGCAAGAACTCATCACTCCAATAGAACTCTATTATCACCTTACCGAACAATATTACATACATAATGATATTCATATATAACCACTGTATCTTGTATCATCATCACTGCATAAATGTAATGTAGTAATGTATGAAAATCTGATCCGAGTTAACCCTAATAAGATTACAACCGTGCGTTACGCCTATACAAGATTCTTTGGTAGGGTCTACAACGACGGTATAGTATCCGTCTTCCCTGCCCTAGACTTGTGCAGCGCATCACTTTAATTGAGTTAGGCAAGACTTGGGTCAATCTGGTCCTTTGAAGCTCGAGGAAGTTACGCCCCTCGAACATTAGTTTTGACGGTGACTATTTGAAAATATTTTTGCATATTTATAAATTTCATCACATTCAGACACCAAACATTTTCAAAGCAAAAATGCGCCATGTCAATGACTTTTACAGAGTTGAACAACTGCATTTGTTGAAGTTGAAAGCCTGTCTAAACTTTGAAAGCTCCACCCACTCTGTGGTTTTGAAGTGGCCTGTTGAGTTTGGCTTCATAGTTGGGTCTCGTTATGTACAAGTTTATTTTCTGGCTAACCAAATCCATGTCCACACTTGCAAAGACTTTTCCTTGTAGAATTTCTTCAGACAAACTATATAAAATGCTTTGAAAATGTTTGGTGTCTGTACGTGAGGAAATTTAGCAAATACAAATAAATATGGAAAAATATTCTATAATAGTCGTTAACCGTCAGAACTAATCCATCCAAACATTGGGACAAATTGGCTCACACATTATCTTCATGAGGTGGAAATATGCCATTTTAATGACTTCTACAGTTAGGTTTGATGAAGATGAAACCCTTTCCAAACTTTGAAAGCTCTACAATGACTTTTGAAGAGATACAATTTTTGGATGGATTAGTTCTGACGGTATATTTTTGCATATTTAATTGTATTTGCTTATTTTCATCACGTACAGACACCAAACATTTTCAAAGCACCTAATATTGTTAGTATGAAGATATTCTACAAAAGAAAAGTCTTTGCAAGTGTGGACACGAATTTGGTTAGCCAGAGGATAAACTTGTACATAACGAGACCCAACTATGAAGCCAAACTCAACAGGCCACTTCACAACCACAGAGTGGGTGGAGCTTTCAAAGTTCAGAACAGCTTTCAACTTCAACAAATGTAGTTGTTCAACTCTGTAAAAGTCGTTGACCTGGCGCATTTTTACTTCAGTGAGCAAATTTGTCCCAATATTTGGATGGATTAGTTCTGACGGTTAACGACTATTAGAAAATATTTTTGCATATTTAATTGTATTTGCTAATATTCATCACGTACAGACACCAAACATTTTCAAAGCACTTTATTTTGTCAGTATGAAGACATTCTACAAAGTAAAAGTCTTTGCAAGTGTGAACACAGATTTGGTTAGCCAGAGGATAAACTTGTACATAACGAGACCTACCTATGAAGCCAAATTCAACAGGCCACTTCACAACCTCAGAGTGAGTGGAGCTTTCAAAGTTCATAAAAGGTTTCAGCTTCAACCAATGCAGTTGTTCAACTATGTAACAGTCATTGACATGGCACATTTTTACTACAGTGAGCCAATTTGTCCCAATTTTTGGATGGATTAGTTCTGACGGTTAACGACTATTTGAAAATATTTTTGCATATTTATTTGTATTTGATTTGTATTTGCTAAATTTCATCACGTACAGGCACCAAACGTTTTCAAAGTACTTTATATTGTAAGTATGATGATATTCTACAAAGAAAAATTCTGTGTAAGTGTGGACATGGATTTGGTTAGCCAGAGGATAAACTTGTAAATAACAAGACCCACCTAGTCGTTCAGGCTTACTTTTGAATAAGCCTGAGTATATACTTGAACATAACGATACCCAACTATGAAGCCAAATTCAAAAGGCCACTCTTCATCCACTAAGTGAGTGGAGCTTTTAAAGTCTGTAACAATGTTTAACTTTATCAAATGTAGTTGTCCAACTTTGCAAAAGTCATTAACATGGCGTACTTTCTAACGACTACTTGAAGATATTTTTGCATATTCATTTGTATTTGCTTTGTTTATTAAAATATTGCCTCCAAACTTCACTTTATAGTGTAATAATAAAGACTTTTTCATGCAAAAAAATAATTTGCAATTGTGCACACATGTTGAGTTAGCCCGAGTATATACTTGTACATAACAAGACCCAAGTATGAAGCCAAATTCAAAAGGCCATTCATCATCAGATGCTCGCACCAAACTTTTTCAACCACTTAATGGATCACTTTATCCTCATGGATGGAACATGGCCTGTTCAGTTTGGTTTCATGGTCGGGCCTTGTTATGTACAATTTTATGCTCTTGCTAACCAAATATACCAATTTTAACCTCATATTCTTTGTGCCACACCAACTACACCTTCATTCTTTTGTCATACCCATTATAAACCCTACATTTCATGTTAAACTTATTTCTCCTTATTCATCAAATAATGTTCAATAGAAAGAATAAGAGTGAGAGAATTTAAAACACGCACGTTTTTATTCATTAAATGTTAGATAGAAAAAATAAGAGTGAGAGAATTTAGAACATGCTGATTAGAGAACTCATTCAGTTTGGTGTGACATTCACTGGTCAAATAAAGCTCGGTTGAATTCTCCTGCAAAAGATTACAAAAAGTGACAAAGAGCAAAGATAATGCACACGTAATGCTTTACCTTCACTGAACATGGTGCAGAGAAACAAATCAGGATATGTACCCCTGTCAATTTCAATTTTATGGGTAGTCTGTTATCTCATTATTCAGTATGTAATGGACCATCACAGCTAATTGTCTCCAATCTGCAATCTGTGCCGTCCATTCTTTATAGGGTTTACAATACATTAGTGAGTTTCCGTAGCTTTTAAATTTTATTTCAGTTGTCTCAACTGATCTGCCAAGGTCTATAAGAATAGCATGTCCACTGTCATTATAACATACGTTTTCCAGCCTTATGTCGAGGTGGGCCACTCCAACGTCATGTAGCTCCGTTATTGCTTCCACTACATCCTTTACGAATAACTTTAAGTGCGTCTTCTTTTTTCAATGGCATATTCAATGCAATATATTTGTAATAAACTTCACTTCCTATAAACTTAATATCTATTGGTAAGGAAGAATACTGGAGGTCATATTGGAAATTACATAGCAGACATTGTAATCTATTAGCTTCCCCTCTCGTCAATGCACTTTTGTAGACAGATCTTTCACTAGGGCACAGTATAACCACCGAATTTCCTGATTTCATCTGGTATGCATCTGTAGCAAAATTTTCTTTCACAAATTCGAAAGATAGTGGAAAGGTAAATCCATTAGAAAACACATCGGTTTCAAATTCAGATTGTTTCATAAAAGCATCCCTAATTTCCGTAAACACGTCATCTTTCTTTAATTTAAAACATTCTCTGCAATACATCAATTTCATATCACTCCAACTACAAACCACCTTTCTGACATATCCTTCATCGACAGGAACGAAGAATCCAGTAACTTCAGAAATATTTATAGACCTGTTCATAAAGTACCGTAATTGATTAACTAATCCACACATTAGCTTAAACAGTGTGTGATCTACACTTTTGCTGGATTCCACCTCAATTTGTACGCTAGGAATATCATGAGAAGCAAAAAGAATGGCAACATCCACTCTCTTATCATATTTGAGCCATTGGTCGTCACCCATTTCTTTCAGGCCAACCTCCGTATTCACCTTAGCTTTACTATGACATTGAGGATACTTGAGATTCTTCCTCTTTAGCCATGTCGACACATCGTTACACACTTCCTTGTGACTTTCACCCAAGCCTGAAATGACATCATGTACATTGTACGACGGAAAATCTTCTTCACTTTTTGAAATAACATGTATAATGTTTAGTGGGTCATTCAATGACTGGCTGCTCACGGAAGCATTGGCTCTTGGGCGTTGGCTTGCAAATGTAGATTTTTTAAAATTGTAGAGTGCTGAAATACTTGGAAATGGTCGTATTAAACTTCTATATGCTGCTCTTTGACTGTCCAAATTCTGAAATAAGAGGAAAGCAGTAAATGGAATGAATCACAACATTCAAAATGTACACCAAAGAAAGTGGAGATGTGACAGTAACTCTGCACAAAACATGGAATACAGGGTAAGAACAGAAAAGGCCTAAGAGGAATCCAAAAGTGACAAAGTAAACGGCAAGTTTACCTGACTTACCATGATGTGATAAGCTGATAGAAGGGCAAAGATTCCTGCACAACGGCTGACCGGTCTAAAAAAATTTTTACAAGTGAGCGCACATGTTGAGTTAGCCAGAGGATATACTTGTACATAGCGAGACCCAACTATGAAGCCAAACTCAAAAGGCCAATTCTAATCCACAAAGTGAGTGGAGCTTTCAAAGTCTAGAAAGGTTTTTAACTTCAATTAATGAAGTTGATTACTTTTAACACTTAAAGAACGTATAAAACAAACTCACTATCCATTTTTGCTCTCTTTATCTGTTGTAAATCTAATTCTGCCATGAAATTAGCTTCCACAATTTTAAGTATAACAGTTGTGCAGAGCACAAGAAAAGGGAGAACTACTGCAGCTGAACCGCTTAATAAATTGCCACTACAACAGGAGACTAATAGCTTACCACAAAATTTGCCGCCTCAGAACTGTTATCTCAAAGGAATAAGAACTACAACTACAAGTTTATAAAAAACTACAACTTTGAAAACCTCACCGACCAGAGATGTCACGTGATGACCTAAGGGTTTTTGGTGTCCAACTCGCTTTTTATAGTTTTTTGTATACTTGCACACTTCATAGCTAGCTGAAATTTCACTCTTGGAATAGTAGTTCAATTAAAAGTATTTGTTGTTCAGACCTAATACCTACGGGTTCACATTTACAGTACTCTGGTTGTTGATATTAGTTGTCGTTATATTTGTTGTGTATATGCCATATGTCACTTGTTTTTAGGAGTCTGGTAGTTGGTTTCTTTCATTGGATGCTGTATTTGGACTGCCTAGAAAGATAGCTGCTGGTAAAAGTCACCGAGATGCATTACATGGACACATATATTTTGGAAACCAGTCATCTGTAGATGAATTTGTTGCATCATACAAGATGCCCCGTCAGAAGGAACCTAAAGTTAGTGTTTAGAGGGGAGGGGGTTTAGCTGAATATACCTGTCGTCAAGTATCAATACTGTGTGGGAGGCCACTGTGCCTGTGTGTGTGTGTGTGTGTGTGTGTGTATGATACCAGATATTGTATGTGATGTACTACCAAAATATAACACTGTCGTATTTCCAAATTAGATACACTTTTGAAATCAAGTATTTGTATTTGCAATTGTATTTGAAGAGAGAGCATTGCAATTGCAATTAAATATTTTAGGAGTATTTGACCCCAACTCTGCTACCTACCTAACTCGAGTTCACTTGCTGTACAGTGCACAATCCTGAATATTATCTGTGAATTTGATGCTCTTTACCAATTTCGGCTAGTTGCGCCTATTGTCACGCCTATTAAATTGCAAGATTTATAACAATTCCTACTGTATCACTGTTTGTTACAGTACTTCTTAGCAAAAAGTGCTGTAGCATGCAAGTCCAGTGCTCACCAGGGCTCCACAGTACTTCTAATAATTTTGCCCAATTTTTCCAATAAATGCCAATGCTATAGCTTATCAGTATTTTGTGGTCTGATGACATGATTAGTTGTTTATCGATGAAATTATGGACACATTTTGCTTCTCCACTGTTTAATGGTTTGCCTTGTGTCTCACAGTGTAATTATCACAAATTTCAACTCTTCTCTTTCAACTTTCAGAGTGATTTGGATAAAAATGTAATAAACCTGTCTGTTGTTGTTGTGGTTATGGTTGCTTTATTTAGGTTTGCAACAGTTTTTTGGCTGGTGACTCGTTACGATCTAGTAGACGTTACTTTAAACTGGATGAAACTGCACTATTAAAATTGGAAATGGAATCTACTGTTCAGTATTGGTAACCAAGTGACAGTTGTCACGAAAAAAATGGATGAACTGAATTCCGGTTTAAGTGGAGACCAATACACCAGAAATGGCGCCCGCGTCAGATATTCAAAAGCCACGCTCAATTCTTGCTTGGTGTCCAGGAGCTCTTTGGAAATGCTCTCGCTATCTGACTCAGAAGTATCTGGCTCTGGAGAACTGTGTTCTACAGCCATTCCTAAATTTTCTGATGAGCAAAGGTGTTATTTGGATAAGCTGTACCAAAATGGAATGACAGGCTGGGGGAAGGATCATGCTGCTGGAAGGATCATGCTGCTGACGTCGAACTTGCTGTAGCTGGTACTGGACTTTCTCTCTCACAGATCAAGGTATGCCTCAGAGTAAATGCTAATTATAAAGAACTCCTGATAGCCTGTGTACTATTTTCTTGCCATTCCCTTACAATAGTTACTTACTGGAGTAGTCGCATAGTTGATTGTATATACTGAAAGTCTCCTTTAGCAGCATGGGTACAATTCTTATATACACGGTCACCTCTTATATAGCGATTCCCTTTCACGGTCAATATCAGCCAATAATATGATAAATCATGCTAGTACATGCAGAGAAAAATAAAGAATTTGAACTTACATTACTGAGGCTACAGTATTAATTCTAATTTCTGGCTGCTATAGGGTTCAAACAGAGTACATACATGGTTTATTCCTTTATTCCCCTTCAAGTTACTGGATTCAGAGACCTATACTATAAACTGATATTCAATGGTAGTCATTCCAGTGGCAGTATTTTGTAAAACGAAAATACCGGTGCTTTAAAAACAACAACAATTTGCACCAGTTACTTCAGTAGAGACTGGTATGACCAACTAGCCCAATGGGCTACTATGAAGGTAAACCTTAAGACATAACAAAAAGCAGTGTAAACAAGGTGGAATGAAAAATAGTATTTAATATTAATAATAAGAATAAATAAATAAAATGAAAATGGGGCAGGTTAACCCTTTCTTTCCGGATCCCGCTTTGAAGCGGGTGAAGACCGATTGACTTCTCCGAATTTTTAAAAATAGTTACTTTATAGCTGTAACCTTCAGATTGCATACACAGGTGCCCAATGCATTGGAGAAGCATCTAAAATAGCTTTCAGCCAGGACTGCTTCGACAGTACCTCACAGCAGTTGCGTTTATTTCTTCCTCGACAAAAAAAAAAACATCGGTTCTCCGTCGAATTTTTAAAAAGTTACATTCTTCACAGCAGCTTCATTTATGGATCCAGTCATCTCCAGAGCTTTGTAGAAGCAGCAAAAAATTGCTTGAGCTCAGTAGCCTTCCATAACACATTGAAACAACCGCTTCTTTGCCGACCAAGACTTTGCGGTTTGACTTACTGTCTTCTCCATTTTTTATAAAATCGCCAGTTCAACTGGGGACCTCCCTATTACGTACAGTCTTAGGTAATGCTTATTACATCATTGGAAAAAAGTGAGCGTGTCGTGTGACCCCGGTAACTATGTAAAAAGTCATTTTTTGGAAGATGGCCTCTACAAGTTACAATGCGTTGCAAGTTTTAGACTTGCTTGATGCTGACTCTAGCGACTCAGGATCAAGCGGAGAGAAGGGAGACGACACCTAAGGCTATAGGAGGCCCTATATCAGGGTTGGTGGACCAGACCCCGTCAACTCTGATACTGAAAATGGGAGTCAAGAAGATGATCGAGGTAAGCTTGTCTTTCTCTTGTCTTTCTCTTGAAAAATAGCAAGCTTCTGTTGTGGAAAGGACTTATTTATAGCTATATTGAGATAGAGTAAGCTGTTTAGCTATAATATATATATATATATTTCATTGAGTTTTGAGATTTGAAAGTGGCTTGTGGTTTTTAGAACAAATTCAAATTTTCAAAAAAATTAAAAGTTTTTACCACATATACTACTAGGACCAGATGTGAATGCAGTCACCGACCCCGATTACGCAGATGAGGTGACAGGAGCAGAGTCTTCCAGTGATGAAGGAGAGGATACCGGACCTGAGTCTTCCAATGATGAAACACGAATAGGCAGCAGGTTTCAGTGATGAAGAAGAGGAAGTGGCTCCTCCTGCTCCGTGTTCTGGACGTCCTCGCGGTCGGAGAAGGCAGGAACTGAAGAACAAGAGTCGGGTGGATGAGGTAGGGGGAGAGTGGAAGACAGATGACAACACACCCATTGATATTCCATAATCTTTTGTGTGAAGGACCACAGACTTTGATATTTGTGGCTGCTCCCCCCCCCCCCTGAACATCCCAAAAGTTGTAATATGTATTGTTATTGTCGTTGTCGTTGTCTGTGTTTTTGTGGTGTTGTAGTGGAGCTTCACACTCGATGTATATGTGTGTGCGTGGAGTTGAAATGTTATTCTGGCGCTTCCAGATCTAACCGGGGAGGGAACGAACTCGGGGGGGGAGGGGGGGGAGGGAGGGGGGGTCTTTTCCAATCGGGGCTACTATGCCCATGTAAGTTGAATTTCATGTATGTGTGTGTGTGTACACCAGTCAATTTATATTATACATTTATTTTTATGATCTGTATTCACCTGTATCTTCTTTTTTCTAGTGTGTGTGTGTGCATTTGTGGAATGAGAGAGAGCAACCGTGGACAAACAGTATGTGGTGCTTCCGGATCCAACCTGAGAGAGAACGAACTCGGTGGTCTTTTTCGGTCTGTGACATCATCCATGCCGGGTAAGTTGAATTTCATTTCAACTTACTGATATTTGGGTGTCCAGCTAGGGCTGGGGGGGTTATGGTACAAGAATGTCAGTGAAAAGTAATGACGGGGGAGGGGGGGTTATGGTACAAGAATGTCAGTGAAAAGTAATGACGGGGGAGGGGGGGGGGGCAATTCAGCGAGGCCAGCTGTTATGTTACAAATATCATTGTTGTCTTGTGTTTTTTTGGTATTGTATGGAGGTTCCGGATCCTATGGGAGGGATCGTTCAGTCTGTGACACCATCCATGCCGGGTAAGTTGAATTCCACGTGTGTGCTTGTACTGCTTTTCATTTTCAAATTACACTTTCTCAATACAACGGTGATTGTTTCTCTCATGGACAGTATGGAGTATACATACCAGGGGTTCATACAGTAGGAGGCTAGCCCTGGGATCCCCACCTAGAATTTTGGGAGTTGAATAGAAGTAAACATTTTGGAAGCATTTATTTTTGGTCTGATATTGTATCCCATTATGTTCCTATCAGCCGTTTAGTGCATAGGATCGAACACTGATCATCAGTGTGAAGTATAGACTCTTATGCAAAGATGTGCATCAAAGTAGTGTAGGTTCCAAAAAATGAGTGTGGCGAAGTACACTCGGAGCCCCCCCCCCCACCCCCAAACAAAAATCCTGTATGAAACCGCATACAATACATCATAAAGTTACAATTATATAGGAGCATGAATAATTTGTTGTTTGTATTACAAATATCTTTGTTGTCTGTGTTTTTGTGTATATGAAATTGTTTTGTAGTGGAGCTCGACGTCCGATGGCATATGTTTCTTGTGGACACTCATAGATGTCTCCTACATGATCACAATCAGCACACACATAACAAACAACATATTTTATTGTTGAACTAATATAATATTGGTATAAAATGCATCAAACAATATTATTTCTATTTTATTTTATATTTTTATTGATGGGAAAAGTGTAATTTTTTGGGGGAAAAAAATTTTTTTTTGAAGTATTAGTAGATGGCCTAAATATTATTCAATTTTCTCAATCAAAATATGAGGGGAATCCCAAACTCTTGGTCTATTTAGTGATATATGGTTGCTATGGGGTTTTCCCAGCCAGCATCGAGTTAAAAAATAAAACTGTAATACTCTATTCCGCGGTCGACGATTAGATTTTTCCGCACACGTCCAAACAATTCAGGAACGAGAGGGTTAAGGTGGTTGAGGGAAAAGGTGTGTGTGGAAATTTTCTTATGCTCTAGATATTATAGGAAGTTCTGTGTTAGAGCAACATATAAACAAAAAGTAGGAATATTGTATTAGATACTGGTAGCTGAAGACTCCCAGCAGATGACATGCATAAACATTTTGTATCGTCCTTCTGAGGAAGTTCATATCTAAATCAACGGTTAATTATCAATAATCTCCAAATCAGAGCGTGACAGACAGACGAACAGGCCGGATGACTACTATAACCCTCTCGTGCATGTGTGCTGAGGGTTAATAATGATTTTTAACGTGGCTGGTTGATAATTAAAAAAAACAACTCATACAAGTCCTTATGATATCATTAGAATTTGGTAGCAAACTATGTTATTTCTTTTTTCTATGGTGTCTGCCCATGTTAGAGAAGTTGGTTATATAATTGTTTAAGTTTAAAACAATTTGCATGCTATTATACTGGCCAGTTTTGTGATATTGGTCAAAATCCACAATTGTACGTCCAGTGCTCACAAGTAAACTCAATTTTGCTGGAACCAACTATAACCTGTATATGCATGATTTAGCTGTTTTTGTTAACCAAGTGGCAAAAATATGTTAAGAACTTTGCCGAAAGTGAAGGTATGTTAAATTTGTTTTGCATTTATTATAAGCGATTCATAATAATTACTACAGATAGATAATACACCCTAATTATTTGCTGGTTTCATCGTTGCCACCTGGATATGTGCATGTGTCATGCTACAGTTGCTATTCCTGATGTATTTTGATGGTGTTTGTGCACACTGAGGGTTTTGATCTCAGATTGATTATAGTTTTGATGGCATGTGCCTACTCTATCTCCCATAAGCATTTCGGGCAAAATGAGCTCCACCTAACCAGTTAAGGGGAGAGGAACTCTAAGTTAATAGTAATGAGCTGCTGGTTTTGTTTTGTTTTTGTTTTTTTGTTTTTGGTGTGTGTGTGTGTGTGTGTGTGTGTGTGTGTGTGTGTGTGTGTGTGTGTGTGTGTCATAAGAAACTAATCACACATAAGCATAGGAGAATAATTGAGGAGAAATTTTGCCCAGAATGTGATATGGTTGTTAGATGTAGCTTAGACAAAGAATTAGGGCTTCAAGTGGTCCTGAAATAACTGAAATGTTCTGCCACCTTCACTGGAATTTTTTTGAGAGGTTTTGATGTGATTTGGCTGATAGTAATTCTTATATAAAAGTGATGGTTGTGATTAGGTGGAAGCTTACTACATGAGTACAGATAGTGTGGTTTAAAAAACTTTTATTGTATTTATACTATTTACATATAGAAGGAAAGATTTGCAAATCATTTGGTGCTAGTCACTTTAACAAAGAAGCCAGCAAGAACTATCAGCAACTCTCAGACATGGAACGTGCGATGTTGGAACAAGATAATCCTTTAGACACAGTGATGACTAGTGCACAGATTAACAGGAGAGCAAGGAAAATTATGACTCATATTCAAAATGAAGTATGTTACAATTTACCAAGTTTTTTCATGTATGTAGTGGTATGTGAACAAGAGAAGCATAGGCTTTTCTAAATCATAAATGGGAACCTTTTTTGGCTGTCTAATAGTGCGCAATATAAATATATATATATACTGTGTATGTAAGTTACCCTGTTATGTGTAGTTTCTATGAATTTAGGTATAGTGGTAAACTTTGGTAATATTCCTGTACGTAGTAGTCAGGTGCTATTAGAATAGGCTAATCTGCTGTAATATCACTTGTTATACATGGTACATAAGCATCCTTGCAGTACTGGCACTGTGCTATTAGAAGCCAACACTGTCCGATTCTGGTATCCATTATTGGCAAGCGATGTGTTACAGGGGTAACACAATTGAAAATCGGGGATGTTTGTTTGTTTACATGTTTGGACGTACGTATGTCATTTTGTACTTTGACCCTCTCGTATTTTTGTGTTCGCTGGATGTTCGACCCCGTCCCTAACTTCAGTAAACAGAACCCTTTGTTGATCGATTATTACCTGTATCACCCTAGAAATTATATAAACATACAAATATCTCCTATTCTCAATTTGTTATCCCTGTATAGTGTCAAGCTCGCTTTACTCACTCTCCAATAATAGTTAAACCATGAATTCGAGAAATTATTGCTACATCTGATCCCGAGGGCAAAGCCCAAGGAAGCGGGTGGTTATCTGGTGATAACTCCAATAGTTGCCAGGGTTTAATTAATTTATATTGTAGTCATATCATTTCGAACAGTGTAACAGACCAAATGAGAGTGTAAAAGACCAATTAAAAAAAGGGGGCATTGTTGTTTTGAGGGGGGAAAATATGTCCAGTTATGCAGCGAGGAGGGTCCTCCAAAATAAAGACAGGACTTTTATACAGGATTTTTTTCTTGGGGGAAGGGACTTTTTTAATTCCTACCTAGGATAGTATGTGGTTAAATAGGCCACAGAGATGGGAGGGTGCAGGTCCTCCGAGTAGGGGAGGGGGGGGGGGGGGGGGGGGGGACGTAATGCTATTATGACAGCTAATTTTAAATTGTGTACTGTTACACTTCAGAGATGTCAAGCTAAGTAGTCTTGAGGTGCTGATCACCCAGTTGGTTGTGTTAGTTGATCTCATAAGTCAGTGACTCAGAGTAAGAATGATGGCGGAAGTGACATTGAGACAGCTCAGCCTGGCTGATTATTATCAAACAAAAAAAAATAGAAGAATTGTGCTTTGATTTATATTTTTAATAATAAAAGAATTTTGCTCTGAGTTGCCATTTATAATTGTTATTAAAAAAAATTCAGATTCTTAGGAGGGGAGACTTCTTCTGGGGGGGGGGGGGGATTCCAGCCCCCACCCCCTCTACAGGCAATTACGGATTACGGAGGGCAATAACACAGGGAAATAACATTTATATTACGTATAATATTGTAAAAAGGTTTCAATGCCATAGTAACCACTCGCCGCAACTGTTTGAATTTAAAAAGAAAACAAAGAAAAAAAAACAAGTCACATTAGTTAAAAGTAGCTTAAGTAGTAGTCATAATGCACAATACATACTTTCACACAACTGGACATACCTACACAAGACTTCCTTCATGGTTGTCTAGTAGACAATGAATTTCAAGTAAATATTGTTACGCAAGGCTTATAACTATGACAAATAGTAGTCTGGCGCAGCCAGTCCCTTTACCTAGCCACTACCGGAGAAAGGGTCTGGGGACAATCATGCACGTTGGCTGTTCTACAGCCAAGATTTTGGGCTGTGGTTAGTTAACATTATTTTGTCGTTTCTTTGAAATGAGTGGGCATCTTACCACAAGTGTACATAACGGAGCCCACGTTCCCGAACTATCAAAGTGTTGCTTACGCAAATGCTCTGTGGTTGTACTCAGGTCAGCTCGTCTAGCAAACCGTGGGCGCCGTAACAGTAATTAGACAACCACTACCCCATTCCTCTAGAACAGCCAAGGTGCATGATTGTCCCCAGACCCTTTCTAGCGTAGCGGTTAGGTAAAGGGTCTGGCTGCGCCAGACTATTCAAATAGCACATTAAGTTACCACCGCCACTAACTCTAATAGAAATGGAACTCCGGCAAGTTTTAAGTGCACCCACAAAAGAATTTGAAACGGTAATGTAGGGCGTTAGTACAGAGATAACCCCACAAGTCTAGTCAACTCGATAAACCTGCCACCAGGTCCCCTGCTTAAGCTAGCTCACAATGTAAATATCAATGAGACATGAATGTTATGATAGCAAACAGGAGAACGAGTGAGTGAGCACTGAGTGAGAGTTTAAATACTCTAGAGCTTCAGGGCTCACCTGATACATAAAAATAGTAAATGTGAGTGGTTAAAAATAGATAGAAGGTTCTAGAAGTTGAGTGGCATGAGATCTACAATAAACAGATTGTTGAAGTGATGAACTTCCATAGAAAAATATGTAAACAATTAAATGCTATCTGTTCAGGTGACAGTGCTCCCTACATCCCCCCTTGGTAAGATTGAGGCTGTCCTCAGCCGTTGAAGATATCTTCTTATTGGGTGCACTAGAGGATTCCAATGAACGCATATCATGACAGAGACCTTCACCCTGGAACATGAGAGCATCTTTGGAGAAGGACCATGCCTGCCTGGATAAGCCATCAGTATTGGAATTTTTGAGACCAGATCTACCACACAACAAAATCCAGCCCTTGAAACTGCAGAGCCCATCTCATAAGGCGTTTGTTAGTCAGTTTGGCACTGAGGAGATGTTCTAAGGCCCTATGATCTGTCTGAAGTGTAAAGCGTCTACCATCCAGGTAAACCAGGAAATGCTTGATTGATTCAACAGCAGCCAGACATTCAATCTCAGAGACGGAATATCTAGTCTCCACATCGCGAAGTTGTCTGCTATAGAAGGCAACTGGTAGTTCTTGATTATCCCTACATACACTTAGACAACCACTTATGCCAACATAGGATGCATCAGTTTGTAATAAAAATGAGTCTGACGACAATGGAATATGTAAAATTGATAAATGACATAACAAACTCACAAGTTTGTTGAAAGATGCAAGGCACCCATCTTCCCACTGAATAACATTCTTGGCATCCCTGTGAGTGAGAACATTGAGAGGTTTGGCAATTGAGGCAAAAGTGGGGATAAATTTCCGATAGTAATTTAGGAGACCCAGAAAAGATTAAAGATCCTCTTTAGTTACAGGAAGTTTATAATCTCTAATAGCTTTTACTCTGGCCTCTGGAACAGCTACAGTTCCATTTCCCACCAAATAACCTAGGTACTCTACTTGTAACTGAGCCCATAAGCACTTTGATGGCTTGACAGTGAGTCCAGCTGAGTGCAGCCTGGACATCACTGCCTCCAAATGCGTAAGATGAGCTGACCAAGAGGTAGAATATACAAGGACATCATCTATGTATGGTGCAGCAAACTGTTCTGCACCACACAGAACTAGGTCCATCAGCCTCTGAAAGGTTGAGGGGGCATTTCTGAGGCCAAATGGCATCCTGGTAAACTGGTACTTTCCCATAGGAGTAACAAATGCTGTCTTCTCCTGCGAACTTTCTTCCATCTCCACCTGGTAAAAACCTTTTGACAAATCGAGTTTAGAGAGAAAGCCACAGTTACCCACTTTACCTATCAACTCCTCAACTAAAGGCATGTAGTATGGATCAGGAAAAGTTATTGCATTGATCTTCTATAATCAACACAGACTCTGATGGAACCATCTGACTTAACTATTGGAACAATGGGTGATGCCCAGGGTGATTGGGAAGGTACAATGATACCAGCTTTGAGTAGTCGTTGCAATTCATCTCTAACACCTTGCTGCTTACTCTCAGGTATTAAGTATGGGTGAGAACGGACAGGTGAATGCTGACCAGTGGCAATGGTGTGTTTAAGAATAGCTGTCTTGCCAGGAGAATCTGTTAAAGAATCCTGCCACTTGTCAAAAAATTGTTGCAGCTCATTCTTTTGTGCAATGTTTAAAAGGCACTCGTCACTACTCTTAGTCATGCAATCCTGACTTGCTTCCTCCTCCACGACTATCACCAGTCTGGCTATTTTTGCATCACTCTCAAGATATGGGGACAACAAATTCACATGAACAACCTTCTGTCTTTTCTTTTTTTCAGGCAGACTAATTCTAACATTAAGTACTTCGTAGGGTCCTTCCCAAGCTTCCTCCAGCTTTCTATGAAGACCTGGAGATCTGAGCAAGACCTTGTCACCAACAGAATAAACCTTCACACATGCCTTCCCATCATAATATAACTTTCTATAGTCTGATTGTGCTAAGCCTACTTCTCTGGCAGACTCCCTCAAAAGATCTAGCCTATCGTTAAGATCAAGCAACCATTCCTTAACTTTCTTTGGTTGAGGTCCAATATACTCTATTTCCTCTCTAACTAGATCAACAGGTGATCTGACATTGTGTCCTAACAACAACTCAAAGGGGGAGTGCCCTGTTGACCTACATATTTGGGGCACACCTCACAGCAACAAACACATAGGTAGATACAAGGGCCAGTCAAGTTGTTTAGATATTGCCTTCCTCAGCATGGGTACAAGGGTCCCATGGAATCTTTCAACTGCTCCATTAGTTGTGATAGACTCAGTTTCTAACATTTTACACACACTTTGCATGAGTGCACCAGTGAATTGACTATCCTGGTCAGACAATATTACTCTGGGCAGACCATGCCTAGCAAAAATATCTAACAATCTTTCTGACACTTTAGCTGCTTCCACTGTTCTCAATGGTTCTGCCTCAGGATATCGAGAAGCCAAGCAAATAAATGTGAGCAAATACTTAAACCCCTTTCTGGACCTAGTAAAAGGTCCTAATAGATCAATAGCAACCTTCTCAAAGGGTATAGTGAGGACTGGCATTTGAACCATAGGAGCTCTAAATGGTTTTGTCTTCCTGTTTAACTGACACTTATGACACTGAATACAAAACTGCCTCACAGAGTTATAAAGGTTTGGCCAGGTAAAGTTTCTACTCAACAAAGAGACAACTTTCTTGTAAGACATGACCCATTCTAGTATGACCAGCATCCAGAATTTTGCGTCTAAACTGACTAGGTGCCACTAGTACACATTGAGTGTTGCCTAGAGAGTCTACATAATTCTTTTTCAACAACAATCCATCCCAAAAAAATCCTTTTTGATTAGTGTCGGCATATTGCTTTCATTTTAAAAGACACCTAATGGCCTGCTCCCACTCCTGCCTAGTTCCTCCTACTACAGGTGAACATGTCACATCGTGAAAGTCATTAGAAGATGGTACTAAATCTTGGCACTTATCATCTGCCTCAGACACAATAGTGTCTACCTCTTCACTGCAAGCATCAGCATCTCCAAGTACACTCATATTTTCCCTTTCAAAATCATCACCACACAAATCCTCCAATACACTCTCCCTATTTACGCTTTCTTCCTCACCACTACTTATTCCACTCTTGACAGTACTCTCACACAACTGACCATCAGCATTCTCTGGTGCCTCACAGAAGTTAGAATCACAAGAATCAGGGTAAAAGCTAGGGTCTTTGGGCTGGGGCTGTTCTACAGCCGCTAGAGCTTCAAGTCTAATACTCTCTTGGTGAGCCTCCTTCCTGGTCTCTGATCTAGTTAACTTAATATTCAAAGAAGTATCAGACCTTAAAGCACGCTGCTCAGCTAAGTCAAGCAATGCTTTCATAGTTGAGGTGTCTACATTGTAACCTATTAGTCCACCCTCCTCAGGTGGCATATCAACAACAATTCCCTTCAGCACAAATTCATGAGAACCGACACTACACTTAACTTCTGCTAGTGGGTAAGTACTTGGAGTCCCATCAAATGATATGGCCTCAGCATAGGTACCAATGTATTGATGGTCTTCCACAAACAACTTGTTAAAAACACAAATGTCTGCTCCAGTGTCTACAACCAGCACAGTGAGTTTGTCATTTAATCTACCATAGAGCACATTGGGTGGTTTCTTTAATCGTACAGCTCCAATAAAATTAGACTTAGACAAAGAAAGAGATTTCACAGACTTCCTAAAATAACCATCATTATTACTGTCCTTTCTTAAGGGACAATCAGGTCTTTTATGTCCCGGCTTGTGACACATGTGACAAATCACTTCAGTATGTGAAATTGCACTACTACCACTGCCAGTAGATGACTCCCTTTTATCTGCTTTTGGAGCAAACTTATTAGGGTTAGTTTTGGGCTTTGTAGAATTCCCATGGCATGCTTCAAACGCTTGAATGGCAATAATCAATTCATATGAACTTGCAGGACATTTTTCGTGTACAAAATTAGCACATTCTTGGGTATAAGCAGACAACACAACAGCTCTTAAAACAGAGAAATCATATTTATCCTCTTTAGCAAAAACTCTACTGAGGTGGGCCCTAGCCTTGCTAACTACCTCCCCTGGAGTCGCATGATAAGCTTTTGTGAGCCCAAATACCTCATGGAGGTAGAATCCGAAAGGTTTAGAAAGTGTGTCTAGCATGATTTTTTTAACCTTGCTATAGTCTTTTCTAACATCACTAGGTACACTAGAAGTAAATACATCCTTAGCATGACCAGTTAGTTGAGCTGGCAAAAATTCTGCCCACTTCAGCTTGTCTATCCCAGCATTAATAAGAGTAGACTCAAAATGCTCCAAATAAAACCCAAAATCCTCACCCTTCTCGAGGCATCTAAGGTTGCTCTTTGCTTCCTTTCTCTTCTCCCTCTCTCTGACTTCTTCCCTAGCTCTTTCCTCAGCCTGTAGTCTCAGGTCTGCTTCCATCTTGAGAGTCTCTGCATTTTTCACCTGCCCCAAGTTTTGCACAGCCATCTGCTGAATTAGAGATGTCAAAACTTGTTAAGAGAATTGTCACACTGGCTAGGGGGTAAAGCAAAAGAACTAGTACGAGGTTCTGCAAGCAGGGGAGACTTCTTCTGGGGGGGGATTCCAGCCCCCACCCCTTCTACAGGCAATTACGAAGGGCAATAACACAGGGAAATAGCATTTATATTACGTATAATATGGTAAAAAGGTTTCAATGCCATAGTAACCACTCGCCGCAACTGTTTGAATTTAAAAAGAAAACAAAGAAAAAAAACAAGTCACATTAGTTAAAAGTATCTTAAGTAGTAGTCATAATGCACAATCAAAGTGTTGCTTACGCAAATGCTCTGTGGTTGTACTCAGGTCAGCTCGTCCAACAAACCGTGGGCGCCGTAACAGTAATTAGACAACCACTACCACATTCCTCTAGAACAGCCAAGGTGCATGATTGTCCCCAGACCCTTTCTAGCGTAGCGGTTAGGTAAAGGGTCTGGCTGTGCCAGACTAGACAAAAAGCACATTAAGTTACCACCGCCACTAACTCTAATAGAAATGGAACTCCGGCAAGTTTTAAGTGCACCCACAAAAGAATTTGAAACGGTAAGCAATTCAATTTCTAGGATGATATGAGTAATGATCGATAACCAGATGATTCTGTTTAGTGAAGATTGATGGGGTCACCCACCAAACAAACAAAAATGCCAGGGTCATAGTACAAAAATAACATACGTACGTACATCCTAACATATATAAACTAGTGGTGTGCTTGAGCACAAATGGCGAGCGAGCCTGATAGTTAGGTAACATAAAATGTTACTATGTTTTAGCTTACTTCATGCAAACACTATAATAGCAGTTATGACATTTGATTTCAGCAAACAAATACAAAATCACTCTCTTACCTTATTAATGGTAACTTTTGTAGTATCAAAACATCAACCATTCTGATAATCTCAATCACCAGTAACTCTTGAACAAGCTCTCAGCTACGATAAAAAATAAACCAGTGTTATTATTTGTAATTTTAGCCAACAAATATGGAATTACTACTTACATCATTCTTGAGTATTGATAACTTCTGTAGTATCAAATTGAAGTTACTTTGACCATCTGAATTACCTTGAATTCTTGACAATAAGCTCTCACCTACAAAAACAAAAGACAATCAATTTTAGCACACAAATACAAAATTACTTTCTTACCTCATTTTCTTGAGCAGTGGTAACTTTTGTAGTACCAAATTTGAGCCAATCTGACTATTTGAATTTACCAGTCACTGTTGACTAGCTCTTAGCTACAAAAAATAAAGGCCAGAGTTAATTTTGCATATTTAGCTAACAAATGGAATTGCGTACTTATCTCAGCTTCCCTCGAGAAGTAGTAGCTTCCATAGCATTAATACTACGGCATTCTGACTACCAACGGCTCTTGACAACCAACAACCGGCACTCCGTATCCCCCCATAAAACGGCGAAGTTTTGAAATTAAGTCTGGAAAAGGGTCTTCAATGCCATAGTAACCTGTAGAATCAACTTTTTGTGTCTTGAAAACAAGCATTTTTAGCAGGATTTTCCACGCGCGCGCGTTAAAGAGGTATACGTACAATCCATCCATAATACATATATACTAGTGGTGTGCTTGAGCACAAATGGAGGGCGAGCCCTAAGACTATACTATTTTTATGACTTCTAACACTGAAGCTACTGAAAATAAGGTCAAGTTTAAAATTTAGCATACAGGGTAAAGGCGATTTCAGTGCATAGTAACACTCTCTGCAACTGCTTGAATGAAGGAAAAAACAAAAAAACAAAAACAATACAGTTATTTAAAAGTTTTCTTGTGATTCTTTAGCTAAGTAGTGGTTGTAACACACATGCTTTGACACAGCTGGACATGCACCTACACAGACTTACCTTCGCAGTAGTCTAGTGGACAATGTATTTTCAGGTAAATACTGTGCGCACGGCTTATAACCATGACAAAGAGCGCATTGACTTACCACCGCCACTAACTCGAATAGAAATGGAAGTCCCTTAAGTTGTCAAGTATTAACTGCACCCGCAAAAGAATTCAAAACGGTAAACAATTCAATTTCTAGGGTGATACGGGTACTGATCGATAAACCAGAGGATTCTGTTTAGTGCAATTTGGGACGGGGTCGACAAACCGAACTAACACAAAAACGCGAGGGTCAAAGTACAAAAATGCTTACGTACGTCCATACATATATACAAACAAAAAACTGACATCCCGATTTTCCATTGTTACCCCTGTAAGGAGTGTCTGCGCGCTACGCTCGCCTCGCCAATAAATATACACGTTTTGCATTGATCCACCCCTAATACTGTCTCGCTCGCTTCGCTCGCTCGCCAATAAATAGCCCTGAATACTAGTGATGTGCTTGAGCACAAATGGCGAGCGAGCCTAAAGACTATACTATTTTTATATGAATGATTTTGACTTCTAACACTGAAGCTACTGAAAATAAGGTCCAGTTTTAAATTTCGCATACACGGTAAAGGGATTTCAGTGCCATAGTAACAACTCTCTGCAACTGCTTGAATTGAAGGGGAAAAAAACAACACAAAACAATACACGTTATTTAAAAGTTTTCTTTGTGATATTCTTTAGCTAAGTATGGTTGTAACACACAATGCTTTGACACAACTGGACATGCACCTACAGACTTACCTTCGTGGTAGTCTAGTGGACAATGTATTTTCAAGTAAATACTGTTGCGCACGGCTTATAACCATGACAAAGAGCGCATTGACTTACCACCGCCACTAACTGGAATAGAAATGGAAGTCCTTTAAGTTTTAATGTTTTAACTGCACCCGCAAAAGAATTCAAAACGGTAAACAATTCAATTTCTAGGGTGATACGGGTACTGATCGATAAACCAGAGGATTCTGTTTAGTACAATTTGGGATGGGGTCGAACACGTAACTAACACAAAAACGCGAGGGTCAAAGTACAAAATGACATACGTACGTCCAAACATATATACAAACTAGTGGTGTGCTTGAGCACAAATGGCGAGCGAGCCTGATAGTTAGGCAACATAAAAATGTTACTATTTTTAAGCTTACTTCATGCAAACACTATAATAGCAGTTATGACATTTGATTTCAGCAAACAAATACAAAATCACTCTTTTACCTGATTAATGGTAACTTTTGTAGTATCAAACATAACCATTCTGATAATCTCAATCACCAGTAACTCTTGAATAAGCTCTCAGCTACAATAAAAAATAAACCAGTGTTATTATTTGTAATTTTAGCCAACAAAATGGAATTCCTACTTACATCATTCTTGAGTATTGATAACTTCTGTAGTATCAATTGAAGTTACTTTGACCATCTGAATTACCTTGAACTTGACAACAAGCTCTCACCTACAAAAACAAAAGGCAATCAATTTTAGAACACAAATACAAAATTACTTTCTTACCTCATTTTCTTGAGCAGTGGTAACTTTTGTAGTACCAAATTGGAGCCAATCTGACTATTTGAAATTACCAGTCACTGTTGACAAGCTCTTAGCTACAAAAAAGAAAGGCCAGAGTTAATTTTGCATATTTAGCTAACAAATATGGAATTACGTACTGACCTCAGCTTCCCTCGAGAAGTAGTAGCTTCCTTAGCATTAATACTACGGTATTCTGACTACCAACAGCTCTTGACAACCAACAACCGGCACTCCGAATCCCCCACATAAAACGGCGAAGTTTTGAAATTAAGTCTGGAAAAGGGTCTTCAATGCCATAGTAACCGGTCGAATCAACTTTTTGTTTCTTGAAAAGCAAGCGTTTTTGCAGGAATTTTCTTTCACTTCTGCGCTTAAGTATAAAGTAAGGCTTGCTTAATGCTGTAGTTTCAGAATAAAGTGGGGTCAAGCCTATAAAGCCGTGTTTTGGGAGAAAAAAGTTCCCCGCGCGCGCTTTTAAAGGGCATACGTACAATCCATACATACATACATATAATTGGCTAGCGAGCGTAGCTAGCGAGACAGTATTAGGGGTGGATAATGCAAAATCGGGTATATGTTATTGGCGAGCGAGCGTAGCGAGCGAGACACTTACAGGGGTAAAAATGAAAAAATCGGGGATGTTTGTTTATTTGTTTATTTATATATGGACGTACGTATGTCATTTTGTACTTTGACCCTCCGTATTTTTGTGTTCGCTCCACGTTCGACCCTGTCCCAGACTTCACTAAACAGAATCCTCCGGTTTAGCGACCATTACCCGTATCACCTTAGAAATTGAATTGTTTACGGCTTTGAATTGTTTTGGGGTGCAGTTAAAACTCAAAATCTTGTGGGAGCTCCATTTCTATTCGAGTTAGTGGCGGTGGTAGGTTAATGCGCTATTTGTCACAGTTATAAGCCCTAACTGAACAGTATTTACTTAAAAATGCAACCACGAAGGTAAGTCTTGCGTAGGTATGTTCAGTTGTGTGAAAGTATTGTGCGTTACAACTACTATTAAGAATATCACAAAGAAATTTTTAAATAACGTGATTTGATTTTGTTGCTTCTTTTTCAATTCAAACTGTTGCGGGAGCGGTTACTATGACATTGAAACCCCTTTACCTCATAGTAATGTAAAAACTCGACTTCATTTTAATAGCTTGAGTGTTAGTTGCTAAAATTAAATTTAACAATAGTGTAGTTTAAGGCTCGCTCGCCATTTGTGCTCAAGCACACCACTAGTTTATTTATTTATTTGTATATATGTTTGGACGTACGTATGTAATTAAACGCGCGCAGGGGGAACTTTTTTCCTCCAAAAAACACGGCTTTTTAGGCTTGACCCTAGTTTATTCTGAAACTGCAGGATTAAGCAAGCCTTACTTTATACTTTAAGCTCCAAAGTGTGAGAAAATTTCTGCGAAAACGCTTGCTTTTTAAGAAACAAAAAGTTGATTAGACCGGTTACTATGGCATTGAAGACCCTTTTCCAGACTTAATTTCAAAACTTCGCCGTTTTAGGGGGATACGGAGCTAAAATTACAAATAATAACACTGGTTTATTTTTTACCGTAGCTGTGAGCTTGTTCAAGAGTTACTGGTGGTTGAGATTATCAGAATGGCAAAAGTTACCATTAATCAGGTAATAGAGTGATTTTGTTATTTGTTTGCTGAAATAAAAGGTCATAACGGCTATTATAGTTTTTGCATGAACTAAGCTAAAACATAGTAACAATACTTAGTTTTATGTTGCCTAACTATCAGGCTCGCTCGCCATTTGTGCTCAAGCACACCACTAGTATATATATATATATGTATGTATGTATGGATGGTACGTATGCTCTTTAAATGCGCGCGCTTCTAATTACGTAAGTTAGGTAAAGCGTTCACAGTTCCAGTTTTTTTCAATTAACGAGCGCGGAGTATCCTGCTGCAGACGCAACATTGTTTCAACCAAAAAGTTTACAGCTACTCTCTTCTTGAAACAATTGTGAAGTCTTTGTCAAGCTGCGCTTCTTTGCCACTGCTTTCGAAGTTTATTCAGGTAATTGTTAGTTTAGTCTGGGATCAGAGACTTTAGATTCTCTGATGCTAACTGAGAATGGAAAGGGATACACTGTGCACTACAGTTAGATGTAATTTCTGTCCTATTTTTCTGTAAAAAGAGTCTGCTCGCTCGCCATGCATTTGCGCTATTCGAGCGCACCACTAGTTTAGATATATGTATGGACGTATGTATGTCATTTTGTACTTTGACCCTCGCGTTTTTTGTGTTAGTTATGTGGTCGACCCCGTCCCAAATTGCACTAAACAGAATCCTCTGGTTTATCGATAAGTACCCGTGTCACCCTAGAAATTGAATTGTTTACCGTTTTGAATTCTTTTGCGGGTGCAGTTAAAACTTGAAAACTTAAGGGACTTCCATTCTATTCGAGTTAGTGGCGGTGATAAGTCAATGCGCTCTTTGTCATGGTTATAAGCCGTGCGCAACAGTATTTAATTGAAAATACATTGTCCACTAGACTACCGCGAAGGTAAGTCTGTGTAGGTGCATTTCCAGTTGTGTCAAAGCATTGTGTGTTACAACCACTACTTAGCTAAAGAATATCACAAAGAAAACTTTTAAATAACGTGTATTGTTTTGTTGTTGTTTTTTCCCCTTCAATTCAAAGAGTTGTTACTATGGCACTGAAATCCCTTTACCCTGTATGCGAAATTTAAAAACTGGACCCTATTTTCAGTAGCTTCAGTGTTAGAAGTCAAAATCATTCATATAAAAATAGTATAGTCTTTAGGCTCGCTCGCCATTTGTGCTCAAGCACATCACTAGTACATATAACATATACCCGATTTTGCATTATCCACCCCTAATACTGTCTAATACTGTCTCGCTCGCTACGCTCGCTCGCCAATAAACAAACATCCCCGATTTTTTCATTTTTACCCCTGTAAGTGTCTCGCTCGCCAATTAATTGTGTTTCCCCTGATAGCGTCTTGCTCACTCGCCAATAAAAATATATGTATGTGACTGTTCACAGGAAAATTGAGCTCTATACGGCACCAAACAATTAGATGTTCCTCAGCAGCCAGGCATTGAGCTCTCCAAAATAATAGCTACAAAAAAAAATTCAAAAACTTAGGAACTCATAGTATTAATTGTGCTAATATGTATTAATTATATAGATGCTGAATAGCACTCACCTTGCCTTGCTCAATATAACCTTAAGTACATTACATCTTTATTTACACTTGCTGTTACAGTTTTCTGAACTGGAGGGTCTTGGATACAATGGTTTTGCAGTTGCCATTTGTGGAAGTAAGAGCCAGATTCTTGGCACACCATCTGTGTTATCATCATTGTCTCCAAAAATTATTGAATATTTTTATAGCATCATTACCTATGGTAAGTAAATTTACACTTTATGAAGCCATACAGAGCCCTTTACATGAATGTTTCAATTACTATGATAATAGTACGGCGCATAAGTTTCCTATTCAATAATGAATGGGAACAATCGCTGTTCAATTGAAATACCTCAGTAACTAAGTGGAAACTAAGTGAAATACCTCGGTAGCTAAGTGAAATAGTACGGGTAAGTGAGCACGCGTAGAGTGTTAACCTTGGAAACGTACAGTTCGAGTAGTTTCTAGTAAGGGACAATGTGCAAAAGACTTTTTAAAAAGCTGGCCTACTATTAGCGAGTGATAGCACGGATAACCTGTGCTATTAGGAATCAATAGCACTCCTAAAGCAATTAAAATAAAACTCGGCTTCGCCTCGTGCTATTTCAATCGTTACTCGTGCTATTAATCCCGAATAGCACGGTTACCCTTGCTATTACTCGTACTATTAATCCCGAATAGCATGGTTACCCGTGCTATTACTCGTACATATCAGCATTAAGATTTTATTAAATGAAAGTTCATGGCCTATGTTGTTGTTGTTGTTGTTGTTGTTTTTGTTTTTACATGGAAATATTCTGTCATAGAAGCTTGTGAAAAAAATTTAGAATAGAATTGTTGATTTAGCTATGTATCAAAAGTAATGTATGACTAGATTTCTTGAATAAGATTAAAGCTTGTCATTGTTGATTTAAGTATTAGTCTTATGTGAGGTCTGACTCAGCAGCTGACAAAGACCACAAATTACAAAGGGATTAGCTCACTCATGTGCACTGATAGACGTTGGGTAGAATACCTGACCAATGTCTCTTTTCTGGACTATCTTGTGTGTAATATTTGTTGAATTCACACCCACACTAAGTAATGAAATTAGGACTAATGACTTGCATATCATCATGCAGGGAAGATCAGGTAGCATTTTAATTTTATTGGTGTATTGTATTGTCAACTGTTATTTTAGGTTCTACTCCCCTGATTGAAAAATCAAATTACCCCAGCACTTCACATCAACATCTAAGTACTTCGCTTCCAAGCACTTCACTTCCAAGTACTTCACTTCCAAGCACTTCGCTTCCAAGCAGTTCACTTCCAAGCACTTCACTTTCAAGCACTTCACTTCCAAGCACTTCACTTCCAACAACTTTACTTCCGAACTTTTCACGTCCAAGTACTTTTTGTCCAAGCACTTCACTTCCAAGCACTTCACTTCCGAACTTTCACGTCCAAGCACTTTTTGTCCAAGCACTTTACGTCCAAGCACTTCACGTCCAAGCACTTCACTTCCAAGCACTTCACTTCCCAGCACTTCACTTCCAAGCACTTCACTTCCAAGCACTTCACTTCCAAGCACTTCACTTCCGACGAACTGTTCACGTTCAAGCACTTTTCATCCAAGCACTTTACGTCCAAGCACTTCACTTCCAAGCATTTCACTTCCGAGCACTTTACATCCCGGCACCAATACTTTTTCCGTTAACCTGAATCCTGCGATTTGGATTTCCAAACTTACTCTGTGCATATCAGATAAGTTAGAAATATGTGGTTGTCTGACAGTGTTATTCATGCGGCACAATTAATACTATCACAGCAATTTTCTATACAAGGATTACAGAGTCCTCAGTGTGGCTGCAATTTGACATTCAAGGTTGTGCCTCTCAACAGGAAATACATACAAATTTTACATGTGAATGGAAACCATTGGATAGTGGTCTCCAACTGTATGGCAAGCCACCCACCCGAGAAGGATAGAGTACTTGCTTACGACAGTTTACTGCCCAATAAAATAAGTTACAAGACTAAAGAAATGGTCTGTTCGTTTACTCGACCAGCGTCAAAAACTTATAAATTTGACATGATGAATATAGCAAGGCAGCCTAATTCATTTGACTGTGGAGTGATTGCTATTGCTAATGCTACTGAGATAGCATTTGGATATAGTCCCTTACAATGCATTTGGGATGCTTCACTAATGCGGAGTCACTTGGTGAAATGTTTGGAGGAAGGTAAAATGACAAGATTCCCTATGCTCCGTGAACGTCGGCTAGGATTTGGAAGAACCATTAAGGCATTTGTAGAAGAAGAAATACACTGTATTTGTAGAATGCCAGACAACAAAGAAGAGACTATGATACGATGCAGTATGTGTCACATGTGGTGTCACTCTTCTTGCATGAACATTGAAGATGTTGCGGTGTACAGTGATAAAAGGTGGATTTGTGTCAGATGTGAAGTTAATTAGTTGTAGTTATTATTATTATTAACACCTTATGCCTCTGGCTGTTATTATTTATTCCTGTGGATTGTTGTATTATTTATGCCTCATGATCACCATAGATTCTTGCACAATAAAAGTTAAAGACATGTTTTTGACGATGAAATATGGTTAGCCTAATTAAGCATACATCAACAAGGCCCTAAGTAGGATTATTATAAAGCGGGTAAGTAAGTGGCCACACACACAGATTACATATTATATATTAAACAGCAAGCATACTCTTCTAGCTATCAATTCACATGCAATATGATGAAGAGTTATGTGTTTGTCCAGTCTCAGTAGCTTTTGCTTATGACCTCATTTAGTGAGTTAGGTCATATATTTCACCGACAGTCTCTCTTACTGTTCTTGTACACATTCTAAAATATTGACGCCTATGATTCATTCTAGCACAGCTGCATTATTGACAGTGCTAACAGGCTAGATTATAACTTGCCCATTACTTTATACTTATAGTCCATTGTGATCAATGAAAAGGCAGTCAAAATATTCAGTAAAAAGAGAGCAAGTGAACATATACCACAAATTACATTAGTCCCGAGTTGTACAATGGTATATGAATATTATTATTTTGCAAAAGTTACTGCAACCCCCTGAACTCCCCTCTCCCTGCATGCACCTTTTATTTAATGATAAAGTGTATGTATTATTACATCAGTAAGAGTGTGATATGGCGAAATATTTCATGAGCAGGCTAATTTATTTTCACAAGCCAGAGGTGAGTGAAAATAAAGCCTAAGAGTGAATATCTCGCCATATCATTCTGCAGAGTGTAATAAGGGGTTTATTCCATGCTAGATACCTTCACTGAAGTAGTTTGTTGGTAACTCTTGGTATAAAATTGGCATTAAAACTCTCTAGGGGCTCACCACATACACTCCCAGCTGATATTTTAATAGCTGCTCTAACCTGGTTGGGTAGGCTCCACTAGAGTAAAGGTAGCTGTAAAAACCCTGAAAGCTGGTTGCTATAAGTACTAGGGGTAATGAGCTTGGCATACAGCCATGAGATAACACTATGTTATATAAAGCGAGTTAGCTACTCAGTAGTCACATTTCCTAAAGGTAACATTGTGAATATATCTAGCGTGGAATAAATATATAATACTTAACTGCTCTGAAACCAAAGCAAATACAATGACACACTTAAGCTCATCTTAGTCACAATGTTTTTTTTTATTGCAATGAGCAAGAGTAGCTATATTGCATTGCTACTCTTTCATTAAATGATATTATGTACCTGCCAAGATGAAGTTTCAACTTGGGATTAATTTTATTGTAATTGTAACGTTTCTCCTCGCTGCAATGGATAATAACTCTGGGGCTTGGTTGCAGGCACTCCCTATCTCCTCCATTGGCCTCCGTTTAGACAACCCCTCACTTCGGATAGCTGTCGGCCTGAGACTCGGCACTGCCATCTGTGCCCCCCATCATTGCCAGTTCTGCGGTGCTGAGGTTTCCTCACTCGGCCTTCATGGACTGTGTTGCCGGAAAAGCGAGGGAAGGCATTCTCGACATGCATTTCTTAATGATATCATAAAGCGTTCGCTTTCCACAGCTGGGATCCCTTTGAGGCTCGAACCCCCTGGCCTTTCATGCTCAGATGACCAAAGACCAGATGGCATGACCCTAGTACCTTGGAGTTCAGGTCATCCTCTGGTCTGGGATGCAACATGTCCTGATACTTTTGCTTCCTCATATGAAAGTCGGGCCACCTTGGAGGCTGGAGGTGTTGCATCCCTGGCCGAAGAAAGGAAGTCTGCCAAGTATGGACATCTGGCACCTCAGTTTATTGTACAGCCAGTCGCCATAGAGACCTCAGGCGCCATAGGGCCCTCTACCCTATCTTTTCTAGAGAAGTTAGGCAGACGCATCCACCTGGCCACGGGAGACCCCCGCTCTACACAGTTCCTCCTTCAGCGGCTGGTACAACGGGGAAATACGGCAGCAATTTTAGGCAGTACAGGCAACTAACTAACTTATTCATCATATTTAATAAATAAATTTACTCTGTTATTGTAACTCACATTGTTACTTATATCTTCATTATTATGATTACATAATAATAAACTTAACTGAAATAACAAGAACTGACAAAAGTATTTATACAAATGACAAAACAACAGATATGCACTAACTAATGTATCTAAAAAATACAGTATTCATGATCTCACTATAAGGTTTAAGATAGCATGATCATTCCTTATAATCATAATTACGGGTTATGTCACCCAAAAATTGTTTCAATCTCACTCCAAATTAAATTATCAATAACTAGCTGTAAATTTGTAATAATATCCTCATAAAATATTGGACAATGGTTAAATATGGACAAACAAAAAAAGAAAAGAAAAGTAAAAATGCTAAAAAAAATTGTCTCTTCTGAGTCAAATTCAGTAGCATCACTTTCATCTTCGCTAACATCAACTATCGCACTTTCTATATCCTCTGAGTGTTGAGCTGACGTCACTGTTGATGGAAGTTCCACGAACTGTGTAAAAGTCGCTGTTGCCCTGTGGTAATGGTTTTCTGAGCTCTGCCTCTTGGACTGCAAAAGACTTTTTAAACCGCTGGTGTATTGGTCTCCACTTAAACCGGAATTCAGTTCATCCATTTTTTTCGTGACAACTGTCACTTGGTTAAACCAATACTGAACAGTAGATTCCATTTCCAATTTTAATAGTGCAGTTTCATCCAGTTTAAAGTAACGTCTACTAGATTGTAACGAGTCACCAGCCAAAAAACTGTTGCAAACCTAAATAAAGCAACCATAACCACAACAACAACAGACAGGTTTATTACATTTTTATCCAAATCACTCTGAAAGTTGAAAGAGAAGAGTTGAAATTTGTGATAATTACACTGTGAGACACAAGGCAAACCATTAAACAGTGGAGAAGCGAAATGTGTCCATAATTTCATCGATAAACAACTAATCATGTCATCAGACCACAAAATACTGATAAGCTATAGCATTGGCATTTATTGGAAAAATTGGGCAAAATTATTAGAAGTACTGTGGAGCCCTGGTGAGCACTGGACTTGCATGCTACAGCACTTTTTGCTAAGAAGTACTGTAACAAACAGTGATACAGTAGGAATTGTTATAAATCTTGCAATTTAATAGGCGTGACAATAGGCGCAACTAGCCGAAATTGGTAAAGAGCATCAAATTCACAGATAATATTCAGGATTGTGCACTGTACAGCAAGTGAACTCGAGTTAGGTAGGTAGCAGAGTTGGGGTCAAATACTCCTAAAATATTTAATTGCAATTGCAATGCTCTCTCTTCAAATACAATTGCAAATACAAATACTTGATTTCAAAAGTGTATTTAATTTGGAAATACGACAGTGTTATATTTTGGTAGTACATCACATACAATATCTGGTATCATACACACACACACACACACACACACACACACACACACAGGCACAGTGGCCTCCCATGAAACCCACACAGTATTGATACTTGACGACAGGTATATTCAGTTAAACCCCTTCCCCTCTAAACACTAACTTTAGGTTCTTTCTGACGGGGCATCTTGTATGATGCAACAAATTCATCTACAGATGACTGGTTTCCAAAATATATGTGTCCATGTAATGCATCTCGGTGACTTTTACCAGCAGCTATCTTTCTAGGCAGTCCAAATACAGCATCCAATGAAAGAAACCAACTACCAGACTCCTAAAAACAAATGACATTATGGCATATACACAACAAATATAACAACTAATATCAACAACCAGAGTACTGTAAATGTGAACCCGTAGGTATTAGGTCTGAACAACAAATACTTTTAATTGAACTACTATTCCAAGAGTGTAATTTCAGCTAGCTATGAAGTGTGCAAGTATACAAAAAACTATAAAAAGCGAGTTGGGCACCATTAATAATGTGAGTTCAAATAGGGAGAGGAAAAGAAACCAGAACCTCAGTATATCCAACTCGAGAACCCAAGTACATCCCCCATCACCCTATGCACAGCCCCAACCCCCAATTTAATAGCAATGTCTGCGAAAAGCAGAAAGTTACACGTTGCTGCCTTGTTGTGTATGATTGTATATTATGTGCAACATGGCAAAAGGGATGGGAGTCCCTGTCCCACCCTTTAACTCTTCTCCCATCCTTATCACTCACTGCTATTCGATTATGAGAATGAAGTCATAAACTAACCTTAGGGCATACTGGGCATACATTGCCTTCATCTAGCTCTTGGCATACAAAAGTCAGGTGGCATAACTCCACCTTCATCCAACGATATTCCTCAACTCGATCAAAGAAGAATAAAGGCCTTTCCTCTAATAAATAATATTGTGATCTTAGTATAGCAAGTCATGTGTAACTGTTAAATCTAACCTTAGCTGCTACATGATGACACTTAAAACGCAATGCTTTACAGAAGTCATTCAATGAGACCTGAGCTTCTAATAACAGTGCCTCAATCCAATCCAAAAGCTCGAAAGTGAATGCCAAGTGAGGTCGTTGAGATGCTGATGGCCACAGTCGTGCTTTTACTAAAGTGGAAACCAGAGGCTCACAAGCACAAGTTGCCAGTCGTACGTCACATTCTTCCCTTATATGCACATTTAACCATAATAGTTATGATAAATATAAATAGAAGAGCACTAAGAGTGCAAACCCTCAGCGTTAGTTAAAAATGCACTAATTATGAATATAAATTTTAACTTGTCTAGCTAGAGCATTTTAAATTGGCCTGCTTGCATCTCTGGAATTCTTCAGGTGTTTCAAAGGCTTTTTATGGGCACAAACGTTTAGAACCAACACTTATACACACCTGGGACTGATACATACTCTTTCTAAAGCTATTTAACGAGCTTGATACTCAGCAATATGGTTATTAAGAGTTTCTGACAACTTCACGGATTTCCCTGGCTTTAGTATTAACCTTGTCTTGGTAGAAAAAAAAGTCATAAAACCATTTCGACTTCCGACATGCAAGCTACACAAACTTTTAGGTCACATTTTTTGGAGAGCAGGCATACTTACAGTTGATGAAAGAAGTGCACCTCCAGCAGCAGAGACTGCCCAACACCTGACAAAAGAAGCTGAGCACCGGAACTGCAGAACGCAAGCAATAAATCTGAACCCGGCGGGTAAAATTTGTATGTTCACATAAGCGCGCATGATTCTAAATGGCAGCTAAAAGATTGAATGAGTATGGCTGTATAGCGCAGCACTCACCGTAGTCTACCTTTTCTCAAAACTAAGCTGAAATATCAAAAAAAGTGGAAAATTAAAGAGACATATCGTCATCAAGTCGGAGTTCCTTCTCTCAAGGCATAAAAGTCCGCCATTTTCGAAATCCGCTGTTGACAGAGTGAAATAAATGACTGACTGAATGAATGACATTGACCCTCATGAGATTTTACCCATGCAGTATATCAATAGCATATTCTACACTTCTGTATTTTACTGCATGGATTTTACATGTACAAACATGATACATGCTAGATCTAGTGCCATTGGGTTTGCAGAGCTGCATAACAAATTTAATTGGGGAAAAACTATTTAAAAATTCTGTATGGGTAATGAGAGTCAAATTCAAATGCACATGCAGTAAAAACATGTAAATGTACTGAGGTTTGCACTAAAGTGTTTCTAGGGAGGAAAGCTATTACACAGTTAGAATGTTACACTAAAATTTCTGGGGGGGGTGGGGGGGGGGAGGGGAGGGGAGGGGAGGAATGTACCCTTTTGCTCCCTTAAAAGCAACCCTCACTTGATTTTTTAACTTACCATCTTCAGCAATGCAGCAAATAGGTACCCATTTAACTGGTGAACATTTGTGATTTAGAACATCTATACTTCTAGTCACCTTAAAGGGCCTAAAAGTTCCATTCTAAAATATAAGAGAAGACTTGATGTTATTCAATTATCTCAACATGGCATATATAGTGTATAAAAAAGCTCATATTACATTGACCTAACTCGATTCATTTTTATTCAGCTTTCCAGAACTATTGTGTGACAGTTGAATCTCACTTATCTGAATGTTTCCCTTCAATATTACATTAGTCAGTTGTTTGCCCAATTATATGCTAAGTAAATACTTTGGCTTATAGACTAGTAATGTGCTTCATCACAAAAGTGAGTGACCCATTGTGTACAAGTAATTAAAACAGCAAGGTAGCTAAAGAAATCTACATAATATTCAGTTTTCTGAAGTTAAAATTCCAACTCCTGTTCACCTAGTTTAGGAAGGCATCATTCAATTCATTTATTCCTAAAAGTAGCCTCAAGTAGCTAGCTACATAGCCATTGATTATGTGATTAACTAACAACTATGGAGTTACAACCATAATTTTCCCCGAGTAGTGGTTGCTTCTGTAGGAAATGCATTTTGACTATCTAAATGGCCAGTAATTCTCCACAAAAAGCATTCCAGCTATGAAAATATGGTGGAGTTTTAAATTACAAAGGCAACCGCTATAACAACCATTTGCTGCAAATGTTTGACTTGAAAACAACAACAACAACAACAAAAATAAGCATTTCAAAGGAATTACAGCACATTTTTTTAGCCTAGCCCTAAATTAAGACTTGCCTACTGGTACAGTAACCAAAAAAGCAGTGTAAAGACAGCTAATATATGTATTTGTACTAAATGTTTACTTTGTGCTATTCTTTAGCAAAGTAGTAGCTGTAAAGCACAACATTTTCACATACGCTTGTTAAAGAAAGTTATACAAGTAGTTTTCCCTAATAACTTAACGAAAATAGCATATTTATATGAAATCTTAGGTGTTATAAATAAAGTACGATATATTTTTATATAGTTTAGAGAATAAAATTACTTGGTGGCAATTTATATCTTCATTTAATAATGACATAATTCAAGCAAATTGTTTACAATAAAAATTGTTTGGTTTTAGTTTTTGTCCTCCATTCTACTGGAAGTTTTTTAGTTATTATATAAATTACTGTCTTCTAAATATTTAGTTTTAGTTTTTTTCATGTTCTCTTCAGCTTTGTTTTAGTTATTCTTACCGAAAGTAAAATACCCCAAAACTAAGGAGTTTTGGTTTTAGTTTTAGTTAACTAAACAACACTAGAAACGCTCTGAGCTGTAGATTGGGGAGGGCTTTGCCGGAACTGAAATTGTTTCAGTCACTTACACTCAATCAATCAAAATTTATTGTAATGTGTATTATATTGAAATAGGAAGCGGGTAAAGGGGTGGGGATGGTTACAAAAATAGAGTACAGGTGAAAAAGATAAGGGTGAGACAAAAACAACTGTGAATGGTGGGGTTGGGGAGAAGGTGTTTAATCAAGGTGACAAAATGTGAAAAGATAAGAGTATTTATGGGTTGCTGAGTCTTGCTGGGCCCAGACAATAGGTGAAAATTTTCCACCAAGTATAATGAAGGCATGTCCCATCAAGTTTAGCAAAGGCCTACAGTTTCTTGCAGCCTTAGACATACTCATGGGGCCTTAACATAACTGCTCAACCTCAAGTTAAAGCATCACTCCCAGAAAAGGTTTTCACAACCCTGGCTAAAGTCCATGTTCAGTGTGGGATGGACTCATCTTTTCAGAAGAACAATATCTCCTTCCTTTGCACTTTATTGCTAGAGTTTCTTCCACCCTCAAATTCAAAGAAATATTTCTAGCCAGCAACTGTTTCTGTTTATTATCTAAAATGGCTAATATAGTTTATGAAATGACTTGGCAATTTTACAGCTATACTGAGTTTTGTAACAAGATCTGGCAGTTTCTTACATTCTTGCTCACTTTGATGGAGTCTACATCAACTCTTCTACTAACTTTCTGTAAGTCTGTTGCAAAATTCTTGGAAAGTCTTTAGTGACTCTTTTTCTCACAAAGTTGTTTTAAATTGCGTTAATGTGAAAACTATCTGATACCTTCGGAGAGCATGTAGTTGTATGAAAAACATACAGGTTTCACTATTCCATGTATTTCTGAACTTGTGCAACCGGAACTTCTTAAACTGGAATACAGAACACTCTAGCTAAGTTTATTGCAAAAATAATAATGCTCTTAATGACATTGATACTTGGACTGCAATCCCTTACAGGCAAAGAGGGGCTTGACTCTGCAGGTTAGACTGAATGAAACATGAGGTGCTACAGAAATTTAGTATTTCTGCTGCAGCATAAAAAGACTCGAAGAACACCAGGATTTGAATGAAAACAAATTGACATAGAAACCAGCTGACATAAAAGTGTTATGAAGCTATATATAACATAATATTGTATCATTCTAAATGTGTATTAACTTATGATTCATTTATTAATTTTTTGCCCAAGTTTTTCAAGTAATTATATTGTTCATCTGTTTATCATCCTCATTCCTTCAGAATGTCAATAAAAACCAGTATTAAAGCCCTGCCAGAGGTTATTCATTCACTCACCCAGATATTGAGTCTCATAGTTAACCACTTAACTAACTTTGTGCACAATTTCTGTACAGGTCAAAATGCTTTACGAGTCTTCAACTTGATATATGCAGTGATTAGAAACAAGTTGCACATATAATACCATTACTCAACCCTATCACCATGCCTCTCAAATATAATCTATTGCATAGGAAAGCATGAAACACTTAGTGGGTGTAGTGTGACACCATTATGGTATATATAGTTATTATACAGAGTATGAATAAGAGGTGTAAAAAGGAATTGGTGCATTGAACACAAATTTAACTTTAATTCACTCTTCTCCATTAATAGAAAACTGATTAGTTTTATTGGGTTTTTTTAGCATGTAGTAGGGGTAGTAAGTATACTCTGGAGTAAAAAAAAAATACTGTTGTTGGGAGGAATACAGCCAGTCTCAGTAAAACACCTTGTAAGTTGAAATGTAGCTCCTTGTGGAGTAGCTATTTGCAGACCCAACACTTTCAAAGTGGAGTTGCACTATGTATCTGTGGGCGATATTTTTTTTAGATATTCAGCCACATGCTGGCAGTGCTGTCATAATTTTAGTTATATTATCCTCTCAGCAAGGGTTCTGACAAAATTGCTAAAAAGATCACCTAAAGTGAATTAATGGCTGTTATTTACAATATCCTCAATATATTGGAATACAAATTTCCTACACCATGGAAAGATCACATACAATTTTTCTATACAAAGCGATTTTTTCTGGGATTTTCTGTAGATTGGAACATAAATTATCAGAATTGTTCATATTGCAATGTTTAGCTATATATCAGATGCTGAGATCTATTCATTATGTCTTTCAATACAAAACTCGTGCAGAAAACCTTTAGGTAAAAAGTTTTAATTTCTTTGTCATTTCGCAAGACCTGCTGTGTTTGAAGTAAGAGCTGTGAAATTTTGCTTGACCAAATCAATCATATTGAACCACATTCTCCTACATTTGTAGTCACACCTTATAATGAAAATAAACTGAATCCCATGGTATTTGCACGAGCAGTTTATTGCATCAACAGTGGGTGTAAAAACTGCTCATGCACTTACCAGGGGTTTGATTTCACTTCATGATATGGTGTGACCACAAGTGCAGGGGGAAATAATGATTACAGTGATTAAATGAAGTGTCAGATCTGATTGGATGTCTAAACACTTTTTAATTCTTAAATTAGTTATCATTATATATCACTTCCTTCACTTTTTTATTTTGACTTGATAAATTCCATCAATTCATCCATTTGTTTCTTCATAACACAAGAGAACCTCCATTTCAGTTTGTCTTTGAAGTGATGGCAACTAGATAGTGGTATGTAGATAAGTGGATATATCTCTGTTTCCCGAAACCAACTTGATCATCGCTGGTGAGACTTACACTTGAGAATAGGTAACAAAAAACTGAACATGATTTCTGTTCATATAATTCAATAATTTTCTCATGCTTGAATTGTTTGACTTAGTTCCATTGATTAAAATGATTTTATCAACATTTATTTAAATTTTTGTACACAACCATGTGGTAATAAACAACAAAAATGAGTTTTGTGAACTAAATGAATCTGATGCTACAAAAAATGGATACAAAAAATCTTGAGGAAGTCTAATAGTAGTACCATGTAGACTTAATTTGCTTTCACGTAGTAGTTCAGAAACATCAATGAATGTAACCATAGTATAAACTGACAAGACACGCGATCTCAATAGCTGGAAAAAGTATATCAAATGTAATTATTGCAGATTACATATAGTAGCACAATTTTCCTTCAATTTACTTAGTATCAGTGAAAAATTATGGCACATAAGCAATGTTGCATAATCAGAATTCTGCATGTGCATACATACTCATGCTATTACAGTAAACCATTCTCCAGAATTAGTTAATTTTTTATTACAGCCAACCTGTCTATATTGTTTGTTTAAAAAGCTTTATTAAATGAGAGATTGGGTGCCAGTATAGCTGTTAATGCTTGAAATTTTATTTATTTTATGGGTGCACACTATGTAGGGCTTACCAAATGCTTTGTATGAGGGAACAGAACTCCCAAACTAAGGGATGTTACTGCATAGCAACAAACCCAGCCCACACATACAGTGCTTCCAGCTTAAAGAGTAGATTTTTTTTAGCTTTTTGGTTAAGGTTGCTAATTCTGCTATAATTAGTATGTGTAATAGAAAGCTAAAAATTTGTATTATTATACATTAATGTCATATTAATATACAGACAAAACAATTTTGTGGTTTGTGGTTATGTTTGTGGTTATAGGTGATGGAACTGGGAGCTTCAAGACATTGAATTTGGAAGTGTTTAAGCTGAAAAAAAAGAAATTATTTTTCCTTATCTCTATAACTTGGTATACTGATACTTTAATACCTGAAGTTTCATATGAGCCGTGGGCACACGAAGTTTGACTCTCGAAATATTTTAAATTTTAAGAAAAAAAGTGTTTAAGCCAGGATTTTTGAATTTATTGAGTTATATCTCTAATAATTTGACACATGATGTAAAATTGCCTTAAAATTATTATGTATAACTTTGGTAGCTATACCTTGAAAATTAAGTGAGTTGTGGCTGTTTTTCACCAAAATATTTTAAAGCACGGTAAGGGTCATCAAATTATGACGTTTAGAGCAGGTTGTGGGCCTTTAGTACACGTAAACGCGACGTCACAAAACAGCGCATGCGTATTTGTGTCATAAAGGCACGAGGGCGCCAGTTTACCGCTAATTGTTGCATGGGTATGGCTGATTTAGCTACGGTTGTATCTCAGGCCCGTGGGATCAAGTTTTACGGTGCTACTGCCTATCGCGGCCAGCGTTTTAGCTGCCGTTGCACAACCCGTAGGACTCCAACTGCATCGCCCTGATGTTGTCAGAATACCGAATGCTGGGAGCCTTGGGAGTATTAATCCCTTCAGCTTTTCTTCAGCTCTTGAAAAAGAGGACCTCTTGGATAGGCTTGGCTCCAAGTTAGTAATACCAGCCAACAATTCTGACTGACTTCGACTTCGCTTACTGCTGCTAGTAGAACGATGAGAATCCATATAGCCGCTTGCAGTTAGGGAAAGTCCTGTCTTACCGCTCAGGGAAATAACCGTTCGACCTTAGCTCGTTAACTAGCTACGTTTAATGACGAACTACCGCAAAATCTTGACGTCAACAAAAATGGTGTAAAATGTATTAGCTAGAGTGAATGAGAAAAGTACTGTTCTACATTTTCCATTCTCTAAACAGGCCGTTTTACTATTGTAAACATTATTGGGATGATGAAGAAAAGGTATGTGTATGTTAAATGACTGTAGTGAGGGTCTATACAGTAGTTAAAAAAAAATCCACTCTTTAAGTTGGAAGCACTCTAGCTATATTTAAGACATGGCAAAGAGTCCAGACTAAATCACCAACACTATTATTGCCACTCCCGTATAGTATAACTTAATCACCCAAGCTCCAATGGCTTTAGGTTAGTTCTTTCATCACTCTAGCTCAAAACCGCTAGTAGAACCTCATAGATCCGAACATCAGACAACCGAATTAACTGGTTAACTGAACCGCAAAGAGACATCACGATGGGTACGGGTCGTCATCACGGTTTTTATTTTATTTTTTATTTTATTTTTTAATTTTTTTAATTTTTTTTTATTTATTGGAACTGCAGCAAAATGGCAAAAGAGTTGCTATCAGAAGTAGTTTAATATTTGAACAAGAAATATTTTTAGCTGGAGTTGTTCAGGAATTTGGCTTAGGAAAGTCCACAATTTCAGACATCTAAAGAAACAGGAAGATTATAGAAAAGTTTTCAGCAGAATCAGCTGACCCTAGTTGCCTGAAGAAGAGTTGCATTGTCAGGAGAGATAATGATTTTTATAAGGTCGTGCATTCTGGTTTTCTCAGGAAAAAAAGTCAACGGTGGTACACCATTAAATGGTCCTTTAGTAATGGATAAATCTGAAATACTGTATTCTTTAGTTATTTAAACATTTTAGTACAAAGTTAAATCATGTCATATTCAGAGTTACGTACATTTCAGAGTTACGTACACCTCCCAAGGGGTACGTAACTCTGAGGTTCTACTATACTAGTATTTTGTCAATAAAATAGATAGGAATCTAGGTAACTCAATAAATAAAAACAACAACAACACACACACATTGCATATTAGCTAACATAACTGCATACTTGAGGCTCCAAGTTTTGAGAAAAATAGGTATATTTAACTCCAGATAGCACAGCTATAGAATTATCAAGCTTCCCCGTGTATGAATAAAGAATGGAAATGGAGAGTGAGGTAATAATATTATCACATGCAGCACCTGAGTTGACCTAAACACATATACAGAAATTCAAACTAATTAAAATACAGCAATTGATTAAAGTGCAAATTAGTAAATTCTCTCTAGTATTTGGCTTGCAAATACAAATCAAGCAAAACACTTTTAAGCATGTATTATATCAGAGAGTGCTGCTATAGCACTCTCTATTTAAGGTTCCCTCCTCCTCCTCCCCTCCCTTTTTTTGTTCAATACAGAATTAAGAATATTTGGCTGTCTCACCAGAATCGAACCAAGGACTGCTTGCTTAACATGCAAGCATTCTGCCACTGAGCTACAACAACCCACTGGCAACTAAACACTCCAAATCTATATTTACACTGTTCAGGGGTAGCTACATCAGTATCGCTCTCAACAGACCAACGGAAATTTCCTTTTTTCAACAATTACTTTTTATCCATGCATTATTTTACTCCGCTAACTTATCACAATAACAAAGGCTGAGAAAGAAATTGTGAAGTGATATATTGGCAGAGTAAAAAAAAATCCACGGATATAAAAAGAATCTTTGAAAAAGCAAATTTCTGCTGGTCTGTTGAGAGTGAGACTGTAGCATAGCAGTACCCTTAACAGTATAAATACAGATTGGTTTGATTGCCCATTGGCTGTTGTAGCCTGGTGGCAGAGTGCTTGCATGTTAAGGTCCTAGGTTCAATTCCCGATGATAGCCAATTAATATTTTTAATTCTGTATGTATTGTTAAAAAAAAAAAAACTTGTGAAAGGGAGAAAATACATCTGATGAGTAAAAGAAGGCTGAGAAAGAAATTGTGAAGTGATTAATTAGCAAAGTAAAAAAATTCCAAGGATAAATTGAATCTTTGAAAGCAGAACATTTTGGTTGGTCTGTTGAGAGTGAGACTGTTCATAGCAGTACCCTTTAACAGTATAAATATAGAATAATCAAATATTTTTAATGGTGATTGTTTTAAAAAAAAACCTGTGAAAGAGAGAAAATACATCTAAAGAGTAAGAGAAGGCTGAGAAAAAAATTGTGAAATATAAGCATTAAAAATGTAAAAAAAAAATTGAGGATTTAGAGTTTTCCAAAAAGGTATGGGAACTAGCAAAGCTCTAAAAAGTATAGAAACAAGAAGGGTCACTTGCTCCATATGATAATTCTTTATCCCTAAATCTCTGTCTCTTTTAAAAGAGACCTTAGTATTATATTATAACAAAATGGTATTTCACTTTAGTGATTCAGGAACATAAAAGCATCACGTGGGGAAAGTGACCCTTTATCTTTTCTTTTTAGAGCTTTGCTAGTTCTCATACTTTTTGAGCACAAATCTTTACTTTTTAATATTTATAATGTTCTTTTTTTTTAAAATATATTTCATACCCACCTCCTAGTGAATAAGTGTACCGTTCAATCACCATACATACTCTTGATCAGTTTAGATGTCATAGGCTAGCTGGTAATATGAAAGAGAATGTGGTATCCTATTTTGCTGTTAAAAGATTGTGGCATATAAATCCAGACCATTAAATCAAAATTAGTCTGCTAACATAGCTACATCTTCAAAATCTCTTTTTAAAGGTGTGTTATAGGTTATGTGACTTTTTGTACAAATATGATTGTGTGCTTGTCTACAAATTACCTCTCAAAATATATATTTATGAACATAATGGCGAAACTTAACTTATTTACTTTGTGTCTAGTTTTAAAGTTAACTCATAACATTACTCATGCCTTCATAAAGAAGTAATACTAACATACATGAATAAATTGATAAATTTAAATCTATTTATCTAATACTTCACACTTAAGGCTTAACTTGGGGCTATATTTACTAGTAAATCAGCACATTTTGTTTACCTGAGATTTTAGATTCAAAGTTTGATTAAATATTTTTATCCATTCTGAAAACTTTAAGGGATTGGAGTTTCCATATCGTCCTACATAATCTGCATTAATCCCCAAATAATATACTGACTTTAATTTCTCTTTGATTCCTTTACAGTTTTCCTGTAAATCACTTTCTGAAATTCTAGAAATATGCAAAATAAGACAATAAAACCATGAAAGTGGTACAATTGTAATTAGCTAAAGGAAGTTACTCCAAGCTTACTTCAAATGGCAAGATGTTCGCATATCATAGCGAAATCGTACCGGAAGCATCATACTTTCTGTACAATCCCTGCTGCTACCCCTCACAAGCAATGGGTGATTTATAGTAGGAAGCTGTATAATACTGAACAGGTATGTAAGTTAAGGATGAAACAAATAGCTGTCAGAAAAAAATAAATAAAATTTTGAAATTTTTGAGAGGCATAGTGACGCGATGTAGATAATTCTATAGTTAGCTGTTATTTGTTGGACTATTACACACGTCAATAAACTTTAATTCTTATACAACATTTCGACCAAGTTTGGTGGTCTTCTTCAGGCACAGAAATACAGAAAGTGAAGTGACTGGCTGAATGAGGAATTTGTATCATTTTTTTTAAATTTCTTAACTAAAAACAACAACAACAACCCAAAATTGCCATACATTTAGCGAGAAAATACTCTAAGCATATTATGTGCTAAAGTAAAAAGTTCAAGAGACATAGTGAGTGTTATAAATATGACACTGAGTTAAAAAAAAGCTGAGTGACTTACTAAGCCTTTATACCTATACGAAAACTTCTGTTAAACTTGAGTGTCACTCTCACTATGGTCACTTGCCAACTAATATATGTCCAGCAGCAAAAATTCAGTGACAGGCAGATGGGAAACTGCAAAATTTTTACTAGGCACTATAAATTGTGTCACATATGACCACTGTGCTTTCAGAGTTAGTTGTAGCATAAGTAATATAGAACAGCAATGAGTATGGTAATTCGTTTGGATTACGTAGCTAGACTTGCTTCTTTTTTTCTTCCAAAAGTAAACTTTTATTACACTACCAAACTATGACTTTTATCAATTGAGGTGAAGCACTTTGAATCAATGTAATTAGACCAGTTAGTTGCCTTTACTCAGTAATATTACATAGGTCACAAAACCTTGTCCAGGAAACAGATAATCAATGGAAATATTCTGCGAAAGAAAATTTTGATATGAAAATTTTAATTTTCTAACACAATAAGACATTTTGAGAAAGACAAAGGATACGATCCAACCAATGAGCCTGCCAAAATGTTTTCTCCCTCTACATATCCAGGATTTCCTGATCGCCTGAGTGAAAAACCAGTGTGCTAAAATAAATAAAAAGGTAAGGCTGTCTAAAGTTGTTTTTATGGTTAAATAAAGCTGTCTAAAGTTGTTTGTGTGATCAGGTAAGACTGTTTAAAGTTGCTGTTTTTCAAATTAATTATAAAAATAATAGTACAGTTGTAATAGCTACCTATGTACAAAAAAACAATTGTTAAAAGCAAGAAAATATTTAATTAACCACTTACATCTTACTATTTAGCACCATCACACTCAAGTAACCTGATAGAGATTACATGTTAGGCATAAAGAAAAAATCTCTGCTATTTAGTGATTTCTCTTACTATTGCTACCATACTCTACATACCTCCATAAATTTAACAGAAAAATGCTGAGTCAAATACTTCATGTTAATTACACTGTCCATCGTAACATCCGCTAAAACATGTGTAATTCGTCCTGCTCCATTATGAATAACAGTATATGCAACCTAGATTAAAAAAACAAAACAAAAAAACAACAACACAACAAGCTATGTGTGGTGTGGTGAGTAAACATTTCTTACCTATTTGACTCCATAATTTTTTTGACAAACCAAATAATTTATGAAATGGCCAAATCAATACAACTATCCATTTTCATGCTGCACTCTTTAAAATTGCTAATTTTCATAAAAATTATTTTAAAAAAATAGACAGTAATTGCTTGAACTTGATGATGAATCAAACTTGCAGAAAATCAATAAATGAAGCAAAACAATTTTAAACAAAAACATTGGTTGAAAATTACAGCTTCCATTGTTAAGGGAGAAAATACTGCACATGAGACAGTAACTAAATAAGGTCAGCTATGGTGAGAAAAACAGGTTGCTGACTTTGAGGTAATCTTAAGGTTGAAGTTCAACTCTTTAAATTTGAATTGGGTGTTGTTGTTTTGTCTGCATGTAGAAGTAAAACTTGCAGGTATTTGCAATGAACAGTTATTTTATTATTGTTGTCTTGTCATGTAACCCATTTACTGCTGTATTTATCACGACAAGTTTGGTAACGAGAAAAATTATCAAACATCAATGAACATTGACGATGGCTAAATGAGTATGTGTACTTTCCTTCAGGTGTCCTTGCAGGCCTGAACAATATTAGCAAGAATTAAATTGTTAAAGCATATTAAGACAAAAATATTATCATGCCAAAAATGTATATTAGCCTGCATAGAGAAGAGTACTTAATGTTACTAAATTTATTTATACCATAGTTGCTGTGGTAACAGCCATGGATTAAAAATGTTATTCCCCTTGTTATTATTCCCCTCCAATCGCCAGCGGAAAAAATATTTTTGTACCACTAAGGAAATTTAAATTGCACACAGAAAACATTTTTTGTCTACAAAATAAAGTGAGATGCATAAATCATTATGATATAAAGTGATGTATAATGTTTTTTTAGCTACGAATGAAAATCTTTTTTTTTTTTACTTGTATGAAGCTGACACGGAGGATTATTTATTTGAGTATAAAGTCTAGCCTGCTGAACGTCACTGGATATCATCGCCCGTCTAATTACCACTGCTTTTGTTTGAAGGTGGTGGAAGGGAATGAAATGCTCTATCTTGTTGTCGGTGTTTTGGAAAGACCCTTGCTGCATTAACATGGCACATTTTCTCCCTCAAAACAACAATATCTGCTCTTTTTATTTAGTCTTTTACTCTGTTCAATATAAAATAATTAAACCTTGGAAACTCTCGGGATTATCGCTAGATAACCTCCCTCTCCCTTGGGGATGGTTATTAATGATAATCCCTCAAATCCATGGTTTGGAGCATAACTGGGGTATTCTTTGCACTTGAAAAAGAAATTTCATCTGTCATCTTGGCAAGTCTGACAGAAGAAACAATTCTTACGAGCATTAAATTACAATAATATTTTTTTATTTCATGCTATCACAAACGAGTTTTACTTCATTTCAATCATTACACTGTATGTTTAGCTAGTAACAATAAAGAAAATTTCACTGAGAGTTCAAACAACATTGTTCACAATAACAAATACTCTTAGGAAGTGAATAGAGCACTGGTAATAGTAGCCAGAATATTATTAAGTTCAGGGCAAAGCAACGATTACTTCATATATAGCCAGCCAGACTCTTCAATACCTGGCACATTTTTTATATTGTACTGTTAGAACTGGTGTAGGAATGCAAACATCTGCTGCTGGGTCAGATAAATATAGCGCACATGCCCGAATAGGTTCAATTTTCTTTATAGTACATGATGCCTCCTCACTTATAAATAAAATTACATAGCTAATAACATTGAATTGTTTGTTTGTTTTTTAATAGGAGAATGTGGGCCTGTCCTCTACTCCCTGCATTATGCAGTTATGGTGTCAAAAGGGTTAATACTTGATTACACATTATTGACACAAATGAATGTCTATATATATTACCTTTGAAGCTAAAGAATAGCATGATCTTTGGTCATTGCGATATGTAGATGTAGACTCATTGTAGCTTAAACAATTTTGGACTATTCCTGACTTAATGCAAAGAAATTTTGACAACTTGATAGATATAGGAGGATAAGTATCTTTTTTTGGAACCTGTATACAATAAGGTAAATACACACACACAAAAAGGTTGTAATCAGCCACAATGATATACAATTTTAAAGTGGCAAGTGTATAAGACAATGCTGAAGAAAAATATAGACAAGACCAGCGTTAGAGTCTCAATTCTGGTCATAATTATTAATCTATAGTAGTTCTGTAGCGATCTACAGTTACTAAGAGTCAGGTACCTACAATAAAGTGAATATATCAAGATGTATAAGCTATAACTTCATGCCAAGTGGTGGACAAAGCTATTTTGTGTATTGGTCGGGTCACTTTTTTTTTTAAAGAACAATACAAGAACATAACAATTGTAAGCTAATAGTGGGAATATTAATGATTAGTTCATAAGACATGGCTTATTTTCAGTTTGTTGCAAAAATGTCTATGACTGCTTTAAACTCAACTGGGATCAATTAGCTACCACTCTTGATGTAACTAGTGGTGTGCTTACAAAATGTGAGCATGCTAGCCTAGCTGAGAGCTAACTACGAGCTATAGCCCTTGGCATAATTGAAATGTGCTAAATTACACATTCAATGATGACAAAGAGGAATAGAGCTATTTTAGTTTGCTACGCTTTTATAAGTTTAGGCTTTCAGGTCTGCCTCAATAATAGCTTGGTTTCCAGATCTGCAACTCATTGTTTGTCAGATCCAATTCCATTTTATCAAGACGCCTTACCAACTTACGTAATTAGTGGCATAGGCAAAAAAAGGGGTCACATGGGCCATATAAATAAACAAAAAGTAAAAAAATGAACACCACGGAATCTTGATTGTGTTACCCTAGTAAATGTCTCGCTTGCTTTGCTCACTTACCAATAATTTATACCACAAAAAATATATAAAACATACTTAGAACATAGCTGGTGTAGTTTTTGTATTGTGATAGAGGGACTCTATAAACTGCTTAGGTCCTTCAGAGAGGGTTACTATTAAATCGTTACATTCTAAATTAGTCAGGCGCTGCGCAGCCATCGTGAACTACCGCTATTAGGGTCCCTCAGGCCTAAGTAGCATCTTCACTGCACTCAGGACGCTACAGCCTAAGCCCTTGGGGACCATAAAAGCGATAGTTCCCTCCAAGGCAGTGCCACAAGTATTATTTAGGTATTTATATTAACTTGACTATGAATTTCTCTTAATAGCTCTGATGACCCAGTTCACTAGACAATCTTTGATTGGTCAGGGATTATTGGGTTGTGGAATGAAAAAGCATAAAAAATGTATCATACGTGTTTCACTATTTCTACATAATCCTACTTCTGACCATGTTTGCTTGTAGTAGTATCATAGGACATGAAGAACCCATTGCATTCACACAGTAAACTAGCCAAAAATTAACAATTATGAACATGCTTGAAGCTGCCAATATTTTCAATTGTTACCACTGGATAGCAGTGGGCATGGTCAGAAACAGTTCAATGCTATCAAAAAATCCAACTTGAGTCTATAAATTCATAATAAATAATGAGTGAGCATTACATAATTAAGGGTATTCAATTGAATAGCGAATGCATGCTGTTCACATATGTCTATGTGGAAAGTACACGGTTTCCTTTACAGTAGTGTGGGTGTGACCTTAATATAGGGGTGGATTTAAGGGGAGCTCCCCTTTCTCAGAATTAACCCCCTTTTTTCAGGCTAAGTCCTCTTTTTTATTTCTTACTATTAAGTGAAAGAACTAATTATAAGTGCAATAAACTTCTTAGTCAACTTTCGTGTCAATTTTCATAGTCAATTTTCCATGTCGTCAGTGTTCCTTGCCGCTGGTCAATTATAATGTACTGAGCAAGAGTTTAACAGTGCACTTAAACTAATGTGCTTTATTCAGCCACTCATTTTTTTCAGGACAGAATAAGGGATATTTTAGTCATTAATATATAAATGGTATAAGCAAAAAATTTTTTTTACATTGTTGAACTTCACAATGAAAACTATATTCTTTGTAAATTACATTCATTTTAAGGTTTCATTTATAATTAGCTAACTGAAATATTCTCTCATTTCATTTATTCTTGAAACACCTTTGTAATTTAGTAGTTATTTTTCTTTTTAATGGGTTAAATTTTTCTCACTACTTTTCATCTTTTCTTAAGAGCCCCGCTCCATACAAAAATCTAGATTTGCCCCTGCCCAAAATATAGTTTTTAATCTCAGCTAGGGTCTCTTACCACAGAACAAGTAGCAGTCTGTAATATAAACTTTTATTTGAAATAATTGGGTAATAGTAAGTTTGACACTAAAATGTGAGACGATATACAGCTGTAGTGCCAGAACTAATTCATGGTAAGAAAAAGAACTATATTATTGGGAGGAAGAAAAGACAACTCAGTGTTGCATACAGAAAAAATCTAGGAGGGACAAAAACAGCTATCTTAGATTTTCGGAGGGTGATATACAGACACAATGAAAGAAGTTTTCAATACTTAAAACATGCAAACAGTATGTTGGTTCACTTTGCAATGTCAATCTGTTAGAATTAAAGGATTTCTGGGGGTGAAGCTAATACCCCCTTTTTTGCACCTAGTAAAAAACCAGAAGCAATTTAGTCATGTGAACTAATGCAATTTGATGTGCGAGTAAATCAATGTTCATGTGAAAAGGGGGCGGGGCAGTTACTTGGGTGCGCATTAATGCAGTAACTTTTGCTAGAGTTTAGTATAGTTCATCTTGCAGTTTTAAACAGTTATTTTCTGGTGCTGTTCTGTTTGCTGGTGTGCACCTAGAGAGAAAACCTGAATAAGTGAAATTACCTGCCACTGAAGACAATAAAGGCAGCCAAATATTGTAAGCTTTTCAAGAGTATTGAATCATCCACTGTGTCTACCTGTGAGAATTCTGCTGAAGTTCACAAGAATGACACTATAGCCCAGTTGTTGAAATTTGTATACAGTGCTTCCAGCTTAAAGAGTGGATTTTTTTAGCTTTTTGGTTAAGGTTGCTAATTCTGCTAGCTATAATTTCTCAAGTATGTGTAGTAGAAAGCTAAAAATTTGTATTATTATACATTAATGTCATATTAACATACAGACAAAACAATTTTGTGGGTTTGTGGTTATTTTTGTGGTTATAGGTGATGGAACTGGGAGCCAGGATTTTTGAATTTATTGAGTTATATCTCTAAAAATTTGACACATGATGTAAAATTGCCTTAAAATTATTATGTATAACTTATACCTTGAAGATTAAGTGAGTTGTGACTGTTTTTCACCAAAAAAAATGTACGCACGGTAAGGGTCATCAAATGATGACGTTTAGAGCAGGTTGTGGGCCTTTAGTACACGTAAACGCGACGTCACAAAACAGCGCATGCGTATTTGTGTCATAAAGGCACGAGGGCGCCAGTTTACCGCTAATTGCTGCACGGGTATGGCTGATTTAGCTACGGTTGTATCTCAGGCCCTAGGTATCAAGTTTTACGGCGCTACTGCCTATCACGGCCAGCATTTTAGCTGCCGTCTGGAGCTGCACAACCCGTAGGACTCCAACTGCATTGCCCTGATGTTGTCAGAATACTGAATGCTGGGAGCCTTGGGATTATTAAACTCCTTCAGTTTTTCTTCAGCTCTTGAAAAAGAGGACCTCTTGGATAGGCTTGGCTCCAAGTTAGTAATACCAGCCAACAATTCTGACTGATTTCGACTTCACTTACTGCTGCTAGTAGAACGATGAGAATCTATACAGCTGCTTGCAGTTAGGGAAAGTCCCGTCTTACCGCTCAGGGAAATAACCGTTTGACCTTAGCTCGTTAACTAGCTACGTTTAATGACGAACTACCGCAAAATCTTGACGTCAACAAAAATGGTGTAAAATGTATTAGAGTGAATGAGAAAAGTGCAGTTCTCCATTTTCCATTCTCTAAACAGGCAGTTTTACTACATGTGCAAGCTTAATTTTACTTGGCAATTACTTCAGTTATTTATATATTCACTGATAATCACAATCACAACTGTTAATGTTAACAGAGCAATAGTACAGAAGCGAGAATGATAATGAAAATTCTCTGTAGTAGTTCACTCCAAGGTGAAGATAGTCACTCAGAATTGCCACAATAAATATAGAAAAAAAATTAGTGGAAGGGTAAGAAATCTGCATAAAACACTCAGCAATCACATAATTTTGGTTTACAAAAGCCTAAAATAGCCTGTTATTGACACTACCGCTATATTACACTGCTAGATAAATGTTGGCATTATTTCTATTTACCAGCATTTCTTATTAAACAGATTTTTAAAAAAAACCCTAGCTACCTGCATTAGATTCATCTGTACCCTAGATGCGACAACTTAAGATTGTTCCTTGCTCCTAGTAATGGAATATAAGGCTAGCAAGTGTCCACCAGAGAAGGAACAAGTTTGTTGTTTACAAGCTCATTGCAAATTTTACATGTGATTGATTGTACAAAATTACATGACAAAATTCGGGCGCACATAGGGCAGGAAAGCTGTGTTTTTTTCCCTATTCCCATAGACTTTTGTATTGAGTTAAGAATAGCACTATCACTCCAGTTTTGGAGTTTATTGAGGGAATATTTTAACTGCTTTGGTGCAAGCTTTCCAATGGTGCAAATCCTGGATACGTAGCTGCTTCTATTCAAATATTATTCAAGTTTTTCTTGTGGCCAACTCAACTTGGACATTCTATAGCCGCATGTATACACAGAAAAATACACAAACCAATTTTTCCTACTGTGGGCGTGGCAGCCTCCACCCCCACATGAACTATATTTAGTGTTAGCATGAGTTATAATTAGAATAAGTTGTGTTGCATTATGTGTGTATCCTGTATTATTAATATTTTGTGCAAGTCATATAGCTAGTGTCAATTGAACTGTGTGTGAGCGTGCTAAGTGTGATGCACATGTTGTAAGACAGGAAGTTTAGATTGTTTCGTGTCAGGAAGTTTAGCTCGTTTCGTGTCAAATGTAGGCGTGGTTCACGTTGTATAAAAAGTCTTGTGCCACGTGTCTTTGTCGGTCTTTGTCAGTCTTGTCTTTGTGCAAGTTTCATCCGTGTCGTCTTTGTGTAGGGATACGTCCCTAATAGCCTTAACCCCCTGTAACCACTATACGTAGTCCGGGAACGGGAAGGGTAGCTAAAACGGCATCATTGACATTGACTCTGGTGGCAGCCTACTAACTGTCGTTGTGCGTAGGCCCCACACCTACATTTTATCAACACCCCCTTTCAGCCTCCCCATTTCAGTACTTTTAGTACCTATTTTGACTTTCTTTATAGCTTTAAGTTGTAGTTTGTGTTGTATACAGTTTAGGATGATATTTAAGTTATGTTACTGTATAGATTCTGAAATGGATTACATTTATACCTGTAGAATCTTGATATCTTGATAGAATGAAGATACTAATGGAGGAGAGCACATTTCCAATGAAACTGATGAAACATTTCTTTCACAGGAATATTGCATGTTTTCCAAATACACTGCATTAAATAAACATCCACTTAAATATTGTAGACACTCTATTAAAAGTGTGTATTTGTATAACAACCTGCAAGTAATATCTAATGCTTATTGACTATTTATTGGCAAGTGAGAAAGAAAGTGAAAAAAAGATTATGGAAAGATGTACATGTCATGACCAGCCTACATCATCGTTTATGAAAGGATAGAAGTGGGAAAATAAAAATAAAAATTGGCAAGTTTGTATCATACTGTACCATTATGAAAATCCTGGAAAAACATTCCTACAACACATTTTTCTCATTAAAATTTATATATTTGACATCTAGCTCTTTGACTCTGCTCACCCCCTGCAGTTTTGCAGCAACTGTGAAAAAGTGCAGCTTTTAGTCATGGTGTTAATGAAATACTCATAGTAGATGTTATATTTAAATCATTTAGATTCATTTTTACTGTATACTTTTGTCACGTACCAAATCACTGGTATAATCCTCAACTATATTGCAAAATCAGACTTTTCTGAGTATCAGTAAGGACAAAAATAGTTGGCACTTGCTCAATAGCTCACTTCACTTCCCAAGTTTTGATATAATTATGCTAATCTATGTAATAATAAGCTTGTGAGTCAGCAACGATGACAACGATGGTGACCGATGACTGTGTATTCATGAACTATTCATGAGCTTATCAGAGTAGGTAAAGCATTGTCATTATCTGAATGGAAACAACATTTCACAAGGAAATAAAAAGCGGCATTCATGGAATTCAAACCTAGCTGCAACCGTCGAGTGCGGAGTGCGCACACAAACCACTCAACCGTTGGGACTTAGTGGTATCTTGAAGTGCCTTTATTAACCTATTATATCCTATACAAACTGAACACTGGGTCACTGAACTGAGTTGGGAAACAGTGTATATCTACAGTAGCTAACCATAGTGGGTATTAGAAGCAGGAGAATGCAAGGGTCATTAATAGAAGCAGGTGAGAATAAGCTGACTGATATAACTACTTCAATGACGAATGAAAGAAATACACAGAAAGGGCAGAATACTGGGAAGCAGGAGAGGTAGACAGAGGAGAAGGGAATCCATAAGTTGAATAAGGATGACTGGAAAAAAAAAGAGAGAGCAGGAGAGGGAAACCATGAATAAAACTACCATGTGCTACTGCACTACTAATTAGCACAAGTTGGTATGTCAGGCACCACTGTGTGGCAGGGCACTTGCTAGTCTCAGTATAATTATAATTTCAGGGAATAATCACACCAAGTACATTGTTTTATCTACTGTGTATTTCAAAGTTTCCAACAAAAAATTTAAGCCTAGCATAAAAACTCCATAGTTAGTATTGAAAATATAAAGCAGTTTGGAGACACATCCAGTCAGATTGATTCTGTGTCTCCACAAGCATGAATTCTTGCCAAGTTCATTGGGCATTAAGTGGGACAACCTGCATTTATCGATATCACATGAAGTAGTGATGGTAGTGCAACCAATTAAGGTATTTTTACAGCAAGCAAGGTTAAAGTAGCTGACAGAAATGAGATTCATATGTGTTCCTAATTTGTCAATTTTCAAAACCAATATGTTAGCTATACTGCAACTGAACAAGCGTTCTCAGTTTGAAATTCTGTTAAACTACCCCAGTTGGACATAGTTTAGTATGAAGGTTATGAAAAAGTGACCAGCTAAAATAAATTAGATTAGAAGTCAGTACGATGAACACTGCATAGAAGTGGGAAAGACCGGAAGATAAAAAAAATGTTTAACTATAACTTAAATTTTTACAATAACTTCTATAAAGAAGATAGAACTAATAAAATAATTCTCCTGGTACTCTCAGGTGTTTTTCTTTACATATGTATGTGCTTTCAATCCAAACATTTTTAGTATGCTTATCATATATCCTTGAAACAACCACACTACCTAAATTGGAAAACTTTTTCTTGATTACGTATATTGGTGCTGGTGTGGTTAGCCTTAATCTTGGTGGCAGCAACAAAAGATAAAGGAAAAGGTCTTCAGTATTGTCAAATTGAATATACTTTCTACTGTTTTTTAGCACCCATGATAATATGTCATCAAAACAATTTAATTAAGAGTGGAAGTACTGGTCACTGTATGTATTACATACCTGTCCTATATTATATATAATAAACACTTTATTACATAGCACTAAAAATCCTTACCAATTGGATTTCCATCATGACAGTGTTTTCCATTGAATGGAGCTGGCAGAGTAAAGTATTGGACAGAAGATGACATTTCAATCTGTAAAATAGGATCCCCAACCTGTCGATTTGCAACAAAAGTCTAACATTGATACAGTAGTTGTAGTAGTTCTCTTCAAAGTTGCTAATTTTTCACAATACTCTGTGATTGCTAAGTTCTAAACAGGAGTGAAGATTAAAAATCTTTGGGTTTGGTGTATATGTCCACCAATTAAAATATTGACAATTCCTACTGTACTATGTAGGTAACATATGCATAGATTTAAATTCTGTAGCTGTTGGCCCAAGAGCTGTCTATAATACTTTATTAGTTAAGTCCAGCACATGGGTCCAGTATGCTTAAGCTAATTTCATCAATAAATGATTTCCATGTTTCTGACAAAAATATATATGAGATTGTATGAGAAGTTAAATGCATGTGCCCAAAAAAATGCAGCAACTTGCCTTCTAACTTGTTGATATAGTATGAGAATGTAATGGTTTATGTAGATATTGACACAAATTAGATATTGTGCAGTTATTATACTTCTATTTCATTGTAGCAATAGCTTCACAATGTTGTAACATGCCATGCTAGCAAAAGACTTACTTTATAAGTAGAGCTATATTTGACAGTTTTAGTTAAAATCTTTCTTGGAATTTTGTATAAAGATAGCAGAGATGAAAACTCAATCTCATTTTTTACAATAACAGGAGGACCATATTCTAGGTTGGAAGAGTCTGAGAAAAAAAGGACATAAAATACATGATTTATCATTTATTAGATGAAACGGAAAATCAGCAACACATACGTACCATGTTCAAACGAGCACATTTCATTCTTCAATTATATACATTGGATTAGATTTATGCATATTTTAGATTACACATCTGACTATCACCACTGAACAGATGGTTGTGCACTCCTACTGCACTTAGACTGCAAGCCTAAATCTAGATTGAAAGTACCCAGATTAGCATGTACGTGACCATCTGCTCGCAACCCCACCTCCTAAGATAACAATAAATGGACAATATTCTCTTGATGTTCGTTTGTACATGTGTATCTGTGGGTCTGCCCTCCGTCAAAGAGGCCATGAAGGATGGACAGATGAAAAGGATGAGAGAGAAGTGCCAGGCAGGAAGAAGGGAAAGAGAAGAGTCAGAGGAGAAGAAAGCGAAATGAATATTTATTTAAACCGGAAGTACAATTACGTACACTGCACTATTATTATAAGTTATTTTTAGCATGGCTATATTTTTGTGAGCACGCGCAGTATTGGTGTTCTCCATTTGGAAATATCCACGTGCATATAACACTGTGCCATTATTATTTTTGGTCAGAGTCTCTACACTGCTGGTCTTGTGTATTCCTCACCTTGTGTATCCTATAGTTAAAACGCTTTTAATTATTGGATAGTGCTACTGGGAGTGCAATAGACTTTATAGCTACGGAGGAGAGTCTTGGTGGCAGTGTTATAAACTAGACCAATTCCTGACTATGGATACTAAGGTGTGTGTCGGCTACCACAGTATCTATGCCAGTGTTCCACTTCTTATGCATTTATTTTTAGTCTGAGCATGACTAGGTGTGTCACACACGTTTACTACATATTTAACTTGTGTTTCACCCGTGGGTGGTGAATGTATAGAACTGAGCTACCCATGGTTTCATTTAGATCCAATTAAATGTACAACTGCATTATTATTTTACCTGTGACTTATGCTGTCTAGTCTAGATAGCTTGGGTAGTGTGCAGTACATACAATACAAGTAACTAAGGATCTGGTGGCAGTACTGCTAACTCAGGTGTGGATAGCTTGACCCCCCCCCCCCCTCCCTCCTCCCATCCCCCCCACAGTATCCATCCCCATAGCATGCAGATATACATGACTAGCATCCACGAAATTAAATTTTTCTCATCGCCTTTCTTTTAACTCTCTGTCTTTTAGACTTCTGGTAGCTTCAACTATACACAATCTCCAACAAATGCATAGTGTTTTCTAGATTATGAGTGATTCTGTACTTGCTAGTGTTATTATATTTTCACTTTGTAAAACATGATATGAAAAGTTCTACCGACTACTAATGTTATACATGGAATGATAAAAAATGGAGTAGTTATAAGCCAATGAAGCACCAATGGTGCGAACCCTCAGCGTTACTATACACTATAGCTAGCTATTACTAAGACCAAAGAATAATTTATTGGAGTTGTAGTTGGTATCAAAAAGAATATGCCAATATGTAGCTCATACAAGTCAATATGTAAAGCTTGAGCAAGTCAATATGCAACTCGTGCAACGAAACCATAGACTAAAAATGCTGTCTTCATAAGAAAAGTTATCAACGCTTAACATACAAGCGACACTCACCTCACCAGTAGTTTCAATGGGAAACTCCAAGCACTCTGCCAAACTGCTGAGAATATACTGTAATGCAAAACTACTACGGCAGCAAAAAAAAAATGGTTCGCTCACGTGAGTATGGCGTGACTATAGGGGGCATTACCAACAATCACTAAAGATCGTACGGTCTAACAATAACTAGCTTTTTCTGAAAAATTAATTGAAACTAAAAATTCTGGCATATTAAAAGGATATAAATGTCCAGTGCAATATTTTGATACTTGTTTCAATATTTGGTAGGCTGCCATCTGTGAGATCCATTTTTTGTTGTGTGACACAGACAGACAAACTGAGTACTGTAACCCTCTCACGCATACATGCTGAGGATTAATGAAGCCCAATACTAAATTGTCATTTTATGCTTAATTTTTGTTGTGATGGCCACAATTATACTCACCTTGTTCAGAGATTACACAGAGCAGGAATGCAGCTGAACATGAGCAAGGTTGCAAAGAAGTGTAAATCACCTCATCAAATTTTTTGCACTCATTAATTTTAAACCTATGTTAGCAAAAATAGAAATATTCTCAGGGCTTAAGCTTTACAGTATAAGCCATAAAAACAATGAAACCTATTTTACAAACATAATTACCTAGTTGCTGGACAATTGAATAAGGCAAAACTTTGAGTTGAACAGTCTTGATCACAGCAGCACAATTTATCACATTCGCCAACCAGGAGATCACAATTACATGACCCATCCCCTAGATATTTACATAGAGTATGATTAGCTGTCCATAATTTTTAAGCATACTCATTTCAGAGAGTATTTGATACTCTTGTGTGTCAACTGGATTAATTAATATCACTAACTCTCTTCCAACTCAATTATAGAAAAATTGATGAATTATGATTTAACTTTTTGTTTTATTATGACCAAACTGGTACGATTTTGCTTATAAATATTTTATTGCGAGAATACGCATGCTCAACTTCCTATAAATAGAGTACCCATCATTTTCATAGGAATTTTAAAAAATAAATCGCTGAAGTTAGGCTATACTGCTAGAGCAATTAGCTTGAAGATGGCTTCTTCCAAGGCTGGTCCTTCATGTCAATAGACAGTGTAATGCTGTGGTGAAATGTTTGTCTGAAAAAAAACAACGAGTTCAGTAATTGTATAAGTAGTTCTAGCATGTATGAAGGTGACTGCTTTGATTTACCAGACCCAGGAGCTGTTGCTAATGCTATAGCTGACAAGACTGAACCTTTAGCTGAATGGTGAGGCTCATACTGATATACTGAACCTCAAGTTGATATTTTTTTCCTACTTACAAGGTTCTGAGGGTAGTTTTGACTGTGATCTAGATGATTGAGATGGTCTATCAAGTAGTTCATACAAGGTAAACCTGAAGTAAGCAAATACCTCAAATGTCCCAATGCGAAAATTAAGCAAAAAAAAATTCACAGTTAACTTTGAAATAAATTATACTATTAGCAATGCTGATCAATATTTCAGTGTTTCTTTGTAATGCATAATGTGTGCATCTCAACTATAACAAACACAAAAATATTGGGTGAAAATAAAGCAAATATTGTGGTTAAACATGGCACATAATGAAACTTTCATTCATGTAGAGCAAAAGTGATTATATGTAATTTTGCTCAAATATTTACCTATTTTAAGATAACATATGCTTGAAAAGGTGTATTTGGTAAGTTGGCTTTCCTCTCCTCAATTATGGGGGTTGGAAATGCTTTAATATACCATTACAATATCAAACGTAATACAATGGCTAAATCTGGTAAGTCATGCACTTTTTTAACCAAGTAGTGTCTTGCAGAATAATATGAACATCCTCCGAACAAAATAAGAAGAAAAAAAATAGTAAGCTAGAATCTTAATTGAGGTTTAATGACTTGTATTTCCAATTGTATTTGTTAAATTCTTCCAATGTGATATAACTGTGATGCTAAATTTCCTGCATTCATTTTCTCTTCTCACTAAAACTTTTCCTACATTTAGCTTCTTCTTTTTTCCTTTCTTATTTACTTCGGGTATGTATTTTCAAAGTTTTGCAATGACAATTAAATTTCAAGATTAGTAGACATTACAAAGATTGTAAAAGATGTGTTTGAAGACCTTGAACATATCCAACTTTATGTAAAATAAAAATAGACAAAAAAGATAAAAGTAATTATCTAAGACTGTGGAGGCTACTTCTAAATGTCAATATTTTTTACATTATTCTTTTGAAATAATTTTTAATAAAATAGCCAGCATAAATATCCATAAACTTAAGTTTGTTTTAGCATGAATTTAAAGAGTCAAAAATAACATACACACACTTGTTGATAAACTGAGCACTTCCATATCTCTAAGCCAAAATATAAGCTTTGTTTGGAAAATGTATCACATTATTATGTTTTTAAATGGCTATGATATATTGGCTCATACACTAACCTAATATATTGCTTCCTAGAAAAGTTGTATTATATTGATGTGTCGAATCTTTCGAAGGAGCAGGAGCTTGAATGGAGTCATGGTTTGCTAAATCGGAATCTAAATTTCTGTAAATAAAATATGCAATAAATAACTGAATCATAAGGGAGAGTAAAAGCATCAGAATGCAAAAAGTTACATCACTTACATAATTATTTATGTTTAGTCTGTAGACTATTTTAGAAGTTGAAAATGCCATACGTATTCCACAATATAGTTATTATTATTAGCCTGTGGTTGGATAGTAAAAGTTTTCAATGTTGTTATTATCCTGTTAATCTTTTGTTCTGTTGTCACTTAAGTTAATGATAAGATTTGGAGTTATAAATGTAAGCTTATGAGATAAGAATCTATAAATTTGTCTTGAAGGCTCTGCTATATTGAAAATTGAGTGCAGCATGGGAGCCAGCGGGTTTCCAAATGCTAGTTGGTGCTTACAACTCAATTTTCCGACCTTGCCTCGGAATAAATTAGCTATGTATATGTTTTCTTATTTTCGATGGGTGACACTTACGTCGTCACAAAAAGATCTCCACCACCAGTACCAGGAAAACTTTTATTCACGTAATCATCCGGGCTAGAACCGTTAGGATTTGCAGTTTCAGGACTGCAAGAGAAGTTCCCGAAAGTTATTAAAAATGACCCCGCCAACAATAAATTCATCTTTGGTACTGCGGCTGCCGGACTCCATTAAAACCGCTCGAAAACATACGCATGCGCATACTGTTTTTTTTTGTGTGTGTGTGTGTGTTTGTATGTGTTTATATGTGTGTGTGTGTGTGTGTGTGTGTGCGTGCGTGCGTGTGTGTGTGTGTGTGTGTGTGTGTGTGTGTGTGTGTATGTGTGTGGTTTATTTTTCTTTCTGCTTTATAAATAAATAAATATAATGAAAAATTGCAACATAAGTGAAGGAGAAACCTGATTGTAGTGCTGGTGTCATAACATTTTGAGGACCCCCCCCACCCCAAGTCTCTATTATTAGAACATAGTATTAGAGACTGCGTCCCTATATTTATATGATTATAGGGACCCCCTCTCTCAATATCTATGGGACCCAGGACCCACTGAGGTCTCTTTGTTATTTCTCCTCTATTCTTTCTTCTCTGATCACACGTGGGGAAGGGGTCCCACAGCATGAGATTCCTTGTAGCTAGATGGCATAACAGCTGTGAAGGTATGCATACTGACTTTGAGCAAACAGTATGAATCTATTAAGCAGCCCAGTTACACAGAAACCAATCATATTATTTATTCAGTTGGTACTTATTACAAAACCAATGTTACTTTAAGAAGTATTTGGGTACTTTAAGAGTACTTTGTAAATTTGTAATGAGTGGGTATAAAACTGTGGTTTACTTATAAACTAGTTTATAGTAAACAATTGAAGTGGCCATTATTGCCAAACGAAGTAGTAACAATGCCAAGGCTAAGCAGTGTGTAGTGTAGGTCTTGTATGCATTGATAATGAGGTGAGAGTGAGGAGGTCATTGTGGGGACCAGTCCAAAAGTGATGGATTTATTTTTACATGTTTCAAATGTATTAAAGTGTATGAAAGTAGGTATGCTGTGTGTACTAACATGTGTGCTGGTAACTGTGAGAAATAACTAATGCAATTATAATAATAATAAAAAACATTTAAAATAATAAATCATATTTGTAGCCAATGTTTATGTTTATCACTCCAGTTCATATTTTTATTACAACTGTGACTACCTTTAAAAAAAAAAAAAAAAAAAAAAAAGCAAACAAAAACAACAACAAAAAAACAAACAAACAACAACTGCATTCTATAATGTGTGGCATTAGCTCTTTTTTTCCCCCCTTTTGGAGCAGAACAATAGTCTATACTTCTACCAACTGTCTAAGTTTCTTGCTTTTGTCAACTTCACCTAATTTTACCCTTAACCTACTCTATCAGTGAGTGAAGAGGAGATAGAGGTTTCATTTTTTCCGTATAGGAATTATAGTTATATTGCTGGTTGTGAGGTGGCTGTGAGACTGTGGCAAAAGTTAAATACATAATGATGTCCTGTATGGTGTATGGCTTGGAACACTTGATGCATGTAAAGAGAGTATTGGAAGTAGTGAGAGAAGCAACATTTACAATCTAGACAAAAGAATGTGAATTTGGCAGTTTGCAGTGGTCAATCTTATAGTGAGTGCTGGTCAGTACAAACAACTGAAGTTTGCAATGGGTATTTGTAAAGTATGAGGCTTTGTCCCATGTCTGCTGGCCAGTCCAATAGGATATGGCTCTAAAAAATTGGTAGTAACTAGTTGGATCTTACCACAAACTATCTGGACCCTTTTGATGTGACCTGTGATACGTTGTGTCGTGTTTTATATTAGCTCCACCTCTATCAATACTTTTGGTTTTGAGATTGTGATATCTGAGCTTTGTTGCTGTAAGACATGCATATACTTACAACACCTATTTATGAATTTTAATATTCCCTGACTTATGCACCTTGTTGTGCCTGTCTTTCTTGTAGACTGTCATAGATTTGTTAACATGCAGAGTTTAGTCACCACCTAAAATTGGTGTTTCACATTTGCTGTGTTATGTTCCACAACTTTAGTTTCACTGTTTACACTAATAACTAGACCTGTATATACACTACCATTCAAACTGACAGTAAGATTGACAAGAATATTTTCTATGTTTAAGCACAAATATAAATTGAAAACATACAATATTTGTACATCTAAAAAAACTGCTGGAAATTGTTATGACAACATTGTGTAAAAACAAACAAACAAATAAACAAGACTAGATGAGTAAGAGAATATAACAAGGGAAAGAAGAAATTTTTTACACAATACATTTGGAAATAAAATCTAAAAATCTTCTTGCATACTGTTCAGGTTTTACTGTAGAAATTTCAGCACCAGCCTGAAACAAAATTCATAATTGAAACAATTAAATGACTCTTCTAACCAGCAGGGAACAAACCAACCAACAAAACAAAAACAAAACAAAAACAAAAAAATTCAGTATCCTTCTGTCTTCTCCTTCCTCCCACCCCAAATAATAAAACCAACCAACCAACCAACAAACAACAACAACAATAGCAAGTGCTGTTTAATACACAGCTTTGGCATAATTACATCACTTCACATGATTTTTGTTCAACGTATAGTATGGTACTATTCATTCATCACGAAAGTGAAACTGGAATGGGAATTAAAAGCAACTTTGAAATCTGCACAATCTTACCCCATGTTTCATAGTTTTAGCAGCATGTGCTGCTCTTTTCCTGGCTCCATAATTTGTTAATACATCAATCAAGCCCATAAAGTATACTTGAGGGGACGTTTCTGATGAAGTACATAATATATAAAAATTAGATGATGATTTAGCTAATTAGTAGCAAGAACTACCAAATGTCATGCCTGTTGTACATGTCACATACCTACCTGGAGAACTAATAATGGCAAAAACATCAATACTGACATCAATCACAGGATATTTTCCCTCAGCCAGAGCCAGTTCTTTTTCCTTTTCACCTCTCACTAGTGTTGGACAGCAATGGACACCTTCAGCTGGATCAACTAAGTACAGTATGAAATAACATTATAGATACAATGAAGCACCAAAGGTGTAAACTGTCAGCGCTACTACACACTAGCGAGCTATTACAAAATCATTGCAGACCAAAAGAATAATTTATTGGCTATTCTTATCAGGTATCAATATAGCTTGAGCAATGAAAACGGTAGATGTAAAAAAGTAGAAGAAAAACAGGCCAGAGACTCTAACCGGTATATATTTTCAACACCCAACTCCAGTTCGAGCACTCTGTTAACTTTCCTTGCATAAACAAAATACCGCAGGCAACAAGAAATTAATTGCTCTCGTGATTATGACGTAAAGCTAGGGGGTATTACCTACAAAGGCTGTACCTACACGGAGCTGATAGCTTCGCATTTTCTCAAAAAACCGGCCTGAAAAAAAAAGAAAAAAAGTAGCACAATAAAAGGTCTTAAGTCGTCATTCTGAGTAAGTTCATACATAAATCAATGGTTAATTGCTACTAATCTCCAAAATCAGAGCGTAACAGACAGACAGACCTACTATAACCCTTTCATGAATGTGCGCTGAGGGTTAACAAAAGCAAGAATAGTGACTATAATAAATATGTGGCAAAAACACTAAAAGTTTCAAATATATTTGATAATAGCCTGATAGCTGATTCCTTCAATTGGTTCTTTACAATCATGGGAATGAAATATGAACATACACAGAGGGTCTATATATGCCCATGTACACTCTTCCTGCCACAGAGCAAACACAAATTTTAATAACTATGTATAGAACTATAAATCTGATATGCCTGGTATGCTGGTGAGAAAAACTATTGGTGAAGACAATTTTTATAATGTATAGAATCCAAGAGGTCTTTCCCTCCACCCCCTTCCCTTCTCTATGAAACCACGATATTGATAATTAACTTTTACTTACGTGCCGTAGCTCCAGCCGGTGATATTTCAGCATTACCAAGATCTGGAGATGCATGCTGACTTCTACTAGCTTCCTGATTGAGCCCAGGAGAAGGAATCGGAGAGGATAACTTGGTTTCATTCTCAGTAGAAGGTGCAGTATTGGGAGTATGTTGATCATTCTGTAACTCAGCTTCATTACTGGCCATACCTTCACTTGCTGATGGGTTCAAAATTTCACCAGATGTTAATACTTCTTCTTCTGAATTAAAACAGCATTGGAAGAAAAATTGATGAAATACTGATTGGCATTTATGACAGAAGCATTTGGTGAGCATACATATTTTTTAAGTAAAGCAAAACAAGCAAAACAAAAAACAACTACAAACAAATTGGTTTTAAAGTCAAAGTTGTATGTACATGTACAGTATAGTAAATTTTTTTGTTGGACATCACATTAAAAGTTTCAGATAGGCTACCATACATAGCTGAAATGTCTGACTCATGTATGTAAGTGTTCACGTTTATTAAACATTACTATCCGTACCTTGAGGTGACTCAATAGCTTGAGGTGACATTGGTTCCGCCACTTCATCACTAGATATGTAGCCATTTCCATCATCATCAGGCCACTCCTCTGCATTGCCATCTTCCACAGGCACTGGTACAGTGCAGTCATGAATACCAACTAGCAGACTGTAGTCCATCAAATTTAGCTTTTGTAAAAGCTACACACACAAACCAATAAACCATGCTATTACTTCAACACCCTAAACAAGTTATTTGCTATGCCAAAAATTAACTTTATTTCACTAAAGAAGACCCTTACCAAGGCAAATCATTAAATAGAGCTGTTAGTAAGTACTACTAAGTGTGATAGGTCTACAATAACTCATTAAGAAATGATAATTTGATCCAATTCTTCTTTCTGCACATTAACCAACAATAAACACAGCATGGTCTCATTGCATCATGTATGTCTGTACGTCATCTTGAATACCTGAATGTCTTGCTCCAAAGATCTCATGACTCGTTCCTTTTCTTCAGCTCCGATGGATATCTTTTCTCCACTTTCTGTAAAGTCCATGTCCTTCAGTGTGGGATGTACTTTGGCCTAAAGTGGATAAATTATATGTACATGTGTACAACATGAGTAGAATTGGGAGAATGTGTCTTACTACTGAGCCAAAAAGTGCCAACAAGCACCCTTTATTAACATAACAAATAAAGCAAAGGGAAAAACAACAACAGAACCATGTAATTTCAACTCACTTATTTGTGAGGTAACAATTCCTATGATTTTTCACTGGCTACAACCACATATTGAGGTAGCAGTGTTCCCCCAATATGTGAATGAAATCCAACAGTTTTTTTGAAAGAAGCACTAACAGGATGTATACATAGTACATGTATATTGGGATATACATTTATACTTGGATTTACATGTGAGAAATTAGTAGTGATGGTGACAGGGAAATAAAAACGACTATTGTTGGTAAAACCTTTGGCTATAAATACTCTAATTCTCACTTCTGGTTATCTTTTGTGTTCTATGTATATTTCCTCCCAGAAGATGCACAACACATGCATAAATAAACAAATCTCAATTGAACATGTGAGTGTCAGCTCATTCAATAAATAAAACAAATTGGAAAGAAAAAACAAACAAAAAACAAACAAACAAAACACACACACACAGCAACAACAACAATTTAAACCCTTCAACTGTCAATACTGTTACTTAATTAGAGAGCAAGACAAGTGACACTCTACAAGGGATGTACAAATTTAAGCTAATGACATGATGTACATAAAATGATATGTATATTACATGATAGAGCAATGAAATTGATGATGGTTTGATAAACACTTACAGGCATTGCTCACAAAGTAGGTTAACCTGCAAGCAGACCTACTTTGTCTAATAGTGAGGAACAAATAGAATAAAAGGGCGACATGATACTTCCTGTTTTATCTACATCCGTTTTTTGTAGCACCTAGCAAACACTCGTTTCCTCTTCTATATTAATTAGCGCATAATGTACACAAGGAACTGTTTATTGTATACAGAATGTAAATTAAACTATAAACTTGTTCAGGGAAATATATACACAACACATGTAGCGCAATTAGTTTGTTTACCATCAGTGCTTATAAGCACACCACAAGTTCCACACACTATATATAATAGGTTTCAAGCTTGTCATTTTGGCATGAGCTGATTACGGATACATTAAAACATTGAAAAAATCAGCTTACCTTTTCCTTGTCACTAGCTTGTCGATCAACTGTCGACCCTTTCAGATCAAATTTTGTATGCATGCAGAGAGAAGAGCTGAACACACTGCGCATTATGATCCAGTAAGATTCAGCATTGTTAACAGTAAGACGATAGCATCCCAAATACTGAGGGAGGAGAGTTTTTCCTTCAGTTGTTACCACATGCTACAGAACAGGACAAAACTAGTTTAAGAGAATGAAAATAACATAAATTGCATGCTAATAAACAAATGTAGTTATTTACAATTCAATAAGGCGTGAATGAAAATTTTTATGCACATCCTTGGTTGGCAATATTATATATACTACCAAGTACCCCGCCACACCGTGGTGCTTGATGTACTAACTTGCACTTAATAGTGCAGTCTCATAAGGTATTTTTATCCTCTGTTTGCCTCTTCTGCTCTCTTCCTTAGCTATAACACAAAGTATTTTTTGTTCATTCTGTGCATTTTCTTTCACTTCTTCATTGAAATAGCTACATCAGTCAGCCTTTCCTCACCTGCTTTCTATTATTCTTGACTCTAGTGTTCTCCTGCTTATCCTCCCAACTACTGAGCAGGTAGAACTTAATTTACAATCAGGTAATGTAATGACGCTTTACAAATTTTTCTCAGCTCATGAATTATTCCTAAATACACACATCATCATTGGTCACCGCCATTGTTGTCTTACTGACACATAAGTGTATTATATATACAGTAGGAGTCAAAAAAAAGTTTCGAATTCCGTTCCATAGAACGGCCGTCGCACAATTAAAAAACGGGGAAAAAACGGTACGCCATTTGTTGAAAAACTGCCGTTCCGTTCGACCACGTTACCGTTTTAATCTTTCTCGTTCACCGTATGTCTCGCTCAAAGAAATATAAAAAATCGTTTATCCAATAAAACGTTCCGATTTTTTGTTTACAGACTCCAGAGGCGGAGCTTTTCGGGTTAAAAAAAATTGAAGCCGTCCTATTCGAAGTTGTCTCACGGAGAATTGTTAGTTTGACCACTGCACATTATCAACGTTTTCTCGATGTTAGGGCCTTCTTGGGCTTAGATTTTTTACTACTGGAGGTCCATCAGTAGCTAACAGAAGATCTACGAAGTGCGGACCTCGTTATAGCTCGGTGCCCGTCGGAACTTCAGTCTGCAGCTTTATTGAAGCAAGTTAAAATTTTATACGAGCTTTTTTGCACTATCCCCGTAGCGTTTAATGGTCGATACAAGGCCTTACATGTAGCTTGCTGATATAGCTATAGAAGAGTTTCTAGCTAGAAAATATCTGTGAATCGACGAAAATGCTTCACCATTTTTTACCGTTTTAGTAAATGGTGTCGGTCGTTTAGTCAAAACGGTACGGAACGCAACGATAAAAACTACAGTTAAAAAACTACCGTTTTACGGCCGTACTACGGAACGGAATTCAAAACTTTTTTTTGACTCCTACTGTAGATTACAATAGGAAGAGAAATGTACCACTCACATAAGCCAAGAAAAAATAAGTACCACACTGTCTTACCCCATGATATTGCTGGAGTATTTGATGAAGAAGTGCAACTTCCTCACTGGTGATTGCCTTAATTATTAATTTCTTGTCATATGAACAGAAAAATTTAGATCCACTTCTTCCAGGACTGTCAATAGGTATAGGTGGTTTCACAATAAGCGAGTTCTGCCACATACAGAGATAATTACTAAACTCACAAACTTATCTTAGCCATAACTTGGCAGCTTCAGAAATCACTACACTTAGCTTATACATACATTTAATGGCAAAAAACAAATGAGTATCTGATTAAATAAATATCAGGTATTAAAAATAGCTAGATTACTCACCATAAATTCTACATCATCTAACCCAAATTGCTTGCGAAGGTTGTGAAAGACTCTGGGGCAATACTCTTTGAACTTGAAATGACCTGGAAGATTCTCTCTGTAAAATAATAGCACAATAATATCTGGTAACACTTAATCTCATAATTAGTTAATATTAAGTCTGAGTAATACTAGAATGTTTTCATTGCTACAGTAGAAGACAAAAAAAAGTTTCGAATTCCGTTCCGTAGAACGGCCGCCGCACAATTAAAAAACGGGGAAAAAACGGTACGCCATTTGTTGAAAAACTGCCGTTCCGTTCGACCACGTTACCGTTTTAATCTTTCTCGTTCACCGTATGTCTCGCTCAAAGAAATATAAAAAATCGTTTATCCAATAAAACATTCCGATTTTTTGTTTATAGGCTCCAGAGGCGGAGCTTTTCGGGTTAAAAAAAATTGGAAGCCGTCCTATTCGAAGTTGTCTCGCGGAGAATTGTTAGTTCGACCACCGCACAGTATCGACGTTTTCTCGAAGTTAGGGCCTTCTCCCGCTTAGATTTTTTACTACTGGAGGTCCATCAGTAGCTAACAGAAGATCTACGAAGTGCGGACCTCGTTATAGCTCTGTGCCCATCGGAATTTCGGTCTGCAACTTTATTGAAGCAAGTTAAAATTTTGTACGAGCTTTTTTTCATTATCCCCGTAGCGTTTAATGGTCGATATAAGGCCTTAGCTTGCTGATATAGCTATAGAAGAGTTTCTAGCTAGAAAATATCTGTGAATCGACGGAATGCTTCACCGTTTTTTACCGTTTTAGTAAACGGTGTCGGCCGTTTAGTCAAAACGGTACGGAACGCAACGATAAAAACTACGGTAAAAACTACCGTTTTACGGCCGTACTGCGGAATGGAATTCGAAACTTTTTTTTGTCTCCTACTGTAGTTGGGAAACTCCCTTACTTACATACTCCATTTAAATGTTTATTCACACAATTAATTACTCCTGACTTTACTTTTTTCACCATATAAATCTACTTTACAATAATAATCAATCTACTTTAATTATAGTACATACATACGTGTATTTATGTAGAAACTTTACTTCAGTATTAACCAGTGGTTCCCTATCAGTAATTCGTTCACTCACAATCTCAAAAAACAACAACAAACAAAAACAAAATCAAGGAAAAAGTATTCCAGTAGAATCACATTCCTTCTGCTAATAATGTCTACCCTTAAACAGCTATCCATGTCTCTTAACTCTTAGCTAATAGTAACTTCTTACTACAGTAACCTCACACTAACTCAATACTACCAACCACTACTACGAAAAATACTATGCCAAAAATAATATCCTTCTTAGTAACCTTCAACATGTGTATGAAGAGGGTTACAGTACTCTGTCTATCTACAAATTAGCTTTGCTATTTGGATCAACATGTATGTACATACTGCTGGTAGTAAAACTAATAGTAAAAATAGTATACATAATGTAGTCCCTCACTTGTTATAGCACTGGTTCTCCACTCGGATTTTGCTGAATGCTTTAAAGTCTTCAGATAAAAGTAAACTGGGTTCAACCGTGGTAGTCAGTTCAATAGTCTAAACGTACACCAATAAAGGTTTATTGTATACAAATGTAAGGCAAGTCAGCACATCAATCATATAGGTAATGTATGATAAAATACACACACATACACGCATAGATACAAAGGGCTTGTGAATTACAAAATATATAAAAATCATGCTGTATAGCTTTTCAATACTATACTACAGATGTTCTTGAACTTATATGGCGAGCGAGCTATTTATTCTGAATTCAATGAACAATCTGTAAAGTATAACAAGTATCCGTCATAATGATTGTCGCTTACTAGTACTCAAAGCCTCTCCCAAAACTAACAATTAAAAAAAAAAGCAAGAAAAACTAAATCGAATTGACCTGCTTTACATATACCTGAAGTTAATGTTTAGCTCCTATTCTGGTATTATTTCTAAAACAATTGTTTGACAATTATTAATTTCAGCAGCTATTACACCGAGTAGTGGTAACTCCTCCACTACCTCAACACAATATTTTGTCTGTTCTTGCAACTTGAAATACCAGGCATCTCTAAGCAACAGCCATGGAGTAAAAATTTGTTATTTCCTGTATTATTCTCCTCCAATTGCCAGTGGAAGAAATTACTTTGTAGAGTGCTTAAATTGTAACCAAAAGAATATTTTGGACAAAATAGAGTAGACACACCAATAATTATGGTATAAAGTCATTAATACCACAGCCAAGTCATTTTAGTACAAATAAGTGTGGCACTATTTGGAAATACACAGCAGTGGAAAACTCAAATAATGATAAGATTGGTTGTGGCAATTTTTTTTTGCGACCTCACCACACTTTTATCCGCTAGGCAATACTGCGGAGAAATTCCTGGGCAAAGTTATTTAGCAACAGTAAGAAAAGTATGAATGATAGCAGAATGTAATGAAAGAAGTTATTTGACAAAAATATAATACAAGACTATGGGTTTCTTAACTGCAAAAATGAAATGTCATCTTTGGCTATAGTAATAGCATGGAAAACTGTGTTATTCGGATAAATAACACTTGTATGGTGAGAAATTTTTCTTGCTCCACTCCACTCGTGCTATTAATACCACAATTTGCCATGGTTATATCTCCATATCCTTTTAGCTATGAATAAAAAATTATTTCCTTTTTTTTTTCTTGTACGAATTTTTTTGCAAAGCGTTACTTGACCCACATCTAAAAAAGACTGAAACGGACAATTATTTATTAAAGTGTAAATCTTGTCTTGTGAACCTCACTGAATATCACTGCTCTATCAGCACTATTTCGATTGAAGGAAGTGGAAAGGGAACGAAATGCATTTCTTGTCGCCAGTATTTAGGAGTGACCCTCGCTGCATTAACTGTTCCTGTCAAAACAACAATATCATCTCTCTTCTTATTTGTCCTTTTACACCGTTCGAAACAGTAACTATGGTATAAAATAGTTAAACCATGGCAACTCTTAGAATTATCTCTAATAACTGCTCTTTCCTCGGGCTTCGCCCTGATCGGGATGGTTATCTGCGTAATTCCACGTACCCAACTACAACATATGTATACCCAGTTTTCAATTTTCATCCCTAACATTATCTTACTTGCTCGCCAGCCAACGAACACACTCACACACAAAACATTGCGATATGTACATGAAATCATTAATGAATCTTGAAAACATAAAGTAGACAGTATTAGTAGGCTAAATGACATTGAAATCGATTCAAGCATAATTCTCAGCATGTATGTGGAAGAGGGTTACAGTAGTCACTTTCCCCACCAATCTATATACTGTATGTATACAAGTCAATAAACATGCTTCAAAACGGCAGGTTGTTATTGAATGAAAATGACAACTAAATATAAACAAAATTGTTTTCTTTCAAAATCCTTGTTTCAACATGTAGTTTACCAGAAAAAGAGAATAAAATTTTCCCGTACTTTTGCACTACATGTGACACCTACCTGCGCCTTGCACGATCATTATATACTAAAATGCTTGTGTGCCAGCAATGATGACGGTGAGTTTATTCAAGAATAATTCAATAGCTGAGCTGGGGTGGTAAAGATTCATCATTAACTGAATGGTTAAAGCACCATCACACTCTGTGGAAGTGGAAAGGAAGGCGAGCAAGGAAACGATGACTATTGCAGCTAAAACGAGGTGAAAATGGCGAGGAAAAGTTTCAAAAGGAAAGGAAAAAGTTTCACAAAGAGTCTGCAATCGTGGATAGAGAGACTGAGAAGTAGGAGAGATAGACAAAGGTGGAGAAGGGAATCCATGACTTGAAAAGAAAGAGCAGATAGGAAAGGAGGGGATAAGAAAAGCTGTGATATCTTGGGAACAAAGAGAGTAAGAGAGGGAAAATGATAACTAAATGAAGTGGTAGAGAATAACAACAATGGATAAAAATTCCTTGTGCTGCTGCATTCGTAATTTTCCAAAGTTAGTACACCAAGTGCCACTGTGTACTTGCTAGTAAAAAATGAAGCACCCGACCCAAGGGTGCAAGCCCTCAGCATTACTATACACTAGCTAGCCATTACAAAGACCAAAAGAATAACTTATTTGGAGTAGTATCAATATGAATATGCTAATATGTATGTTTGTGCATGTCGCTATATAAAGCTTGAGAAAGTTGATATGCAACTTGTGCAACGAAACAGTAGACGTTAACGCTGTTTTCATAAGAGAAGCTTAACATACATGCGCCACTCACCTCCGGGGAACTCCAAGCACTCTGGCAAACCACTGAGAAATAGTTATTATGTTGCGCAATTTTTAATATTGTCGTGGGCGTGACAAAAACAGACAAAATATTGTGAGTATTGTGGACGTTACCAACAATCACTTACGATCATGTACGGCCTAAAAAAAACTAGCTTTTTCTGAAAAAAAAAATTCGAAACTAAAAATTCTGGCACATAAAAGGGACTTAAATGTCCAGTGCAACATTTTGACGTTTGTTTCAGTCTTTGGGAGGCTGCCATCTTTGTTATCCATGTCACGGGTAAGTATCAATAATTCAGATGATTCTGTTTAAAGGAGTACAGGACGGGGTCGACTACCAAGCGAACACTAAAACATGAGGGTCATAGTACAGAATGACTTATGTACAGCCACATATAAATATCCTCGCTTTTTAATTGTGCTATCCCTGATAGTTAATGTTTTGCTTGCTTCGCTTCTTCGCCAATAAGGATAAACACGGCCCTGTGAACAGTAGTTTACTTTCATCGTTCTAAGGCTTCTAAGATTACTTCAGCTTTTGTTGTTGTTGTTTTTAATTGCTACAACTGCCACATCATATTATGATTAGCTTCATGTAATTCACTACAATACTTACACCATGCTGAATCCCCCACATCAGGACTGACAAAATAGGGTCTTTACTTCGTATAAACCGCTTCTTCTGTTGCTTTGGTTTGAAGGCTTTCTTTTTAGGAATGAGCCCACCACCACTTTTCCCACCACCACCTTTACCACCTCTTCCTGGCATTCTGTAAAGAAATTAAATTAAATGAGTTTATACTTTATTCAAATAAATTGTATATTTTCACAAAACTTATAAAAATTGTATAAGAGTGAAGCAAAAGCTGGTAAACAAAATAGGATTAATTCATAAATAAATTGATTGGTAAAATAGGAAGATTGGTACTTTTTATAACAAAAAAGCTCTAAACATCCTGAAAATACATTGTACAAGAGACTTACGTATTGCTGATCTTGGCAAACACTTTGTGGCTTTATTGAAGTAAAGTTAAAGTAATGAACTGTGAGTTTTTATCAAACTGAACTATGTGTAAACACGTCAATCATCTTGCTAACACCTAAGGGTGATGTTTTTGGATTTCATGTAGCTTACTAAATGACCCCTAGTGAATACTTGTATATGTGACAGTGCACAGTAAAAATTAAGCATAAAAAGGGTACATGTATGTACATAACGCTGGGAAAAAGATTGATAAACTTCCCAAAAATGTATTAAAGAAGCCTATAGGTTAAAACGGTTAGGTCCCGCATGTCGGCAATGGTTGAAGCTACTGCTATATATCTAGGAGAACTCAATATCTGGATATCAACAAACGTATACGTACAAAGTGCAAAACAATTTCTTTGACGAGGCCACTTTGTGCCCAATTTTCCTGAGTACAGAACAGTCACGTGTTGGTGGAGAGCACTAGCCCAATATGCTTCACAGTTATTAAATCTCTCAACATACAGTTTTAGCCTATGCTGTTGTGTTTTGAAAAGATGACAACACTAATTCAAACTGCTACTCTGAACATAAAGCCTAACATCCTCCTGACAGTAAACAAGAAGTTACGTAACTAATAAGGAACATATTTTCATGTATAAATAAAAACAACTCACAAATCTTTATAGAATATAAATAGGATTTGAAACTCCACTGAAACATTTCGAATGTTTAGATTTCTCAGTGGTCTTTCAAAGCAACAATGGAGATGCAATTATTTACCCATACAAGGGTTAAATTACATTACAAACTTTTATTCTATTATGGGCTATACTCTTCTACTAATGATGATATGTCTACAAAATCTGTTAACTGGACATTTTGAGTGGAGATACATTGACACGTTAAGAGCTTAATTGATTGCATGGTGTGCAAACCCTTTGCAGCTTCATTCTTTTACGTAGTACCGTGAAGTCAATCAATTCAGAATAAACATACACTGTACCGGTATAAAAAGAATTTTTGATCACATGATCACTGCGTAAGCTTAAGGGGTGTTACCCTTGGTGGTAAACATTAGCTTTTATTTTTGGAAAAAACAAATTCTGGCACATTGATTGACTAACAGACAAACTTAGTACTTCAACCCATATGTGTATTAGGTGGATTGGTAAAAATTTTGTCACACTAGTAGCAATTAGCAAGCGAATGAGACACTAGGGAGTAATATAAATTCAAGACAATTGCCAGTATACTGTATGTGTATATATTATATATATGAACGTACATAAAGCATATTAGTAGCACCTGAGATATGAGTACTGAATTGACGACCGCTAATCTAAAGGCCTCGTAGAGCCATACTTGGTTTCCCACACATCATAGTGACTCGTAAGTATTCTAGAGTACTGCCAAATATTTCACCACTGTTCTAAATTATGTGCCATTAAAAAGTAAACTTATTTCACCATACAGTTATAGACAAACAGACTTTTACTTCAGAGTGCTGATAAGGCTTATGAAACTATAGAGTACATAAGAAGATTTACTCGGCAGTGTGGGTACTAATCTATCAACTTATTGGAGATAGTAAACTCTCTATGGATCAGTTCATTACTCAGAAATTTAATGGTATCTTTTAACGAGAACAAAAGCTATGAATTCTATATCGAAATGTACAACTAGGCTAGCTTGTTTGCTGAAGCACACCTTTTAGGTCAGTTGAACGGGGAAGATAGAGAGTTGTTAGGTTTCCACAACTATTCAAACACTGGTGAGCATTAGCCCGAAGCCAGGGTATCAATCAAAGTGAGAATATTGCACATGCCTAAACAGAATCACTGTTATTTATACTTGCTTTTACAACTCAGTCACCATCATGAAAATATACTGTAGATTTCTTGATTCCAATACATAATTAGATACATGCAGAAGACAGTACAAGTAATGGAAAATTGGCTGTGAGGCAGCTAGTTAAAGTCTTTCCAATTATCTTGTAAATAAAAAGGAACATATGTATTTGAACAAAAAAATGAATTAGCTACAACTTAATCCACCAGGAGAGTATATGCCACAATCATGCCATTGATATTTCACCTACATAACCAATTAAAAGAACCTCTCTATCGTAGCCTTCAAAATTGTAGCTACTTATTCCATAATTCTGTCGACTGTAATATGAATTATTACTGACAATAAATTCTTAAAGCACGACCAGTTAAGCTACGAGCACGTCTCTAACTATTTAACCAGCCAGTACTTCCCAGTAATCAAGAACAGCTGTTCCACTAGCGTTTAAAACACAAGGAGTTCTTACCTGATATAATCCCAGCGCCTTCGTTCAACAGATACCCCGGCAGATGTTACAGTAACTCTAACAAAATACTGAACAGATCATCAACCAACTGTTTAGTTGGGCTGGGTTATTTTAAGTTCAAAGGTCAAATCGCAACGGTCACGCCCACGACAATATTAAAAATTGCGCAACATAATAATAATGACGAATTAATGATCATGAATATGTCGAACATTGTTCTCAAGTGAATAAACTTTTGCTTTTAAGTTTTGCAAATCTCCAATCAGTTTTTTGGCATTCTTTGATGTGGACTTGACATAGCTGAGAATTTCACTATCTTGATCTCCACCCATACATAATGATACCTATATGTAAAGAAAAAGAAAAAAAGAACTTATTAGCTACATACAAAAACAACACTATAACATTTCATACCTTATACAGCTGTTTTTCAACTTCTTTCAATCTCTGTCGTAAGATTTTTATGTCATTTTTGTATCCCTCAATTTCTAATTTACGTCTCTTCTCGAGAGCTTCATATCGCTGATTCATCAACTGCAAGCGTTTCATCATTTTTTCAGAGCGTTTGGTAAACAAGTCTTTAGAGGCATCATCCTGTTCCCTTAGCCGACATAACTCTTGCTCCATATGAATACACTGCTCTCTATAATTATCAGCTATCTGTTCTGCTTGAAGTAATTGCATCTTCAGTTGCTTTGCTGAGGGAATTCTTCTAGGTCCATCAGTTGTGCTAAGCGAATAAAAAAACAACAACAAAACAATTGGCTGCATGATAAACTTTCAATTTTAAACATTTATGAACTTGTTAAATAAAATACTTTTGAATGTTTTCTGTGGCAGTGAGACACTGTAGATTTTAAAAGAGGTCAATCGATGTATGCCAGTAGCTGCAAAGAGAATTATTTGTACTTTCACATGAAACTCTATTAGTAAGCTCTCTATCCATTTGAGGTCCAGCCTAACTGGTTCCACTTTGTTCAACAGAATCAGAGATATAGTTAGTATGATATTACAAGGGCAGATGGAATCAATACAGTATGGTATGCAAGAGCAGATGCTGTCATATGCGTAGGGGTGGGATTGCATTGGTATTGCCCAGCTATCTGGTTTGAGCTGAGTAAGATCTTTATAATTACTGGTAATCATCAGCTGAAATAATTATAAATCAGCAGTATTACCTGTTTATACACTATTAAAAAACAAAAACGAAAAATACTATAATGAAGCACCAAAGGTGCGAACCCTCAGTGCTACTATACACTACCTAGTTATTACAGTATATAATCTCAGACCAAAAGAACAAGCAATCTGTTAGCTATTTTAATCAGGCAATATGCTCGAGCAATGAAAATGGTACGTGGAAACCCTATCTTCATAAGAGAAGACAGGCAAGAAACACTCTCCGGTATACATTTTCAACACGAAACTTCATTTCTTTCAACTCCTAACTTCCCTGAGCATAAAGCAAACTACACCGCGGGCTGCAAGAAATTATTTGCTCAAGTGATTATGACGTGATGCTAGGGGGGGATACCCACAAAAGCTGATACATGTTTTCTCAACAATTAGCCCGAAATAAAAAAAAAGTAGCACAATGAAAGGTCCGAAATCTTCGGTCTGAGTGAGTTCATACCTAAATCAACGGTTAATTGTCAGTAATCTCCAAAATCAGAGTGTGATAGACAGACAGGACGACTACTATAACCCTCTTGCGCATGCATGCTGAGGGTTAATGAGCATACAGTAAGCACATTTTCATATGCAATATACAAAATAATCATGCTATTCACAAATACTTTATGCACAAGTAAATCATAAGGTAAAATACTTTTAAATTTAAACCTTAAATCTGTATGCAAAAAGTACATTTATTTAGTTTGCCTGAAGTTAATGATAGCTCATATCCACCCAGTTTAGTAAACATTGAGCACTTAGCCCTTGACCATTAATTTTAGATCAATAAATATTCTTACCCAAGCTAATCTGATATCTGAATGACCAGTAACTCCTGACATTTAGCTACAAAAAAAATCCTATTTCTAACAAATTATAGTACCATTTTGAGCCAACTTAAAAAATAGCCTTAAGATTTTATTTGGGTGCTATTATTAACCCTCAGTGTGCATGCATGAGAGGGTTATAGTAGTCGTCCTGTCTGTCTGTCTTTCACTCTGATTTTGGAGGTTACTGACAACTCAGAGTTGATTTAGGTATGGACTTACTCAGAACAACGATTTAAGACCTTTTATTGTGTGCTACTTTTCAAATTTGGGCTGATTTTTGAGAAAACGTGAAGCTGTCAGCTCCACGGTGGTACTAGTTTTTGTGGGTAACATCCACTATTGTCACGTCGTAATTACGTGAGCAAACAATTTCTTGCTTTCTGTGGTAGTTTTGCTTTATACTGGGAAGTTAACGGAGTGCTGGAAGTGGAGTTTTGCATTGAAAATATATACCGATGAGTGTTTCCGGCCTGTTTAGCGTCTTCTCTTATGAAGACCATACTGTTTTAATTGTGCTTGAGCTATATTGATACCAGATTAGAATAGCCAATAAATTATTGTTTCGGTCTGAGATGATTTTGTAATACGTAGCTAGCTAGTGTATAGTAGCACTGAGGGTTCGCACCTCCAGTCGCTGTACACAACATGTACACCTTGTTCACTGGACATACCAAAACAAGACTTACATTTTATTCTCTTCGTTATTTGACTATTGGACATAGCCCCCTATGAAGTAAGTTGTCTTTGACATGATTTAAGTTGCTGACACAGTTAGGTCATAACTTGGTAAAGCATCGTCATGGATGATCCCGAATGAGTAAAGTGTTATCACATTCTCAGTAAAAGGAGATAAGGAAACATAGGCGATTATTTTTGGGCAACGCAACGGAAGTAATGGACAGAAAAGTGTGAATAATGGCAGAATCAGTGGAGTAATTCATTTTGACTAAACTGCAACTGATACAAAAGAACAATTTCTACTGAAGAAATATAGCTATAGTACTACCCTAACTTGTTGGCTATTCTAATCAGGCATCAATACAGCTTGAGCAATGAAAATGGTAGATGTAAACACAGCCTCCATAAGAGAAGCTAAACAGGCCAGAGACACTCACTGGTGTATATTTTCAACTCCAAACTCTACTTCCAGCACAAAATTAACTTCCCAGCATAAAGTAAAACTACCGCAGGGAGCAAGAAATTATATGCTCACATGATTATGACAATAGGGGGCATTACCCGCAAAAGCTAGTACCTATCTGGAGCTGACAGTTTCGCGTTTTCTCAAAAATCAGCCAAAAAAAAAGAAAGAAAAAAAGTAGCACTAATGAAAGATCTTAGATTGTCATTCTGAGTAAGTTCATATCTAAATCAATTGTAATTGTCAGTAATCTCCTAAATCAGAGCACGACAGACAGACAGGACGACTACTATAACCCTCTTATGCATGCACACTGAGGGTCAATTAAAGATAACATGGAAAGTGGCATTTGGAATTAATGGCACTCATGTGGAGAGAATTTTTTTTCTTGCAGCACTCATGCTGAACACAGCTCTGTGATGCACCGAGTTTTAATTAGTATTTCTCAATGTTTTAGCTACATCTATAGTAAAGTGAAGAGGAAAAAAAAAAAAAAAAAAATGAGTGGCAAAGCATATCTATAATTATTATAATGTTTGTGTGTCATAACTGGTAAGGCGTCGTCACATTCAGTAGAACGTGAATACAGTGTAAATGTAACTAAAAAGCGGGTGTAATAGTGGACAAGGAAAGGCGGCATACGTTTCAAAGAGGAAGGTGAAAGTACATAAGAGAAGGCATAAGTACGAAAGAGAAGGCAAAAGGCGACTAATTGTAAAAAGTGGCTGGAATCAACGAGGTAAGGGAGCGTAGGTTTAAGAGAGAACGAAAGAGAAGGCAAAAAGGCGAGCAATTAGCTAATTGTAATTAAAAAGCGGGTGGAATTGACAGTAAAGGCGGTGTCAGTTTAAAAAAGGAAGGCAAAAGTACCAAAAAGAAGGCTAAAGTTTCGCTAAGTTTAAGTCTGCAATCATGATAGTAGGACAGAGGATTCAGAAGCAGGAGAGGTAGAAAAGAGCTGAAGAAAGGAAAGTGGGGGATAAGAAAGCTGAGATACATGTAGTTTAGAAAAAAAGCAAGAGAGGGAAATTTATAGTACAAAGCATATCGACAGCATTGACTTGTGTATGCTGTCTAGCACATACACACTGCACACTCACTACCAGCTGCCTAGCATACAAAAAAAAATTATTTATAAGCCTACAGCACAAACCCAATCTTGCTGTGAAATCAAACCACCAGTAGTTGACATTGTATGGCTAGCATGGCCAGCACATTGTAAAGAATGAATTCTAGTATTGTTTGCATGCAGAAACAGTAAGGTTAGCTAACAGTCAGACTGTAGGTAGTAGAATAGTGTATCGGAATGCTGTATCAAAACCTTACCCATCAGGACCTTCTTGGTGATCATAATTGTTGACGAGTAGAGAATCTATACCATCAGAAACATCTAATCTTTCCTTGTATTCTTCCATTTGAGAGAGCAGTGCATCTCTATCTGCCATCCAAGCCCTCTCCTGTGTGCGCAGCTCATATTTTAGGTCTAAATAGTCTTTGGTACTATCATACAGCATACTCTGCGTGGTATGTAACTGGTCTGATAGTGACTGAATCTTGGCTGCATCTCGATCTTGAAGAGTCTGGCTTTCCTCCATATGAACTCTTCTATCCTCTAATAAAGCATCTACCTATGAATAACACTCATGATCACTCATAAAACAACAACAACATTTGAAATGGGGAACTATGGCACCATGAAAAGAAATATCTGGATTCGCACACTGGTATGTACTTTGGCCTCCGAGATGACATGGACAACATATTGAGTATGTAATTCTGAGATGATGGACAACATATTCAGGGGTTCATTTAGGAATCAATTTAAGAGGGGCAAGGTTGAGTAAGGGGGTCACAACTTTCATATAGAACTAAGATGAGAAAGGAGATGGGTTTCAATTACCAAGACAATAAATAGAGCAGCAATAAACTTATGATTTAGAATTTGCCTTCACCTTAATTATTCACATTTTAACTTTACTTTTTGCTTATGAAATTTTAAGAATATTTCAAGGGGCGAAATGGCTTCAAGGGGGGGGGGGGCTACCTCACCAAATGAACCCCTGATATTGAGTATGTAATTCTGAGATGACAATGCACAACATATTGAGAATGTAATTGGACAGGTTGTCATACATGTATGACTGCAATAATGTTTGGATATAATTTACCTGTTCCTTACAAAGGCGTGTTTGTTCTTCTAGTTGAGCTTTCAAAGCTTCTACAGTAAGAAGCAGAGTTTCACACTCGCATTTCTGTTCCTCTGAGTTCTCTGTTGCAAAATTATAATTAAACATAATGAAGATATTTTACATTGTATTAGTGAGGTTAAGGGAATGTCTCTATTTTCATGACTGAGTACTTCCTAATTATAGTATCAGAGAATGTAATGTGAAGATGGATGCCAGGAGGTAAAGCTATCCACACCCACCAAGCTGTAGTAGTACTGCCATCGCCATACACTTGGTTTAATTGGACATGAGTAGCTCAGTTTATATAAATTTATACCATAGTTGCTGTGGTAACAGTCATGGATTAAAAATGTTATTCCCCTCCAACCACCAGCGTAAAAAATTGTTTTTGTACAACAAAGAGCGTTTAATTTGTACGCAGAATAATTTTTTTGTTGACAAATAAAGTGAGATGCATAAATAATTATGGTATAAAGTGATGTATCATATTTTTAGCTACGAATATGATTTTTTATTACTTGCACTTGGGAACGGTTACTCCATCCCTGTATAGAGAACTGACACCGAAAATATTTATTATTACTTCATGACTTTTGAACCTCACTGGATATCATCGTTCAATCACTACTGTTATTGTTAGAAGGTGGCAGAAAAGGAATGAAATCTTGTTATCTGTGTTTTGGAATGACCTTCGCTGCATTCACTGGACTTATTTTCCCACCTATAACAACAATATCCTCTTTTAGTTTGGTCTTTTATTCTGTTAAAAAAGGTAACTATAAAATAGTTAAACCAGGGCAACTCTTGGAATTATTGCTAGATAACCGCCCTCTTCCTCAGGCTTCGCTCTAATCGGGACGGTTATCAGCAATAATTCCTCAAACCCATGGTTTAAAAATAAGGGCTGGCTACCCATCCTCCATATGGGCTCAATTTTACTAATATTCCAGACTGTATCTACTGTTCTTGGAGAATCCATAACAAATCTGTAACCAGAAATTCAATAGTGTGAAAAACAACAACAACTCCATATTTTTTCTTGGCAAAATCTAATCGGCTAGGAATTTCATCTCCACAGAATGTTAAGGAACTTCTTTTAAGAGGATGTTTGTTTTTTTGCCACAAACTTTAACAATCAATCTGCTCTTGTCCTCAATGGTCCTGCTGTATTTACTTTTCTTTTCCTTAAATGCGGATAGTGTTTTGTTTGTTTACAAACCTTTGTTTTGATGGGTTCTGTGGCCTCCTGGTCCTCTGCCAGCACATATAGATGCTTTTTGTTGATGTCCCTTATCTTTATATAGGTGTTGTTCAACAAGAACCTATGCGATGCATAATAAGAAATATATAATAGCCATCTGTCTTTCTCATAAACAGAATCTAAATTTTGTATAGAAGTGGATATTTAAATCAATTACTGACCACGTCACTAAATTGAAATTGCTACTACGCAACATATCTGTGAGTGGCGATAATAAGAAGTGTGTTGGCAGAAGCCTGGCTGTAGCAACACATTTACATGTGCACACACTGTACCTGAGGTGATTCTTTAACAAAATAGGTGGTTTCTTTTACACTTCCTGGTTTGGTTAAGGAAAGTAAATGTTGAATTCTTTTTCGATCTTCTAATTCCTTTATTTTCAACCGATCATTCTCAGCATATAGACGCAAAACATGTTCCCTTTCTTGAAACAGGAACACCTACAAGGATTGTTATATGCAATGATTCCTCTGTAAAATGGCAGACTAAACATACATATAAACCTAACTTCCACAAGTTTCAACTCAAAAGATAACACAATGAACCTGTTACGTACATGTTAATTGTGGAAACAATGGAGACAGATACGATTATTAATCCCATGCAATCAATAAGATGAAGTGAGTTGAGGAAATCTTGTCTCTACATTTTGTGATGGAGATTTGGCATTACCTAGCATAACTGACAAGTTCATCAATGTAGAACTGGCAGCTGATTTAGGTTCACAATTCTACTCCCCACTATTGTTGTACATGTATATCGAAATTCTTACCCCCCCTCTCCCCCTTCTTTGTCACATTGTGACGTGGGTGTTAAATGTATATCGTTGCGTTACTTGATGGCACCTTCTTTCACACTTATGGTGTGTAGCGCTTTCTCTGATTATTACTTCTTTTTTCCTGTATCGAAATCAAAGTTCCCTCACGAATCAAAATAAATGCGTGGGTTTTCACAAGACAGTAACTGCTACGGTGCCTTTCCCATTGCCAAAAACTTTGCCGCCAGTTTCTTGACTCAGTAAATAGATTGAGGTCTTGAGCACACGGCAATCCAATTAAGTGAAACAAGAGGTGGGGCCAGTCATGAAGTAAGCTTGAAATAGTATTCAATCAAGCTCAACACGATCACATGTTACTGCTAAGGTATTAAATGTTAGGCCTGCACTCATGCAGCTGTGAATAATGTACATGTGTATGTTACGTTACCTACATGCCAAGTCAATTACATTATCAACATTGCTGTCTGCTTTATATTAACATGAAACCCACGTAATTTAACATTACATGATTACCTGCATATCACTTAGAGCTTTCTGTAATTCTTTGATCTCATCCTCCCTTTGTCTAATTTCCCAGCGACTCTTGTGCTATATATCCACAAGATTAATTATGTTGGATTATATACCCTCGGTAACAGTAGTATAAACAACAACAACAATATATATATATATAATTATATTACTAAATGTAGGAGCCCAATGAAATAAATATTTACAAACAAAATAAAGATAATTATGGGCATCAGTAGGAAAATTCACTTTCTACAAGTCAGTACAACTCACCACTTGTTCATATGCAGAGTGATATTTATCTAACTTCTTCACTAAGTTGTCATATTCTTTGTCATACTCCATGAATTTGGTTCGATAAAACTCCAACAGCTCTTGTGATGGTCGAACATATCCTGGAAACAGACAAGCAATAGTTCAGATGTTGTTGAAGCAGTAGATCATAGTAGACATGTCACTTGTACACATAAGAACATATATGCACAGCCATAGTTAGTGCTCGACCAACCTAATCTTTCTTTTATTGGTGGAAACAGGCTACTTTCAGACTCATTTTTAGCCTTTCTTCCATGTGTGGGAGTCCTTCGCGGAGTTTCAGCCATTACGCCACAACAAATGGAAGCTAATAACAAACACCCACTTGGAATGGCGGCTTACAAGTTTACAGATATTAGCTGTTGTTTTGAATTCAGCGCTCAAAACTAACTCCGCCCCGTTGCTGTTTCCCTTAAACTTTGAACTTTGTGAGGCGGTATAAATGAGTTGGTGAACTTATCAAGAAGGGACTACACACAACTGAACAGTTACCACTAAAAATGTACATTCGTCTAGAACAGGTTAGAAAAGGTTGTGTAACCTGACTAGGTTGGCTGCAGAGGAATAAGGGTTTAGTTTAGTTATTATCTAGTTGGTTTCCTGTGTTTTTTTTTTCCTGTAACGAAACATCTGATTTGTATCAAGGGGTTAGTAGGAGCCTAGTACGTAAATCTTGTGATCATCTTTAAGTATATAGACTAAAAGTAAAGAGGTATATTGTATTTTTTATCTCCACTTTTTACTGTGACATCTGAAGTAAAGAGTGAGCGTGTGCACAATTAAGTAAAAAAATGTTAGTAAATTGGTATTAGTGGGATAGATACTAAGTTGGCTGCTAGTAAGAAACAGGTCACACTCCATCCATTTTAATGATGAGAGATCTGGAGTAAGAATCTTGTATTTGTAAATTAAAAAGCTAGATGTATAGGGTGGCGCACTCTAGCATGAGTAACTAGTAGTGTGCTTGAGCACAAATGGCGAGCGAGCCTAAACTACACTATTGTAAAACTATTGGTTTTAACTTCTAATACTCAAGCTACTAAAAACAGTTGAGTTTTTAAATTACGTATATACGGTAAAGGCATTCAATGCCATAGTAACCACTCCCTGCAACTGTTTGAATTTGTAAAAAAAAGTTACAAAAAAACAAGTTACGTTATTTAAACTTTTTCTTTGTGATATTCTTAGTAGTAGTTGTAGCAGCACACAATACTTTCACACAAACGAACATACCTATGCAAGACTTGCCTTCGTGGTTAGTCTAGTGGGCAATGAATTTTCTGTTGAGTAGGGCTTATAACTATGATAGAGATAGCATACAAACTTACCACTGCCACTGTTTGGGCTCCTCCACCAATTAAGCACTTATCACCTGTACACTCTACCCACCATCTCTTTCCTAACATTTCAAGCAACATCACCCTACCTAATTACTTAGTTCATATAACATTTCCCCACACAACACACACACACACACACACACACACACACACACACACACACACACACACACACACACACACATGGCTGTAACATTATGACTCCTATGTCACCACACTTGTTGTAAGGCCATTCATTGGTGGCCCTTGCATCTCTATATTTTATATCCACAGTATTTTTGTTCAGTTAGTGTTATTGTGTCATACTCATCGCTCATACTACTCCACTTGCTTCTTCCTACTAATAATAAATGTTAAATAATTAGTGTATTGATTCTGAACTGATCTATTTAGCATAGTTTCTAAGTAGCGGCATATTCAGGCTTTATAACCCTGAACAGAAGCAAAGCTAAAATACTACCCCCCACTATTCAGCTACTAACTCGAATAGAAATGGAACTCCAGTAAATTTTCGAGTTATAACTGCACCTGCAAAATGATTCAAAGCGGTAAACAATTCAATTTCTAGAATGATACAGGTAATGACACCCCCAAGGTGTTTCAGAAGGAGAAAAAGTACCTATTGTGTCATTAGGCATGTTGACACTGCTGTATATACGTATGTAACAATTCCAATATATACATGTATTAATTTAATCTTGCCATGCAAGCCATTAGTAGGTCTAAGTGTAATTTTTTTAAATATTTTTTATTACTTAGATAAGTACAACATTTAAATGATAAATATACAAGACACCTTAATTGCATGAATGATTGCAGATGAGGATAGACCAAATTTAGGAGCTGTGTATGACATCACTCAATAACTTTGGATCATAACTCTTACTACAACTATAATCATCACCTTTATAGACCATTATCATCACTTCTATTGTGCTCCTTTTATTATTATAATTACTAGTTCTGTAGTAATATGGAATGATGCTTTATTGTAAATCAATTTTTTTTGGCAGGATTATGTTTCTTGATATTTTCTAATAATGGCTGAAGGCAGCAGCAGCAGTATTGTGGACATTGAATGGTCTTGTCCTGCCTGTACCTTCATCAATAAACCTGGTAGCTTCAAATGCTCAGTTTGTGGAACTCCTAAAGGGACAGCAACACGACAAATGAAGTAATATATTTTATGTATGTAGAAATATACAAGTTAATTATTAGGTTTTGTTTTATTAGGTTCCAATATTCAGCATTAGAGCAGCAGTATGTAGTGGAATCTCTACAAGCTAGTAGAACTCAAAGTAATAGGGGCCTAAATAAAATTCTATTGCAGCAGTCAGGTTCATGTTCTCAGCCACAGTCTAGCTTTTCTGCACCATCTTCATCCAATACATCACCCACAGCTGTGCCCCAGCAGGCTAATTTGATTTCAGATAGTCCAGCTCATTCTCTCTCTGGTGAAGTTAGAAAGAAACACAGAGTGCGCATTAATCCACTAACCTCTTCTGTATCTGTAACTCCATCTTTGAAGCCTCAACAAAAATCTAAATGGTAAATGATATAGTGTGTGTTTGGGGATGGGGTTGGGGGAATGTTGGATGATTGAGAGAGTCATGAATGTCGTACATTGAATGATATTGAGTTTTCAGTTATATATATTTTTAATGGTTATTTTCAGGCCAAGGCTGAGGAATATTGACAGAACCAGAATTATCAATTCCCAAAAGGTCACGGTGAAAGGTGTCACTGTGACTATCACTGAGTACCCTCTTCTCTACCCAGATTCTGAATAATATTTTGTCAACTTAGCAAATCAATTATTTTTTACACACAACATATTTAATATTGACAAGCTCTATCTACTCTTGATATCTGTTACGTTTTTGTTTTTTAAAACTGGCTGATAAAACAGAACTTTGCATGCTGGTAATAATTGCAGTTATAAAGGTTTCATAAAGAAATATAAGAAATACATTTGACTGGATTGCAGACATAATTCAAACTGTATTATGCATTAATGTTACTGCTAATATTTATCATTTTAATCGACAATTTTTTGGAAGAGGAAACTTGCTTGGGAGGATCCTCTCTATGTTAGGTTATGATGACTTCTGAACCATTTTTGTATTGGGATACTTGTAAAAATGAATACATTCATTTCACTTTTGACATGTGGTATAATAACAGTACACAGTGAGATGAAAAATTTTAAAAAAATGTAACGAGGAGTATAAAAATAGTGTTGATATATAAATATAAAGAATGATGCTGTCCTAACAATCGAGTTACTGAGATAAACGACCTAACAAGGCATCTCTGACTAACAAACTGATAGCAGCTGCTGGCATCACTTTTAAATATGTGGCAGAAAGACCTGAGAACAATTGCTGTGCAGAAAGAGATCTGAGTAATGTAGATGCTGAAGTTCTTTGTAATCCACTCTGCTGTACTTGCAAACGTCTTCGTATAACATCTAACGGATAAACCACCTAACGAAAGGAACAAGATTTAATGCAGGTAAGGTACGTATTAAAATTTCTGAACGCAAAAGGGAAAAAATCCAGATTTTTATATGGTATATCTGATTTAGTTATTTTGTTAACTACATACTGCTAGTAGAATTGGATCAGTTTCAATATTAAGCTCATCTAATGGAATAAATGCATTTTTATCTTAATTATCCTACTACTCACTGTTTGGGCCATGGCTCCTGCTGCACTTCCACAGGCAAAGAATAGAGTTGCACTGGGTTCAAAATTCTTCCTTATAGCTTGTTCTTTGAGAATATCGTAGCTGGACTGTTGAACGGCCATGAAAGGAGCTATTGCTAATAATGTAGGGCCCAGTCCACGATACAGGCCTGGGAGCCGCTCACGTCTAGCCACTTCTTTCAAACCATGCCATAAACCTGCATGTATAAGTGTGGGAATAACATGTACTAATATATTCTGGGGTTAGTCAAACGTACCTTCATATACTTTAGTATTTTGAGACTGTATTGTCAGCTTAGCTCGAATGACATCCATAGGATGAGTGAGGATTGTAGCAAACATGCCTGCAAAGGCTCCTGCACCCATCCTGTATACTGCATTGTAGGGTGAAGATGTATCATTCAAGGGAAAATGCTAAAAAAAATTAAATTGTTGTATTTTTAGGTATTTAGTATGACATCATACAATGATTTACCTTGGCTATGTTGGCGTATGCCAAGCATAATAGTCCAGAGAAAGGAAATATTCTGAGGCAATTGGTACCGTTCCCTGCAAATAGCCCACGGAACTTTTCTGTAGTCCATATGCGTTTGAGAGACTGAATGATGCGAACTTTACCAGAATCACTCGTCTAATAAATAAGGCAATTGTAGATAGTGTATTCTATAACCAACTTTATGTGCAAATTCACTTAGATTATTTAACTTTCGTTTTGTTTTTGTTATGAAGGATTCAGTAAGTGGATGTCATCATAAACTAAACTGTATCCAATACAAAAGTATAGATTAAAAACTTATGCAGAACATAGAATTGAAATAGAAATTATGTGTATTGGATTATAGAAATCAATTTGCCACTACTAATGTATGCAAATATTCATTATACTTATCCTGTCCTGTTGTCATATAGTTACAAGGCAAACTTGCATTTGGTGTGAGTGCTACATCCGACTAAAATGGGCTTTAATTGTGGCCCAAGCAGACACTTTCACTTACCACATCTTCAAGAAAAAAAATATATAGGCATGCATTTTTCCACAGTAAATTCTAATTCATGAAGTTCTTACAGTGTGCCTCTCAGGTTATAACTTATTTTATCATTAATCATGAGATCTTGCTGACTCATCACATTTAGTAAAATAGTATCTGTGATACAATGACACTCACAATTAAGCATGAAGAATAGCGCTTATGTAACTAAATTTTCAGTTAGTAGGCCGTAAACAGTGACATTCGTACTAAAACTTTCAAACCTGTGCCAGAATCTTTATTTTCTCAAGAGGAGCAGTCAAGGTTCTTGAAGCTACACCAGCCATGCCTCCAGCAAAAATAGCACGCCATATCATCACTGAAGAGCCAGAAGAAGGGATGGGAGGTGCAGCCAAATCTGAACCTGTTATCAGTGACAATATTCACATCACAAGCAATACAAGAGACATACAATCTGAACCTATTTCCAGTGACAATATTATATCATGAACTATACAAGAGACATAAGATATTTGTTAACTTAGAAGTTAGTGGTAAAGGGTACCATGAAATGATAACGTGGCAACCACTAAGTAACTGCAATACATTGTGTTCAACATTAATTTTCACTTTAAATAATGGCAGCAGAAAATGTTTAGTGTACTTGGCCATACGTGGACAGGTCCAAGAGACTTCACCTAGAACTTAGATGTTTGTGTTAATCATGTATGCATACATACCTCTGGTGTGTGTTATGAGTTCATTTTCTTGTCAGACTTGTCTGCGGGGGGCCACCCTGTAGTCAGGTATCACCTTTGTTTACTATTAGGCATGCTCTGGTAGTTATATGCACTCTTTTTTTCACTGATCAGTTCAGTTCTTATCCAAGTATTTTGAAGAAGTCGTTCTTGAGTCTCTCTCTCTCTAGCTAGCATCCAGTGTGTTAGCTAGTAAGGTGGCAAGTGGAGGAAATAATAATTCTTATCTGGCAGGAGTACAGGGACTTGATCACCCTGGTGTCAACTGACAACCTCTGCGCCAGCCACCCCTCCAATACATATTACCACAGCTGAGTCATTTTTAATACAAAAAAGTGTGGCATGTATTATTTAGAAATAACACAGCAGTGAAAAACTGAAATAATGATTGCATTGGTCATGGCGATCTCACTTAATCCGTTAGGCAATATTGTGGTAAGCTTCATGGGCAAAGAAAAAAGATGGCAGAATCAGAGTAGAATGATTCTTTGACTTGTAACTTGTACAAAATTATAATTTCTTAACTGCATAGATCTTTGCCATCATATGATAGCATGGAAAACTGATACATTAGGATTTAGAAATTTCACTCAGCTTTACCTTAAGAAATTTCTCACACTACTCGTGCTATTGAATACCACAATTTTCCATGCTATTAAATACCCACATATCTCTCTCTCTGTATAGAATGGATATAATTTTGTATCCACCTGATGTAGTGGATGCTCATGTTTATGTACCTGTATCCAAAGACAGACCAGTTGCCCACTGATGCACAATCACTCTGAAATCTGGTGATGGCAAGTAACAAAAACAATTGGTGAACTCTTCAAAATTAACTGAATCATTTGCATCCCTATCCACTCGCTTTAAAAGCTCCTTGACTTCATTTTGAGAAGACTCAAACCCAAGCCTCTCCAATGCTAACTTCAGCTCTTGAATATGTATCTCACCACTACTGTCTTTATCTATTTCATTAAATGCCTTCCTCAACCTGTAGATGTAAAAGTTAGAAAATTCCTCAAACGACAATTCGTTGTCATCTGACTGATCAGAAGCTTTAAAGTCTGCGATTTCCTCTTCCCCAACTTTGATTGACAGTCTTTCACAAGCCTTACAAAACTCCTCGAGAGATATAGTTCCACTGCTGTCTTCATCGATTTTCTCAAACACTTCTCTTAACTTTTTTATCGTCTCAGGTCTCAAGATTTGGTTAGACATAATTCTTTATTGTGGAAATAATAAATAAAAGGTAAGTCATCGTCAGAATAAGTCTTGATAAATAAAGGTAAGGGATCGTCAACGCTAAGTAGTTTCCAGCGTAATGGCTTCAGAATTGTCCAGTGGACCTCCGGTACCTGTAAACCAACGGTATTTTACAAGATATGATACTCCTAGTAAGTAAGAGGAGTATAGCAAACCTGTAGCAAATTCACTGCAGAAAATTTGAGGGTTGTCATAAATTGTCCATCTCATGGGACCATGGGATTTCATGGGATTGTCCATTCTATCCCAAAGACCCATGGGATGTCCACCTGTCCCTGTTACTTACACATGTATGTCTTACTGTGTGAAATAATTTGTGTAAGTGTGAGATCATCAACATATTTGTAACCTTGTCAGCTTTCTTGCATGTTAAACATAGCATGACACCTCCTTCTCTCCACTCAGACGGCTTGTCTAAGTGTGTCGTCGCACCTTTGGTGCTCCACTGATCTGACACTAATTGCGCCATGTGAGTGCTCTAGCTTATCCATTATGACGATACTTTCATGGGATTGTGGGATGGAATGAACAGTGGGAGTATCTGTAAGAGGGACAGGTGGACATCCCATGGAATGTCCCATGGGATTGTGGGATGGGATGGACAGTAGAACACACATGCATCTATAAGAGGAACAGATGGACATCCCATGGAATTTCCCACTGTCCTGGATTGTGGGATGGGGTGGACAATTAATGGCGTTTCTGGACATCTATGGAAATTTATAGTTACTTCAAATGGGTTGAGTTAAATTAAATGAGCATGAAATTAAAATCCAGAACTCTTGACTTGTACTAATAGTTTTGTACATTCTTTAAGTCACTACAAAAGTTCCAAAAAAAAAAAGATAAATAATTAACTTTCCCTGTTAAGAGGCCTTACAGGTCACCAATTGAAGTAGCTTACAATAGTTACCTGGCTAAATGAATATTAATTTTGTGCACCTTAGGTGAAAGTTTAAAGTGCCGGGACCAGTGTGTTCTTCGCCATTCAAACAAGTTAGTAATATAATGATGAGCTCTGTCTTGGAAATCACTGTACCCTGGCGTAAGTTAGAGAAGTAGTGATGCTATTTAATTAAAATAATTCAAGTTAAATAGAAAGGTAATTAAATTACTCTTTATCACTTTCTTTACTTGTAGATTGTGTGTGGTTTGCATAGCTCCTACTCATCCTGTTGTAGCAGATCCTTCCATTGAAATAGAGTCTATTGACTTTAAAAATGAAAAGTTTGATTATTCTAAAAATGAAGTTCATGGGAAGAGAAAAAGTAAGAATTTAATAATAATGACATCAACTGTAGAATATAATTTTCAAATACACCCCCCCCCCCCCCCCGAGGGAGATATTTGTGATTTTATGCATGTGAATAAATCCCAGGTCTGATAGTTACTGTAACTATTGTTGTTGTTGTGATGTTTTGATTGATTTATAATTGCTTCTTTTTTCTTCTTCTTTTTTTTTTTTTCCTAGGAGGAGGTGCTCACTTGTTTCCTCACACTCCTCTCTGTCAAATCACTTGCAAGGATGAAAGGAAATATATACTTCACAGGTAAGCTTGCATGCATATGAGTTCTCATAGTGCCAAGTAGATGATACAGCTGAAGGGGAATGTTCATGTGAACAGGGAGGGACTTATAGGTTTACATCATTAATTCCAGCCATACATACATTCATGGATACATACATTCTCACTAGTACCAAAGAAAATGCATTAGTCATTGGATTTCACTGTATAATTTAAATTTCTAAACAGCTTGGTAACATGCTGGTGCAATTTAATGAACACAACACTTTTCTAGCCTAGCTATTTTTCTTAGCTTGATATTATTCCAGGTGTCTGAACAGTCTGGGGATTGGTTGTTCTGAGACTAATGAGTTGGGATGTAAATGCCACTAGAGTGGTTGTGTTGTGGCTACTCCATTGGAGCAGACCCTAACGCTAAGCTTTTGTTGACTTGTTAACTGCCAAACGCAATGTGTTGTACTGGAATTAATAGACAATTACTATAAGAGGACTTTAATGATATACTGGGAATACACTTAAATGTTTAGAGCTTAAAAAATACAAGATGGAAGCTGTTGGCATGTTACCTACGTACGTCTTGTAAGAGTGGATTGCATGAGTATCTGTTACCCAATGATCTGACTGCACTAAATGTTTGGCGTACATAAATCTCTCATAATGAAATTGCGACATTCATCAGTTTTGTCGTTCCAAGAATAAGCCAATGTCAGACCACTTCCTCTCCAGTCAGTCGTGTGCTATCCTAACTCGTCTTTCTAGGACTGATTGGTACCTGAAGATGCAGGGATAAGCCAGGGCTAAGATACGTAGCTCTTGTGTGGATGATTTTACGACCATACAATGTGAACTAGGTACAGAAAATTTTGTTAGTGCACAAATATGTGGTGAAGCAATAGTGCACCAATTGGTTTCAGCTACTGTTCGAGTCGTCACTGACTCACTCTAGCATAGAAAATGTAATCCATTATAAAATGTGCGGGTTAAATGTACTGATTATCTACTTTTGTACATTCAGTAACACTTTTTTAAAAAAGTGCATCATATATTCTGCAATTTATAAATATAAAATTTAGAATTTATTTCTCCGTATTTCTTATGTAGTTGTATCAGTGGATATCTTGTGTAGTTGTATCAGTGAATATCTTATGTAGTTGTATCAGTGGATATCTTATGTAGTCGTATCAGTGGATATCTTATGTAGTTGTATCAGTGGATATCTTGTGTAGTTGTATCAGTGAATATCTTATGTAGTTGTATCAGTGGATATCTTATGTAGTCGTATCAGTGGATATCTTATGTAGTTGTATCAGTGGATATCTTATGTAGTTGTATCAGTGGATATCTTATGTAGTCGTATCAGTGGATATCTTATGTAGTTGTATCAGTGGATATCTTATGTAGTTGTATCAGTGAATATCTTATGTAGTTGTATCAGTGGATATCTTGTGTAGTTGTATCAGTGAATATCTTATGTAGTTGTATCAGTGGATATCTTATGTAGTCGTATCAGTGGATATCTTATGTAGTTGTATCAGTGGATATCTTATGTAGTTGTATCAGTGGATATCTTATGTAGTCGTATCAGTGGATATCTTATGTAGTTGTATCAGTGGATATCTTATGCAGTTGTATCAGTGGATATCTTGTGTAGTTGTATCAGTGGATATCTTATGTAGTTGTATCAGTGGATATCTTATGTAGTCGTATCAGTGGATATCTTATGTAGTCGTATCAGTGGATATCTTATGTAGTTGTATCAGTGGATATCTTATGTAGTTGTATCAGTGGATATCTTATGTAGTCGTATCAGTGGATATCTTATGCAGTTGTATCAGTGGATATCTTGTGGAAATAAATGAACGATTGCAAGAGAATGTAACTTTGCTGAAAACTAAGGTACGTTTAAATAAGTGCTCTAGCAGACATTTGTTTAAAGGGCAAGCACGGTGAAAAAATTTTCGTCTTTTTTTGTTATTTTCTGGTAGTTTTATGTGCAAATATAACCAAGGAAAAATATTACTATCTAAGAACCCTTCACCTTGGAGATATAACAAAAAGTAGAATTACTTCCTATTGTGGGTGGGGCTTAGCGATGATGTAGGTAGGGGAACAGCTGTCTTTGTTTTTGTATAGTAAGCCTATGGCTGTGGGCTTGTTTTAGTTAGCTAGAAATTTATGATGAGTCTGAGGCAGAAGAAAGCAGCCAGTATAGATCAGACTACAGCTCATCAGAGACAGTAATGGTAGTATAACAACAGTGCCAGATTCCTTACAGCTATGAGCCAAGGCTGTGCCAGATTCCTTACAGCTATGTTGTGATGAAAGTGTACGTGTGTGTGTGTGTGTGTGTAAGGGGGGGGGGCAGATTTATAGTTCGGGAGACATAGGGGGGCACACACTATTACCATTGGCATCTGAAGTACCATCAGAATCACTACTGCTTGGTCAGGAGTGACTGAAGCTGCTTTAAAGTGAGGGGCAGCATGGATCACAAGTTAATTTACTCTCATGAGAACCACTTATATTTCATGAAAAAAATATAAGTTCATATTGACTAAGCTAAATACAAGTTTACCAATGCCATTCAATACTTAAATCTGCATGCTTCTAATACCAGCAGTGATAACTCTGACTGACTTGCTGATATATCATTATTAGTACACTGAACTTTTTACACAATCCAGTGAGAAGAAATAAATACAGTTGCAGTTATTGTGAAAATGCATGTGCTGTAGGGAAATGGTTAGAGTTGCTGGTAAAGTAAATGTACTAGGTGACCCCAACAAACCTGCATTACACAACATCCTGGCTCAAGTCCTGTGCGCCTCAATTTATGGGCACTTCAAGGTTCATACTTTCAGCAGTACCAGTAATAAAAATGCAGCATAACCAATGACCACTCCTTAGTCATTCTATGTAATACGTCATGTAGTGTTTGATTGTGTATTTAGTCTCTATTCAATCGTTTGTTGAATCAAACCTAAGCTACGACAGTGAAATTGTAGGATAACCACTGTATTGAGTTCAGTAAGCTCTAATTAGCTAATATAAGTGTCCATCTACACATATCTTTAGTGTGTACACTATGAAATATAGACACACAGCATGTCACCATGACACAAGACAGTGCTATATGTGGGTGGCTGGGAAGGAACATTCAAGTCATGCTACTGGCCCTAGAGACATCTTTGTATCCAGCACATCCACTAGATTCAATTATCCTATTTGTGACACTTACTAATTTATATGAGTTGGTAATGATTGTATTTGCATAGTGTTTCAGTTTTCATGGTTAGATTAGTTAAGTATGCCTTTTTTAAAAATCAACTTTTTTCTGCTTCATTTAATAGATGTTCAGCTGCATTCCTGGTGATGGCAACTTTGCCCTGGACTGCATTTACAGCACTCACATATTATTCACTAATGTATGGTCCTCACAATGCATCAACAATCACACTAGATATTGTGTAAAAAGTCTACTATGCTAACCATGATGTAAAAGCAAGTCATTCAGAGTCATCACTGCTGGTGTCTGAAGCATCATCATTTGTATTCTTTACATCATTTAGTGTCCCTCGGAGCAGTCACTACATTCTAAATTAGTTACGTGCTGCGAAGCCGTAGTGAACTGCCATTTTTAGGGTCCCTCAACCTTAGTAATGCCCCACGCTGCGCTCAGGACGCTACAGCCTAGGGCCTTCGGGACCATAAAGCAATAGTTCCCTCTGAGGCAGAACCTACTATTATTTAAAATAGCACAAAAGTCTTTGCATGAGGGTACACTCCTTCAAGTGTATTTTTGTCCTTATCATATTGTGCCACATCCCACCCTCCTGTTAAAAATTATTTGTAGACCTATGATCTAAAGTATTATCAGACACTATTGCTTGGCTCATAGCTATAATCTGGCACTGTTGTTATACTATCATTACTGTCTCTGATGAGCTGTAGTCTGATCTATACTGGCTGCTTTCTTCTGCCTCAGACTCATCAGATATTGCTAGCTATTTAAAACAAACCCACATAGCCATAGACTTACTATATAAACCGAAGACAGCTGTTCCCCTATATCTACATCACCACTAAGCCTTGCCCACAACTGGAAGTAATTCTGATTTTAATTAGATCTCCAAGGTGAAGGGTTCTTAGATAGCAATTTTTTTTCTGGGTTATATTTGTGTATAAACTACAAGAAAATTAAAAAAAGGAGGGAAAATTTTTCACCGTGCTTGCGTGCCCTTTAAGTGAAGTTGTTTCTTTAAAAAATATCTCAATAAAAATCTCATGTTAATACATTGATATAATATGGCTACAAATGATGCTCATTATTTAGAAGCAATTGGATCTTCCATCATTCCACTGGTTCAGTAGTAGTAATTAGGGTTTGAGATACTGTGTACTACAATTTAGAAGTGACATTAGTTCTTTGCAAGTAATAACTCTTGGCTACCATTTCTCCATTTTTTGGAAAAGGGTCTTCAAGGCTATGGAAACCACATACTGTTATTATTTAGGCTTGCTCTGATAATTAACCTTGTTTTTCTATTCTTGCAGCCCTTGTCTGAAGGATACCTGGCTATACTCAGTCAAAAGCTGTCTGATGGGTCTTTGAAGAAATTGCATGTACACACTTAATTTTCATGACTACTGCAATTATTGTATTTTCTTTCAAACTCTCAGTAATATTGATTTAAAGCATTCATTGTGTTGTAGGATAATGATTACAGTACCATTGGGTTGCTTATTGTTCTAATTATACATATTTAGTTTCCTACCAGAATTGAATATTTTCTGCATGGTGTGTGAACACATTGATACATGGGTGTCTAACTTCTGTCACTGTAACATGATGGGGGGGAAATGATATAACTTGATATAAATATATTCTGTGCAAAATAAATACATGCTTAAAAAAAAAAGAAATAAATATATAAAAATCAGCTAAAGCTGTGCTTCTTCCTTGTCGTTAATTTCAACAAAAGCATTTTCATCTGGTTCAACTTCATCTTTTTTTGATTTACGTTTGAAAAATCCCAGCTACAGAGTAATAATAATAATAATAATAAAAGTATTGCCAATAACTAACTCTATTCATGTTCACTTAATCCTCTTTTACTACTAGTGTATGTATTAAATGTAATTAATTTCAGTGTATATTGCAATTGGGAAATATATTGACAACACAGGAGAATATAATATGTGTATATTATATATATTGACTTGCACAGTACCGGAGAATATGTAATAAATTGACTTACACAATACAGGAGAATGACGGCAAACACTATCAGCATAAGAGCACCAACTATAGACCACACGATAGTATGGATGAAGACTGTTCTATCTTGAGCTTCTCCCTCAGTTGGCTCTACACGAATTGTAGCCTAAAGGAAAATAACATGGAGTTATCTTTCCAATTTCAGATCAATAAAAGGCCTTATAAGAGCTTAAATAGCAAACCTGGCTTAGCTTCTGTAACAACACGAGTATTGCTTGCATTAAACTTAGCCACTCACTGTACATACATTCATGGCAGGAAAAGCCATGATTAAAGTGGGCATGATGAAGCTTGTGGAGTAGTACATCAGGTAGTGTGGTCAATTCATAAGGAGGGTGGGGTTAAAAATTACACATGCATGCTATACTATAATGCTTATAAGTGATAATGTACATGTTGGCCACACCCACACCCAGACATGTATTACACCGGTCACTAATTTGTTGGCTCCTTTAGATTTAATCCTTAAGGGGTGGAGGTGAAGGTGTTGTGCATTTTTAATAAGGGTTGAAAGAAAAATCAAAGCCTCAAAAAGGTCATTGCTTTCTTCAACATTATTTTTCAGCCAGTAAAATTTAGTAAATAGCAAATTTCATTGACCTTTTAATATCAGCATGAAAGAGTTTCATAGAATTATCTGAGTAGCTTAATGCTAGTCTGGTGTAGCCAGACCCACGTAGCGCGCGGAGGATCTGGGGACATGGCCGTACCAAATTTGTTCTGGAGGAATGTGGAAGTGGTGAGTGCCCCACCTCCTTTATACCTATATTTCTACCGCAAATTAGTCATGATTGCTAAACCTAGCGTTGGAAAGGGTGGCTGACACGCACAGGAATTTCTATTTGTGGTTAAGGAGGGCTATTCCCGGTAATTTGCTAACAGTAATTGACCGCTGCAATATATGTGCGGCAGAACAAATTTGGTATGGCCATGTCCCCAGACCCATTCCCAGCGTAGCGGTTCAGTAAAGGGTCTGACTAATGGTTCCGCTTTGGTGTTTGTTGTTTTTCTTCAAAGTATGAACGAGACCAAATGTAAGCAGCTAAGTCAACACACACACACTCACAGGAATCTGTGATTGAAACCTCAGAGTGTATTTCACATACAAGTGTCAGATACATTGGTTTCTTTAAGACTTGAAGTGCTTCAGCACAAATGGCAAAACCCTATCACCAATCATTGTGTGGTTTCTCACTTCTGTCTGAAGCTCAAGCGTATCACTTAACAAAAAAGTGTTAATACTCTATCACATGTGTCCTAATATGCCACATGTATATGTATATATATATACATGTACTGTATATGTATAATTGGCTCCATTTGTACATGCCTGACATGTCTCACTGCTGAGCTCATTCACACATTGAATTTACAGAAACTTACTTGGTTAGTTCTTCGATCTTCTTGAAATTTCTCTACTACAACCACTTCACTTTGGATTTGGAAATCAAACACTTGAGTTTGAGACACCTGCAAGTATCATGTAAAATAGAATCACTGCCACAATGATAGTGAACACTTACCAAGTCTCTTTCATCTACAACAGATACCAAAATGATATCCACAAAATCAGAAGCAAGTCTTCTGATGTTGCAAGAAAACATTACACATTGCTCCTCCTCACAATTCTACACAATATAAAACGCAAGTGGTCTTTATTTATATTTTACCATTAGCATATTACAAATACAGACTAGCTTGCTATAGTGAGAACATGGACTAGCAGAGCCCATAAGGAGGAAGGTAGCAGTGAATGAATGTATATCCTGAATTAAGTAATGGGGAACAAAAATAATTAAGGCGTCATACAAAAGACCACAGCAGAAAGTTTCATAGATTTGGCAGTTGCAGAACATGCAGCGCTAACCAGTCCTTGGAAAGAACAAAGTGTTGTGTATTAGGATTCAGGAAAAAAACAAAACAACACACCCTACCGCCCACAAAAAATCAGGGTCTTTTAGTGAAATGAAACTCATAAAAACTAGATTACAAAGCCGGCTGACAGAACAGAACTTGGCACGGTTAATGAGAATTGCCATTGAAGGTCCTGAACGGAACGAAATAAACTTTAGTGAAATATTAGATATATTCAAACAAAGCAATCATAGAATCATACTTTGAGAGTGACTTTATTTAACGTGTCTTTGTTCTTATGGTATTGCTATTATGAAATTCAAATCAATTAAATAATTGAATGAGCAAAATCTTTGGGGGGGGAAATTTTCTTTTGGGGGGGGATATCCCAGGTTTCCCCCCCCCCCTCTCTCTATAAAACCCTGTCAATTGTAATTCAACAAACAAGTGAAAATGAAAACTTTAGATATAAAACCTAAACACTATACTACACATTATGGTCAAACAATAACAACAACAACAGAAAGACAGAAAAAGTGCCATCATTTTAAGAGAGGATTTAAGGTTGTGCTGGATAGGGTAACAAAAACCATACCGATTTATATTAGTAATTTCAATATAGAGGAGAACTTATTCATAGCTTACTATCATGTTAGAGCTGCCAGCTTGCCTCTTAGTACGCATGCTATATGATGCTCCTGGATTAGAGTGTCGTCTAGTCCTCACCAGCGTAGACCTCTAATAAAACAGCACACAAAATGGCATCCCAAATATCACACAAAATGGTATCCAAAATATCATACAAAATGGCATCCAAGATATCACACAAAATGGAATCCACTCCAGTAAGTTAAGTACAATACATAACAGCAAGGAATGGGCACGAAAGAAGGCGTGAACATAGTTGAAATATGCTGAGTAAGCGAGGTACATTCACACAACCCTATATATTGGCTATTGAGCAGGTCTATAATAAGAACAATCTATTTATAAAATAATTTATGAACTCATTTTTATAATTTTAATGTCACACGTTAATGTAAGTCATTTATAACATAAGGTTAATTTAGTCAGGAAAACCTTCAACACTTCATATAGCTATGAAGTTCTTTCACTAATCATCCATCACTGAATCATATTTTCACTTACGTTTCCATTCAAGTTGTTTGGGTCTAGTCCACTTCGAGAACAAGTCACTGTAGTACCAGCCATGGTACCTGCACGCTAATAAATGACAGAAACTTATTAAAATGCATTTCAGTAGAAGCAGTCACACCTACCGTCAGAACAGGATGAATATCTACCGGGTAGAGGATGTACTCTCCAGACTTTCTTCGAGGAAATTTGAAGTATACATTTGCATTCACAATAATTGAGGGGCCTTGATTGGCAACATTCAAAGTAAGTCTGACTGCTTGCCCAAGGTCGGCTGAGGATCGTATATTGGTCGGCAACTAAATATAAAATACACAAACAAATCAAGTAAATAAAAACAAAAAAACAAAAAAAAAACTGGTAAGTGGTGTTTTCTGGAAAGTGTACAATTATAATGAATTACATATCTCAACTTACCACTCCAGCATAGTTAACTGTGCTTGTAGTAAACGATCTGCAAAAAGGAAAAAACAACAACAATATAAATAAAGGCTTTCTCTTTCTTTTGTTTCCCCATCAAAGCAGACAGATTAAAAAATAAATAAATAAACTTCAAGAAAAGAGTGGCAGGTATAGGTAGCCATTAATGGAAACAACTCACAGTCTTGTGGAGATGTTGGAGGAAGAGGTCACAGAGAAAGGTATGGCTAGTGCATTATTAGAAGGGTCCACATCAGAGTTGTTCCCTTCGTTGCGCACTCCCAATAATACCGTAACGTTAAAATCCTCTTCGTTTCCAAGCAAAGCAGAGTTATTAATAAATAAATGAGATATCACAGAGTGTGTCTAAAAGTATCATACATGAAACAATTAAAAATGAAGATCAATTCAGAAGTCCAGAAATTGAGAATATAAGGACATTCTATACAGCAAATCAACTAATGAAAAGTCATCAGTTGCAAATCATAAATTAAGATGAGGGTTTCCCCAAATAAGCAAAAAGCAAGAATGGAATATATAGTTGCTTGAATACCAAGAAGGTCAGTGGGATTGCTAAACTGAATATTATTCTGCTATAGTTTTACAAAAGTAAGTACAACAAATTTTACATACTCACACACACACACATACATACGTACGTACATGATTGACAAAGATCCTGGGTTGTAATCGACAAACAATAGTACGACCAGATGCACATGAAAAAAACATTCCATCTTGTTCCTGCAGAACACAACAATGAGGCATTATACACCATCATCCGGTGAATGAAATACAACTAGTAGCTGCTTCTGCACAAAACATGAGTGAGGAATTAAAATGGAAGGCAACAAGAGCATGCCAGGACTTGTTGGAACATTGCACAGGTTTACCACCGTCTAGAAACTTCTTAGCTAAATGTTCTAGAAGGCACTTTACATATATACAGTAGTCATGACACACAAACTTATTTATATCTCCAACTGTAGGGTAATTCCCTTTCATTCGGTGTACATTCCTTATATGAGGATAGCTCCAAATTCAAGCACTCTACCAATGTGAGGAGCAAGCTAGCACAGAATATTCTCATCTTTAGCAAATAATGTTACCTAATTCATTTCTTGTGTAGTTCGCATGCTGTTATGGGGCTGTAAAGCGCATTACTTAAGCTGTTTTGTCAAATTCCCTAATAAACTCACACCAGATGCTACTACGACTGATGAGAAGACTCCAGCAGGAAAGTTTGAGAAGGTTAGTTCAACATTTTGTCCTTCTTCTGGACCTAGCGTTGTATAAAACAACCTCATGGTTACAGATCGTCCTCCCTGCAATATTCTACATAATTAATAAAAGACTAAAATCTTCGGAACACAACAGTAACATAACAAAACTTACGTAATAGGTAAAGCAGAGGCATTGGAAACTGAGAGTGTAAGATCTGTTTGGCAACCGTCCGACTTACACGGAGGGTTAATATAAACCTGGAAAGCACAAAAAATATAGTTAATCAGTAAACTCGACCTCATCAGTGGACAACGATGGAAAAAAAAAAGTGTCTAGATACTACCTAAATAGTAAATGGATAGCTCATCTGGTGAATTGAAACACACACAGAACTTTTCTATGGTTTCCTATAGCCTTTTTTTTGTTGTTGTTGTTGCAACAACTTGACTTCCTTTCTTCAATTCACAGCACTAAAAACAAGTTAAGAATAAACTCACTGTAAAGTTTTGGGTTCCATTTTGAATTACTAAAGGGTTGAGAGAGAAATCAGAAAATGGTTCCTGGCCAGTCCTGGTAGGAGAACGCGGTATTTGAGGAGAGTCAGTTCTCAGTGACAATTCATAGGGTTCAGTTGCTGTGTAGTCATCCTGTAGAAGTAATAAAATCTAGTGCATGAAATCTATCACAGACAAACAATAGAATACTGTACACTATGCCAGCTGTGAAGAGTCATTAGAGCTGTAGTTTTAACAATAATATTGCTACTCATATATACATAAGTATGTAATAGTTAAACCATAAGTTTGAGGAATTATCGCAGATAACCATTCCTGAGGAGGAAGCCCGAGGAAGAGGTTGGTTATCTAGCGATAATTCCAAGAGTTGCCATGGTTTAATTATTTTATACCATTGCTACCATTTCGAACGTGTAAGAGACCAAGTAAAGAGAGGATATTGTTGTTTAGAGGAGAAAATGTCCAGTAAAAGTAGCGAGGGTCACTCCAAAATATTGCCAACAAGAAGTGAATTTCATTCTCTCCGCCTGCTTCAAACAGGTAACAAAGGAGCTCCTCAATACAGCTGAGATAACACCAATATCTCACAGTCACTATCTCAGTCACCATCTTACTGTCACGGTAAATAAGTTTCAATGCCAACCACTAGCAACTGTTTGACTTAAAAGCTGTGTAAAGGAGCTAATATGTTTATTTGTTAGTTAAATATTTACCTCGCGCTATTTTTTAGCTAAGCAGTAGATTAAGCACAACACTTTCACACACATATAGATATACCAACACAAGACTTACTTTTGTGGTTGCACAATGGATTTTCAAGTAAGAACAACACTGTTGGTTAGGGTGCTACCCATGACTAATAACATATTAACTTACCACCACCACTAATTCTAATAGAAAATGAACTCCAGTAAGTTTGAAGTTTTAATGCACCCACAAAGAATTCAGTGCGGTAAACAATTCATTTCTTCGGGTAAAGATCGATAAACCAATGATTCTGTTAAGTGGAGTATGGGACAGTGTCGACCACCAAGCGAACACAAAAACGCGAGGGTCTGACATACGTACGCCCAAACACATTATATAAACAAACAAATATCCCCGATTTTCAATTGTGTTACCCCCGTAAGTGTCTCACTCCTTTTGCTCGCTTGCCAATCTAGCATGGAAAAATAAATATATAAATATATATATATATATAGTTTTAAGTCAGGTTAACAGTTGTCAGTCACTAATGGTCATAGTCTCATGATAAATGCTCCGGGTTAACAGTTGTCAGTCACTAATGGTCATAGTCTCATGATAAATGCTCCGGGTTAACAGTTGTCAGTCACTAATGGTCATAGTCTCATGATAAATGCTCCGGGTTAACAGTTGTCAGTCACTAATGGTCATAGTCTCATGATAAATGCTCCGGGTTAACAGTTGTCAGTCACTAATGGTCATAGTCTCATGATAAATGCTCCGGGTTAACAGTTGTCAGTCACTAATGGTCATAGTCTCATGATAAATGCTCCGGGTTAACAGTTGTCAGTCACTAATGGTCATAGTCTCATGATAAATGCTCCGGCTTTTTTAAATATAGAAATATAAGTATCATTATGTGTGATCACATTACCATAGTCACGACAGTAAATGTGATCTCAGTCACCATCCCAGAGGAAGGCATCCTGAGTACACCTCGTCCATTGTTAGAGAAAACCAATCTGGGAAGCCGATTGATCATTCGCTCTGACAAGACAACAGGCACATCTAGAACAGAACATATACTACTCACTATGCTAGCTAAACCCAACTCAACCAACAATACGCCTATAAATAAAAAGAAGCTCCATGAAATGGCCATATATTTATCCCCCATTGTATGCATCACGCCTATTTCCACTTAACTCACCAACACTCCCATTGACTCCTACTCCTTCATAGCTGGCTCGGATGATGACAGTGAAGCTGGAGGATACAGCACAGCATGAATAAATACAGTCAATAGAAGCTTGCCTTGCTTAGTGTGATAATTCAATTAATAATAACAACACTGTTCTCTGGATGTACAGGATAAAAAACACAGAGAATAATACTGCTGCAATATGCATTAGTTCAGTAGAAAATGATAGATTACTGTCAGTCCTATATATGCATTACTCACAAGCTTTCCAACAGCTCTGTGTTCAGAGTGAGTTAAGCTCTGCACAGTTGTGGCCACACTGCCACTGGTCCATGTTCTGGTGTGAATTATGATGACCATAATGTCACAGTAAAGCAATCAGCTATAATCTTTCTCTCAGTTATCAGAAGTGGAATATAAAGCATTCAAAAAAAAAAAAGGAAAAAAAAAAAAGAAGGTATGTAAGTGGACACAGTGGTTCCACAAAGTGGTTACAGTGCTACTCTGCTGCGCTGGGGCCCTATACACCTAGAAAAAAAAAGTAGGTAGCTACACTTGATAAAAAACCAGTCTACCCCAGAATGTTTCCAGCTGGCCTATTGCCATCGAAAGGACCTATTCTATTGTTTAAATGGATGTGCTCAGGGAGTGTGATCAAATATTGCTCTACTTGGTTTTTCTGGGGGAAGACACCCAACTTTTCTCTTGAAAGCAGACAAAACTGTAGTATACAATCTGAATAATACACTTGAAATAATAACTGTGCCTGCAAGACATTTCAAACTAGTGGCAACTGATAGTGCACTAGCAATTGATGTGACTGTAAGAAAACTTGAATGGATACATTATTCACTCTAGCTATGGGTTAGAATGAGGAGCAGTTCAACAAACTGAAGACTGACCCACTCATAACTTCAAGAATACACTTGAAACTGTCAGTAAATTGAGATTAGTTTTATGAAGTACATAGTGTGTTAGTAACTGCTGTAGAACGTTGTTTACCATTGTAAGTTTAGCCCAAAACCAGTCATTGTGTGTTCACCAGTATTGATTGTGCCATTGTTACTAAAAACATACTCGTGCATCCTATAGAGATTTCTGATAATTCATTATCTCCTATGCTACTACAAAAATAACTAACTTCACTCGTGTCTATATTTAACCTACATCCACAGCAAACACGGAAGAACATTCAAAAGTGAATGTATTGGGAGAACCCAATCAATGCAGTACACAACTAGAAGATCACACCAAGGTATCACTAGTCAGTGATCCAGGCTCAGTATCTATATGTAGTGCACACAGCACAGGTTTTAGCTCAGAGTCCACAGTTTGAATCCAAGCTCCTTGAGACCTAACATATTCCATTGGACAGCAATAGGTAAAGGTCTCTCGGAATAGGGACTTCTCAGAGTGTAGTCATAGAAAATAAGGTGAAGAGGTTGAAGCTGTACAGCATATGTACGTACAAGTAAGGGAGAAGCTGAGCCATGAATACTTACAATGCAAGAGAGTGTATACAGCAGCTATTTGTTTGCTCAATTCTTCCTGCATCACACTGGGTTTGAATTCTTTTCCTTACAAAAACTTGACTGAGTCACAGCAGATGAAGTAAATGTCTCATTGCAAGCATTTAATCATGTAAATGTTATTTTAACCATGTTTAATGCATGTTTTTAGAGTGCTAGGCAAGCACATGTATTTTAATAATAATCCACCACTGACCTGGGGTTGAAGACCACTGTCACATTAGATACTGGGAGTACTTCTGTGTTTACGGTCACTATTGGACGACTTCTGCACGGAACATTATATTAGACACTAAAATTAACAACACAACAACACTAACACACCAGGCTCACCTCAAGATCACAACAGACTGCTCCAAATAACTTCCAATGGCAATATCTATATTAAATTACATGTATAGCACCAAGAATACGAAATATGTGATATAGATCACAGGAACATTCTGCCATTATTCATATATATACAGTGTAGTATAATGCCTCTTGTTATACTGCATTACTTGACAACACAACAGCAAACAGTTATTATCATAACCGAGAATGACTGAATGAAAAATAAAGATCATCATTACATGTAAATAGAATTATAGTCAGCTATGACCATTAAGTGTCAAAGATGCAGCTATGTATAATAGGAGCTACTATTACAAGTACTTGAGGAAAAATGCTAGGGGGCTCTGCATACTACATGTATCAGAACTCTGCAGCAGCTGTATGTACACAGACATTTTTCTCCAATGCTCAAATGTATTTTTTCACAAGTTGCCATAAAATCATTACAATACACACATATAAGAAAGAAGACTGACCACTGTACTTATTAGCATCTACATCTGCATTCCCAGTGACAGAAAATCCAAATGTTCGTAAAGTTTGAAGAGAAGAAACTGAAGAAACCACAGAACTTGCAGTAATCTATACCAAATTCACAATAACTGTTACATAAGCTTTACAGAATAGATGAGATGAAAGGAAGTTATGCCTCATACATGTATGTACAGTAGCTGATGTCATGATTTATATTTAAAACATTACCACATCAAAGCTTTATATAACCTTTTGAGGAGTCTGCACGGCAAACTCTTCCATGGAGGGACTGCCATAGTACACATACACAGCACCTGTATTATCAGACCCCGCCATATTCTCATACGGAGCTCCTATGACAACGTCTGTAGAATACACACAAAAATCTATCATAGAAATTATCGAGTGAGCAAAGCGAGTGAGGTACAGCTAGGGGTGAACAATTGAAAATCGGGTATATATATATATATACATATATTGCATATTTGGTACATATGCCCCTTAAGCGCATGTGCAGGTCTCCTAAAAACACAGCTTTTCAGGCTTGACCCCAGTTTCTTCTGATACTACAGCATTAATTTTCCCAAGTCACAAGAGTTGCTGCAACTGGTTGCTATGGCTTTGAAAACCCATCACCAGATGTAAAATTTTCAAAAGATTGTTGTTTTGGGGGGCTTCAGCTACCACTGCTCGGGGGGGGGGGGGGGAAGCTGAGGTATGTAAGTATGTAATTCTACTGTATATTTATTAGCTAAATTACAAACTCTGACCTTCCTTATTTGTAGCTGTTGTCAAGAGGTACTGGTAATTCAGATAGTCAGAATGGCTTACTTTTTGATACTACAAAAGTTACCACTACTCAAGAAATTGAGGTAAGAAAATATAATTCTGTATTTACTTGCTATAATTAATGGTCAACTGTTATATATACAGAAACCACTTTTGTCGTTATGAAGTATGGAAATAGAAGCTTCTTCAGGTAAAATACATGTAACAATATTGTAGCTTTGTGTAACCTAACAAGAAGGCTCACTCGATATTTGTGCTCAAGCACACCACTAGTAGTATAATATGCACAAACATATGATCCTATCCATACATACATACCTACACATCATGAATGTTTATATTATAGCTACATGCCTACAGGCATGAATGTACTTCTCTGCAAACACGCATGAATATTACCTTCATAGCCATCAGCATTGAGGTCTCCAACATCTCCTATAGAATAACCAAATCTACTGCGAGCCAGTGAGTTCTCTAAGACAATTGGAGTCTCTTGAAAATGACCCTAGGAGAAATGAAAGCCACAAAGACACTTTTAAATGGCACTAGATGAAGTCATGAACACCAGAATACTGACTTTATTTTATTTTATATTTCCTTTACTTATTTCAGGGAGGGAGAAATGTGGCAGTGTGTGTGTCCCCATGTCTCCTTGGAATTTGTTGCTATTATAATTGAGTAGGTTACATGGCATTCTACTAACTTCAAAATGCTGTTGATAATGACACATACGCATGAATTGCTGTAATATTGTAATGTATTAGATTATAATAGGTAATGAGCGACATTACAGGAAATACTTTACTGGTTCATGCAATCAGAGACACTAGAGACACATTATTGTCAAAAAAAAAAAAAAGGATTTTAGCAATTCTAAAAACCAAGAGTGACAATAAAGAATCTTGTGTGGAATCGCAAGATCCAAGAAAAAAATCAATGAATGTTAAGATTGATTGATTGCTTACAGAGCCATTGTTGAAAAATACATATGCTCTTCCCTGTTCTACCCTGATGGGGTCCTTCAATTGGGAATACATAGGAGCTCCAACCACCATGTCGTCATAACTACACAACACCAATAACAAAATATAAATTACATGCTAATTGTTCGGGACCAGTCCCTCCAAGAGTTACGTCATGAAGCCCCTTCACTTAGCTAGCTTTAACCTTTTATTACATATCGTATTTCAACATTCATTTTATTTCTATATTTACTACGCATGCACTCGTACTCCGTTCCGACTTCGAACATCGACGAATTGCATTTAATTACCATTGTTACTCGTATTACTCTTAGTTACGTGTTATTCTCACTTCTTCTTATATCTCATAATCTTTGCTCTACAATTGTATTCTATATTACAATAAAAGTAAACCTGCACTTTCGGAGTTATTACTAGTACAGTAGGGGTCAAAATAAAGTTCCCACAGGGTCGCTAGAAAGTCTCTGCAAAGTCGGTTCTAAATAATTCTGCCGACTTTTTAATAGCCGGCGACTTTTTAATAGCCGGCGACTTCTTACCGTCAATAATTTCTACGCGAACGTTTGTTACGGCGCGTGCTAATTTGAAGTTAGTCTGGTCGCAATGGGAACTTTATTTTGACCCCTATTGTAACTTGTTAGTTTACTCCCGAACACTAATAAACATTGCTATGTATGTACATACATACTGTGCTCTAACTGAATTTATATATTGTAGTTTACAAAACACATGACCCGTATTTTGCTTTTCTAATACCACACACACACACACACATACACACTACACACACACACAATCATGCCAATCTTAGCAATGTAGCATTCCTTGGTTCAAAAGTGGAAGTTGCGTCCTTTTTTTGTGACTAATTTACAATTGTGTGTAACTAGTGATGTGCTTCAGCATAAATGGCGAGCGAGCTGGTCTGACTGAAATTCATTGAACGCTAACCACTAATAATATTTATTGGTTAATTTATTTTTTTAGTTGTGATTATCTTTATAGCAACACACAACATTTTTACACACACATACACACTTCAAGGGGTAAGCAATCAAAATTTGTCAAATGATACAGGTAAGGATCATTAAACCAAAGGATTCTGTTAAACTAGCCACCTTTCCAAAGTACGCTCTGTTGAAAATGCTCTATTGGTACCAGAGCTCTAGTAAACAAACCATTCTCTTAGTGATATTTCATATAAGAACAATTCTGTTACGCGAGGTGTATAGCTATGACAAACAGTGCATTAACCAAGATAACTTACCACCGCCACTAATAGAATAGCAAATGAACTCTGCTAAGTTTGTAAGATCTAATTGCGAACGTCTCTCACCTTCTGTCTCTGTAGCTCTTTGCCTTTTCCTGGCATTATTTCTAACTCTTTTCCTCAAATTTCTTGCGCCCGTGCTAATGTTAACATTTTAAAGTAGCCTCTGGGGGTTGACATGCATTGACCTCTTTGAACTTTGCCATATATTGTATGTATACTATGTTAAAGAGGGTCTCACTACTCGCGCAAATATACACATACACATATCACACACAGTGTTCATGAGTTGATAAACTAACCCATCACCAGTGAGATCCATCAGACCAATGGAAAAGCCAAAATACTCTGCCATCTAAAATAATAAATAAAATTAACATACATATGTGTGTTTGTGTGTGCATGTGCACAGCTTGTTTACCTGCTGCCCCTTCGCCACGGCAGTATCAATTCCCTGACCAAGCTGTGACTGTGTGTACAAGTACACCCTCCCAATATGAGCTTGATCTCGATCTCTTGGAGATACAACTAGGAGATCTAAACCACACAACAACCCAACACATTCATCACAACAAACAGCGAAACAACAAACTACAAAGCAAACAAACAGAAAAACGAAATGTTTACAGTGATATATTAATGTACACACCTACCTTCCATTCCACTATTTCGATTATTATTCACATAACCACTGATCACTAAGTAACCTGTGCATCATAACAACAACAACAACAACAACAAATATAAAAGCCACTGAGTGTATTGTACAATGGCAATGTATATTTACCTATCACATTGGGGATATGGTAAACAGGTTTAAACGCCTACACACAATAATTGATATATCATGTCCGCTTAGCATATGAATATCAGAATCGCCATCACAGTTACCGTGACAATACATCTATTGACTCACTGCAGTATAATTCTGATGAAGTCCTAATTGATCCACCACCTGCAATTTGTCAATTGCTACCCAATGTTTTACGATATGTGTCCATAGAGACAAGGGGAAGTAAATCAGAACTGAGTGTTTTGAAATGTCGTAGGCTCAATACCCAACTCTCTATGTAGTCTGATTGTTATTTTCATTGGAAATAAACAAACAAACAAACAAACAAAAACAAACAAAAAAGTTCATACAAGATATGCAAGTCTGTTCGTACACTACCAATACTCATCCACTGACTGGTCACATCACGAGGACTAAAAGTTATGATGTGTTATTGAGAGCTTTACCGAGATTATAAATTTTGTGAATGTGGTAGCCATTTTTAATTCTTGTAATGTACAATCCATGAACTATGTACTGCATAGCCATGAGCAATATTTGTCAACATAGCCTGCAGCATTTCTCTATCTGTTTGTATGCATATTTACATGAATGGTGAATTCACACTTATAAAATAAGAAGCATTCCCGACATTGATCTACACCAAGACTAACCATAGTAAGCCAGGGTAGTGCTAGTAAACCGTTCTTGAGGAGTAAGACCATGATTCAAAAACATCTCAGTATTGGTCCACACATCCGAGAGAGTTGATGTAACTGATCTTGACCTCACTGTTCCTCCAAACAAAGCCTGGCCAGGAGCTCCAATATGAATTTGATTGAACTAGTACATACATTACACACACATATACATACGTGTATATATGTGACCGTCTACAGGAAAACCAGGCACAACGCGGCACCCTTCGAAATTTTTTTTTTGCACTTACAGAGTTGTCGGCGTCCAGATATTGAGCTCTCCAAGTTTTATCGTCGTAGCTTAAGTTGTTCCCACTATAATAGACCTAACCGTTCCCTTCCGTCGGCTTGAAACAATACATTTTTAAGAAATCGATCGATCTTTTCTTGATATTTACGCACGCCGCGTTGTGCTCGGTTTTCCTGTAGACGGTCACATATAAACATTACATTGGAGTATGAGAGAGGGTATAAATTAGTGAGGGGTGCACATCAAAAAAGTAATTTTTGTCGGAGAAGGTAGTTCTCTAGAAAATCTTGTAATTTGAAATTTTCAGAGAGAGGCTCTCTGAGCAATTGGAGATTCTAACTTTAATGATAAGCTAGACAGCAACTATGTGTGTGCATTAATTCAAATGTAAACATTTGAAGAAAGATAATATCAGAGTATGACAGTCTGGGAGAACATTTACATACACATTAACAGCTAGCTAGTCGAGTTTATAAATATATATTTAAATAACTTATCTATCTTAACCACTTATAAATATATATTTTAACCACTTATAAACATATATAATATATGCTTTAAATTGTGTAATCTTTGTATTATCATGAAGAGTTATGTGATGGCTATCTAGCTAGCTCAAAACTCAGAAGTTTGTGGTTATGGGCATAGCACCCTCCATGGTTTTAAAAGTGATTGTTCTCTTCAATATAGGACCAAATGTAAATTTGCCATTTGAATGCTATCAGTTAGAAAATGAACTCAATAAGTACACAAGACGTAACTGTGTAGGCCAACAATCAGATAGGTCAGAGACAAAAACCTAACCTGTCAATAAAGGTAAAGATTTTTCATTAGCTAAGCAGTCCTTGTAATACACAGCACCTTCACATACACTTGTTCACTTGATATACCAACACAAGACTTTTCTTCAGTGATTTGGCTATTGGACAATGAATTTTCAGGTCAGAACAATACTTTTGCGTAGGGTTATAGGGAATTAACCAAGATAACTCACACCAGCCAGAAAATTAATTAGTATCTTCTCCTATGTAAGACTTAAGATTAGGCTAGAAATCAGACACAACTTAAACGGGTAAAATGGAGTGGACAATGAATTTTCCAGTAAATGCTGTTGAGACTAACTTGAATAGAAATGAAAGTTTTAGAGTTTTAACTGCACCCGCAAAACAATTCAAAGAGGTAAACAATTCAATTTCTAAGGTGATATGGGTAATGGTCGCTAAACCGGAGGATTCTGTTTAGTGAAGTTTGGGACGGGTCGAACGCGGAGTGAACACAAAAATACGGAGGGTCAAAGTACAAAATGACATACATACGTCCATGTACACAAATACACAAACATCCCCGATTTTTTCATTTTTACCCCTGTAAGTGTCTCGCTCGCTACGCTCGCTCGCCAATTACATATAAATCTTTCTTACAAACACCACTTCAGTATATATAAATATAAATAGATAATATATATTTATTGTTCATTACATAGCAGAATAATTAACAAGTCCTAACATAACTGCAGAATTATCACACTCACAGCTATGGTGGCTGACCCAGCCACACAGAATCCATCATCTATAGCTCTGCTAGATGCACCATTTCCAACTACACAGACATGTATAATAAACTTGTCAACTAATCAAGAAAAACACCTTATCACAAGATTAATAACATGTGGGCAAACAAACCAATAACAACAGGCAAAACTGCCTAGGTATAATAAGGGTCAAGTTGTCTTAAACTGCAAACACACACACAACATGCAAAGACAGGTTTCAAATGCAAAAAGTATAAACTCCAACGAGTTAAAACAATGCTATACCCCATCTCTAATAAATAAATGTGGAACAATATTAGGCAAATTAAACTATGAGCTGAAGTTGTCTTACAGTGACTCAGTCTGAATGCCATGGCAATTGTTATTTTATGTATTTAAGTTCTCTATTGATGAGCTCATTACTTTATGAAATAAAAAATGGAGGAAATGTAGCTAGGCTAGCTCACTTGCCATTGCTGAAGCTCACTCTAGTCAATAAGTCTGAGTTTACAGTTTATATTGACCACAGTTTCATACTGAGGGGGCCAATCCAGGGATCTCTTTCCTCACCCCCCCCCCCCCTCCCCAAGAATTTTTAAGTTAATAAAGTAAGTTATAAAAATCATGTATGTGTGACCAAACACAGATCAGTGTGAAGTATACACTCTTCATATAGCCATGTGCATTCAAGTAGTATGGGTAAAAAATGGGTGTGGCTAGCAAAAAGTCCTATATGAAACTCTGTTGATGCAAAGTTACTTGGGATCAAAAGGCAAATGAAACTAGAGATAAACCAAGTAGAATTATGAAGACTAAACCATCAGTGAGTGGATATGGTGATTTCTTTAAAACTCCGCCCTCAATTGAGCTGAAACTACCAAGGAGTCCAACAGCATTCCCGACAGCACTCACCACAGGGTAACTGTGTCTCAAAGTTCTGCAGACTTCTGTCTCCCATAAAGCATATTCCCCGAGGCTGTATCTGATTTTTAGCAAGATTTGAAGTCAGCCATCTTGGTGCACACGCCTGCAATATAATACATAAACGTATAAAAGGATATAAATTGATATGCTATTATTAATAACTATTTACAAGTACGCACTCTGGCATTACATAGATACACCTTTCTCTACTAAATGACTACCCACAATCACCATGGCTAAAGAGACTTTCAATTGATGTGCACCTACTCGTCTTCTCTTCGTACTCATGGTACACATGAACTAACTAATAACCAGACATGCATTGTTAATTAAGGAAGGAACTCCTGAAGGTCCCAGGCTGCAGTAGCCAGAGTCCGGCAAGGGAGCCACTTAAAAGCCTGAGGGACCTGTAGTTTACCATGGCTGTGCAGTGCCTAACTACGGTGACATCCTAACAAGCAATTGATAGTAAAGTGCTTAGCTTGCTAATATTGGACATAACATTTGTGCAATTCCTCAAGGCAGGACACTGGTAACTCCATCTATACTACAACCCTGCCCTCAAGGCAGGACACTGGTAACTCCATCTATACTACAACCCTGCCCTCAAGGCAGGACACTGGTAACTCCATCTATACTACAACCCTGCCCTCAAGGCAGGACACTGGTAACTCCATCTATACTACAACCCTGCCCTCAAGGCAGGACACTGGTAACTCCATCTATACTACAACCCTCAAGGCAGGACACTGGTAACTCCATCTATACTACAACCCTCAAGGCAGGACACTGGTAACTCCATCTATACTACAACCCTCAAGGCAGGACACTGGTAACTCCATCTATACTACAACCCTGCCCTCAAGGCAGGACACTGGTAACTCCATCTATACTACAACCCTGCCCTCACAAGGCAGGACACTGGTAACTCCATCTATACTACAACCCTGCCCTCAAGGCAGGACACTGGTAACTCCATCTATACTACAACCCTGCCCTCAAGGCAGGACACTGGTAACTCCAACTATACTACAACCCTGCCCTCAAGGCAGGACACTGGTAACTCCATCTATACTACAACCCTGCCCTCAAGGCAGGACACTGGTAACTCCATCTATACTACAACCCTGCCCTCAAGGCAGGACACTGGTAACTCCATCTATACTACAACCCTGCCCTCAGGTAACTCCATCTATACTACAACCCTGCCCTCAAGGCGGGACATTGGTAACTCCATCTATACTCACTTTGTTCTTGCATCCTCTAATCCTTGCTAGAATTAAATCTCGTGGAAGCAGCTAGCCAATATGAGATGATTAAAAATTAAGTCAATGTGAGAAGCTTGTTGAAAGAGAAAGCATTCGGTATCGTATTCACAGGCACAACTCCAGTGTTGCAGTATCCCCCTCCATTGTTTCCTTACATCTACTATAATGCCCACAACTAGCTCCATCCAGCTGAAGTATAACATACACCTGCTAATGATACTGACCACTTATACCAAATAAAGTCCAATTAAATTCTGTACACCATTTTTTATTTAGCAATGCACATGTAAATGAAAAGCTAAGAAAGAATTATTGTTGCTTCGAATGAATAAATGCCTTTTTCCCTTCATATCAATTTTCATAAATTAATGCAAGAAAAAGTGGAAAAAAGGCTTGATTTGAGAGACTTCGCCAACATGTGAACTTTTATTTTATTTAAGCCATTAAAGTACAAAAACAACAACACTGAACTCCAATTGTGTTAGAAGAATCAAGAGTGTGGCAAAAGTATTGATGAACCAAACATCCACTCACACAACAGATGTACGTAGGTATATATACATGTATTGTACACTACGTATGTATATACACAGACAGTATTACATTCAGTATGCAGGATGACTTACAATTACATGTTCTCCATTGCTGTAGAGAAAGGACCCCATCAGCTGTCCGGTCTTCCATTCACTCCTACTGGCAGTAGAAGTAATAGCTCTTACTATGGAGTCCGCTAAAAACAACACAAAGAATGACATTTCACAGGCAAATATGTGATTAATTGAGTTCACTAGAAGTTTTGAAATAAGCGAAAACATTAATTAAAATTCTGACCAGATAACAATGTGTATTCACTATGAAGTTAATACGAGAGAAAAATGTATACAAAGGATAAGAGTTGGGATCTTTCTAAAATATTTGATCGCATCAAACATGCCTGAAACTAACGCATTAAGCATACATAATGCAGTTCAAACCCTGAAATGCTGTTCAATGTTGTGCCGCCTTGGTAACATTAGTATAATTTACATCATTCTAAATCTCAAAGAAAAAATAGAAAAGAAAAAGAAACCTCCAATCAACCAGGAGTTTACAATATGTAAAAATGAAAGTTTAACTGAAGTACAAGTAGCTACAAACTAATATACAATAGTAAAAGGTTTCTAACTCTTCCTAACAGAAAACTCCTATATGAATCCCACTATGAGGCTAACAGTATTAGGTATATATACATGCATATGTAATGCAATTTCTCCCTCATTAATTGTTGTTGCTGTTTTTGCTGTTGTTTTTTTTTACTACCCATGTCAAAAAGTTATGGTAATCTAGTCGTCCATGGAACAACATGAGGAAATATAACAGGCCGAGCTTACATCCATTAGAAACATGACTGTACCAAATCCTTTGTAAAAATAGTAAAAATGAATTTGAAACTTACGGGCTTGATCAAACAATCGTCCTTCAGACAGAGCTTGAGGATACAGGTGTTGTATTCCAAAGATTAATTGATCTGTTATTCTATTATTAGCAGTATTTTCCGTGTCGTTATAGCGACTGATGTTACCTCTCACACCTTCACACTCGCCAAGAACAGGACAACTGTACACCAAGCCAGTATTGTTCTCTGCTGGTAGGTAAGGGTCGTTAAGGTTGAGACCACCTGGAAACGTACCCTTGGGGGCTCCGACAAGGACCCTAAATGAACAAATAATTTATCCATAAAAACAACTGTTAAATGTTAAATTAAATCTTGTCAGATTTGGTACTACACACAAACCTCTCTTTTAGGGAGGATTGGGAAGTGTTTGAGAGGAGGAGAGAAGAGAAGGGGGAAATGGAGGGGAGAGAGGATGGGACTGGAGGTGGAGGGGAGAGGCGGATGGAGAAGTGGGGAAGGGGATTGAGTGTGTATATTTATTAAAGAAGTCAACAACAACTGTTGTATTCCACACTGTATTTGTAGACCACAGGTTAGTGTTGGTCAACAAGAACTGACCACACTCTGACCGCTTCATGTATACCTCTCTTCCTAATGTATATATAATCTACAATACCATGCCCCTATTGCAATGCCTCCATCTATTTAATAATGTACAAGAGGCCACGAGTATTTAATTCCTCCAGCCGGCCTTGACAATTATTCACCGGGTAATTTCAGGGAGTTAACTAGATCCTGTTTCCAAGACACTTCACCACAGGACACAATTACCCAGTGGAAAATAAAGAGTTTTTACATACAACCATACCTACTAATAACAAATGATATACATCACATCTTGATTGAGTTACACCGTCACAGAGAGTCTAGTCCACTCTGCTCGCTCACCAATCAGTTAATATAGCCAGTCCTCCAGGTAAGTCCGCTAAAGAGCGGTCTATCCACAATAAATATGGCAGCATTTCCTATCAGTCACTTGATCTCCAAAAAACAACAATAACAAACACTTCTACCTAGCAACTGCTTCACACTGAACACACTAAATGTACTCAAGGAAACTGTCAAGATATGCACAACTCTTAAGGTTATTGATTTTCTTCAAGAGATTTACCAATTTACGACTGAAAGCTAAGATCTTTCAATGATTCAATCGTTCTTGGCTGAAATAATTATAATAATAGCAAATTTTTCTCGTTCTAACAGCCAATAATATTGTTAATTAAAACTTAACCCGATGTTTCGACTTCTTGCTGAAGTCCTCTTCAGGGGTCAACGTTGGGTTAAGTTTTAATTAACAATATTGGCTGTTAGAATGAGAAAAATTTGCTGTTATTATAACTAAAATCTTGTAATTATGACCAATGCTAGGAAGGATAATAGAGTAGACTATTACAATTCAGTCAGCCATTGCCAACATGACTAGGGTCATCAAAACAACATTAGGTCATGTGATAATTGACAACACATGTATATGCATACTACCTTGTGTATACTGAGAGGGTTATGGAGTAGCCATATTATCACAGTGAACCGACACTTAGGAGGTTTCAGCATCAACAACTTTTAAGTTTCACTTTCCATATCATGAAATGTAAGCATGTTGCTAATATTTAACACTTCTCAACACGAATCGATTTCATGCAACTTGAGCAACTCATGTGAAGAGATGGGAGACATGTGGTTTGTGCATGTATCATATAAAACATACATCAGAATTACATGTGGTTGTCAAGTGAAATATAGTATAGAAAACTCTTCTATAAAGTGCACTATCAGGGGGCAGGGTTTGTCTTGTACTTTCATGAGCGATATATACTAGTGGTGTGCTTGAGCACAAATGGCGAGCGAGCCTTAAGTGGTAAAGGGGATTCAGTGCTATAGTAACCGTTCCCGCAACTGTTTGAATTGAAAAAGAAGCAACAAAATCAAGTCACATTATTTAAATTTTTCTTTGTGATATTCTTAATAGTAGTTGTAACGCACAATACTTTCACACAACTGAACATACCTACGCAAAACTTCCAGTGGACAATGAATTTCAAGTAAATACTGTTGCGTAGGGCCTTATAACTGTGACAAATAGCGTATTAACTTACCACTGCCACTATAAGCAATAGTGGCTGATAATACTTTAGATCATAGGTCTACAAATAATTTTTAACAGGAGGGTGGGATGGGGCACAATATGATAAGGACAAAAATACACTTGAAGGAGTGTACCCTCATGCAAAGACTTTTGTGCTATTTTAAATAATAGTAGGTTCTGCCTCAGAGGGAACTATTGCTTTATGGTCCCGAAGGCCCTAGGCTGTAGCGTCCTGAGCGCAGCGTGGGGCATTACTAAGGTTGAGGGACCCTAAAAATGGCAGTTCACTACGGCTTCGCAACACGTAACTAATTTAGAATGTAGTGACTGCTCCGAGGGACACTAAATGATGTAAAGAATACAAATGATGATGCTTCAGATACCAGCAGTGATGACTCTGAATGACTTGCTTTTACATCATGGTTAGCATAGTAGACTTTGTGATATTCTTAATAGTAGTTGTAACGCACAATACTTTCACACAACTGAACATACCTATGCAAGACTTACCTTCGTGGTTCGTCTAGTGGACAATGAATTTTCCAGTAAATGCTGTTGAGTAGGGCTTATAACTGTGACAAATAGCGACTAACTCGTACGGGTAATGATCGCTAAACCGGAGGATTCTGTTTAGTGAAGTTTGGGACGGGGTCGAACACGGAGCGAACACAAAAATATGCGAGGGTCAAAGTACAAAATGACATACGTACGTCCACACATATATATATATCCCCAACCAATTGTGTTACCCCTGAGAGTGTCTCGCTTGCTCCGCTCACTCGCCAATTATGTAGACTCACGCACACACACACACACTCTCTCTTGAATGCGCATAGTATCAGTTCCTGGCATCTTATCATTTAGTGTGGTATCTCATGCTAAGTGAACATGACCACTAGCGGTGAAGTAGGGAGTACAGGAGTGACCAAGGCTGGGGAGAAGGGGGTGGGGTGGGGTGGGGGTGAAGGAAGCATTTTTAGTACAGTATAGAACTGCATTAAACTAAACTATTTGCATTTACCCTGCAGGCTTTCTTACACGCACAGGTAACAATGTTACAATTGCCAACAGTCACAATTAATATAGTTGTGCCATCACTTTAAAGGTGGTTCTATGGCTCCTATACCACGACTGATGTTACTACATGGGACATAATGATGTCTTGAAATGATCATTACCAAACAAGTGCTTATATTAAACAACATGTATACATAGGTCCCCACCAGAGGTGATGGATGCTCTCTCTCTAACTGCATGACGACGGGCAAGTCAATCTAACTGAACTCTTTGATGTTTATGTGGCATGAAATTGCCAAAATACACGATCACTCCTCAAACATGACCTGCTGTTTCTAAGAATGGAAGTGTACATGGCTATTTTCAATGTTTTAAGTTTTTAGAAACTTTGGGTAGCAAAAAACTCAACTTTTTACAAAAGCTGTCCAACCTACGAAAATCATATGAACTATTTCTAATGTTCAGACTGAGATTGTCTCAACTGCCAATCAAAACAGCAAACATCTTACAAAGAAACTCACATAGCTAGTTCCATTAAGACCAGAAAATGTGTGTATCATTCCTCCAGCAAGTTGTCATAATCTCACACGCATGTTTACTATTTTTGCTCGTGAGCCATCAATACTAAGGCCTTCAACAACATATGAACGACCGACTACTGAGAGGGAATGAAGAAACCAAAGCATTGGCTAAAGTTAATCTGTTAATACAGAGAAATAACGGTATATATACCAGAAGTGCTGCTTTTATCTGCATTGCTAGAGCTACTGTATACATTAATTAACACACTTGTTAGAAGAAAAAAACCACAACAAGGAAATGGTCCAGGGACGGATGCAGTCACCTACACACGGTATACACTTGTGGTAATGGTACTGCTTAATCAGCTACCACTAATTAAATAAGAGGAGGGAGTGTCTGCCAGGCACATGCAAAGTGGGATTGTGTTTCCAAAACAATTATGTAGCTATGCATGTGCTACCACTGTCTTCTTGTAAGAGAGAGAAGATAAACTGCCACACCCAGAGAAATGGCCAGTCTACCTACCATGCCCATAAACTTTCATAGTATGATTTTTATAGTCGGTATTGGGGGGGGGGGGGGGGGGGGGGGTAGCATTGGAGGATTAGGTCACTATGGTATCGTTGCTCAGACAGGCTATAGGTCAAAAGTGCATGTGCGGTAAAATTTGCAACAAAATGTTAAGTATCAGTGCATGCAACTCTTTTCCAGCACAGACTGTAGTCATTGAATTTACCGACAGACTTGGCAAGTTTGTCATGCATAATTATATATGTTGCTAGGTCGGTTACAATGTCACTTGTTGCATTACTTCAAATCCAATTAAATATTGGATGTAAGCTTTGTTATGAGAATATCTCTGATATTTTGTACTCTCTTGACAAAACATTTTTATCTGCTTCGGCAAGGTATTGTTAGTATAAGAACAAGGAGCAGTATTTAGTTTATCAACGTAATTTGGTGCACGGCATTCTGTCTTTCTACAAACATAAACTCTGTGTACTGAAGTGCTACTACTCCTTGCAGTCTGGGGCTTGTTTTTTAAAGTACATACTAAAATAGTACAATCATCTTTTAATGAGCCTTGTTTATCTTGGGAAAAACACATAGATGTCCATTAAAGATGGCCTTTGCTTGCACAACTTCTGCATATGTTTTATCAGACATGATGTTAATCAGAGCTTGCAGACATCAGTTGTATGCTAGTCATGTGTGCACTTCCTTTGGGAACTTCTAGCTCAAATAAGCCGATACAGGCTTGGCGAGTTTACGTAGCTCAACAAATGGTGTGCTAACTGGAATGTTTTGTCCCAACTTGTGACATTCTAACAGGTCCCAAAACATTTAGAATGAGCAAGCTCAAAGCAAGCAATGAGGTTTCATTGCCAAACAACAATGCACGAGACAATGCAAGCTCCTCAAAACAAATCTCTCGTGCTTAGCTTCTTGGTTAATAAGAACATAAACTTTACTCTAATATTATTTCTCCAGTTAGAAACTCTTACAGTTAGTTGTACCATAATGTAGTACTATAATATTCCAGCTACTAAGAAATAACTGCTATGCTGTCACAATATAATCTATCAGCTATAATTCCTGAATTACAAAACATTCTGCAAAATGTCGAACACTCGTACAAGAGAAAGCATCTAACAGACTTTAAACTGAAAATGTACCTAGCTGAGGGCAAGCTTCCCACTAACCTTGTTTTCCGAAGTACTTCTGACACTGAATCATTACTTAATACTGGCTCCAAATGATGAAAAATGACTGTCCAGCCGAATCCGTCGTTGGGATCAGGGGATGGTGACCGAATTACTACAGGCTCGGAAGTATCGATGTTTCCTAAGGATATGCAACCATTACACACCAGAAGGAGCAGGAAAGCCACTAATATTGCATGCATCGTCAACTCCACGCAAGCTACCTCAACCTGCAACAATTGCTCTGGGTCTCTCCCTAGAAGCCGGACAATACGCGCGGGACCTGACGACAACCAAACGACGAGTAATGCAAACCTTAAATTTTACGTGACGACCAATTACCTCTTGCAACTAACTACATTTTTTTTTGCTAGCTCTAGCACGCACGAACCGGTAGTCTGGCTACTCAGACCATTAATAAAAGAATTCTACAAGTCTAAAATAATTGAGAATAATAGGTTACCAAAAGAATTGACAAATTTGTGCAGCTGCACAACACTCTAATCCAAACCCAATGTTATAGTAACTTTCAAGCAAAATTTGATGAGGATGATGCGTTAATAAAGACCTCAAGCCTACTTCAAAGCAGCTCAATATGTCTCACCTTTGAAGATTAAAAACAACAACAAACAACAGGCAGCTGATCTTGAAACATTACTGCATTGAATCGAAGAACTTGTTGATGTTCATAGGTCAGAACTACATACAAGTGTGTGTGGCCTCTGAGAATTTGTCTGATAATAATTTTATTCAATGGTGAAATTGCATGAGATTAATTATCCTAACTGAGTTTAGACATGTTGGCTGATAGTCCGTTAATCTTATGCAGCATTAGACTGATGAACTTGTTCCCAACAACAAGAACCATACATACTTTGAAGACTGTTCAGCTGTCATTTATTACTAGCATTGTTAAAAAAGAATAATTTATCAAGGCCTAGGGCTAACTGGGTGTGCATGTGCCATTATTCCCTTAAAGTAATAAATATGCTTATGCTTGCCCACTATTAGCTGCAGTGCCTCCCTAGACACCTAGACTTAGTTGTAACTGGATAGCTGGCTGATTATTTTGTCTGAGTGTACGAAATGAAAGTATTAGCATGAGACACCTGTACAAACCGACTTAGCTAAAAACAACTGTCAACTCCCAGAAACCAACCTTTCAACTATGCCAGGCCCCAATTCTGTTATCAGGAGAATCAATAAAAGTGAAAGAATGAGGGAGAAAGTGTAGAAACTTCAGAAACTATATTTAGACTGAAGACCACATTTTACTGTGCATAATACATAATAAAGTGGTGGAAGCTGCACTACTACTACTATTATTACTGCTAGAGAGTGTGACAGAAGCACAAGCCGTCAGAGGGGCTTAGACAGGATTATTAAATATTAAAAGGGGGGTTACTTAGTGACCACACCCAATTCACACCTTATGATATAAACAACAGCAGTAATTAAACCAGCAAGGTAGCACTCAATTATACATTATATACATGTACCTTTCTAATAATATCGGGCAATATCAATGAGAGAGTGAGAGGTAATGTGTCAGCCTCTATAGCTTTTACTGGTGGTTCTTCACTGTCTGTCTCTTTAGACTTCTCCTTTTACCATAAAATCAAGTAAAAATTTTTATGCTCCTGCCTCTTTAAATTAATTCTGGCATAGCTTCATTTATTTCATGTGGGCATAATGTTGTGGTTTTATGGCAGTGCTATAGCAAGTTAGATTGTAACTTGTCAAATAATCACATTTCTATAGTCCTTATGTTCAAATGAAAAGGTAGTCTAAAAATACTTTCTTTTCCAGTAATAAGAAAGTAGTAGAAAGAGAGTCACGTCATGAATTACATAGCCTCTAGCTATACTATAGGTCGGCAGGAGTGTTACAGCAGCATTACTCTTCTAGGCTACAAATAAGTTAGTCACTGACATACACTTGTTGATATAGTTCCTCAGACTTATATTCAAAGTCTTGGAGTATTGCAACTCGGATACCCAGCAGTGTATCTGCATTCCCTCTTAGCTTCCCCTTTGGTGGTATTGTACACAAATAAAACTAGCAACATTGACGGGTTACATAACACTTAATGATGACATAAGAAAATAGAAGGTATTGATGAAACTGAATGTTCACAGGTCCTCATTGCATGACCATATTTCTGATGAATAATGACTTGGAAATAAATAAATAAAAAAATACAACATTACTTGAGCCAAGGTCTGCTACCTGCATATGAATCCTTGCCATTCGCTCGTTTCTTAACGTTCCTTCTTTCCTTTGGCTTAGGGGATTCTGTTGTCTTCTTGAGGGACCTGGTGAGCTCATCTTGTGCTGATGAATTCCCAGTGTTCTTTCTTGTCATGGTATTCTTTCTGTAGTTAGCAGGCCTGTATGCGGTAGTCTTCATTTCTGAATGATAGAGAAGTGTATTAAAATAATAAATCGAGGTGTTTTGTAATCAAATGTCACACAATTATTTCCAATTTAACTTCATGCTATTAATTTTAATAATTACCAGTTATGATGTCGTCTATCGCTCCATCATAAATATTTGTAATGACATCAACTCGACTTTCATCCTGTGTCAAATACAATAGAAATACATAGGGTATAGTTTACAATGGCTAATTCTTACACAAGATGCACCAACCTCATCTGAAGACTCCAGCTGCTGTTGCTGTAAAAAATAGAAGAACTGAAATTAAATAATATCGTGCAACACACAAAGACTAACTCACTGCATTTTTTAGAGCCAGCTTAGCCTCATTTTCCATGTCACATTTCTAGAAATACACACATTTGATTTATGATTCATAGGAAATACAATAACTTGCCCTATAGGAAATACAATAACTTGCCCTATAGGAAATACAATAACTTACCCTAAATCCTTCTACAAAGCGATGGAGAACAGGAAAAATTGAATTGGGCTGAGAGGTTTTGGTATTCGCTCCAAAAAACTGAACCACTTCCGCGAATGCTTCCTAATGTAATGATATAATATTATTATTACACAGCCAGCAAATGAGTAGCACGTTCATAAACAAATAGGATATTATTCTAACAGTGTAGTGACCAACAATCACATCAGCAAATCAAAACAATACAGAACATTAAAAAAAAATGTTTGGTTGTCACCGGAAATCATTGAACCCACTGAGCTACGACAACCAGCCAGCAAACAAACACTCCAATTCTGTAGTATACCGTTAGGGGTACTGCTATGTTATAGTCTCACTCTTAACCAACCTTTGCAGTGCTGAGGTCTTCCTGCAACTTGGTTACTTTAGGTTCTGCCTCCAAGCAGAATGCCTTTAAGTTTTCATTCTTCTTGTTGTTGATAAGTTCTCCTGTGGCATCTTTCATTCCTTTGGCCAAGGCTCTAACATCTGCAGCCAGCAAATCTAGGGACACTAAAGGGGGGGGGGGGGGGGGGGGGGATAAATTCATAAATAAAGGAAATAAGGGAAAAAAACAAACAAAACAAAACTAAAGTAAAGGGTGCAATGAAACAAAAAAAAAAAAATATAAACAACAACCAAATTTGGGGCCAATGGTTGGAGTGGTTCCCTTTCCCAACAATAACAGCCATAACAAAACAATAACAGTGCTAAAAATATATTGTTTCCGAACCTGTAGAAGCTTTCCCTAAATACTTGACCTCCAGCAGAAAGTCCAAAGCATCTGTGTACTTTTCTCTGATAACCTTGGCAACGTAATGTATTAGAGTCATACTGCGATCTGATGGTGCCCTGGTATCCAAGAGCTAATAGGAAACAAATAAAACAACAGTCTTCATCCAAACAAAACATGATAGTTATCACTTGTGTGTCAGTAATGACAACAACTGACAGGGTGTGTATTCATAAATAATTCATGAGCTCAGCCCGGTTGGTAAAGTGTCGCTTTGAACTTAATGGGTAAAGAATCATCACTTTAAAAAGGTCATATTGCAGGTGAATTTGGTGAGGAATAGACAGAGAAAGCATTAGCTTACAAAGCTAAGTCCACAATGGATAGGGATAGAGAGCATAAGAAGCAGGAGAGATGGACCATGACTCGAGGATAAGAAGAGCTTAGAAGACTCTGGAAAAAAGAAAGCTGGAGAGGGAACAGAATCAAGCGATGGAGGATGATAAGAACGGATAAAAGACTTTATGCTACTACACTACCAATTTACAATACACCTGTCTATCAGCAATAACAGTGTATTTATGAATAATTCATTAGCTTAGCTGGGTTGGTAAAGCGTCATCAGTACCAATGCAGATATATGATGTGCTTTCATGAAAAAAGCTCAAAGCATCATCAGTGCTGACAATGCTAGTAGTGTGTGGCGTATTCCATGGATCAAGAAAGTAAGTGAGAAAAAAAGCAGACTGCAGACTTTATCAGATATGTATATGACAGACAGACAGACACACAGGCAGGCAGACAGATGGACAGACAGACAGGCAGGCAGATAGATGGACAGACAGACAGGCAGGCAGATAGAGTGAATGACAGTAAACTACTGATAAATACACTCACACATACACACCTAAGGCCAGAGTGGTGTGAACATGATGCACACACATACACACCTAAGGCCAGAGTGGTGTGAACATGATGCACACACATACACACCTAAGGCCAGAGTGGTGTGAACATGATGCACACACACACACACACACCTAAGGTCAGAGTGGTATGAACATGATGCACACACATACACACCTAAGGTCAGAGTGGTGTGAACATGATGCACACACATACACACCTAAGGTCAGAGTGGTGTGAACATGATGCACACACATACACACCTAAGGTCAGAGTGGTGTGAACATGATGCACACACATACACACCTAAGGCCAGAGTGGTGTGAACATGATGCACACACATACACACCTAAGGTCAGAGTGGTGTGAACACGATGCACACACATACACACCTAAGGTCAGAGTGGTGTGAACATGATGCACACACATACACACCTAAGGTCAGAGTGGTGTGAACATGATGCACACACATACACACCTAAGGTCAGAGTGGTGTGAACATGATGCACACACATGCACACCTAAGGCCAGAGTGGTGTGAACATGATGCACACACATACACACCTAAGGTCAGAGTGGTGTGAACATGATGCACACACATGCACACCTAAGGTCAGAGTGGTGTGAACATGATGCACACACATACACACCTAAGGTCAGAGTGGTGTGAACATGATGCACACACATACATACATTATTCAAAGCAGAAGTGAGATCTTATATAAAAATATGAAGATACATGCAGTCTTTTACAGAGACCTTAATATTCCTTGAATTTATTGTGACTTACTATGTCAAGTGACTGGAGCTTGAAGCCATAAGCTCCTCCTCGTTTACTGCTGTTCATATAATTGCCAACTGCAAGAATTACTTCAAATACTTTCTTGAGGTGTTCTGATGCAAGTACCGACTTAGACGCTGCAATAACTGCATCCACTTGCTGCACCACACACACACACACGCATGCACTAAGATCCATCCCTCTCATGTCACATGCAGATTTGAACACGGCAAATACGAAAGAAGGCACACATATGTAATTATAATATTAGAGATGTGCTTGAGCACAAAAGGCAAGCGAGCCAGTGCACAAACAAAACACTTCAACTTTAGCTAACAAATACAGAACCATTTTCTTACCTTAATTACTGGTATTTTCTGTAATCTCTACTACACAACATGTCATTCTGACTGTCTGAATTATCTTTTGACAACAAGTATTCACAGCTACTAAAAAGGCTGAGTTTTTCAATTATGTCTGGTAAAGGGTTTCAATACACAGTAACCATTCGCCATAACATTTTGCGACTTGAAAAACAACAACAAGACACTCTAAAGAATTACTGCATGGTGTGAGTATACATGGTGTGAGTATACATGGTGTGAGTATACATGGTGTGAGTATACATGGTGTGAGTATACATGGTGTGAGTATACATGGTGTGAGTATAGCAGTTAAGTTGTTAAGACCTAAGTGCGTCTTGTGGCATTCAGAACAACCAACCCAATATGAAGGAGTAAATAATTAATTTCCTTGAATGATACAGGATTGCTAACTGAAAGATTCTGTTTAGTGGAGATATGGGAAGGGGTAGACCATGAAGCAAACACAAAAATGTGAGGGTCAAAGTATAAAATGACATACATACGTCCACACATATATAAACAAACAAATATCCCTGATTTTCAAATGTGTTACCCCTGAGAGTGTCTCGCTCGCTTCGCTCGCTGACCAATAAATGGTTGTAATAATAATCTAGATCTGAGTTTCAACAGTTGCTCTGTTAGTATATACATAGTATCATACTTCTCTTTCCCTTCATCAGACATTGTCATTTTAACTTCCTTTTCCTAATACAGTAATCATTTCTGATAATTAATATGGCAGAAAAGAGTTAGTCCATCTGCTGGTGTTGATGATCACACTGGCTAGTAGAGAACAAATCAAACAACACTTACTAACAACAACATGCAATTTAGAAAATAAAGCTTTTAGTATGTGTATATGTACATTTTGACTAAATACACACTACACGTCATCCCAGACAGATGACAAGATGGCTACTCAACTCACTGGCTTGTCTCATCTAATCCTTGCCATTTTAAACAAAATGGTCTAAAAATGTGATTCAGCTAAAAATTAAAATCGTAAATTTGTTAGGAATTAACTCTAAATACAAGAGTTCTAATTTCAGTATCTGTGAGATAGAATCTTCAATTTCTAAAGGACTTTTATCCATTTAGTTGAATAAATACTTTCAACTTTTAAGGAAAGGGTTCAGTTTTTATAACAAAAGCACTGACGTATAGCACTCTAAGAGTCCCAACAGCCGAGACATTTGTAGAACAATACTCCAGCCCTTTCAATGTAGCACTTGAACAGATAACACATTCATTGTTCTCTCTTCACCCAGAGCACTTCCCAACACTTTTATGGTGACTCACAGGCGACAGGAGAGACAGGTCGTCCTCAAAGTTTCCCATAAATATCATCACCTGAATACGAACCTTCAGCCGCTCTACTTGAGACAACTGCACAAAAATAGTAAACATTTTTTTTAATTAAGGCCCACTTACCCCAAATGAAGACAATAATGTGATAAAGAATTAAAAAACAAACAAACAAAAAGACCTTATGCCAAGCTCTCTTTATTAACAATAATAATCTATGCACTTTTTACCACACCCACATGGCCTAAGGGCATACACACACCGTACACAATATTCAAACGTACTTCATATAAGAACACGTCATTCTCTGGCAGAGAACTTGTACTTTTCTTGCTCTTCTTGAATTCCTCCAACTTTTTCTGTTCCTCTTCATTAGGGGTAATCTTATGAATGATCTCTACCATCTCCACAGGCAATGCACCAAGATCCATGCTACACAATTAAAGATCAATACAATGCACAAAGTAGCCACTGGTATAACAATAGAAATAGCTCCCATACAAACGAAGACCCTTTACCACACCACAAAACCTTTTACGAGAGATGCACCATCTCAACGATGATGTCTTTTAGCAGCAGCATTTTGTATGATCAGATCAAATACTGAACTCTTAACAGCTATTGTTCAGGTCTGAACAACGTTTAGAAGCAGGATTCCATGATTAGTCAGGAATTGCTTATTTGCGGTTTGTTGTTTGCCATCTACTTGTCCCCACTTAAGTTATTGAATGGTCTATGTGTGTTTGTCTTTAATCTCAGAGACTTGTGCCTAAGTGCTGTCAATTTTGTCTTTCCTCCGCCCATTATTTTCCCACAGTGAGTTTTGTGTCATCGTCATCTTATAAGTTGTAGTCATGCCGCCTTCAATGCTCTCTATTATTAGTAAAATTCCAAGTGCTGCGGGAGCTTCTGCCTCGCTTGCGAGTTGCGCTAAGTTGGGGACCTGGTCCTTCGAGTATTTAGCCTACCAGTCTATAATTCTATCTTATTAGTTTAGCTTTGCGCTGGCGGAGTCACGCCTGCCGGCACAGCTATGATAAAATCAGTTTTCAATTTTCTCATTACAAAGCTTTTGGTACACCTCATTAAAGTACACGTATCTGCCGTATACACAAAGAGTAATCAAATGAACCCATCTTCTTCCTCCACTGCTGCTATCCTACTTTTCCCATAAATAAAAAATAAAAAAAATCCTGAATAAAAAATTTCAATTATTTATACAAAAGTGTTTTAAAGACTAATTTTATATAAAATGTGACAACCAGCACTCTAATGAACAGCTCAGTTTGTCCTGACTGTAGGCCATGTTGTATGTATCATAATTACACCAGTAGCTAGATGGACAGTAATGAAACATCTCGTGAACTAGATACATGAATGGTTCCTCGGACTAAACTGAGTATAAATGGGAAGACACTGGATCTGTACTGTGCTCAGCTTTTAAACTTGTTTGCTAACAAAACAGAGAAATGAGAAATTTAATTTTTAAATAAACTGAATTAATCGGTACAGAGTTATCTAAAACATTTTTCTTATGTGTCTTGAGAATGTGGTAAAGGGTTGACGATATGTACAATATGTAGCATGTACAATCAAATAAGTTATATAGACTTCAGTCTATTTGTAGACCTCTCTGTACCTGTGTATGTTATTCCTACTCATGTCTGATACAGTAATCCAAATATTCTAAGCTAATTATTACATTAGTCGGGAAACCAGCGATTCAGAAACTACAACTATCTCCTTTTAAACATTTACTAGAACCAATAACCAGAACATCTTGCATTTCATTAGTTCAGTATACAATCTAGCCACTTTAAAAAATCATTTTTAGTATAAAAATATTTTCAACTTCACTTAATTACTGGTAAAATCTTAAACTTCCGATAAGCAAGCCGTATTTATATTCTTTCTTGTGCAGCTAACACAATTATGGTTACAACTATGTAGTCATTGTAGTAAAAACATCTAATTATTAGCTTTTTTATATACCTGGTAATGGCTTCTGATAGCTGCTGGTTGGTCAGGCTAACTTTCTTCTTGGCAATAGCTATGTTCTGAGACCGGTTTGGGTCGAGTAGTGATTCCTTGGATGGCTTCTTTCTGATTGTGGCTTGAGGTTTCTCACTGGATTTGTCCGAGTGTGAGCCTATGAGCAGACAACATCAAATACAATCACTCATTAATGATGCACTAGAAGTGTTATGTCACTCTCCATTGAACTATGTGCTGGATTGAACAAATAATACTCAACAGCTTCTATAAACAGGGATTTTTAAAAGTGTTTATCACACTCACCTTAATCTTGTGTGCTTGAAATATATATTTATTATGAAATTCTAGAATTGCTAGACGGCAGAGACTAATCAACGCTTGACGTCTTTCCTCACAGGGTTCTATTTAACCCATGAACCCATAGTTATCATTATAATTTCATGGCAATTACTCTCAATGAAAAACAAATTTTTCTCTTTCCCTTTTATCTTGGTACATATATATATATAGAGCAGTGGACATGTCCGAACTTCCTCCCAACAAAATTCTCCAAATAATGCCTAAGACTAGTAAGTATTGTTTCATGGTAAAGTGATATCTATCCCATTATTAGGATTGAATCCTGTTTGCTTTAGCTCCTCACCATTGCTGTGCATCACTCCCAGCTCACCATTGCTGTGCACCACTCCTGGCTCACCATTACTGTGCACCACTCCTGGCTCACCATTGCTGTGCACCACTCCTAGCTCACCATTGCTGTGCACCACTCCTGGCTCACCATTGCTGTGCACCACTCCTAGCTCACCATTGCTGTGCACCACTCCTAGCTCACCATTGCTGTGCACCACTCCTAGCTCACCATTGCTGTGCCCCACTCCTAGCTCACCACTGCTGTGCACCACTCCTAGCTCACCATTGCTGTGCACCACTCCTAGCTCACCATTGCTGTGCACCACTCCTAGCTCACCATTGCTGTGCACCACTCCTAGCTCACCATTGCTGTGCACCACTCCTAGCTCACCATTGCTGTGCACCACTCCTAGCTCACCATTGCTGTGCACCACTCCTAGCTCACCATTGCTGTGCCCCACTCCTAGCTCACCACTGCTGTGCACCACTCCTAGCTCACCATTGCTGTGCACCACTCCTAGCTCACCATTGCTGTGCACCACTCCTAGCTCACCATTGCTGTGCACCACTCCTAGCTCACCATTGCTGTGCACCACTCCTAGCTCACCACTGCTGTGCACCACTCCTGGCTCACCATTGCTGTGCACCACTCCTAAGCTCACCATTTGCTGTGCCACCACTCTAGCTCACCATTGCTGTGCCCCACTCCAGCTCACCATTGCTGTGCACCACTCCTGGCTCACCATTGCTGTGCACCACTCCTAGCTCACCATTGCTGTGCACCACTCCTGGCTCACCATTGCTGTGCACCACTCCTGGCTCACCATTGCTGTGCACCACTCCTAGCTCACCATTGCTGTGCACCACTCCTAGCTCACCATTGCTGTGCACCACTCCTAGCTCACCATTGCTGTGCACCACTCCTAGCTCACCATTGCTGTGCACCACTCCTACTACTTACCCGGTAAGGAGATGAAAATATGGAGATATGTTCACATATCAGGGTCAGAGTACATGGTCAGGCTATGGCCTATTTTACATATTCATAGAGAAAAACACTTCTGTTGCAATCAACGCTATACATAGGAAGACTATTTGTCATTGTGGTCACTTGCGAAGTATTTAAATATAATTTTATTAAAGCACTTTAAAGTGGCACCTTTAATTGCATATCTCTGCCAGGGTTGGGGTCAATACATGAGTATTTGTATGTAAGCTGTATTTAAATACATTTTTGGAGTATTTGTATTTGTATTTTAAGATTTAAAAAGTGAAGTATTTGTATTTGAAATACTTTTGAAAACCATAAGGTAAGAATGTGAGCTTTTGTATTAGTAGAATAAAAGATCTGGACCATATTTCTACTGGACAGATTCATTCTAGTGTTTAGTTCTGGAAAGTACAGAATCAAGTGTTGCTTGGTCCATGCTGGCATAATTATATAGTAAAAGCTCCACCTCCTATTGTGAAAAGCTGCAGTTAAATTAACTGAATGTATATGAATAAAGGGCAAGTTGCTGAATGTGAATCCAACCAGCACTGTCCAGTAATAGAGAAAAACCACTGACCTCTGAATCATAATCACATACAAGCACCCCATACTTGCAACACTATATATCAGTGTATTTATGCGTCCTGTATCTTTAGTGCCACTTCAAAGATTCTATAGCACAGCCGGAAAGATGTTTTAACAGAGTTCAAAGTACAAATCTTTTGAAGAACTAATGTTTGTCAGGTATAATCTATTTTCCATGCAACGCTTTACCTACTGTAATTGTGATGCAATTCAAAAGTATTTGTATTTGTAATTGAAATACTGCATCTAAGAAAGTGTTTGTATTTGAGTTCTTCAAAGTATTTGTATTTAACAGTATTTGACCCCAACCCTGATCTCTGCGTACTGGCCACACCCATGACTACACCCCTCCATGGCCTGACCACTAAAATAAAGCTTCCTCCGCCCCCACATATGTATATATAACATGCCATGTCTATTGTTTTGTATCTACAGTTCTTCGGTTGCTCAACAACACGTTCTTGTCTTCCAGCACAACAAGTGTGTCAACTGAAGCCTCACCTGTTTGTGTCTTTAACTTGAACGTCTCTTCAAACTCAGTGAAGTTGATTTGCTTCAGGACATTTTCATCATCCAGTTGTGTGAAGACCGTGCCAGTAATCTGAGTGGCTGGTAGAATGGCCCAGTTCAGTTGAGGCAGTTTGTATTTGGTCTCAATCTTCCGCTTGTTCGGGTAAAGACCAGGTCCTGCCATTTAAAGTAATAAGTAACACCACCTTACCAACCTATCGCACACACCAATTCACCCATTACAGATTGCATGCATTAAATACATTTACATGATGTGTATCAACATTGCTATTCACTGAGACTAGATATTGAGATGGAGCATTAAATATAACACGTGGAATTACAGAGAGAATAAAAACAAGGAGCATCAGAGCATGGCTTCAAGGCTGGTGGAGTCATGCATTACATTACATTACAGAGTTATCACATTGCTGACAAATGTGGAAATTACTGTATGTACAATAACTACAAACTATAAAAATTACTACATACTTATTTGCAAGGTATGGGCTACATTCTGCCGGATGATGATAGATTAAATTAAGGGGCAATTATTTCTGAGGAGTGAAGGGGGTGGGGGGGCTATTTCAGGATGAGAGAATGTGAGGTCACTGTACCAACTCAAATATGTACACTCTCAGCAAGAATACCATGGTTACCCGTGCTATTGGTATCTTGATACATACATACCTTTTACCGTGAATCAACAAAAAAAATGATATTATGTAACTATTGGCAATTGCTATGAGCATGCACACTTGCTTGAATCTGTGCTCCTGCATAATTGGAAAATATATTAAAGGGCAATATTATAGAAATAATGTATTATTCCGGAATAAAGCACGAGTGACTTTATAAGACAAGATCCTTAAAACCTCAACATACACATAACAGAACACTGGCAACATGTCATAAGAACAAGTTTTAAACATCACAGAACCATTAGAATATTGGAATTCATCATGTCAACTAGAGTGAAGAAAGATGTCATTTATCAGATTGAGCGTGAATGTCAGGGGTTCATTTAGGGGGGGCAGGGGGCACTCGTCCCCCTTGAAGTCATTCTGCCCCCCTTGAAATATTGTTGAACTTTCGTAAGCAAACAGCAAAGTTAATGTGCATGATGAAGGTGATTGCAAATGATTAAATCAGAAGTTTATATGGCTGCTCTAGATATTGTCTTGGTAACAGAAGCCCTATCCTATCCTTTACCATCTTATCTATGTATGAAAGTTATGACCTTAAGGTAGCAAAAGCTCAGTCTCCCCCCCCCCCTTAGATTAATTCCTAAATGAACCCCTAAATGTGCAGGGAATAATTAATAACCATCTCACTGCACCTTAGAACACTTGCATAACAAGCACAAACAAGATGTCTGTCACTACTGAACTGTGAACTGTAGTATCTACTCGTACACATCAGCCATGGCAGAAATGCTATATTGACAAGTTCCTACTACCAATATACAACTTGATATATTATTCATCACACATAGCTCTAGGCTATAGCCATCACTTAAAACAAAAGCAAACTTGTCTGGTCTCATTTGTTCACTCACATGTGTTTATTTATTTCACCCGCAGAACTCGACCTTTGAAAGGCCATTAGCGAGTTGAAATCTGTATCTGTACCAAGCACCACTGGATCACACCCTCAGGACATTAATTAGTGCCAATCTTGTACAAGGCCATTAGCGAATATGATTGCAATGTTTGTGTGTTCCTAGCCACAGGATAACGGCTTCCAAGTATTAACTTGTGTCAAACTACTGACGGCCATTAGTAAGTGTCAAGTGAAACAATTGATAATAAATAAAACTTAGTTGAAACCACGTTACTATATCCTAGCAACAGAATTCAAAGTAACATTGTACAGTAATTAGAAAATTAATTATAAAAATGTTAATGTTAAGAATACCTTTCTTTTTGCCTGCACCCATTACAAATCCAGCTCCACCAGGAGGGGGTGGGGGTGGTGGGACCCCAGGGCCCCCTCCAGGCAATGGAGGAGGTGGTGGAGGAGGTGCTCCCGCAAGTCCTGGAGGAGGAGGGGGAGGGGGAGGTGCACCTCCAGGAGGAGGAGGGGGAGGTGGAGGGGGTGGGGCTCCATCTGCAGGAGGAGGAGGCGGGGCAGCAGCCTAAATCAATTGAAACACATTATGACCAGTCTTTATCACAGTATGGTTGTGACGTACAACTGTGCCTTCCTTTACCATCTTCTGCAAGTCCATGATCTTCTTCTCCAAGTCAGCTGTGTAAATGTAAATAAATGAGTTACTGTATCATTACAGCCAATCTAACCACTAGTAGCACACAAGAGAAGAAGGTGCTAGAAATGTAAAGAACCACACAACTCATCAAAGTCAACCACAACCTGTGGACTGTGCGCCCCTGCCATGACCTCACCACATCAGCACTGCTTATCACTCTATCTAGAGCTAAGAGTCCACTGTTATGCCAGTGTTTGCACAAACATGATGCCTGATGATCTTCCTGCAATCTGTGTATTCTTAAATTTACTGTCTACACGCGTCAACATGTGACATGCACATTATATGTAATGCGCTTGTGTACAACAACAGTGTGTGTGTTTCATTAGCCAAGCCCAGTTGGTAAAGTGTTATCAGTAACGACGACGTTGGTGTGTGTCATGAATAGAATAAATGGGTCAAGAAAAGTGAGAAAAAAGCCAGCAACCACAGTGTGTGTATTACTGAGTCGAATTGGTAAAGCATCTTCGGTGGCAACAATGACTGTGTGTATATTCATGAATAAAGTTGAAGTGGGTTGGTAAAGTGTAGTCAGTTACGACAATGTTGAGTGTATTCATAGGTCAAGAAAAGTAAGTAAGAAAATCGAGGGCTGAGGTAAATAAACTAAATGGTAGAGGATGACAAAACTCCTTCCTTATGCTACTGCATTCCTAAGTTAATACATCAAATGCCATGCCACTGTGTGTATGTATACATGTATATGTGTGTGTATCATGTATGTATGTATGTATGTAACCACACCCATTGCTTACCAATTCTCTTGAGTGACTGGAATTCAGCAGCTTGATGTTGATCTTGCAGCTAATTGTACAGAATGGAAAGATTAAAGAATGGCCCAATGGATCACATAAAGCTACGTACCTCTTGTATTTTCTGCTCCTTTTCCTGTACAGTTGCTAAAGCAGCTGCTTTGGTTTGTGAATCCTCAATTAACTGGGATACTCTGAAGTAGTTCTGCTGGTAAGCTGAGATTTGGCTGAGTAATACTGGAGGGGCATTGGGAGAATCTTTAGTACACTGCAAGTTAGAGCATATGTATGATGCCACTTAAAACATCTTCCTCAATCTTTCTTAACTATTGGTGACTCTTATCTAAATACCTGCTCTACCTAAATACCTGGCTCTTACTAACAAAGAATATTGAAAAGATTGGCTAGCATATTCCAGATCACAGATGATGATGATGATGATGATGATAATAATAATAATAATTTTTTAGGGAGTTCTCTGTTGACTTCAATAATAATAATAACTTTACTCTAGTTTAATTTAACAAAAGCAGTTTCGTGAGGCACGAGTTACTATTGCTGCAGGCCACATGCCTACAAGTGTGCGAGTGTCTGGTTATGTCAGTACATATTTATCACGATGGCTTCAATGGCTGTATGTACATCCAAGACTTCATTGCAACAGGAAATTGAAAGATTTACTCGGTACTGTATTCTAACACAGCTACTAAAAGATGACATGTCTTGGATGTAATTATTATACACGTACGTATGCATGTATGTATGTATGTATATATGCATGATGTATGTATGTATGTGTGCATGTATGCATGATGTATGTATGTATGCATGATGTATGTATGTATGTATGTATGCATGATGTATGTATGTGTGTATATATGCATGTATGTATGTATGTATGTATGCATGTATATATGTATGATTAATAAAATTACCATAAGAGGCAGAATTGCTTTGCTCAAGCAATCTCTCTCACTCGTCACATTCCTACAGTAATCAGTGAAACTGTCTGCATTTATTCAGCTTACAATAAGAGCTGATGCATAAGGCCAATTAGAGTTCCAGTGAGGACTGGACTGGTGTATCATATGATGCCATGAGACATGCTGTGCTTCACATGTGCCCCGTAAAAAGGTATTTTTACAAACCAGTGCTTTTTGTAAAACAAACACTCTTTCCTGGAACAGATAGTACGGCAAATATAACCCAACTGTACAGGAAACCCTCCATAAAGATGTTTAGCAAACATCGTTTTTAAGTTTACTCACTTTACTATTTCACTTACTTGCTGAATAGAAGATTTACAAGTATGTACCTTACTCGTGAAATAAACACACACACACAAGACGGTCATCTTTGTCTACAATTACCAAAAGGAAATTACACTAGTGCTAAAAGAATGCACAAAATATGCCTTTGCAAACTGATTGAAGTGAGTGGTACAATGGCTGACAGTGATGTTGCAGCCTTATCAAAGCATCTGTAGCAAGTCCATAGATGAAATATTATTTTATCTATGGATTAGCCAGACCAGATCCTCCACTGGCGTAGTGTGGACTTCGGAATTTCTTCTCTTATTAAATATACACATCTTCTATTGACCCTTCCCTACTAACTGACACTGGGAGAGAAACTCGTATTGTAATAAAGGAGCTAGTCCTGAATATATCCACCATGAGTCAAATGAATCGTAGCGCCCAGTGATAGAGTCGAACGCTTTCCACTGGTACAGCATACATTGCAGACAGTCTACGTGTAGTAAGGGATTTATCGCACGTAAGTATTTTATTGATTGGGTACTAAATGACATTTTGCCGTTGATATAAAAACAAAACTTGTTTAATCAAAACAATAACGTGTGAATATGATACTGGCAGAGCTTATAGCAATAGAAACATGTCCTGTACGTATGTACCATTTAGCTCAGCTGGTAATGATCACATCAATGCAACATCGATTCAATCGAGTATACTTGATAACTCAGATTGACAAGATGGGGAGTGTATCGGCAACTGAAATTGTCTTCCTTCTCTCTGACATCAAAGCAAACACTTAGCAGAACCCCTCCTATGTACAGTATCTCTGAACTATTTATTCACTGTTGCTAGGAATTAAAGAAATACATGTTCCAAAAACCGAGTGCTAGTATGAACTCATGCCAAAACGTGTAGCCAAAAACAATAATCTATAAACAGGTGCACACAACTGAATGTATATATATATATATATATATACATGTATATATATATATATATACATGTATATCCCATTCTAATGACCATATGATTGTAATGACAATAATGGCATGATAATAGTAATAATAACAGCAAGAGTATTACTGTAATAAAACAGTATCTATCAATAAAAAAATTTTTTTTTATAGCAATAAGTACATATAGTAGAATACGCATATACACCGACCAGTATTAGTAAACACTACATGACATGTACTATCTCCAGTCCATTACTATCATGTATTATTACCATGAACTCCATTACCTCATGTGATATTACATACATACACACATACGTACATCAATGTATTCATCCAGCCCTAGCAGAGTGAATTCGTGCTGTAGGTGAACTCTGAAGTTCATATCATCCGCTGAGTGTACGATCACGTTGATGAAGTTCATGCATGCTCCCTGGAACTCCGCGCTGGCACTGGGGTCCATGAAGTGCTGCACTAGCTTCTCAAACCGATGCTTCTCCCCGTTCTCCTTCTTGAAGTTATCCACAGCTTGCATGATTTTTATGTGGCCACCTTTTACCAGACAAACTGCAGCCAATAGCTCTATCACAGTAATGCACGTTCTAGCAAATCAAAATTAAATGGATGAAAGTCATTTCACAAACTCCACTTGATTCAGTTCAGTATCTTCACGTCACTACTTACCTATAGGTTCCGTAAAACATGGAAAGAGCCATACAAGTGATTGCATCTGGGTCCTTCATCACTGCCGCAAATCCATGCTGCACAGGGAGGTGGGAATGAGAGTAACACGTATCATTAAATAAACTATTTACGGGAAAGGTAAAGCATGTGATGGCTGGTGAGTGGAACCGATCAAGTGTGGCACTCAGCTAAACCACTCGAAGCAATGGCTACCATGCACTGTATGTATTTATTACTACTACCCTATTGATTGAAGATCAAATATCACTATCAATAACAGCCGCATGTGTAGTAGTCCCAAACTTGAACTCACTATTAATAAAGAGTTGTGCCAGCTCACTATAATAAATACTACAACTCACACATGTACACAACTGCTGCATTATGACCCACAACATTCCAAACTAGAGTGCGCCTCAGAACAAATAGCAAGTGAGCTTGCCTGGGAATATTTAATTGGTTACTAATAGTATATAGCTTCATAATACACATACAGTACTCTATATAAACATCTATTACTAATGAACTACTGTATATTGGAGAAATTAAAAAAAAGTCAGAAATAAAAAAAAAGTAGCACAATAAAAGGTCTTAGTTGTGAGTGAGTTCATGCCTAAATCAACGGTTAATTTTTAGTAATCTCCAAAATCAGAGCGTGACAGACAGACAGACAAACAGTCAGGATGACTACTATAATCCTCTCGCGCATGTGCGCTGAGGGTTAATAATTAAAACTGTGCAGCCTTGGTCATTGCATCAAGTAAACCTGTTTATGACCACTATCCTCTGGGCTCTGAAAGCCCAGCGAAATCTTTAACAGCACATTGAAATCACAACATTGAATAGCAGCTCTCAATGTAGGACACTTGTAACCATCGACGACAATGATGCATTGCAGTTGACAGTTAGACTAGTTCAAGATCAGCCAGTTTTGCAAGGTCTAAGAGTCTTTCACTAAAAGGTCGTCATAATTCTATCAAATTTTCACACTCCAGATAGTTCCTTGTTTGCTTGCCAACATTAATAAGTGTTATTACAAGACAAATGAAACTAAGAGACTCACTGAATTGTTCATGAGTGCCTTGAGGCACAGCACACAGATGTGAATGTCTGAGGACTCCGTGGTGGCCCGTGCCTGAGGCTGACGACCAGCTGAGGACTTGGGCTTAGTGACTAGAGGAATCATGGCGTCACTACTCCGGAGTCTTTGTAGAGGAGGTCGAGTGACAACTGAGGGAGTTTCCCTACAACACCAACCACAAGGTAATGTAAAGAACATATATACGCTTACCTGTCACCAGTTCGTGGCATATCATAATGTATTTCTAGGATTCAGAGTCTCATAATAATAGCTTGTTTTTTGTTTTTTTTATCGTGTGAGTATGTGCTTGTGTGTTTCTTTTTTGTGAGTGCCTATGTTTGCACTTGTGACATATCATATACACATCTTTTTCAACGCGTTTTCACGGTGTTCTGTAACTCTCTTTGTTTTCATGATTACATAATAGGACACCTGGACTTTCAACCGCAAGGAGGGGATTCCTACAGTGGATATTCTATAGGAATCTTTATGATGCCATGGGCTACAGGACTATCCCATAATACACACATAGTACTGTACCATACCAGCATGGACTGACAGGAGACTATATACTTGTATAATAAGATACACCATAAAGTCACAGTCTTCACTCACCTGACTTCCAACTGGTATCTGAACATCATGTAGCTCACTAGCTCTCGGAGACCACTCCCCTCACTCAGAAAATGTTTCACCCAGCTATATCCCACACAAACAACAAAACAACAACAATCATGACTGAAATATAATGAAAGATCCATCCCAGGTAAGGTTGTCCTGCATGTTCCAACACAACTGGAACCTTACAATAATACCAAGGAATGCCTTTGAGTGATCTCTTTTTAAAACACATCAGACAATTGTCTCTGAACAAACACACATACATACATAATACAAATCCTATGGAAATAGTGCAGCTGGAATTCCTACTAATTTACTATAATAAAATGTCAGCAGAATCCTATACTCTCATTCTGACTACAGCAGTCTTACAAATGCTGGCTGAAGCAAAGAAATGACTCGTACAAAAAAGGAAGTGTGCAACGTAAGAGTGGAACTCCTGCAACTATATTTAGAGAGGAACAACACCCTTACTAACATTTCTACAGTTTGGGAATAATATATACACACACACACACACACACACACACACACACACACACACACACACACACACACACACACACATGCGATACCAGAAGGATTAGTGAAATGTTCCGATCAAATAGATATCAATATTAAATAGACAAAAGTAAAGCAACAAAAAAAAATTAAAACAAGAAACAATAATAACAAAAACAATAAAAATAACAATAAGAACATCAACAACAACAATAATAATAATAATAAAAGGAGGTGAAGCCTGACGGTAATTTATCTCAGCCAAATACTGTACATATGTACTTGTTCAACAATATATATACATATATATGAGTTTACAATGACCAGTTTACATTGATAATGTTTGCACGCCTATTTTAAAGAAACCTACTTACAACTTACCCACTTCCCTTGTGAACTCGCACAAATTAAAAGTTGTGAGGGTGAAACTTAAAAAGGGATTTGTTATGGCAAGTTTTACTGCTCCCACTACTGGTTGAGTCACAACACTTCTACCCCCCACCTCATCCTCCATGTCTGTCAACCACCAACATGTCTACCTCAGTACCTGATATCATTGGTCCTCAAGGAGATCTCCAGTCCTTGCAGAGCTTGGATAGTTGCAGGATCTGTGGCTTTTCTCTTGGCTCTTTTCCCAGTGTCGTTGGCCTCTAGAACTTGCCGCAACTTTGCCAGGTAATCCTTTGGAGGGTTCTGACGAATTCTGCGAGTGTTATCTCTGACTAACTGCCACTTCTTTTCTTCTGGGCTGTTGATGACCACTTGCCTCTTGTCGTCAGGGAGATCCATAGCATCCTACAATTAGTAAACATCAGATAATGCAATGCACATTGACACCCACAAAGACATTCATGACGATCTGATATTGTTCAAACAACATATGGTGAGTTATCCATTCAAATAAATTGTTAATGTTTGATTTCATTTCCCCAAATTCACCCATACTCAACAAAACGGTGTACTGAAAGTTTGATCATAATAGTAACCAATGGCATATCACTAGGATACAGTATCTGCCCCAGGCTACCCCCCCCCCCCCCCCCCCCCCCGCACACTGTTGGGTCATTCATGCATTGTCTTGAACAGGAAGTACAGTAGTAGAGTACTCTGCATGGGAATGATTGGCTTGCAGATTAGAGATCATCATCACCTAGCCAGCACATCTCCTCAAACTGCAGTGCCCACAATCAACACCCACACACACACATACAAACAAGCAAGCACAACCACAGATAGATGCACAGTTGGTGAGGCACCTCACACTCCAATGTGTGACAAACGTTAAAAAATGAAAGAAAGACAAATATCTGTAAGAAACGTTGCAGGTTGGCTTTTAATTTAAACAAATATGTATTGGCTCTCTCTTGCAACATCACTCTACACATGAGTGAAATAAGTCACACCTCAATGTGTGCATGTGTGAATAAGAATTCCATGCATATAATTAGTGCACACCTGGTTACTGAACAATGAGCTGGGAATGCAATGCCTAATACTGAGTTGATGGGGCTAACCATCGCCATGACATCTTGTAAACAATATGTGGCCCATACATAACCTTACAAGTGAAACTTCCAGTGAAGGAAGTGTCAGCAGAAGAGAAGAATGAGTTTCATAGCTTTCCAATGTCACATGACCATATTTTATAAACACACACTCATCCTTACCAAATAAGTGCATGCACACAAGCTGTACCACACCAGAATTAAGATAAAATATTGGGCAATATAAAACTTTTAAATTTATTATTCAAACTTAGGCACCTCAGTTATTACGGGACACTTGGTGGGCCATCTTTAATAGCTGGAAGGGAGAAGACTACACCTCGGTGGGAAATGGATCTCTCTCTTCTGATAGGAAAACCACAACACAATTCTGGTGTGTGTGTATGTGTGTGCGTGCATGTCCATGCATGTGTGTGTGTGTGTGTGTGTGTGTGTGTATGTGAGGAGTGAGATGGAGGTCAGATAAGTGGGTGGGAATATCATGTCTTGATACCGCTCATAAATATTTGAACTAGAAGGGTACAGAGGAGGGCAAGTTGGGAGGAGGATGCTGTTGCTGTTTGATATCATCCAATCAAATAACACGACCAACGACTAAACATGTACTCGGCGTCAACATGTACAAGAAAAAAATATAAGAAAAAGCCATTCATCCACATTACTCTGACTAGACAGCTACAAGTTACATTGATGTACGTAATTTCTGCCACATAAACATTTTTCTGCCACATAAACATTTTTCACTGAATGCTACACAAACACCGAGAAATGCCCATTTTCATTCATGGCATGTGAAAGTGATGTATTATGAAGCATTAATTAAAGAATAGCTAGAGGGCTAGTGTTGATAATCCAGAACTTGTTCAAAATCTTGGAAACTGTCCACCATCCATTAGCAGTGGCAGCCATGTTGCCAGCTGCATCCACATGACTTCCTTTACTGTTCCAAATTCAAGAAAACATTCCAAACTGAGCATAGTAAACTGTGTGATAAAAAGCAATCCTAATAAGCCCACCTTCTGCCTCAGTAGCTGGCCTGTGCCTTGTGCAACCAATAACTGACTAATTGCATAATACCACTACACGAATAAAACATTGGCACTAAGTGAGGTGAGTATTCAGAGAAAAACAAAGCCAACTTGCTTACAGAATGTTACAATCCATCACAGCTACGGCAACCTAAAGGGTGTCAATCTCGACAGATAAGGAAATAACAAACTTTGATTCTATTGACTTAACAAATGCCATAGCTCTGTAGAAATGGCCGTCACTCCAAGCTGCCTGGGAGACTGCTGCTATCTGTAGTTCAAACACGTGTAGTTTTATAATAGACACTACTTGTTTCTCACTGATGTAGTCACTGCTTGCTGAATGGGTAAAATGATTGTTCAAGCATTTTAATACTTGCTAGCAAGTTCACCAGTATAGGTGCCTCAGGCAAAACATGCCCACTGCTGCATTTGAAGAGTTGGTAAAGTACAGTATAAAAATAATACATTCCTAATCAGCACCTCGTTTCTTTGAGTTGTCTATTTACTCTCCTTAAAAAGGTTAAAAGGAGTTAAAAGTTAAAACAAAGTGACAACCAGTATTTTACAGTTGTGTCATTTACAAGACTTTACAATATTCGCGAGAGCCTGTCTGCTTGTTGTTCTATTTGGTGTGTTCATTTATTAGGACTAAATTGTGTACTTACAAAAACCAACAAAAAAGAACAACACAACTCTCCACACACCTCCACTAGTCATATTTTACCTACGTACATGTTGCCCCAGTGCACATACACTGAAACAATCCTCCAGTAAATCACTGCCACTATTGCGATACATCTGACCCACCTGACAAACCCTAAAAACAACTCATCTCCAAATCTCTGGTATAATAACCCAATTGAATAGGTGCCCAGGCAAGTTGAATGGCAGGTGAAATGATGGATGGATGTCTTGTAACCCATTGACCAGCCAGACAGCTGCAAAATGACACAGGGTCTGAGCTCAAAGCATGCATTACTTCATAAATGTTGATTAGATTGGTGCCACTGTTTGACACAGGGAATAATCGCGAATACCACATTCCAGTTGATAAATAAGACATGTAAACAAATCCCAGATCCACAAGATGCATTCAACTCACACACACACACATGCACACACACACACCTCCAACTAGACAACTAAAATATTCACAACTTAGACATCACCTGTTGAAAAAATATTCGTACTTTTTAAAACATGCTTCGCAGCATAATTCACCTCACCCTTCTACTATGTTGTCTATACACATATGTATTCAGGTACTATAGCAACACAATATAACAGACAAGTGGAAGAATACATAGCACGACTAAATTATAAACAAAGCAAAATCTTGCGACTAAAAATACCATAAGTGCTATGTGAAGTAAACATATACATAGTATTAGCCCTATACTGCTAGAAATAAAACATTGGCAACAAAAACAATAACCTGTCGGACTTCCATACTATAATAAACTGCTCCCTTCTGAAATGTCATAATTTTTAGAATCAACAGATTGAATGTATTATCATAACAACGAAACACTACTCCAATACAATGACCCTCCCATTGGGGCCAGTCTGGCACTCTTCAAAGAACAGCCTCAGAAGTTATGGCTGAGTTTAGCCACCCTATCAAGATATGCTTAAATTAGAGAGATTAGTAGAAGCCACATGAACTATTGCAACCTTTGTGTTAGTACACAAGCATCCTAAAGATGGAATATCACAAAAACCACACACCCACACACACACACACACACGCACGCATACACAAAATACATAACACATTATTATCAGTAAACACCTTTTTCTTTTTATTGAGTCTAGTGCAATGGAAACCTTGTGAATACTTCAGCCTTTGGTCAGAAGTAATTGTGAACTCTAACTAGTATTTTACTGACAAGGTGCTCAAATATCAAACAATGAATAAACCGTGCATAGTACTGGGAATGCAATTAAACCAACAAGTTCTGCCTCTATCTTAAAACAACAACAACAGGAACTATAAACATTACTCACACACATTTAAATTATATATTCCATGTACATGTATTAAATGCATTCATAGTTGGTGAACACACTATATCCCTTGTAACACCATAGCTCTTCTAATAAGTTTGCTGGACACAGAAGCTAAAAGAAAATAATGCAGAAAAGAGAAAACAAAAAAACCCAACTGAAAAAATAAGAATAAAAATGCATGAAAATCAGCAAGTTTTAATCTTAGAAGCAGCGGATTCCACTTCTGAGAATCTTGTATAATTCTCTATATAACTTACCACTATCTTTATAAACTGATCTTCCATTTCTTCCTTGGAACAAGTTTCCAGGTCATTTCCCACATCAATGTAGTCGTCTTCTATTTTACGAGGATGTCCATTGTGCGCTGTAAGAGAGACCGGTGCAGGACTTCGGTTGATGGAACTACTACCATTCTGAACAGTTGAGCTTTCGTTGTTCCCCATGCTTATGCCACTTTCCACTGCAGCTGACGCACAAATTCAGCAGCTTTTAGGCTGGAATGCACCCTCAGAACAATTAAATCAATGGGTAGGCGCGGTTTCTGTTTAACTTGGAGAGAAAACTTTCATGAGACCTTACCTAACCGGAGCACTGTCAAGCGTAGTCTCGCGTAGCGGTTACGGTTGGTAAAGGGTCTGGCTACGCGAGACTAGATCTAGCGTCACAGACGGCTTATATAGCTGTTGCGAATATTCAAAGTAGTGCCCTTCCAACGCGCGCTGCCGTCTTTCTTTTATTGACAATTCCCGATTCGGCTAATAATGAAGAGACCGAATTTAGACAAAACTCGATACTTTCGGCGCGTTTGACGATTCTTTCCTTATCACTGACCGGCGTTTGCAACTAAAAACCTGTACGCTATAACATAACCGAGGCTGACGTACCAATATATCGGGGGGGGGGGGGGGGGGGGGGTCTGTAACGCCAAATCGGGTCCTACCCGAAATCGGTCCCCCGGACTGAAATTGGCTGCTAAAAACTGTCCGGGACCACAATTGGCTGCCGAATTCAGTCCAGGCGGACTAAATATGGCTGCCAGATGTGGTCCGCTTTGCCAAATTTAGTCCCACCTAGCCCGGGAGGAAAAAAATCAATTGTGTGATTATTAAGTGGAGGTGGTGAGTTATATCAGTATAGTTATATGTTAAGACTGCTCTATAGTACTTCTTGTTGATGAGTTTACCTTTCAAATTCCCATTCTCATAGCTAAATACCTATAATAGTATATTCAATAAATTATAAGCTTCAAGACTTCATCATAGTGCATAGTAGTTTGACTACCTTGAACAATGCAGCAGCTACATTTTACAGTTTCATAGGAATTTCCTCAACAAAATTTGTGAAATAATCAGTTATAGTCAAGATGTATCTGTTTCCTTGATGTGATGCAGGAGAGATGGGGCCAATGAAGTCAATACCAATGTGGTGCCATGGTGACACAACTGGTACTGGATGGAGCTCAGGAGTAGATTGGCTTAATTTGCCATGGCACAGATCACAATTACTAACCTGGATATATCACAATTAAAAATAACAACACTCTTTGTCATCAGTTGACCACACTCACTTCTGTATGAGTTTATTTATTTGCTTACCAATTTATTAACATCATTGACCATTCCCTGCCACATAAACCGCTCACTAACTCTTGATAAAGTCTTTTTCGTGCCTAAATGTCTAGAGGTGGGATCGCTGTGGCATGATGCTAGAATTCAATCTCTCATCCAAATCAGTAATGTAACGAACCTAAGTAGTAACATTTAACTGGAACAGTAACATTTTTAACTAAAGCTTTTTTTTTTATGTTCTGAACATAAAAAATTGGTTAATCAGGTCTCAATAATTATAAACTTTAGATGATGTATTTTGGTGTGGAAAAACATATAGCTATATCTCCAACAAACATTCCTGTTAGAAACTCTGGAACCCAGTTATCTAAAAAGCTAGTACATCGCTATCTATTGCAAATTTATACAATTGTAAATATTCTTTGAAACTTGTAAATGCCTTCATGCATATCCAAACTGAAGCATCTCCCTTTTAATTCCGGTATAATCTAGTCATCATCAATAATACTATTAGTGTGGTTTGGTTGAGAGATTCCAGTACTAAAAAGTATCTTAAATGCTTAGTTTTAGTTTTTTCCCTTGAAGATTTAGCAAATTTTTATTTAATTCGAGCACACCCGGGCGGACCGAAATTAGCAGGGCGGACCTATTTTGGCTGCCAATTTCAGTCCGGCCGGACCGTATTTGGCGGGGGACCAAATTTCGCGTGACAGGTCCGCCTAGAGCAATTTTCTTATTGATTATTGGTTGTTTTTTATATTTTTGCTAGAGCACGCAAAAAATAATAGCTACCAACACGACGAGGAAGAATGAGACAGACGGTATGATGTTGCTGTATGTTGCGCTTTGAATGGTTTGCAAGTTCCATTCATGACAGTTTAAAGTTCTCACAGCAACTAAGATGCTATTTTTTTAAGGACAACAACAATGACAATATGAGTGTGCCATCTCACAAATTAGTAATGAAGATATGCCAGCACCCTCAAATTAATGAGCAAAGTAGATTCGATCTTGATACATTAGCCAGTAAGTAACTTTATAAGTGAACATGCTTGGGAGAAATTAAAAAAATCGCGGAAGACGCAATATTGTGTCATTTGTATTTTGAGCGGGTAACAAATAAAAGCGGCTTTCAAATTTATACTCTACAGTAAAAAAAATCCAATCTGTTTTATTTTGAGAGTGCTTCTTGCTTGTGTACCCCAATGCCTCACAAAGAACCCTTGATTTTCAACACTGTAAAATGCAAACTGTCTTCCGTAGTGAAGTCAGAAAAGGCTCTGCTAGAGTTGGCTCACGAAGTGCACAAAAGAACTTCTTCTTTCTTCAGACTGTACTGCCTTTCCAGGGACGAGCTTCCTGAGGTCTCTGAATCTACTTTGAAACTGTGCGCAAACCAAATATCTGTTCGCAGTGCAAGTGGGGCCAAAGCCAAAGATGACGGCAACCTTTCTGAAAAATTCCAATCATTTTTGGAAGGATCATTACAGAGACGTGTATCCAGAAAAGCTGGACGTCAGGGGGAAATGCAGAATGGTAGCTGAAATAGCATCGTCTGCTTGCTCTGCGGTGCTCGTAGATATCAAGACCCACTTTAGAACCAGATTCAACAAACTGGTACTTAATCTATCAGGAAAGGAGATGGACAGAAGAGAAGCACGCAGAATCACCAGTGCAGCTTTCTTGGGTCGCTGGGAGGAGGTGTCGCCTCTTTCTCTTGCAAACAAACTGAAAGGGGAATTTCTTCCACAGAATCCAGAGAAAGGAAGCGTGCATTACGACCTGAAAAAATCGCCAGAAAAGTACGTCGAGTTCACCGAGAAGATATGTCACGCGTTGGGCGAAAAAGGAAAGACGTGCTTTCTCCCCTCCAGGAGGTCCTGGGTACCTTGCCACTGCAAGGTGGACACGGAAGGAGCTCTGGAAATGTTTACGCCTTATTCAGAGAGGGTGAAATTGAGAAAAAGCTTTGGGAAGGAGGACAGAAAAGCCTTCAACGACGCAGTATGGGAAGAAATTCTAGACTCCAAAAAAGTCGCCAAGAAATAGAAATCTTTCAAATTTCACGACGAAATCAGTACAGACGGTGTCTCTGCTTTATTCGAAACCAAAGCCTTTTTCCTCAAGGAAAACTTCCTCTTCTAGCGAAGAAGTGTCAGTTCTTGGAAAAAGAAAAGACCCTCTGGTGTACCCTGGAAGACACGTAGGACTAGATCCTGGAAAAAAGAACGTCCTAACCACGACAGACGAAAACGGCATTTCTCTCAAGTACTCTTGCAGACAAAAGAACTTCGAGAGCGGCCTTCTGAGATACAGGCACGTGCTTCAAAGAGAAAAGAGCAAAGAAGCTAGCGTTCTGGAAGCTGAATCTCTATTGAGCTCTTGCTTTTCTCGCAGCAACGACGCTTTCCCAGTACAAGCGCTATCTCTCCGAGTGCGCGTCCTGCGAAAAAGTTATGAAGACTTTTATGGAAAAGAGAAGTGGAGAGGGTGGAAGTTCAGGATCTACTGCAAAACCAGAAGCAGCAGGGACAAGTTGATGAACAGAATGGAAAAACCTACGGAAAAGACTGCACCATTCACTATGGGGACTGGTCCAGAAGAAGCCAAATGAAAGGCTGCGATCCAACACCGAACGGATCCTTGAAGGAAGCTATAACCAAGAGGTTCGAGGTGAAGGACGTCACAGAAAACTTGGATTTAATTTTGATAGCTGAAGAATTTGTTGAAAAACTTGATGAAAGAAAAAGATACTTTGGCAATTTTTAATTTTTGTTTAACTTAGCTACTACAATAGTGAAATAATTATATTAACTTTAATGTAGTGATTGCTTTGGCGCGATATCAGCCCCCCCCCCCCCACTTTAGGTGAGCTAGCTAAGCCTCTGATTATTGACATCTTCTGATACCATGCAGACACCATTGAGTTGATGATGCTACATGTTGCCTTCTACTTGCAATTTATAATTACTGCAACAATACCAAAGTGATGTACAGGGACCAGCAAATGTCATCACTAACTAGGAAAACACGAATCAGGTAGCAATATATTAATGTGGGCAACATCAATTGAAGCATGCAACCTCTCCAGTTCACCACTATAAATTATGGTATCACTAAAAATTGGCTTTGTGGACACATACAGCACTGTTTAAATGCTGAAAATATAGATGGATGAGTAAAATGCAACAGAGTAAATAGAGAACTATCTTACCCTACGTTTCAACTTCTTGCCTCTTCAGGGGTCTACTGAGGACACGCTAAGAGGACTTCGGCAAGAAGTCGAAACGTCCGGTTAAGATTTAGTAATAATTTGCTATTATTATTTCAGCTGAGAATGACTGAATCATTGAGAACTATCTTATTCAATACAACACGTAAACTCACAGGATAAGAACATGTCTAGCTCTACTATGGCATTTTGCTATTAATTCTTAAATACAGAATCAGATTACAGCAAAGCTTAAATCCATTTAATTGTATAGTAGAAATAAACATGTGAAAACGGATTGAAACAATTATTAAAAATGAATACATATACACAAATTGCTATCAACAATAGCAAACTATACGGTTATGATAAAAAGAAATGAAATAACAAAAATGTGACACTAGCAAAGTAGATGATGTGCACTAATTAAGAGTCATAAACAAAATAATCTAGAGTAGGTTATAAATATGTATAGATCTGATTACAGTGCCTATACTACTGACATTTCTTCTTTTTCACTAGCCGAAGGGGGAGCAGGAGCGGGAGCAGGAGCAGGAGCAGGAGCAG